>JAESFU010000029.1_pt1 | contig 452572 bp, 429 predicted proteins | sample 9269461 | NCBI WGS metagenome assembly JAESFU01 (sample SAMN14502556, study PRJNA617107) | algae metagenome | isolation source: Stenomitos rutilans HA7619-LM2 and co-occurring heterotrophs from cave walls | place: USA: Waikapalae cave, Hawaii | collected 2009-07-28 | reverse complement strand
GCAACTTCCTGCGCAACCCCAACGACCCGCGCGACAGGAACACGCCCGACCCGCCGCAGCCCAAGGACGAGTTCGTCCTGAAGTTCGTGAAACCCTAGTCATTGGAGCGCGCCACTCCAGTGGCGCGCTCCATTGCTAGCGCCGATCCCTGAAAAACGTCCGCAGCAGCTCCCCCGCCTCGCGTTCGCCGAGGCCGGGATAGAGGTCGGGGCGGTGGTGGCAGGTCGGCTGGTCGAAGATGCGCGGGCCCTGCTCGATGCCGCCGCCCTTGGGATCGCTGGCGCCCCAGTAGACGCGCCGCAGCCGGGCGAAGGAAATCGCCTGGGCGCACATCGGGCACGGTTCCAGCGTCACGTAGAGATCGCAGTCGACGAGGCGCGGTGTGCCCAACACTGCCGCCGCCGCCCGGATCGCCAGCAGCTCGGCATGGGCGGTCGGGTCCTTCAGCTCCTCGGTGCGGTTGCCGGCCTCGGCCAGCACGTCGGAGGTCGGCCAATACGTGGTCGTCCCAGTGCCGTTGCCCGCCGAAGCCCGCACCGCGCCGTCTGGTCGCACGATGACACAGCCAATCGGCACCTCCCCGCGCGCACCGGCGGCGCGGGCGGCGGCGAGAGCTCTCTCCATGGGCGTAGGTCTGTAAGCATCCGGCATCGCGGCCGCACTATAGCGCACGGCGGCGCGCGCGCGTATCTTGGCCCGCATGCCCCGCCCCCTGATCGGAGTCACCCTGGATGCTGAAAAGCCAGGCGGATACTCCAAGTTTCCCTGGTATGCGCTGCGCCAGAACTACCTCGACGCGATCGACGCGGCGGGTGGCTTGGCCGTCGCGCTGCCGCACGAGCCGGACCGGGTCGCCGACTATCTCGAGCGCATCGACGCGCTGGTGGTGACCGGCGGCGCCTTCGACGTCGATCCCTCCTACTATGGCGGCGGCGCCCGCCATGCGACGGTCATCACCAAGGACCGCCGCACCGCCTTCGAGTTCGGCGTCACCAAGGGCGCGCTGGCGCAGAACAAGCCCGTGCTGGGCATCTGCGGCGGCCAGCAGCTCCTGCACGTCGTGCTGGGCGGCAAGCTGATCCAGCACATCCCCGACACGATCGCCGATCCGCTGGCCCACGAGCAGCCCAACCCGCGCAACGAGCCCGGCCATGTCGTGAAGGTGGCCAGGGGCACGCAGCTGCACGGCATCGTCGGCGCCGAGGAGCTGCAGGTGAACAGCGCCCATCACCAGGCCGCCGCCGATTCGCCGGATGGCATCGTCGTGAACGCGACCGCGCCGGACGGCGTCATCGAGGGTATCGAGGCGCCGGCCTACCGGTTCTGCATCGGCGTGCAGTGGCATCCTGAGTTTTTGATTTCCGAAGGCGACGCGAAACTGTTCCGCGCCTTCCTGGGAGCGGCGGCGACAAAGTGAGCGAACAACCCGTCAAGGAAGGCGAGCGGATCGCCAAGCGCCTGGCGCGCGCGGGCCTGTGCTCGCGCCGCGATGCCGAACGCTGGATCGAGGCCGGCAGGGTGAAGGTCGACGGCAAGGTGCTGGAGACCCCGGCCTGCGTCGTCACCGACAAGAGCGTCATCGAAGTCGACGGCAAGCTGCTGCAGGCGGCCGAGCGGGCGCGCATGTGGCGCTATCACAAGCCGCCGAGCGAGATGGTGACGGCGCGCGACCCCGAGGGTCGCCGCACCATCTTCGATTCGCTGCCCAAGAGCCTGCCGAGGGTCATCACCGTCGGCCGCCTCGACTACTTCTCAGAAGGCCTGCTGCTGCTGACCAACGATGGCGGCCTCGCGCGCAAGCTCGAACTGCCGGCCAACGGCTGGACGCGCCGCTACCGCGCGCGCGTCCACGGCAATGTCGACGAGGCGAAGCTGGCGGAACTGGCCAACGGTATCACCATCGAGGGCGTGCGCTACGGCTCCATCCAGGCGAGCCTCGACCGCCAGCAGCGCTCCAATGCCTGGATCGACATCGCGCTGACCGAAGGCAAGAACCGCGAGGTCCGCCGCGTGCTGGCCCATCTCGACCTGCCGGTGGTGCGCCTGATCCGCGTGGCTTTCGGGCCCTTCCATCTCGGCGAGCTGGAACGCGGCCTTGTCGACGAGATCCCGCCGCAGGCGCTGGAAAACCTGCTGGGCGTGAAACGCCCGCCGCGCAAGGAAGGCTGGGCCAAGCCCAAACCCAAGCCGGCCCCGGCCCACGCCAAGAACCGGCGGCGCGGATGATCCGGATCATTGGCGGCAAGCATCGCGGCCGCATGCTCGAAACGCCGCCGGGCGATGCGACGCGCCCCACGGCCAACCGCGCCCGCGAATCGCTCTTCAACGTGCTGATGCATGCGCGCTGGCGCGACGACGACGATGGCGGCACCTCGCCGCTGATTGATGCGCGCGTGCTCGACGCCTATGCCGGCTCCGGCGCGCTGGGCCTCGAAGCCCTGTCGCGTGGCGCGGCGCACGTCACCTTCCTCGACAATGAGGCCGCCGCGATCAAGTCGATCGGCGACAACCTGCGCAAGCTCGGCGAGACGGGTGCGGCCAAGGTCGTGCGCGCCGATGCGACGCGCCCGCCGCCATCGCGCGAAGCCTGCGACCTCGTCTTCCTCGATCCGCCCTATCGCTCGGGCCAGGCGCCCACGGCGATCACCGCCCTCGCCGGCAACGGCTGGATGACGCCGGGCTGCGTCGTCACGGTCGAGCTGGCACACAACGAGGACATGATCGCGCCCGATGGTTTCGAGACGATCGACGAGCGGCGCTACGGCGCGGCCAAGATCGTGATCCTGAAACGGACCGCATGAAGCTCACCGCGCCTCTCTACATGCTGCGGCACGGCGAGACGGCGTGGAACACCGAGCGCCGCATGCAAGGTCACAAGAATTCCGACCTCACGCCGCTCGGAAAGGTCCAGGCCCTGGCGATGGGCCGGACCTTGAAAGCCGAACTTGCGCGCGAGCCCGGCCCGACGATCTTCCTGCGCAGCCCGCTCGGCCGCACGCGCGAGACCTCGGAAATCGTCGGCCAGGAACTCGGGCTCCCCTCCTCCGAATGGCGCGAGGACATGAGGCTGGCCGAATTGTCCTACGGCAGCTGGGAGGGCTTCTCCTGGGCCGAGATCGAAATCGATCACCCGACGGCGCTGGCGGACTGGCGCGCCGACCCGCACGGCTACTGCCCGCCGGGCGGAGAAACGCATATCGACCTGCGCCGGCGTTGCGAAGCGGTGCTGACCGAAATCGCGACCTCCGGCGTGCGCACCGTCGTGGTGAGCCACGGCGTCAGCGGCGCCGTGGTGCGCGGCCTCAATCTCGGCCTCGATGCACGCGCCATGTTCGTCATGGAGAAGCCGCAGGACGCCTTCTTCCGTCTCCTCGCCGGCCGCGAAGAACGCATTACCTGCGATTTCTAGAATCTTTCGCTTCCCCATTCAGATGGGGAAGTGCCCCGTCACACGGGGCGATGGGGTCACGGGCGTCGCAAAGTTATGACCCCTCCGTCGCGTGAGACGCGACACCTCCCCATCTGAATGGAGAGGAGCGATTCTTGAACGCACCTGTGAACGTAACAGCCTGCCGTCTATAAGCGCGGCATGGATACGACGGCACAGACGGAGAGCACGGAGCGTGCGACATGGCGCGGCGAAGCGCGCGCGACGCTCGTGCTCGGCTGGCCGCTCATCCTGACCAATCTCGCGCAGACACTGATGACCGCGACCGACGTGGTGCTGATGGGCTGGCTTGGCCCCGATGCGCTGGCTGCCGGCGCGCTGGGCTCCAATCTCTATTTTGGAACGATGATCTTCGGCCTCGGCCTCACGACGGCGGCCGCGCCGATGATCGCGCGCGAGTTGGGTCGAAAGGGCCATTCGGTGCGCGACGTACGCCGCACCGTGCGCCAGGGCATGTGGATCGCCGCTGCGGTGTCCGTGCCGATCTGGATCGTGCTGTGGCAGAGCGAGGCGATCCTGCTGGCAATGGGCCAGGAGCCCAAGCTTGCGCGCATGGCGGCCGAGTATGTCCGCGCCCTGCAATGGTCGCTGCTGCCGTTCTTCTTCTTCCTCGTGCTGCGCTCGTTCATCTCGGCGCTGGAGCGGCCGCTCTGGGCGTTGGCCGCCGGCATCGTCGGCGTGGTCGTGAACGCGGTGGCGGCATGGGCCCTGATCTTCGGCCATCTCGGCCTGCCCAAGCTCGGCCTGGTCGGCGCGGGCTATGCCACCACCTTCGCCGATACGGTGATGTTCGCGATGATGGCGGCCGTCGTGCTCACCGACCGCAAGTTCCGCCGCTACCACCTGTTCGGCCGTTTCTGGCGCGCCGACTGGCCGCGCTTTCGCGAGCTGTGGCATCTCGGCTTGCCGATCGGCGCGACACTGGTGTTCGAGGTCGCCGTCTTCAATGCCGCGACCTTCCTGATGGGCCTGATCGGTGCGGCAGCACTTGCGGCGCATTCCATCGCCATGCAGATCGCCTCGCTCTCCTTCATGGTGCCGCTGGGCCTCGCGCAGGCGGCGACCGTGCGGGTCGGCCGCGCTTTCGGCGCGCATGACAAGGAAGGCATCCGTCGCGCCGGCTGGACGGCCTATGCGATGGGTGTCGGCTTCATGGCGCTGACGGCGATGGCGATGATCCTGATCCCGCGCACCCTGGTCGGCGTGTTCCTCGATCTCGACGCGCCGGCCAATGCCGCCGTCATCGAGCTGGCCGTGAGCTTCCTCCTCGTCGCCGCCCTGTTCCAGGTGGCCGATGGCGGCCAGGCGGTAGCGGCCGGCATGCTGCGCGGCCTGCACGATACGAAGGTGCCCATGGTCTATGCCGGCATCGGCTACTGGTGCATCGGCCTGCTGCTGGGCGTGGGCCTCGCCTTCCAGGGTGGGCTGGCGGGCTTTGGTCTCTGGATCGGGCTGGCGACGGGCCTCACCGTCGTGGCGCTGCTGCTGCTCGGCCGCTGGCTGCGGCGCGAGCGGCTGGGGCTCATCAGCTTCGGATGAGCCTTGCCGTTCGCTTGCAGCCGCTGTTCTCGGTAACGACGAGTCCCGAGGCATCGCCGCGGGCGGTGAGCTGCATGCGCTGGTGGGTAGGGCCCTTCACCGAGGCGAGGCTCAGGAGATTGAATGGCGCTCCCACCTTGGCCACGCCGTGGATCTGCCACAGGCCGGGACCGGGCGGCGGCGGCGCCGACTTGTTGGGATTGGGCACCGGCCCGCGCGCCGTCGTGTCGTAGGCCGAGCCGTCGACGAAGCCCGATTCGATGGTAAGCAGGTAGTCGAGCGGCGCGTTGCACGAGCCGCCGTCGCTGGTGCCGCGCCAGGTGCCGTCGAGCGGCGAGGCCGGCGCAGGCGTCGGCGTTCCCGACGGCGGCACGGCGCTGGGCGGTGCCGGCGCGCGATTCTGTGCCGACGCGGTGGATACAGCGACGCCGGCGATCATGAGCAGCGCGAGAAACTTCTTCATCGTCTTCCGAACAGCCGCTCGATGTCGGCCAGTTTGAGTTCGACATAGGTCGGGCGGCCATGATTGCACTGGCCGGAATGCGGCGTCGCCTCCATCTGGCGCAGCAGCGCATTCATCTCCTCGACGGTGAGCCGCCGGCCCGCCCGCACCGAGGTGTGGCAGGCGAGCGTGCCGCAGACCTCCTCGACCTTCTCCTTGAGCGACAGATGATCGCCCATCTCGGATAGTTCGTCGGCCAGGTCGCGAACCAGACCCTGGATATCGACCTCGCCCAGTACGGCCGGCGTCTCGCGTACCACCACGGCGCCGAGGCCGAACGGCTCCAGCACCAGCCCCATGTCGGCCAGCTCAGCGGCGCGCTGCGTCAGGCGGCGCGCGCCGTCCTCGCCGATCTCGATGACTTCGGGCAGCAGCAGCGCCTGCCGCTTCACGCCCTCGGCCTCGAGCTGGGTCTTCAGTCGCTCGTGCACCAGCCGCTCGTGCGCCGCGTGCTGGTCGACAATGACCACACCCTGATCGGTCTGCGCCACGATGTAGGTCTCGTGGAGCTGCGCGCGCGCCACACCGAGCGGATAGTTGCCGGGCGCGATGTTCGCAGGCTGCTCCTCGACGCGGGCGGACAGGCCGTCGAGCGGCGCCATGAACTGCATCGCCGCTTCGGCAAGGCCGCGCGGCACCGACGAATAGCCATTGCCGTTGCCGTAACCACCGCCACCCATCGGGAGCGGCGTCGCGAAGCCCGTATGCGGACGGAAGGCGCCCAGCGCGGCATCGGACACGGTCGTGCTGGCGCGATGGCCGGCCGCCGAGAGCGCCGTGCGCAGCGCGCCCACGATCATGCCGCGCACGATGCCGGCATCGCGGAAACGGACCTCGGTCTTTGCCGGGTGGACGTTGACGTCGACCATCTCGGTCGGCGCGTCGAGGAACAGCGCGACCATGGGATGGCGGTCACGCGCCAGGAAATCCTGGTAGGCACCGCGCACCGCGCCGGCCAGCAGCTTGTCACGCACCGGGCGGCCGTTGACGAAGAGGTATTGGTGCTGGCCGGTCGGCCGGTTGAGCGTCGGCAGGCCGGCGAAGCCGGTGAGCCGGAAGCCCTCGCGGTTGGCATCGATCGCCACGGCATTGTCGGCGAACTCGCGGCCCATGATGGCGGCCAGCCGTTCGAGCCGCGCGGCATCGCCCGACAGGAGCGACGGATTGGCGGCCGCGAGGTCGATCAGCGCCCGCTCCTCGCTTTCCAACCGGAAAGCCACGGAAGGATGAGCCATGGCGAGGCGGCGCATCGCATCGGCGACATGGCCTGATTCGGTGCGCGGCTCCTTCAGGAACTTGAGCCGCGCCGGCGTCGCGAAGAACAGCTCGCGTACTTCGACCCGCGTGCCCTGCGGATGCGCCGCCGGCCGCGGCTCGGCCTTGGCGCCGCCATCGATCTCGAGGCTCCAAGCGGTATCGGCGCCCACGGGACGCGAGGTGATGGTGAAGCGGCTCACCGAGGCGATCGACGGCAGGGCCTCGCCGCGGAAACCAAGCGTGCGAATGTCGGTCAGGTCGTCGTCGGGCAGCTTCGACGTGCAATGCCGCTCGACCGCGAGACGCAGCTCGTCGGCCGACATGCCGACGCCGTCATCGACCACCGAGATGAAGGTGCGGCCACCTTCCTTCAAGGTCACCGCGATGCGCCGCGCACCGGCATCGAGCGCATTCTCGACCAGCTCCTTCACGGCGCTGGCCGGGCGCTCGACCACCTCGCCGGCGGCGATGCGGTTGACGAGTGTCGACGGGAGGCGACGGAGGGTTCGAGGGGCGCTCATGGCGCCGCCATTTTACGACTACCGGCCTGTGGAAGATACGCGGGTGGCGAGATACTGGCGGGTCAGGATCTTGCCTTCCTCGACCGCCGGCTGGTCGAAGGCATCGACGCCCAGCAGATGGGCGGCGAACATCGTCTCCAGCATGTAATGCATCATCAGCGCGCCCATCACCCTTTCATCGAGTGTGGAGATCCGGATGATGCGCGTCGGCCGTCCGTTCTTGATCAGGGTCGCGGCCGTGGCATCGGCCTCGGCCAGCAGCAGGTCGCCCAGCGACTGGTTCGCGAGATAGTCCAGCGCCTTGTCGCCGCCCAGCGCCGCGGGCGCGATCTTCTTGCCCTTGCCCGCGGTATCGAGGATCAGCACCGTGAACATCTTGTCCGGCAGGCCGCCGAGATAGAGCTGGAGCTGGCTGTGCTGGTCGACGGTGCCCATGGCGCGCACCGGCGTCGTACCGTTGCCGCCCTTGCCCAGGCTCTCGGCCCAGAGCTGGCGGTACCAGAATCCGAAGTAACCAAGCCGGTCGCAATAGGGCATCAGCACCGTGGTGGCGATGCCGCGTTCCTTGGCGAGGCCGATCGACAGCGCTGCGCCGACGGCCGGCGCCAGGTCGTTGGCGTCGCTCGCCGCCAGCACCGGATCGAGAACGCTGGCTGCGCCCTCGCGGATCGCACCGACATCGAGGCCGGCGATCATGGCCGGCAGCAGGCCGACCAGCGACAGGACCGAGAAGCGCCCGCCCACCTTGGGATCGTGGTCGAGGATCGGGCAGCCGATGCGCGCCGCGAGGCGGCCCAGCGCATTGTCGCTGGGCTCGGTGATGGCGATGACATGCTCGGCCAGCTTGTCCTTGCCGACCTTGGCCTCGAACTCCGGCAGCAAGGTCAGGAACTGGGTCAGCGTCTCGGCCGTGGTGCCGGACTTGGAGATGACGATCAGGCCGGTACGCGCCAGCGGCAGGCGCGCCGCCAGCTCCGTGAAGGTCGAGGGATCGACATTGTCCATGAACCACAGCTTCGGGTGGCCTTGCAGAGGCCCGAATCCCTGATCCTTGAGCGCGACCAGCGTCTGGCCGCCGAGGCTCGAGCCGCCGGTGCCCAGCACGATCACATGCTCGAACTTGGTGAAGCGCTCGGCGTGCGGCTTCAGCAGCGCCAGGTCGTCGCGCGTGCCCGGCAAGCTGAGCAGCGGCAGGGTGCCGTCGGCCTTCCACTGCCGGAACTTGTCGAGCGCCTTGGTGGCGTTCGCGAGCTCTCGGTCGAGCGCGGCACGATGCAATCCGTTCTTGCCGACCTTGCTTTCGAGCGCGTCGTCGATCACGTGGCTGTAGAACATGCGAGCTGATCCCCGTAGCTGATCTTACGGTTCGGGCGTGACACCGACCGGTTTGCCGACCACCACCGTGGTCAGCGCCTCGTCGCGCAGCAGGCGCCGCGCGACCTTGCGAACATCCTCCAGCTTGACCGCCGCGATCAAGGCCGCGCGCCGCGTCAGATGATCGGGCGACAGGCCGTCGATCTGCATGGAGTGCAGCAGGCCCGCGATCGAGCCCGATGAATCGAGCGACAAGGCCAGTGCACCGGTCAGGTAGGTCCTGGCGTCGGTCAACTCGGCCTCGGTGATGCCCTCGTTGCGCATCCGGCCCATCTCGGCGCGGATCACCTTGATTGCTTCGGCGACCCTCTCGTTGGCGCTGCCCGTGGACATCACCAGCAAAGAGGCGCGCTTGTAGGTGCGCAGGCCGCTCGACACGCTGTAGGCCAGGCCGCGCTTCTCGCGCACTTCGTTGAACAGCCGCGACTGCTGTCCGCCGCCGCCCAGGACGTGGTTCATCACCAGCGCCGCGTACCATTCCGGATCGTCGCGCGGGATGCCGGGCAGCGCCAGCAGCGCCGAGCTCTGCGGCACCGGCCGCTCGACGACGACGACACGCGGCTTGGTCGGCGGCACCCATTGCGGCGGCAGCGCCGGCGGCGTGCCGGCCGGCAGAACGCCGAACGAGCGATCGATCTGGCGCGCCAGCTCGGCCTCGCCGATGTCGCCGACGGCGGCAACGACCAGGCTGTTGCGCAGCAGCAATTCCCCGGCCCGCTTCTTCAGCAGCTCGGGCGTGGCGGCCGCCAGTCCCTCGGGCGTGCCGTCGGGATCGGCGGCATAGGGATGGCCGGCGAACAGCGTCTCCATCAAGGTGCGGCCCGCCACCGAGCCCGGACGCTGGGCGGCCTGGTTGATGCTCGCAATGGTCTGCGCACGGCGCTGGGCCACCATGTCGGGATCGAAGCGCGGCTCGGTCATCGCCAGCCGCAGCAGCTCGAAGCCCTCGTCGCGGTTGGCCGACAGGACGCGCAGCGAACCGGTCAGCCTATCGAGCGAGGCGTTGAAGCCCAGCGACGCGGCGGCATCCTCCTGACGCTGGCGGAAGGCCTGGGCATTCATCGACCCCGCGCCGTCGGTCAGCAGGCCCGCCATCAGGTCGGTGATGCCCGCTTGGCCTGCCGGATCCGTGGCGGTGCCACCGGAGAAGGAGAAGGAGAGCGCCACGACCGGCGTGCTCTTGTCCTCAACCAGCCACGCCTTGATGCCGAGCGGCGTCGTGATTTCCTTGATCTCAATTGCGCCCGCCACGGCGGGCAGCAGGACGAACAGGCCGGCGAATGCGGCCAGCAGAACACGCAGCCGCTTCACTTGGCACCCTCGGCCGGCGTGAGCAGCGCCGTGACGGCGCCGTTGTCGCGCCAGACATGCTGCGCTGCCGCCTGCACCTCGGCCGGCGTGACGGCGGAGATGCGCTGCGGCCAGGCGTCGATGTCGGCCACCGTGCTGCCGGTGCTCAGCGCCGTGCCGTAGATGCGCGGGCCGCTCGCCAGCGAATCCTGCGAGTAGATGGCGGCGGCCAGGAGCTGGTTCTGCGCCCGCTCGACTTCCTCGGCCGTGACGCCGCCATCGAGCAGCTTCTTCATCTCGGCCGTCACCGCTTCCTCGACATCGGTCAGGCTGCTCGACTTCGCCGGATGCACGCCGATGTCGAACGAGGTGAGGCCAAGGCTCGACGGGCTGTACGACGCCCAGGCCGACAGCGCGACCTTGCGTTGCTCAACCAGCACCCGCGACAGGCGGCTGGTCTCGGTGCCGCCGAACAGGCGGGCCAGCACCTGCAGCGCATAGGCGTATTTGGTCTCGCCGACTTTGTAAGACGGCGCCAGCCACAGTCGCGACCAGCGCGGTTCGGCGACGCGCGCATCGGCGCGGATCACCTTCTGCGGCAGGTCGGTGCCGCCCTGTGAAGGCCGCAGACGCGGCTCCATCTTGCGGCCGGCGATCGGCCCGTAATAGCGCTCCGCCAGCTTGCGCACCTGCTCGGTCGTGGTGTCGCCGGCCACGATCAGGATCGCATTGTTGGGCGCGTAGTGACGACGATAGAAGCCCAGGAGGTCGTTGACGCCCAGTCTCTTGATGTCGTCGACATAGCCGATGATCGGCATGGCATAGGGCTTGTGGCGACCGTAGAGCTGCTCGCGCACCGCCTCGTCGAGCAGCGACGCCGGCACGTTGTCGGTGCGCATGCGGCGTTCCTCGAGGATGACCTGCCGCTCGGGCACGATCTCGCGCTCGGTGATGTGCACGCCGGTCATGCGGTCGGCTTCCATGCGCATCACGAGCTCGAGCTGCTCGGCCGCGATGGTCTGGTGGTAGCCCGTCGAATCGAAGGTCGTATAGGCGTTGTCGCGGCCGCCGTTGCGCGAGACGATGCGTGAGAACTCGCCGCTGGGCACCTTGTCGGTGCCCTTGAACATCATGTGCTCGAGGAAATGCGCGGCACCGGTACGGCCGAACACCTCATCGGCGCTGCCGACCTTGTAGACCACGACCTGGGTGACGATCGGCGCGCGCCGCGACGGCAGGACGATCGCCTGGAGGCCGTTGGGGAGCGTGAAGGTCTCAGCGTTGCGCTTGCCTACGGCAAAAAGCTTCGCGAGCGCCGGGCCGGACGGCGAGAGGGCCGCGCCCGCGAGAAGGCCGCCGAGCAGGGCGCGGCGGCCGGTGAGCGGCATCGAACTCAGAAGATGCCTTCGAGAAGACCCCGCTTGCGGCGGGTGATCGTCGGCGTCGGACCGGACGCCGGCTGGCCGGACGCCTGGGCGTCGCGGATGCGCTGCTGTTCCTTGGCCGGATCGATGATCACGCCGGTCGGACCCGGGTCCTGCCAGAAGATCAGGCTGTCGATGAACGACTTGTCGCTCTCGCCAATGGTCTTGGTGTCGGTGTTGACCTGGCCGCGAATGTTGGGGTCGATGCCTCCCTTGCCGGCGCGAGCGACCAGCGCCTGCTCGGAACTGGTGCCCGACCGTGCCGCATCGGGGCCGGCATTGACGCGGGCCTGGGTGCGGCCAGCGAGCGCCGGCGACAGCGCCTCCTTAGCCTGGTCGGCGGGCGTCACTTCCTGCGGGCGCGGCTCGCCCGGCCGCGGCGGCCGCAGCTCGGCGTTGGGCGGCATGGTCAGCGGCGAATGCGAGACGATCTTGAACTCGTCGGGCGAGATCTTCTTGCCGCCGCCGAGATTGTCGAAGGCGCCGCAGCCGCCCAGCGCGAGGGCGCCGCAGGCCATGAGAGCCAATGGAATCGGGGGAAGAGTCGGTTTCATCGTCCGTCCTTGGTAAGCTTTTGTCCGCCGATCATGGCTGCTTCAGGGCGCCGGTTTCTTTTCGCCTTGCAGCGAATCGATCAGCATGAGTCCGACGCCAATGACGATTGCCGCATCGGCGACATTGAAGGCCGGCCAGTGCCATTGGCCAATGTGGAAATCGGCGAAATCGAACACCGCTCCCCACCGGGCGCGGTCGATAACATTGCCGATGGCTCCCCCCATGACAAGGCCGATGCCCCATCCGGTCAGGGGGCGGTCGGTTCGTCGCAGCCACAGGAAAAGGCCGATGCAGACGGCGATCGCCACAGCCGACAGGACCCAGGGCGGCAGCGCCTGGTCTCCGCCGAACAGCCCGAAGCTGACACCACGGTTCCACACGATCACCAGCCGGAAGAATCCGTCGATCACCGGGACGATGGCGCCGGCCTTCATCAGGAATCCCAGCAGGAGCTGCTTGGAGACCTGGTCCGCCACCAGGGTGACAGCCAGCAGCGCCATCGCCTGACGATCGATGCGCCTCATGCCGACACCGCCTCTTCGCAGCGCCGGCAGATCAGCGGATGGGCGGCCGACTTGCCGACCTCCTCCAGAACCTGCCAGCAGCGGGCACACTTGGTGCCCTCGGCGGGGCTCGGCACCACGGCGACGCCCGGCACGTCGGGCAAGGTGAACGCGCCCGCCGGCGCTTCGCCCTCAACCAGATCGCCACCCGAGGTGATGCAGATCTCGACCAGGTCGAGACCATCCATCGCCTTCATGTATTCCGGCGAGACATGGACGTGCGGGGCGGCCTGCAGGCTCGATCCGATGCGCTTCTCGGCGCGCTCCAGTTCCAGCGCACCGGTGACGACGCGGCGCAGCGCCCGCACGGTCTTCCACTTCTCGCCGAGCGCGGCATCGAGCCAGGCCGGCGGGATGGTGGGATAGAGGCGCAGGTGGACGCTCTCGGCCTTGCCGTCGGGCATGTCGGCGGGCCGGGCGAGCCAGGCCTCTTCGGCCGTGAAGCAGGTGATGGGGGCAAGCCACGCCGTCAGGAACGAGAAGACCTCGGCCATGACGGTGCGCGCGGCCCGGCGGCGCAGCGAGCCGGCGGCGTCGCAGTAGATCGAGTCCTTGCGGATGTCGAAGTAGAAGGCCGAGAGATCGACGGCGCAAAAGTTATGCAGCTCCGTCGCGATCGTGTGGAAGTCGTAATCGTCGACCGCGCGGCGCAGCGTGCCGTCCAGCTCGGCCAGGCGATGCAGCACCCAACGATCGAGCTCCGGCATGTCGGCATGGGCCACCGCCTCGTCCGACGAATAGCCTTCGAGGCTGCCCAGCAGGTAGCGCAGCGTGTTGCGCAGGCGGCGATAGGCTTCGGCCTGGTGCTTCAGGATCTCCGGACCGATGCGCTGGTCCTCGGTGTAGTCGGTGCCGACCACCCAGAGGCGCAGGATGTCGGCGCCGTACTGGTCGCAGACCGTCTGGGGCGCCGTGATGTTGCCCAGCGACTTCGACATCTTGCGGCCCTGCTCGTCGAGCGTGAAGCCGTGCGTCAGCACGCCTTCATAGGGCGCGCGGCCGCGCGTGCCGCAGCTCTCGAGCAGCGAGGAATGGAACCAGCCGCGATGCTGGTCGGAGCCTTCGAGATAGAGGTCGGCCGGCCACTTCAGCTGGTCGTTGCCTTCCAGGGTGAAGGCATGCGTGCAGCCGGAGTCGAACCAGACGTCGAGGATGTCGGTCACCTGCTCGAAGTCGGCGGCGTTGTACTTGTTGCCGAGGAAGCGCTCGGGCGGGCTCTCGAACCAGGCGTCGGCGCCCTCGGCGCGGAACGCCTCGACGATACGGCCCATCACCTCGGCGTCGCGCAACGGCTCGCCGGTCTTCTTGTCGACGAACACCGCGATCGGCACGCCCCAAGCGCGCTGGCGCGACACGTTCCAGTCGGGCCGCGTCTCGATCATCGAGCGCAGGCGGTTGTAGCCGGCGCGCGGCACGAAGCGCGTCGCGTCGATCGCCGCCAATGCCTTCTCGCGCAAGGTCCCGCCGATCTCGGGGATCGGCTTGTCCATGGCGATGAACCATTGCGGCGCGTTGCGGAAGATGACCGGCGCCTTGGAGCGCCAGGAATGCGGGTAGCTGTGCGTGATGCGGCCCGACGCGAGCAGCTTGCCGGCCTCGTCGATCAGCGCGATGGCGGTGCGGTTGGCATCGCCCTTCTTGCCTTCCGGCGTGTAGACACGCTTGCCGGCGAACAGCGGCACATGCGGATAGTAGGTGCCGTCCTCCGCGACCGTGTCCGGCACTTCCACGCCGTTGGCAACACCCAGCTCATAGTCGTCCGCGCCATGGCCCGGCGCGATGTGCACGAAGCCCGTGCCGGCATCGGCCGTCACGAAGTCGCCGGCCAGCAGGCGCACGTCGAACTCGAAGCCCTGACCGCGCAATGGATGGGCGGCGAGCAGACCTTCGAGGTCCTCCCCCGAAACCTCGGCCACGATCTTCGGCGTGAACTTCGTCTCCTCGGCAACCGCATCGACGAGGTCGCGCGCCAGCACCAGCTTCTCGCCGACCTTGGCCTTGCTGCCCTCGGCCGCAGCCACGACTTCGACCAGCGCGTAGGCGATGTCCTTACCGTAGGCCAGCGCGCGGTTGCCCGGCATGGTCCACGGCGTCGTCGTCCAGATCACGATCGCGGCGCCGTCGAGCTTGCCATCCTTCGACTTCACGATCGGGAAGCGCACATGGATCGTGTCCGACGTATGGTCGTGATATTCGATCTCGGCCTCGGCCAAAGCGGTCTTCTCGACCACCGACCACAGCACCGCCTTCGATCCCTTGTAGAGGCCGCCGTTCAGCAGGAACTTGCCCAGTTCCTTCACGATGACGGCCTCGGACTCGTACTTCATCGTCGAGTAGTAATTGTCCCAGTCGCCGTCGACGCCGAGGCGCTTGAACTCCTCGCGCTGGACCGTGATCCAGTGGTCGGCGAAGGCGCGGCACTCGCGTCGGAACTCGACGATCGGGACCTGGTCCTTGTCCTGCTTCTTGGCGCGGTACTGCTCCTCGATCTTCCATTCGATCGGCAGGCCGTGGCAGTCCCAGCCCGGCACGTAATGGCTGTCCTTGCCCAGCATCTGCTGGGTGCGCGAGACGAGGTCCTTCAGGATCTTGTTCAGCGCGTGGCCGATATGGAGGTTGCCGTTGGCGTAGGGAGGGCCGTCGTGCAGCACGAACTTCGGGCGGCCCTTGCTCTCCTCCCGCAGCCGGTCCCACAGCTTCATGTCGGCCCAGCGCTTCAGGAGCTCAGGCTCCTTCTTCGGCAAGCCGCCACGCATGGGGAAGTCGGTCTTCGGCAGGAAAACGCTGGTTTTGTAATCAGTTGTCACGAGAAACTCAGTGCTGGAAGGAGCGACGGCAGCCGTCAGGGCGACGGCCGCGAACAAACAGGACAAACCCGGCCGCGATCAGCGGACCGGGCGGATAATTCGCTCCTGGGAGGCCCCGACAAACATAGGGCCGGCAATCTAAGGATGGGGGTCGGGGGGGTCAAGGCGCGGCAGCATCGCCATCCGCGCCCGCCCGGCTCTAGATCACGACCTAGCGCTTCTTCTTTTTAGCGGCCTTCTTGACGGCTGCGAGGTTTTTCACCTTGTGCCATTTCGGCGTAAACAGCGTGATTGCCCGCTTCGTGCCGGTATCGACGATGTCGACCTTGATGGTGTTGTTCTCCTTCGCGGCGAAGGTGATCGAATTGATGCCCGTGGTCGTCCCGTCCAGCACGTTGAGGACACCCTTCACCAGCTTCTTGTAGCTGGCCTTGTCTTTCTTCCGCAGGTCCTTCCAGAAGATGATCCAGCGCTTGTAGCCCTTGCCGGCGGAAGGATCTGATGTGGGAGGAGGTCCCTCGCCATCGAGCGAGTCCGGGATCAAGACGTCGAAGTATTCAAGCGTAATGGATCCGAGCGCGGGCACCGTGTTTTGCCACGACCCGTCCAGGGCATCCCGGAACTCCTTGGCTTCCGCGCTGGTCCCTTTCCAGTAGGTCAGTCCTTTGGCGGGTGCAGTCGCGATTTCGGCGAACTCGGCGGTCAGGCGGCCACCGAGGTACACAACGGCTTGACTGTTGAATAGCATCCCCATTCTCAGTCCCCTTTGTCGTCAAAGCGACAAAGTAGAATTTATCGCAACCGCCCCCTGCGAGCAATGCGATGAGGAAACTCGCGTCGCTCATCCGCTGCAGTCACTCAGAAGTTGCTGGCGAGCCTCGCGGGATGCGTCGCCGATCGGCGACAGCGCGATCAGTTCCCGCAACCCCTTGAGAGCCATAGCTCGACCTCGCTTTGGTCCAAAGGTCCGGATCATTCCTTCGGACAGCGCCCATTCATCGGCCCTGGCTTCGCTGGATAACCAGAAGTATGTCGGATCGAAAGGCGGACCCGCTAGATGATGTCCGGTCTCATGAGCCAACGCGAAGGCGATGCCCGCCCGCGATATCCTTCGATGACGGGCCAGCCCCCCGTACAGGCACACACGCTTCCGGTTGCGATAGATGAAGGCTTGAGCGTTGACCGAGTCGCTGTACCAGGCCACCTCATAGCCGATGACGGGAAACGAAGCCTGGAAGAGCGACAGCAGGTCCTTCGCCCAGCGCCGCGGTTCCGGCGAAGCGGCGGGTTTCAAATCATCGAGATTCTGCGGTGAATCCAATATCACGGCACTAGGCCCGTTCCGACGATCCCGATAGCATAGGGCGAGGTTGGAGAACCGCAACGTGCGCTGTCTCAACTGCAACACCGCCAACACTCCGGACGCCAGGTTCTGCGTCGATTGCGGCGCGGCACTCGCAAGCGCTTGCCCTTCCTGCGCCACCGTCAACCCACCAAACGCCCGATTCTGCACGCAATGCGGTGCCGGCCTGACCAATGACCAGACGGCGAGGACGGCGCCGCTCGCCGATGCCGAACTCAAGCAGATCACCATCCTGTTCGCGGACGTGTCGGATTCGACGATGCTGATCGAATCGCTCGACCCCGAGGAAGCGGCCCATCGGCTGGCGCCGGCGATCGACGCGATGCGAGAAGCCGTGCGCCGGTTCGAGGGTTCGGTCGTGAAGTTCCAGGGCGATGGCGTGATGGCGCTGTTCGGGGCGCCGACGCCCCGGGAGGATCACGCCGTCTGCGCCTGCTGCGCCGCACTTGCCATGCAAGCCGCGGTCAAGGCGCTGCCGGGTGGATCGTTGTCGATCCGGGTGGGCATACATTCCGGCGAGGTGCTGGCCCGCACGATCTCGACCGACCTTTCGAAGACCTTCGATGCGACCGGCGTCACGGTCCATGTCGCGAGCCGCATCGAGCACCTGGCGCCAGCGGGCGAGATCGCCCTCTCGCCCGCCACCCTGCGGGGCGCGCGGCAGTTCATCTCCGTCGAATCGATCGGCGAGCAATCCATTCGCGGCCTGTCGGCGCCCATGGAGATATTCCTGCTGACCGGCCTGCGGCGCGGTCCGACCAGCCAGCGCTTCGGTTCCGAAAAAAGCCGGTCGGCTTTCGTCGGCCGCGATCGCGAGCTCGACCTGCTCACCCGCGGGCTGGAGCGCGCGACCGAGGGCGATGGCTGCGCCATTGGGCTGGTCGGCGAGGCCGGCGTCGGCAAGAGCCGCCTGTTCTACGAATTCGCCGAGCGCTGCCGCGCCGCCGATGTGCGCGTCCTCGAAGGCCGCGCACTGGCGCACAGCCGCGCGACGCCGTTCGAGCCGGTCATCGACATCATGAAGGCCTTCTTCGAGATCGTGCCGGACGACACGGCCGCACGCGCACGCGAGAAGGTCGCGGCAGCCCTCGACCAGTTCGGCCCTAGGATGACGGCCGAGCTGCCGTTGCTGGTCGACTTCCTGGGTTTCAGCGATGCAAAGGCGCCGCGTGAGAACCCCGACCCTGCCGCCCGGCGCGAACGACTCAACCTGCTGGTCCGCCGCCTGGTGCGGGTCGCGAGCCGCGACGCCCCCGCCGTGCTGCTGGTCGAGGACCTGCATTTCCTCGACGGCGGCAGCGAATCGCTGCTCGAAGTGCTGGCGGAAACCCTGACCGGCACGCGCATCCTGCTGCTGGTCAACTTCCGCCCGGGCTATGCCGCACCGTGGATGAAGGTCGAGCACTATGAGCAGATTTCACTGACGCCGCTCCGCCAGAGCGCGGCGGATTCGCTGATCTCGCATCTCCTGGGCAACGACGACACGGTGGCTCCGCTGCTGCCGCTGATCGCCGATCGCGCGCAGGGCAATCCCTTCTTCATCGAAGAGCTGGTTCGCAAGTTCGACGAGAGCGGCCACCTCACCGGAAGCGTCGGCGCCTATCGCCTACTGCGCGCGCCGGACATGAAGCTGATCCCCGACGACGTCCAATCGATTGTGAGCGCGCGGGTCGACAGCCGGCCCGAGCTGGAACGTACGCTCCTGCAGACCGCCGCCGTGATCGGCCGGGAGTTCGCCGTGCCGGTGCTGGAACATGTCACGAGCATCGCCTCGAACCTGCTTGCCCCGGCACTCCACCGCCTCTCGACCGCCGGCCTCGTCTATGAAACCGGCGGACCTGTTCCGGGCAGCTTCGCCTTCAAGCATCCGATGGTGCAGGAGGTCGTCTACCGCTCGCTCGTCTCGGATCGCCGGCGCTCCCTGCACGGCCTGATCGCCAAGGATCTCGAAACGAGCCTGCCCGATCCTAACGGCGCCCAGGCCGGCTTCATCGCCTATCACCTGGAAGAAGCCGGCAATGCCCCAATGGCCGCTTCCTACAATATGAAGGCCGCGATGTGGCACGGCACCCGCGACCCTGGGCAGGCGCTCGATGCCTGGAAGCGGGTGCGGCGGCTGCTGGTCGGCCTCAACCTCGAGGGGCCGGCGCGCTATCCGCAGCTGATGGCCAGCGGACAGATCGTCAACTTCGCCTGGCGCGAAGGCCTGACCGCGGCCGACGTTGAACCCTACTACATCGAGGCCCTCGATATCGCGAGGTCACTGGGCGACATGCGGGCGATCACGCTGGTGACGGCCGCCTATGCCCGTTCGCTGGCGAGTTCGGGCTCGGCGGCCGACTATCTCGCCAAGGTGAACGAGGCCCTGGCGCTGGTCGATCCGCAGAAGCATGCCGGCCTGCACATCGTATTGACCACGATCCGATGCCACGCCTACTGGCTGGCGGGAGATTTGCGGCGCGCGCTCGACGACAACGACACGGCCCTCGCCGGTGCCGACAAGGTGGAGGAGCAGGATCAGCAGACCCTCGGCTTCCGCGTGCTCACCTGGATCAAGGGAATGCGCAGCAAGATCCTGGCGATGATGGGACGCTTCGACGAGGCGCGGACGCTCGCCATGGAACTGATCGAGGGCGACGAGGACACGGTCGATGCCATGCACCGCATCCTGGGCCACGGCACGATGACCGACATCGCCTGGGGCCAGAACGATGCCACCGTCGCGGCCCTGCATGCCGCCGCGGCGCACAGTCTCGCCGAGAAGAGCGGCAACCCCTATCTCGTCGTCTACGGCCGCGCCTTTCGCGGCCTGGGACAGGCAGTCTGCGGCGAGCATTCCGAAGCAACCACGACGATCGGCGAAGCCCTGCGTTTCGCGCGCGAGCGCCGTGCCGGTATGGAGAACGAGGCCCGCATGCTGGCCGACCTCGCCTGGGTCCAGCTCCGCGCCGGCCTCGTCGACCGCGCCCTGGTGACGGCAGAGGAAGCCGCGGCGGTCGCCCACAAGCGCGGCGCCAAGATCTGGCAGGCCTATGCCGAATGGGTCCTGGTCGGGCCGGAGACGCCGAAGTTCAGGACGCTGCTCGCGGAAACCGGCGCCGATTTGCTGTCGGGATTGGCACCGCCACGCCGCTGACGGCCCTCAACCGAGAATCGCCCGCGCCGCCTGACCATCGGCCGCGATCTGGGCCTTGAGCGCATCCAGACCCGCGAACTTCATCTCTGGCCGGATGAAGTCGACCAGCGCCACCCGCAGGACCTTGCCGTAGAGGTCGCCCGCGAAGTCGAACAGGTGGACCTCGAAATTCTCCTGCAGCTTGCCGAAGGTCGGGCGCTTGCCGAGGTTGGCGACACCGTTGCGCCAGCTGCCGTCGACCAGTGCCCGCACGGCATAGACGCCGAAGCGCGGGCGCAGGTGTTCGCCCAGGGCCACGTTGGCCGTCGGAAATCCAATGGTGCGGCCACGCTGGTCGCCCAGCTCGACCGCGCCTTCGATCTCCCAGTCGTGACCCAGCAGCTCGGCGGCTTCCTTCGCCCAGCCATGCCGCAGCGCCTCGCGGATGCGGGTCGAGGAATAGATCTCGCCCTCATGCGTCACCGGGTCCACCACCGAGACGCCGAAGCCGTGCGCCTGGCCTTCCGACCGCAGCATCTCGACATTGCCGCTGCGCCGCGCTCCGAAGGTGAAGTCGTAGCCGCACACGACATGGCGTGCGCCGAGACCCTTCAGCAGAACGTCCTCGATGAACGAGGCCGCCGGCAGGGCCGCAAAGGCCTCGTCGAAATGCTGGGCCAGCACGGCCTGCACACCGCGCTCGGCCAGCAGTCGCGTCTTGGCCGGTGCAAGGGTCAGGCGGAACGGGCCGGTATCGGGCACAAAGAAGCCGCGCGGATGCGGCTCGAAGGTGAAGGCAACGACCGGGGCGCCGAGACTCGCGGCCTGCTCGTGCGCCTTCGCCAGCAGCGCCTGGTGGCCGCGATGCACGCCGTCGAAATTGCCCAACGCCACCACGCCGCCCCGCCACTCGGACGGTACGGACCGCCAATCGTCGAACACCGGGATCATGCTGCCGGCTCAGGCCGCGTCGCGTCGCGGCACGAGGACGACCGCCTCGCCGTCGATCACGACCTTGTCGCCGTTCAGGCACTGGGTCTTGAGCGTCACGCGGCGGCGCTTGTCGTCGATGGCGGTGATGGTCGCGACGGCCGTGATCGTCTCGCCGACCAGGACGGGTGCCATGAAGTTCATGGTCTGGGAAATGTACACCGCGCCCGGTCCCGGCAGCTTGGTGCCGATGACGGTCGAGATGAAGCTGCCGCTCAGCATGCCGTGCGCGATGCGCTGGCCGAACCGCGTGGTGCGGGCAAAGCCGTCGTGCAGGTGAATGGGATTGGTGTCGCCGGACACCCCGGCGAAGGCCACGATATCGGCGTCGGTCACGGTCTTGCCGAACATCGCCGACATGCCGGGCTTGAGGTCTTCCAGGTACAGGCCGTTCATCGCGGCGAAGGCGCTCGACACTTTGCTTGATCTCCCCAGTTGGCGCGGTCCTCTTACCATGCGGCGGAGCCTGTGCCACATTGCCGGTAAATGAGCGTTCACACGTCGACTGAAACAGAAACCGTCGCCCGCGTCCTCGGCGAGGCGACCAGCCGCCATTTCGGCACCCCCGCCACCATCGAACGGCTGAGCCGGCAATCGGGCGGCGCCTCGCGCCAGACCTGGAGCTTCGATGCGCTGGTCAACGGCGAGCGCCAGGCGCTGATCCTGCGCCGCGACCCGCCGACCCAGGGCAAGACCGACCGCGAGCGTGCCGTCGCGATCGATCGCGCCACCGAGTTCCGGGTGCTGCAGGCCGCCCACGCGGCCGGCGTGCGGTCGCCGGAGCCCCTGTTCGAGCTCACGCCCCAGGACGCGCTGGGCGAGGCCTATGTGATGCGCCGGATCGGCGGCATCGCCATCGCGCGCAAGCTGCTGCGCGATGCCCCCTACGAAGCGGCGCGCGGCAGGATCGCGGGTCAGCTCGGCGAGATCCTGGCGCGCATCCACGCGACCGATCCCGCCACCTTGCCGAGCCTCCGGCGGCGCGAAGCGGCCGATCACATCGCCGAGCTGCGCCGCTCGCTCGACATGCTGGGCCGACCACAGCCGGTCTTCGAGCTGGCTTTGTCCTGGCTCGACCGCCGCAAGCCGGCGCCGCTTGAGAAGCCGGTGCTGGTGCATGGCGACTACCGCACCGGCAACTATCTCGTCGATGAGACCGGCGTGACGACGATCCTCGATTGGGAGCTCGCCCATCTCGGTGACCCGGTGGAGGATCTCGGCTGGCTCTGCGTGAAGAGCTGGCGCTTCGGTTCGATCGACAAGCCGGCCGGCGGCTTCGGCAGCCGTGAGGAATTGTGGACTGCCTACGAGCGTGCCGGCGGCGGCAAGGTCGATCCGGTTCGCGCGCACTGGTGGGAAGTCTTCGGCACCGTCCACTGGGGCGTCATCTGCCTCAACCAGGCTTTCAAGCATCTCTCGGGCTCGATCAAATCGATGGAACATGCCTCGATCGGCCGCCGCGCCGTCGAGACCGAAGTCGACCTTCTGCAACTGCTGAAGCAGGGAGCCTGACCGTGGCCCAGGACCGTCCCACCGCCGCCGAACTTCTAGCCGCCATCGCCGACTTTTTACGCGAGGAAGCGACGCCCGCGCTCGACCGTGCCGAACCCAGACTTGGCTTCCAGATGAGGGTAGCCGTGAACTCGCTCGCCATCCTCGAACGCGAGGTTCGCCTCGGACCGGCGGCCGATACGCGAGAGCATGAGCGCCTCGCCAAGCTCCTCGGCCGCGACGCAACGCTCGACGAGCTGAACCAGGAGCTGGCGCGCCAACTGCGCACCGGTGAGCGCGACGAGAGCGACGCTGCGCTGATGGCGCATCTCGAAGCGACCATCGCCGACAAGATCGCCATCGCCAATCCGAAGTGGCGTTGACGTTCCGAACCCTTCTCGAATCGTGTCATCCTGAGCGAAGCGAAGGATCCTTCGCTTCGCTCAGGATGACACCTATACTTCGGTACTGACCGAACTATTGACCGTGGCGGGTAGAGGCGGAATAAAGTCCCTCCATGACCACCGTGAACGCCCTTTCCGAGATCGCCGCCCTGATGGGCGATCCGGCGCGTGCCTCCATGCTGTCGCTACTGATGGACGGCCGCGCCCACACCGCGTCGGACCTCGCGCACAATGCCGGCATCACCGCCCAGACCGCGAGCGGCCACCTGTCGCGCATGGTCGAAGCCAACCTGCTGGCGGCCCGCGCCGAGGGCCGCAACCGATTCTATCGCCTCGCCTCGTCGGAAGTGGCGCACGCCATCGAATCGCTGATGGCGCTGGCCGGCACGCGCGCGCCGCCGGCCTCGAAGAGCGCAGCGTGGCGACGCGATCCCGATCTCCGCTTCTGCCGCACCTGCTACGACCACCTCGCCGGCCAGGTCGGCATCGCCGTCACCGATTCGCTGACCCAGCGCGGCCATCTCGAACCCAAGGGCCCGCGCGACTGGCAGCTCACGCCGTCGGGCGAACTGTTCTGCGACAGGCTGGGTGTCGATCTGGGTGAAGCCCGCAAGGCGAGCTCGCGTCACTTCGCACGCCAGTGCCTCGACTGGAGCGAACGCCGGCCGCACATCTCGGGCGCGCTGGGCGCCGCCATCGCCGACACGTTCTTCAAGCGCGGCTGGACCGAACGCCTGCGCCGCAGCCGCACGGTGCGTCTCACCGACTCCGGCCGCCGCGCGCTGGGCAGCCACTTCGGCGCGACGGTTTAGGGGCGAGCTGTTTCAACGGAGCGCGCAACTCCAGTTGCGCTCAAGCTTCGTCGATCAGCAAGACAAGAGCGCAACTGGAGTTGCGCGCTCCATTGATTCACCAGCCCTGGAAGCGCGACCACGGCGTGGCATCGCCCGCCGGCGTCACCGCCACATAGGACGGATACTGCGCACCTGTCGCGCAGGCGTGGTTGGGCAGGATGCGCAGGCGCGCGCCGATCGGGAAGCGCTCGACCAGGCTGGGATCGGCCTTGCCGTCGCGGCGCGAGACGATGCCGTGCTCCTGGTTGGCGCCCGACACGATCAGCCCGTCGATCAAGTTTCCGTCGACGTCGCAGACGGCGCCGTAGCCATAGTCGATCTTCTGGCGCTGCGTGCCGCGGTCGCGGCTCATCGCCATCCAGCCGGCATCGACGATCACCCAGCCCTTCTCGGCCTGATGGCCGATCACCTCGGTCAGCACCGAAAGCGCGACGTTCTCGGGCCTGCAGACGCCGACATTGGACATCACGAGATCGAAGAAGACGTAGACGCCGGCCCGCACCTCGGTGACGCCTTCGAGATGCTGCGCCGAGATCGCCGTCGGCGTCGAGCCGATGCTGACCTCGGGGCAGGCAATGCCTGCCGCGCGCAGGCGCTCCGCGGCGCGCACGCACAGCGCCCGCTCCTGCTCGGCCAGCGCCTGCAAGGCCGCCGGCGTATCGAGATCGTACGAGCTGCCGGCATGGGTCAGCACACCCTTCACCGTCACGCCACCCGCCTGCAATACCTTGCCGATGTCGATCAGTTCCGGCGCCTCGGGCTGCACGCCCGAGCGATGGCCGTCCGAATCGATCTCGATCATGACCTCGAAAGTCTGGTTCGCGGCCCTGCCCTTGGCCACGACGGCCTCGGCCGCCCTCACCGAATCGACCAGCAGGGTCAGCGCGCATCCTTTGCGGATGAGCGCCAGCGCGCGGTCGAGCTTGTCCGGCGCAATGCAGACCGCATAGAGCACGTCGGTGAAGCCCGCGGCGAAGAACTGCTCGGCCTCCTTCAGGGTCGAGACGGTGATGCCTACGGCGCCCGCCTTCTGCTGGGCGCGCGCGACCTCGACGCACTTCGAGGTCTTCACATGCGGCCGCAGGCGCACGCCGAGCGAGGAGAGATGGCCCTGCATGCGCGCGATATTGCCGTCCATGCGCGCTTCGTCGATCAGCGCGGCCGGGGTCTCGATGTCCATCAGCTTCAAGATTTCATTCCTCAGTCGAGATATTCGCCGCGCGCCTTCAGGGCCGGCACGTCCTTCTCCAGCCCGCGCGCGATCAACGCCGTCACGGTAGCCGGCTGCAGCGCCTCCGGCGACGGCAGATCGACACCGACCGCCGTCATCTGCTTCACCAGCTCGGGATTGGCCGCCGCCGCCCGCAGCGCCTCGTTCAGGCGGGTCATCACAGGCTGCGGCGTGCCCTTGGGCGCAAACAGCGCGTTCCACGAGCGGATGTTGACGTCGAAGCCCTGGCTGGCCGCCGTGGCGACGCCAGGAAGCTGCGGCAGGGGCTGATCGCTCAGCACCGCCAGCGCCTTGATCTTGCCGCCCGCGATCTGCGGCAGCGCCGTCGTCGTCTGGTCGCACATGAAATCGATATGGCCGCCCATCAAGTCGTTCATCGCCGGCGCCACGCCACGATAGGGCACGTGGGTGATGTTGAGCTTGAGCGCGGACAGCAGCACCACGCAGGCATAGTGGGAGATCGAGCCCACGCCCGCGCTGCCATAGGTCATCTCCGCCTTGTTCTTCTCGGCGTAGGCGATGAATTCCTTGAGGTTGGCGACGGGCAGCGCCGCCTTGGCGACCAGCAGCAGCGGCGCCGTGCCAGCAAGCCCGATCGGCTCGAAGCCCGTCAGCGGATCGTAGGGCAGCTTCTTGAACAGGGCTGCATTGGCGACGTGCGTGCCGATCGTGCCGAAGCCGATCGTATAGCCGTCGGGCGCGGCGTTCATGAGCTTGGCCAGACCAATGGTGCCACTGGCGCCGCCGATATTCTCGACCACCACGGTCTGCTTGAGATCGGCCGCCATGCCCTGCGCGAGTGCGCGGGCCAGCGCATCGCTCGGCCCGCCCGCCGGGAACGGCACGATCAGCGTGACGGGCTTCGTGGGAAAGCTCTGGGCGGTGGCCGTCGTGGCCGCGAGCAGCAGCGGCGCGAGCGTGAGCAGAAGTCGGCGCAAGATCATGACAAACGTCCTTCCAGCCAGGGGAGAAGATCGTCGAGCGTCGACCGCTCGATTGCGGCAGGCGGCGCGCCGTCGGGGCGCGTGAGGCCGACGCGGTTGTGCCAGTAGGTCCTGAGGCCAACGGCCGACGTACCGAACAGGTCGTAGCCGGAGCCCGCGACGAAGGCCGCTTCGCCGGGTTCGACGCCCAGCGCCGCCAATGCCTGCCGGTAGGGACGCGGATCGGGCTTGTAGCAGCCCGCTTCCTCAGCCGTGACGATACAGTCCCACTGGACCTGCAGACGACTCGCCGCCTGCCGGCCGAGACGGATCGAGCAGTTGGTGACCACGCCGAGTTTCGTGCGGCCGGCCAGCGCGTCGAGCGCAGCCTGCGCGCCGCTCCACGGCGGCAGTTCGAGCCAGCGCGCCTCCAGCGCGTCAGCGGCGTCAGCCGGCAGGCCGGTCGCCACCGCAGCGTCACCCACGAGCTTTTCGTAGGAAACGTAGCTGCCGCAGCCGTAGGTCAGCCGCAGATACTCGGCCCGCCATTTGCGGCCGCGTTCCTCCGAGCCCGCCACGTCGTTCCACAGGGTCCAGGAGTCGATGAGCGCCGTCAGCAGATCGAAGAGCACGGCTTTGGGAAAGGTCGTCGTCATGCCTGTGAACCTAGCAAGCGTCAGGCCGTTGGTGCTTAAATCAGCCCAACAGTTCAGTTAAGGAAAACTGAATGATCTCACTGGCCGACCTGCAGTTCATGGAAGCCCTGGCGCGGACCGGCTCGTTGAGCGGCGCAGCAAGGTCGCTCAACGTCACACCTCCCGCGCTCTCGCTGCGCCTCAAGAAGCTCGAACGGGCGCTCGGCGTCAGCCTGGTGGTGCGCAGCTCGCGCCACGTCCGCTTCACCGGCGAAGGCGAGCACCTGGTGAGTGAGGCCCAGGCGGTCCTGGCCCGCATCGGCGCCCTCACCGACCTGCTCGGCCAGGAAGGCGGCGCGCTCGCGGGCCCCCTACGGGTCGCGGCGCCCTTCGGCTTCGGCCGGCTGCATGTCGCGCCGCTCGTCGCCCGCTTCGCCCAAAAGCATCCGGCAATCCGCGTGACGCTCGACTTGTCGGAACGTCCCTGGACCGACAGCGAGGATGCCGACGTCGTCGTGCATATCGGCGCGGTCCGCGATTCGACCTGGGTGGCGCACGTACTGGCACGCAACGACCGCTGGGTCTGCGCCGCGCCGACCTATCTCGAGCGGCGCGGAACGCCGGTCGATCCGCGCGACCTGCTGCAGCACGATTGCCTCTGCGTGCGCGAGAACAACGAGGACGTGACCTTGTGGCGGCACAAGCGCGGCAGCCGCGCCGGCGCCGTGAGGGTGACGCCGACGCTCACCAGCAACGACGGCGAGGTGGTGCGCAACTGGGCCGTGGCCGGCCTCGGAATCGTGCTGCGCTCGCAGTGGGATGCGGCGCCTTTCGTGAAGCGCGGCGAACTCAGGCGCGTGTTGGCGCCCTGGTCGTTCGAGGGCGCCGATATCCTGGCACTGGTGCCGGCACGACGCGGCATCTCGGCCCGCGTCACGTCTTTCGTCGACTTCCTGAAGTCGTCCCTCAGGTCGCGGCCGCCGGGGCGCTAGAGTCGTTCCGAGCGGGATCGATCACATACCTATCCTCATGCTGAGGAGCGCTCCGCAGGAGCGCGTCTCGAAGCATGGGCACAAGCACCATGCCTGTAGCCGACCCTTCGAGACGCCGCGCCTTGCGCGGCTCCTCAGGGTGAGGGTGATTGGTTGTTAGAGCCTGCAGCCTCGGTCTTCGTGTAGCCGGTGCCATCGCCGGACGAGATCTTGGCGATCGACGAGGCGCGCAGGATCTTCTGGTCGCCCACCGTCAGGTAGATGTTGGTGAAGAGCAGGGTCCGCGTCTGGCGGATCAGCTCCGGCCGCCCCTCGACCCAGTCGCCGACCCGCGCCGGCGCCACGAAATCGAAGGTCATGCTGACGGTCGGCAGGAACTTGCGCAGGCCCGCGATGTAGCCGCCGCCCATCGTACCGACGAGATCGGCGAGGGTCATCATCATGCCGCCGTGCAGGCCGCCCGCCGGATTGCACATGTTTTGCTGCACGCGGATCGCCAGCACGAATTCGTCGCGCGTGCCCTTCTCGCCGCGCTTGGCGTACATGTTGCCGATATGGGTGTTGAAGGTGGGCTCGGGTCGGCCACGGGCGAAATCGACGAGCTTGAAACCTTCGGGCGGATTGTCGGGTATTTCGGAAGAAGACACTCTAGCTCCGGACTCTCAAAGGGCGTCCCGGCCGCAGCAGCGCGAAATCGCCCAGCCCGGCCAGAACATCGTGGCGCGGACCATAGAGACGGCCCCTCACCTGCGCCACATGCTCGTCATGACCTAAAAGCTCGCCCGTCGCCTCCAGCCAGTCGCCGACCCGCGCCGGCGTCAGATAGTCGAGCGTGAGTTTCAGGGTGACGCAGCGCCGGTCGATGGCGCGATAGACCACGGAGCCCAGCGCCGCATCGATGAAGGCGGCCAGCATGCCGCCATGCACGATGCCGAGCGCATTGGCATGCTGCGGGCCGGGCATGAAACCGCGCCAGACCTTGTTGCCCTCGACCTTCTCGAACCACGGCCCGTTGGCCGCGGTGAATCCGGTCGCCTCAGTGAGTTCGCGAAAACCTGCTGGAATGTCCACGCGCCATCTTAGGCAATCCCCGCCAGCAGCACCAAGCCGTAGCCGACATAGTAGACACCCAGCACGGTGATGAGCCGGCCGGCCCAACTGCGAAACTGGGCGTCCGACAGCCGCTCGAGGATCTGCTTGCCGAGCGAGGTGCCGAGCATCGAGGCGCCGACGGCCATGGCGAGGATCCACGGCTCGACCGATCCCGCCTGGTCGATCAGCGCGCCGAAGTAGAGAAGCTTCGAGCCATGGCCGAACACCTGGCATGAGGCCTTGGTCGCCACGATCTGCTGCCGGCTCATGGGCGAGCGCAGGAAGAGCTGGTCGACGAGCGGGCCTGTCACGCCGGTGAGCAGCATCAGCGCCATGCAGGCGATGCCGCCGCCCAGCGCCTGCACCGGTCCCAGGGTCGCGGGCATCAATCGCGCGGGGACGATCCGCAGTACGAAGGGCGAGACGCCAAGCATCAGCAGCGCGACCGCCTTCTCCGGAACGTAGAGGGTGAGCGACCAGATGCCGACGGCGACGAAGCAACCCATCACGTAGAAGACGGTGATGCGCCACTGGATGTGATGCCGCCACAGCAGCGCGCGCCAGCCGTTCGACGCCATTTGCGTCACCGCATGCAGCACCATGGCCATGGGCAACGGCAACACGAACAGCAGCACACCGATCAGGACCATCCCACCCGCCATCCCGAAGATGCCGGACAGGAAGGCGGTGAACACCATCAGGAGGCCGAGCCCCAGAGCCATCGTTATCGTCATCTGCCCCGTCCATCTATAAGGCGATCGCATATAAAATTTTCCGTCGTCTCGACCGGAGCGCGCAGCGCGGAGCGGAGAGACCTTTTTTCCCGTTAAGGCCATCAGACCGAGGAAAAGAGGTCCCTCCACTCCGCTTCGCTCCGGTCGGGACGACGGGCAATCGAAGCCGTTGCCCACTCTTCGAGACGCGCGCCTTGCGCGCTCCTCAGGGTGAGGATGGAGGTTTGTCTACGACCAGCTTATGCAGTGTTCAAATATATGATAGATGGCAATTAGATACTTATTGGATATCTCAGTGGAACTGCGACACCTCCGCTATTTCGTCGCCGTCGCCCGCGAGGGCCACGTGACCCGCGCTGCCGAGAAGCTGCACATGCAGCAGCCGCCGCTCAGCCAGCAGATCCGCGCGCTGGAGCGCGAGATCGGCGCGCCGCTGCTGTTGCGTCATCCGCGCGGCGTCAGCCTGACCGATGCCGGGCGCTCCTTCCTGGCCGATTCAGAGGCGATCCTGGCCAACGTCGAGCGCGCGACGGTGAAGGCCCGCCGCACGGCGCGCGGTGAGACCGGGCGCATCGCTGTGGGCTTCACCACGTCGGCGCCGTTCCATCCGCTGGTGGCGCGCGCCATCCGCGAGTTCCGCCGCGAACGGCCCGACGTCTCTTTCGTTCTTGAAGAGAACAGCTCGGGCGACCTGCTGGCCGCGGTGCGCGACGAGCGGCTGGACATCGCCTTCATCCGCTCGGGCCTCGCCGATCCGCAGGGGCTGGCCATGCATGCGTTGCTGCACGAAGAGATGGCGGCCGCCCTGCCCGCGCGCCACCGTCTCGCGCGGCGCCAGAACCTGACGCTCAAGGATCTCGCGGAAGAGGACTTCATCCTCTATCGCCGGGCGGACGGGCGCGGCCTCTACGACGCCATCATCGCGGCGTGCAGCGCGGCCGGCTTCAATCCGCATGTCAGCCAGGAAGCGCCGCGTATCGTCTCGACCCTCAACCTCGTGGCCGCCGGCCTCGGCATCACAATCGTGCCAGCCTCGCTCACCCGCCTGCCGCTGGAAGGTGTAACCTATCGCCCTCTCACCGGGCGGCCCGCCCTGAAGGTGCCGCTCAACCTCGCCTACCGTCGCGACGAACCCTCGGTCTCGACGCTTGCCTTCATCGACCAGGTGCGCCGTCTCGCATGAAACCGGTCAAGACCATCGGCCATTCCAACCATCCGATCGAGCGCTTCGTGGCGCTGCTGAAGGCGGGCGGCGTCGAACGCCTGGTCGACGTGCGCTCAACGCCCTGGTCGCGCCGGCATCCGCAGTTCGGCCAGAAGAATCTCGCCAGGTCGCTGGCCGAGGCCGGCATCGCCTATGTGCACGAAGGAGCCGCGCTCGGCGGTAAACCAGGTGCAGGCGGCAGCTACGACCAGCTCGCCGCACGGCCCGAATTCAAGACTGCCCTTGATCGCGTGGTCGAGGGCGCAGACGACACCACGCTTTGCCTGATGTGCGCCGAGAAGGAGCCGCTCGACTGCCATCGCACGGTGCTGGTGTCGCGTCGTCTCGCAGAGCGCGGCGTCAAGATCGAACATCTGTTGGCCGATGGCGGCACACGCTTTCATCATGAGGTCGAGGAAACACTGCTGGGCAAGGAAGCCGCCCCCGACCTGTTCGAGGATCGCGCCGCGCGGCTTGCCCGCGCCTGGCGCCGCCTCGAAGCAAAGTGGGGCCGCGCCGGCGAAGGAGAATGAACGAGATGGAAGTCCGCAAGATCGAGACCGCGCCCGGCCTGGTGTTCGACGTATCGGTGGCAGGCAATGACGGCGACACGCTGGTACTGATGCTGCACGGGTTCGGCGTGTCGCGGCATTTCTGGAAGGCGCAGGTGCCGGTGCTCGGATCGGCAGGCTACTTCGCGGTGGCGCCCAACCAGCGCGGCTACTCGGCCGGCGCACGGCCCGATCCCGCCAACCTCGATTCCTATCGTTTCGACAAGCTGACGGGCGACGCACTCGACATCGCTTCGGCCGTGGGACACGGCGACAAGCGTATCCATCTCGTGGGCCACGATTGGGGCGCGAGCCTCGCCTGGGCCATCGCCTTCCAGCATCCCGAAAGGCTGCGCTCCCTCACCATCCTGTCGCGGCCGCATCCGATGTCATTTGCGCGCGCGCTGGCCATGCCCGACGGCGAGCAGAAGCGGCGCTCGGGCCATCACCAGGCGTTCCTCGAACCCGATGCGGTGCCGAAGGTCCTGGCGGACGACTGTGCGTGGCTGCGCAAGCGGCACGCAAAGGAAGGCGTGCCGAAGGAGGCGATCGACCTCCACCTCTCAGTGCTGGGCAATGCGCCGGCGATGGAAGCCGCACTCGCCTGGTATCGCGCCCGCGGCGAGCGGATGCTGCTCGGCCCGATCAAGGTGCCGACTCTCTATGTGTGGGGCGATGCCGACGACACGGTGGGCCGCGCCGCCGCCGAAGGCACGGGCGAATTCATCGCCGCGCCCTACCGGTTCGAGGTGCTGCCCGGCGTCGGCCACTATGCCGCCGACCAGGTGCCGGAGCGGGTGAACGCGCTATTGCTGGAGCATCTCGGCCGCTACGCGGCTTAGTCGAGCTTCGTTCGGCTACGCCTTACAGTCGAGCTTGGTCAGTCGCGGCGAGAAAGTCGGGAGCGCCGTCGACGCGCCGGCCGGCCAGGCGCGCGGCCAGGTCTTGTCGGCCAGCTTCTTCTCGACCAGCGGCACGAGCAGGTTGAAGGCCGCCCAGCCGCGAACCCGGGTGCCCGCATAGGACGTGTGCACGGCATCGACGAACAGGTCCGGATCGAACGGCGTGTTGCCCACGATATCGATGAAGTTGATGCCGTGAACCGCGGCGTACTTGGCGAACAGCCGGTTCTGGAAGTTCGCCAGCCGCTCCAGGTCGCGATAGCGGTAGGGCCAGTTGGCGGCGTTGAGCTGCTCGATGATGAACCTGTGCCGGACCGGATCGACCACCATCCCGTCCTTCACCATCCAGAAGAACGAGGTGAGCGCCATGTCCGAACCGATCGTCCCGAGGTCGGCACGGATCTGGTCGAGGTCCTTCTGGATGAGGTTCAGGTTCACCGGCAGGTTGGCGAAGTCGAGATCCGGGTTCATCTCGTCGAGCCCTTCGGGCCAGATGACCTTGTAGTCGGGCTTGGGCCATTCGCCGCCGCTGTTGTTCCCGGCCGAGGAACCGGCCATGGCGAAGGCCGCCTGGACGCGGCCGATCAGGGCGGAATAGCGCGCGGCCTCCTTCAGCCACTTCACCGCCGCCGGCTCCTGCGCGTTCGACGGCCGGGTGACCGGATCCTGCGGCACCTTCTCGACGATCGAGGCTGGCCGGAACTGGTTGCCGCCCTCGTGATAGACGACGAGGTCGGGCCTGAGCGGCAGTACTTCGGTGCGCACGACAGCGGCGATGTCGGTGGAGTTGATGCTTTCACGGCCCGCGTTCAGGACCTCGAACCTGATGCCGAGCCCGCGGGCCCTGGACCAGACGTTCATCCAGTGATTGACGTATTCGGGCCAGGCGTAGGGCAGATGATGCGCCTCGACGACGGTCGAGGAGCCGACGAAGACGATCCGCACCGTCTTCTCCGGCCGCGGATTCTCGATCGGAGGACCGCGCCAGCCGATCTGGTTGGTCGTCAGCCCGCTCGGGATCGTGACATCGGGCAGGAACCGGTAGGGCGGACGCGTCTGGCCCTCGGGCGGGTCGTAGAGGAAGAGCTGGCCCGGCGCGTGGCGCAGGAACCAGTGTTTGCAGGGATCGCCGGAGAAACCGGTGTTCCAGACCTTGAAGGCGTCGGACGGGCGGAACGTCATGCCGCCGACGGGATTGGCCTCGACGAAGCGATAGAGCCGCTCCCAGTCCTCGGGTACGGCGCGCTTGTTGGACAATGCCGCGGGATCCGAGAAGAACCACTCGCGATCGACGCCCGGTGCCCGGGGGACCTTGTCGACCGAATCCTGCTTCACACTGGCGAGGCCCATCGGCTCGCCGAGCGGCGTCAGGAGAATCGGATATCCATCGATGTACCGGACGACGCCTTCCGCCACGACCACACACAGTGCAATCGAGACCAGGAACAGCAGCGCGTCCTTGACGAAGCGCATTACTTGCAGCCCTTGCCCTGATCCTTGCACAGACCGTCCAGCAACGTGTTGAGCTCGGGCACCATCATCGTGGTGAAGGCCGCCATCGCGTTGCCGTTGGGATGCGGGTCGGGAACCGTGACCCAAAGGCTCGGCGGATCGAGATTCTCGACCGTCGGCAGCATGTCGAAGAACGGCACGCCCAGCTTCTCGACATCGGCCTTCACCTTGGCGGTGACGTCGGGGAACGGATAGGGCTTCAGCTCGCGCAGCTCGGGAATCTGGAACACCACCAGCTTGGCACCCATCTCGCGCGCCGTCGTCGCAAAACCCTGCAGGGCCTTGCGCGTCTGCTGCCAGCCCGGGGCGTCGTCCTTGTAGAGTTCGCGGTAATAGCGCTTCCAGTCGGGCGCCTCGCCGAACTGGCGCATCAGCGAATCGAGGCGATACTTGAAGACGACCCAGGCCGCCGAGTGCTCGTCGAGCCATGAGGTCTGGCCGTAGGTCGGCACCGGCTCGGCGTCGTTGATGAAGTAGCTCAGCACAATGATGTCGGGCTTCAGCTTGGCGGCGCTCTCGCGGAACAGCGTGAGCTCCTGCAGCGTATTGTGGTTGCCGACACCCGTGTTGTAGCTGTCGACCTTGCGGCCTTCCTTGACCAGCGCGGCCGTCACCCGGAGCGCGGCGATTTCGTCCTGGGCGACGCCCCAGCCCAGGGTCGTCGAATCACCGACGAAGGCGATGCGCGCCACGCCCGGCGGCGCCTTCTCGGGAATCCCCGGCGAGCGGAAGCCGTACGAATCGGTCGTTACCTTGACGCCCATGAGCTGGGCCTCGGCATTGGGACGGTGGCGATGCCCGAGTTCGGGATTCATGTCCCGCTCCTTCACATCGCGTGCGTAACGCCACATCTCGAGCTCGTAGAGCATGCCGGTGTCGAGAAAGAGCCGGGTCATGCCTTCGAGGCAAAGGGCGCAAATGGCAGTGAGAATAACAACCAGAAGCGTGTTCTTGAGAAAGTTCATAGACCTTGTCGCTCGAGCGGTTCATCCAGGACAGCAGACGGACGTCAGAGCCCGCGAAGGGGCGCGATGGCTGGGGCGCCAGGATTCGAACCTGGGAATGGAGGAATCAAAATCCTCTGCCTTACCGCTTGGCGACGCCCCAGCAGGCGCCCGTTCGGGCGGGCGGGAACATAGTGGGTTGGCGCTGGGGTGCAACCCCGCTCGTTCAGGCGGCCTGGGCAGCCTTCTTCAGGGCCTCTCCATGCACGAAGGTTCCATCGGCATACAGGAGCGGCAGGTTGGTTTCGTGCAAGGCCACGTCGACGATCTCGCCGATATAGATCGTGTGCGTGCCGGCTGAGAGCTCGGTCACAAGCTTGCAGTCGAACGACACGGGGCAGCCTTTCAGGACGGGCGCCCCGGTGGTGAGGGTCGTCCATTCGCCCATGTCGTTGAAGCGCTCGTCGCCCTCGATGCCATCCATGCCGGCGAAACGCTCCGCCAGCTTGCGATGCTCCGGACAAAGGATGTTCACGCAGAAGAAGCCGGCCTCGCCGATCGGATCGTGGGCACTGGCCGACTTGTTGACGCAGACCAGGATCTGGGGAGGTTCGGCCGAGACCGAACAGACCGCCGTGGCGGTGAGCCCGCCCCGCTGATCCCGGACCCGGGTGGTGATCAGGGTTACGCTCGCCGCCAGGTGGCGCATGCCCTTCTTGAAGGCCGCCGCATCGATACTCATGGAGCGATTCTAGGCCACGCCGGCCCGTCGCCGCCACTGCAAACGGAAGGGCAGCGGAATGCGCTAACTAGCAGGCTGGCCAGCGAAAACAGCGAAAAATGGTCCTAATCTACAGTCTCCATGTTGCAATAAAACCTTAACCAGATTGTCGTTCTTTGCGGTTGCCCGGCCTCCCGTGGTCGCTACGGTCGGCCGCGATGCCAGCCGCAACCGTCAAACCCACCGCCGAAACACCTCCCGATACCGCCCTGCGATTGATCGCGGCCTCGTGCCGGGCCGATCTGGCCAAGAACCGCACCATCGTCCTGCAGAGCCGGCGGCCGGTCGGGATTCATCAGGCGCGCGTGGCGCTGCGACGCCTGCGCGCCGGCTTCAGCGTGTTCCGCGCCGCCGTGGACGGCCCCGAGGTCCGCGCGCTCTCGGCCGAAGCTAGGTGGCTGGCGGGCGAATGCGGTCCCGCACGCGACCTGCATGTATTCCTGACGGAAAGCGTGACCGACGTGCCGCCGGTCGTGAAACGCGTGGCCGCGCGGGTCGCCGCCGTCCACCTGGAGCGCGCGCGCGCCGCCCTGGGCAGCGCCCGTTACGATTACTTTGACCACCAGCTCGGCGCCTTCGCCGCCGGGCCGCTTGCGGCCGAGATCGAGGGCGGCCTTCGCCTGGACGAATTCGGCCGCATGGTTCTCGACAAGCGCCACGACAAGGTCGTGCGCCGCGGCCGCCTGATGGACCAGATGGACGAGGAGCAGCTTCACGACCTGCGCATCGGCTTCAAGAAGCTGCGCTACGCCGCGACCTACCTCAGCCCCGCCTTTGCCTCGCCCGCGGCCAAGCCCTATATCGAAGCGACGACGCGCCTGCAGGGTGCGCTCGGCGCCTTGAACGATCGCGCGACGGCGGCCGCCATGCTGGCCGACATCGCCACCGCCGCCAGTCCAAAAGAGGATGTTGCGGCGCCGCTCAAGGTTCTCGCCCGGCAGGCGACGAGCGGCGAGAAGCGCCGCCGCCGCAAGCTGGAGCGGGCCTGGAAGGAGTTCAGGAAGGTCGAGTGCTTCTGGCGGGCGTGATCCCCAGTTACCGGATACATCCCACAGGATAGCCCACAGGACATCCCGATGAGCGACACGCAGAACGCCGCCGAGCAACGCATCCCCGTCACCGTGCTGACGGGCTTCCTCGGCAGCGGCAAGACCACCCTGCTCAACAAGCTGCTGCGCCGGCCGGAACTGGCCGACACCGCCGTCATCATCAACGAGTTCGGCGAGATCGGGCTGGACCACCTGCTGGTCGAGAAGTCCGACGACGAAGGCATGGTGACGCTGAACTCGGGCTGCCTCTGCTGCACGGTGCGCGGCGATCTCGTGCGCACCATGAGCGAGCTGTTCCTCAAGCGCTCGCGCGGCGAGGTCTCGCCGTTCAAGCGCATGGTGGTCGAGACCACGGGCCTCGCCGACCCCGCGCCCATACTGCACACGCTGATGACCGACCCGCTGCTCGCCTCGCGCTACCGCCTCGACGGCGTGGTGACGACGGTCGACGGCGTGAACGGCGCCAGCACGCTCGACAATCACGAGGAGGCCGTGAAGCAGGCCGCCGTCGCCGACCGCCTGCTGCTCACCAAGGTCGACATCGCCGACGCGCCCAAGCTCGCGGACCTCAAGCACCGGCTGCATCACCTCAATCCCGGCGCGCCGTTCCACACGGTCGCGACGGGAGAGATCGATCCCAACCAGATCCTCAATGCCGGCCTCTACAATCCCGAGACCAAGAGCGCCGACGTGAAGAAGTGGCTGCAGGCAGAGGCCTACGAGGGCAGCCATGACCACGGACATGGGCATCATCATCACGGCCATGACCATGGGCACGATCACGGTCATTCCCACGACCATGGGCACGGCGAACAGGATCCGCACGACGTCAATCGCCACGACGACCGCATCCGCTCGTTCTGCATGACCTTCGACGAGCCGATGAGCTGGTCGACCGTGGCGGCGGCCTTCGACGCGCTGGTGACCTATCGCGGACCCGACCTCTTGCGCATGAAGGGCATCCTGAACGTCAAGGACACGGACAAGCCGGTGGTGATCCACGGCGTGCAGCACGTCTTCCATCCGCCGGCCACGCTCGACGCCTGGCCGGAAGGCGACGACCGCAAGAGCCGCGTCGTGTTCATCACGCGCGACATCGGCGAGAGCACGATCCGCAAGGTCTTCGCGTCGTTCTTCGATGCCGAGAAGAAGGGCTGGGGCAACGCTGGCGAACAGGACAAGGCGCAATGAAGCTCGCGACGATCACGCACGGCGGCGCCTCCAAGGCCGCGCTCGTCGGCGCGGACGGCAAGACCTTCTGGCCGCTCGAGGACATGCTGGGCCGTGCCGTTCCCGATCTCGGCGTCCTCGCGGGCGAACTCGACACGATCAAGCCGAAGCTGAAGCCGGCGGGTGCCGGCCTGCCGCTGTCTTCCGTGAAGATCGAGGCGCCGATCCCGCGGCCGGCGCGCAACGTCATGTGCGTCGGCAAGAACTATCACGAGCATGCCAAGGAGTTCACGCGCTCGGGCTTCGACAGCAGCGCCAGCTCCGCGGCCGATGCGATCCCCACCGCGCCGATCATCTTCACCAAGGCGCCGGAATGCGTGATCGCCGACGGCGCCGACATCCGCTACCCCGAGGGCGTCAGCGACTCCGTGGACTACGAGGCGGAGCTCGGCCTGGTCATCGGCAAGGGCGGTCGCGGCATCAAGAAGGCCGACGCCTACAGCCACATCTGCGGCTACACGATCATCAACGACGTGACGGCGCGCGACCTGCAGGGCAAGCACAAGCAGTGGTTCCTCGGCAAATCGCTCGACACCTTCTGCCCGATGGGCCCGTGGCTGGTGACGTCCGACGAGGTCGATCCGCAAAACCTCACCGTGAAGTGCTGGGTGAACGACGAGCTGCGCCAGAACGCCAACACGCGCGACCTCATCTTCGACATCCCGACCCTGATCGAGACGATCTCCGCCGGCATCACGCTGCGTCCCGGCGACGTCATCGCCACCGGTACGCCGGTGGGCGTGGGCATCGGCTTCACGCCCCCGAAGTTCCTGAAGCGCGGCGACCGCGTGACGATCGAGATCGACGGGCTCGGCCGGCTGTCGAACAAGGTGGCTTAAGGTTCATAGGAGCGCGCCACTCCAGTGGCGCTCAAGCTCGGTCGATGGACAAGCATGAGCGCCACTGGAGTGGCGCGCTCCCTTGAGACGCTACGTCGCTTGCGTCGACGCGTGCGGCGGTTCGTCGGCGGGTTTGGCAACCACCACCGGCTTCTCGCGATCGCGGGCCAGCACGCGCTGCACCACGACGAAGAAGACCGGCACCATCAGCAGGGCGAGGACGACGACGGCGATCATGCCGCCCATGACGCCGGTGCCCAGCGCCTGCTGGCTCTTGGCGCCCGCGCCGACGGCGATCGCCATCGGCAGCACGCCGCAGACGAAGGCGAAGCCGGTCATCAGGATCGGCCGGAAGCGCAGCTTGCAGGCTTCCAGCGTCGCCTCGACCAGCGGCTTGCCCTGCGACCGCAGCTCCTTGGCGAACTCGATGATCAGGATCGCGTCCTTGGCCGCTAGGCCGATGATCGTGACCAGGCCCACCGTGAAGTAGACGTCGTTGGGCAGCCCGCGCAGGGTGGCCGCGATGACCGCGCCGCAGATGCCGAGCGGCACCGTGAGCAGAACGGCGAGCGGGATCGTCCAGCTCTCGTAGAGCGCCGCCAGGCAGAGGAAGACCAGCAGCGCCGACAGTCCCAGCAGCAGCGGCGCCAGCGAGCCGGCGAGCTTCTCCTGCAGCGACTGGCCCGTCCATTCGTAGCCGAAGCCGCGCGGCAGACGCCCGGCGAGCTTCTCCATCTCGGCGATGGCGTCGCCGCTGGTAAAGCCGGGCTTGGCCTCGCCGCTGATGCGGACCGAGGGATAGTAGTTGAAGCCCACGATCTGCGTCGGGCCCTTCGACCATTCGACGTTGGCGAAGGCCGAGAACGGCACGAGCTGTCCCTGCGCGTTCTTGACGTTGTAGGCCAGGATGTCGTCGGCGGTCATGCGGCCCGCCGAATCGCTCTGCACGATCACGCGCTGCATGCGCCCACGGTTGGGGAAGTCGTTGACGTAGGCCGAGCCCAGATTGGTCGAGATCGTGTTGTTGATGTCTTCGAAGGTGACGCCGAAGGCGCTCGCCTTCTCGCGGTCGATGACCAGGTTGACCAGCGGCGCCTCGGGGAGTCCCTCGACGTAAACGTTGCGCAGGATGGGACTCGCATTCGCCGCAGCGAGGAGCTGCTGCGTGGCAGCCATCAGCGCCGGATAGCCCTTCTGCCCGCGATCCTGCAGGCGGAAGCTGAAGCCCGCGGAGTTGCCGAGATTGTCGACCGGCGGCGGCTGCAGGGCCGAGATCTCGGCGTCGCGGACGGACGCCATCTTTCGGTTGATGTCGTCGACGATCGCCGCGGCCGACTCGTTGGGGCCGCGCTCGGACCAGTCCTTCAGGGTGATGAAGGCCTGCGCCGTGTTCACGCCCTGGCCGAGGAAGCTGTAGCCGGTCAGGAAGGTCACATTGTCGACGCCCTCGCGACCGGCGAGGTAGCGCTCCACCTCCTCGACCGCCGCCTTGGTGCGATTGTACGAGGCGTCGGACGGCGCCTGCACGTCGGTCGTGATGAAGCCCTGGTCGTCGATCGGGAGGAAGCCGCCGGGCAGCCGCACGAAGGCCCAGGACAGGCAGACGAGGAGTGCGACGTAGATGCCCATCATCCGGCCCGTGCGCTTCAGCGACCAGCCGACCGTGGTGACGTAGCGGTCGCGAACGCTGTCGAGCTTGCGGTTGAACCAGCCGAACAGGCCGCGCTTCGCGTGCCCATGGCCGGCCGGGATGGGCTTCAGCATGGTCGCGCACAGAGCCGGCGTCAGCGAGAGGGCGAGCAACGCCGAGAAGCCGATCGCCGCCACCATGGTCACCGAGAACTGGCGATAGATGATGCCGACCGAGCCCGGGAAGAAGGCCATCGGCAGGAACACCGCGATCAGGACCAGCGTGATGCCGATGATGGCGCTGGTGATCTGCTTCATCGCCTTGCGCGTGGCGTCCTTGGGCGACAGCCCCTCCTCCGCCATGATGCGCTCGACGTTCTCGACGACGACGATCGCGTCGTCGACCAGGATGCCGATCGCCAGCACCATGCTGAACAGAGTGAGCATGTTAATGGAGTAGCCGACGGCCAGCAGCGTCGCGCAGGTACCGAGCAGCGCCACCGGCACCACGATGGTCGGGATAATCGTGTAGCGGATGTTCTGCAGGAACAGGAACATCACGACGAACACCAGCACGACGGCCTCGATCAGGGTCATGATGACCTTCTGGATGGAGGCCTCGACGACCGGCGTGATGTTGTAGGGGATCGAATAGGTGATATTGGCAGGGAAGAAGCGCGACAGCTCCTTCATCTTCGCTTCGACGGCGCCTGCGGTCGCCAGCGCGTTGCCGGTCGGCGCCAGCAGCACCGACAGGCCCGCCGTCGGCTTGCCGTTCAGGCGGGTGTTGAACTGATAGCCCATGCCGCCGACCTCGATGCGGGCCACGTCGCGCAGCCGCACGGTCGAGCCGTCGGGATTGGCGCGCAGCACGATGGCGCCGAACTCCTCGGGCGAGGCGAGCTGGCCCTTTACCAGGACCAGCGCCGAGATCTTCTGGTGCGCCGGGCTCGGCTCGGCGCCGACGCTGCCGGAGGCGACCTGCGCGTTCTGCGCATTGATGGCGCGCGTGACATCGTCGGCGGTGAGGTTGTAGCCGACCAGCTTGGCAGGATCGATCCAGATGCGCAGAGACCGTTCGGTCGAATAGAGGGTGGCACGGCCGACGCCGTCGATGCGGCGGATCTCGCCCAGCACGTTGCGGACCATGAAGTCGCCGAGACCGACCTCGTCGAGGCTGCCGTCGGTGGAGTTCAGCGTGATGATCTGCAGCACCGCACTCGAGGCTTCCTCGATCAGGATGCCCTGCTGGATCACCGCCCGCGGCAGGCGCGCCTCGACCCGCTTGATGCGGTTCTGCACCTCGACCGACGCCATGGCCGGATCGGTGCCGGGCACGAAGTTCGCGATGATCTCGACCTGGCCCAGCGAATCGCTGGCCGATTCGAAGTTCAGGATGCCCGAGGCGCCGTTCAGCTCCTCCTCGATGAGGCGCGTGACGCTGTTGTAGAGATTCTCGGGCGACGCGCCGGGATAGCTCGTGCTGATCGAGATCGAAGGCGGCGCGATGATCGGATACTGCGCGATCGCCAGCAACGGGATGGAGATGACGCCGATCAGGCAGATGAAGAGCGAGACGACCCAGGCAAAGATCGGACGATCGATGAAGAAACTCGGCATGTGACGCCGCTCACCGCGTCGCGCTGACAGTGGTGGCCGGGCTTTCCGGTGGAACCTCCGCGCTGATCGTGCGCGGGTTCACGCTGTCGCCCGCGGCGAACTTCTGGAAGCCATCGACGACCACCTTGTCGCCCGCCTTCAGCCCGTCGAGCACCAGCCACTGGCCGCCCTGCACCGGGCCGAGCCGCACCGGCTGCACGGCGACGCGGTTGTCGTCCTTGACGACGAACACTTCGCTGCCGCCACCACCGTTGCGCTGGATCGCCTGCTCGGGGAGGCTGATCGCGTCGCTGTCGACGCCCTGCTCGATCAGGACGCGCACATACTGGCCCGACAGCAGCTCGCGATCCGGATTGAGGAACGTACCGCGCAGAGTGACCTGGCCGGTCGACGCATCGACCCGGGCTTCGGAGAACAGCAGCTTGCCCGTGTACGGATAGATCGAGCCGTCATCCATCAGCAGGCGGACCTTGGTCGCGTCCGGCGCGATGCGCTCCAGCTCGCCGGACGCGAGCGCACGGCGCAGCTTGTTGAGTTCGCCGACCGACTGCGTGAAATCGGCATAGATCGGGTCGAGCTGTTGGATGGTGGCAAGGTTGGTCGCGTCGTTCTGGACGACCAGCGCGCCCTCGCTGACCCGCGCGGCGCCGATGCGCCCGCTGATCGGGGCGCGGACCGTCGCATAGTCAAGATTGAGGCGCGCGCGCGCCACGTCGGCGTCTCGGGCGGCAACCTCGGCCCTCGCCTGGGCGACCGTGGCGACGGCAATTTCGTGCTGTGCCGTGGAGATGGCCTGAGTCTTGGCGAGCGCCGTCGAGCGCGTGGCCTGCGGGAGCGCGAGATCGAGCGCCGCCTTCGCCTTGTCGAGTGCCGCCTCGGCGGCCTGCAATTCGACCTCGAACGGCTTGGGATCGATCTGGTAAAGCGCGTCGCCCAGTTTCACGTCGCTGCCCTGGTTGAACAGTCGCGCGATCACGATCCCCGAGACGCGCGGCCGGACGTCAGCCACCCGCGTGGGGGCTATGCGGCCCGGCAGCTCACGAACGATTGTGCGAGGCTGCGGCGTGACAGTGATCACGCCGACCTCGGGGGGCGCCGGATCGGGCTCGGCGGAGGCGGAGGACTCCTTGCAGCCTGCGAGGGCCGGGGTCAGCGCGACCAGGAGAAGCGCCGCCACTTTCCAAGGATTTCCCGTACGCATCTACACTCTCCACCGGTCGACGCGCCCGAGGCGCACAAAATCTTTTCCGCGCGGCCCGTTTCCCGGCGCGGATGCATCTTTCTCAAGCGTTTCGGATCCCCTATGCGACGTAGGTCTGCAGATTCAGCTCTTGGGGGCTGCCTATTTCGTCGCTTCGCATGGTGTGAATTTCGCCAAGGAGTGTGGCGAGAAAAGGACGACGATCATGAGACGCAAGATCACGTTCATGAGAGTTGACGTCGTCCTTGAACTCGCTCAGCCGCCAAGCAAGCCCATGTCGAGCTTGAACAGGGCAAGCAGGCCGAGCACGACGAACGATGCCGCCGCGAGCGAGCGCACGAGCTTCAGCGGCACCTTGCGTGACAGCACGTCGCCGAACAGCACGGCCGGCACGTTGGCGATCATCATGCCGAACGTCGTGCCCGCGGTGACCGCAACCAGATCGTTGAAGCGCGCGGAGAGCGCAACCGTGGCGATCTGCGTCTTGTCGCCGATCTCGACCAGGAAAAAGGCGATGGCCGTGGCGATGAACGCACCGGCCGCACCCGCGACCTTCGGGCCTTCGTCGGCCTTGTCGGGGATCAGGCACCACACCGCCATCGCGAGGAACATGACGCCGAGGATCCATCGCATTGCGTCGGGGCCGAGCCACGAGGCAACCGCCGCGCCGGCCCACGCGGCCAGCGCATGGTTGGCGAGAGTCGCAACCAGGATGCCCAGGATGATGGGGATCGGCCGGCGATAGCGGGTGGCGAGGATCATGGCCAGGAGCTGCGTCTTGTCCCCGATCTCGGCGACAGCAACGAGTCCTGTTGAAACAAGAAAGGCTTCCACGGGCAATTCACATAGCGGGACCGAGCACGAACCAATGACTCCCGGCACTGCCCGATCCCGCGGGTGAAAGTGCTGGAAGCCAAAGGTCTCGCCAAGCGCGGTCCGTTGGACCGTCGGTCGCCGGATGGGCCATGGTCCCGAAGAACCAAGTCTGTTGACACATCCGCCTCTGGGGTGAGGCCGGCTACTCCCCGATGACGAGCGGTAGATAGTCCCCCGCGTCGAGCGTCGCAAGGACCGGAACGTCGCGGGTTTTTAAGAATGCCTCGCAACGCAGGCGGGCATGATTCAAGGATCCCTCGCTACGCTCGGGATGACACCTGTTTTGTCTTTGGCGCAGCTACGCCAATTCCAACAGTGGTGTCATCCCGAGCATAGCGAGGGATCCTTCACTTACGGATGCGGACCCCACGGCGCCGCGTTCAACAGCTTCACTTCCTGGCTCATCACCAGCGGACGGAACTTGACCGCGAACCCGTCCATGAAGGCGGGATCGGCGAAGACCGCGGCCCAGTGGCTGCGCCGATGGGCGTCGTCGTTGAACTTCCAGAGGTGTACGATCTGGTTGATGGTGCCCGTGTCGCCCTGGAAATAGCCGACGAGATTCTTGGCATGGCTGCCCTTATCGAGCGCCGGGAAGCCGAACTCCTGATAGAGCTTCACGGCTTCGCCCATCTTGCCGACATAGAGCGTGTAGGTCCTGAGTTCGTAGAGCGCCATTTCGATCTCCCCTGATGTTTCAGGCCGTCAGCATGACAAGAGCCCGCGTCGCGATCTAGGCTGATCGCCATGCCCAGCCCTCTCGAAGCCATCGCCACCTACTTCCATGCCAAGGACGGCAACCGCCCGTTCCTGATGCGTCGCGCCTTTGCCGAAGATGCCCGCCTCGAAATGGTGGTGAAGACCGAAGCCATTTCCTTCCCGAGCACGGCCAGCGGATTGCCCGAACTGGAGGAAATCCTCGTCCGACGCTTCGCAGCCGCTTTCGAGAATGTCCATTCGTTCGGCCTCAAACGGCCGACGGAGGCCGATCGACACCATTTCACCTGCCCATGGCTCGTCGCCATGTCGGCAAGAAGCGACGGCGCCGTCCGCGTCGGCAGTGGGCTCTACGACTGGCAATTTTCGTCCGACGCAAGATGCCTCGTCCAGAAGCTGGTCATCACCATCGACGTGATGGAAGTCCTTCCGGCCAACGAACTCGACAGCATCATGGGCTGGATCGCCGCCCTGCCCTATCCCTGGTGCCGGCCCGACGAGGTCGTGAAGGCCATGCCACGCCTTGAAGCGCTGGCACCCGTCGAGCGCTACCTGAGGGCACTCGACTGAAGCTGCTTCACGCGCCGATCGCGTTGCGGGCCAGCTTCGTGTCGACCACGTCGTCGAAGGCGATGTCGCGCGACAGGATTCCCGACGAACGCATGGCGGCGTGCAGGCGGTCGTAGCCTTCCTGCCGGATGACCGGATCGGGACCCCACAGTTTGAGCGCGCGATAGCGGTCGATGCAGGCCGCAAACAGGTCGCGCGTGACGTCGGGAAAAAACGACTGAACCACATCGACGATTTCGAAGGACGGCGCCGTAGCGAACCATTTCAAGGTCGCGTCCATGCCGCGAATCATGCGCGACAGATCGTCGGCGCGGTCACGGAGGACGCCGCGCCGCGTCACCAGGGTCGTGTAGGCTGTGAGTCCGCGGTCGGCGGCGGCGTTCCAGATGTAACCGGCGCCGGAGGAAACGAGGTTCTCGGCATAGGGCTGGAACACCTGCACGGCGTCGACCTTGCCTTCGCGTAGGGCCGTCTCGTTCTCGCCCATGCTCTTGTCGGTGATCCGGTCGACCTTCGCGGGATCGACCCCGACCCGCCGCAGATCGTCCTGCAGGCAGACCCAGGGCGTCGGCACCTCGGAGACCGTTGCGAGCTTCAGCGACAGGAGGTCGGCGAACTTGAAGTCCGGGCGCGGCCTCGGCCCGACGATGAAGAACGGATCGCGCGCCACCACGTCGCAAAAGCAGACCAGGTCTGAGCCTGGATCCTTGTCGCGCGCGATCATGACCCGGAGCGGCCCGCCCCACATCACGTCGACCTCGCCGGCGCGCAGCGCCCGGGCGGCCTCCAGCGGGTCGGGCGAGGGCCGCAATTCGACCTCGACGCCGGCTCGTTTGAAGGCACCGCTTGCATGGGCGGCATAGAAGGGCGCGTAGAACAGCGCGCGGAAATTCTCGGACAGGATGATCGCCATGCACCGATCGTAACACAGCCCCACCTCCCGCCGCAGGGCCCAGCGTGCTAGGCCTTGGGCATGGCGAAATCCAAGGCTCCCGCGAAGACCCCGGTGGACGGCGAGAACAAGCCGATCCGCAACCTCTACCTGATCGACGGCTCGGGCTACCTGTTCCGCGCCTATCACGCCCTGCCGCCGATGAACCGGCCCGACGGGACGCCGATCAATGCCGTGTTCGGCTTCTGCCGCATGCTGGTGGCCGACCTGCTGGACAATCCGGAGATCGACCATATTGCCATGATCCTCGATGCCGGCAGCATCACCTTCCGCAACAAGATCTACGACAAGTACAAGGCCAACCGGCCCGACCCGCCGGAAGACCTGATTCCGCAGTTCCCGCTGATCCGCGAGGCCGCCCGCGCCTTCAACGTCACGGTCTGCGAGCTCGACGGCTACGAGGCCGACGACCTGATCGCGACCTACGCCCGCATGGCGCTCGAAGCCGGCGGCACCTGCACCATCGTCTCCTCCGACAAGGACCTGATGCAGCTGGTGCGGCCGGGCGTCGAGCTGATGGACCCGATCAAGAAGATCAAGCTCGGGCCCGAGGCGGTGTTCGAAAAGTTCGGCGTGACGCCGGACAAGGTCGTCGACGTGCAGGCGCTGGCCGGCGATTCGATCGACAACGTGCCGGGCGCGCCGGGCATCGGCATCAAGACGGCCGCCCAGCTCATCAACGAGTACGGCAACCTCGAAACGCTGCTGGAGCGCACCAAGGAGATCAAGCAACCCAAGCGCCGCGAATCGCTGGAGAACAATGCCGAGCTGATCCGCATATCCAAGCAGCTCGTGACCCTGCGCGACGACGCACCCGCGCCGGCCGATCCCGATTCCTTCGACAAGCGCAGGCCCGATCCCAATGTGCTGCTGCCCTGGCTGGAGCAGCAGGGTTTCAGGACCTTGTTGCAGCGCTTCACCAGCGAGCTGGGAGAAGCGACAGCGCCGGTCACGCCAGCGTCCGCGCCGGCGCCGGTGAAGAAGGCCGAGCCGACGCCCGCCCCTGCTGCTTCTGCATCGAAGAAGCCCAATCGGGACTTCACCACGGCCGACTACGAGCTGATCCAGGACGAGAAGCTGCTCGACGAATGGATCGCTGAAGCGACCCGGGCCGGCACGGTGGCGTTCGACTGCGAGACCGATGGGCTCGATTCCAACAATGCCGGCCTGGTCGGCGTGTCTCTGGCCCTGCTCGAAGGCCCGTGGGGCGACGTCAACTCGACACGCCGGCGCGCGGCCTACCTGCCGCTGATGCATCGCATTCCCGGCGGCGCCGTACAGGGCGCGCTCGACCTCCTGGGTGACGGCGGCGACAAGGATGCCGGCAAGCTGCTGGAGGGGCAAATCCCCTTCGAGACTGCGATCGCCAAGCTGAAGCCGCTGCTGGAAGACCCGGCGGTGCTGAAGGTCGGCCAGAACATCAAGTACGACATGGCTGTGTTCCGCCGCCACGGTGTGGAGATCGGACCGGTCGACGACACGATGCTGATCTCCTTCGTCCTCGATGCCGGCAAGAACAATCACGGCATGGACGAGCTGGCCGAACTGCATCTCGGCCAGAAGACCATCAAGTTCTCCGACGTGGCGGGCAGCGGCGCCAAGCAGGTGACCTTCGACAAGGTGCCGCTCGACAAGGCGCGCAACTACGCCGCCGAGGATGCCGACGTCACCATGCAGCTCTGGGCACGCCTGAAGCCGCGCCTCGTCCCTGAGCGCGTGACCTCGATGTACGAGACGATCGAGCGGCCGCTGATCCCCGTGCTGCTCACGATGGAAAGCGCCGGCATCAAGGTCGATGCGCTGAAGCTCAAGGGGCTGAGCGCCGACTTCGAGAAGCGGTTGGCCGAACTCGAGGGCGAGATCCACAAGATCGCCGGCCGCGAGTTCAATGTCGGCTCGCCCAAGCAGCTGGGCGAAATCCTGTTCGACGAACAGAAGCTGCCCGGCGGCAAGCGCAACAAGAACGGCTCATGGGCGACCGACGCCTCGGTGCTCGACGATCTCGCGGCGCAAGGCCATCCACTGCCGGTGAAGATCCTGGAGCACCGCCAGCTCGCCAAGCTCAAGGGCACCTACACCGACGCGCTGATGCGCCAGGTCGACGCGAAGACCGGCCGCGTGCACACCTCGTATCACATGACCGGCGCCGCGACGGGCCGCCTTGCCTCGACCGATCCCAACCTGCAGAACATCCCGGTGCGCAGCGAGGAAGGCCGCAAGATCCGCCAGGCCTTCATCGCGGAGCAGGGCTACAAGCTGCTCAGCGCCGACTATTCGCAGATCGAGCTGCGCCTCCTGGCGCATGTCGCCGACATTCCCGAGCTGAAGGAGGCCTTCGCCCGCGGCGACGACATCCACGCCATCACGGCGAGCGAGATGTTCGGCGTGCCGGTGAAGGGCATGGACCCGCTGATGCGCCGCCGCGCCAAGGCGATCAACTTCGGCATCATCTACGGCATCTCGGCCTTCGGCCTCGCCAACCAGCTGGGCATCGGCCAGCAGGAGGCCAAGGAGTATATCGGCAAGTACTTCCAGCGTTATCCCGGCATCCGCGACTACATGGAGCGGACCAAGGATTTCGCGCGCAAGCATGGTTACGTACTGACGCCGTTCGGTCGCAAGATCCACCTGCGCTTCATCCACGACAAGAGCCAGGGCATGCGAGCCTTCGCCGAGCGCGCCGCGATCAACGCGCCGCTGCAGGGCGGCGGCGCCGACATCATCAAGCGCGCGATGATCCGCCTGCCCGCCGCGCTCACCGCCGCCAAGCTCAAGGCGAAGATGCTCCTGCAGGTCCACGACGAACTCCTGTTCGAGGTGCCCGAGAAGGAACTAGACAAGACCAGGGACGTGACCCGCAAGATCATGGAAGGTGCCGCCTCGCTCACCGTGCCGCTGGTCGTCGAAACCGGCGTCGGCGACAACTGGGCGGCGGCGCACTAGGAGAATAGGGTGCGCGCCCTTCTCGCCTGGATCTTCGCCGCGATCGCCCCGAGTGCGCTGGCGCAGGAGACAGGCGTTCTGCCGCCCTTCATCTCCTCTTCCATCGCAGTCGTCGTCCAGGAGAAATGCTGCGACTGGCAGAGCAAGCATGTCCCCGTTCCAGACAGCGCGGACCGGGAAGCCCTGGCAAAGCTGCGCGACCGCGCCTATCGCAACGGCGTCGTCCTTCAGCTCCGGCTCGACAATGATCGGTCGCTGAAGTTGATCGACAACACCATCACCGGCGAATCCTGCGACGGATATGACGGATGCCGCAAACATCGACTGATTGGTTGGTGGCCGAAACATCGCCAGTACATTGTCGACGTCGATCTTTGGGAAGGAGGAAAAACATATCTAGTTTCCGCTCGAGACGGCCGCCTCTTGCTCATCGGATCGCCGCCCCTGCTCTCACCTTCCGGCGAGTATGCAATAGCGATGGACAACAGCATTGCGTACCCGAATGGAGGTTCGGAGCTGATCGATCTTCGACAGGATACGCCCACGGGGATCCGCCTGCCCGGCCGGCCCTCCTGTCCCGGAGCGAATCCGCAATCCTGGCTGCGGCCGGATCCTCGTTGGCTCGACGCAAACCGCATAATATTCGAAGGGTCGCACGGCTTTGGCCCTCCTGACGATCTGACGGCAAAACAGGTGCTGCGCATCGTCGATGGAAAGCCGGAATGGGAATGCTGAAATCAGGGAGAGTGATGCCATGAAAATCTGGGGCCGCGCCAATTCGATCAATGTGATGAAAGTGCTGTGGGCCGCCGACGAGTGCGGCCTCAAGTATGAGCGCGAGGATGTCGGCGGGGCATTCGGCGGCAACGACCAGAAATGGTACCTCGACCTGAATCCCAACGGCGTCGTGCCGACCATCAACGAGGGCGGCCGCATCGTCTGGGAGAGCAATTCGGCGGTGCGCTATCTCACCGCGAAGTATGCCGCCGGCAGCCTGTGGCCCAGCGAACCCGGCCTGCGCAGCGAGGCCGATCGCTGGATGGACTGGCAGCTCAGCACCATCGCCGAGCCCATGCGCATCGCTTTCTGGGGCCTGATCCGCACGCCGCCGGAGAAGCGCGACATGGGCGCGATCAGGAAAGCGGCCGAGGATGCGGGCAAGCTCTACGGCCGCCTCGATGCCCACCTCGCGAACCGCCCGTATGTGGCCGGCAACCACTTCACGATGGGCGACATCCCGGTCGGCTGCTTCATCCATCGCTGGTATGCGCTGGAAATAGAACGCCCGGACCTGAAGAACGTCCGGGCATGGTACGAGCGGCTGATGACGCGCCCGGCCTATGCCAGACACGTCATGGTGAAGCTGACCTGAGCAGCACGCTCCCCGCGTCGTTCCAGCTCGGAAACTTCCGTGTCGCGAGCGCGCACGCTATCCTGTCCCTGGCGGCCGCCAGGGCCTCTCCGTCGGAGATCCAGACGGTCATCGCCCGCGTCAATCCTTCGGAACTAGAGGGATCGAAATAGGTCGCGAGATCGAGGCCGGCCTCGCGCGTCGCTCCGGCGTTCGAGGCGATGCAGGGTACCCCGAGGGCAAGGCTCTCCTGCACCGCCAGTCCCCAGCCTTCACCGTGACTCGGCATGACCGTGAACAGAGCGTTCCTGTAAAGGATACCGAGATCGGCGTCGGAAAGATTTTCGAGCCAGACCAGGGTGCCGTCGCGGGATCCCGATGCCAGCCGGGCCCGCACTTCGGCCGCTTTCCAGCCGTAGCCACCGACGATCACCAGACGCGGCGTTGCGTCGCCAAATCGTGCGCGAAGCCCATCGGCCGCGTCGAGCAGTGCCGGGACATTCTTGCGGGGCTCGATCGTGCCGACCGACAGGATGAACGGCTTGTCGATCAGCCCGTGACGCCCAAGGACCAGGCGGTCGGCGAGACGATCATGGCCCGCGTCGCGCAAGACATCGAAGCTGTCCCAGCCCATGGGCAAGACAGCGATCGGCTTCTCCGGGACCGACAGGTCGGCGAGATGGCGTTGCACCTGTTGCTTGACGAATTGCGAGCTGGTCAGCCAGCAATCCACGCTCGGGGCGATTCCGTGAAGCTGCGCGGCAAAAATCCGTACGGAATCGGCGGGCGTCCATTCCGGCCGCTCGATGAGATAGAGGTCGTGGATCATCTGGACGATCCGCACGCCCGTTCGCGCCTTCAAGCCGGCGACCGTCGCGACGTACTTTTTCTGCCACCAGAGATCGCCGGGATTGAACAACGTGTCGTTCGCGCCCGGCGGTGCAACGATATCGAGCGCAGGCACCGACCGCCCCGCGCCTCCTTCCGTCCAGGACTCGATGAGACCTTCCATCCGGGTCAGCCCGGCCGCCAGATACGGCAAATGGAAATATCGACCTTCGGACAGTATTTCCGGGAGCGTCGCCAGTCTCAGTCCCTGCGCCAGGATGCGTCGCAAGCGAGAGATTGCCGAGGAGCGCCCGCTACCGAGATTGGCGATCAGTTCGGGTTCGATCCTGTAGAATCGATCGCTACCAAGTATGCGCACCACGAACTCGACCGCGGACGATTGTCGGACGACATCCGAGGACGCTACCTTTTCGATAACCCTCTGCACACCGCCGGGATGCCGGAAGTAGGCATACCAATGGACCAGCCCCGTCAGGTCGTAGAGCAACCGCGCGCTCACGGGTCGCGTCCGTTCCCGTCGAGGCTCGCCTGCTTCAGCAACACCTGTCCCGCATCGTTCCAGGTCGGGAAATGCTCCGAGCCAAGGGCCTCGGCAATTCTCACCCGCTCTCGCTGAAGGGCGGCCCCATCGGTGATCCAATGGGCCATCGCAGACTTCAAGCTCGCCGGATCCAGTGGATCGAAATGAACCGCGAGGCCACGACCGGACTCACGCAGCGCTCCGCCGCTCGAGGCGATACAGGGCACGCCATGAGCGATGCTTTCCTGCACCGGCAGCCCCCATCCCTCGGAAAAACTGGGCGATACGGTGAAGAGCGCGGCGCGATAGATGACGGACAGATCGGCGTCGCGAACCTTGGTCAGCCATCTCGTGTGCGGGTTGCGCCTCAGGCGCGCCGCAAGCCCCTTCGCGTTCCACCCGTAACCGCCCACCACCACCAGCTCCGGCAAGCGCTCACCGAGGTCCCGACGCAAGTCCTCCATGACATCGAGTAGCATTGCCAGATTCTTGCGCGGCTCGACGGTTCCGACGAACAGGATGAATGGTTGACCGACGATGCCGTAGCTCCGCAGCGTCGCCGTGGTGCCGGGGCCATCCTCCCCCTTCGAGGCCGCAAAACTATCCCAACCCATGGGAAGTATCTCGACAGGCCGCGGAGGCAGCGAGTGGCTTTCCGTGTAAGTCCTGAGTTGTTCCTTCACGAAGGTCGAGTTCGTCAGCCAACGATCCACGCCAGGTGCAACCCCACCGAAAGTGGACGGAAAAGTGCTCGCGAAGGTTGACGAGAACCAGTCGGGCCGTTCGACGAAGAAAAGATCGTGGATCATCTGCACGACCTTCACTCCGGTGCGGGCCTTCAGCCCAAGCAAGAACGGGGCGTAGTGATTCTGCCACCATAGATCGCCTGGGTTGAAGAACATGTCCTGCGGCCCGGGCTCCGGCACGATTTCCAGCGGTGGCAAGGCGGTCGGCAATCGCCTGCCGAACCAGGCCTCGACCCATGGCGCCAGATGAGCCCGGCCGAGCAGGAAGTAGGGAACATGGATAATGGCCATGTCCGACAGCGGGCCCCTTGGCCGAGTCCGCGGCATGGTCATCGTGAAGAGGGCGCGCAGGCGGGCTACCGCCGACCGGCGCAGTAGCGGATCCTGGAGATCACGCAAGGTGCCGTTATCGACCTTGTATAATTCGTCGCCGCCGAGCGCCCGCGCCACGAACTCCACCTGCTTGTCCTGCTGAACAGCCGCCGAGGAAAGCAGCTTCTCAGTCACCCTCTGGATGCCAGTGGGATTGGAGAAGAAGGCGTACCAGTGAAGCAGCCCGGTGGCGTCGAACAGCAATCTACGGGTCACGTCCCGACTTTCGACCATCGGTCAATGCGCTGTCGGTCAACATAAATGCGTGGTCCGGTACCCGCAAGGTCACTATCATTTCAAGGCATCTGCCCCAACATGAAAACATTCCGCCACATCATCATCACTGGCGCTTCGAGTGGCATCGGGGAGGCCCTGGCCATCGACTATGCCGCTCCTGGCGTCGTTCTTGGCCTGACAGGCCGCGACGCGAGCCGCCTGTCCGCGGTTGCGGATGCCTGCCGGACCAAGGGAGCGACGGTGCTCGCCGATACCGTCGACACCACCGATCGATCCGCAATGGCACGCTGGTTGAAGGCGTTCGACGACGCCCATCCAGTCGACCTGCTGATTGCCAATGCCGGGATATCGCTCGACCAGAACAACCTGGGGATCGAACCCTTCGATTCGGCTCACAGGACCATCGCGGTCAATGTCACGGGCGTACTGAACACGGTCGAGCCGCTGATCGATCGCCTCATGGCGCGGCGCGAAGGACAAGTCGGCGTGATTTCGTCCCTTGCGGCTTTCTTCGGCCGCCCGCGATCCGCTTCGTATAACGCGAGCAAGGCGGCGATACGCGTCTGGGGGGAGAGCCTTCGCTTCCCCCTCGCAAGAGCCAATGTCGGATTGAGCGTCGTCTGCCCGGGCTATGTAACTAGCCGCATGAGCGATGCAATCGCCGATCCCAGACCCAAAGCGATGAGTGCCGGGCGAGCCTCGCAGATCATCCGGCACGGTCTCGCCCGCAACAGACCGCGGATCGCCTTCCCCTTCGGCCTCGCCATCGGCGTCTGGTTTACGGCGTTGCTTCCCGTCTGGCTGAGCGCGCGGATGTTGAAGGAGTAGCGCCGCATGCCGTCCGCTGCGGAGAACAGGCCTAAGACGCGCACGATCGTATTTTGCCATATCGACAGCCTGTGTTGCCTCCCGGCATTGAACGCGGTGTTCGCCGAATTCGGGAGCGACATAGGGCTGGTCCTGTCCTCGCGGCGGTTCGGCTCCGGTCACGGCACCTTCTGGGAGCAGGCGACCGCTGGCTTCCGACGCTTTGGCATTCCGCTCAACCTCTGGTTGGGCTTCGACCTGATATCCGTGCCGATCGTCGGATATTTCGCGCGCTGGTTTTCGCTGGTCACTCGCCGCCCCCCGACCCTGGCGACATTGCCCGAGCTGGCACGGCGCCATAATGCGCGGCTCATCGAAACACCCGACGTCAATTCCGCCGAAACGCTTGCCGCCGTACGGGCGTGTGCTCCCGATTTCATCGTCGTCATGAATTTCGACCAGATCCTGCAGCCACCTCTGATCGGACTTCCGAAGGTCGCTGCGTTGAACGTTCATCCGTCCCTGCTCCCCAAGCTGCGCGGCCCCTGCCCCGTGCTATGGGCACACGCGAGGCAGGAGCACATTTCAGGCGCCACGGTTCATGCGATTGAAGATCGCACGATCGACGCCGGCCGCGTCATTGCGCAGGTCGAAGTGCCGATCGACGGCACAACCTCGGTCGGCGAACTGACGACGCAGTTCTTCCTGGCCGGTGCGCGCGCCCTGCCGACTGCACTGGCGCGTCTCGCGGCCGACAGCACGGCCGGACAGCCGCAGCGGCTCTCGGACGGCCAGTATCTGGGATATCCGACGGCGCCCCAGATGAAGGACTTCCGGCGCGCAGGGCTTCGCCTCTGCCGCCTACGTCACGCCGCCCGTTTGATCCTGGCAGCTCTCGGCGTGACCCGCTGGAAGCCGTAGCAAGAAGCGACTAGCGGCGCTTGGGCAACTTGGAGCTCTCGGCCACGACGGCGCGGTCGACCACCGTGAAAAGATAGGCGTCCGGCGACAAGGTGCAGCCGCCGCGCACCAGATGGGCGAGCTGGGCGCCCTGCTCGCCGTCGGGGATCATGACGCCGCGCACCTGCGCCGAATGCTCGGCGAGGAAGATCGCCAGCGCCTTGCGGGCGTCGGGATTCATCGCATGCGCTTCGCGGCAGGTGATGTAGGCCGCCCGGTCGAAGCTGAGCGGCGCCGCCGGCGTCTGGGCGGAGGCCGAGACGGCGGCCGCGACCGTGGCAAGGCCGGCGAGGGCTGAGAGGAACCTCGAGGTCATGTGGCTCTCCCCTTACTTACTGTTGCCGATGGCGGTGCCGCCGAGATAGCCGACCGCGCCGCCGATGAGGCCGGCGCCGACCACGGCGCCGAAGCTGCCGCCGGTCGCCAGACCGATGCCGGTACCGGCCGCGGCGCCGACGATCGCGCCGGTCTGGCCGTCCGACAGGTTGTTGGTGTTGCAGCCGCCCAGGAAGCCCGCGGCCACGATCAGCATCAGCATCTTCGTCTTCATCGCACCTCTCCCAATCGCGGCGACGCTTCCGTCAGTGCAGCGTCGTATCCGCCTTCACCCAACCTTTATCAGGATTGAAGACGTTAATCATGCCGGCCCGCTGCGCCGTCTCCGGCCCGAGATCCTGCTGATAGACCTCGCCCTTGTAGTCGACGATGAAGGTCATGACGCCGGTGACGCCATAGCGCACCGGCCAGGCGATGGCGCCGAAGCCGCCCATCATGCGGCCGTTCACGATGTAGTCGCGGGCGCCACCCGGAGCCGCCGCCCCCTGCCCGTAGAGCAGGCGGAAGTAATAGCCGTAATGGCCATCGGGCGACTTGCCGTCGGCCTGGGCACGGGCGACCGCCGGCCCCAGCGGGCTCTGCGGCTCGCCCGGCTGCGTCTCCCAGTAGAGCCCGTCCTTGCGGCCGGGCGAGCTGAGCAGGCGCCGTGCATAGACCGGCGAGCCGGCCTTCATCGGATCCATCGCCACGTAGTCGCGCTGGGCATCGACGATCGCCAGCATCGTCTGCACGACGGCGGCTTCGTCATGACCGATCTGGCGCAGGCGGATCTCGCGCCAGCCGGCAACCGGATCGAAACGCCATTCCGCGCCGTCCTTCACGATCGGGATCGGCAGCGTCCAGCCAGACTTGCCGGCGACGACGGTCGCCTTGTCACCCGAGACCTTGACCTCGTGGCTTTCGTCCCAGGCCGCGAGATAGGCCGCCCGCCGCTCCTGGCGCTGCTCGGTCGTGGTCGGGACGAACTCGCGCCATTCGGCCCCCAGCAGATCCCCCAGGACCTTCTGATCGCCCTTGCGGACCGCATCGGTGAACGCGTTGGCGGCCGCCTCGGCCGTCGGGAAACCCTGGAGCTTGGCGGCCTGCTGGGCGAGCGCGCCGCCGGCCAGGCCGGCCAGCACGACAAGGGCGAGGAGGCCACGCCGGAACATCGAGCCGCTCATCGCCGTCCTCCTCCAAACCTTTCGCCACCGCCGCCACCGAAACGATCGCCACCGCTCCAGCCGCGGTTGCCCCAGGACTGGCTGCCGCGGTCGTAGTCTCGGCTGGCGGCGCCGCCGCGATTGATGTCGCCGAAGGCGCCGCGATTCTCGGCCCCACGATTCTCGTATCCGCGATTCTCAGCAGGTCGGTTTTCGGCGGGCCTGTTCTCGGCTGGCCTGTTCTCAGCGGGACGCTGCGTGTAGTTGCCGCGCCCATCGAGCTGACCGCGGAACTGCTCGCGCTGCGCCGCATCGGGACGGTTCTGGCGATACTCCTGCCGCTCGGCCGGCGTGCGGTAGGGCACGCCGTCGCGATGCGCCGGATCGTGGCTCCACTGACCGTTGCGATAACGGTCGGCGTTGAAGTTGTTGGTGATGTTGGTCGCCCGGTTGACGTTCACCGTCGTGTAGCTGGCGCCCCAGCCGCCGCCGGCATAGCCCCAGTGCCAGCCGCCGAACATCGCGGCACCGGCCGCGACGCCCAGGCCGAACATCATGCCGGACATCAGAGCCGCACCGTAATTGGGCGGCGGCGGGTAATAGGGCGGCGGATAGGCCGGATAGGGCCACGGACCGTAGGCCCAGGCCGGATTGTAATAGGGAACGTAGAGAACCTCGGGACTGGCCGGCTCGATCACGATCGCCGTGGCGCCGCCGCTCGACTGCGTCGTCACCTTCTGCTGCGGCGTCGACTTCAGGTTGCCGGCCGCTTCGGCCTTGGCGCGCAGCCGCTGGATCGCCGTCGCGACGTCCTTCTGCTGGCCGATCATCGCGTCGCCGAGCTTCTGGGTCCAGTCGAGCTGGTTGCTCATCATCTGCAGGGTCTGCGGAAAGGCGACGAGCGACTTCACGCTTACGTCCCAGCTCTTGTCCTTTACCGCCGTGACGGCGGCATCGCCCTTGAGGTTGGGGTTGGCCTGCGACCAGCGCGCCGCCTCGACCACCTCCAGCGGGTAGGTCGCGGCCATCAGGACCTGCGACAGCAGCGCATCGGGATAGAGGGCGATAGGCGCCAGCATCTGGTCGAGCTGTTCGGTGGTGAAAGGCTTGTTGGAGTCCTGCGCACGCACCGCATGGAAAGGGACAAGGGCAAGCGCGGCCGTCGACAATGCAAGAAGTTTGCGTCGTTCCATGTGCTGCTCGTCCCTTGAAGACCCAACGAAAAGAACGGCGGCACACTAACGGCGAAGACCATCTCCCGTCCAGCGCAGGCCCGTTACATGAGGCGCCCCTACATGAGGCGATACACCTGCTCCGGCTCGTCCCTGCCCTTCACGTGCCGCAGTTCGGGCGTCGGCAATGTCCCCAGGACTTCCGGGTGCTTCATCGCCTCGATCGTGTCGCCGCTCACCAGCACGATCACGTCCTCGTCCTCGCGCATGAACTCCTTGCCGAGTTGCTCGAAGCGCTGCGCCACGTTCACCGTGTCGCCGACCACGGTGTAGTTGACCCGGCCGGGCGCGCCGATGTTTCCCACGACGACCGGGCCCGAATGCAATCCGACGCGCAGGCGCACGGGAGGTTGGCCGGCGGCCGCGCGCTGGAGATTGTCCTCGCGCACGACGCGGCCCATCTCGAGCGCGGCGTGGATCGCATGGTCGGCATGGTCCTCCATCTTCGAAAGGCCGCCCCACACCGCCATGACGCAGTCGCCGATATACTTGTCGATCACGCCGTGGTCGTTCTCGATGCAGGCACCCAGCAGCGCGAAGTGATGGTTGAGCATGTCGGCTGTTTCCTGCTCGGGCAGATCCTCGGCCTGCGGCGTGAAGCCCACGATGTCGGTGAACATCACCGTGACGATGCGCCGGCGCGACGCCACGGCATCCTCGCCCAGCTCCATCAGCCGGAAGACGAGACGGTGCGGCACATAGGCACCGAACCATTTCAGCGCCCCGCGCGCCTTGTCGAGGCTGTGGCCGGCATCGTCGATCTCGCGCAGGCGCGACTGGCGGTGGAACGGCTGGTCGAACTTGAGCTGCTCGATCGATTCGGCGGCCGACGTCAGCGTGCGGATCGAGCGCGCCATGCTGAGCCCCATGAATAACGCCAGCAGCGTTGCCACGGCCAGCGTGATGGCGCCGACGATGGCGCCATTCGTCAACCGGTCGAGATCGCCGGTCGCTTCCTCGATCGGGAAGTACTGGCCGACGATCCACGGGTCGGGGCCAAAGCGTTTCAGCTCGCGATAGACGAACACCCAGCGCCGCCCGCCCTCCTCGACGACATGGCCGAGCGAGCCCAGCGCCCGGTCGATCTGCGGCGAGCGGACCGGCGGGTCCCAGATCTTGGCCAGAACCGGATCGTCGACTTCCTTGATGGTCGGCAGCGGGTGCTGCTCGGAAAGGCCGAGGCCGCGCGGATCGATCAGGCGGCGCGACGCTAGCACCTGGTCGCGACCGACCAGGATGAAATAGCGGCCGTCGCCGCCGGTCTTCGGATCGCCGATGAGGTAGGAGAGATCACCGATCGCCACCGTGGCGATCAAGCCGCCGATGAAGGCATTGTCGATGCGCCGCACCGGCGTGCGCACGTTGACCAGGGTCTGCTTGAGCGCCTCGCTCCAGAACAGCGCCCCCCAGAAGGTGTGCGTCGCGGTCTGGAGCTGGCGAAAGCGCTCCATGCCCTGCGGCTGGTCGACGAGCGAGATCGTGTCGCGCTCGATCCTTCCATCGGGCTCGCGCACGGCGCGATGGAGCTTGAGATCGAGGGTGGCGAAGCCGACCGCCGAGACGGCCGGCACCTGCTGCATCATGACGGCCAGCGCCTCGCGGACAGCGACGGGCGATTCGATGTCGATGCGACCGGCGGCGGCGAGGCCGGCGATCAGTTCGAGCTGCTCGCCCACCGGGTCGAGCCGGCTGCGCACGAGTGCCACCTGGGCATCGACCACGCGGGCCGCGCGGTCGACCAGCAGCCGGTCGGCCGTGCCGGTCGCGCCGGCCAGCACGACGATGTAGGCAATGCCCGAGATCAGCGCGAGCGAGACGAAGGCAAGCGCCATCGCGGCGACCAGTGGCAAACGCCACGGCCGCCGGACCGCTAGTTTTGGAGTATCGCTGATCTCGCTCACGCGGCGGCCATCATAGGATGTCCGCCGCGCTTAAGCGATGTCGCCTTATCTCAGGCGGCGGCGCGGATGGCCGACTTGTTGACCTTGTCGTCGACGTGGCTCTCGAACTGCTGGAAGTTCTTCTCGAAGCGCTGGGCGACGTCGCGCGCGGCGCTGTCGTAGGCCTTCTTGTCCTTCCAGGTGTTCTTCGGGTTCAGCACGTCGCCCGGCACGTCCGGGCAGGCGCTCGGCACCTGCATGCCGAAGTGCGGGTCGGTCGAGGAGGCAACGGTGGCCAGCGTTCCGTCGAGCGCCGAACGCACCATCGCGCGCGTGTGGCGGATCGACATGCGCTCGCCGACGCCGAAGCCGCCGCCAGACCAGCCAGTGTTGACCAGCCAGCACTTCACGTTCTGGCGGGCCATCTTCTCGCCCAGCATCTTGGCGTAGACGGTCGGATGACGCGGCATGAACGGGGCGCCGAAGCAGGTCGAGAAGGTCGCCTGCGGCTCGGTCACGCCCTTCTCGGTGCCGGCGACGCGCGCCGTGTAGCCCGAGAGGAAGTGGTACATCGCCTGCTCCGGCGAGAGCCGCGAGATCGGCGGCAGCACGCCGAACGCGTCGGCCGTCAGCATCACGATGTTCTCCGGCGTGCCGGCGATGCCGGTCGGCGAGGTGTTCGGGATGAAGTCGAGCGGATAGCAGGCGCGGGTATTCTCGGTGTAGGCGCCGTCGTCGAGGTCGAGGCGGCCGGTCGCCGGATCGATCACGACATTCTCGAGCACCGTGCCGAAGCGACCGGTGGTGGCATAGATCTCGGGCTCGGCCTCGCGGCTGAGCTTGATCACCTTGGCGTAGCAGCCGCCCTCGAAGTTGAAGAGGCTGTCCTCGGCCCAGCCATGCTCGTCGTCACCGATGAGCGTGCGAGTCGGATCGGCCGACAGCGTGGTCTTTCCGGTGCCCGACAGGCCGAAGAAGATCGCGACGTCGCCCTTGGGGCCGACATTGGCGGACGCGTGCATCGGCAGCACGTTCTTGTCCGGCAGCAGGTAGTTCAGGATCGTGAACACCGACTTCTTGATCTCGCCGGCGTACCAGGTGCCGCAGATCGCCACGACCCTCTCGGTGAAGTTCACCAGGATGGCGCAGTCCGAGGCGGTGCCGTCGAGCTTGGGATCGGCCTGAAAGCCCGGCAGGTTCAGGATCGTGAACTCAGGCTTGAAGCCTTCGAGCTCCTCGGGCTTGGGACGCAGGAACATGTTGCGGGCGAAGAGATTATGCCATGCGGTCTCGTTGACCACGCGCACGCCGATGCGATGCGCGGGATCGGCGCCGGCCCAGCAGTCGCGCACGAACAGGTCGCGGCGCTGCGCATAGGCGATCATGCGGTTGTAGAGGGCGCGATAGCGGTCGGGCGTGATGCCCTTGTTGGTCTTGCCCCAGTCGATGCGGCCCTTGCTCTCGGAATCCTCGACGATGAACTTGTCGTTGGGCGAGCGACCGGTATGGATGCCGGTGCGCACCACCAGCGCGCCGCCATCGGCCACCACACCTTCGTGACGGCGAACCGCCTCCTGGTAGAGCGCGGGAACCTGCAGGTTCCAGTAGACGTTGCTCAGGTTCTTCAGTCCGAGCGCTTCCAGTCCAAATTTGGGTACGATGAAGCCCGCCTGGTGCACAGCGTTTCTCCTGCTTTCCGGCCGATCCGAATGGCGAAGGTGTTACGGACTATGCGCTACCGGCAGGGCCGCGGGGAGGCAAGTCCCTTGCGACAAGTTAGTGCCGAGATGAGTGTGGATCGCCCTTCGCATCCGCGAGAAGAATGCTGCGCCGCGAAACCGGCTGCCCGGCAGCGCGATGCATCAGGCCATCGCGCGGGCCTTGCCGACCAGACCGACCAGAGCCTTGCGCGCCTCGCCAGCTGCTTGCAGCGGCGCATCGAACGCAAGGCGGGCCACCGCCCCGCCCCGACGCAGATCGATTCCCTCCGGATCGATTCCCGTCATTGTCCAGCCGTCTCCAGCCAGGCCCATCAACTTTCCGGCATAGAGCTGAATGGCATCTGCGTGATCGGCATTCATATGGTCGATGATGCCCGCTTCGGCCTCGGCCAGGCCCCCGGCCTGTGGCGGAGCGAGTTCGGCCGCGTCGATCCAGCGGATCTTGCCGAAGCCGCCCACCAGATGGGCCCGCTCCAGCGCGATGCGATAGACGCCGAAATCCTTGAAGCCCGCATAGAGCGCCGCGTCCGGATGGCGCGCCAGGAAGCGCGCCTTCAGCCGTTCGTCGGTGATCCGCTCGGCCCGGCCGAGCACGGTCGCCCGCGGCCCCGTCAGCGGCTGATCCAGTCCGCCGGTCCCGTCGAACAGCAGGGAGACGCGGCTGTCCGCCTTGATCGCCTTTGTATGTTCGGCCATATCGCTCAGCAGAAGGATCGGCGACAGGTCGTGATCGACCGCCACCAGGACCAGGGAGGCATAGGGCCAGCCGGACGGCTCGCCCGGCAGGGTGGTGGCCAGGGAGGCCCGGTCGAGGGCGCGCAAAAGGCCGCGCACGGTGCGGGGCATATCGTCTTGGGTCATTTTCGGATCAAAAAAGCCGCAATTGTTCGTTGAATATCGTGGACCGGAAGGCGGCGGCGGCGGCCCGGTCTATGATAGCATGATATAAAAGCCGTTGTCCGCTGCAGGAGAAGCCAAGCCGTGCGCAAGAACATCGCCCTCGTCGACGACGATCGCAACATCCTCACATCAGTGTCGATGCTGCTCGAAGCCGAAGGGTTTCAGATCAAGACCTACAATGACGGTGCATCGGCTCTGGAAGGTCTCAACCAGGCGCCCCCGGACCTCGGCATCTTCGACATCAAGATGCCGCGCATGGACGGCATGGAGCTCCTGAACCGCATCCGCAAGACGCAGCAGTTCCCGGTCATCTTCCTCACGTCCAAGGACGAGGAGATCGACGAGGTGCTGGGCCTGCGCATGGGCGCCGACGATTTCATCCGCAAGCCGTTCTCGCAGCGCCTGTTGCTGGAGCGCATCCGCGCCGTGCTGCGCCGGGCCGATGTCGGTGGCGCCAAGGGCGAAGCCGCCGCCGAGCGCATCGTGCGCGGCGAACTGGTCCTCGACCCGAGCCGCCACCAGTGCACCTGGAAAGGCAAGGAGGTGCACCTCACGGTCACCGAATTCCTGCTCCTGAAGTCGCTCGCCGAGCGACCGGGCCACGTGAAGAACCGCGACCAGCTGATGGACGCGGCTTACGGCGAGACGATCTACGTCGACGACCGCACCATCGACAGCCACATCAAGCGCGTACGCCGCAAGTTCCGCGAGGTCGATGGCGAGTTCGAGCAGATCGAAACGCTGTATGGCATCGGATACCGATATCGCGACTCCTGATCCCGCAGCGGATCCACACGGGCGACAGACTTTAAGCGCCCGGCTCGCCGCGGCGCTCGGTCGGTTTTTTCCACGCGCGGCGCCCAAGGCACCGGCGACGACGGCTGCTGTCGACTCCCCCTCGCTCCTGCGGCGTCGCCGCAGCGTGGGCCGCGGTTACTCGCCTCTCACGCGCCGCATCCTGCTGCTCAATCTCATTCCGGTCGCGCTGCTGACGCTGGGTGCGGTCTATCTCAGCGACTACGAAGAGGAGCTGATCGACACCGAGCTCGCCTCCCTGCTCGTGCAGGGCGAGATGGTGGCGGCCGGCATCGGCGAGGTCGCGGTGGTCGGCGGCGAGACCACGGTGAACCGCATGGACACCGAGGCCGCGCGCCAGCTGCTGACGCGGCTGGTCCGCCCGACCGGCGTGAGGGCGCGCCTGTTCAGCGAGACCGGCGAGCTGCTGGGCGATTCGGCGATGCTGAACGAGGTCGGCCGCATCCATGTCGTGCCGCTGCCGCCGCCCGAGGTGCACGCTGAGCCCGAAGCCGAGCCCAGCCTCGGCGAACGCATCAGCGACTGGGTCGCCCGCCAGCTTTCCCGCGTCGATCACTATCCCGAATATGTCGAAAAGCCCGTGCCGACCCTGCGCGACTTCCCCGAGGCGGCCAGCGCCCTGCGCGGCTTCAACGCCTCGGCCGTGCGCAGCGCCGGCCAGGGGCGGCTGCTGCTGAGCGCCGCGGTGCCGGTGCAGCGCTACAAACAGGTACTTGGCGCTCTCCTCCTGACGCGCGACAATCGCGCCATCGCCGCCTCTCTGCGCGAGGTTCGCTACGACATGCTGACCATCGCCGCGGCGGCGCTCGGCATCACCGTGCTGCTGTCGCTCTATCTCGCCGGCACGATCACCCAGCCGATCGTGCGCCTTGCCCGCGCCGCCGACGAGGTTCGCCTGGCGCGCGAGAGCCGGCCCGCGATCCCCGACCTCGGCAAGCGCGGCGACGAGATCGGCGACCTGAACGATGCGCTGCGCTCGATGACCGAAGCGCTGTGGCTGCGCATCAACACCATCGAAAGCTTCGCGGCCGACGTGGCGCACGAACTCAAGAATCCGCTGACGTCGCTCCGCTCGGCGATCGAGATGGCGGGCCATCCCAATCTCGACGCGGAACGCCGCGCCAAGCTGATGGGCATCGTCATGGACGACATCAACCGGCTCAACCGGCTGATCTCCGACATCTCCGATGCCTCGCGCCTCGACGCCGAGCTGATGCGCGGCGAGGTGCGGCCGGTCGAACTCGACAAGCTGTTGCGCGATATGGTCCATCACTACGCGGTGACGGCCAACCAGAAGTCGGGCGTCGAAGTCGAGTACCGGGTCGCGGCCAATCCGCCGTTCGTGGCGCACGGCCATGACGGCCGCTACGGCCAGGTGTTCCGCAACGTCATCGACAATGCCCTGTCCTTCGCGCCCAAGGGCTCGCGCATCCTCGTCGAGCTGAGCCGCGAGCCGCGCAACGGCCCCTTCGTCGTCACCATCGATGATGAAGGCGTGGGCATCCCCGAGGACAATCTCGAATCGATCTTCCAGCGCTTCTACTCCGAGCGCCCGACCGAGCATTTCGGCCAGCATTCCGGCCTCGGCCTGTCGATCTGCCGCCAGATCGTCGAGACCTATGGCGGCACGATCGCCGCCACCAACCGGCACGGCCCCGACGGCAAGGTGCTGGGCGCGCGCTTCACCGTGCGGCTGCCCGCGGCCAGCGGCCGCAAGTGACTTTTCCGGCTCAAGTTAAACCACACCACCTCATCCTGAGGAGGCCGCGTAGCGGCCGTCTCGAAGGATGGGTAACAGACTCGGTGCTCGTGCCCACCCTTCGAGACGCGCTCCTACGGAACGCTCCTCAGGGTGAGGTCTTTTTTTGGAAGTCCGATAAGATTCGGTCTCGGTTGGAAGAATTCTAGGTGGCGATCAAGGTCACGACGTTCGTTCACGCCACCTGCGTTGCCCTGCGGGTCAGAAGAAGCTGGCGCGGTGTCCTGCTGCGGGGACCGTCGGGCGCCGGCAAGTCCGATCTCGCACTTCGCCTCATCGAAGCAGGTGCGCGGCTGGTGGCCGACGATCAGATCGCGCTGATCCGACAAGGCGACACGCTCGTCGGCACGCCGCCCGGCACGCTTGCCGGCCTCCTCGAAGTCCGCGGCATCGGCATCGTGAAGCTCGGGCGCGCCCAGCTCCTCGCGCGGGTGCCGATCGCGTTGCTGGTCGATCTCGTGCCCGACGACCGGATCGAGCGCCTGCCGGATCCGGCGCGGGAAACCCTGCTGGATGTCGACCTCCCGATTGTGAAATTGGCACCCTTCGAGGCATCCGCCCCTGCGAAGTTGCGCCTTGCCCTCGCGCAAACCACGGCCGCATGATCGGGCGCGCAGCTCATGCCAGACAACTCCGCCTCCACCGCTCCCGACACGACGCACGACACGCGTCGGCCGTTCGTCGTGGTCACGGGCCTGTCCGGCGCCGGGCGCGCAACCGCGCTGAACGTGCTCGACGACCTGGGCTATGTCGCCGTCGACAACGTGCCGCTGCCGTTGCTCGACGATCTCATGCGCTCGACCGGTGGCGAACCCGGTGAAAAAGCACGCCCCCTGGCCCTCGGCATCGATACCCGGACCTTCGGTTTCGATGCCCGCAAGCTGGTCGCCCGTATCCGTGAATTGCGCGACCATCCCGCTCTTGCTGCGAGAATGTTGTTTCTCGAGGCCGACACCGAGACGCTGCAGCGACGCTACACCGAAACGCGCCGCCCCCATCCGATGGCGCCCGACCGTCCGGTGGTCGACAGCATTATCGAGGAGCGGCGGCAAATCGGCTGGATGCGCGAATCCGCCGATATCTCGATCGACACATCTTCGCTGTCGCCGCACCGCCTGAAGCAGATCCTGGCCGGGCATTTCAGCCTGGGCCTCCGGGCCGGCACCCGCATTTCCGTGATGTCTTTTTCGTTCCGCCGCGGCCTGCCGCGCGAGGCCGACCTGGTTTTCGATGCCCGGTTCCTGAAGAACCCGCACTACGACCCCGCGCTGAAACCCCTCACCGGCCGCGATCCGGCCGTTGCGGCGTTCATCGGAACCGACCCCGACTACCGCCCGTTTGTGAACAATCTGCAGTCGCTGATCGGCCCGCTGCTGCCGCGTTTCGACGCGGAGGGCAAGAGCTATCTGACCATCGCCATCGGCTGCACCGGCGGCAAGCACCGGTCCGTGGCGCTGGCCGAGGAGCTTGCAGACTGGTTGCGAAGCGCCGGCCGGTCCGTCACTCTCTCGCACCGGGACGTCGGGGCGGCCGGGGAGGCCGGGGGCGCAGGGTAGAGCACAGAATGATTGGTATCGTACTCGTGACTCACGGCAATCTGGCGCAGGAATTCAAAGCTGCGCTCGAGCATGTCGTCGGTCCGCAGCAATGCATGGCGACCGTCTGCATCGGCGCCGACGACGACATGGAAAAACGACGCGGGGAAATACTGGAGAGGGTCCGCGCCTGCGAGACGGGCGAGGGCGTCATCGTGCTGACCGACATGTTCGGCGGCACGCCGTCCAATCTCGCGATCTCCATCATGGAGCAGGCCCGGGTCGAGGTGTTGGCCGGCGTCAACCTGCCGATGCTGGTGAAACTCGCCAGCGTGCGCTCGCGGCCCATCGCCGAAGCCGTGCGCATGGCGCAGGAAGCCGGCCGCAAGTACATCACCGTTGCCTCCCGCATCCTCGCCAAGGAAGCTTCGTGACCGACATCGCGGCGAATTCGAGCTCGGAGGCTGGCATCGGCGCCCTCAAGCGAAACCTGGCGATCGGCAACAAGCGCGGCCTGCACGCCCGTGCCGCCGCCAAGTTCGTCCGCACGGCCGGTCAGTTCGACGCGGTCGTCCGCGTCTCCTACAAGGGCCAGGAAGTCTCGGGCCTCTCCATCATGGGCCTCATGATGCTGGCCGCCGGAATCGGCAGCTCGATCGAGGTCATCTGCACAGGCAGGCAGGCTTCGGACGCGATGGCCGCCATTTCGACGCTGGTCGAGGGCAAGTTCGGCGAAGATTGACCGGCTCGCGCGTCGCGCATAAAGGCCCGCGCATACCGGCATAAATTCTTGCTTATATGTTGATCCGGCGCGTTGAGGCGGTCCCGCGCCGCTGTTATGACACGCCCGCTTTTCAAAATTCACCGCCTGCCGAAACCGGCACAGCAAGGAGCGCCAAATGGCCGACTACATCGTCAAGGATATCGGGCTCGCCGACTGGGGTCGCAAGGAACTCGACATGGCCGAGACCGAGATGCCGGGCCTGATGTCGATCCGCAAGGAATACGGCCCGAAGAAGCCGCTCAAAGGCGCGCGCATCGCTGGTTCGCTGCACATGACCATCCAGACGGGTGTGCTGATCGAGACGCTGAAGGCGCTGGGCGCCGACGTGCGCTGGGCCTCGTGCAACATCTACTCGACGCAGGACCATGCCGCCGCGGCGATCGCCAAGGCCGGCACGCCGGTATTCGCGATCAAGGGCGAGAGCCTCGAGGAATACTGGGACTACACCCACAAGATCTTCGAGTGGCATGACGGCGGCGAGCCGAACATGATCCTCGACGACGGCGGCGACGCCACCCTGCTGGTCCATCTCGGCGCCCGCGCGGAGAAGGATCCGTCGCTGGTCTCCAAGCCGACCAACGAGGAAGAGGAAGTCCTCTATAAGGCGATCCTTAAGACCAACAAGGAGAAGCCCGGCTGGTACGCCAAGCTCGGCGCCTCGATCAAGGGCGTCACCGAGGAGACGACCACGGGCGTCCATCGCCTCTACAACATGGCGAAGGAAGGCAAGCTCCTGTGGCCGGCCATCAACGTGAACGACTCGGTCACCAAGTCGAAGTTCGACAATCTCTACGGCTGCCGTGAATCGCTGGTCGACGGCATCCGCCGCGGCACCGACGTCATGATGTCGGGCAAGGTGGCGATGGTCGCGGGCTTCGGCGACGTCGGCAAGGGCTCGGCCGCCTCGCTGCGCCAGGCCGGCTGCCGCGTGATGGTCTCCGAGATCGACCCGATCTGCGCCCTGCAGGCGGCGATGGAAGGCTACGAGGTCGTGACGATGGAAGAGGCGGCTCCCAAGGCCGACATCTTCGTCACCGCCACCGGCAACGTCGACGTGCTGACGCTCGACCATATGAAGGCGATGAAGCACCGCGCCATCATCTGCAACATCGGCCACTTCGACTCCGAGATTCAGATCGCGAGCCTCCGGAATTTCAAGTGGCACAACGTGAAGCCGCAGGTCGACGAGGTCGAGTTCGCCGACGGCAAGCGCATCATCGTCCTGTCGGAAGGCCGCCTGGTGAACCTGGGCAACGCCACGGGCCATCCGAGCTTCGTGATGTCGGCCTCCTTCTCGAACCAGACGCTGGCCCAGGTCGAGCTCTGGACGAACCCCGGCAAGTACGAGAAGCAGGTCTACACGCTGCCGAAGTTCCTCGACGAGAAGGTCGCGGCGCTCCACCTCGAGAAGGTCGGCGCCAAGCTGACCAAGCTGCGCCCTGACCAGGCCAAGTATATCGGCGTGCCCGAGGCCGGCCCGTTCAAGGGCGACCTCTACCGCTACTAAGCGGCCGGCAACGGCCCACAGCGGCTCATGCTAAGAAGTCGGCATCGAAAGATGCCGACTTTTTCTTTGTCCCTCCCCGACGAAGCCGCGACCGAGCGGCTGGGCACGGCGCTCGCCGACCGCCTGAGGCCGCGCGACGTCGTGGCGCTCGAAGGCGGCCTCGGCGCCGGCAAGACGACCCTGGCGCGCTCCATCCTGCGCGCCGCCGCCGGCGAGCCGACGCTGATCGTGCCCAGCCCCACCTTCACCCTGGTCGAAGTCTACGAAACGCCGCGCGGCAGCTTCTGGCATTTCGACCTCTACCGGCTGGAGGAACCCGAGCAGGTCTTCGAGCTGGGCTGGGAGGAAGCGCGCGTCGATGGCGTGGCCCTCGTCGAATGGGCCGAGCGGCTCGGCCCTCTGCTGCCGCGCGAGCGGCTCACCATCAGCCTTTTGGTCCAAAGCGAAGGCCGCCTCGCGACCCTGGAAGGAGAATCCCGTTTTGGCGAAGTCTGAACGCGACCTGATGCGCGCCGAGTTCGTGAGCCGCGCCGGCTGGGGCGATGCCGGCGAGCGGCTGCTGGCGGGCGATGCCTCGTTCCGCAAATATTTCCGGCTAAGCCGGCCGCGTGGCTCGGCGGTCGTCATGGATGCCCCGCCACCGCAGGAAGACGTGCGGCCCTTCGTGCAGATCGGCCGGCACCTGATCGGCCTCGGACTCAGCGCACCGGAGATCCTCGCCGAAGACGCCGAGAATGGCTTTCTGCTGCTGGAGGATTTCGGCAACGACACCTATGCCCGCGTGCTGGCGGCAGGCGGCGACGAGGGCGAGCTCTACAGCCGTGCGACCGACGTGCTGGTCGAGATCTATCGCGCCGGCGAACGCAGCCTGATACCGGGCCTCGGCGCCTATACGGGCGACGCGTTGATCGAGGCGGCGATGCTGCTGCCGGAATGGTACCTGCCGGAAGCGACCGGCCAGCCGACGCCCGCCGAAGAGACCGCACGCTACGTCGCCGTGTGGCGCGAATGCCTGGCGGCGCTTCCCAAGACCGGCGAGACACTGCTGCTGCGCGACTATCACAAGGACAATCTCCTGTGGCTGCCGTCGCGCCCCGGCGTGAAGGCCTGCGGCCTGCTCGACTTCCAGGACGCGCAACGCGGGCACCCCTCCTACGACCTCGTGTCGCTGATCGAGGATGCACGCCGCGACGTGGCGCCGGCCGTCCACGCCGCCTGCCTCGATCGCTACATCGGCGAAGCCGGCATTGCCGATGCCGCCGGTTTCCGCACCGGCTTCGCGCTGATGGCGGCGCAACGCCATGCCCGCATCATCGGGCTCTTCGTTCGCCTGCTGCGGCGCGACGGCAAGCCCGACTATCTGCAATACCTGCCGCGGGTCTGGCGCATGTTCGAGCGTTCGCTGCAGCATGACGCGTTGACGCCGCTGCGCACCTGGGTCGATCGCACCCTGCCGCCGGAGCTGCGCCGCATCGGAGCGGCCTCGTGATCCGCAGCGCGATGATCCTGGCGGCCGGCCGCGGCGAGCGCATGCGGCCCCTCACCGATTCGACGCCGAAGCCGCTGATCCCGGTCGCCGGCCGCTCGATGCTGGAGCGCGCGATGGACCGGCTGCAGCGCAGCGGTGTGCAGAATATCGTCGTCAACGTGCATCATCTCGGCAACCAGATCGCCGACCGGCTCGGCAGCCGCGCCCGCATCATCCGCGAGGACCGGCTGCTGGAGACCGGCGGCAGCGTGCGCAATGCGCTGCCCCTGCTCGGCAACGCGCCGTTCTTTGTCCTCAATGGCGACGGGCTGTGGCGCGATGGACCAGAGTCGATGCTGGGCCGCCTGGCCGCCGCATGGGACCCCAATCGCATGGATGCGCTGCTGCTGCTCCATCCACTCGCGAAGGCGATCGGCCGCGAGGAGAAGGATCGCGGCGACTACTATGTCGAGCCCGACGGCAGGATCCGCCATCGCGGCACGGCCGAGACGGCGCCCTACATGTTTGCCAGCGTCTCCGTCTGCGATTCGCGCCTGTTCAACGGCTCGCCCGAGGGCCCCTTCTCGCTGCTGAAACTGTGGAGCCGTTCGGAGCAGGTCGGCCGTCTCTATGGCCTCGTGCATGACGGCGACTGGTTCCATGTCGGCACGCCCGCCGCGCTGGCCGAAGCGGAACGCGTGCTGGGATGAAAGGCCTCTTCACCATCTGCACGGAGCGTCGTTTCGCTGACGAGCTGGCGCGGGTGGTGCTGGCCGAACATGGCGGCGATCCGCTGGCCCTCGCCGATGTGCTGATCCTCCTGCCGACACGGCGCTCGGTGCGTGCGCTCCGCGAAGCCTTCCTGCGTGTCGCCGACGGCATACCCACAATCCTGCCGCGCATGGCGCCGCTGGGCGATGTCGACGACGGCGAATGGGAAATCGCGTCCGGTGAAGGCGATGCGCTCACCTTGCCGCCTTCCATCGATCCCGCCGAGCGCGAGGCGCTGCTGGCGCAACTGGTCACGGCCTTCACCGACGACCAGGGCCATCCCATCGCGCAGTCGGCGGCGCAGGCGCTGAAGCTTGCGCGCGAGCTCGGCCGCCTGCTCGACGAACTGGCCATCGAAGGCGTGTCGTTCAGCCAGCTCGAAGGGCTGGTCGAAGGCAACTTCGCGAGCCACTGGCAGCGCACGCTGCAATTCCTGGCCATCGTCGGCGAGCACTGGCCGCAGATGCTGACCGGGCGCGGACAGATCGACGCCATCGAACGACGCACCCTGGCGATCCGCAACCAAGCCAATCGCTGGCGCGCCCAGCCGGCGCAAACGCCCGTCATCGCGGCGGGATCGACCGGCTCGCAGCCCGCGACGCGTGAGTTGCTTGCGGCCATTGCCGAGCTGCCGCAAGGCGCGGTCGTCTTGCCCGGGCTCGACCAGGACATGGATGAAGCGAGTTGGGACGCGCTCGATCCGTCGCATCCGCAATACGGCCTGCGCGAACTGCTGACCGCGCTGGGTCGGACACGCACCGACGTGACGGAATGGCCCGGCGCCGCGAGCGGTTCGGCACGCCATTTCCTCATCACCGAGCTGATGCGGCCGGCGGAGACCAGCGACGCCTGGGTCAAGCCAGAGGCTGCGTCGCTGGAGCATGTGACGCGCGCCGATTGCGCGACTCCGCACCAGGAGGCGCTGGTCGTGGCGCTGGCCCTGCGCAGCGTGCTCGACACGCCGTCACGCACCGCCGCTTTGGTCACACCCGACCGCGAACTGGCGCGAAGGGTCACCGCCGAGCTGAAGCGCTGGCAGATCGACATCGACGATTCGGCCGGCACGGCGCTGGCCGACACGCCACCTGCCGCACTCCTGCATGCGCTGATCGCCACGATCGACTCAGGCTTCGCGCCGGTCGAGCTGCTGGCACTGCTCAAGCACCCGATGTGCACCCTGGGCAGCGACCGCGCTTCCGTGCTGGATGCGACGCGGCGGCTCGACCGCAAATGCCTGCGCGGCCTCAAGCCGGCGCCCGGCCTCGACGCGATCCGCGCCCGCGTCGACGAAACGAAGTTCGGCGATGCCGCCGATCGCGCGGTCGTGCGGACATTGATCGACCAACTCGATGAAGCGACCTCTGCGCTGGTCGCACTGATGCAGGGCGACGCGTCGCCGGACGCGCTGCTCGATGCGACCGTCGCCGCGGCGGAAAAGATAGCGTCGGTGGAGACGCTGTGGTCCGGCGATGCCGGCGCCGCACTGGCCGACGTGCTGGGCCGCCTGCGCACCGCCTGGACCGGCCGGCCGGCGATCGCCTCGGGCGAATGGCCGGGCCTGTTCGCGGCGATGCTGGAACCGGAAACCATCCGACCCACCTTCGGCCGCCATCCGAGGCTCTCGATCTGGGGCCCGCTCGAAGCCCGCCTGCAGCGCGCCGATCTTCTCGTGCTGGGCGGCCTGAACGAAGGTACCTGGCCGCCCGCCGTCGAGACCGGCCCATGGATCAACCGCCCGATGCGCGCCGATCTCGGCCTGCAGCAGCCCGAGCGGCGCATCGGCCTCTCGGCGCACGATTTCGTGGCGGCCCTCGGCGCCGAACGCGTGCTGCTGACGCGCGCCGAGCGCGAAGGCGGCGCGCCGACCGTGCCGTCGCGCTGGCTCGCCCGCCTCGATGCGCTGTTCGGCTACGAGCCCGGCTCTGCACCGGTGCCTGAATACATCCAGCGCGGCCGCCGCAGCTTCGTCGCCTGGGCCGAAAAGATCGATAAGCCCGATGACTACCTGCCCTGGCCACGACCGGAGCCGCGACCGCCCGTGGAAGCACGGCCCACACGTCTTTCGGTGTCCAGTGTCGAGCAATGGCGGCGCGATCCTTACGGTCTCTACGCGCGGCGCATCCTGGGACTGGAAGCGCTCGATCCGCTGGAGGCCGAACTGGGCGCCGCCGATCGCGGCAATGCCCTGCACGACGCGCTCGATGAATTCTTGCGCGCGCATCCCTCTGGCGTGTTGCCACCCGATGCCGTTCGGGAGTTCGAGGCGCTGGGAGAGAAGCATCTCGCCGACCTGCTGACCGCCCCGGCCGAGCGCGCCTTCTGGTGGCCGCGCTTCCAGCGTCTCGCGCGTTGGTTCGTTGCCCACGAAAATGCGCGCCGTGCCAATGGGACCAGGCTGCTGACCAGCGAGAGCAACGCCGCGATGACAGTCGGACCTGCCTCACGGCCGTTGCGCATCGAAGCGCGCGCCGACCGCGTCGACGATCTGGGGCACGGCGCCTGGGAAATCATCGACTACAAAACGGGCCGCGTGCCAACCAAGGACGAACTCGACGCACTGTTTGCGCCGCAGCTTCTGCTTGAGGCGGCGATGGCCGAGCGCGGCGGCTTCGACAAGATCACCGGCAAAGCCGAGACCGTGCACCTGTCCTACTGGCAGGCCAACGGCCTGGGCGATGGCGGCAAGGTCTCCGAGATCAAGGGCAGCGACGAACTCGTGGCCGAGATGATGGCGCTGGTCGAGAAGATGGCCGACCACTTCGCCAATCCGAATACGCCCTATCCGGCGCTGCCCTGGCCCGCCTATGGCCCCTATTTCAACGACTACGCCCATCTCGAGCGCGTCGCCGAATGGTCGACGGCGGGCGGAGGCGACGAATGAGCGACGTCCTCGACGCCCTCTCGATCGCGACCGGCGCACAACGGCGCGCCACCACGCCCGATCATTCGGCATGGGTCGAAGCCAATGCCGGCACGGGCAAGACCAAGGTCCTCACCGATCGCGTGACGCGCCTGCTGCTGGACGGCGTGAAGCCCGAGCGCATCCTCTGCCTCACCTTCACGAAGGCGGCCGCCGCCGAGATGCGCAACCGCCTCGCGCATCAGCTTGGCCGCTGGGCACTGGCCGACGAGGCGAAGCTCGACGACGGCATCGCCAGGCTGATCGACAAGGCGCCGGACCCGGCGCAGCGGGTCGTGGCACGCCGCCTGTTCGCGCGCGTGCTCGATGCGCCAGGTGGCATCAACATCCTCACCATCCATGCCTTCTGCCAGGCACTGCTGAAACGCTTCCCGCTCGAGGCGGGCGTCGCACCCGGCTTCGAGATTCTCGACGAGGCCGAGGCGCAGACGATCCTGCGTCGCGTGCAGGACGAGCAGATGGAAGCACTGGCCCGCAACGATGCCTCGCCCGCACTGGCCGAAGCGCTGGCCACCGTCGCCAACAAGGTCTCGATTGCCGAATATGCCGAGCTGATGACGCGGCTGCTCGGCGAACGCGCCTGGTTGCTGGCGCGCATCGGCGACGAAGCCGGCCTGCAACGCGTCCGCGCGCGCCTCGCGAAGGAGATGGGCTGCGCTCCGGACGACACGGCCGCGGGCCTGACCGAGAGCGCCTGCCTCGACTCAGCTTTCGACGCGGCGGCGTTGCGCGAGGCGGCCCGCGCGCTGACCAGCGGCGGCAAGCAGGACAAGGCGCGCAGCACCGTGATCGCCGAATGGCTGGCCGCATCCGACCGGGCCGCGATGTTGCCGACTTACGCGCAGGCCTTCTTCACGGCCAAGGGCGAAATCCTAGCGCGGCTGGCAACCAAGGCCGCCATTGCTGCGATGCCCGGCATCGAGGATGTCCTGTTGCGCGAGGCCAGGCGGCTGGCGCAGGTGCTGGACCGCATCAACGGCGCGGCACTGGTCGAACGCACCCTGGCGCTGCTGCGCCTCGGCCTTGATGTCACCGACCGCTACACGCGCGCCAAGCGCCGCCGCGCCGTGCTCGACTATGACGACCTGATCGTCGCGACGCGGCGCCTGTTGGAGAGCGCGGAGAGCGCTGCCTGGGTGCTCTTCAAGCTCGACGGCGGCATCGACCACGTGCTGGTCGACGAGGCGCAGGACACAAACCCCGACCAGTGGGAAGTGATCCGCCGGCTCACCGAGGAATTCTTCGTGGGCGAAGGCGCCGTCGGGCGCAGCCGCACGATTTTTGCGGTGGGCGACACCAAGCAATCGATCTTCGGCTTCCAGCGCGCCGATCCGCGCAAGCTGAAGGAGATGCGCGAATGGTTCGACGAGCGCAGCCGCATCGCCGACCGGGTCTTCGTGCCGGTCGAGCTCAATGTCTCGTTCCGCTCGACACCGGCGGTGCTCGATGCGGTCGACTGGGTATTCGGCGAGATCGAGGCCGCGAAGGGCGTCGCAGAGCCGGGTGATGTGATCCATCTGCCCAGCCGCAAGAACGAGCCCGGCCGGGTCGAGCTGTGGCCGCTGGTCGAGGCCAGCGAGGACAAGGCCGACACAACCGACATCGAAGGAGCCGGTAGCAGCGCGGCACATGGCCTGCCGCATGAACGGCTGGCCCGCCTGATCGCCGCGCATGCCAAGCAGCTGATCGGCACGGAGCGCCGTTCACGTGATGGCGAGAAACTGCATGCCGGCCACTTCATGGTGCTGGTGCGGCGGCGCAACGAGTTCGTGAACGCGCTGGTGCGCGCGCTGAAGCGCGAGGGCGTCGAGGTCGCGGGCGTCGACCGGCTGAACCTCGGCCAGGAACTCGCGATCCAGGACCTGCTGGCGATGGCGCGCTTCGTCCTGCTGCCGCAGGACGACCTCAACCTCGCGGCCCTCCTCAAGTCGCCGCTGGTCGGGCTCGATGAGGACCAGCTCTTCACCCTGGCGTGGAAGCGCCCCAGCCATCTCTGGCGCGCCCTGCGCGAGCGCGCACACGAGGCGCCGTTCGCTGTGGCCTACGCGACCTTGTCCGACTGGCTGAAGCGCGCCGACTACGATACGCCCTTCGACTTCTTCGCCCGCGTGCTCGGGCCACAGGGCGGCCGGCGGCGGCTGCTGGAGCGGCTGGGCCGCGAGGCTTCAGATCCGATCGACGAACTGCTGGCGCGCGCGCTGCAGTATCAGGGGATCGAGGGCGGCTCGCTGCAGGGCTTCCTGCGCTGGTTCGAAACCGGTGGCGGCGAGATCAAGCGCGACCTCGATCAGAACCGGCGGCGCGAGCTGCGCATCCTGACCGTGCATGCCTCGAAGGGCCTGCAGGCGCCGATCGTCTACCTGCCCGACACGACCCGCGTGCCGCGCGATTCAGAACGGCTGCTGGCCGGCGCCGAGGGCGAGGCCCGCCTCTGGCTGCCGCGCACGGACGATGCCAACGAGGCGGCCCGCGCCTGGCGCGGCGAAACGCGCGATCGCGCGCTCGAGGAACAGAACCGGCTGCTCTACGTCGCCATGACGCGCGCCGAGGACCGGCTCTATGTCGGTGGCTGGGTCGGGTCGCGAAAGCCCGATCGCGGCTGCTGGTACGAGCGCATCGAAACCGGCCTGCGCGCCAGCAGCGAAGCGGGAGACGATACTGCCCGCGCACGCGCGGTGGCGCGCCGGTTCGACTTCACGTCGCTCGCCACCGATGGCTGGGAAGGCGATGGCTTCGAGCTGACGAACGAAGGCCATATCGCCGAGGCCGAGCAGCCGGAGCTGCCGATCGCCGACGAGGCGCCGCTGCCTCACTGGTGGACCGAGCCGGCGCCGGGCGAGCCCGATCCGCCGACGCCGCTCGCGCCCTCGCAGCCGCTGCCCGACGAGGCCGCAGCGGGGCCGCGCGCCTACAGTCCGCTGCTCGCTGACGATCCTCGTCGCTGGCAGCGCGGCCTGCTGCTGCACGACCTGCTGCGCCACCTGCCCGGCCTGCCCGCGTCGGAACGCGCCCAGGCAGCGCGCCGCTTCCTCGCGCAGCCGGCGCACGCGCTCGCACCGGAAGACATCGAGCAATGGGCAGGCGAAGCGCTTTCCGTCACCGAAGCACCCGCGCATGCCGCCTTGTTTGCCCCGGGATCGCGCGCGGAGGTGCCGCTGATCGGCACCATTCAAACGCCGCGGGGCAGCTTCACCGTCAGTGGTCAGGTCGACCGGCTCGCCGTGTCCGCAACCGAAGTGCTGATCGTCGACTACAAGACCAACCGCCCGCCGCCCGAATCTGCCGAAGGCGTCGCGCTGGTCTATCGCCGCCAGCTCGCGCTCTATCGCGCGCTGCTCCAGCGGATTTATCCCGGTCGTAAGGTGAGGGCCTTCCTGCTATGGACGGCGGCGCCCCGCCTCATGGAGATCGCCGCAGAAACCCTAGACAAATCAATGCCTTATGCCGCCGCATCTTGACTCGGGGTGCGTGCGTTCCTAGCTTTCAGCCCAAGGGCGGCGCCGGCCCATTGTCCGGCTCGTAGACTTTTTGGAGAACCACACATGACCGTCAAAGCAACCGATGCTTCCTTCGAGCAGGAAGTCCTGAAGTCCGACACGCCCGTCCTCGTGGATTTCTGGGCCGAATGGTGCGGCCCCTGCCGCATGATCGGTCCCTCGCTGGAGGACATCTCCAAGGAGATGGACGGCAAGCTCAAGGTCGTGAAGATCAACATCGACGAGAACCCTATGGCGCCGACGCGCTACGGCGTCCGGTCGATCCCGACCCTGCTGTTGTTCAAGAACGGCCAGGTCGCCGCCACCAAGATCGGCGCCGAGCCGAAGCAGAAGCTGGTGAGCTGGATCAACACCGTCGTTTGATCGACTGACTGAGGCTCAAACGGCTCAGCCGTTGCGGACGAGGACCTCGCCCGCAAGGTAGAGCGAGCCGCAGATGAGAATGCGCATCGGCGCGGGCTGGGTAGCCAACAGGTCTTCCAGCGCCGCGCCGATGTCGTTTGCGGGGGTGCAATCGAGACCGACATCGGCAGCACGCGCGCAGGCTTCCTGCGGCGTGTAGGCGGCATGACCTTCGGGAAACGGTACCGCGCGCGCCGCCGTGGCGTAGCGGGCCAGCGGCCGCAGGAAACCCGAAGCGTCCTTGGTCGTCTGCATGGCGAAGACGAGATAGAGCGGCAGCGCCGCCGGTTCCTTCGCCCATTCCGCCGCCATGCGGCCGAGCACGATGCCGCAATCCTCGTTGTGGCCGCCGTCGAGCCAGAGTTCGCATCCGGGCAGCAGCGACTCCGGCAGCGGTCCCTTGGTGAGACGTTGCAGTCGCGCGGGCCATTCAACGGAACCGAGCCCCTTGCGGATCGCGGAGTCGTCGATGTCGAAGCGCGCCGCGCGCAGACGCTCGATGCAGGCGACGGCGGTCGCGGCATTGTCGATCTGATGCGCTCCCACCAGCGCCGGGTTGGGAAGATCGAGCGTGAGCAGATCGCTTTCGTAGCGGAAGCCCGAGTCCCGCGGCGTCACCTGCCACTCGCGTCCCATCCGGAACAGCGGCGCCGCGAGCTTGGCCGCTTCGGTCTCGATCACCTCGGCGCTGATATCGCGCTGACGGCCGATCACGGCGGGTGTCGCGCGCTTCAGGATGCCCGCCTTTTCCCAGGCGATGCCTTCGAGCTTGTCGCCCAGGAAACCCGTATGGTCGTAGCCGACCGGCGTGATGGCCGACAGAGCGGGCTCGATCACGTTGGTGCTGTCGAAGCGGCCGCCCATGCCAACCTCGATGATGCCGAGTTCGGCCGGCACGCGCGAGAAAGCCAGGAACGCGAGCGCGGTGGTGATGTCGAAGAAGGAGATCGGCGTGTCGCCGTTCGCCTCCTCGCATTCTGTCAGCGTCTCGTCGAGTTCGTGATCGTCAATCAGCCGGCCGGCGATGCGGACGCGCTCGTTGAAGCGCACGAGATGCGGCGAGGTATAGACGTGCACGCGGTAGCCTGCGGCTTCGGCGATGGCGCGCAGATAGGCGACCAGCGAGCCCTTGCCGTTGGTGCCGGCGACATGGATCAGCGGCGGCAGCTTCTTTTCTGGCGATCCCAGGCGGACGAGCAGCCGTTCGATGCGTTCCAGCCCGAGGGTGATGACCCTCGGATGGTGGCTCATCAGACGCTGAACGATCGGGTCGTTCGCGGTCACGTCAGCGATCCTTTTACCGTGAAGACGACACCGCGAGTGCGCGGTTTTCGACGACCAGCGGGTCCATGAACAGCGAGACCATGCGGATCAGGGTTTCGCGCAGCTTGTGGCGGTGCACGACGGCATCGACCATGCCGTGCTCCAGCAGGTACTCGGAGCGCTGGAAGCCCTCGGGCAGCTCCTGGCGGATCGTGTCCTGGATCACGCGCGGGCCGGCGAAGCCGATGATGGCGTCGGGCTCGGCGATGTGGACATCGCCCAGCATTGCGAAGGAGGCCGAGACGCCGCCGGTGGTCGGGTCGGTCAGCACCACGATGTAGGGCAGGCCCGCTTCCTTGACCTTGCGTACCGCGATGGTCGTGCGCGTAAGCTGCATCAGCGAGAGGATGCCCTCCTGCATGCGCGCGCCGCCCGAGGCCGAGAAGACGATCAGCGGCGCCCTGCGCGCGACGGCGAGATCGGCGGCCATGACCAGCCCCTCGCCCACGGCCGTGCCCATCGAGCCGCCCATGAAGCCGAAGTCGAGCAGCGCCACGACAGAGAGACGGCTGCCCATCAGGCCGCTCGCCACGACCAGCGCGTCGGTCGTGCCCTCGGCCTTGGCCTGGGCCTCCTTCAGGCGCGCGTCATAGCGCTTGGTGTCGCGGAACTTCAGCGGATCGGCATTCACGCGCGGCAGCGGATGCAGCTCGTACTTGCCCTCGTCGAACAGGAACGGCAGCCGCTTCATCGGCCGCAACCGCATATGGTGGCCGCAATGATTGCAGACCTCCTGGTTGGCCTCCCAGTCGCGCGTGAACAGCATCTGTTCGCACTTGGGGCACTTCACCCAGAGATTGTCCGGCACTTCCTTGCGGGCGACCAGCGCACGCAGCTTGGGCCGGACGAAATTGGTCAGCCAGTTCATGGGCGCGGTATCGCACGAATGAGGGAGTGGGCCAAGGTCAGCGCCAGAAGCCGCCGTAGGGCGCCACGAAATCCGAGGGTTTCTTCACCATGCAGAAGGATTTCCGGGTCTGGTAGTCGGCGCACAGCCTCTGCGCCGCCTCGGGCTGGAGATCGGCGATGATGGCCGCCTGCTTGGTCACCTTGTTGGAGGTGACGGGCAGGATGTACTCCTTGCCGTGATGGGAGACGCCCATCGACATCAGCTTGGCCTGTGCGGCGTCGAACGTATTCTTCGCCGTCTTCCAGTCGCCGAACGTGCCGAGCCACACCGCATCGCCCGGCATGTCGTAGCGGATGCCGCCGCACTCGCCGTAGGGCAGCACCGTCACCGGGCCGCCCTCGCCGTTCCGCAGCTGCCAGACCTTCTGGCGGCTGCCGGCGGTCTTGAGGGCAAAGGCTTCGTCGAACAGGCGGACCAGGAACTCGTCGCGCAGGTCGCCGCGGCGGAAGCCGAAGGCGACGGCGACCAGCCGCCGCCCGTCGCGCACCGCGCTGCCCACGATGTTGAAGCCCGAAGCGCAGATGAAGCCTGTCTTCAGCCCGTCGGCATAGGGCGAATAGAGATCCATGAACTTGATACCGGGCCCGATCCGCTGGTTGCCCAGCATGAACTCCTTCGTGCGGAAGTAGCCGTAGTAGTCCGGGAAGTCCTTGATCAGGGCCAGGGCCAGGATCGCCATGTCGCGAGCAGTGGTGGTCTGCCCCTGGTCCGGCAGGCCGTTGGCATTGCGGAAGGTCGTGGACGTCATGCCCAGGCGCTGCGCCGTCTCGGTCATGCGCTGGGCGAAGGCCGGCTCCGAGCCCGAGATGCGCTCGCCGAAGGCGGTCGCCACGTCATTGGCCGACCGTGCGACCAGCGCCTGAATCCCCTGCTCGACCGTGATGCTCCGGCCCTGGGCCAGGCCAAGATGCGAAGACGGCTTGGTGCGCGCATTCTCCGTGAACGAAAGCGTCCCATTGAGCTGGAGGCGGCCGGCCTTCAGCTCCTCGAAGACGATGAAGATCGTCATCATCTTTGTGAGCGAGGCCGGATACCAGAGCGCGCCGGCATTGCGGTCCAGCAGGGCCTCCCCGGTCGCCACGTCGACCACGACATAGGGCCCGGCAGGAACCGGTCCGGAGGGGGAAGCCACGGTGGCGATCTGGGCCCGCGCGGGGGCCAGCGACAGGGCGAACAGGCCCAGGATGCACAGCAAAAGACGCACGTTCATTGCCACCGATGCATGAGGGGCCGGCAGCATACGCCCTTCCACGAACCGGCGGGAGGCATTAGATCGGAAGGATGCTCAAGGTCATGATCGCCCCCGTTACCCCGTTCCAGCAGAACTGCTCCATCGTCTGGTGCGACGAGACCATGGAAGGCACCGCCGTCGACCCCGGCGGCGACTTCGACATGCTGCGCCAAGCGATCGACCAGCAGGGCATCAAGGTCACCAAGGTCCTGCTGACCCACGGCCATGTCGACCATGCCTCGGCCGCCGGCACCATGGCCGAGCATTACGGCGTGAAGATTGAGGGCCCGCACGAGGACGACCTGTTCCTGATCGAGGGCCTGCCGGATTCGGGGAAGAAGTACAATTTCCCGGTCTACAAGCCGTTCGTGCCCGACCGCTGGCTGACCCACGGCGAGACGGTGAGCCTCGGCAACAACACGCTCGACGTGGTGCACTGCCCCGGCCACACGCCGGGCCATGTGGTGTTCGTGAGCCAGCCCGCAAGGGTCGCGTTCGTCGGCGACGTGCTGTTCCGGGGCTCGATCGGCCGCACGGACTTCCCGCGCGGTAACCACGACCAGCTCCTCGACTCGATCCGCCACCGCCTGTGGCCCTTCGGCGACGACATCACCTTCGTCCCCGGCCACGGCCAGACCTCGACCTTCGGCTGGGAACGCAAGACCAACCCTTACGTGGCCGATCTCAACTTCGAGGATTGAAGCGGAAGTGTTTGAGGTTCCACGGGTGCGCTCCGATGAGAGCTAAGCCTTCCGCACGCCCCTTACACCATCCGCCAACGCCTTGATGTAGGCGAAGACGCCCGGCACCAGTTCGGGCTTGGCCTTGCCCTTGTCGTCGAGGCCCGCCTTGACGTGGTCGATGATGGCGGTGCCGACGACGGCGGCATCGGCGTGGCGCGCCACGGCCGCCGCCTGCTCGGGAGTACGGATGCCGAAGCCCACGCCCACCGGCAGCTTGGTGTGGCGCTTGATGCGCTCGACATGGGTGCGGACCGCTTCTTCGGTCGCCGACTTGGTGCCGGTGATGCCCAGCACGGACACGAAGTAGACGAAGCCCGAGGCGAACTTCAGGACGGCCGGCAGGCGCACATCGTCGGTGGTCGGCGCGGTCAGCAGGACCGTGTCGAGGCCGTGGGCCGTCGCATGCGGCTTCAGCTCGTCGGCCTCTTCCGGTGGCAGGTCGACCAGGATGAAGCCGTCGACGCCAGCTGCGGCCGCATCCTTGCAGAACTTCTCCGGCCCGCGTTGGTAGACCAGGTTGTAGTAACCCATCAGCAGGATGGGCGTGTCGTTGTCGCCGGTCTCCTTGCGGAAGCGGCGGACCATGTCGAAGGTCTTCTCGACCGTCATGCCGGCCTTCAGTGCGCGCTGGCCGGCGAGCTGGATCGACGGGCCGTCGGCCATCGGGTCGGTGAACGGCATGCCCAGTTCGATCAGGTCGGCGCCGGCGCCCGGCAGGCCCTTCAGGATCTGGTAGCTGATCTCGGTGTCGGGATCGCCGGCCGTGATGTAGGTCACGAGCCCGGCGCGCTTGTCGGCCTTGAGCTGGGCGAAGCGCTTTTCGATACGGCTCATGGTCAGATCTTCATCCCGAGGCGTTCGGCAATCTGCGGGACGTCCTTGTCGCCGCGGCCGGAGAGGTTGAGCACGAGGAGATTGTCCTTCGGCAGCGTCGGCGCGATCTTCGCGGCATAGGCGACGGCATGCGAGGATTCGAGCGCAGGAATGATGCCTTCGAGCTTGCACAGGAGCTGGAAGGCCTCGACCGCCTCGTCGTCGGTCGCCGAGGCGTATTCGACCCGGCCGATTTCCTTCAGCCACGAATGCTCGGGCCCGATGCCGGGATAGTCGAGACCGGCCGAGATCGAATGCGCCTCGGTGATCTGGCCTTCCTTGTCCTGCAGCAGATAGGTGCGGTTGCCGTGCAGGACGCCGGGACGGCCGCCGGTCAGCGACGCGGCATGCTCCTCGGTGTCGAGACCGCGGCCCGCCGCCTCGACGCCGATGATGCGCACGGTCGGATCGTCGAGGAAGGGATGGAACAGGCCCATCGCGTTCGAGCCGCCGCCGATGCAGGCGACCAGCGTGTCGGGAAGCCGGCCCTCGGCCTCCATCATCTGCTTGCGCACTTCGTCGCCGATCACGCACTGGAAATCGCGGACCATCGCCGGATAGGGATGCGGACCCGCCACCGTGCCGATGCAGTAGAAGGTGTTCTCGCAGGTCGCGACCCAGTCGCGCAGCGCCTCGTTCATGGCGTCCTTCAGCGTCGAGGCGCCGGCCGTGACCGGCCTCACCTCGGCACCCAGCATCTTCATGCGCGCCACATTGGGCGCCTGACGCGAAACGTCGACCGAGCCCATGAAGACGACGCAGGGAATGTCGAACAGCGCGCAAGCCGTGGCCGTCGCGACGCCGTGCTGGCCCGCACCGGTCTCGGCGATCACCCGGGTCTTGCCCATGCGCTTGGCGAGCAGCACCTGGCCCAGCACATTGTTGATCTTGTGGCTGCCGGTGTGGTTCAGCTCGTCGCGCTTCATGTAAATCTTCGCGCCGCCGAGCTTCTCGGTCAGGCGCTGCGCGAAGTAGAGCGGGCTCGGCCGGCCGGCATATTGCGTCAGCAGATACTTCAGCTCACCCTGGAACGCCGGATCGGCCTTGGCCTCGTTGTAGGCCTTTTCGAGGTCGAGAATCAGGGGCATCAGTGTCTCGGCGACGTACCGGCCGCCGAAAATACCGAAATGCCCACGCTCGTCGGGGCCGCTGCGGAAACTGTTGGGTGTGCTGGGCATTGCTCTTCCTGTCGGGACCGGTCGGCTTAGCAGCCCCGGCAGGGGCCGGTCAAAAGCCCTAGATTTTCTTCTTCTTGGCCGCTTTTGCCTTGGGGGCAGGCTTTGCCTTGGAAACGGCCTTCGGCTTGGCGGCGCGGGCCGCCGGCTTGGCCGCCACGACGGGCGGCGCGTCGTCTTCGAGTTCGACGATCACCTCGATCTCGACCGGAATGCCGCGCGGCAGCGAGCCCATGCCGACCGCCGAGCGGGCATGACGGCCCTTCTCGCCGAACACCTCGACGAAGAGATCGGAACAGCCGTTGATGACTTCCGGCTGGCTGCCGTACTCGGACGTGGCGTTGACCATGCCCAGCACCTTGACGATGCGCTTCACGCGATCGAGGTCGCCCAGCTCCGCCTTGAGGGTGGCGAGGATGCTGAGGCCGGTGTCGCGCGCGAGGCGATTGGCCTGCTCGAGCGAGAAGTCGCGTCCGACCTTGCCGACCGGCAGCGGCTTGCCCGGCAGACCCGGACCCTTGCCCGCCAGGAAGAGCAGGTTGCCAGCGCGCACGGCGTTGACGTAGCTGCCCAGCGGCGTTGTCGGCTCCGTGAGCTCGATGCCGAGTTCCTTCAGCCGCTCTTCGACTTTCATGCCGCCTGCTCCTTAAAGCGTCTTCACTGCGCCAAGGAAGGCGCGGATCAATTCAATGGATTTCACACCGCGCGTCGCTTCCACGCCAGAAGAAACGTCGACGGCGCGCGCACCGGTCACGTGCACGGCTTCCGCGACATTGCCGGGATTGAGACCGCCGGCGAGAAACCATGGCAACGGCACGGTGCGGCCCGACAGGATCGTCCAGTCGAACGCCTTGGCGTTGCCACCCGGCAGCGTGCCTTCCGCAGCATCGAACATCAGGCGATCGGCCACGCTGGCATAGGCCGCGATGCCACGCTCGACGTCGGCCGGGCTCGCCACCTTGATGGCCTTCATCACCGGCTTGCCGGTGCGCGCCTTCAGCGCGGCGAGCCGCTCCGGCGTCTCCGAGCCATGAAGCTGCAGCATGTCGATCGCGCCCGTCGCCAGCCGTGCATCGATCAGCGCATCGTCGGGATCGACGAACAGGCCGACACGCACCACCGCGCGCGGCACGCGCTTGCCCAGCGCCCCGAGGAGATCGAGTGATTCGATATGGCGCGGCGAGCGTGGAAAGGTGACGAAGCCCACGAATCCTGCGCCGGCCTCGACCGCGGCATCGACCGTTTCCGGCGTCGTCAGTCCGCAGATCTTGGCCTCCACGATCATGATGGGACGCTCATAGATCGTTGACGCCGGCCTCGCGCGCGATCGCTTCGGCGGCGGCGCGCGGATCGGCTGCCTGGTAGATAGGCCGGCCGACGACGAGATTGGTGGCGCCGAGGTCGACCGCTTGGCGCGGCGTCATCGCGCGCTTCTGGTCGTTGGTAGCGCTGCCGACGGGGCGAATGCCGGGCACCATCAAGATGAAATCCGGACCGCACTGCTTGCGCAGCGCCGCGATTTCCAGCGGCGAGCAGATCACGCCGTCGAGGCCGCTTTCGTGCGCCAGCGCCGCGAGCCGCAGCACCTGGTCCGACGGATCGGCGTTGACGCCGGTCGATTCGAGATCGGCGCGGTCGAGCGAGGTCAGCACGGTCACGCCCAGTAGCTTCGGCCGCGCGACGTTCTGCTTCGCCGCCTGCGACTTCGCCTCTTCGACCGCCGCCTTCATCATCTCGCGGCCGCCGCCAGCATGGATGGTGATGAAGGTCGGCGCCAGATCGACGACCGCGCGGATGCCGCCGGCCACCGTGTTGGGAATGTCGTGCAGCTTGAGATCGAGGAAGAAGCCCACGCCCGTCGCCCGCACCGGCGTCGGGAAGGCATAGCGCACGCCCGGCGCGCCGTGCGCCAGGAAGAATTCGAGCCCGAGCTTGATGCCGCCCACGGCCGGATTCGGCCCTCCGGCGACGCTCTGGATCAGCTTGGTGGCGTGGGCAAGATCGGTGGTGTCGATGCTGCAGTAGACGGGATTTGCGCGGGTCTTCATGGCGGGCGCAACCTAATGGCCGCGCCCCTTACCAGCAATCAGGAACTGCGCACCCGGCGGACCGCATCCTTCCAGCCGGCATAGCGGCGGTCGCGCGAGGCGCTGTCCTCGGCCGGCTTGAAGGCCCGGTCCAGTACCCAGGTCTTGGACAGGGCCTCCAGCGAGGGCCAGAGGCCCGCCTTCAGGCCGGCCAGGAAGGCGGCCCCCAGGGCCGTGGTCTCGGTGACCTCCGGCCGCTCGACCGGCGTGCCCACCGTGTCGGCCAACCGCTGCATCAGCGGGTCGTTCACCACCATGCCGCCGTCGACGCGTACTTCGTCGATCTGGGCGCCGTCGCCCCGCATCGCCTCCAGCAGGTCGCGGGTCTGGTAGCAGACCGAATCGAGCGTCGCGGCGGCGATTTCGCCCGGGCCGGAATCGCGGGTCAGGCCGAGGATGGCAGCCCGCGCCTCCGGATCCCAATACGGCGCGCCCAGCCCCACGAAGGCCGGCACCATGTAGACGCCGTAGCCTTCCTTGGCCTGGGCAGCGACCTTCTCCACGTCGGAGGATTTCTCGATGAGCTTCAGCCCGTCGCGCAGCCATTGCACGGCGGCGCCCGCCATAAAGATGCTGCCTTCGAGCGCATAGGTCCGCCGTCCGTCGATCTGGTAGGCGATGGTCGTGAGCAGGCGGTGGCGCGAATGCACGGCGATGCTGCCGGTGTTGAGCAGCGCGAAGCAGCCCGTGCCGTAGGTCGCCTTCACCATGCCGGGCCTGACGCAGGCCTGGCCGATGGTCGCGGCGTGCTGGTCGCCGGCCATGCCGAGGATGGGAACCGGCGCGCCGAGAATCCCGGCATCGGCGACGCCCAACTCGCCCGAACAGTCGACGACCTTGGGCAGCAGCGAGGCCGGCACGCCCAGGATCTTCATCAGCTCGGCGTCCCAAGTACCCTTGCGGATATCGAGCAGCAGCGAGCGGCTGGCATTGGTGGCGTCGCTCGCATGCACCTTGCCGCCGGTCAGGCGCCACAGCAGGAAGCATTCGATGGTGCCGGCCGCCAGCGCGCCCTTCTCCGCCGCGGCGCGCGCGCCCGCGACATGGTCGAGGATCCAGGCGATTTTCGTCCCTGAGAAATACGGATCGAGCAGCAGGCCGGTGCGATCGGTGAAGAGCTTCTCGTGCCCATCCTTCTTCAGCGCGGCGCAACGGTCGGCGGTGCGCCGGTCCTGCCAGACGATGGCGTTGTGGATCGGCTTGCCGGTGGCGCGATCCCACACGACCGTGGTCTCGCGCTGGTTCGTGATGCCGATGCCGGCCAGCGCGTTCGCATCGAGCTTCGCCTTGGCGAGCGCGCCGCGGCAGACCTCGACGGTCGCCGACCAGATTTCTTCCGGATCGTGCTCGACCCAACCCGGCTTGGGGAAGATCTGCGGCAGTTCCTTCTGCGCCGACGCGACCGGACGACCGCTTACGTCGAAGACGATGGCGCGGGTGCTGGTGGTGCCCTGGTCGATGGCGAGAACGTAGCGGATAGGCATGGCAGATTAGAGCACACCAGCGTTTGGCCAGCATCTCTGTCTTTTCTTCACCGCGCGGGCTCTCGCGCTTGATTACACGCGCTGCCGCCCGCCAGCGCCTTCGCTTCGCTGCAGGCGCTTCAATGCGCGCGGTCGATGGCGAAGTCGACCGCCTCGAGCAATGCCGACTTGAGCGGCGTGCTGGGGAACAGGCCGAGCGCATCGCGCGCCATGGCGCCGTAATGCCGCGCGCGCTCCAGCGTGTCGGCCAGCGCACCGTGACGCTCGATCAGGCCATAGGCCTGTTCGAGATCGCCCTCGCGTTGGTCGAGCTTCTCGATGGTGCGCTTCCAGAATTCGCGATCGACGGCGCCGCCGCGCAGGAAGGCCAGGATCACCGGTAGCGTGATCTTGCCCTCGCGGAAATCATCACCGACCGACTTGCCGAGCTTGGCTTCGCGGCCGGAATAGTCGAGCGCATCGTCGACGAGTTGGAAGGCGATGCCGAGGTTCATGCCGAAGCTCTGCAGCGCCACCCTCTCAGGCCCGTTACGGCCGGCCACCATGGCGCCGACCTCGGAGGCCGCGGCGAACAGCTTGGCTGTCTTCGCCTTGATGATCTCGAGATAGGTTGCTTCGGGCGTGCTGATGTCGCGCTGGCTGACCAGCTGCAGCACCTCGCCTTCGGCGATCGTCGAGGAGGCGTTCGACAGCACGCCGAGAATGTCAAGCGAACCGACCTCGACCATCAACTCGAAGGCGCGCGTGAACAGGAAGTCGCCGACCAGGACCGAGGCCTTGTCGCCGTACACGGTGTTGGCGGTCGGCTTGCCGCGGCGCAGGGCGCTCACGTCGACGACGTCGTCGTGCAGCAAGGTGGCCGAATGGATGAACTCGACGCAGGTCGCGAGCTTGATGTGGCGATCGCTGCCTTCGCTGTAGCCGCACAGCCGTGCCGCCGCGACGGTGAGCAGCGGCCGCATGCGCTTGCCGCCGGCGCCGACCAGATGATTGGCGAGTTCGGGAATCAGCGCGACCGGTGAGCGCATGCGCACCACGATCTCGCGGTCGACCCGCCCCATGTCGTCGGTGCAGAGCGCCAGGAGCGGTTCGAGGCTGGGCGACTTGCGCTTGCCCTCGAGAGAGACGACGGTTGCCATGACGGGAGACTAGCTCTCCGATGAAGCCTGTTATTGCGACACGATGTCGTGCGAGATGAGTAGCATGGAATCCGCGCTGACCGAAGACACCGTAATGGGCGGTCGCGTAAAGCTCTTGCAGCCACGGCGCGGATATCGAATCGCCGTGGACGCCGTTCTGCTGGCCGCCGCCGTCGATGCACGGCCCGGTGACAGCGTTCTCGATCTGGGCGCCGGCGTCGGCGCCGTGGGCCTTTGCATCGCCGCACGCGTGGCAGGCTGTCACGTGACCGGCATCGAACTGCAACCGGATCTCGCAGCCCTGGCCGACCGGAACGTTGCACTCAATCAGGCCGGGAATCGCGTGCAGACGCTCGTTCACGATCTGGCGAGCCCTTTGCCGCCCGGTCTCGGGCCGTTCGACCATGTCGTGACCAACCCACCCTATCTGACGGCCGCCGTGGCCGATCCGCCGCCCGATCGCAGCAAGGCGCTGGCGACCATCGAATCGAGCGCGAGTCTCGTTCGTTGGCTGACGGTCGCGACCGCAGCCCTGAAACCTGCAGGGACGCTGCTTGCGATCCATCGCAGCGATCGTCTGGAGGAGATCGTCGAGGCTCTCGTCGCGCTGGGCTGGGGCGACATCACCATCAAGCGCCTGCCGCCCGCAGCCCGCGTGCTGGTCCGCGCCCATCGTGCGGGGAGTTCGCAACGGCGCGACGCCGCGCCCCTGGTCCTGCACCGGCCGGAGGGCGGCTACACCGACGGGGCCGAGGCCATCCTGCGCCACGGCCAGCCGCTTGCCTTCTAGAAGCGCCGCCGCGACAGTGCCCGGCATGCTGGATTGGATCAGGAATCGTTTTCGCCGTGGGCCGACCGTGCCCGTCGTTCGCCTCTCGGGCGTCATCGCCACCGGCGGCCTGCTGGGCAGCCGCGGCCTGTCGATCGAATCGGTGGCGCCGTTGCTGAAGCGCGCTTTCGAGACGAAAGGCGCCAAGGCCGTGGCGCTGGCGCTCAACTCACCCGGCGGCTCGCCCGTGCAATCAGCGTTGATCGCCCAGCGCATCCGGCTGCATGCCAAGGAAAAGGGCCTGCCCGTCATCGCCTTCGTCGAGGATGTCGCCGCCTCCGGCGGCTACTGGCTGGCCTGCGCCGCCGACGAGATCATCGCCGATCCGAGCTCGATCGTGGGCTCGATCGGCGTCATCAGCTCGGGCTTCGGCTTCCAGGACCTGATCGCGCGCATCGGCGTGGAGCGTCGCGTCCATACGTCGGGCGAGAACAAGTCGATGCTCGATCCCTTTCGGCCCGAGCAGCCGGAAGACGTCGAACGGCTGAAGCGCCTGCAGTCGGAGATCCACGACGGCTTCAAGGACTGGGTCCGCGAGCGGCGCGGCAAGCTGCTGAAGGGCGACGAGAGCACCTTGTTCACCGGCGAGTTCTGGACGGCGCGGCGCGGCCTCGAATACGGCCTGGTCGATGGGTTCGGCGAATTGCGCGCCACCCTGCAGGCCCGCTACGGCGACAAGGTGCGCCTGCCCGTCATCGGCCCGCGCCGCCGCCTGTTGTCGCGGTTCGGTTTGCAAACCGGGATCAGTGGCGGCATCGACAATATCGGACCGGCCACGCTCGCCGCCCTGGAAGAGCGCGTGCTCTGGCAACGTTTCGGACTCTAGGAGACCTCGCGATGAACCTTCGTACCCCCGTCAGCGCCGACGACCTCGCCGCCGTGCGCCAATGGTTCGACACGCTGTCGAAGCATTGCCGCGCCGTCGACTATGAAGGCGCGCGTCCGATCTTCGCCGACGACATGATCGCCTTCGGCACCTTCACCGACTTCATGCACGGCCGCGAGCTGGCCGAGCAGAAGCAGTGGCGCAACGTCTGGGGCACGATCCGCGAGTTCCGCTACGACCTCTCGAAGATCGAGGCCATCGTCTCGGCCGATCGGCTGACCGCCGTCGGCATGGGCGTCTGGCAATCCTACGGCTTCTACCCGAACGGCGACCGCTTCGACCGGCCGGGCCGGACCACGACCGTGATGGGACGCAAGGCGGTGGGCGACCCGTTCGTGGCCACCCACACGCACATGTCGCTGTTCCGCGGCACACCGGACCGCAGTTACGGCAACTTCGCCAAGAGCGAAGTTGAAAGCTAAGCCGCGCTGGTGAGCTTCAGGCCGATGATGCCCGCCACGATCAGGCCGATCGAGGCGAGACGCGGCAGGTCGGCGGACTCTCCGAACAGGTAGATGCCGAGGATTGCCGTGCCAACGGCGCCGATGCCGGTCCATATCGCGTAGCCGGTGCCGACCGGCAGCGTCTTCAGCGCGATGCCGAGCAGGATGACGCTCACGACCATCGCCGTACCGGTCAGGACCGACGGCACCAGCCGCGAGAATCCATCCGTGTATTTGAGACCGATCGCCCAGCCGATCTCGCAGAGACCGGCGATGAAGAGAATGAACCAAGCCATGGGACGCACCCTTTGCAAGAAGCCGGGCCGTCCCGACACTTGCCCATCGAAGGCGGGGTCGTCCCCGCCGGGCGCAAGCTCACTTAGGCGGATCGTGAAGGCGGCGCAAGACGTTACCCAAAGGTAACGATTGCGGCCCCCTGCTTTGCCCCGCCGCTAAACCAGGTGATAGCCTAGATCGGCATCGCTCAACGCGGTGACGCCTTTCAGCAGGATTTCCATGCTGGCGTGGTTCGTCGTCTGCGCCGCGCTGGTGTCGTTGACGTAGAGTACGGTGTTGCCGTTGTTGATGAACGCCACCAGCGAGTGAGCGTCGATCGTCGTCGGCGCGACCGTCACGGTCTGCAGGGCATGGAAGCCGCCCGACATTGCCGTGAAGTCGATCGCGTCCTCGCCAACTGTGAAGTCGGTGATCGTGTCGCGCGCGCCGCGTACCGAGTCGGAGACATCGCGGTAGACGAACGTATCAGACCCGGCGCCGCCGGTCAGCGTGTCGGCGCCACGCCCGCCGATCAGCACATCGTTGCCCAGGCCGCCACGCAGCGTGTCCTTGCCATCACCGCCGTCGAGCGTGTCGGTACCCGCGCCGCCGGTGATGAGGTTGTCGAGCTCGTTGCCGGTGCCGGTGAAGTCACCGCTGCCAGTGAACTTGAGACGCTCGACATTTTCGCCCAGCGTGTAGTTCGACAACGTGGTGTGCACCGTGTCGGTGCCTTCGCCCGGCAGCTCGACCACGACGTCGCCGGGGTTGTCGACCTGGTAGGTATCGTTGCCCGCGCCGCCTTCCATACGGTCCGCGCCGGCGCCGGCGCGCAGCGTGTCGTTGCCGTTGCCACCCAGCAGAGTGTCGTTGCCCGCGCCACCGATGATCGTGTTGTTGAACTCGTTGCCGGTGAGCAACAGGCCCGACGCACCGGCATTGGCACGCAGGATCTCGATCTCGACGCCGGGCATCAGGGTAAAGTCGACCGTGGTGAAGACCCTGTCCCTGCCTTGGCCGGGGTGCTCGACGACGACATCATCGGGATCGTCGACAGAATAGGTGTCGTTGCCGCCGTGACCCGCCATCAGGTCGCCGCCGGTGCCGCCCCGCAACGTGTCGTTGCCCTCGCCGCCCAGCAATGAGTCCGACCCGACCCCACCGTCCAGCACGTCGTTGCCCAAGCCGCCCCAGAGCTGATCGTCGCCCTCCAGGCCCATCAGCATGTCGTTGAAATCGCCGCCGACCAGGGTGTCGGCATCGGCGGTGCCGATCACGGGGAGGCTTCCCACGGTGATCCCACGCTGGATGTCGACCGCGGCATTGCCCATCGCATAGCGATCGAAGGAGACGCCGCTCTCGACGAGCGAGCCGATCTTGAACCAGCCGGTGTCGGCCAGCAGCACGCGGTCACCCGGATTGCCCAGCACGGTGAGCGTATGCCACCCGTCCGCGACCGTGCCGATGCCGCCGCGCACCGCGAACTGGTTCAAGGTCAGTGTGTTGTTGCCCGAGCCGGTGAGGTCGATGCGCTCGATGCTCTCGAGCCTGGCCGCCATCAGCGGATTCGTCAGATCGAGCTTATGGCGCGCGCCTGACAGCACCAATGTGTCGGTGCCGTTGCCGCCGTCGGCCACGCGGAAGCCCATGTCGGCCACGATCAATCGGTCGTCGCCTGCGCCACCCCGGAACACGTCGGCACCGCCGCCGCCCGTCAGCACGTCGTCGCCGGTCCCGCCGATCAGCATTTCCGCCGCCGCCGTACCCACCGTCACCACTGGCGTGCCCGACGCATCGAACGCACCGCCGAACACGACAAAACCCGCACCGGGTCCGCGAGCAGTGTCTTCGTTGGATGGAGCGCCAATGAACAAGTCGTCGTAGCCGTCGCCGTTCACATCCCCCGCAGACGCGACCGACCAGCCGCTGCGGTCGTACCGATCGGCGCCGATCAACTTGAAGCCGTTGCTACCGTCGAGGGTGGCGAGATCGAGGTTCGCTGCAAAGCCTCCCGCCTTGCCGAACACCACGTAGCTCGCGCCGGAATTCCTGCCGTTCGGATCGGCAAACGCAGCGCCAATGATCAGGTCGTCGAACCCGTCGCCGTTGACGTCGCCCGCCGACGCCACCGAGTTGCCGCTCAGGTCGCCCCTCAGTTCACCGATCAGCCTGAAGCCGTTGCTGCCGTCGAGGGTGGCGAGATCGAGGTCGGCGGCAAAGCCCGACGCCTTGCCGAAGACGACGTAGCTCACGCCGGAACCGCCGCTGTCCTGCACGCCACTGACAATGAGGTCGTCGTAGCCATCGCCGTTGACATCGCCCGCCGAGGCGGCCGACCGGCCGGCCCAATTGAACGGATAGTCGCCGTTCACCCTGAAGCCGTTGCTGCCGTCGAGGCTTGCTAGATCGAAGTCGGCGGCGAAGCCCCCGGCCATGCCGAACACGATGTAGCTCGTGCCCGACTGGTAGTCATTGGTACTTGCGCGTGGAGTGGCGACGATCAGGTCGTCATAGCCGTCGCCGTTCACATCGCCTGCAGATGCCACCGTAATGGCATTCCGGTTGGCGATCGCGCCGGTCACCCTGAAGCCGTTGCTGCCGTCGAGCGACGGCAGGTCGAGGTCGTCGGCGAAGCCCGATTCCTTGCCGAACACCACGTAGACCGCGCCGGAATCGACGCCGGTCACATCGGCCTTGTAGGCGCCGACGATCAGGTCGTCGTAACCGTCGCCGTTCACATCGCCGGCCGAGGCGACCGAAAGTTGGCGTCCTCCCCCCGTGCTCAACTTGAAGCCGGTGGTGCCGTCGAGAGTGGAAAGATCGAGGCTGGCGTCAAAGGCCCATGCCTTGCCGAACACCACATAACCCGTGCCGGACAAGACGCCGTCGTCATGCAGGGCGCCGACGATCAGGTCGTCGAAGCCGTCGCCATTGACGTCGCCCGCCGAGGCGACCGACCAGCCGGCCCAGTCGCCGGCCGCGGCGCCGATCAGCCGGAAGCCGGTCGTGCCGTCCAGCGTCGAGAGGCTGATGTTGGCGGCGAAGGCCGACGCCTTGCCGAACACCACGTAGCTCGCGCCGGAGTAGGAACCGTTTGACGCGTTTTTAGGCGCGCCGATGATCAGGTCGTCATAGCCGTCGCCGTTTATGTCGCCTACGGACGCGACCGACCGGCCGGCTTCATTGAATACCGCCTCACCGCTCAGCCTGAAGCCGTTGCTGCCGTTCAGGCTTCCCAGTTTGACGTTCACGGCCGGAACGCCGACGTCCTGCTCGACGCGGACCTCGGCATTGCCCAGCACGTAGCGATCGTAGGTGCCGGAAGCATCCGTGAAGGTGCCCGACCTTTCCCAGGGCTCGCTGCCGAAAGACACTTTGTCTCCGGCATTGCCTTCGACCGTCAGTATATGCCGGCCGCCCGTGACCTCGCCGATGCCGCCCAGAACGGCGGCCGCCTTGATCTTCAGCGTGTTGTTGCCCGAGCCCGTGAGGTCGATCCGCTCGATGCCTTCGAGCCTGCCTGCCAGCAGCGCCGTGGTGAGGTCGAGTGTCTGGCCCGCGCCCGACAGCGCCAGCGTGTCGGTGCCGGTGCCGCCGTCGCCCACGCGGAAGCTCATGTCGGCCACGATCAGCCGGTCGTCGCCCGCGCCGCCCCGGAACACATCAGCGCCGCCGCCGCCTGTCAGCACGTCGTTGCCGGTCCAGCCGATCAGAACCTCGGCCGCCGCCGTACCCACCGTAATCACCGGCGCGCGCGCCGCGCCGAACGCACCGCCGAAAACGACATATCCGTAGCCGGGTCCGGTGGCACCGCCGGCGAGTGGATCGGAAGGAGCGCCGACGAACAGGTCGTCGTAGCCGTCGCCATTCACGTCGCCCGCCGAAGCGACCGAGGTGCCGCTACGGTCGTACCGGCCGGCACCGGCCAACCTGAAGCCGTCACTGCCGTCGAGAGTGGCGAGATCGAGGTTGGCAGCAAAGCCGCCCGCCTTGCCGAACACCACGTAGCTCGCGCCCGAATCCCCACCGTTCGGGTCGGCGCCCCAGGCACCAACGATCAGGTCGTCGAACCCATCGCCATTGAAGTCGCCCGCCGACGCAACCGAATAGCCGGTTCGGTCGCCGTTCGCCACGCCGGTCAGCTTGAAGCCATTGCCGCCGTCAAGGGTGGCGAGATCGAGGTCGGCGGCAAAAGCCTCCGCCCTGCCGAAAACAACGTAGCTCGCCCCCAACGACACCGTGGTGGTGTCCGCACGGTGGCGCGGCGCGCCAATGATCAGGTCATCGTAGCCATCGCCGTTGACGTCGCCCGCAGAGGCGACCGACCGGCCAGCGCTGTCGCTCGAGGCCGCGCCGTTCACCCTGAAACCGTTGCTGCCGTCGAGGCTTGCGAGATCGAAGTGGGCGAGGAAGCCTCCCGCCTTGCCGAAAACCACGTAGCTCGTGCCGGAAGCCAAGCCATTCGCATTGGCGTCGGGCGTACCGATGATGATGTCGTCGTAGCCGTCGCCATTCACGTCGCCCGCCGACGCCACCGAAAAGCCGCTCCGATCACCGGAGGCCAAGCCGTTCAGCGTGAAGCCGGTCGTGGCACCGAGACTCGAAAGATCGATATTGGCCGAGAAACCACCCGCCTTGCCGAACACTACGTAACTCGCACCCGATTGGGTGCCGTTCGGACTGGCAGACAAAGTGCCGACGATCAGGTCGTCATAGCCGTCGCCATTGATGTCGCCCGCCGACGCGGCCGACCAGCCGGCCAGATCGCCGGCCGCGACGCCGTTCAGCCGGAAGCCGGTCGCGCCGTCCAGAGTCGAAAGATCGATGTTGGCAGCAAAGCCGGAGGCCTTGCCGAACACCACGAAGCTCGCCCCGGCGTTGATGTTGCCGTTCGAAGTGGCACCTGTCGCACCGATGATCAGGTCGTCATAGCCATCGCCGTTCACGTCGCCGGCCGATGCGACGGAAATGCCGCTGTTGTCGTCGGCCGCTACGCCCGACAACCGGAAACCGGTGTTGCCGTCGAGCGTCGCCAGGCTGATGTCGGCGGCGTATCCGGACGCCTTGCCGAACACGACGTAGCTCGCGCCGGAGTTGAGGTTGCCGTTCGGATCGGCTGCGCGCGCGCCGATGATCAGGTCGTCATGGCCGTCACCGTTGATGTCGCCCGCAGACGCCACCGACCAGCCGGCCCGATCGGTCCTGGTTTCGCCGCTCAGCCTGAAGCCATTGCTGCCGTTCAGGCTTGCCAGATAGACGTCCGGGAGCGAAACGCTGACGCCCTGCTCGACCCGGACCTCGGCATTGCCCAGCACGTATCGATCGTAAGTGCCGGAAGCATCCGCGAAGGAGCCTGACCATGCCCATTTCTCGCTGCCGAAAGACACCCAGTCGCCGGCATTGCCTTCGACCGTCAGGACATGCTTTCCACCCGTCGCCTCGCCGATGCCACCCAGCACGGCGGCCGCATTAATCTTCAGCGCGTTGTTGCCGCTGCCCGTGAGGTCGATCCGCTCGATATTTTCGAGTTTCCCCGCCGTGAGGACATTCGTGAGGTCGAGTGTCTGGCCGGCACCCGACAGAGCCAGCGTGTCGGTGCCGTTGCCACCGTCGGCCTCATGGAAGGTGAGATCCGAGACAATGAGCCGGTCATTGCCCGCCCCACCCTGGAACACGTCGGCACCGCCGCCGCCCGTCAGCACGTCGTCGCCGGTCCCGCCGATCAGAATCTCGGCCGCCGCCGTACCCACCGTCGTCACCGGCGTGCCCGATGCGCCGAACGCGCCGCCGAACACGACAAACCCCTTGCCGGGAAGGGCGGGGCCCCTTGGATCGTTGGCAGGAGCGCCGATGAACAGGTCGTCGTAGCCATCGCCGTTCACATCGCCCGCCGAAGCAACCGAGGTGCCGGCGCGGTCGTAACTAAGGGGGCCGGCCAACCTGAAGCCGTTGCTGCCGTCGAGAGAGGCGAGTTCGACGTCGGCGGCAAAACCTTCCGCCTTGCCGAAGACCACATAGCTCGTGCCGGAAGCTCTGCCGTTCGGGCGGGCAAGCCAGGCGCCGACGATCAGGTCGTCGTAGCCGTCGCCATTAACGTCGCCCGCCGAGGCGACCGAGTGACCGCTCATGTCGCCCTGGGCCACACCGAGCAGCCTGAAGCCGTTGCTGCCGTTCAACGCCGAAAGATCGACGTCGGCAGCGAAGCCAGTCGCCTTGCCGAACACAACGTAACTCGTGCCGGAAATGCTGCCGTTCGGATTGGTGTGGTCCGCGCCGATGATCAGGTCGTCGTAGCCATCGCCATTGATGTCTCCGGCAGATGCGGCCGAGATGCCGCTCTGGTCACCTTCCGTTTCACCTTTCAGCCTGAAGCCATTGCTGCCGTCGAGGCTTCCCAGGTCGAAAGTCGCGGCAAAGGTTTCTGCCTTGCCGAACACGACGTAGCTCGCACCCGACGAGTTGCCGTTCGCGTCGGAAAACGCAACGCCCATGATCAGGTCGTCGTAGCCATCGCCATTGATGTCGCCGGCCGATGCGACCGAAGCGCGGCTTCCGACCTCCTGCGTCCTCAACCGGAAACCGGTGCTGCCGTCGAGCGTGGAGAGATCGAGGTCGGCGTCAAAGCCCGATGACTTGCCGAACACCAGGTAACCGGTGCCGGGAAGGGTGCTTCGCGTATTGGAGACGTCGGCGCCGACGATGATGTCGTCATAGCCATCGCCGTTCACGTCACCGGCCGATGCGACCAAAGCGCCGTGTCTTGCCTCCGTGCTCAGCTTGAAACCGGTGGTGCCGTCGAGCGTGGCAAGATCGAGGCTGGCGGCAAAGCCCGTTGCCTTGCCGAACACCACGTAGCTGGCGCCGGAAGCGACACCGTCGTCATACAGAGAGCCGACGATCAGGTCGTCGTAGCCATCGCCGTTCACGTCGCCCGCCGACCCGACCGACCAGCCGCTCCAATCGCGCGCCGATGCGCCGACAATCTTGAAGCCGGTTATGCCGTCGAGCGTCGGCAGGCTGATGTCGGCCGTAAAGCCCGACGCCTTGCCGAACACCACGTAGCTCGCGCCGGCGTCTATGCCATTTGACTTGTTTCTAGGAGCGCTGATGATCAAGTCAGCGTAGCCGTCGCCGTTGATATCGCCCGCCGACGCCACCCATTGGCCAGCCGCCTGGGCCAGCCCGTCATCGATCAGCCTGAATCCATTAGTGCCGTCGACGCTCGACAGTTCGAAGTTCGCCGGAAATGCCACGGTCACACCCTTGAATTGACGGCAGCCGCGCGCGGGCGTAGCTGCCCCGTCCCGCACCCCCGGGACCGGTCCCCGCAATCCTTATGAGTGGGACGGATGTGGCTTTCCGCTGCCGCGAGCGGAATTCTGCAGAATTCCGCTTTTTGTTGCGTCCTTCGCGCCGGAACGGAGAAGCCGCGTCAGCGGCGCGGGGAAACCGGCGCGGTGCTGGCTTGGCCGGCGGTGCCGCGGGTCAACCAGAGCCGGTCGAATTGTTCCAGCAGGTCGCGATAGGACGTGGCGGGGACCTGATCGAAGCCGCCGCCGCTGCCGCCCTCCATGAAGGCCCGCAACGCACGTTCGAGCGGCGCGGACGTATCGACCGGCAGGCCAAGTGACGCGAGATCGTCGGCGATCGTGCCGCCTTCCGGCAGGTAAGCCTCGGCCGAGCGCAGGCGTGCGCTGTCGGCCGGCAAGCGGACCATCACCACACGCGTCGTCGAGGGCTGGGCGTCGGGGCCGATCAGCGTGGTGCCGAACATCAGTCCCGCCAGCACGCTGACCGGCGGCGAAGGCGGAAACAGCGAGAAATTCAGGTATTGCGAGATCTGGGTCTCGTCGCAGACCTCGATGCGCAACGCGCGCTTGTCGGCGGCGATCGTGCCGTCGAGCCGCAGGGGGCCTGTCGGCAGGATCTCGGTGTAACTGACCGTCGGGTGCTCGGTCTGACGCGGCGCGGACCTTGCCCCGGTCCTCGCAGCAGCACCGATCGCCATCTCGGCGCGAATCAACCGGCCGCGAAAATAAGGCGACCAGGCATGGGAATAGGTCGCGTAGGTGCCGGCCAGCGACAGTCCGGGCGCTTCGACGGTGGGACCACGGCCGCCTTGACCTTCGAGCCGCTCGAGCAGTTCGGCCGGATCGCGCCCATGATGCGCCGCGGACTCGGCCAGCAGCTCCTCGAAAGCGCACTCGGCCAGCCACGGACCGCCACGATCAAGATCGAGCAGCTTCGCCCAATCCTCGTAGACCTTGGGATCGCGCGGCTTGGCGCGGCCGTGAAGCCATTTGTCGGCACGCGCAACATCGAAGCTGGTGTTGGGATTCACCCGCCGGAACGCCGCCGCCATATCCTTGCGAGCCGGCAATCCGAGCAAAACCGCCGTCAGCCGCAATTTACGATCGATATCTCGTGTCACCCGCTACCGCTGGCGGCACAACGCCGCCGCCAGTCCTCACCACTCAACTCCCGCATCCTAACATCTGATTTCAGGTCGCGACGAGGCATGGTCATAGAGCTCTTCCGTTTCCCTTCGAACGGAAGAGAAGGCGAACCTCACACCGGATCCTGCGCGCCCTTGCGCTCCACGATCATGCGGTACTGGTCGGGCTGGCGATGGACGGCGAAGTTGAAGGTCGTCGTCTTGTAGCTCTTGCCGGCATCGAGGTCGCAGCGATGGACGATCAGCTCATCGCCATCGCCAGCGGCGCGCGACACGACCTTGCCGGAGGGTGCCACGATCATGCTGTCGGCCAGCGAGGGCACGCCCTCCTCGGTGCCGCCCTTGGCGACGCCGACGACCCAGGTCCCGTTCTGATAGGCACCAGCCTGCATGGAGAGCTGGTTGTGGAACCACGAATGCTCGTCGTGATCGGGCGACGGCGCGTTGTGCAGCGGCGTGTTGTAACCCAACAGCACCATCTCGACATTCTGCAGGCCCATCACGCGATAGGTCTCGGGCCAGCGGCGGTCGTTGCAGATGCACATGCCCATGTTGCCGCCGAACGCCTTGACGACCGGGAAGCCCAGATTGCCGACCTCGAAATAGCGCTTCTCGAGATGCTGGAACGGCCGCTCGGGCTCGTGCTCGGCATGGCCCGGCAGATGGACCTTGCGATATTTGCCGACGATGCTGCCGTCACGCTCGACCAGGATCGAGGTGTTGAAATGGCGGATACGCCCATCCTCGTTGGCGAGCTCGGCGTAGCCCAGGCAGAAGCCCATCGCGAGCCGCTTGGCCTCGGTGAACAGGGCCGCCGTCTCGTTGGACGGCATCTCCTGCTCGAAGAAGGAATCGACCTCGGCCTGGTCCTGCATCCACCAGCGCGGAAAGAAGGTCGTGAGCGTGAGCTCGGGAAAGACCACGAGCTCGCAGCCCATCCGCTTGGCCTCGCGCAGATGGGCGATCAGCCGCTCGACCACGTCGCGGCGGGAATGGCTGCGCTGGATGGGACCCATCTGCGCGGCACCGACAGTCAGAAAACGCGTCATCGTCACCTCTTCGGCGACGAGTATAGCCCCTAGGAGAGGATGCGCTTCACGTCGTTGGTGAACTCTGCCGAGCAAAAAGTGCCGCCCTGGAAGAGATCGCCGACCGGATCTGGTCCGATCTTTGCCTGCTCCGCCTCGGCGTGGGCGCGATGGTCCTCGCTCTTATCCATCGGACGATAGCCGAGCTGCTCGGCCCGCGAATTGTCCCACCAGCCCGCGGCATTGTCGGACGCGCCATAGAAGATCTCGTAACGCAGGTCGGGATGGTCGAGCCCGATCTGGAAGAGCTGCACGAGATCGCGCGGCGAGATCCAGATCGAGAGACGCCGCACGTCGAGCGGCATCGGTCCGACATTGCCGATGCGCAGGCAGGTCACGCCGATCCCGTGCTTGTCGGAATAGAGCGAGCCCAGCGCCTCGCCGAACACCTTGCTGACTCCGTAGCGGCTGTCGGGCTTCACCGTGAGGTTGGTGCCGATGCGCTTCTTGCGCGGATAGAAGCCGATCGCGTGGTTGGACGAGGCGAAGATCACGCGCTTCACGCCGGCCTCGCGTGCCGCCTCGAAGACGTTGTAGCAGCCGATGATGTTGGCCTGCAGGATCTGGTCCCAGGTGCCCTCGACCGAATGGCCGCCGAGATGGATGACGCTGTCGGCGCCTTTCAGCACCGCGGCTACTTCATCTGGCTTGGTGAGATCGGCCGCGACGAAGGTTTCCGACGGCAGCAGGTCCGCAGGCTTCACCCGGTCGCTTAGCACGAGGCCGGGATAGAGCTTGGCCAGCAAGGGCCGGGTCATGGTGCCGATGCCCCCGGCGGCGCCGGTGAAGACGATGCGACGATTGTTCTTAGCGTCGGCCATTCCTGTTTCCTCCTGCCAGTTTCCGATAACGCTCGAGCGAGCGCGTGAGATGGTCTCGCATCGCGCGACGGGCTTCCACCGGCTCACCGGCAGCGATCGCCGTCACGATGCGCGTGTGTTCGAGCTGGATGCGCTCGAGATAAAGGCGGCGCTCGGCCGGCGTGTCGATGGTAAGCCGCACGCTCTGGCGCGGAATCACGTGGCTGCCGAGATAGGCCAGGAAGCGCGGGAACTGGTCGTTGCCGGTCGCTTCGGCGATGGCGCGATGGAAGGCGAAATCCTCGGCGACGGCGCCTTCGCCGCGCTGCAGCGCTGCATCGACGGCGCGCCATGCTGCCTGGATCGGCACGAGCTGCTTGCGACCGGCTCGCTCGGCGGCAAAACCCGCCGCCTGCACCTCGACCGCCAGGCGCAGCTCCATGATGTTCAGGATGTCGGACAGCGAGGTCGCGCGCGGCGGCACGATGCGGAAAGGTCCCGCCGTCGGATCGGCGACATAGGCGCCGGAGCCGCGGCGCGTCACGACCAGCCCATCGGCGCGCAGCGCGGCAACAGCCTCTCGCACCACCGTACGGCTCACGCCGAATTCCGTCGTCAGGTCCTGCTCGGTCGGCAGGCGCGCGCCCGGCGCGAGCCTGCCGCCGCGAATATCGGCGCTTAGCCGCGCCATCACCTGCTCGGCAAGATTGTTCTTGGGCTGCTTGTCGGCCATCGGGCCGGATGCTAGCGTCAGTCAAGTTGTCAGACAACTTAACAATAACGACCAAGGCGAGGAAACCATGATCCTGACCCGCATTGCGATCGGCGTTCTCGCGGCCTTTGCCGCAACGGCCGCCCAAGCCAAGGAATTCCGGTCCTCGGACGTGCATCCGCTGGATTATCCGACCGTGCAGGCGGTGGCCTACATGGGCAAGCTGATCAACGAGCGCACCGGCGGCCGGCACAGCATCAAGGTGTTCGGCCAGAGCACGCTGGGCTCGGAGAAGGACACGATCGAGCAGACCAAGATCGGCGCGCTCGACATGGTCAGGGTCAACGTGGCGCCGTTCAACAACATCGTGCCGTCGACCATCGTCCCCTCGCTACCGTTCCTCTTCAAGTCGACGGATCATATGCGGCGCGTGCTCGACGGGCCGATCGGCGACGAGATCCTGGCGGCCATGGAGGCGCAGGGCTTCATCGGCCTCTGCTTCTACGATTCCGGCTCGCGCTCCTTCTATTCCGGCAAGAAGGCCATCCGGAACGTGGCCGACACCAAGGGCATGAAGATCCGCGTGCAGCAGTCGGACATGTGGGTGGCGATGATGCAGGCGATCGGCGCCAATGCGACGCCGCTCCCCTATGCCGAGGTCTACACCGCACTGAAGACCGGCGTCGTCGACGCAGCCGAGAACAACTGGCCGTCCTACGAATCCTCGCGCCACTACGAGGCCGCCAAGATCTATAGCCTCACCGAACACTCGATGGCGCCCGAGATCCTGGTCTTCTCCAAGCGGGTCTGGGACGGGCTCTCGAAGGAGGACCAGGCCATCATCCGCGCCGCCGCCAAGGAATCGGTGCCCTACATGCGCAAGCTCTGGGACGAGCGCGAGGCCTCGGCGCGCAAGACGGTCGAGGCCGCCGGCTCGCAGGTCGTGAGCGACGTCGACAAGAAGTCGTTCTCCGACGCGATGGCGCCGGTCTACGCGAAGTTCGCGGCCGACCCGAAACTGCAGGACCTCGTGAAGCGCATCCAGGCGACGCCCTAGCGCATGTTCCGGGCGCTGACGGCGTTCAACGCGACGGTCTCGCGTTGGTGCATGTATCTCGCGGTGGCGGGGCTGATCGGCATCGTCACCGTGGTCGGCGTACAGGTGTTCGGCCGCTACGTGCTGAACGACACGCCGATCTGGGCCGAGAGCACGGCGCTGGTGCTGATCCTCTACGTCACCATGCTGGGCGCCGCCGTGGGCGTTCGCGACGCCGGCCATATCGGCCTCGAATCGCTCTTGATCCTGGTGCCGGACTCGTTGCGGCTGAAGCTCGAGATCGTCATTCACCTGCTGGTCGGCACGTTCGGCCTCATCATGGCCTGGAACGGCGCGGTGCTGGCCGAATCGGTGATGGGCTACAAGATCCCCACGCTCGGATTCTCCGAAGGCATCAATCACCTGCCGCTGGTGATCGCCGGCATCCTGATCGCCCTCTTCTCGCTCGAGCACATCATCGCCCTCCTGCGGGGCGAGGATGTCGAGCCGTCCTGGTACTGATATGGCCCTGACCATCCTCTGCATCGTCTTCGTGGCCTGCCTGCTGCTGGGCGTGCCCGTGGCCTTCGCCATCGGCCTCTCCGCCGTCGCCACCATCCTCTACGAGGGGCTGCCGCTCGCCGTCGTGTTCCAGCGCATGACCTCGGGCATGAACATCTTCTCGTTCCTCGCCATCCCGTTCTTCATCTTCGCGGGCGAACTGATGCTCTATGGCGGCGTGGCCGACCGCATCGTTGCCTTCGCTAAAAGCATGGTCGGGCATGTGCGCGGTGGGCTGGGCATGGCCAATGTCGTGGCCTGCACCCTGTTCGGCGGTGTCTCGGGCTCGCCGGTTGCCGACGTCTCGGCGACCGGTGCCGTCATGATCCCGATGATGAAGAAGGAAGGCTACGACGCCGACTATGCCGTCAACGTGACGACGCATGCGGCCCTCGTCGGCGCGCTGATGCCGACCAGCCACAACATGATCATCTATTCGCTGGCGGCCGGCGGGAAGGTCTCGATCACCGCGCTGATCCTCGCCGGCATGATCCCGGCGGCACTGCTGATGGCCTGCATGCTCGTGGCAGCCTACCTGGTGGCGATCCGGCGTGGCTATCCCGCCGGCACCTTTCCGGGCTGGAACACGGTGCTGTGGTCGATGGTCGGCGCGCTGCCCGGCCTGTTCGTGATCGCGATCATCCTGGCCGGTATCCTGAGCGGCGTGTTCACCGCCACCGAATCGGCCGCGATCGCCGTGATCTATGCGCTGGCCCTCACGATCTTCGTCTATCGCAGCCTGTCCTGGACCAACTTCCTCAAGGCCGCGGCGAAGGCGGTGAAAACCACCGGCATCGTGCTGCTGCTGATCGGCGTCTCCAACACCTTCGGCTACCTGATCACGCTCTACGAAGTGGCCGACCTCACGGGCAAGTCGCTGTCGGCGCTCTCGACCGACCCGTGGGTGATCTTCCTGCTGGTCAACGTGATCCTGTTCGTGCTGGGCACGTTCCTCGACATGGCGGCGACCATCCTGATCTGCACGCCGATCTTCCTGCCGATCTGCATGCAGTACGGCATGGGCCCGGTGCAGTTCGGCATGCTGATGCTGATCAACTGCGCGCTGGGGCTCAACACGCCGCCGGTCGGCACGACCCAGTTCGTGGGCTGCGCCATCGGCGGCATCTCGGTCGGCCAGGTGATGCGGACGATCTGGCCCTTCTACGGCGCGCTGATTATGGCGCTACTGCTGGTGACCTACGTGCCGGCCTTCTCGCTCGCGTTGCCGAACCTATTTCTCGGCAAGTTCTAGTTTCTCGGCAAGTTCTAGCATCACGTTCAGCAGCACCTGCGCGCCGGCGGCGAGGTCGGCCGCCTCTGTGTGTTCTTTCACATTGTGGCTGAGACCATCCACGGACGGCACGAAGATCATCGCCGTCGGACAAAGCCGCTGCATCATCTGCGCATCGTGGCCGGCGCCCGACGGCATACGCCGCGTGCTGAGCGACAATGCCTTGGCGTGATGCTCGACCCGATCGACCAGGCTCGCGTCGAAAATCACCGGCTCAAAGCGCGCCAGCACCTTGGCCTCGACTTCGACTCGCTCAGCCTTCGCGACCTCGGCGATGTGCGCGGCGACCCGCGCCTCGGCTTCCTTGAGCTTCGCCTCGTCGGTGTTGCGCAGGTCGACCGAGAAGATCGCGCGGTTGGGCACCACGTTGATGAGGTTGGGCCGCAGCGCCAGCGAGCCGACCGTAGCCACCTGGTCGCCGCCCATCTCCCAGGCAAGCTTGCGCGCGAAGAGATTGACCGAGGCCGCGAGATAGCCCGCGTCGCGGCGCAGGCGCATCGGCGTCGTGCCGGCATGGTTGGAAACGCCGGTCACCGTGTATTCGGTCCACGAGATGCCCTGCACGCTCTCTACCACGCCGATCTGCACCTTCTCCTCGTCGAGGATCGGCCCCTGCTCGATATGCAGCTCGACGAAGGCATGCGGCTTCAGCGCGCCCGGCTTCACGGGCCCGAGATAGCCGATGCGCCGCAGCTCGTCGCCGACCGAGGCACCATCCTTGTCGGCGGCCGCATAGGCTTCGTTGAGGCCGATGCCGCCGACATAGACCAGGCTGCCCATCATGTCGGGTTGGAAGCGCGCGCCCTCCTCGTTGGTGAAGAAGGCGACGGCAATCGGCCGGCGCGTCGTGATGCCGGCCTCGTTCAAGGCCCGCACGACCTCGAGTCCCGCGAGCACACCATAATTACCGTCGTAGCGCCCGCCGGTGCGCACGGTGTCGATATGGCTGCCGGTCATGATAGGTGGGAGGTTTTCGCGGCCGGCGCGCACGCCGATCACATTGCCGATCGCGTCGACCGTCACAGCGAGGCCCAGCGCCTTCATCCAGCCCACGACCAGGTCGCGGCCGATCCTGTCCTCGTCGGTGAGCGCCAACCGCGCGCAGCCGCCGCCCTCGATGGCGCCGATGGAAGCCAGCTCGTCCAAAGCGCCGATCAGGCGCCCTTCATCCAGTCGCAACATGAATTCTCCAGTCGAACCAAGACCTTAGTCGGTCACAGGATATCGGGCAAAATATCACGGCGGCTTGATCTGGATTGCCTTGCCAGCGCCATGGGTCGGGGTCACTTAGGAAGGCGATGACGCGTTTCCTTGCCCTTCTGCTCGTGCTTCTGGCGGGCCCGGCGTTCGCCCCGTCGGTTTTTGCGCAGGCTTCGCCTGCGCAGACGGCGGTCGTACAGACCGACAATGTGCGCTCGGAGCTCGTGTCCGAAGTCGCGACGGTGAAGCCCGGCGAGCCCTTCTGGGTCGGCCTGCGTCAGACTCTGCGGCCGAAGTGGCACACCTACTGGAAGAATCCGGGCGAGTCGGGATTGCCCACCGAGATCGCGTGGAAACTGCCCGAAGGCGCCAAGGCCGATCCGATCGTCTGGCCGGCGCCGACACGCTTCGATATCGGCGGCGTCATCAACTACGGCTTCAAGGACGAGTCGGTGCTGCTGGTACGCATCACGCCGCCGGCGAACCTCGCCGGACCTCTCACCCTTGCCGCCGAAGCCAACTGGCTGGTCTGCGAGGATGTCTGCATCCCCGAAGAGGGCAAGTTCGAGCTGGTGCTGCCATCGGGCGCCGCCACGACACCGGCCTCGCCCGAGACGCGCACCCTGTTCGAACAGGCGCGCCGCGCCGTGCCGACCGCGAGCCCATGGCCCGCGCGCTATGGCGTGTCGAAGGCCGGCGATCCGACCTTGCTGGTCGAGGCCAAAGGTCTGAAGGCCGACGCAGTCAGCGACATCTATTTCTTCCCGGCCGAATGGGGCCCCGTCGCCACCATGGCCAAGCAGGATGCGACGGTTACGCCTGAGGGCATCCGCATCCCGCTGAAGAAGGGCGACGCCAAGAGCGCGATGCCCGCCGAACTCGCCGGCACGCTGGTCCTCACCGAGAAGACTGCCGACGGCAACGTGAAGCAGGCCTTCGACCTTTCAGCCAAGCTCGATCCCGCCTTCGTGCCGACCGCCACCGCATCGCTCGCCAATGCCGTGGGCGCCGAAGAGATCTCGCTGGTGCAGGCGCTGCTGTTCGCGCTGCTGGGCGGCCTGATCCTGAACCTGATGCCCTGCGTCTTCCCGGTGCTGGCCATGAAGGCCGCGGCCTTCGCGCGCCTCGCCGGCCACGAGCAGAGTGCGATGCGCCGCGACGGTATCGCCTACACCGCGGGCGTCCTTGTCTCCTTCGCCGCCATGGCCGGCGCGGTGATCGCCATCCGCTCGACTGTCGGCGAAGTGAACTGGGGCTTCCAGTTTCAGTCTCCGGTCTTCTCGCTGCTGATCGCCTATCTGTTCTTCGTGGTCGGCCTCAACCTCTCCGGCGTGTTCGAGGTCGGCAACCGCCTCGCGGGCGTCGGCCAGGGCCTCGTCTCCCGCGGCGGCACGACCGGCGCCTTCTTCACCGGCGTGCTGGCGGTGATCGTGGCAACGCCCTGCACCGCGCCGTTCATGGCCGCGGCCCTGGGCTTTGCGCTGAGCCAGCCCGCGCCCGCCACTGTCGCGGTGCTGCTGGCGATGGGCCTCGGCCTCGCGCTTCCCTATCTGGCGCTGTCGATGACGCCGGCGCTGCAGCGGCTGATGCCGCGGCCGGGCGCCTGGATGGACCGGCTGCGCCAGTTTCTCGCTTTCCCGATGTATGCCTCCGCCGTCTGGATGATCTGGGTGCTGACCCAGCAAACCGGCGCCGACGGTGTGCTCTATGCGCTGGGCGGCATGATCCTGATCGCCTTCGCCATCTGGCTGCTGCGCATCGGCAGTGGCGCATCAGCAGGCACCTGGGTGCGCCGCGGTCTTGCCGCCGCCGCCGTGCTGCTGGCCTTCGCCGCGACCCTGAAGCTGCAGGATGGTCCCGCGACCGCCGCGTCGGCGTCGGGTGGCCCCAATGCCGGCGTCAATTTCGACGGCTGGGAGCGCTTCTCGCGCGCCCGCATGGCCGAGGCGGTCGCGGCCGGCAAGCCGGTGTTCGTGGACTTCACGGCCGCCTGGTGCATTACTTGCTTGGTGAATGAGCGAGTCGCGCTCGAAACGCCGGCCGCCCGCAAGGCCTTCGAGCAGGCGGGCGTCGTCAAGCTCAAGGGCGACTGGACCAACCGTGATGCCGAGATCACGGGCGTCCTGAAGGAACTCGGCCGGGCGGGCGTGCCGCTCTACCTGTTCTGGGCACCGGGGGCGGATCGACCGAAGATCCTGCCGCAGGTCCTCACCGAGTCGCTGATCCTCTCGGAACTGTCGTCAATCCAGCAAGCCAAACGTTAGGAGGCAACATGTCGAAGCTGAATGTCCCCCGTCGTTCCCTCATGCTGGGCGGTGCCGCGCTCGCCCTGGCGCCTGCCGCCGCTTTCGCCACGTCGAGCCCGGACATCGGCAAGCCCGCGCCGCAGTTCACCGGCGTCGATAGCAACGGCAAGACCTGGTCGCTGGCCGACCTCAAGGGCAAGATCGTCGTGCTCGAGACGACGAATCACGACTGCCCCTACGTGCGCAAGCACTACATGTCCAACAACATGCAGGACCAGCAGCGCGAAGCCGCCGCCAAGGGTGTCGTCTGGCTGACCCTCGCGTCATCCACCGTCGGTGAACAGGGCCATGTGACGGCACAGCAGGCCAACGACCTCACCAAGAGCCGCAACGCAGCCCCGGCCGCCGTGATCCTCGACCCGCAGAGCAAGGTCGCGCGCGCCTATGGCGCCACCGTGACGCCGCACATGTACATCATCGATGCCAACGGCACGCTGGTCTACAAGGGCGGCATCGACTCGATCCCGTCGTCGAGCACGGCCGACATTCCCAAGGCCACGCAGTATGTCCGCGTGGCGCTGGGCCAGGTGCAGGCCGGCCAACAGGTCGCGGACTCCTCGACTCGCGCTTACGGCTGCACCCTGAAGTACCCGAAGACCTCGACCTGACGGACCGGCCATGCCGCACGACGGCTGGCATTCTCACGACGAGCCTCACGGCCATCACCACCATCATCATGGCCCGCCGACCCGGCGGACCGTGCTGGCGGCGGCAGCCCTGTTGCCGTTCGGGGTAGCCAGTGCCCAGACGGTCGATGCCGCCCAGCGCATTGCCGACGCCGCCAATCGCTTCCTGATCTCGCTCGACGAGGGCCAGCGCCAGAAGGCGATGATCGCCTTCGATTCGGCCAATCGCCTCGACTGGCACTACATTCCGCGCAGCCGCTCGGGGCTAACCCTGGGCGAGATGCGACCCACCCAGGCCGACGCCGCCCGCGCGCTGTTCGCGTCGGTTCTGAACCAGCGCGGGCTCGAACTGCTCGATGGGGTGCGCCTGCTCGAAGGCGTGCTGCGCGAGCAACAGGGCAGCTTCCGCGATCCCGCCCGCTACTACGTCTCGGTCTTCGGTACACCCGGCCACTTCCCCTGGGGCTGGCGCTTCGAGGGCCATCACCTGTCGCTGAACGTGGCGCTGCCCATCGCCGGCCGTGTCTCCGTGACGCCGTTCTTCACGGGCGCCCATCCCGCCACCGTGCGCGATGGTCCCAACCGCGGCTTCCGCCTTCTGGGCGCCTCCGAAGACATTGCCCGCCAGATCATGGCCGGCCTCAACGATCAGCAGCGCAAGGCCGCGACCATCGCCAACCGTTCGTTCGGCGAGATCGTGGCGAGCCCGCAGCGCGAGCAGGATCTCGGCAACCCAAAGGGCCTGCTGCTGGGCGAGATGACAAGCGCGCAGCGCACGATGGTCGAGGCGCTGATGGACCGTTTCCTGGGCACGCTCGCCGCCGACCTTCTGGCACAGCAAAAACAGCGCGTGATGGAACAGGGGCTTGCGACGTTCCGCTTCGCCTGGGCCGGCTCATTGACGCCCGGCGAGGCGCACTACTTCCGCGTCCACGGCCCCGTTACCCTGATCGAGCACGACAACACCCAGAACGGCGCCAACCACATCCACGCCGTCTGGCGCGACCTCGCCGCCGATTTCGGCCGCGACGCGTTGGCCGATCACTACCGCCAGCAGAAGCATCGTTGAAGCACGTTAAGCTGCGGGCGTTCTCGGAACTTTGGCGCCGTGTACGAGCTGATGGATGAAGCCCAGCTTTTCGATCGCCGGCTGCGACAGCACGAAGGGATAGAGGTCGGGCTGTCCCATCGCACGGTTGAGGCTGTTCAGCGCCAGCGACAGCGGCAGCCAGCTGTCGATGAGCTGGCCGATCTCGGCGGCGCGATAGGGATCGAAGTCGACGCTCGCGTCCAGCTCCTCGCCCTTGGCCAGGCGCGGCTGGGTCGAAAGGCCAAAGGCGCGTGCGATCTCCAGCGTATCGACGATGTGCAGGTAGTGCGCCCAGGTCTCGGCGAAATCCTCCCACGGATGCGCCGTCGCGTACTGGCTGACGAAGTGGTCCTGCCAGTCGGGCGGCGCGCCGTTGGCATAGTGGTTCTGCAGCGCCTGGCCATAGTCCTGGCTGTCGTCGCCGAAGACCGCACGGCAGGCATCGAGCTGGCCGCCGTCGCGCACCAGCCGGTCCCAGTAGTAATGGCCGATCTCGTGCCGGAAATGACCGATCAGCGTGCGGTAGGGCTCGTGCATGGCGACGCGGTTCTGTTCGCGGGCCGCATCGTCGGCCTCGGCCAGCGCTAAAGTGATCAGCCCGTTGTCGTGCCCGGTCATGACCCTCGGCGCGCCGGGCTGCGGCAGCTCGGCCAGGAAGTCGAAGGCCAAGCCTCCTTCCGGCGATTCGGCCTTGGTCGGCGCCTGCAGCTTGAAGCGCATCAGGGAGTAAAACATCCGGTGCTTGGCGATTTCGATCTTCTGCCAGTTGGCGAGATTGTCGGCGATCGACAGGTCGGGAATCATCCTGTTGTGCCGACAGGACAGGCAGAAGATCTCCGGCGAGGTCGAGTCGACCAGCCAGTTGCAGGCCGCCTGCTGGGCATTGGCGCAGAATCGGTAGAGCACGTCCTTGGATGCCAGCGCGCGCCACAGCTCGCCCTCCGGCTCCAGCGCCGACAGGATCGCGGTTTCAGGAATGTATCCGAGCTTGTGTCCGCATTTCACACAGACATCGTTCTCGAAATACAGGATCTGCTGGCAGCTCTGGCATTTGAAGAGTTTCATCGCCGCCACAACGTCCGTCCTGCTTCTATGTTGCGGTGCAATCCCGTCGCAGGGGAACTTTCCGCCCGTCCTGTCCGTTCATGGGGCCTTACAGGGGAGATGCGGATGAGCGCGACCACGGAAGCCCAAGACGCCGCACCCGTCGAGGCGCCGTCCGTCCTCAATCATGGCGGCCGCGTTCTCCCGGCCGTCACGGTCGACACCTACAACGAGGAACTGCGCGACGAGGAAGGCTTCGTGGGCGACCGCGCAAGCCGCCGCGCCTTCCGGGCCATCCTGGCCGACTGGCGCGATCGGCTGAAAGATCACGGCGACGATCCGTTCGGCGACCTGCCGATGGAAGAGATTTCCAAGTCGAAGCTCGACAAGATGCTGAACAGCGCCGACCCGGTTGCAGCCGGCCTCATCCATACCGTTGTCGAGGAGTTCGCCGGCGAGCTGGCGACGGTGGTGCGCCGCTTCCTGCGGCTGGAGAGCTGGAGGGACACGCAGCGCATCGTGATCGGTGGCGGTATGATCGCCAGCCGCATCGGCGAACTCGCCATGGGGCGGGCCACCATCATGCTGGCGACCGAAGGCGTGAAGATCGAGCTCGTGGCGATCCAGAACCATCCCGACGAGGCGGGGCTTATCGGCGCCGTGCACCTGGCGCCAAGCTGGGTGATGGCGGGACACGATGCGATCCTGGCCGTCGACATCGGCGGCACCAACGTGCGCACGGGAGTCGTCGAACTCAATGCCGGCAAGCGCGGCGAGATCAAGGAAGCCGATGTCTGGAAGCGCCAGCACTGGCGTCACGCCGACGACGAACCCGAGCGCGACGAGGCGATCGAGAAGATCGGCGGGATGCTGAACAAGCTGATCGAGCGAGCGGAGGAAGACAAGATCAAGCTCGCGCCGTTCATGGGAATCGGCTGCCCCGGCCTGATCGACGAGCACGGCTTCATCCTGAAAGGCGGTCAGAACCTGCCCGGCAACTGGGAGGGCAAGGGCTTCAATCTCGCCGCCGCCCTCTCCGCCCACCTGCCCAAGATCGGCGGCCACGACGTCTTCATCCTGCTCCACAACGACGCGGTGGTTCAGGGACTGAGCGAAGTGCCCAACATGAAGGACGTCGAGCACTGGGGCGTCATGACGATCGGCACCGGGCTGGGAAATGCCCGGTTCACGAATCGGGAATAGCACTATCGAAGAAGGAAGGATCCTTCGCTTCGCTCAGGATGACACCGGTTTGCTGCATTGGCGCACTTGCCCCCACTTAAACAAATGGTGTCATCCCGAGCGCAGCGAGGGATCCTTCCCGTTTGCGATCAACCCATCTGATAGCCGGGCGTGGACTTGGAGATGGCGATCTCCGCTTCGTCCATGTCGTCGATGATGCCCTCGAACAGCGGCGTGGTGAGATAGCGCTCGCCGGTGTCGGGCAGCACGCAGAGGATGACAGAGCCCGGGGCGGCCTTCTCGGCGACCTGCAGTGCCACGGCGAAGGTCGAGCCGCCCGAGATGCCGGTGAAGATGCCCTCCTTCTGCGCCAGCGCCTTGGCCCACTTGATGCCCTCGGCGCCGGCAATCGGCAGGCGCTCGTCGAAGAACTTCTTGTCGATGGCTTCCTGCAGCACGAGCGGAATGAAGTCCGGCGTCCAGCCCTGGATCGGATGCGGCTCGAAGGCGGGATGGCTGACCGCGGGGGAGCCGTCGGCGGTCCGCTCCTGCGCCTTGCCGCTGCCGACAAGCTGGGCATTGGCGGGCTCGGACAGGATGATCTTGGTCTCCAGTCGCTCCTTGCGCAGGACTCGCGCCACGCCGGTCACCGTGCCGCCGGTGCCGTAGCCGCTCACGAAATAGTCGAGCCGGCTGCCCTTGAAGTCGGCCAGGATCTCGCGCGCCGTCGTGGTCGCGTGGATCTCGGCGTTGGCATCGGTCTCGAACTGATGGGCCAGGAACCAGCCGTTGGCCTTCGCGAGCTCGACCGCCTTCTGATACATGCCGAAGCCCTTCTGGGCGCGCGGCGTCAGGATCACCTTGGCGCCCAGCATGCGCATCAGCTTGCGCCGCTCGATCGAGAAGCTGTCGGCCATGGTGACGACGAGGGGGTACCCCTTCTGGGCACAGACCATCGCCAGGCCGATGCCGGTGTTGCCGCTGGTCGCCTCGACCACGGTCTGGCCGGGCTTCAGGGTTCCGTTGCGCTCGGCCGCCTCGATGATGTTGACGGCCAGGCGATCCTTGACCGACCCGCCGGGATTGAACGCCTCGGCCTTGACGTAGATCGTGACGCCCTTGGGCCCGAGCGCATTGATGCGGATACAGGGCGTGTCGCCGATCGTGTCGAGCACGTTGTCGTAAAGTCGACCGCGTCCCGCGGTTGTCCGGACCTTGCCGCTCATTGTCGTCTCCCTCTGGCTGAGGGCAAAGTTTACGCCGGTTCGGCAGGAACGCGAAACCGCAGTAGGATGACACGGAGCTACCCGGGAACCCTCGATGAAACGCCGCATATTGATGAAGGGCATGGCAGCTGCCACCGTCGTCACAGTGGTCCGGCCGGCCCTTGCGCAGGCCGATCTCCTGCCCTCCTGGAACGACGGGCCGGTGAAGCAGTCGATCCTCGATTTCGTCACGCGCACCACGACGATGGGAAGTCGCGACTGGGTGCCGGTGCCCGAGCGCATCGCCTGCTTCGACAATGACGGCACCTTGTGGACCGAGCAGCCGGTCTATTTCCAGGTTGCCTTCGCGCTCGACCGGGTGAAAGCCATCGCAGCACGACATCCCGAGTGGCGCGCGCAGGAGCCTTTCCGCTCTGTTCTGACCGACGACCGCGCCGCATTGGCGGCACTAGGCGTCCAGGCCATGGTCGAGGTCATCGCGGCCACGCATACCGGCATGACGACGGACGAGTTCACCAAAACGGTGGTCGACTGGCTCGCGACGGCGCGCCATCCCCGCTTCAACCGGCCCTATACCGACCTCGTCTACCAGCCGATGATCGAACTGCTGGCGCTGCTGCGCGCCCACCAGTTCAAGACCTTCATCGTGTCCGGCGGTGGCCTCGAGTTCATGCGGCCGTGGACGGAGCGCATCTACGGCATTCCACCCGAGCAGGTCGTGGGCTCGTCGGGCGTAACGAAGTTCGAGCTGAGACCGGACGGCACGCCCGTCCTGATGAAGGAAGCCAAGGTCGAGTTCATCGACGACGGGCCGGGCAAGCCGGTCGGCATCAACCGTTTCATCGGCCGGCGTCCCGTCCTGGCCTTCGGCAATTCCGACGGCGACCAGCAGATGCTGGAATGGACGGCGGCCGGCAGCGGCGCGCGCTTCATGGGCCTGGTCCATCATACCGATGCCGTCCGCGAATATGCCTATGACAACCCCTCGCCCGTCGGCCAGCTCGACAAGGCATGGGCCGAAGCGATCCGTCGCAAATGGACGATCGTCGACATGAAGGGCGACTGGAAGGTCATCTATCCCTTCGAGCTCAAATGACGAAGGACAAGCAATTGATCGCTCGCGGTCAATCTCGGCTCGGATTGTAAGCTATCGAAGCCGTCGGATGCCGCTGGGGCAATTCCCCGGTCGCTACCGGAGGCCTGTAGCTGAAGAGGCGAAAGTAGTTCGCGGACCATGCCCCAGACCCCGAAAACCTCCGACTTCTCGCTGATGGCAGGTGGCCCGCTCTACCAGCTGCTGGTGCGATCGAAGCTGTTGCGACCACCGGTCGGCTTTCTCGAGCGTCGTGTCCTGGCGCTGACCATGTTTGCCTGGCTGCCGCTTCTCGTGCTGGCCGCGATCGACGGACGGCTGCTTCCCGGGAAGGGAGTTGTACCCTTCCTTTACGACGTCGAGGGCCAGGTACGGCTGCTCGTGGTGCTGCCGTTGCTGCTCGCGGCCGAGTTGCCCGTGCATCGGCGCCTGCGCCACGTCATACGGCATTTCATCGAGCGCAAGATTGTCCCGCTCGAAGAGCAGCCGAGGTTCAACGCCATCGTCGAGCGGGCTCTGCGGCAGCGCAATTCGATCTTCCTCGAGGGCATCATCCTGGTGTTTGCCTTTACCGCCGGGCAGTGGCTGTGGCGCTCCCAGATCGCGTTCGGAGGCGCGACCTGGTACTCGGTTCCCGACGGTGGCGGCGGTCTTTCTCTGACCTTGCCCGGCTATTGGTATGCTTTCGTTGCTCTCCCGCTGTTCCAATTCATCGGCTACCGCTGGTACATGCGGCTCATCATCTGGGCCGCGCTGCTGTGGCGAATCTCGCGCCTGAAGCTCAATCTGATCCCGACCCACGCCGATCGGGCCGCCGGTCTCGGTTTCGTCGGCAACAGCACCTATTCCTTTACGCCGCTACTGCTCGCCCATGGCGCCCTGCTGTCAGGCTGGATCGCAGAACGCGTGCTCCAAGGCAGCAGCCCGCTCGACTTCCAGGTCGAAGCCTTCGTGCTTGTGTGTTGCGTGGTGGCGGTGATCATCGCACCTCTCTGCGTCTTCGCTGCGCCGCTCCTGATCGCCCGGCGGCGGGGTCGGGGCGAGTATGGGCTTCTATCGGCTCAGTACACGCAGGCCTTCCACGAGAAGTGGATTCACGGGAAGCGGCTACCCGACGAGCCCATGCTGGGAAGCGGCGACATGCAGTCGCTTGCCGATCTCGCGACGGGTTACGAGATCGTTCAGGAGACGCGGCTGGTTCCGTTCGGCCTCAAGCTGCCCGTTCAACTTGCGATCATCACGGCGTTGCCACTCCTGCCGCTCGCTTTCACGATCGTTTCCTTCCGCGACCTCATCGCACAGGTCGTCAAGATCGTCCTTTAAACAGATAGCCGTTGGATATCGATCGATGGGAAATCAACAGCGGTGTCCGCCGCACGATCGCCCTGTTCTCCCGCAACTACCCGGCGAATGATGTGATGACCGTTCCCTCGACAATCCGCACCGAATCAGCCCATCGTCACCATGCTGGGGGGACAGGATGAAAAAAGCCACTGCCGCAAAGGCACTCATGCTCAGGCGCGGATGGCTCAGTCGGATGCAGCCTGCGTTCCAGCGAAGAGTCATCGAGCAGTGCCAGTATCGCGTCGTCCCGGCGGGCGAACAGATCTACAATCTGGGAGATGTCGCTGGAGGCATGTTCGGGTTCGTTGGTGGCGGCGTCGCGGTCGAGATCGCGCCCGCCGAACGTGGTCCCTATGTGGCCAGCCTGCTGATCCCGGGGAGCTGGTTTGGAGAGATTGCCGCGCTTTCGGGGCAGCTGCGACGGGTTGGGATGAAGGCAACCCGCGAAACCGAGCTGCTCTATCTGCCGTCCCCGGCGATCAACGCCATATTGGCAGAGAACACCGAAGCATGGCGGTATTTCTACCTTGTGACGGTGGGCCATTTCGATACGGCCGTCGGATTGTCTGACGATCTGATGCGCCGCGACCACCAGGAGCGGGTCGTCGGCATTCTTTTGCACCTTGCAGGGTGCCGCCACCGGACGCCGGCCGAGTGGCTTGCAGAACTCGATGTCGGCCAGGAACAACTCGCAAATATCGCCAATGTCGCGCGGACCACATTGGGCGCAATGCTTCGAGGCCTGCAGCTGACCGGCCACATCGATCTGTCGTACCGACGTATCAGGATCAAGGATCCCGATGCCCTTCGATCCCTGATGAATCGCGATCCATCCATCGCCCGCATTCCATCCGGCTCGGTGATCGGGGACGGTTTTTCTACCGAGATTGGTCGCCGGCGACACAAGTTTGGATCTCTTTAGGTTGAAATTGCAATCGATACGGCACCATCCTTGAATCTAGGGCGAGGGCGAGCAATGGCGACGAAGAAGAAACCCAACATTCTGGTCATGTGGGGCGACGACATCGGTCAGTCGAACCTCAGCTGCTATACGATGGGGGTGATGGGCTACAAGACGCCCAACATCGATCGCATTGCCAAAGAAGGCATGATCTTCACCGATTCCTACGCCGAGCAGAGCTGCACCGCCGGCCGCGCGTCGTTCATCACCGGGCAGTGCGGCCTGCGCACCGGCCTGACCAAAGTGGGTCTTCCGGGCGCCGATCTCGGCCTCAAGGCCGAGGACATCACCATCGCCGGAGCGCTGAAGCCGCTCGGCTACCGTACCGGCCAGTTCGGCAAGAATCATCTCGGCGACCGCGATGAGCACCTGCCGACGATGCACGGTTTCGACGAATTCTTCGGCAACCTCTATCATCTAAACGCCGAGGAAGAGCCCGAGCATGTCGATTATCCAAACGAGAAGGACTTCCCCGACTTCAAGAAGAAGTTCGGGCCCCGCGGCGTCCTGCACTGCTGGGCGGACGGCAAGGGCGGCCAAAAGATCGAGAACACCGGTCCGCTGACGACCAAGCGGATGGAGACGTGCGACGACGAGTTCCTCGCTGCCGCCAAGAAGTTCATCCAGGCCGCCCATGATGCGGACGAGCCGTTCTTTGTGTGGTTCAACACCTCGCACATGCACGCCTGGACGCATGTGAAGCCCTCGAGCAAAGGCCAGGCCGGCCGCTGGCAGTCCGAGTATCACGACGTGATGATCGATCACGACAAGTGCATCGGCGAACTGCTCGACTTCCTCGATGAGCTCGGCATCGCCGATGACACGTTCGTGCAGTACAGCACCGACAACGGCCCGCACATGAACACCTGGCCGGACGCGGGCACGACGCCTTACCGCAACGAGAAGAACTCGAGCTGGGAGGGCGCCTATCGCGTGCCGTGCATGGTGCGTTACCCGGGCAGGATCGCGGCCGGGTCGGTGTCGAACGAGATCATCAGTCACCAGGACTGGTTTCCCACTATTTTGGCGGTGGCCGGTGAGCCCGGTATCGCTGAGAAGCTGAAGAAGGGCCACAAGATCGGCAACAGGACCTTCAAGGTCCATCTCGACGGCTTCAACCTGTTGCCGCTCCTCACAGGTAAGGAAGAGAAAAGTCCCCGCAAGGGCTTCGTCTACTTCACAGACGATGGTGATGTTGCCGCCCTGCGCTACGACAACTGGAAGATGATCTTCATGGAACAACGCGTCCAGGGCACTCTCAAGATCTGGCAAGAACCGTTCGTGACGCTGCGCTTCCCGCTGATCTTCAATCTGCGGACGGATCCCTACGAACACGCACAGATCACGTCGAACGCTTATTGGGACTGGCTGTTCCGGCGCATCTTCCTGCTCGTCCCCGCTCAGGCCTACGTCGCGGAGTTCCTGGCTACCTTCAAGGACTTCCCGCCGCGGCAGAAAGCGGCAAGCTTCAACCTTGATCAGGTGATCGCGAAGATGACGGAAGCATCGGCCGGCGGCGCCTGAGGAAAGGCCGGGCCGGCGGCTCATTCACGCCGGCCCGCTTCTTCATGCCATCGCCTGACCTGCCTGCGAAGGGACAGCGGAAGCATGGATACCCAGCAGCTGATCCTTCTTGCCCTCAAGATCGCCATTCTCGGCACGGTGTTTGGCTACGGGCTGAAGGCCACAGTCGACGACCTGATGCATCTGGTGCGGCGGCCCTTTCTGTTGCTTCGGTCGGTGTTGTCCGCACTGGTGATCATGCCGGTGCTCACAGTGGTGATGGTCAAGGTCCTGGATTTGCGCACCGCCACCGAGGCAACTCTGGTGGCCCTCGCCATCTCGCCCGTCCCGCCGATGTTGCCGAGCAAGGAGACGAAAGCGGGCGGCCATACTTCGTATGCGCTGGGTCTTCTGATCGCCATGGCCCTGGTGGCGATTATCGCGATTCCGTTTGCGATCGAGATTCTCGCGCGGGTCTTCGATCGGCCGCTCGCGGCCTCGCCCAGCACCATCGCGCGCATCGTGTTCATGATGATCGTAGCCCCCCTCGCGACCGGTATGGCGGTTGGCGCCTGGCTGCCGAACTTGGCCGCCCGATTGGAGAAGCCGGTGCGACTCGTTTCGACGGCTCTCCTGGTGGTGGCCGCCCTTGTCCTGATGGCCGGCACCTGGGGTGCGATGCGGAGTGCCCTCGGTGGCGGCACGGCGATCGCCCTCGCGGTCTTCGTCGTCTGCGGGCTGGCGGTGGGCCATATTCTGGGAGGCCCGGAGCCGGAGCACTCGACGGTGCTGGCGCTCTCGACGGCATCGCGCCACCCCGCAATTGCGCTCTCCATCGCAGCCGTGAATTTTCCCGACGAGCAATTCGTCGGCGTCATCCTGCTCTATCTGCTGATCGCCACCCTTGTGTGCATTCCCTACATCGCCTGGCAACGCCGGCGATCGCCGGCGGCAGCGTGACCTCGGGTATCTGAAGAGCCTGCGCTCATGGAAACCCAGTACGTCTCGCTCATCGCCGTCCTGGTCGTTGCAAGCGCCTATCTGGTGGGCGGCTGGACCGGAAAGACGGAGGCTGGCGAACAGTTCTGGACCCGCCGCCGCTACATTTCCGCAGCGGCAGGCATCTCCGTGGCATACATCTTCGTCGACGTGCTGCCCGAGCTTGAATTGCAGCGCAAGGTCATAGCCGAAGCGGCCGCAGGGCGGGGTCCGCTATTGGCCGAGCAGGAGATATACCTGCTGGCACTGATTTCGTTCGTCGTCGTCTATGGTCTGCAGCACATGGTGCTGGTCAACCGCGAGCGGCGGCGCGAAGCCGTCGCGGCCGGCAGGGCCGATTCCGTCTATTGGCTCCAGCTCGCCGGCTACGCCGTGTACAGCGCGTTGATCGGGTATCTGATGGTCGAGCGTGTCGAGCGCGGGACGCTGGCGGTTGTCGCCTACGCAGTCGCCATGGCCGTGCACTTCCTCATCGTCGACCATTCTCTTCGCGAAGAGCACGGCGCCTGCTATGGGGCACGAGGCCGTCGGCTGCTTGCCGCAAGCGTCGTCGCCGGATGGTGTTTGGCCGTGGCGGCGCCGCTCTCGGAGTCAGCGGTGGCCCGCCTCTTTGCCCTCCTGGCCGGCGGCGTGGTCATCACGAGCTTGCGGGCCGAATTGCCCGACGACAGGGAGGGACGCTTCTGGCCGTTTTGCCTGGGCGCGCTGATATTCGCGGCCTTCCTGATGCTCGCGTGAGCGAGCGCGACGGCCGGCGCCCCGCCAACACGGAGGTTGATCATGTCCATTGAATCCAGAATCCCGGTCTTGAACACTGCCAAGCCCGACGACGATAGCCGGGCCACAGAATTGTCGGCACGACGAACCGGCATGTCGTTCCAGCGAACCCGGATGAGTGCGGATCGGACCCTGATGTCAGTCATCCGGACATCGCTCTCGCTGATCGGATTCGGCTTCACTATCTACCAGGTATTCCAGAGGCTGGCCGACGCCGGCATACTCAAGAATTCCGTCACGCCGCGCCGCGCCGGCGAAATGCTCGTTGGGCTCGGCATTCTCATGCTCGTGGTCGGAATCTGGTACCATGTCTCCTTCATGCTGGAATTGCGACGGCACCGAGAGCTTCTCCGGCGCGACGGGCTGATCCATGGTGAGACCGAGTTCCCGACGTCGATGGTGCTGATCGTGGCGGTGCTGCTGTTGGCCTTCGGCCTCATGGCGATCTACAGCATGATCTTCAACATCGCCTTGTTCGATTGAGGGAGCGCCGGACGTTTGATCGCCCGGAGCATACCTCCGACTCGATATGCGCGATCTGTCGCCCGCAAGTTGCCGTCAGGGCGACGCCTCCATCGCGCCGCCGACCCGCTGCTGCACGCTGGCGGGCCCCGTGCGCCAGGCTCTGGTTATCCATCTTCAGGATCCGCGTACACGCCCCATGGACGGCGGTCGGCGGTAGAGTACATAGTAACCGTCCGCCTACGGGTTGCAGCCAACGGAGCAGTCATGAAGCGCCGCGATGATCGGCGGGCAGGGTTGGAGCTCGCCATCACCCTGATGCAGGGAGAAAACGACTGGAAGGTCATCTATCCGTTCGAGCTCAAATGACGAAGGACATGATCCGCATTCCCGGCGGCACGTTCCGCATGGGCTCGGACCGGCACTATCCCGAAGAAGCGCCAGCCCACACGGTGACGGTCGGCGGCTTCCGGATCGATCCCACGCCGGTGACCAACGCGCAGTTCAAGGAATTCATCCAGGCGACGGGCCACGTCACCTGGGCCGAGATTGACCCTGATCCCAGGGACTATCCCGGCGCGCGGCCCGAGATGCTCAAGGCCGGCGGGCTGGTCTTCACGCCGCCCTCGAAGCCGGTCGATCTCGCCGACTGGAGCCAGTGGTGGCGCTTCACCTTCGGCGCCACCTGGCGGCGGCCCTACGGCAAGGGCAGCCATATCGGCGGCCTCGACGATCATCCCGTCGTGCAGGTCGCCTTCCGCGACGTCGAGGCCTATGCGAAGTGGGCCGGCAAGGAACTGCCGACGGAAGCCGAATGGGAATTCGCCGCGCGTGGCGGCCTCGACGATACCGAGTTCGCCTGGGGCGACGAGTTCACGCCCGGTGGCAAGCACATGGCCAATACCTGGCAGGGCCGCTTCCCGGTCGACAATACGCGTCAGGACGGCTTTGCCCGCACCTCGCCGGTGCGCGCCTTCCCGGCCAACGGCTACGGCGTGCACGACATGATCGGCAATGTCTGGGAATGGACGGTCGACTGGTACTCGGCCAAGCATGCGCCCGATGCTGCCAAGGCCTGCTGCGTACCGGAGAACCCGCGAGGTGCTTCGATCGAGCAGAGCTACGATCCGCGCGACCGGCTGCGGATACCGCGCAAGGTGCTGAAGGGCGGCTCGCATCTCTGCGCCCCCAGCTACTGCAAACGCTATCGTCCTGCCGCACGCCACGCCGAGCAGATCGACACGACCACGAGCCATGTCGGCTTCCGGTGCGTGGTCCGCGACACCGCTCAGACTAGAGCAACGTAACTCCAGGTTCGAGCGCATCGCACTTTGGCTTGGCGCAGGTCGAGCCGGGGTTATCCAGGGCGTCCATGCACCGCTCCTCGTAATACCCGGCATGCCCCACCGGGAATCGCGCCTCCGAATTTCCGTTTCGTTTGTTTCGTATATTTTCGTTATTTCGTTTGATCTCCTCGACGAAGATCGGAGCGCAGGGTCGGAACGCAGATCAACCCATCAAAGGGCACCCCTTTCGATCCTTTTCAAATCATGACGCTCTAGAGATCGAACTCGACGAAGACCGGCCAGTGGTCGGAGGCGACGATGCCGTAGCCGATCCAGGCCCGCTTGACCCTGGGCGCGAGGTCGTGCGTGACGAAGACATGGTCGATGCGGCCCTCGCGCGGGAACGACTCGACCTCCTCCTCGCTGTTGCCGGCGGCGGCCCAGGCGTCGGCCAGATGCATCGTCGTGCCGAGACGGCCGTAGTAGCTGGTGTCGCCGCAGACCAGCGGATACTCGGGATGGTCCGGCGTGAAGTTGAAGTCGCCGGCGAGAATGGCGGAGCGCGACACGTCGGGCCGGGGTTCCTGGAACATGAAGGTCGAACCGGCGGCGCTGTCCCATGTCGCGCCGATCCGCTCGGCGTTCAGGACCGTCTCCATGAGGGAACGGACCTGCGGCAGGCGCTGCTGCGGGCCGACATGGCTGAGGTGCACGCTGTAGACGCGCAACGGCCCGGACGGTGTCTCGATCGATGCCTCGACGAAGCCGCGCTGCAGGTCGAAGCGGTCGACCAGCTGGGTCTTGGGCAGGAGATGGCCGCGTGCCCAGGCGATCGGCCAGCGCGAGATCACGGCATTGCCGAAGCTGCGGCGGCGATTGACGATCTTCCCGTCGGCGCCGACCTCGCTCGCGTCGGACTCCATCGCGCCGTGATACCAGTGATAGCGGTTGAGCCGCCCCGCGATCTCGGCGGTCTGGTCGGCGAAGCCGTTCTGCGGCCAGCCGGAAACGGCCTCCTGCAGGCAGACGATATCGGCTTGGGCCACCGTATCGGCGATGCGGGCCACGTCGTACTGGCCGTCGGAGCCGACGCCGTAGTGGATGTTGTAGGTGCAGAAAAGCATAAGCCGCCTAAACTATTGATATTATTCAACAATATATCTCAGCCATGAGAAATGCACACTCCTTGCCCACAAACCTGATCGGCGATCCGAGATGTACCGGGTCGTCGTCTGGGTGATGGCGGCGGCAGGCACCCCAACGAGCTGGCGGGCATGACCATTTGCCGGAACCTCATGAATCGGACTCCAGGAATGCAAGGCGGAATTCGTCGGCTCTCAGGCACGGCTAGTGTTGTTCGCTACGCTAAGCCAGTCCGCCACCGCACTTCGTTATCGTCTCGCCAGGCCGGCAGGCAATCGGCCAGGGCCGGAGTCCGGTCACATCGCTCTTCGACTTTATAGTTGAAGGGGTGTCGACGGAGGTGGGCAGCTTGGTGCGGTCGTCCGCAGGAACGAGCCATCCGGATTGATACAACTCAACTCGCGGCCTTGCGGGCTCGCAGGCTCAATGCCCGTCGGAGTTGGCGTGTAAGCGGGCGCAGCAGAAGTCGGCAAGACGGAAGCAGGCGCAACCGTCGCAGGCATGGGTGCAGGCGTTACCGCCTTCGACATGGAGAAATTGCCCACGCAGCCACCAGAGACGTATCCGGCAATGGTGCCGTTCACGAGGCGGCCGCTGATATTGGCGGGATGTCCGGTCCTGGTCGTAGGGCCAACGCTCCCACCCAACTTCAACCAGCCGCTCACATCGCCATCGGCGGTCATCCGCAAGTTACCCCATGATCCTTCAGCCAATCTATTCGTGAAAAGCACAGGGACCTTGTAGTTATCCGGACACTTCTCCATGCCGCCTTCGCTCTTCAGCTCGATGAGCCAGAGACCGTCGAGAGCGCCAGGCGCAGCAGGCACCGCAACGGGTGTCACGGCCTGGTTAGGCGCAGGCGACGCCGACGGTACAGGCATGACGGATGGGGCTGCCGCAGTCGCACCCGACGGCGGCACTGTCTGTATCGGGAGGGGTGGCACCGCACCACACCTTTGCTCCGCCAGTGTCGCCAGATACTGCTGACGAGCTTGTAACGCGGCAATTTCCTTGGGAGCGGCTCCCTGGAAATCCATCGCAAACCAGAGAGGCCAGATGAAGAGGCCTGCGACACCGGCTGCCACGTTCTGCGCAACCTTGGCGCCCTCTTCGCCGCCGAGTTCTATCACCTTCTTGTTGTTGGCTTGAACCTCGGCATTGATCGCCGCGCAATCCAAAAAGCGGTCCTGGGCCTGAACAACCGCAACAGGAGCCGGCGCACGTCCGGCACATGCGGACACAGCAAAAGCTGCCCCCAGGACAATAATTAGCGGCATTTTCATTAGTTTCTCTCCCCGATATCAATCTAGGAGAGACTCGCTCAGCCATACAACCCAAAAGATTAGGCTTACTCGGCACTGCCCGATGCGGCTCATGCTGCCCGCCGCAACACGATGATGGAAGGGGTGACGCGGACGGCCGCGCAGATAGTCGGCCGACCGTCTCTTGATGGAGCAGGTATCAGGGAACTGACGCCTACTTTTCGTCCTTTAGTTTGGCGACCGTCTGCTGGAGCGCTTCCACTGCATCTCTCACTTCTTGAGTCAGCCGCCGTGTCTTATCGATCGTGCGTCCCAATTTCTCCGCCATCTGTTCGAGCTCGGTCGCTCGCGCCTCCAACGCCAGGGCATAGTTTTCAAGCCTAACCAGCGTCTGGGGGTCGAGCACGCCCTGCGACAGCTGACGTGCCTTCGCGGCGCGCTCCCGCGCTCTTCGGGCGCTATCCAGCAGAAGGATGTTGGAATGGGACATCTGAAAGCTCGATTACCCGCCGACATGCGCAGAGGCAAGCTTGGCGTTAACTCCTACTTCTTGAGGCCACCAGCCTTGGTGGACGCTTCTAATTGAAATCGTCTTTCGCAAAGCATGCGGCGGCAACACCGGCGGTCGCTTGTTGGATTTGCGGACCTGCCTAATCTCGACATGCAACGGCAACGATGCGGGCGCCCACGACACGGCATGGTGCTTCGAGTAGCGAATGCCGGTCTCGCGGGGGCCGACGTGTACGAGACGGCAACGCCGCTCACCCACTCGCGACCGATGGCATCCCAGGCCCAAGCACCCGAATCCGGGACAGCATCGCCCTAAAGCGCTAGCATCGAACATATCCAGAAGCGCGTCTGCTTTCCCGGGTCGCGCTTGTGGCCAAGGCTTCTAAATTTCAACCGCTTCCGCAAGAACGCAGCCTGAAATCCCAGTGACGAGATCCCAGTGACGACGACAGAGCAAGGAGCGGGATCGAAAGGGAGAGTCCGCATGAGCGCCTTCTACATCATCACCCACACCGTTACCGACCCTCAAAAATTCGTGGAGGAATATCTTCCCGGGGTCATGCCGTTCCTGATGAAGTACGGTGCCGAGGTCGTCGTAGCAGACATGCAGGCCAAGCCGGTTCAAGGCGAGCCCGCGAAAGGTGTCGCGGTTCTGAGATTCCCCTCCGAGCAGGCAATTCGGGACTGGCTGAGCGACCCCGGATATCAGTCCGTGAAACAGATCCGGCTAGGCATCACTGTCAACGCGAGCGCGGTCATCGCGGTCGAATCCGGGACTCCTGGATAGCTGGATCCCGAGGATCGCAACCGCTCTCAACGGCTCTCGTGCTTGAGCCGCGGCCGCGCCAGAGCATCCGCCAGCGTCTTCTCGACCGCCTTGGCCTCGCTCACGGTGACGTGCAGGTCGTGCAGCAGCCCGTCCTGGATGCCGTAGATCCAGCCGTGGATCGACAGTTCCTGGCCGCGCCGCCAGGCCTGCCGGACGATCGACGTCTCGCAGACGTTGCGGACCTGCTCGATGACGTTGATCTCGCACAAGGCATCGACCTGCTGCGCCTTGCGCGGCTGGGCGACGATCATCTCCTCGTAGCGGTGGCCGAGCGCCTTGATGTCGTGCAGCCAGTTGTCGAGCAGGCCGAGCTCGTAGTTCTTGAGCGACGCCTTCACGCCGCCGCAGCCATAGTGACCGCACACGATGACGTGCCGGACCCTCAGCGCCTCGACGGCATATTGCAGGACGGCGAGGCAATTGAAGTCGACCAGCATGACCTGGTTGGCGACGTTGCGATGAACGAACACCTCGCCCGGCATCATGCCGATGATCTCGTTGGCCGGGACGCGGCTGTCGGAGCAGCCGATCCACAGCACGCGCGGCGCCTGCTGTTTCGCGAGCTTGTCGAAGAAGCCCGGATTCTGCTCCTCGATGCGCCTGGCCCAGGCACGGTTGTTGTCGAACAGACCCTCGAGAAAGCTTTGCTCTTCCGTCTCGGGCATGGTCGGGCCTCTCAGCCGTATTGATTGCGCAGCGTGCCGATACCGTCGATCGCGATCTCGACGGTGGTGCCGGCCTTCATCGGCAGCACGCCCAGCGAGGTGCCGCAGGCGATGATGTCGCCCGGCACGAGGGTCATGTCCTGCGAGATGCGGCTGACCAGTTCGGTCGGCGCGAAGATCATGTCGTCGACCCGGTAGTTCTGGCGCTCCCGGCCGTTGACCAGGGTGCGCACCGTGAGCGATGCCGGATCGAGGCCGGTCGCGACAACCGGCCCGAACACACCGAAGCCGTCGAAGTTCTTGGCGCGCGTCCATTGGGCGAAGGACGGGTCGCGCTGGAGCAGTTCCATCGCCGTGACGTCGTTCACGCAGGTGTAGCCCAGGATGTGACTGGCAGCCTCTTCCACCGACACGGCCGAGCAGGTCCTGCCGATCACGATGCCCAGTTCGCCCTCGTAGGCGACACGCCCGTCATAGGATTTCGGCACCGGAATCGGTTGGCCGTGCGCGGCGAAGCTGTTGGGCGCCTTCAGGAAGGTGAGAGGCTCAGCCGGGATTGCCCAGCCGTTCTTCTCCGCCGCCGCGCGGAAGTTGTTCCACAGCGCCACCATCTTGGTCGGCTCGGTCGGCGTCAGCCATTTTGCGTCGGCGACCGCCACCTCCTCGCCGGTCGCCGGACCGGGATCGAAGATCGTGCCGTCGTGCAGGCGGATGAGGTCACCGTCGACGGTGCCGATGCGTGCACGCCCCTCGTGCTCGATGCGGGCCCGGAGCGTCATGCCGCGTCGGGGATGCGCTTGCCGGTCTGCGAGTCGAACAGGTGGAGATGTCCGGGATCGGCCTTGAAACGCAGTCTCTCGCCGGGCTTCGCCAGGATATGGCCGCCTTGGCGCACGGTGACGACCTCGCGCGCCTCGCCGAAGCGGCCGTGCAGCAGCGTGTCGGCGCCCAGCGGCTCGGCCATCTCGATCTCGAATTCCAGCGCACCGTCGGCCGCCGGATGCAGGTGCTCGGGCCGGATGCCGACCGCGACCGGGGTGCCCGGCGCGGCCGTGGTGGCGAGGCCGATCGGCAGGGTGACGCGCACGGCGCCCGTGCCGGCCAGCTCGATCGCACGGCTGCCCTCGCAGACCTTGCCGGCCAGGAAGTTCATCGCCGGCGAGCCGATGAAGCCCGCCACGAAGACCGAAGCCGGCCGCGTGTAGACGTCCATCGGCGTGCCGATCTGGTCGGCGACGCCGGCGTTCATGACGATCAGCCGGTCAGCCAGGGTCATCGCCTCGACCTGGTCGTGGGTGACGTAGATCGAGGTGACGTCGAGCTCGCGCTGCAGGCGCTTGATCTCGAGGCGCATCTGCACGCGCAGCTTGGCGTCGAGGTTGGACAGCGGCTCGTCGAACAGGAAGACGGCGGGCTCGCGCACGATGGCGCGCCCCATGGCGACCCTCTGGCGCTGGCCGCCCGAGAGTTGACGCGGCTTGCGCTGCAGGAACGTGCCGAGTTCCAGGATCTTGGCGGCCTTCTGGACGCGCACGTCGATCTCGGCCTTGGACAGGCCGCGGATCTTGAGCCCGTAGGCCATGTTCTCGTAGACGCTGAAATGCGGGTAGAGCGCGTAGTTCTGGAACACCATCGCGATGTCGCGATCCTTGGGCTCCAACTCGTTGACCACACGGTCGCCGATCGCGATCGTGCCGCCGGTGATGCGCTCCAGCCCTGCCACCATGCGCAGCAGGGTGGACTTGCCGCAGCCCGAAGGACCGACGATGACGATGAACTCGCCGTCGGCGATCTCGATGTCGACGCCGTGGATGACCTCGAGCTTGTCGTAGCTCTTCCTGACGCCGCGCAGGTGGACTTGCGCCATGGCCTTACTTCTCCGTCTCGACAAGTCCGCGCACGAACTGGCGCTGCATGAACACAACGACCAGCACTGGCGGCAGCATGGCGAGCATCGCCATCGCCATCAGCAGGTTCCAGCTCGGCACCGAATCGACCACATTGGCCTGGCGCGAGACCGTCATGACGACGGTGTAGTAGCTTTCCTTGGTCGTGATCAGCAGCGGCCAGAGATACTGGTTCCAGCCGTAGATGAACTGGATCACGAACAGCGCCGCGATCGAGGTACGGCTCATCGGCAGCAGGATGTCCCAGAAGAAGCGCATCGGCGAAGCGCCGTCGACGCGGGCCGCCTCGGTGAGTTCGTCGGGCACGCTCATGAAAAACTGCCGGAACAGGAAGGTCGCCGTGGCCGAAGCGATCAGCGGGATGATGAGACCCGAATAGGAATCGAGCATGCCGAGCGAGGCGACGACGCCGTAGGTCGGCACGATGCGGACCTCGACCGGCAGCATCAGCGTCACGAAGATCGCCCAGAAGAAATACATCCGGCCGGGGAAGCGGAAATAGACGATGGCGAAAGCCGAGGTGATCGAGATCGCGATCTTTCCGATAGCCACGCCCAACGCCATGATCAGGCTGTTGGTCAGCGTCATCATGACCGGCGTGCTGCCGACGCGGCCATACCCCTCGGTCAGGACCTTGGCATAGTTGTCGAGCAGATGGGGGCCGGGCAGCAGCGGGATCGGCGATTGCAGCATGGTCTGCTGGCTGTGCGTCGAGGCGACGAACGTCATCCATACCGGAAAGGCGATGATGGCCAGCCCGACGAGCACCACGAAGTGGCTGAGAAACGTGAGGAAGGGCCGGTTCTCGACCATCAGTAGTGCACCCGTCGCTCGATGAAGCGGAACTGAATGACGGTGAGCAGGATGACCACGATCATCAGGACGACCGATTGGGCCGACGAGCCGCCGAGGTCCTGGCCGCGGAAGCCGTCGTTGAAGACCTTGAACACCAGGATTTCCGTGGACTTGCCCGGTCCGCCCTTGGTGAGCGAATCGACCACGCCGAAGGTGCCGAAGAAGGCATAGATGATGTTGACGACGAGCAGGAAGAAGCCGACGGGCGAGAGCAACGGGAAGATGATGTCCCAGAAACGCCGTCCGGGGCCCGCGCCGTCGATCGCCGCCGCCTCGATGAGCGACTTCGGGATCGACTGCAGGCCGGCCAGGAAGAACAGGAAATTGTAGCTGATCTGGTTCCACACTGCGGCGATCACCACCAGCAGCAGGGCCTGATTGCCGTTGATCACATAGTTGAATTCGATGCCGATGCTCTGGAGCATCCAGGCGACGATGCCGACCGACGGGTTGAACAGGAAGCCCCAGAGGACGCCGGCCACCGCGGGAGCGACCGCATAGGGCCAGACGAGGAAGGCCTTGTAGGCCGTGGCGCCGCGGATCACGCGGTCGGCCATCACCGCCAGCAGCAGCGAGAAGCCGAGCCCGACGGCGGCGACCAGGAAGCTGAACACCACGGTGAGCCGCGCCGAGTGATAGTAGCCCGGATCCTTGAAGAGCTGGATGAAATTGTCGAGGAAGACGAACTTCGAATTGCCGCCGAAGACATCCTCGATCAGCACCGACTGGTATATCGCCTGGCCCGAAGGCCAGAAGAAGAAGACCAGCGTGATGATCATCTGCGGCCCCAGCAAAAGGTAGGGCAGCCAGCGTTCGTTGAAGGTGACGCGCTTTTCCATGGCTTAGAGACGCGCCCCGCTTTCGAGCCTCCTCTCCCCCGCTAGGGGGAGAGGCTGGGTGAGGGGGCTGCGCACCTCCTGTACCCCCCTCACCTAACCTCTCCCCCTGACGGGGGAAAGGAATATGAAAGGAAGCACAGGCAAGGCCAACCTTACTTGTTGGCCGCTTCGAAGCGCTTGAGCTGCTCGTTACCCGCCTTCACGGCGTCGTCGAGCGCAGCCTTCGCGTCCTTCTTGCCCGACCACACGTTCTCGAGCTCGCCGTCGACGATGTCGCGGATCTGCACGAAGTTGCCGATGCGCAGGCCCTTCGAGTTGGCCGTCGGCGGGTTGAGCGTCAGCTCCTGGACGGCCACTTCGCGGCCCGGGAACTTCTTGTAGAAGCCTTCCTTCTCGGTCGCCTCGGCGGCGGCCATGGTGATCGGCACGTAGCCCGTCTCCTGGTGCCACTTGGCCTGCACCGGCGTGCTGGCGAGATAGTTCATGAACTTGGCGACGCCCTTGTACTCGGCGGCCGGACGGCCCTGCAGCACCCACAGGGTGGCGCCGCCGATGATCGAGTTCTGAGGCTTGGCGATGACGTCGGGCGAATAGGGCATCATGCCGATGCCGTACTTCGCCGAACCGCCGAGCGCCTTGTCGATGCCCGCGGCCGAGCCGGAGGAGGCGATGTGGAACGCGCAATCGCCGGCGGTGAACAGCGCCGTCGACTTGCCCTCGCGGCCGCCATAGACGAACGTCTTGTCCTTGGTCCAGTCGGCCAGCATCTGGATGAACTTCACGCGCGCCGGGTCGTTGAACTTCAGCTCGATGTCGATGCCGCCGAAGCCGTTGTCCTTCGTCGCGTACGGCAGGTTATGCCAGGCACCGTAGTTCTCGATCATCGTCCAGGTCTGCCATTGCGGCGTGAACCCGCACTTGGCGCCGGCGGCGACGGCCTTCTTGGCCATCTCGCCCAGCTCCGGCCAGGTCTTGGGCGGCGTGTTGGGATCGAGGCCCGCCTTCTGCAGCAGCTCCTTGTTCCAGTAGAGCACCGGCGTCGAGGAGTTGAACGGCATCGACAGCAGCTTGCCGTCCGGCGTCGAGTAGTAGCCGTAGACCGGGCCGATATAGGCCTTGGGATCGAACGGCTCCTTGGCGTCGGCCATGAGCTGGTAGACCGGATAGACGGCGCCCTTGGCGGCCATCATGTTCGCGGTGCCGACCTCGAAGACCTGCACGATGTGCGGGGCCTGCTTGGCGCGGAAGGCGGCGATCGCGGCCGTCAGGGTCTCGGTGTAGGAGCCCTTGTAGACCGGGTTCACCTTGTACTCGGTCTGGGACTTGTTGAAGCCCTCGGCCAGTGCATTGACCGTGTCGCCGAGGTTGCCGCCCATCGCATGCCAGAACTGAATTTCAGTCTGCGCGAACGCGGTCGACGCGCTCGCAAGAACCGCCGCGGCTGCGACGGAAGAGAGCAGAATCCGTGTCATATCGAACAAACCTCCCAGAAAAAATCCCCGGCGATGTATCGACGGGCCGCACGACTGTGATGTGTCTGTTTTATTGCGGTCTGATGACAGAACACCAAGACTGCGCACCGAACGCAACCCCCCAAAGGTCGATTATTACTTGAGCGCCGCCAGGATCACGTCCGGCGCGTCGGTGATGACGCACTGCACGCCCATGCCGACCAGCGCGCGGGCCACGTCGCCGTCGTTGATCGTATAGACGCTGAGCACCAAGCCGGCCTTGCGGATCTCGACCGCCCGGACGGCCGTCAGGCGCTTGCCGTTGGTGTTGAGGCCGGCGGCCGACACCGCCTCGGCGCGGGCCTGCCAGTCATCCTTGAGCTCGTCGATCAGCAGCGCGCGCGCGAATTCCGGCGCGGCCTCGCGGGCGGCGGCGAGCGAGACGTCCTTGAAGCTCGACAGGAGCGGCGCCGGCAGCTTCGCCGGCCACAGCCGTCGCAACATGTCCACGGTCACCCGCGCAGTCTCGGCCTCGCGGCCCTCGCAGGGCTTGACCTCGACGTTGCAGCCCAGGCCCAGCTCGCCGAAGCAGGCGATTGCCTGCTCGAAGGTCGGCACCGACGGCGGCAGCTCTGACGCGCGCATCTCGGACGCCAGCCGGTCCACCCCGGTCGTCCGCTTCAAGGACGAATCGTGCATGACGATGGGCACGCCGTCGGCCGTCAGCTTGACGTCGATCTCGACCCAGGTGGCGCCGCGACGATGGGCCTCCCGGAACGATTCCAGCGTGTTTTCCGGCGCATAGGCCATGGCGCCGCGATGACCGATCACTTTAGGCAGTTGCAGCATGAGCGAATCCGAAGCTAATTCGGCTGTCGCAATAGCCGAATGTCCCGATCCATGTCGACCTTCCCCGACAAATTCCGCCTCGACGGCCGCACCGCGCTGATCACCGGATCGGCCCGCGGCCTGGGCTGGGAGATGGCCAAGGGCCTGGCCGAGGCCGGTGCCCGCGTCCTGCTGCACGGCCGGTCGCACGAGCGGCTTGCGCCGCGCCTGGCCGAGCTGCGCGCCGCCGGGCGGGCCACCGACGGCGTGGTGTTCGAGATGGCCGACCGCACGGGCATGGGCCTCGCCATCGACCGCACCGGGCCGATCGACATCCTGATCCACAATGTCGGCGAACGCGACCGCCGGCTCTTCGCCGAGATCGAATCCCACGATTTCGCGCGGCTGATCGATACCGACCTGTCGGCGGGACAGGCGCTGATCCGGCTCGTCCTGCCCGGCATGGTCGAGCGCGGCTGGGGACGGCTGATCCTCGTCACCTCGATCGCCGCCACGCTCGCCGCCCCCGGCGCCTCCTCCTACATCGCGGCCAAGGCGGGGCTCGAGGCCCTTGCTCGCGCACTGGCGGGAGAACTCGGCGCCACCGGCGTCACATCCAACGCACTCTCGCCCGGCTTCTTCGCCACCGAGACCAACGAGGCGCTGATCGCCTCGCCGGCCGGCGAAAGACTGCGGCTGCGCTGCCCGGCCAGGCGCTGGGGCGACCCGTCGGAGATCGCCGGCGCCGCGATCTTCCTCGCTTCCCCGGCCGCGAGCTACGTCAACGGCCATACGCTCACCGTCGATGGTGGCGTCACCGCAACCTATGTGAGTTGATGAAAACCAGATTTTTCCTGGCGAGCGCCCCGGCGCTTGTTTTCGCGCTGCCCGCTTTTGCCGCCAGTCCCGATGCGCCGGCGATCGACGGACGCCACCTCAGCCTTCTCTGGACGATTCCCTTTGCCGGCATCCTCCTGTCGATCGCGATCCTGCCGCTCGCCACGCCGCATTTCTGGCATCACCATTTCGGCAAGGTTTCCGCGGCCTGGGCCGCCCTGGTGATCGTGCCCTTCGCGGCGATCTACGGCGTGCCGACCGCCGTCTACGAGATCATCCACCTGCTGCTGCTCGACTACATCCCCTTCATCGTGCTGCTGCTGGCGCTGTTCACGGTGACCGGTGGCATCCGCATCACGGGCAACCTGCACGGCTCGCCTTCGATGAACACGGCCCTGCTGGCGATCGGCACCGTGCTGGCGGGATGGATGGGCACGACCGGCGCCTCGATGCTGCTGATCCGCCCGATGATCCGCGCCAACGACGACCGGCGGCACAAGATCCACGTCTTCGTGTTCTTCATCTTCTTGGTATCGAACATCGGCGGTGCCCTAACGCCGCTCGGCGACCCGCCGCTGTTCCTGGGCTTCCTGAAGGGCGTCAGCTTCTTCTGGACGACCCAGCACCTGTTCGCGGAGATGCTGGTCTGCGCGATCGTGCTGCTGGCGATCTTCTACGCCATCGACAGCTACTGGTACCGCAAGGAAGGCCATCTCAGGCGCGACCCAACGCCGGAGACGCCAGTGCGTATCGAGGGCGGCGTCAACATCATCCTGCTGGGCGCCATCGTCGGCGCGGTACTGGCGAGCGGCACCTGGAATCCCGGCGTCCACTTCACCATCTTTCACGTGACGCTCGAATTGCAGAACGTGCTGCGCGACCTGGTGCTGGTGGGGATCTGCTTCCTGTCGCTGCGGCTCACCTCGCGCAAGTCCCGCGCCGACAACGGATTCTCCTGGGGACCGATGGCCGAGGTCGCCAAGCTGTTCGCCGGCATCTTCATCACCATCGCGCCCGCGCTCGCCATCCTGCGCGTCGGCAAGGACGGCGCCCTCGCGCCGCTGGTCGCGCTCGTGACCGGCCCCGACGGCCAGCCCAACGACATCTGGTATTTCTGGCTGACCGGCATCCTGTCGAGCTTCCTCGACAATGCACCGACCTATCTCGTCTTCTTCAACCTAGCCGGCGGCGACGCCAACCTGCTGATGGGAACGCTCGCCAGCACCCTGGCCGCGATCTCCTGCGGCGCCGTGTTCATGGGCGCCAACTCCTATATCGGCAACGCGCCCAACTTCATGGTCAAGGCGGTGGTCGAGGAAGCCGGCATCCGCATGCCGAGCTTCTTCGGCTACATGGCCTGGTCGTGCGCCATTCTCGTGCCGCTGTTCGTCCTGCTGACGTTCCTGTTCTTCGTCCCGTGATTTCGCCCGTATTTCCAATGGTGTAGCGGACAAGAAACCGCAGGGGGCGCGAGCACTTTTCCTCTACACTGGCCGGAAGTCGCGATCCCAGGCACACCCAGGCCCGCCCTCTCGTACCGAGGACACCGAGCATCGAGGCGAAATCCTGTAGAACGACTTCGTGGCCCACGCCGTAAGCGCCTCCTCCTACCGTTCCGACCGCATGTCGCCCCTCGCGCTGGCGATGGCGATCCTGCTGCATGCGCTGGTCGCGGCGGCGCTCTGGTGGCTGTCGCAGCAGAAACCGGCCACCCCGCCGGTCGAGGACGTGATCAACGTCTCGTTCGAGGCGCCGAAGCCGCCGGATCCGCCCCCGCCCGAGCCGCCGCAGCAGCAGCCGCAGCCGCCCGCGGCCCAGCCGCAGCAGGTGCCGCTCCCCCAGGCGCTGCCGCCTATGAATCTGGCCGTGCGTCCGCCCGCACCGACCACCGCGGAGCGGCCGACCCAGGCGCCGCCGACGGACCAGGTGTCGAAAGAGCCGCCGGCGCCCCCTCCGCCGCCCGAAAGCAAGGAGGAGCCGAGCCTCCTGCCGGAGCCGGAAGTCGCGCCGCCCCCGCCGGAGCCGCCGGTCGAGGCACGGGTCGAACCGCCGCCCGCGCCGGCCCCCACTCCAACGCCGGCGGAGAAAGTCACGCCGGAGCCGCCGACGGAGCAGGGCCTGAAAATGGCGCCGACGCCTCCGCCGCCTCCGACGCAACAGGCAGCGCCGTCACCGGAGCCGCCGAAAAAGCCGGCCGAGCCCGCGCCGACGCCCAAGCCCATGCCGCAACAGCAGGCGCTCGCGACACCGCCCCGGCCGCCACCGCCCGCGCCGAAACCGGACCTGAAACCGTCACCGCTCGCGACGTCGCCGACACAGCGCCCACCCTCGGCCTCCTCCGCTGAGCAGCCGTCGCAACACCGCTTCGTCAATCCCGCGGACACCTATGCGCGCGCCAAGGTCGCGGACAATTATCTCCAGCAGGTTCTGCGCAAGATCGTTGGATACCGGTACCAGTCGTCGACCCAGAAGCGGCAGGGCGTGACGGTCGTGCGGATCGTCATCGCCCGTGACGGCCGCCTGCTCGGCGCGACCGTCATCAGTTCGAGCGGCGAACCGGAGTTCGACGAGGGCGTGCTGGCCGGCGTCCGTGCCGGCGCGCCCTACACGCCGCTTCCCGACAACATCAAGGGCGCCAGCGCCCCGTTCGATCTGCCGCTGGTGTCGATCAGGCGCTGACGCCCCTCAGTTCTTCTTGCTGATGTTCCAGACCATGGCCACCGGACCGGGCAGCCAGCCTTCCAGCCGGTCCTTGCGATAGGCGCCGAAGGATTTGTACTGGCCGATCGGCACGTAGATGCCCTGGTCCATCAGACGATCGGAGATCGCGAAGCCGATCTCCTTGCGCTTCGCCGGATCGCCTTCCTTGAGGAACGACGCGCGCAGCGTCTCGATCTCGGGATCGCACGGCCAGCCGAACCAGGCCTTTTCGCAGGTGCCGGCGGCGTAGCCACTGGTGCCGGGATTGTCGACGTCGATGGTGATGTTGGTGGTGAAGAAGATGTTCCAGCCACCCTGCGCCGGAGGCTCCTTGCGGGCGCGCCGCGAGATCACGGTCTGCCAGTCCATCGCCAGCACGTTGACCTTGAAACCGGCGCGCTCGAGCTGCTGCTTGGCGACCGGCTGGAACTGGTTGGACGAGGCGAGATCGGTCTGGTGCAGCATCGTGATCGGCGTGCCGTCGTAACCGCCCTCCTTCAGCAGCGCCCGCGCCTTCTCCAGGTTGGGCTTGATCAGGAGATCGCCGTATTCCTTTCCGTAGGGCGTGCCGCAGATGAACGGCGCGTTGCACACCTTGTAGATCTCCGGGTCGCCATACTGCGCCCGCAGCAGATCCTCCTGCGCGATCGCATACATCGCCGCCTGACGGATCTTGGGATTGTTGAACGGCGGTTGCATGTGGTTGAAGCGCATCAAGGCTTGCGAGCCGAGCGCATTCCAGCCGTACAGGGCGACATCCTTGCTGGACCTGTACAGCGGGAAGAGATCGGGCGGCGGCGATTCGATCAGGTCGATCTCGCCCGCGATCAGCGCGTTGGCGGCCGTGTTGGGATCGGGGATGGCGAGCCACTCGACCCTGTCGACCTTGGCGACCTTGCCGCCCGCCAGCATCGACGGCGGCTCGGCACGCGGCTTGTACTTGGCGTTCTTGACGTAGACGACCTTCTCGCCAGGCTTCCATTCGTCTTTCTTGAAGATGAAGGGACCGGAGCCGGTGTAATCCTCGATCTGCTTGTTGGGATCGGTGTCGGCCACCCGCTTGGGCATCATGAACGGCACGCTGGAGCCGACCTTGCCCAGGGCTTCGAGCACGAGGCCGAACGGCTCCTTCAGGGTGAGGGTGAAGGTCTTGTCGTCGATCGCCTTGAGGTCGGCCGTCGCCTTCATCAGCAGCTGCCCGTATCCGTCGCGGGCGCCCCAACGCTTGATCGAGGCGATGCAGTCCTCGGACGTGACGGGCTTGCCGTCGTGCCATTCGAGACCGTCGCGCAGGGTGATCGTATAGGTGAGCTTGTCGTCGGAGACGGTGTATTTCTCCGCCATCTGCGGCTGGATCTTGAGATCGGCGTCCGTGGCGAACAGCACGTCGTAGATCAGGTAGCCGTGGTTGCGGCTGATGTTCGCCGTCGTCCAGATCGGATCGAGGATCTTGATGTCGGCGTGCGACACCATCCTGAGCGTCGTCTGGGCAGCGGTCGGAGCCACTGGTCCCACCGCCAATCCCAACGCCATCGCCGCGACTGCCGCAAACCTGTGCAAATGGGCCATGAGTCACTCCCGTTTGCCTGTCGCGGACCGTGCCCGACAGGCTGCCAGTTCCCCTCACAGACAATGCAATGCTCATGCCGCTTGATCCTGGCCCGTGTTACGACGGGATCAACACACATGGTCTTGAAGAGTTGGAGAAGGACATGCCGCACAAGTCACTGCTTTCGAGGGCCATCGCCGTCGCTTGCGCCGCGGTACTGGTCGCGCCCTCCGCCGAGGCCTGCACCTCGTTCCTCCTGCGGTCGGCCGACAATGGCTTCGTCTATGGCCGGACCATGGAATTCGGACTGCCGCTGCAGTCGCAGCTGATCGTCGTTCCGCGGAAGCTCGAGGTGAAGGGCACCGGCCCCGACGGAACCGCGGGCACCGGCCTCGCCTGGACGACGAAGTACGGCGCGACCGGCACCAATGGCCTGGGACTGCCCATACTGATCGACGGCATGAACGAGGCGGGCCTCGCCGGCGGACTTCTCTATCTGCCGGGCCTCGCGGAGTACCAGGCGGTCGCCCCCGGCGAAGCGAAGAACTCCATCGCCTCGTTCGAGCTGCTGCTCTACGTGCTGACCAACTTTGCCACCGTCGCCGAGGTGAAGGCCGGGCTGCCGAAGATCAAGGTCAGCCGCGCGCCGCAGCCGGTCTTCAAGGCGCCCGTCCCGCTGCACATGACGCTGCACGACGCCACCGGCGCCAGCATCGTCGTCGAGTACATCGGCGGCGAGCTGCGCCTCCACGACAATCCCACCGGCGTGCTCACCAATGCGCCGAGCTTCAGCTGGCACATCGCCAACCTCGGCAACTACCTCAGTCTTTCGGCCTATGACCCGAAGCCGCTTCAGGTCGGCTCGTTGACGATCGCGCCGCCCAGCACCGGCTCCGGCGCCCCCGGCCTGCCCGGCGACATGTCGGCCCCGGCGCGCTTCGTCCGCGCCTTCCTCTACTCGCGCGCAGCACCCGTCCTGCCGACGAGCAGCGATTCCGTGGGCAATGCCTTCCACATCCTGAACAACTTCGACATCGCGCCGGGCATCATCCGCACCGAAGCGGACAGCAAGGCCGGCGGCGGCGTGGCCGGCATCGAGACGACGGAGTGGAGCGTCGTGGCCGACACCAAGACCAGGCGCTACTACCTGCGCACCTACACCGACAGCCAGTCGCGCATGGTCGACCTGACCAAGGCCGATCTCGACGCCAAGGCGATCCGCTTCATCCCGATCGACAAGCCGGGCACCGTCCAGGATCTCAGCCGCTAACGAGAGAAGCCGGGGGAACGCTTCTTCGCCGAGGAACCGACCGGCATCAGATAACCCACGAGTAGGCGCGCGACTTCATCGATGAACCGCTCGCGGTCGCCCTTCAGCGCGTTGGGCTTGTTGATGACGAACTCGTGGGTCAGGGCCTCGACGGCAGTCACGCCGATATAGGTCGCGGTGTCGAGATCCTCGACCGAGATCTCGGCCCGGCGTGTCTCCAGATACGTCCTGACCATCCCGAAGGTTTCCCGCTGCAGCGCTTCGATCTTGGCGAGCTGCCCCATGCGCGGCACCTGCTCGGCGAAGATGCGATGCAGGGCGGAATCGACGAGATGGGCGTCGACCGATGCCTTGACCAGCTCGCGGATCGCCGACGCCAGGTCGAGCGAGGCCACTTCCTTGAGGCCATTGCGCAACAGCGTGAGCATCTCGCGATTGTGACGCGCCACCAACGCCGCCACGAGAGCCTCCTTGTTCGGGAAGTACTGGTAGAGCGAGCCGACGCTCACGCCGGCTGCGGCGGCGATCCGGTTCGTGCTGGCGCGATCGTATCCTTCGCGCGTCAGAACGCGAGCGGTTGCGTCCAGCAGCGTCTCCACCATCGCCTGGGATCGCTTCTGCGAGGCCGATTTTCGCGGGGTCGTCGGGATTGCGCGCGCCATGGGAACACCGGTGGCCAATGCGAGTAGACAACACGAGCCATAGCTCGCAAATTCAGGACATGCAACGCCCTGCTGCTCTCCCGCAAGGATCGAAGGGGACTGCGATGTTCACCCTGCCGTATCGCACGCTGATGCACTACAAGCGCTGGGCTACCAACGGCCTAAATGGAGTCGTCGCCGAACATCTCGACCGCCTGGCACCGGACGACCGGTTCGTGGTCCTGCGGCTGCTCGACCATATCCAGGTCGTCGACGAGATCTTCAGCGGCAATCTCGAATCGCGCCCTCACGGTTATCTGACCGCCCGCTCGGCTGAGATTCCTTCCTTGGACACACTCGCGAGCAAGGCCGGCTCGACCGCTGACTGGTACGCCGGTTACGCCGATGCGCTGATGCCGGAGAAGGTCGACGAAGTGGTGGACTTCGCCTTCGCCAACGGCGAGCCCGCGAGCATGACGCGCGGCGAGATGCTCCTGCATGTCGCGATGCACGCCGCCGGGCACCGTGGCCAGGTCGCGATCCTATTGCAGAAGAATGGCATCCAGCCCTTCCCGGACCGGATGACCGATTTCCTCAAAGCCGAGACCGACGGTCCGAAGAAATAAAAGCGACAGCCGATGTGCCGCTCATGACGCGATTGCGCACGCCTTTCACGAATGGCGACGGCGCAGCGCCTGGGCGGTCCGGCGCAGCGTGGCGCCGAACTCGGCAATCGCCGTCGAGCGGGTTTCGTCGGCCTGACTGACCATTGCATAGGTGAAGGGTATGCGTGGCTGAAAGCGGCGGGCGACCACGCCGGGTGGCAAGGTATCGTGTGGCACCGGATGAGTGATGGCGATGCCCGCACCGAGATTGACGAGGGCCATCGCGATCAGCGTGCTGTCGACAACTGCGGCGATCGTCTGGCTGATGCCGGCCTGGGCGAAGGCATCGTCGAGTCGCTGCCGGATGATCGCCGCCGACTGGGTGAGCACCAGTGGCACGCCGAGAAAATTGGCCGGCGTCAGGACGGTGCGTCGGGCGAGTGGATGGCGCGCCGGCAGGAGCACAGCGGCCTCGGACTCGAGCACGGGTTCGACCCTCAGGCCGACACCGTGGAAGGGCATCGCGGCCAGGCCGACATCGATCCGGCCGGCGCGCAGCTCCTCGAGCTGAGCCTGGCGGCCGATGACCTCGAGTTCGAAAGTGAGATTCGGCCAGGTTTGGCGGTGCGCGGCGACGGCCCGCGCCAGCAGGCCGATGGCCAGCGGCGAGATGGCGCCGATCCGCAACAACCCCTGGCTGCCGCGGCGCAACTCGCCGGCGACGACGACGAGTCGCGCGAGACTGCGCATCGCCGACTGACCCTCGTCAAGGAAATGCCGGCCGCGCTCCGAGAGAACGAGGCGTTTGGCGCGCCGTTCGAAGACGGCAAAGCCCAGTTCGGCTTCGAGGGCGGCCAGCAGCCGGCTGACCGCCGGCTGGCTCAATCCAAGCGCATCGGCGGCACGGGTCACCGTCCCGGTCTCACGAACCGCCAGGGCGGCGCGCAGCTGCTTTAGGTCAAAGGATCGGCCGGCGACGGAAGCAGAGAGAGCCATGATGTTTCTCACGCATGAAGTGATCCGAATATATCATTTCTTCGCATGACTACGGAAAGCTAGGCTTTTGCAATCAGCAGAGCGTCGACGGGAAGCGTGCTCCCGTACGCGCCGAACTCCCGGGAAGGAAGCGAGCCATGAATATCCTGTTCATCACCTCCGACCAGCAGCGTGGCGATTGCTATGGCTTCGAGGGCCGCAAGGTGAAGACGCCGCATCTCGACATGATGGCGCGCGAAGGGACGCGCTTCTCGGCCTGTATCACGCCAAACCTGGTCTGCCAGCCGACGCGCGCCTCGATCCTCACCGGCCTGCTGCCGTCGACCCATGGCGTTTCCGACAATGGCATCGACTTGCCCGACGCAACCGGCGAGGCCGGATTTGCAGGCGCCTTCGCCAAGGCCGGCTACAGCACCGGCTATATCGGCAAGGCGCATTTCAAGACTTCGAACACCTTCAAGGCGACCGGTTCGCCGGAATGCCGCCTGACCGAACAGCGCGACGACTGGAACGGCCCCTACATGGGCTTCTCGCACGTCGAACTGATGGTCGAGGGCCACAATACGCGGGCGCCGCGCAAGCCGCCTTTCACCCAGCACTACGAGCGCTGGTACTACGCCGACGGCCGCGGCGAGGAGAAGAACAAGCTGCTGTTCACCGCATTGCCGCCGGCGACGGACGCTGCCCAGACCTATTCGTCAGCGCTGCCGGTGGTGTGGCACAATTCGACCTGGATCGGCGATCGCACGATCGAGTTCCTCCGCGCCAACAAGGACCGGCCGTTCTGCGCATGGGCGTCGTTCCCCGACCCGCACCATCCGTTCGATTGCCCCGAACCGTGGAACCGACTGCACCATCCCGACGAGGTGGACCTGCCGGAGCACCGGACGATGGATCTCGAACGCCGCCCGTGGTGGCACAAAGAAAGCCTCTATGGCGTTCCGAAGCTCGACGATCCCTGGCTGCGCACCTTCCGCGAGAAGCACTCGCGCACGCCGGTGCAGACCGACAAGCAGCTGCGCGAGCTGATTGCCAACTATTACGGCATGATCTCGCTGGTCGACCACAATGTCGGCCGCATCCTGGCGGCGCTCGACACGTATGGCCTGTCGGAGAACACACTCGTCATCTATTCGACCGACCATGGCGACTGGCTGGGCGATCACGGGCTGATCCTCAAGGGACCGATGGCCTATGAAGGGCTGTTGCGCATCGGCCTGCTGATGCGCGGCCCGGGCGTGCCGGCCGGCAAGGTGATCGGCGATCCGGTCTCGACCATCGACCTCGCGAGGACCTTCGCCGACTACGCCAATGTCTCGCTGCCCGACGCGCGCCACAGCACGAGCCTGCGGCCGCTGATCGAGAAGGATGCGACGCGCGACTTCGCCTACAACGAATGGGACCTGCGCGCCTCACGCTGCGGCGTCGACCTCTGGCTGCGCACGGTGCGCACGGCGACCCACAAGCTCACCCTGGAAACCAATTCCGGCGCCGGCGAGCTCTACGACCTGGTCAACGATCCGCAGGAGATGGACAACCGGTTCGGCGATCCCGGCATCGGCAAGGTGCAACGCGAGTTGGAAGACATGATCCGCAGCCGGCCCAAGGATCAGATCGATCCGCTGCCCCAGGTCGGGATGGCCTGATCATGGCCCCCCACCGGCGTGACGTCCTCACCGCTGGCCTCGCCCTCGGCCTGGCACCCGCCCTCGTCGCCAGACCCGCCCGGGCACAGGCATGGCCCGACGGGCCGATCAGGTTCATCGTCGGCTACGCGCCGAGCGGGTCGTCGGACGTTTCGGCCCGCGTCGTCGGCGAAGCGGTCGCGGAACGGCTGCGCACCCTGGTCGTGGTCGAGAACAGGCCGGGGGCCCAGGGTCGCATCGCCGCCGACCTGGTGGCGCGCGCCAAGCCGGATGGCCAGACCTTCCTGGTCGGCTCGGCCGAAGGCCTGTTCCAGCAGGCGCTGGACGAGAAGAAGCCGATCAAGGCCGGCCAGCCGCTGGTGCCGGTGACGATTCTCACCATCCAGTCGCTGGTGATCGCCGCCCATCCATCGCGCGGCTGGAAAACACTCGCCGACGCGGTCGCCGCCGCCAGAGCCGACAAGGAGGGGTTGCCTTATGCCACGCCCTCGGCCGGCATCGGCTCCAACGCCATTGCCGCCGAGCTGATCTTCCGCAAGGCCGGCGGCAAGATCATGAACGTGCCGTACAAGGGCGGCGGACAGGCCGTGCAGGACCTGCTGGCCAATACGGTGCCGCTCGGCGTGCTCGGTTCGGCCCCGGTGGTGCCCTACGCATCGACCGGCAAGCTGGTATTGCTTGCGGTGACCTCGAAGGATCGCGATCGGTTGCTCCCCAACGTGCCCGGCATGGCCGAGTCGGGCTATCCCGACATCGATATCGCGCAATGGTTCGGCGTCTTCGCTCCGGCCGGCACACCCAAGGAGATCGTCGATCGCATGGCCGCGACAGTGGGCGAATCACTGGCCGATCCCAAGGTCGTCGCGCTGCTGGCCAAGGCGGCACTGTCGGCGGTCGGCGGCACGCCCGAGGCGACGGCGCGGCGCTACGAGACCGAAGGGGCAGCCTGGCTCAATGCAGTGCGTACACTGGGTATGGTGCCGGGCGGCTGAGCGACGCTCAGTTCAACTTACCGGATCGCCCATCAGGTCTGAGCCCTTGTCTCCGGCAGCGTAGTTCGTTTCAATAGGCGAACAGGTGAGGCCTGACCGCGATCCTGACGCTGCTCGCCAGTACGGCCGAGGAGGCAGAATGAGAAGTAGGCATTTGCGATGTCAGCACGCAAAGCCGGCGCGGTAACCACATGGCTGATCGCACTCACCCTTCTGTCGAGAGCGATAGTTCGCCTGCAGAGCCTCGCTTTGGCAGCCGGCTCGGCGAGACGGAGCGGCCAAATCTCGAGGTAAGCACGGCATTACCGGCCATGAGCGAGGTCGAGGAGAGAGAGGCAAGAGGACGCGAGCTCCGCGCCGCACAGGAGCTTGCCCGAAGGCGCCGTCGCCAGACCATTGTGGTCAGTGCGATCGCCGTCATCATCCTGGCACTGGGTGGCACGGCAACATGGATCTTCCGGGAGCTGGCGGTCTTGCGCGAAAGCCAGGTCGCGCAGCTCGAGTACGAGAACGCCGTCCTCTCAAGATTGCTTCGCCAGGAGTACCAGCAGCGCTTCGACAGTGCGAGAGTGCCCGCGGCACGCCAGGAAATCGTCGCGCAAAGCGTCAAAAAGATCCTCAGCAATCGCGCCCGGTATGAACGCCTGACGAAATCGACGACGATGCCCTGGTACTTCCTTGCGATCATTCATGGCCTGGAAGCCGACTTCAGGTTCGATGCGCACCTGCATAACGGCGACCCTTTGACAGCCCGTACGGTCCGTGTGCCGGCGGGACGCCCGGCTCAAGGCAAGCCGCCGTTCAGCTGGGAAGAAAGTGCGATGGATGCCATCGCGATCAATCGCTACGACAAGTGGAACGACTGGAGCATTGCCGGAATGCTTGTCGTTTGGGAGCGCTACAACGGCCTTGGCTATCGGCACTATGGCGTCAACTCGCCGTATGTATGGGCGTGCACCGACCTCTATGCGAAGGGTCGCTTCGTGGCCGACGGGAAGTACGATGCCAATGCCGAATCCAGGCAATGCGGTGCGGTCGCCTTGCTGAAGGGCCTGATAGCGACGGGTGCGGTATCACCGCCGCCGGGCCCAAGATAGGCTCCCATAGAGTCCGCATGTCCTGACGGAAAGGGCCCGACGGCAGGAGTGCCGTCGAGCCCATCATGTCAGTTCAACGCGAAGCGACCGCCTGACTTTTCCCGTCACACCACCCGGAAGTTCTTGAACTGCCAGGGGTCGGACTTGTCGACGTCCTCGGGGAAGAGTTCGCCGCGGCCCTCGAGCGGGGTCCAGTCGCTGTACTTGCCGACGACCGGGCCGAGATAGGGCATGCAAATCTCGAGGTTGCGCGCGAAGTCCATCTCGTCGGCCTCGACGATGCCCTCGTTCGGGTTCTCGAGCGCCCAGATCATGCCCGAGAGCACCGGCGCCACGACCTGGATCGAAGTCGCGTTGTTGTAGGGCACAAGCTTGCGCGCCTCGTCGATGTCGATCTGCGAGCCGTACCAGTAGGCGCCCTTCTTGTGGCCCATCAGCAGCACACCGAGTTCGTCGCGGCCCGAGACCACCTCGTCGACGATCAGGCGCTGGTGCTTCTGCTGCTCCAGGTTCTTCCCGGTGAGCTCGTGCAACGACATGATCGCCTGGTCGCACGGGTGATAGGCGTAGTGCACGGTCGGCCGGTAGACGACCTTCCTGCCGTCATGGACGGTCAGGTAGTCGGCGATCGAGATCGACTCGTTGTGCGTGATGATGAAGCCGTGGAACGGACCCTCGATCGGCGTCCAGGTGCGGACCTTCGTCGTCGCGCCCGGGCGATTGAGATAGATCGCGGCATCGCAGCCGAAGGTGTGGCGCTTGCCGTCGGGCGGCAGCGCCTTCTCGTGCGTGCCCCAGCCCATCTCGGCGGGCTGGCCGCCCTCGGAGATGAAGCCGTCGATCGACCAGGTGTTGACGAACTCGCCCACTTCCTTGGGGATCGCCGAGACCTGCGTGTCGCGCTCGGCGATATGGATCGTCTTGACGCCCAGGCGCTGGGCGAGCTTGCCCCAGCCCTCGCGCGTGGTCGGCACGGGGGTCTTCACACCGGTGTCGCGCGCGATGTTCACCAGTGCCTGCTTGGCGAAGTGCGAGACCAGGCCCGGGTTGGCGCCGTGGGCGACCACCGCCGTCGTCCCGCCCTTGTGGCGCGACTTCAGCTTCAGCATCGTGTCGCGCAGCGCGTAGTTCGAGCGGCGCGAGACCGACAGGTTGGGATCGGAGTAGCCGCCCGGCCACGGCTCGATGCAGGTGTCGAGGTAGAGGACGCCCTTCTTCTGGCAAAGCTCGATCAGCGCGGTCGACGCGACCTCGACCGAGAGATTGAGCAGGAAGTCGCCCTGGCCCAGCCGGTTGTCCAGGGTCGAGCGGACGTTGGACTCGGTCAGGCGCTTCTCGACGAACTCGACGCCGTAGCGCTCCGCCTCGTCCTCGCCGCCGCGCATGTCGTCGGTGATGATGGTGATCTGCTCGGGCTTGATGCCGATGTGGCGCAGGATCAGCGGCAGCACGCCCTGGCCGATCGAGCCGAAGCCCACCATGACCAGGCGGCCGTGGAAATCGAGGTACTTCTTTGCGGAAGGCTTGCGCGCGGTCTTTTTCGCCATTTCAGCGTCCCCGTTCCTTTCACGAGCAGTCAGTAAAAACAGCAACGGGGCCTTTCTCAAGGCCCCGTCGTTCCGTACGCCCGAATTGTGTCAGTTCAGATGCAGACCGCCTTGAGCGGTGCGAAGCCGTTGAACGCGACCGAGGAGTAGGTCGTCGTATAGGCGCCGGTCGAGAGGATCTCGACCTTGTCGCCCGGCTTCAGGGACAGAGGCATTTTATACTCCGTCTTTTCGTAGAGGATGTCGGCCGAGTCGCAGGTCGGGCCGGCGAGCACCACGGGGCCCATGCGCGTGCCCTCGCCGGGCGTGCGCAGGCGGTACTTGATGCTCTCGTCCATCGTTTCGGCCAGGCCGGAGAACTTGCCGATGTCGAGGTAGACCCAGCGCTTGCGGTCGCCCGCGGCCTTGCGCGAGACCAGCACGACCTCGCTCTGGATCACGCCGGCGTCGCCCACCATGGAGCGGCCCGGCTCGATGATCACCTCGGGCATGCGGTTGCCGAAGTGGCGCACCAGCGCGCGGGTGACCGCGTCGCAATAGGCGTCGATGCCGCTCACCTCGGCGCGATAGCGCGCGGGGAAGCCGCCGCCCAGGTTGACCATGCGCAGGTCCACGCCCTCTTCGGCGAGCGCAAAGAACATCTGCGAGACCTGGGCCAGCGCCTTGTCCCACTGCTCGAGGTCGGTCTGCTGGCTGCCGACATGGAAGGAGATGCCGTACGCGTCGAGGCCCCAGTCCTTGGCCTTGCGCAGCAGGTCCTTGGCCATCTCCGGCGCGCAGCCGAACTTCTTGCTGAGCGGCCATTCGGCGCCGCCGCAATCGACCAACACGCGGCAGAATACGCGGGCGCCCGGCGCCACGCGCGCGAGCTTCTGCAGCTCCGCCTCGCTGTCGAAGGCGAACAGGCGCACGCCCTGCTGGTAGGCCCAGGCGATGTCCTTTTCCTTCTTGATCGTGTTGCCGAAGGAGATGCGGTCCATCGAGACGCCGGTCGCCTGGACCATCTCGATCTCGCCGCGGCTCGCCGTGTCGAACTTGGAACCGGCCGTGGCTAGACGAGCCAACACCTGTGCGGCTGGATTGGCCTTCACGGCGTAGAAAATGTGCGCCGTCGGCAGCAGCTCACGCATGCGCCGGAAGTTGCTCTCGACCACGTCGAGGTCAATCACCAGGCACGGCGTCTCGGGCTGCTGCTCGCGGAGGTAACGGAAAATACGCTCGGTCATCGCTGGGGGGTTCCCCGTAAGGATAGTCAGTCTGTCGGAAAAGGATCGAACAACGACGTACGGCGCCAGGCGTGGCGCGATACGTCAGCCGATACTCGACTGAGCTAAGATCCGTTTATGCGGCTGAGCGAGGAAGGAGGCCCGAGCGAAGGTCGGGCAAAGGACATAATAGCGGGGAACGCGCCCCGCGCGGTGTGCAACCATCTCAGAAGCTCCTTCCCGGACCCGGCTCAAAACCGGCACTGCCAAAAAGAACACTTTCCGTCGTTGCGTAACCACAGAGGGCCAGCGGCACGTGCGTTGGGCGTCTTGGAACGCTATCTACAACTAATCGACGCGGTTACAAGAAGAATCTGCCCCGCCTTGGAAATTAGTGCCCCACTTGTAGGTCGCGTGGCACATCCATGTCAGACGCGTGGCACCGAGGAGCCCGGCAGCTTGATCGAGGCGGCGAGCACGGTGAGCGGCACCAGCATCACGACGGAGCCGATGAGCGCGGTGCGGACGTCGAAGAAGTTAGCGATCTTCCCCCACAGCAGCGCGCCCAGCACCATGGCGCCGAAAAACACCATCTGGTGGACCGCCATGCCGCGCGCCCGCATGTAGTTGGGCAGGATCATCTGCACTGAAGCGCCGTTGTTCGCGATGACGGTGATCCAGCAGGCGCCGTTGATGGCGACGACCGCGCCGACCACGATCGGCGTCATGACCAGCGCCGCCACCAGCGTGGCCGCCGCCGAGACGCCCATCGCCCAGATGTTGGCGCGATCGGCGCCCAGCAGGCGGTTCACCATCGGCAGCGAGAAGGCCGCGGCGACGGCGCCGGTGCCGAACACGCCGTAGAGGATGCCGAAGGTGAACTCGTCGAGGCCAAGCTCGAAGCGGCCGATCACCGGCAATAGCGTGCCCATGGCGATGCCCGGCACGAAGAAGCAGAGGCCGCGCGCGAAGATGGCGCGGAGTTCCGCCGAACCGCGCACGAAGGCGATGCCGGCGCGGGCGGCCTCGCCCAAGGTCTCGCGGCGCTGCGCGGCGCGCGCCTCGGCCGGCCGCTTCCACGCCCGCATGGCCAAGATGACGCCGACATAGGTGAAGGCGTTGATGGCGAAGAGCAGGAAGACGCCGACCAGACTCAGCAGCATCTGGCCGATGACGGGACCGACGGTGCGGGCAAGATTGAAGCCGGCGCTGTTCAGCGCGATGGCCGGACGGAGCTGCGGTCCCGTGACGATCTCCGGCACCACGGCGTGCCAGGCCGGCGCGTTCATGGCGTTGCCGAGCCCCATGCAGAAAGAGAGCGCCAGCAGGTTCCAGTGGTTGAGCAGGCCGAAGAAGGCCAGCACCGCCAGGGTCGCGGCCACGCCCATCATCCAGATCTGGCAGCAGATGATGTAACGGCGGCGGTCGAAACGGTCGGCCAGGATGCCGGCGAAGAAGCAGAACAGGAACATCGGCAGGGTGCCGGCGGCGGCCAGCAGGGCCACGAAGATCGGCTCCTGCGTCAGGCTGGTCATCTCCCAGGCGGCGCCCGTGGTCTGCATCCAGCCGCCGACATTCGACATCAGGTTGGCGATCCACATCGCCAGGAACGATCGGTTGGCGAGCGGCGCGAAGGCGGAGGGCGGCTTCGGTGGCCGCGCGGGCGCCGGCCCGGGAGTTGTCGGTGTCACCCCGCCAGCACCTTCTCGTAGATGCGGTGGGTCTTGTAGTGCACCCCGCCGACCGAGCGGATGATGTTGTTGGTCGCCTTGTTGTCCTCGAGGATCCAGCCCAGTTCGGCCGAGGTCTTGCCCAGCCGCTTGCCGTTTGCCCTGAGCGTATCGATGGCGATCATGGCAAGGCCGGCGCCCAGCAGCGGATGGTTACGGAATTTCTTCTTCACGCCCATCAGCGGGACGCGCGTGCTACCGACGCCGGCGATCTTCAGCCGCCACAGGAGCTTGGCGAGGTTGATCGGGCCGAGCTTGCCGTTGAACTCCTCGACCGCCTCGTAGAGGTTGGTGAGCGCCACGATGAAGGCCACGGTCTCGTCGTCGACATCAACGAACACCGCTAGCTCCGGCACGATCACCGGGCCGAAAGCCTTGGAGGCATGGTCGATCTCGGCCTGGGTGAAGGGCACGAAGCCCCAATTGTCGCTCCAGGCGTCGTTGAAGATACTCACCAGGGTGCGGACCTCGGCGTCGAACATCTTCATGTTGGCCGTGCGCACCTTGACCCGGCCTTCGAGGCCGCCGCGCGCCAGCAGCTTGGCGCCGATCGTCTGGGGCGCGTTCTGGACGTCGTAATCGTAGGAGAAGACGTCCTTGGCCTTGGCATAGCCGCAGGCCTCGACCCTCGCCCCGGCATAGGGCGGATCGTAGGGCACCATCAGGACCGGGCGGCTGTCGAAGCCGTGGACCAGCAGGCCCACCTCCTCGTTGACCGAGAGGCTGAACGGGCCGGTCGCGCGCTTCATGCCCTTGGTCAGCAGCCAGGCCTCGGCGGCAGCAAAGAGGGCAGCAAAGATCGCCGGATCGTCCTCCGCCGCCAGGCAGCCGAAATTCCCCGTGCTGTCGTTGTAACGTTCGAGATGGGCGCGATCGATCTGCGCCGAGATACGGCCGACCACCTTGCCCCCTCGGCGCGCCAGGAAGAAGCGCACCTCGACATGCTCGAACAGCGGATTCTTGCCCGGCGTGAAGGCTTCTTTTCGCTCGACGTCGAGCGGCGCGATGTAGCCCTTGTGGCCGGCATAGAGGCGCTTGGGGAGCGCGATGAAGGCTTTCAGGTCGGCCTTGGTCTCGACCGGGCTGACGATGATGTCGGACGAAGCCATTGCCGCCTCAAGCTGCCAGGGCGGACGGTGCGCCGCTGTTGAACACGATCCGGCCGTCGGGCTCGCAGCCCATGCCGTCGGCCTTCAGCGCGCGGATGTCGACGGCGATGCGCCATCCCCCGCTCTCACGCTCGATGCCGATCAGGTGATAGCGCGCGCGACCGTACTTGCTGCCTGCCGCGGCCGAGGCCGAGGTGACGCCGACCACGGGGACAGGCCCGTGCGGCCCCATGATGCGCGCAACCTCGCTGCGATGGTTGTGGCCGTGCAGCACGATCTCGCAGCCGACCCGGCGGATCATCGCCTGGAAGGCCGCCGCATCGGTCAGGCGCTTGAAGCGCGATTCGGTGGTGAGCGGCGGATGATGGATCATCACGACACGGCAGAGGCCCTCGCGGCCCAGTTCCGCCAGCAGTTTCTCGGCGGCGGCGATCTGTGCCTCGCCCAGGGTGCCGGTCGCCAGCAGCGGCGGCTTCGGCAGGCCGCTGTTCAGGCCGACCAGCGCCACCGGTCCGCGCCGGCGCACGGTCGGGAAGACCTTGAAATCGGCGGCCGGCGGCTGCCCGTCGCCCGCCATGTAGGCGCCCCACAGGCCGAGCCCCTCGCGCCACAGGGTCGAGACATAGACATCGTGGTTGCCGGGAATGACCGTGACCTCATCCGGCGTGCCGAGGGTCGCGAGCCACCTGGAGGCGCGGGCAAACTCGTCGGGCAGCGAGATGTTCACGAGGTCGCCGGTCAACGCGATATGATCCGGCTTCTGCGCCTTGATGTCGGCCACGATGCCGGCCAGCGCCTCGGGGCGATGAAGGGCCACGCGATTGCGCCACCAGTTGTAGTAGCCGGTGGCGCGCTTACCCAGCAGATCGAAGACGCGCGCCTGCGGCATCGGCAGATGCGGATCGGACAGATGAGCGAGGGTGAACATGGCGGATGCGCCCCTTAGCGGGCGCCGCCTACCACGCGGAGCGTGCGGTCGTCGAGAACGCCGAACTGACGGGCGATGCCGGTCATGACCTCGACCATGTGCTCGAGCTGTTCCTTGGTGTGGACCGCGCAGACCGAGCAGCGCAGCAGCGAGACGCCGTTGGGCGTCGCGGGCGGCACGGCGACGTTTACATAGATGCCGGCATCGAGCATGGCACGCCAGAAGCCGATGGCGATCATGCGGTCGGGCAGATGTACGCCGACCACCGGGCCATGCTCGGGACCGAGCTTGAAGCCCTTGGCGGCGAGGCCCTCGTAGAGGGTGGCGACGTTGGCCCAGAGCTGCGTGCGCAGCTCCGGCTTGGCCTTCACGACCTTCAGCGCCTGGCGCACCGACGCCACGATCGACGGCGGCAGCGAGGCGGTGAACATGTAGGAGCGCACCGTGACGCGCAGGATGTCGAAATCCGGATCGTCCGCGACGCAGTAGCCGCCGATGGCGCCCAAGGTCTTGGAAAAGGTGCCGACGATGAAGTGGCAGTCGTCGATCACGCCGGCCGATTCGCAGAGGCCACGGCCATTGTCGCCCAGCGCGCCCAGCGAATGGGCCTCGTCGACGATCACGTAGGCCTTGTACTTCTTGCAGACGTCGATGAACTCGCGCAGCGGCGCGCTGTCGCCCAGCATCGAATAGATGCCTTCCAGCACGACCACGCGGTTGCCCGGCCGGTCGCCCAGCCGGCGCAGGCGCGCCTCGAGGCTCGACGGATCGTTGTGCTTGAAGCGCACGACCTCGGCCTGCGTCATCTTGCAGGCATCGTAGATCGAGGCATGACTGTCGGCGTCGATGAGAAGCTGGTCGCCCTCGCCCGCCAGGGTCGAGATCAGGCCGAGATTGGCCTGGTAGCCGGTCGTGAAGACCATGCAGTGCTTCTTGCCGTAGAACTCGGCGATCTCCTGCTCGAGCGCCGTGTGCTCGGTGTAGCTGCCGTTGGCGATGCGCGAGCCGGTCGTGCCCGTGCCTTCGGCGCGGATCGCGTCGATGGCGGCGTCCATGCAGCTCTGATCGAAGGTCAGGCCGAAATAGTTGTTGGTGCCGACCAGCAACGTCTTACGACCATTGATGATCGCTTCGGTCGGCGACAGGACCCTTTCCATGCGGATCTGGAAAGGGTCGTATCCGGTGGTCCGAACGTCCCGATAGGCCTCGAGCAGGCCTTCATACCGATCGAACAGGCCCATGGCTAACGCCGGGCGCAGAGCTTCTGGATGGTGTCGGCGAGCTGGTCGACGGTATGGATCTCGGCCACCACGTTCATGGGAATCGAGATGTCGAAGTGATCCTCGAGCTCCATGACCATGTCCATGATCGCGAGCGAATCGATAGTCAGATCCTTGGCAATCACCGTCTCGCCCGTGATCGGCCGCTCGCCGGTCTGGAACGGAGCAAGGTGACGACAGATCTCGCGAATGACCTCACCGCGCGACTGGCCGCTGATGCGGGCGCGCTCGAGGGTGTCGGTCATGCCGTCAGTTTCGACGGTCATTTGATGGGCAGTGCGCAAAACGCTCTCCAACGCCCGGGGGTGGGCGGCCATCTTGTGCCAGAAACAGCGATTCCGAGTGAAATGACAAATTGTTACGCCGTATTTCACACGCTCTATAGCCAGTGCTTCGCGCGGTACCACAAGATGGTGTCCCGGAAGCCGGACGTGAGGTCATAACGAGGCTGGAAGCCAATCGCTGCGGCCAACCCCCGGTCATCGACCGACCAGTCGGGGTGGAAGATCTCGTTCACCTTGCCCCGGGTCAGGATCTGCGTGCCGCCCCCCAGGGACTGCCGCAACCCGTTCCACCCGGCGAGGCAGGCCATGACGCCTCGCGGCACGGCGATCCGCCACGGCCGGCGGCCCAGCGCCTCGCCCGCCGCCCCGGCCATATCGGCATAGGTGTAGGCCCGCCCGTCGTCGATCCCGTAGGTGCCGTTCGGCGGCGGCCGCTCGACGGTCAGGGCCAGCGCCTCGGCGAGGTCGGCGACATGGATGAGGGACAGGCGGGCGGAGGGCAGCCGGGGCTGCGGCGCAATACCTGACTTCACCGCTCGGAAATAAGCCAGAGTCTCCCGGTCGCCTGGCCCGTAGACGGCCGGGGCCCGAACGATCGTCCAGGGGCCGCTGCGGCTGGCGACGACTGCCTCTCCCGCGCGCTTGCTCGCACCGTAGGCAGAAAGCTGCGGCTCGCGGGCGGCCAGGGAGGAGAGCAGGACCATGTGGGCGTCGGGCGCCAGCGCCGACAGGAGCGCAGCGCTGTCCCGGTTGACCGGCAGGAAGTCCCGGTCCGCCTTCGCCTTGATCAGCCCCGCGGCATGGACCACCGCGTCCGCCCCCTGAACGAGCTGGCGCAGGGCGGACTCGGAGGAGAGATCGCCCAGGACCAGGTCGGCATCGACGCCTGCCAGCGACGGCAGCGGGGTCCATCGCCGGACCAGGATGCGAAGCCGCCACCCGCGGCGCGCGAGGGCCGCCACGAGATGCGGTCCGACGAAGCCGGTGGCCCCGGTGACGGCGACCAGCTTGCCCATGGCGAGCCGTCAGGCCGCTTCGGGCTTCGGCGCGTAGAGGCCGGCGAGATAGTTGGCCTTGGTGCGGGCTCGCGACAGCTTGCCAGACGAGGTGGTCGGCAGGCCCATGGTAGGCGGAACCAGCACGACGTCGCAGTCGACGGCAATCGCCTCACGCACCGCGCCCGCAACGTCGCGCGCCAGGGAGGTCCGCGCCTCGTCGCCCGCGACCCGGGCCAGCACGGCCACGATCACGCGCTCGCCCTCGCCGGTGTCGATCGAGAAGGCCGCCGCGTCGCCGTTCTTGACGACGCGCTTGGCCTCGACCGCCCATTCGATGTCCTGCGGCCAGACGTTGCGGCCGTTGACGATGATCAGGTCCTTGGCGCGGCCGGTGACGACGATCTCGCCGTCCAGCATGTAGCCGAGGTCGCCGGTGTCGAGCCAACCGTCCACGAGGACCTCGCGGCTGGCCTCGGGCTCGCCGAAATAGCCCGGCATGACGCTGGGGCCTGAAACGAAGATGCGCCCGACCGCGCGATCGGCCAGCACGGCGCCATCGGCGCCGCGCACTTCGAGCTGGTGGCCCGGCAGCACGCGGCCGCAGATCACGAAGCGCCGCGCCCGCTGGAAGTCCGAGGGATCGGCAGCGGGCACGGCCCGTTGCGTCTCTGCCAGTGCCACGCGGTCCACCGCATCGGTGCGGACTTCGGCATCGTGCGGGCAGAAGGTGATGGCTAGGCAGACCTCGGCCATGCCGTAGCTGGGAATGAAGGCGGTGCTGTCGAAGCCATACGGCTCGAAGGTCGCCGCGAAGCGCTCCAGCACGTCGGCCCGCACCATGTCGCCGCCGATGCCGGCGTGACGCCAGCAGCGCAGATCGAGATCGGGTGGCACCTGGGCAGCACCGCGGCGGACGGCCAGGTCGTAGCCGAAGCTCGGGCTATAGGAGATGGTGCAGCGGTTGCGGGAGATGAGGTTCAGCCACTGCATCGGCCGGCGGGCGAAGTCGCGGGGCGTCAGATAGTCGATCGAGAGCTGGCTCGACAGCGGCCCCATCAGGAAGCCGATCAGGCCCATGTCGTGATAGAGCGGCAGCCAGCTCACGGCGCGATCGCCCTCGACGACATCGAGGCCGGCCGGGCCGACCATGCCGGCGAGATTGGCCATCAGGGCGCGCTGGGTGATCTGCACGCCGTGCGGGTGACGCGTGCTGCCGGACGAGAACTGGATATAGCAAAGTTCGTCGGCGCCGAGCGGCCGCAGGTCGACCTGCTTCTCGGGCAGCGCGTGGAGGACGTCCATGCCGCCGTGAAGACGAATGGCGGGGAATTCCTGCGCGGCATCGGCGAGATAGCCCGCGAGGTCGTCGAGGCCGACCGCGGCCACGGCGCCGGAGGCGGCAAACTGGCGGCGAAGCTGGTCGAGATAGGCTTCCTTGCCTCCGATGCCGACCGGGATCGAGACCGGCACGGGTAGCAGGCCGGCATACTGGGCGCCGAAAAACGAATCGAAGAAGCCCGGCCAGGTATCGGCCGTGATCAGGATGCGCTCGCCGCGCGCAAATCCGGCGCCGATCAGCTTGCGGGCGACGACCTGGGCCCGGTCGCGGATCTCGCGCCACGGCATGGCCGAGAGTTGCTCGCCCTTGGCATTATAAAAGGTCACCCCCGTCTCGCCCGTCGCCGCATAGTCGAGCATCGCCGGCACGGAGGCGAAGCCGGCGCGATGCAGGGGCAGCGTGGAATTGCGAGTGGGCAGTAGTTTCATCGGGAGGCGGGTCTCCTAGCAGAGGGGTCGGGGCCCCTTCAAGGCACGCACCACCGGCCGGCGGCCCAAGTTGACACACCCGGACCCGGGTAAGATAGTGCCCGCCCCTCGCCAAGGCCCGGAGTTTCCATCCCGGAATCGTCGGAATGGCGGGGTTTTTTGGTTTTTGAGGGAGGCTTGCTGTGATTACGGCTGTTATGCCGACGTACGGTCGCAAGGACGTCGTGTTCGAACGCGGAGAGGGCAACTATCTCTACGCGGTGGACGGCCGACGTTACTTGGACTTCACGTCCGGTATCGCCGTGAACGCGCTGGGCCATTGCCATCCCTACCTGGTCAAGGCCCTGACCGAGCAGGGCTCCAAGCTCTGGCACACGTCGAACCTGTTCCGGGTCGGCAACGGCGAGAAGCTGGCCAAGCGGCTGGCCGAGAACTCGTTCGCCGACACGATGTTCTTCTGCAACTCCGGTGCGGAAGCCATCGAGGGCGGCATCAAGCTGATCCGCAAGTATCAGTACATGAACGGCCAGCCCCAGCGGTACAAGATCATCGCCTTCCAGGCGGCGTTCCACGGCCGCCTGCTGAACGCGCTCGCCGCGACCGGCAACGAGAAGTACCTCGAAGGCTTCGGCCCGCCGGCGCCCGGCTATCGCCACGCGCCGCTGAACAACACCAACGTCGTGCGCGACATGATCGACGACGAGACCGCCGGCATCCTGGTCGAACCGATCCAGGGCGAAGGCGGCATCCGTGCCACGACCACGCAGTTCCTGAAGGACCTGCGCGCCATCTGCGACGAGTTCGGCCTGCTGCTGTTCTACGACGAGATCCATACGGGTTTCGGCCGCACCGGCAAGCTCTGGGGCTACGACTGGTCGGGCGTGAAGCCCGATGTCGCGGCGATCGCCAAGGGCATGGGCGGCGGCTTCCCGATCGGCGCCTTCATGGCGACCGAGAAGGCGGCGGTCGGCATGGTCCCCGGCACGCATGGCTCGACCTATGGCGGCAACCCCCTGGCGACCGGTGTCGCCAATGCGGTGCTCGACATCCTGCTGGCGCCCGGCTTCATCGACGACGTGCGCGAAAAGGGCGAGTACCTGAAGGGCAAGCTCGAGGACCTCTGCAAGAGGCACCCCAAGGTGTTCGTCGAGCAGCGCGGCATGGGCTTCCTGCAGGGCCTGCAGTGCGCCCCATCGGTGCCGGTGGGCGACATGGTGAACAAGCTGCAGTCGCTGGGACTTCTCGTCCCGCCGGCCGGCGAGAACGTGGTCCGCATCTTCCCGGCCCTGATCGCCGACAAGGCGGCGCTCGACGAGGGCATCGCGATTCTCGGGCAGGCGGCGGAATCCTTCGAGGCGGCGCCGAAAGCGGCCGAGTAGGCCATGTCAGCGCCCAAGCACTTCCTCGACCTCGACCAGGTCGATCCCAAGACGCTTCGCCAGATCCTCGATCACGGCAAGGCGATGAAGAAGGCACGGTCCGACGGGGGGCATGAGAAGCCGCTCACCGGCAAGACGCTGGCCATGATCTTCGAGAAGCCCTCGACACGCACCCGCGTGTCGTTCGAGGTCGGCATGCGCGAGCTTGGCGGCCAGACGATCATGCTCGGCCGCACCGACACGCAGCTCGGCCGCGGCGAGACCATCGCCGACACCGCGCGCGTGCTCAGCCGCTACGTCGACATCATCATGATGCGCACCACCGTCGAGGATAAGCTCCTCGAGATGGCGAAGTACGCGACCGTGCCGGTGATCAACGGCCTCACCGACAAGACGCATCCCTGCCAGCTCATGGCCGACGTCATGACCTACGAGGAACATCGCGGCCCCATCCAGGGCAAGTCGGTGGTCTGGTCGGGCGACGGCAACAACATGGCGACGTCGTGGATCCATGCGGCGGTGCAGTTCGACTTCGAGCTGCGCATCGCCTGCCCGACCGAGCTGACGCCGCCGGCCGACGTGGTGCAGTGGGCGGAGAAATCGAAGGGCCGCATCTCGATCGGCCACGATCCCGAGTCGATGGTGAAGGGCGCCGACTGCGTCGTCACCGACACCTGGGTGTCGATGGGCGACGAGGATCCCGACAGCCCGAGCGCCGCGCGACGACACAACCTGCTGCGTGCCTATCAGGTCGACAAGCACCTGATGAAACAGGCCAAGAAGGATGCGATCTTCATGCACTGCCTGCCTGCGCACCGCGGCGAGGAAGTGACCGCCGAGGTGATCGACGGTCCGCAGTCGGTCGTGTTCGACGAGGCCGAGAACCGCCTGCACGCCCAGAAGAGCATCCTGGCCTGGTGCCTGTCTTGAGTTCCCCATCGGGAGGATCTCCTTCCGATGACTGGGATCGCGTCCTACCGTTCCAGCTGGACGCGCTCGGCGTACGCGGCCGGCTGATCCGGCTGGGCCCTGCCCTCGACGAGGTGATCGAACGCCACGGCTATCCGCTGGCCGTGGCGCGGCCGCTCGCCGAGTCGATGGTGCTGTGCGCGACCCTCGCCACCTCGCTGAAATACGACGGCATCTTCACCCTGCAGATCACGGGCGACGGGCCGATCAGGCTGCTCGTCACCGACCTCACCAGCGACGGCGCGCTGCGCGGCTATGCGCAGTTCGATTCGTGGAAGCTTGCCATCGCGCTGGGCAGCGGCAACGTGGATGCGCCCGACGGTTACGTGCCGAAGCTGTTCGGCCAGGGCCGCCTCACCTTCACCGTCGACCAAGGCCAGCACACCGAACGCTATCAGGGCGTCGTACCGCTCGAGGGGGCGACTTTGGCCGACTGCGCCCACACCTATTTCCGCCAGTCCGAGCAGCTGCCGACCGGCATCAAGATCACCGCCCGCCGCAGCGATGCCGGCGCCGGCGCTCACTGGCATGCGGCCGCGCTGATGGTGCAGCAGATGCCGGAGTTCGATGCAGGCCGCCTCGATGTCGATGCCGAGCAGCGCGAGGACGACTGGCGCAAGGCCGTGATCCTGATGGCCTCGGCCACTGAGAAGGAAATGCTCGACCCGGCATTGCCCGGCACGACGCTGCTGCATCGCCTGTTCCATCAGGAACAGCCGCGCGTCTTCGAGCGCCGCGCTTTTGCGGCGCGTTGCCGGTGCAGCCGCGAGCGCATCGACCGCGTGCTGCGCGGAATCCGGCGCGAGGAACTGGGCGACCTGCGCGACAAGACCGGTCGCGTCGCGGTGAAGTGCGAGTTCTGCTCGACCGAATACGCCTACGACGACAACGATCTCGACCGCCTCTACGCTTCCGGCGCCTGAGGGCTCAGCCGGCGAGAGTCTTGTCGTAGAACACCGACCATTTCACGTCGGCATAGTCGAGCACCGGGCCGCAGCGCGCGAAGCCCGCGTTCTCGTAGACCTTCCAGGCGGCATGGTGCTGATCGCCGGTCTCCAGCACCAGACGCTTCAACCCCTCATCCCGCGCCATCGCCTCGATGCGCGCCATCATCTGCTCGCCGATCTTGCGGCCGCGATGGCTCGGCCGCGTGTACATGCGCTTCACCTCGCCGATGCCACCGGCATGCCGCTTCAACGCCCCGCAGGCGATCGCCGCGCCGCCCTCGCGCGCGATGAAGACGGTGGTGTCTTCATCGGCCATCTGCTCGACGGTCAGGTGATGGCAGTGCTCGGGCGGCGTCAGCTCGAGCAGTACCGCGTTCAGTTCCGAGACCAGCTCGCGGACCTCGTCCTGCAGCGGCGTCTCGACGGCGATCGTGAGGGACATCGACGGATCAGGCTCCATCTCTTCGGGCGAATCAGCCGTTCGGCACCAGCACCTGGCGCACGGTGGCGACGTCCTGCAGGCGGTCGAAGCCGACGTTCAACTCGTCGAAGCCGATGCGCTGGCTGACCATGCGGTCGACCGGCAGCTTGCCCTGCTGGTAGAGCGCGATGAAGCGCGGGATGTCGCGCACGGGCACGCAGCTTCCCATGTACGAACCCTTGATCGTCTTCTCCTCGCTGACGAGGCCGCTCTGCTTGAACGAGAAGTCGGCGGATATCGGCGACAGGCCGGCCGTCACCGTCGTGCCGCCCCAGCGCGTCACGAGATAGGCGGTCTCCATCGCCTTGATGGTACCGGCGAGATCGAAGGCATAGTCGACGCCGCCGTTGGTCATGTCACGCACCTGCGTGACGTGATCGGCATCCTTGGCGTTCACCGTATCCGTCGCGCCGAGCTGGCGGGCGAGGCCGAGCTTCTCGTCGGAGAGGTCGATGGCCACGATGCGGCCGGCGCCCGCGAGCACCGCACCCATCAGGCCGCTGAGCCCCACGCCGCCCAGGCCGACGATGGCCACCGAGCTACCCGGCTCGATCTGACCCGTGTTCACGACGGCGCCCACGCCCGTGACGACCGCGCAGCCGAACAGCGCCGCCACGTCGAGCGGCAGGCTGCGGTCGATCACCACGATCGAACCGCGGTCGACCACGGCGTATTCGGCGTAGCAGGAGACGCCGGAATGATGGTTCACCGGCTTGCCGTCCATGTGCAGGCGATGGTTACCCGACAGGAGCTGGCCCGCGGCGCGTGGGGTGATCGAGCGCTCGCAGATATAAGGACGGCCTTCGAGGCAGCGCCGGCAACGGCCGCAGCTCACGTTGAAGGTGAAGCAGACATGGTCGCCGACCTTCACGTCGTGCACGCCCGCACCCACTTCGACGATCTCGCCCGAGCCTTCATGGCCCAGCACGATCGGCACGGGACGCGGCCGGTCGCCGTTGATCAGCGACAGGTCGGAATGACAGAGGCCGCCGCCGCCCACCTTGACCAGGACTTCGCCCTCGCCCGGCGGATCGAGATCGACCTCGACGACGTGGATGGGCTTCGACTTCGCGAACGGGCGGGGCGCACCGCAGACCGTGAGAACGCCAGCTTTCATCTTCATGCGATTCCTCCATCGACCCGGACCAGCGATCCGGTGGTGAAACTCGACTTACTCGACGCGAGATAGAGTGCGGCCGTCACGATCTCCTCCGGCTGGCCGCTGCGCTTCAGCGCCGCCGTCGGATTGGCCTTGTGCTCCTCCGGCCAGGCCTTCGAGACGTCGGTGAGGAAGCGGCCCGGCGAGATGGTGTTCACCCTCACCTTCGGACCGTACTCCACGGCGAAGGCCTCGGTGAGCGCGTTGAGCGCCGACTTGGCGCCGGCATAAGGCGCGATCTGCGGCCGCGGGCGCAGGGCGCCGGCGCTGGAGACGTTGATGATCGAGCCGCCCTCGCCCGCCGCCATGCGGCTGCCGACCAGCGACATCAGGCGAAACGGCGCCTTGAAGTTCAGCGACACGATGCGGTCGAACAGCTGCTCGGAGGTTTCGAGCGACGAGGGCGCAAGCGGCGACGAGCCGGCATTGTTCACCAGGATGTCGACCTTGCCGAAGGCCGTGTAGGCTGCATCGACAAGTCCATCGAGCTCCTGCCAGTTGGCGACGTTGCAGGCATAGGTCGCAGCCTTGCGGCCCATTGCCCGCACCTCGGCGGCGGCCTTGTCGCAGGCTTCGAGCTTGCGGCTGGTGATGAAGATATCGGCACCGTGGGCGGCAAAGGCCTTCACCATCTGGTACCCCAGTCCGCGGCTGCCACCGGTGACGAGGGCGACTTTGCCCGTGAGATCGAAGTAATTGGTCATGATGAAAGGCCCGGTCAAAAAAGGATCATGACAGAAGCATAGCGCCACATCCTTGCTTAGTGGCATGTAGCTTGCTTAGTTTGTCCTCGGAGCGAAACAGCAGGCCGTCATGAGCATCCACGTCGCGCTGCATCATCGGACGACCTACCGGTACGACCGACTCATCGAATTGGGCCCCCAGATCGTGCGTTTGCGGCCGGCGCCGCACAGCCGTACGCCCGTGCTCTCCTATTCGCTGAAGATCACGCCGGCCCAGCACTTCATCAACTGGCAGCAGGATCCGCAGGGTAATCACCTCGCCCGGCTGGTGTTTCCGGAGAAGACCGACCTGTTTGAGGTCACGGTCGACCTGGTGGCCGACATGTCGGTCATCAACCCGTTCGACTTCTTCCTGGAGCCGTCGGCCGAAAACTGGCCCTTCGCCTATGACGCGTCGCTGGCCGAGGAGATCGCCCCGTTCCGCAAGTTGGAACCGCTAGGGCCGCAACTGTCGGCCTGGCTCGCCAAGGTCGACCGCAAGAAGCAGCGCACCATCGACTTCGTCGTCGGCCTGAACGCCCGCCTGCAGCAGGAGATCGGCTACATCGTCCGCATGGAGCCGGGCGTGCAGACCTGCGAGGAAACGCTTACCCGCGCCAAGGGCTCGTGCCGCGACACCGGCTGGCTGCTGGTCATGATCCTGCGTCACCTGGGCTTCGCCGCGCGCTTCGCCTCGGGCTACCTGATCCAGCTCGTCGCCGACGAGAAGCCGCTCGACGGCCCGGCGGGCACCAGCCACGATTTCACCGACCTCCACGCCTGGTGCGAGGTCTACCTGCCGGGTGCCGGCTGGATCGGGCTCGATCCGACCTCCGGCCTGCTGACCGGCGAAGGCCATATACCGCTCGCCTGCACGCCCGAACCGTCCAGCGCCGCGCCGATCGAAGGCGCGCTGGAAAAGGCCGAAGTCGAGTTCGAGCATGCGATGACGGTGACGCGGGTGCGCGAGACGCCGCGCACCACCAAGCCCTACACCGAGGAGCAGTGGGCCACGCTGCTCAAGGTCGGCGAGGCGATCGAAGCCGACATCGGCAAACACGACGTGCGCCTCACCATGGGCGGCGAGCCGACCTTCGTGTCGGTCGACGATATGGACGGGCCGGAATGGAACACGCTGGCGCTCGGCCCTGAGAAGCGGCGGCTGGCGGGCGTGCTGTTCCGCAAGCTCGCGCATCGTTTCGCGAACGGCCCGCTGCTGCATTTCGGCCAGGGCAAATGGTATCCCGGCGAGCAGCTGCCGCGCTGGGCGCTCGGTTGCTACTGGCGCAAGGACGGCGAACCGATCTGGCGCGACCCGCACTTCTATGCGCTGGAGTCCAAGCCAGTTGGCGCCACGGTCGAGGCCGCGCACCGATTTGCGCTCGCCTTCGCGCAGCGCCTGCAGCTCGATCCCGACTATCTTTTCCCGGCCTACGAGGACACCTGGTACTACCTCTGGCGCGAGAGGCGACTGCCGAGCAACGTCGTGGTCGACGAAGCGAAGGTGAAGGATCCGCTGGAGCGCGAGCGCCTGGCGCGCGTCTTCGAGAAGGGCCTCGAAAGCTCGGTCGGCTACGTGCTGCCTGTTATTCGTGACCACAACGGCCGCGGCAACGGGCATGGCCCCGGAAATGGGCATGCGCCCCGCTGGAAGAGCGGCCCGTGGTTCTTGCGCACCGAGAAGTGCTACCTGATCCCCGGCGATTCCGCGATCGGCTACCGGCTGCCGCTCGATTCGCTGCCCTGGGCGGCCCCCGGCGACACAGACTTCATCGTCCAGCCCGACCCGATGGCGCCGCATCCCGACCTGCCGCCGCTCGATGCCTTCCGCCGCGCGCCGGTGCTGCGCCGGCAGGAACCCGGCCTCGCGGGCGACGCGGCCGGCGATGCCGAGGCGCGCCGCGAGGCGTGGCGTCGCGCGCTGGCGCCGAACACAGGCGCGGGCCCGGCCGTCGGCGGTTCGGCCGCGGGCATCGTGCGCACCGCGATGGCCTTCGAGCCGCGCGACGGTCATCTGCACGTCTTCATGCCGCCGACCGAACGCATGGAGGATTATCTCGATCTCGTGACGGCGCTCGAGGATACGGCCGAGGAGCAGGGCCTGCCGATCTTCATCGAGGGCTACACGCCGCCCGGCGATTCGCGCGTCCTGAACTTCAGCGTCACGCCCGATCCCGGCGTGATCGAAGTGAACATCCATCCCTCGGCGACCTGGACCGATCTCGTCGAGCGTACGGAGATCGTCTACGAGGAAGCGCGCACGACGCGGCTGGGCGCCCAGAAATTCATGATCGACGGTCGCCACACCGGCACCGGCGGCGGCAATCACTTCGTGCTGGGCGGCTCGTCGGCAGCCGACTCGCCGATGCTGCGCCGGCCCGACCTGCTGAAGAGCCTGCTGGGCTACTGGCTCAACCATCCCTCGCTTTCGTATCTCTTCTCGGGCCTGTTCATCGGACCGACCAGCCAGCATCCGCGCGTGGACGAGGCGCGCAACGATGCGCTGCACGAGCTGGAGATCGCCTTCCGCCAGATCGCGCCCGGTCGGCAGACGCCGCCCTGGCTGGTCGATCGCGTGTTCCGCAACCTGCTGGTCGACGCGACCGGCAACGCACACCGCACCGAGTTCTGCATCGACAAGCTGTTCACGCCCGATTCGGCCGCCGGCCGTCGCGGGCTGCTGGAGCTGCGGGCCTTCGAGATGCCGCCGCACTGGCGCATGAGCGTGGCGCAGCAGGCGTTGCTGCGCGGCCTCGTCGCCAAGTTCTGGGAGCGTCCCTACGAGCGGCCGCTCAGCCGCTGGGGCACACGCCTGCATGACGATTTCATGCTGCCGCATTTCGTGTGGCAGGATTTCAACGACGTGCTCTCCGATCTCGACGACGCGGGCTACGCCTTCTCGCCGGATTGGTTCGCCCCCCACTTCGAGTTCCGCTTCCCGAGGCTCGGCGAGGTGGCGCAGCGCGGGCTAGAGCTCGAACTACGGCACGCGCTGGAGCCCTGGCACGTGCTGGGCGAGGAGCCGGGCGGCGGCGGCACGGTGCGTTACGTCGATTCCACGGTCGAGCGCCTGCAGGTCAAGGTCGCGGGCCTCAACGACCAGCGCCACATCATCGCCTGCAACGGCTGGAAGCTGCCGCTGCGCGCCACCGGCACGGCCGGCGAATATGTCGCCGGCGTGCGCTATCGCGCCTGGCAGGCGGCGAACTCGCTGCACCCGACCATCGGCGTGCACGCGCCCCTCACCTTCGACATCCACGATTCGTGGAGCGGCCGCTCGATCGGCGGCTGCACCTATCACGTGGCCCATCCGGGCGGGCGCAACTATGACCGCATGCCGGTCAACGCCAACGAGGCCGAGGCGCGCCGCCGTGTCCGCTTCTTCGCCATCGGACATACCGGCGGAATGTCGCCGGAACCCCGTCCGCTCGACAATCCCGAGCACCCGCTGACGCTCGACCTGCGACGGGCCTAGGGCCTATAGTCCGGGCCGTCTCGAAGCTTCCTTCGTTATCATTCTGTTGCGGGCCCATGGAGTCGTTGCGCGGCCTCTCTTCCTCGCCGGCAAGCGCGTACGACGAACTGGTCACCGGCCAGAAGTCGATCCGCTATCACTGGCAAGGCATCCTGAGCGTCATCCGCTCGCTCCCCAACGGGCTGGGCGAGCGCGTGGAAAGCGCGCGCCGGCAGCTCGATGAATCGGGCGCCACCGTCAACCTGCTGGACGATCGCGGCGCGGCGCGCTGGAGCTTCGATCCGCTGCCGCTGGTCATCGCGCCCGACGAATGGTCCCGTCTCGAGGCCGGCCTGATCCAGCGCGCGCGCCTGCTCGACAGGGTGCTGGCCGATATCTATGGGCCGCAGACGCTCTTGAAGGAGCATCTGCTGCCGCCGATGCTGGTCCATGCCAACCGGCACTACCTGCGTCCGGCGCAGGTTACGGACGGTGTCGCGCCACAACAGTATCTCGGCCACTACGCCGTCGACCTGGTGCGACTGAGCAACGGGCAATGGCATGTGCTCGCCGACCATACCGAGCTGCCGGCCGGCGCGGGCTATGCGCTCGAAATGCGCCGCGTGCTGGCGCGCAGCCTGCCCGAGGCTTTCCGCTCGATCCCGGTTCGGCACCTGCGGCCCTTCGTCGACCGCTGGCACGAATCGCTGCGCTCGCTCGCGCCGGCCGCCGTCGCGCAACCCAACATGGCGGTGCTGACGCCGGGCTCCCTGTCGGCCACCTATTTCGAGCACGTCTATCTTTCGCGCGTGCTGGGCGTGCCGTTGGTCGAAGGCGGCGACATGGTGGCGCGCGACGGCCAGGTCTCGATCAAGACGCTGGCCGGCCTTCGCCCGGTGCACGTGCTACTGCGGCGCCTCGACAGCGCCTTCGCCGATCCGCTGGAGATGCGCGCCGATTCCGCGCTGGGCGTCACCGGCCTCGTCGAGGCCACGCGCAGCGGCAAGATCTCGCTCGCCAACGCGCTGGGCTCGGGCGTCGTCGAGACACCGGCGATGATGCCGTTCCTCGAACGGCTGAGCGAACGGCTGCTGGGCGAGAAGCTCGCCCTGCCGTCGCTCGACGTCTGGTGGCTGGGCGAGCCGACGGCGCTCAGCTTCGCCCTGGCCAATCTCGATCTCATGATCGTGCGCCCCTGCCTCGGCCAGGACCGCGAACCCATCATCGTGGGCATGCTGGAGACAGCCGAACGCAAGGCGCTGGTCGAGCGCATCCGCGCCAATCCCGGCCAGTTCGTCGCGCAGTATCCCATGACGCCGTCGCTCACGCCCAAGTGGGACGGCAAGTCGCTCGTGCCGTCGGCGGTCGTGCTGCGCGTCTTCGTGGTGGCCGATCACGACACCTATCACGTGCTGCCGGGCGGCATCGCCCGCGAGCCCGACGGCGACACGGCGCTGCGGTCGCTCGCCCGCCTGCACGGCACGCTGAAGGACGTGTGGGTCCTCGCCGAGGATGCGGCCGACGTGCAGCTCCCGCCGATGCGGCGCTTCCATCAGCTCAGCGTCGAGCGCGGCAGCGCCGACCTGCAGAGCCGCGTCGCCGACAATCTCTTCTGGCTCGGCCGCTACATCGAGCGTCTCGACAACGATGCGCGCCTCCTGCGCACGACCGCGGCACGCATCGCACAGGGCGCTGTCAGCCCGCGCGATGCCGTCGAACTCAGGCTGCTCGGCCGGCTGCTCGACCAGGCCAATCTCATGGATCACTCCTCTGCCCTGGCGCCGCCCGAGAGTGCGCTGTTCCAGCAGGGGCTGGCGGCCGTCGCCGCGGACGATCGCGGCCTCGCCACCGTGCTCGATGGCATTCAGCGGCTCACCGCCACCATGCGCGACCGCTTCTCCGTCGACATGACGACAGCGGCGGGACCCGAGATGATCGAGGTGCGCAAGCGCCTGCTGGCCGCGCGCGGCAACCTCGACCCGCTACTCGCCGCGCTCGACGAGATCGTGCGCTTCGTGGCCACGCTCTCGGGTCTGGCGCAGGAGAACATGACGCGCGGCACCGGCTGGCGCTTCCTGGATCTTGGCCGCCGCCTCGAGCGCGCCCTGCATGTGCTGACCAGCGCGCTCGGTCCCTTCACCGTCTCGCCGATCGACTGGGATGCCTCGATGCGCCTGGCGCTCGAACTGTGCGACAGCACCATCACCTACCGCACGCGCTATCTCGGCCAGCTCCAGCCGGCGCCCGTGCTCGACCTCGTCATCCTCGACGACGCCAATCCGCGCGGTCTGGTGTTCCAGCTGCGCACCATCAAGGGTCATCTCGACTATCTGGCGCGCGCTTCGGGCGTTCAGGTCGCAGCCCTTCCGGAATCGCTGGAAGCCGATCTCGAAGCCGTGGTGCGCCAGTTCGGCGGCGACGAGCAGGCCTGGCGCCACGAAGGCCTGGCGCTCGCGATGTTGCGCGACGTCACCTCCGATACGGAGCAGCAGCTCGACAGGCTCTCCGAGGCGATCACCCGCGCCTACTTCTCGCATGTGCCGGCGGCCCAGGCCGTCGGCTCCTCGGGCGGAGACTGAGCGTGCATTACCTTCTCTCGCACCGCACGACCTATACCTACGCCAGCACGGTGGATTCGGCGCACCACATCGCACACCTACGCGCGCGCGACTTCCCGGGGCAGAAGGTCAGCTCGATCAGCATCGTCACCAGCCCGCTGCCGGCGCTTTCGGTGCAGCATGTCGACCATTTCGGCAACCTCATCGACATCTACCGGATCGACAAGCCGCACACGCGCTTCGACATCGAGGTGCGGGCCGAGGTCGAAGTGCGTTTTCCCGAGCCGCCGGCCGCCGCCTCGACGCCGCCCTGGGAAGACATCAGGGCTTCCCTTCTCGGCGACGGATTTCCCCAACCTGTGGAGGCCAGCGAGTTCGTCCACGAATCGCCGCTGGTACCGAGCGTAGAGGCTCTACGTGCCTATGGCGCACAGTCCTTCACCGTGGGACGTCCCATCCTGGAAGCGGCGCGCGAGCTGACCTCGCGCATCAAGGCCGACTTCGAATATCACCCCGGCGCGACCGACATCTCGACACCGCTCGCCGACGTCTTCGCCGGCAAGGCCGGCGTCTGCCAGGACTTCGCCCATGTCGAGATCGCGGCGCTGCGCGCGCATGGGCTCGCCGCGGGTTACGTCTCGGGATACATCCGCACGATCCATTCCGCCGACGAGATCGCGTTGCGCGGCGCGGATGCGAGCCACGCCTGGGTGGCCGTATGGTGCGGCGAAGCGGCCGGCTGGGTCCATCTCGACCCGACCAACGACCTGATCGCTCACGAGGACCATGTCGCCGTAGCCTGGGGTCGCGACTTCTCCGACGTCAGTCCGCTGCGCGGCGTCATCCTCGGCGGCGACTCCCATTCGTATGGTGTCGCGGTGACGTTGGTCCCGACGGGCTGAAACAGGCCTGTCGTCTCGACCGGAGCCTCGCGTAGCGAGGCGTAGTGGAGAGACCTTCGCTCGACCAAAAGCCGGCAAATCGTGGACAGAAGATCTCTCCACTCCGCGCTGCGCGCTCCGGTCGAGATGACGGAGGTTTTCCGAGGATCACCCGCCCAAAAAATCTTTCGTCCAACGCATGTAGTCGGCGTCTCGCGTAACCTTCTTCATCAGTTCCGGGCTGGCCACGCCCTGCAACTTCGACGGCTGTGTACCCTCACGCAGGGCTTTCAGCGTCTCGTAGGTCGCCTTCACAGCCGCCGCGAAAGGCTGGTGGCCCTGCAGCGCGATGCGGACGCGACGGGCGCTGAGATAGGCAAGATCGGTGAGGTCGCCCGACACGCCGCCCAGGATGATCGGAAGCGTGGTCGCCTCGGAGATGGCATCGAGCTCGGCGCGCGTGCGCACGCCCACGAAGAACAGCGCGTCGACGCCGGCCGCCTCGTAGGCCTTGCCGCGTGCGATCGCGTCGTCGAGGCCGGTGATGGTGATCGCACTTGTGCGGCCGGCAATGCAGAGTGAGGGATCCTGGCGGCCACCGAGCGCGGCCTTCATCTTGGCCACGCCCTCGTCGATCGAGATCAGCCGCGGCGACGTCGTGCCGTACGGGGTCGGCAGATCGGTGTCCTCGAGGCTGAGGCCGCAGACGCCGGCGGTCTCCAGCTCCTCGACCGTGCGCCGTGCGTTCAGCGCATTGCCGTAGCCATGGTCGGCATCGACCATCAGGGGCAGGTTGCCGGCCCGGTTGATGCGGTAGGCCTGACCCGCGAACTCGCTCAAGGTCAGCACGATCAGGTCGGGCGCGCCCAGCACGGTCATGGACGCGACGGAGCCGGCGAACATGCCGATCTCGAAGCCCAGGTCCTCGGCGATGCGCGCCGAGATGGGATCGAACACCGAGCCCGGATGGATACAGCGCTCGCCCGCGAGCAGTGCCCGGAAACGCTTCCGACGGTCGGTCCAGTGCATGACGAATCTCCCCCAATACCGTTCCTCTTTAGCAAAGGAGAGGGCAGCCATGCAGCGATGCATTTCGACGAGCAAACACGAGACCGGCCGCAATCTTGCCGCTGCCGCGGCCCGGGGCGTAGCGTGACGGACAGGGACGCCGTGAACGTGCGCGGCAGGCGCCCCAAAACAAAAGCGCACGGGGGAAATGCCATGTTCGACGTTCTCGACCGGCAGACCAAGCTGACCGGCAACCAGAAGAAGATCATCACCGCGGCGGTGATCGGCGATGCGCTTGAATTCTTCGACTACTTTCTCATCGGTTTCGTTCTCGCCTTCCTGATCGCACCCTGGAAGCTCACCTTCGGACAATCGGCCATCGTGCTGATGTCGTCGGGCGTCGGCGCCATCCTGGGCGCCTACATCTGGGGCTGGCTCGCCGACAAGATCGGCCGCCGCAAGGTATTCATCGGCACCGTGCTGAACTTCTCGATCGCCACCGGCCTGCTCTACTTCACGCCGGAGAATGGCTGGATCTACATCACCATCATGCGCTTCTTCGTGGGCTTCGGCGTCGGCGGCCTCTACTGCGTCGACCTTCCGCTGGTCCAGGAGTTCGTGCCTGCCCGCAAGCGCGGCTGGGTGGGCGGCCTGGTCACCTGCGTGATCCCGCTCGGCGTCGGCCTCGGCGCGGTGCTGGGCGCCTTCATGGGCGCCGACCAGTGGCGCCTGCTGTTCGCCATCGGCGTGCTGCCGTCGCTGCTGGTGCTGCTGGTCCGCCTGTGGGTCCCGGAATCGCCGGTCTGGCTGGTCCGCCAGGGACGCTACGAGGAGGCCCGCAAGTCGCTGGCCTGGGCGCTGCAGATGAAGCCCGAGGAACTGCCGCTCCCGAAGGCACCTCCGGTCGAACCGCCCAAGGTGAGCTGGTTCGAACTCTTCAAGTATCCGCGCAGCCTGCTCGTCTCATGGCTGGGCAATGCCGGCGCGCAGACGGGTGTCTATGGCGTCACCCTGTGGGCGCCCTCGCTGTTCGTGCTGCTCCTGAAGGTGACGCCACAGGAAGCGGCGAAGATGATGATCCTGCTTACGATCATGGGCTTCATCGGCCGCCTTTCCTTCTCCTACCTGTCGGACACGATCGGACGGCGGGCGGGCGGCGGACTGATCGGCCTCGGCGCCGGCGTGCTGATCATCCTCGCGGGCTACAACTACAACGCCACGATCATGGGCATGTCCGCCCTGTGGCTGATCCTGGCGCTGGCCTTCTTCTTCGCCGACGGCGGCTTCGCGATCGTCGGGCCCTATGCAGCGGAAGTCTGGCCCTCGCACCTGCGCACCACCGGCATGGGCTCGGCCTACGGCTTCGGCGGCATCGGCAAGATCATCGGGCCGCTCGGCTTGGCGCTCATCGTCGGGTCGAACAACTACCTCAAGCCCGACGTTCCGCTGCCGCAGATTCCGATCGCCTTTCTCTATCTCGGCTGCTGGTTCCTGATGGCCGGGGTGGTCTATTATTTCTTCGGGCTGGAAACCAAGGGCAAGTCGATCGCGCAGATCGACAAGGAACTGGCGACCGCCTGATGCACCCAAACGTTCGAAGGGGATGGTCTTGGATACGCTGATCCCGTCTGCCGCCGATCTTGCCGGCGACCCGGCCGTGATCTCGCGTGCCGAAGCTCTCCGCCCGGTCGTCGAGGCCGCTTCGAACGAGATCGAGGAGACGCGCCGGCTGCCGCCGGCGCTGCTCGACAGGCTCCACGAGGCGCGGCTGTTCCGCCTGCTGCTGCCGCGCTCGTCCGACGGGATCGAGACCGATCCCGTGACCTTCTTCCATGTGATCGAGACGATCGCCCGCGGCGATGCCTCGACCGCCTGGTGCCTGAGCCAGGCCGGCGGCTGCGCCATGTCGGCCGCCTATCTCGACCTGCCGGTCGCCCGCGCGATCTTCGGTGACGATCCGCGCGCCGTGCTGGCCTGGGGGCCGGGCCCCAAGGTCAAGGCCGTGGAATGCGACGGCGGATACAAGGTCACCGGCGTCTGGGCCTTCGCCTCGGGCGGCCGCCACGCCACCTGGCTCGGCGCCCATTGCCCGGTCTTCAAGGCCGACGGCTCGCCGCGGCTCGACGACAACGGCCGCCAGCAGGAGCGCACCATGCTGGTGCGGACCGGCGACGTTCAATGGACGGACATCTGGAACACGGTCGGCCTGCGCGGTACCGCCAGCGACCAGTTTGCCCTCACCGATTTCTTCGTGCGCGCCGACCATTCGATCACGCGCGAATTCGAGTTCGAATGCCGCGAGAGCGGGCCGCTCTACCGGATGGGCGCCGGCACCTGCTACCAGGTGGGTTTCGCGGGCGTGGCCTGCGGCATCGCCCGCGGCGCGCTCGACTGCTTCCTCGACGTGGCCCGCAACAAGGTGCCGCGCGGAATGAAGAGCCCGCTGCGCGACAACGCGGTGGTGCAATTCAACCTCGCCCAGGCCGAGGTCAATCTCCGGTCCGCGCGCGCTTTCGTGCTGCAGTCGATGGCCGGCATCTGGAAGGATCTCTCGGCCGGCAACACGATCACCGTCGAACAGCGCATCACCGTCCGCATGGCCGCGACCAACGCCATTCATAAGGCCAAGGACGCCGTCGACTTCGCCTACAATGCCGCGGGCGCCACGGCGATCTTCGAGAACCATCCGCTGGAGCGCCGCTTCCGCGACATCCACACCGTGACCCAGCAGCTGCAGGGCCGGCTTTCCCATTTCGAAACCGTGGGCGCCTGGATGATGGGCGCCGACGCCGACCTCACTTTCGTCTGATCATCTAACGGAGACCGACATGCCGCTTGGCCCCCTTCAGCACTACACGATCGAACCGTCCAACCTCGAAGCCACCAAGGACTTCTATTGCGATGTCCTGGGCCTCGAGAACGGCGACCGTCCGCCGCTCGGCTTCCCGGGCTACTGGCTCTATTCCGGCGGCGTCGCCACCGTGCACCTGCTGGGCGAGCGCAAGCCGCGCGAGGGCATCGTGGTGCGCGGCACCGAGAAGAAGTTCGACGACACCGGCCGCTTCGACCACATTGCCTTTGCCGCCAGCGACTTGATCGGTGTGCGCAAGCGCCTCAAGTCCAGGGAAGTGAACTTCCGCGAGCAGGTGGTGCCCCGCACCGGCGCCACGCAGATCTTCCTCTACGATCCCGACGGCGTCGGCGTGGAGCTGAACTTCCCGCCTGAGGAGACCCGGGCGGAAGCCAGGGCCTAGTGCTTCTTTCCCTCGAGATCGAAAAGATCGAACCCCTCGCCGACGGCGCCCCGTTCGGCGAGGCCGGCGCCTATGAGCGCGTGATCGCCGTCGCCAAGGGCGAGGTCGATCCGGCGTTGCCCGCCAACAGCGGCATCGCCCTGATCGACAAGGCACCGCGCAATGCCGCCGGCAAGGTCGAGTACGCGACCAGCGTGTTCATTCTTCGCCCGAAGGATCCTGCCCGTGGCAACGGGCGCATCCTCTACGAAGTGAACAATCGCGGCCGCAAGATGCTGTTCGGCAACATCGCCGACGGCCCGCAGGGCGTGAACGATCCCAAGACCGTCGCCGATCTCGGCAACGCTTTCCCGCTGCGCCTTGGCTACACGATCGTGTGGTCGGGCTGGGACCCCGATGCGCCGCGCGCCAACATGGGCCTCGCCTTGACCGCGCCGGTCGCGACCGACAAGGGCCAGCCGATCGTGCAGACGGTTCGCGAAGAATGGGTGTCGGGCACGCGCATCGGCGTGCTGGAAGCCTTCAAGCTCTCGCACGAAGCCGCCACGCTCGAACAGCCGCGGGCCCGCCTCACGGTACGCGAGCGCGCCGACGACGAGCCGCGCGAGTTGCCGCTGAACCAGTGGTCCTTCGTCGACGCCCGCTCGATCAAGCTGCGCGACGGCACCAAGATGCAGCCGGGCTTCCTCTACGAATTCCACTACGAAGCGAAGAACCCGAAAGTGCAAGGACTGGGCTTCGCCGCGACGCGCGACGTGGTGAGCTGGCTGCGCCATTCGCCGGAAGCGGTGAAGGCCACGGGCCGGCCCATGACGCACGCGCTGGCGATCGGCTTCTCCCAGGCCGGCCGTTACCTGCGCAATCACATCTCGGAAGGCTTCAACCGCGACGAACAGGGGCGCCGCGTGTTCGACGGCATCCACAGCCACATCGCCGGTGTCGGTCGCGTCTTCTACAACACGCCCTTCGCCCAGCCGGCGCGCACCAACACCCAGCACGAGGATCACGGCTTCCCGGAGAACGAGTTCCCGTTCTCGACGGCGACGCAGAGCGATCCGCTGACGGGCAAGAGCGGCTCGCTGTTCAAGGGCGACGGTTCCGATCCGCTGCTGATCGAGACCAATACCTCGACCGAGTACTGGCAGAAGGGCGCGTCGCTCCTGCATACCGATCCGCTCGGCACCAAGGACGTGGCGCTGCCGGAAAATTCCCGCGTCTACATGGTCGCGGGCACGCAGCATGGCGGCCGCAACGGCGCCACGACCGATCCCGGTCCCAACCTCAATCCCCGCAACCCGCACAATCCGATGCCGGCGATCCGCGCTCTGCTGGTTGCGCTCGACGAATGGGTCGTGTCGGGCAAGGCGCCGCCGCCCAGCCGCGTTCCAACGCTCGCCGCCGGCACACTGGTCGCAGCGGACAAGACCGGCTTCCCTTCCGTGCCCGGCGCGGCGATCGTGCGGACGACGAACGTCGTGTCGCCGCCGGGCGACTGGGTGAAACCCGCCCCGTCCGACAAGGCCTATCGCACCCTGGTCAGCAAGGTCGACGCCGACGGCAATGAAGCAGCAGGCATCCGCCTGCCCGACATCGCCGTGCCGCTGGCCACCTACACCGGCTGGAACGAGTACAAGCCGCCGTATCCCGCGGGCGAGATCGCCGACCGCGACGGCAGCTGCCTGCCGCTGCCGATCGACAAGGCGGCCCGCGAAGCCTCGAGAGATCCAAGGCCCTCGATCGCCGAACGCTACAAGGACGGCGCCGACTACGTTGCCAAGGTGCAGGCGGTGGTCACGCAACTGATGGCCGACCGGCTGCTGCTGGCCGAGGACGCCGAACGCTATCTCGACCGCGCGCGCAAGGAACCGCGCGTCGCGCCTTAACAATCAGCTTCAAGGGAGAACCAGGATGGGTAAGAGAATCGCAGTCGTCGGCGTGGGCGCCCTCGGCGGATATGTCGGCGGGTACCTCGCGCATGCGGGCCACGACGTCACGCTGATCGACTTCTGGCCGGAGAATATCGAGATCATCCGCAAGCGCGGCCTCGAGCTCGACGGCGTCACGCCGGAAGAGAAGTTCACGGTCACCAAGGCCAAGACCATGCATCTCACCGAGGTGGAGGCCCTGTCGCGCCAGAAGCCGATCGACATCGCCTTCGTGTCGATGAAGTCCTACGACACCGAATGGGCGACCGCGCTCATCAAGCAGTACCTGGCGCCGGACGGATACATCGTCTCGCTGCAGAACTGCCTGAACGAGGAGCGGATCGCCAACATCGTCGGCTGGGGCAAGACCGTCGGCATGGTCGCCTCGCTGATCTCGGTCGACATGTACGAGGCCGGCAGGATTCGCCGCACCGTCTCCAAGGGTGGCGACAAGCACACCGTGTTCCGTGTCGGCGAGGTCCATGGCCGCATCACCAAGCGCGTGGAAGAGCTGCGCGAGATGGTCGGCATGATCGACAGCGCCAAGACCACGACCAACCTGTGGGGCGAGCGCTGGTCCAAGCTCTGCCAGAACGGCATGAAGAACGGCGTCTCGGCCGCGACCGGCATGACCGGCATCGACTGCGACCGCAACGACGCGGTGCGCCGCTTCTCGATCAAGCTGGGCGGTGAAGCGGTGCGCGTCGGCCAGGCGCTGGGCTACCACATCGAGAAGATCGGCAAGTTCGAGCCCGAGCTGCTCGCGCGCGCCTCCGAGGACGACAAAGCGGCGCTCGACGAGGTCGAGGCGATCCTGCGACCGGGCTCCAACACCAACCCGAACCCGCGCGCCGACATCCAGCGTCCCTCGATGGCCCAGGACATTATCAAGGGCCGCCGCACCGAGATCGAGTTCATGAACGGCTACATCGCCGAGCGCGGCAACTATATCGGCGTGAAGGCGCCAACCCACGCCAAGCTCACCGAGATCGTGAAGAAGGTCGAGCGCAAGGAGCTGCAGCCGTCGGCTGCCCTGCTCGGCGGGTAAATTTTCCTCTTTCCGGCGGGGCAAGCAGCAAGGTCTGCTCCGCCGGGCCCCTTAATTTGACAATCTGCTCTGTGTAATAACGGGAACCGCGCGGCCATATATCCGGCCCGCACGGCGAGACTCGGCCCAGATACTGCATGGCTCCTCCTGTGCCTCTCAAGGCGAAGGGGGTTTTCGTGCTTCACGTCAAATATCAGCGGTTTCTGACCGGCGCCGTGGCGTCGCTGGCATCCATTGCAGTCCTGGCCGGTAGCGCCAGCGCACAGACGGCGGTCAACAAGGGCGGGACGCTGATCTATCTCGAGCAGCAACCGCACACGAACCTCTACCCGCCGGCCGGCGGCTTCTATCCCAACGGCGGCGTGCTCAACCAGATCACCGACAAGCTCACCTACCAGAATCCCAAGACGCTCGAGATCGAGCCGTGGATCGCCGAGAGCTGGACGGTCAACGCCGACGCCACGGAATACACGTTCAAGATCCGGCCGGGCGTCACCTTCTCCGACGGCTCGCCGGTCGATGCCGCCGCCGTCGCCAAGAACTTCGACACCTATGGCCTCGGCAACAAGGAGCTGAAGCAGCCGGTCTCCGAGGTCATCACCAATTACAAAGGCAGCGAGGTCGTCGATCCGCTGACGGTGAAGTTCTTCTTCACCAAGCCGTCGGTCGGCTTCCTGCAGGGCACCTCGGTGATCGGCTCCGGCCTGGTCTCGCTGAAGACGCTGGCGCTGCCGTTCGACGCGTTGGGCGACGCCACCAAGATCATCGGCTCCGGCCCCTTCGTGGTGAAGAGCGAGGTGCTCGGCCGTGAGCTCGTGATGGAGGCGCGCAAGGACTACAAGTGGGGTCCGGCCAAACTCGCCCACCAGGGCCGCGCCAATCTCGACGGCATCAAGTACGTCGTGACGCCGGAGGACAGCGTGCGCATCGGCGCCCTGCTCGCGGGCCAGGCCAACGTCATCCGCCAGGTCCAGGCCTATGACGAGAAGCAGGTCCAGTCGAAGGGCTACATCGTCTATGCCGCGCCGACCCGCGGCGTGAACAACACGGTCGTGTTCCGTCCCGACAATCCCCTCGTCTCGGACATCCGCGTCCGCAAGGCGCTGCTGCACGCGACCAACGCCAAGGAGATCGTGGCGACACTCTTCTCCGCCAACTACCCGCAGGCCAAGTCGATCATCGCCTCGACCGCGCAGGGCTATGTCGACCAGTCGGCCAAGCTCGCCTACGACCCCGCACTGGCGGCCAAGCTGCTCGACGAGGCCGGCTGGACGATCGGTCCGAAGGGCCTGCGCCAGAAGGATGGCAAGGAGCTGGTGCTCCAGGCCTATGAATCCCCGCCGCAGCCGCAGAACAAGGAGACCCTGCAGCTCGTCGCCCAGCAATGGGCCAAGGTCGGCGTGAAGCTGAACGTGCTGGCGGGCGATGCCGGCAGCAGGGTCGCCGACAGTCTCGACCCGGCCAAGACGCCCGTCGCACCGGCCATGGTCGGCCGCGCCGATCCCGACGTGATTCGCAGCCAGTACTATCCGACGACGCGCAACGTGCTGTTGCAGAAGGGCGGCGTCAGCAACAAGGTCCAGAACTTCGTCGACGAGAAGCTGAACGGCCTGCTGGAGGAGATCGCCGCCGCGACCGATCCGGTGAAGCGCATCGCCCTGGTGGGCGAGGTGCAGGCCTATGTGATCGACCAGGGCTACACGATCCCGATCTTCGAGGAGCCGCAGGCCTTCGCCGCCTCGCCCAAGGTGAAGGAGTTCACCTTCGAGGCGGTGGGCCGTCCGAGCTTCTACGCGACCTGGATCGCGAAGTAGGCGCAGGGCGGATCATGGCGCGTTATCTCCTCGGCCGGATCGGGCAGGCGCTGGCGGTGCTGGCGCTCACCTTCACGGCGGCCTTCCTGCTGCTGCAGGTGCTGCCGGGCGACGCGATCATGATCAAGTTCATGAGCCCCGACATGGGCCTCACGGCCGACCAGATCGCCGAGATCCGCGCGTCCTATGGCGCGGACCGGCCGCTGTGGGAACGCTACTTCACGACCGTCGGCAACTTCCTTACCGGCAATTTCGGCATCTCGATCCAGGCCGGCGTGCCGGTGAGCCAACAGCTCGCCACCAACCTGCCGCCCACCCTGCTGCTGGCCTCCCTCGCCTTCGCGGCGGCCATGATCCTGACGATCATCCTGGCCACCCTCTCGAACATGGTCGGCATGGAATGGCTGCGGGCCGGGCTGCAGTCGCTGCCGTCGCTGTTCATCTCGGTGCCGGTATTCTGGCTCGGCATCATGCTGATCCAGATATTCTCCTTCCAGCTGGGTCTCGTTTCGGTCATCAGCCCCGGGCCGGTCGAGCGGCTGGTCCTGCCGGTCCTGACCCTGGCCATACCGATCTCCGCGCCGCTGGCGCAGATCCTGATGCGCAACATCGATCAGGTGCTGGCGCAGCCCTTCGTTGCCGTCGCGCGCGCCAAAGGCGCCTCGCGCAACTGGGTCCTGTGGAAGCACGTGGCGCGCAACGCCATCATGCCGACCCTCACCATCGCCGGCGTCCTGTTCGGCGAGCTGCTGGCCGGCGCCGTCGTCACCGAAGCGGTGTTTGGCCTCAGCGGCCTGGGTGGCCTCACGTACCAGGCCGTGGGCAACCACGACACGGCCGTGCTGCAGGCCATCGTCGTGATCTCGGCGCTGGCCTTCGTCACCATCAACCTGATCGTTGACCTGCTCTATCCGGTGCTCGATCCCCGGCTCGGCTCGAAGGCGGGAGCACCGGCATGACCGCGGAAACTGCAAGCGGCACCGGCGCCGAACTCCGCCCCGCCTGGACGGCCCGGCTGAAGCGCGTGCCGGTCACCCTGGCGCTTGCCTGGGTCGTGGTGTTCATCGTCCTCGCCTGGGCTGCACTGCCGTCGCTGTTCACCGGCTATAGCGGCACCGAAGGCGTGCCGGGCGAGCAGCTCCGCCCGCCCAGCGCAGAGCACATTCTGGGCACCGACGGACTCGGTCGCGACGTCTATGCCCGCATCGTCTATGGCGCGCAGCATTCGCTGTCCGGCGCCTTCGTCGCCGTCACCGTGGGCCTGCTGTTCGGCACGCTGCTCGGCCTGATCGCCGGCGCGCGCGGCGGCTGGATCGACGCGGTGATCATGCGCCTGGTCGATTCGATGCTGGCCGTGCCTTCGCTGCTGCTCTCGCTCAGCATCATCGTGTTGCTGGGCTTCGGCACCATCAACGTCGCCATCGCGGTCGGCGCCGTCTCCGTCGCCCGCTTCGCCCGCCTGGCGCGCTCCGAAGTCGTGCGGGTCCGGCGCAGCGAATATGTCGAGGCGGCGTTCGGCAGTGGCGGCACCTTCTGGGCCGTGCTCTACCGCCATGTCCTGCCCAACTCGCTCACCTCGGTGATCGCACTGGCCGCCCTTCAGTTCGGCTCGGCCATCCTCGCCATCTCGACGCTCGGCTTTTTGGGTTACGGCGCGCCACCGCCGACGCCGGAATGGGGCCTGCTGATCGCCGAGGGCCGCAACTACCTGTCACGCGCCTGGTGGCTCACCGCCGCGCCCGGCCTCGTCGTCGTGCTGGTCGTGCTGTCGGCCGACCGCATCAGCAAGGCGCTGGGAAGGACCGCATAATGACCGTTCCTCCGATCCTCCAGGTCGACGATCTGGCGATTGCCTACAAGACGGGCGACCGCGACCAGCGTGTCGTGCACGGCGTTTCCTTCAGCGTGGCACCCGGCGAGGTCGTGGCGCTGGTCGGTGAATCCGGCTCCGGCAAGACCACGACGGCGCAGGCGACGCTCGGCCTGCTGGCCGGCAATGGCAGGGTCGAAGGCGGCACCATCCGCCTCAACGGCACCGACATCACGAACTGGTCGCAGAAACGGCTGGACTCCATCCGCGGCGCCGTCGTCAGCCTGATCCCGCAGGATCCCGGCAGCTCACTCAATCCGGTGCGCACCATCGGCTCGCAGCTCGCCGAGGTGCTGCAGATCCACAAGCGCGGCGACCGCAAGACGATCCACGCGCGGGTCATCGAGCTCCTTGAGAGGGTCGGCCTGACGCCGGCCGAAATGCGCGCCAAGCAGTATCCGCACGAGCTCTCGGGTGGCATGAAGCAGCGCGTGCTGATTGCCATTGCCGTGGCGCTGAAGCCGGCGCTGATCGTGGCCGACGAACCGACCAGTGCGCTCGACGTCACCGTGCAGCGGCGCATCCTCGACCTGATCGACGAGCTGCGCCGCGAGAGCGGCACGGCCGTGCTGCTGGTGACGCACGATCTCGGTGTCGCCGCCGACCGCGCCGACCGTCTGGTGGTGCTGCAGAACGGCCGCATCCAGGAACAGGGTGCCGTGAAGGATGTGCTGGCCGCTCCGCGCAGCGCCTATACGCGCCGCCTGCTGGCCGACGCGCCGTCGCTCGGCAAGCCGCGGCCGGCGCGACCGGAGATCGACAACCAGGACTACGCCATCGAGGTCACCGGCCTCACGCACGATTTCCCGGTGACCGGCGGCGAGGCCAAGTCGTTCCGCGCCGTCGACAACGTGTCGTTCAAGGTCCGGCGTGGCACGACGCACGCGATCGTGGGCGAATCGGGCTCGGGCAAGACCACGGCCATTCGCAGCGTCGTGGGCTTCATCAAGCCAACCGCCGGCCGTATCCTGATCGACGGCGTCGATCTCACGACCCTGAAGGGCGAGAAGCTGAGGCAGTTCCGCAAGCACATCCAGCTCGTCTACCAGAACCCCTACGGCTCGCTCGATCCGCGCCAGACCATCGCGCGCATCGTCGAGGAGCCGCTGCTCAACTTCGAGCCGATCCCCGCGGCCGATCGCGCCCGCAAGGTGCGCGACATGCTGGCCCGCGTGGGCCTCTCCGAGACATTCCTCGAACGCCATCCGCGCGCTTTGTCCGGCGGACAGCGGCAGAGGGTCGCCATCGCCCGCGCCCTCGTGCTCGACCCGAGGGTGCTGGTGCTCGACGAAGCCGTCTCGGCGCTCGACGTCACGGTTCAGGCGCAGATCCTGTCGCTGCTCGACGAGCTGCAGAAGACGCTCGGCCTCACCTACCTGTTCGTCTCGCACGATCTCGCCGTGGTGCGACAGATCTCCGACACCGTGTCGGTCATGCACAAGGGCAAGCAGGTCGATGGCGGCCCCATCGAGAGCGTCTTCGGCCGCCCCGACAGCGCCTATACGCGCGAGCTGATCGACGCCATTCCTGGCCGTGCGTTGCCTGTGCTTGGCGACCCCGCCCTTGCCGCCCCGGCCGAACTTCCGCCAAGGTTGAACCCATGACCACGTTCCCGATCAAGCGCCTCGGCTTCTTCACCCGCCTGCTCGATCAGGTGGATGCGGCCGAACGCTATCGCCTCGCCACCGAACAGATCCGGCATGCCGAGAAGTTCGGCTTCGATTCGGCCTGGATCGCCCAGCATCATTTCCATGAAGGCGAAGGCGGCCTGCCGGCGCCGTTCGTGTTCCTGGCCCATGCCGCGGCCCACACGTCGCGCATCCGGCTCGGCACGGGCATCGTCACCTTGCCGCTCGAATTGCCGATCCGCGTCGCCGAGGATGCCGTCGTCACCGACCTGATGAGCGGCGGCCGTCTCGAAGTGGGCGTCGGGCCGGGCGGCAATCTCACCGCCTTCACCGCCTTCGGCCTCGAAAGCGACCAGCGCCACGTCCTGTTCGACAGCAACCTTGCCACCCTGAAGACCGCCTGGTCGGGTGGCGCGCTGGCCGGCGGCGACAAGCTCTACCCGTCGAGCCCGACCCTGGTCGACCGCATCTGGCAGGCCACCTTCACCGTCTCGGGCGCGCGGCGCGCCGGCCTGGCGGGCGACGGGTTGATGCTGTCGCGCACCCAGCCACGCCCGCCCGAAGCGCCGAAGGCGTCGCTGGCGGACATCCAGAACCCGATGCTCGACGCCTATCTCGAGGCGCTGCCTAAGGGCGTGGAGCCGCGCATCCTGGCCTCGCGCACGATCTTCGTGGCCGACGACCATAAGGAGGCGATGCGCCTCGCCGAGATCGGCCTGTCGCGCCTGCGCCATCGGCTGGCCGCCACGGGCAACTTCACCTCGGGCAGCCTGGTCGGCGACCTGATCGCCGCCATGGACGTGCATATCGGCACGCCCGACGAGGTCGTCGCCTCGCTGCAGGGTGACGACACGCTGCGGCGCGCGACCGATCTCACGATGCAGGTTCACTCGATCGATCCGCCGCACCCGTATATCCTGCGCTCGATCGAGCTGTTCGCCGAGAAGGTGGCGCCCGCATTGGGCTGGGCGCCGGAAGTCAAAGCGGGGACGAGACAAGTCGCATGACAGACGTGATCGACAGCCTGGTGGGAATCGCCCCGGGCTCCAAGCTGGACGCGATCCGTGCCCAGCGCACCGAGGCGCGCAAGCACGCGCAGGCAAGCTACACCTCGCTGTTCGAGCCGAAGGAGCTGGGTGGCGTCAGCGCCGACGAGCGCCACGCGGTTGCGGCCTTCGTCGCGGGCCTGCACGGCGAGCCCAAGACGAATGCCTTTTATGCGGCCAAGCTGCCCGCGGCCCTCGGCACGGCCGTCGCGACCGAGGTCGCGGCCGCCAAGACCAAGGGACCCTATGGCCACTTCCCCAAGGGACCGTTGTCGGTCGAGGACGCGCCGGGCCCGGCCTGGAAGGTGAGCGATGCCGGACGCGCCGCACTCGGCCCGCGCCTCGCAGCGGCCTTCGAGCATACGCACATGCTGGTGTTCCATCCGCGCGATTCGTCGGCGCCGTCGCTGCAGTCGCTGCTCGATGCCGGCTGGTCGACCAACGACATCGTGACCATCTCCCAGCTTGTCTCCTTCCTGTCCTATCAGATCCGGGTCGTTTCCGGTCTGACCGTCCTCGCGAGCACGCTATGACCGACAAGACCCTTACCCCGCCGCCGCACACCGAGCCGGTGGTCTTCACCCGCGACATGCTCGACTGGCTGCCCTGGCTCGAGCCGATGGCCGAAGCCGACATGACCGAGCATCACATTAAGAGCCTGGTCGACGCGGCCCGCGTGAAGTCGCCGTACTTCCGGCTGCTCGCGCGCGATCCCGACGTGCTGGAAGCGCGCACACGGACCGACAAGGACATCTTCTACAATCCCGAGGCCGGCCTGCCGCGCGCCGAGCGCGAGCTGGCGGCGGCGGCGACGTCGCGGCTCAACGGCTGCATCTACTGCGCCTCCGTCCATGCCCGCTTCGCCGCGACCTACTCCAAGCGCGTCGACGACGTGCAGCGCCTGCTGGACGAAGGTGTCGAGGCCAAGCTCGACGAACGCTGGGAAGCCATCGTCGCCGCCTCGGTCGCACTGACGGCGCTGCCGATGACCTTCGGCAAGGAACATGTCGAGCGCCTGCGCGCCGTCGGCCTCGACGACGCCGCCATCGCCGACTTGATCGGCGCCGCCTCGTTCTTCAACTGGGCCAACCGCCTCATGCTCTCGTTGGGCGTGCCGGCGACTCAAGCCAAATAAAGGCTCCGTCGTCTCGACCGGAGCGCCCCTCGAGTACCTCGGGGTAAACTCAGCGCGGAGTGGAGAGACCTTCTCTCCACCAAAAGCCGGCAAATCGTAGATAGAAGGTCTCTCCACTCCGCCTCGCTGCGCGAGGCTCCGGTCGAGACGACGGGCTTTCTTAAAAAAACAAACGCCCGGCGGATGGCTCCGCCGGGCGTTTCGAATTCAGGCCAACCTCAGTAGGGCAGACCGTAGTAACCCGGATTGCCCCACTCGCCCCAATCCCAGTCGCTGTCGACGGCCATGTCCATGCCGGTTGGGCTGTAGGGATCGTCGGCGAAGTTTGCGCGCATCGCCGTGCTGATCATCTGCTTCGACGCCTCCTTGATGTAGGCGTTGTAATTGTCCTGCGTGCCCATGTAGAGGCAACCGCACATGGTCGGGTCGGCGTAGACCCACACCGGCTTGCCCTGCCAGGTCTTCCGCACGAGCTTGTGCGGCGGCAGCTTCTTGAACGAAGCCGTCTGCCCCGGCGTCTTCAGGGACACGACCTTGAAGCCGGAATCGGCCAGCATGTCGCGCTTCGATTCGGTCTTCGGATCGTAGCCGTGACAGGCCGCCAACAGGCCGCCGAACGCCACAATGGCGAGAATGGACCGTACAGGCTTCATCACGTCCCCCAATCTTGCCGTCAGGCGGCGGCCTTGAGGCCCGCCTTCGCATCCTCTTTGATCATGTCCGCGCCCTTCTCGGCAACCATGATCGTGGGCGCGTTGGTGTTGCCCGACGGCACGGTCGGCATGATCGAGGCGTCGATCACCCGGAGGCCCGCGATCCCGTGCACCCGCAGCCGGTCGTCGACCACGGCCATCGGGTCCGAACCCATCTTGCAGGTGCCGATCACGTGATAAGTGGTCTGGCCGTTGCCGCGGGCGAAGCTCAGCCACTCGTCGTAGGTCTGCACCTTGTCGCCGGGATTGTTCTCGAAGGCGATGTACTTCGACATCGACGGATGCGAGACGATCTTGCGCGCGATCTGCATGCCGGCCACCGTCGCATCGCGGTCGGTTTGGGCCGACAGGAAGTTCGGCCGGATGGCCGGTGCGCTGCCTGGGGTCGCTGACTTGATGTGGATCGAACCGCGCGAATCGGGTCGGCATTGGCCGATCACCACGGTCATGCCAGGCTCGCGCTCAAGATCGCGCTTCTGCGCCGTGTCGTAGCTGGCGTGCGCCATGTGGAACTGCATGTCGGGGGACTCGAGGCCCGGCCGCGTGCGCACGAAGCCGTAGACGACGCCGGCCGTCAGCGCCAGCGCGCCGCGGCCGCTCGTGTAGTAGCGCATGACCTCCTTCACGAGGTTGAGGCCGCGCGTGCGCTCGTTCAGCGTGATCGGGAGCTTTACCCGCCAGTTCATGCGCGGCGCGAAGTGGTCGCCGTAATTCTCCCCGACGCCCTTCAGCTCGTGCTTCACCTCGATGCCGTGGCTCCGCAGAAGGTCGGGCTGGCCGATGCCGGAATGCTCCAGCACGCCCGGCGACTGCACGGCACCGCACGAGACGATGACCTCGCGGCCGCAGCGCGCCTCCTTCGTCTGGCCATGCACGCTGTAGGAAACTCCGACGCAGCGCTTGCCTTCGAGGATCAGCTTGTTGACCAGCGCGTCGGTCTCGATGGTCAGATTGGGGCGATGGCGGATCGGATCGAGGAAGGCGCGGGCCGTCGACTGGCGCTTGCCGTTCTTCATCGTCACCTGGAAGTAGCCGAAGCCTTCCTGGTTGCCGTTGTTGTAGTCGGCATTCTTCGGAAAACCGCTGGCTTCGGCGGCATCGATGAAGGCGTCGCACAGCTCGTGCGTGTCGCACATCTGCGCGACGTTCAGCGGACCGCCGCGGCCGCGGCTGTCGTCGCCGCCCGGCTCGTAGTTCTCCGACTTCTTGAAGTAGGGCAATACCTGCGAATAGGACCAGCCGCGGTTACCGAGTTGCCCCCACGTATCGTAATCGAGTGGCTGGCCGCGCACATAGAGCATGCCGTTGATCGAGCTCGAGCCGCCAAGCGTGCGGCCGCGCGGACAGGGGATGCTGCGTCCGGCCATCCCCTCCTCCGGCTCCATCTGGAAGTTCCAGTTGAACTTCTCGTGGTTCAAGAGCTTGGTAAAGCCGGCCGGGATGTCGATCCACATCGACTTGTCGCGCGGGCCGGCCTCAAGCAGCAGGACCTTGACGTTGGCGTCCTCGGTCAGCCGGTTGGCCAGCACACAACCGGCCGAGCCGGCGCCGACGATGATGTAATCCCAATTGGCCATGGCGCTTCCTCTCTCCCTTTGGAGACAGTGTAGCGCGTCTGTAACCCGGCGCGACTCCCTCGCAGGGGAGAGGCGCGTATCGCGAAACGCCTATCTCAGGTGGCAGGACACGTGGTGGCCCGGCGCAATTTCGCGGAGCGCAGGCACCTCGATCTTGCAACGCGGCTGGACGTAGGGGCAACGGGTGTGGAAGTGGCAGCCCGCCGGCGGATTCACCGGGCTCGGCACGTCGCCCTGCAGCACCAGCTTCTTGCGCTTGATGGCCGGGTCCGGCACCGGCACGGCCGACAGCAGCGCCTCGGTATAGGGATGCTGGGCCCGCGTGAAGATCGAGCGCGTGTCGGCGTGCTCGACGATGCGGCCGAGATACATGACCGCGATCTGGTGGCTGATATGCTCCACCACCGCGAGATTGTGCGAGATGAACAGGTACGAAAGCTTGCGCTCACGCTGCAGGTCCATCAGCAGGTTGATGACCTGTGCCTGGATGGAGACGTCGAGCGCCGACACCGGCTCGTCGCCCACGATCAGCTTCGGCCCCAGCGCCAGGGCCCGCGCAATACCGATGCGCTGGCGCTGGCCACCCGAGAACTGGTGAGGGTAGTTCTTCATCTGCGCCGGGCGCAGGCCGACGCGCGCGAACAGCGCGGCCACCTGCTCCTGGCGCTCCTTGGCGTTGGCGACGCCATGGACGAACAGCGGCTCGCCCACGATGTCGCCCGCCGTCATGCGCGGATTGAGCGAGGAGAAAGGATCCTGGAAGATGATCTGCATCTCCCGCCGGTACGGCCGCAGCTCCGACTTCGACAGGCCGGTGATCTCCTTGCCCTCGACCTTGATCGAGCCCGAGGTCGGCTCGACGAGGCGCAGCACGGCGCGGCCGGCGGTCGTCTTGCCGCAACCGCTCTCGCCGACCAGGCCCAGCGTTTCGCCGGCGCCAACGGAGAAGGTGATTCCATCCACGGCATAGACCTGGCCGACCGTACGGCGCAGCAGGCCTTTCTTCACCGGGAAGTGCTTCTTGAGGTCCTTGACCTCGATCACGGGGGTGTTTGCGCTAACCATTGGTGTGCCAGCAGGCGGCCCAGTGGCCGGGCTGCTTCTCCTCGTAAGAGGGCCGCTCGCGGCGGCAGAGATCGTCGGCCTTGCTGCAGCGGGGCGCGAAGGCGCAGCCGGTCGGCAGGTCGAACAGCGCCGGCACGATGCCGGGGATTTCCTGGAGGCGCCCCTGGGTGCGCACCTCCTGGCCGCGCATCAGGTCGAGGCGCGGGATCGAGGCCATCAGGCCGGTCGTATAGGGATGCAGCGGACGGGCGAAGAGCTCGCCCACCGTCGCTTCCTCGACCTTGCGGCCGGCATACATGACGATGACGCGATGCGCCGTCTCGGCCACCACGCCGAGATCGTGGGTGATCAGGACCACCGCCGCGCTGAACTCACGCTGCAGTTCGACGATCAGCTCGAGGATCTGCGCCTGGATGGTGACGTCGAGCGCCGTGGTCGGCTCGTCCGCGATCAGGACCTTCGGGTTGCAGGCCAGCGCCATGGCGATCATTGCGCGCTGGCGCATGCCGCCGGAAAGCTGGTGCGGATATTCCTTGGCGCGCTGGGCCGGCGCCGGGATGCGCACCAGCTCGAGCATCTCGACCGCGCGCTTCATGGCCTGCGAGCGGTCCATGTTGCGATGCAGGATCAACGCCTCGGAGATCTGCTTGCCGATGGTCATCACCGGGTTCAGCGAGGTCATCGGCTCCTGGAAGATCATCGAGATCTCGTTGCCGCGGACCTTCCGCATCTCTTCTTCGGTGATCTTCAGCAGGTCGCGGCCGCCGAGCTTGATCGAGCCCGAGACGATGCGGCCGGGCGGATCCGGGATCAGGCGCATCAGCGATAGCGCCGTCATGGACTTGCCGCAGCCCGACTCGCCGACGATCGCCAGCGTCTCGCCGGAATCCACGGTGAAGTCGACGCCGTCGACCGCCTTGACGATGCCTTGCCGCGTATAGAACCAGGTGCCGAGGTCTTCGACCTCCAGGAGAGCGCTCATCTACGCGATACTCACGTGCGTTGACGGGGGTCGAGGATGTCGCGCAGCGCATCACCCAGCAGGTTGGTGCCGAACACGGTGAGGCTGATGGCGACGCCGGGGAAGATCACCAGCCACGGCGCGGTGCGGACGTATTCCGCGGCCGATTCCGACAGCATGCGGCCCCAGGACGGATAGGGTTCCGGGATGCCGAGGCCAAGGAACGACAGCGACGCTTCGGTGAGGATGGCCGAGCCGAGCTGGGCCGTGCCCAGCACGATCAGCGGCGCCAGCGTGTTGGGCAGCACATGGCGAACGGCGATGCGCAGCTCGCCCATGCCGACCGCGCGCGCGGCTTCCACGAACGGCTGCTCGCGCAGAGACAGGGTACTGGATCGCACCACGCGCGCCACGCTGGGCACCAGCGGGATGGCGATGGCGATGATCGTGTTCTCGAGCGAGGGTCCCAGCGAGGCCGCCATGACCAGCGCCATGACCAAGAGCGGCAGCGACTGCATGATGTCCATTAGGCGCTGGGTGGCGAGATCGAAAGTACCGCCGAGATAACCCGACATCAGGCCGATCGCGACACCAAGGACGCCGCCCAGGATGGTGGCGCCGGCGCCGACGGCCAGCGAGATGCGCGCGCCGTGGACGATGCGGCTGAACATGTCGCGGCCCATGAAGTCCGCGCCCAGGAAATAGGTCGATCCTGGCTTGGCCAGCGACACCTTGGCGTTGGTGGCGGTGGGATCGAACGGCGCGATGTAGTTCGCGAACAGCGCCGTGCAGACGAACAGCAGGACGATGAGGGCGCCGACCGCTCCGAGCGGATAGCGGCGCGCCATGAAGCGCATCTGTCCGCCGAACGTGGTGACGTTGGCGCCGGCGCGCTCGAGAGCTGCCTCGTGGTTGATGACGGCCATGTTGCCCTCAGTCCGCGAACTTGATGCGGGGATCGAGGGCCATGTAGGCCATGTCGACCAGGAAATTGACCATCACGACGACGAAGGCGATCAGCATCACGAGGTTCTGCACGATCGGATAGTCGCGCCACAGGATGGCCTCGACGAGGAAGCGCGCCACGCCGGGGATGTTGAACACCGTCTCCGTGACGATCAGGCCGCCCACGAGGAAGGCCGCCTCGATGCCGATGATCGTCACCACGGGCAGCAATGCGTTACGCAGCGCGTGCTCGTAGTTCACCGAGGTCTGCGAAGCGCCCTTGGAGCGGGCGGTGCGGATGTAATCCTGACGCAGCACCTCCAGCATCGAGGAGCGCGTGAGGCGCATGATCAGCGCCGAGCTGCGGAAGCCCACCGCGGCGGCGGGAATGCTGAGCAGCAGCATCTCGTCGAAGAAGCCTCGTGGCTCGTTGGTGTAGATAGGAATCATGCCGAACCACTGGACCGATGCCATCAGGATCAGCAGTCCTAGCCAGAAGGATGGTAGCGATAGTCCGCTTAGACTTAGGACTCTCAGGAAATAGTCGAAGCCTGTGTTCTGGCGCACCGCGCTGATGACGCCGAGCGGCACGCCGAGGATCACCGAGAAGAACAGCGCCAGCCCCGCGAGCTTGGCGCTGATCGGGATGCGCGGCGCGATCTCCTCGATCGCCGGCCGCTCGGAGATGTAGGCAAAGCCCAGGTCGCCGCGCGTCAGGCCACCGACCCACTGCATGTACTGTTCGTGGATCGGCCGGTCGAGACCGAGCTCGCGCGCGATCTTCGCCTTCTCCTTGGGATCCGCAATGCCGGCCGAATCCACGAGGATGTCGGCGACATTGCCCGGCACGAGCCGCAGCATCACGAAGATGAGCACCGACATACCGAACAGCGTCAGAGCCATCAGCAGAAAGCGGCGGATCAGGTAAGATCCCATCGAGGTTCCCTTAGCGGCGGCGGGTTGAGGGGACTAGCGGTCGAGCCAGACGTCTTCGAAGCGCCAGCCGTTGTAGATGCTGTTGTGCTGCAGCACGAGGCCCTTCATCTTCGGCGACCAGCAGGTGTTGGCCACATTGTGGTTGATGACGGGACGCGCGCCGTCCTCGGCGAGCTTCTTCTCGATCTCCCACACCAGCTTCTTGCGCTTCTCGCGATCCATCTCGGCCGACTGCTGTTCGATCAGCTTGTCGACTTCCGGATTCTTGTAGGCGGTGTAGTTGCGATCAGACGTCGAGTGGAAATTCTCGAAGAAGTTGACGTCGGGATCGTCGACGCCGACGCCGGTCAGGTTCATGCCCACCGAGTAATCCTTGCGCTGGATCTTGGTGTACCAGACCGTCGTGTCGATCGGATCGAGCTCGCCGTCGATGTAGATGCCCTTGAGCTGGTCGATCAGGATGACCGCCGGATCGCGATAGATCGCGATGTTGCGGGTCGACACCTTGATCTTGAGCGGCTTGTCCTTGGAGTAGCCGAGCTTCTCCATGATCTTGCGCGCCTCGGCCCGGCTCTTCTCGACGTCCGTACCGAAACCCGGCAGCGACGCCAGTTGCTCCTTGGGCATGCCCCAGAAACCGGCCGGCGGCGGCAGCATCGCCGCACCCACCAGGGCATGGCCCTGGAACAGGATGTCGTTGAAGGGCTTCTGCTCCAGCGCCAGCACCAGGGCGCGGCGCAGCTCGGGATTGTCGAACGGCGGCGCGTCGCGGTTGATCAGGATGTTGGCGTTGACGTTGGTCGGACGCGCTTCGCAGACGGCATCGGCCTTCTGCGCCTTGACGTCGGCCAGCATCGGGAAGGTGACGTCGGAGTCGAACGTCATGTCGAACTCGCCGGCCACGAAGCCCAGCATGCGGGTGCTGCGGTTGGGCACGATCTTCCAGTCGATGGCGTCGAGGTAAGGACGGCCCTTCTTCCAGTAGTCGGGATTCTTCACGAGCTTGATCGACTCGTTGCGCTTGAAGTCGGCGACCTTGAATGGGCCGGTGCCGATCGGCTTGGAGCGCATGTCGCGACCGTTGGCGTGACAGGCGTAGACCGGCGAGTAGCCAGCGGCCAGCATCGACAGGAAAGACGGCTGCGGGTTCTTGAGCTTGAAGGTCACCTCGGTGTCGGAACCGACCGACACTTCATCGAGGTTGGCGTACCAGACCTTGCGCGGGTTCTTGCGGATCAGGTCGGCCTTCTCGTCGCCCTTGCCGATCAGCGCGTCCCAGGTGCACTTCACATCCTTGGCCGAGAAGGGCTTGCCGTCGTGCCACTTCACGCCCGAACGGAGTTTGAAGGTAAGTTGCTTGTTGTCGGGGGTCCAAGTCCAGCTCTCCGCGAGATCGGGCACGATCTTGTCGGGGCTGTTCGTCTTCTCGTTCGGATCGAACAGGACGAGATTGTTGAACACCGCCATGAACGGCTGGATCACCGAGATGGTCGCTTCCTCGTGGATCGAGGCGCTCGGCGGATTGTCGCGATGGGAAATACGCAAGGTACCGCCCTGCTTTTGAGCAAAGGCGGGTGCAGAGACAGCGACGAAAGCGGCAAGGCTTCCGGCGATAAAGGCCATGCGTTTAAGCATAGTGTTAGTCCTCCCAGACTCACGCAGATCGGGCGTGTTGTTGTTCGTTCCCCGTTGCGGGCAAGCTAGCACATCGTGTGTACCGGCCAAGCCTTAATGCGCCGGCCCTTTCAATTCTATCTGGTTGCCTTCCGGATCATGGAAATAGACCGAGGGGCCCGTGCCTTCCGCACCGTAACGCTCGACGGTTCCGCCGACCGATATCCCGAGCGGCTCCAGCCGCGTGACGATGGCGTCACGATCGAACGGTTCTACCCGAAAACAAAGGTGATCCATGTTGCGCGTGGTCACCTGCACATCGTTCGCAATGAGGTCGAGCAGCGAGGCGCCTGCTCGCATCTGCACAAGACCCAGCGTGTCGATACGTCGCTCCTCGTGGAAGCCCAGCGCCTGTTCGTAGAACCTCACCATGCCCGCGAGGTCTCGCACTCGCAGCACGACGTGGTCGATGCGTTCGACTTTGAAGGTCATGGCGAATAGCCTCCTCCGGCCAAGAGAACGAATCAATGGAGGAGAGAATGGCGTTTGCAGTCAATGCCGCCAAGGCGCGCCTGAAGAAGAACGAGCTGTCGATCGGCATCGGCATCCGGCTGGTCCGCAACGTCGACATCGTGAAAGTGATGAAGGCTGCGGGGTTTGACTGGCTGTTCATCGACCTCGAGCATGGATCCATGTCGATCGAGACGGCCTGCGAGATCGCCATTACCGCCCAGGATTCCGGTATCGCCCCGATCGTGCGCGTGCCCTACGGCGAACTCACCATGGCTACGCGCGCGCTCGACGGCGGCGCGTTGGGCATCGTGATCCCACATGTCGATACGCCGGAAGAGGCCAAGGAGATCGCCGACAAGCTGCGCTATCCGCCGCGCGGCCATCGCTCGGTGGGCGGCGGCCAGGCGCAGTTCGACTACGAACCGATGCCGCTCGGAGAGATGACGACGCGATCTGACGACAACACGCTGATCGTGGCGATGATCGAGACGCCCAAGGCAGTCGAGAATGCAGAGGCGATCGCCGCGGTGCCGGGCATCGACTGCCTGCTGGTCGGCTCCAGCGATCTCTCGATGGAAATGGGCATCCCCGGCGATGTCGGAAACCCCAAGGTCCAGGCGGCCGTCGACAAGGTCATCGCCGCTTGCAAGAAGCACGGCAAGTGGCCGGGCATGGGCGGTGCCTATACCGAAGAGCTGCTGAAGATCTACACCGACAAGGGCATGAAGTTCCTGTTGGCCGGCAACGACCTGCCGATGCTCACGGCGGCGGCCCGCGGACATCAGGCCAAGGTGCGCGCGTTCCAGAAGTGAAGTAAGGATCCCTCACTCCGTTCGGGATGACACCCTCGCTTGGATTTGCGCAGTGCGCCAATCCAGAAACCGGTGTCATCCCGAGCGTAGCGAGGGATCCTTATCTATTCTGCACCGAGCGCGTATGAACGCGCGTTACCGCTTTCCTTCGATCTCGATCTCGACGAGGTGCGGCTTGCCGGACTTGAAGGCGGCTTCGACGGCCGCCTTGATGCCGTCGGCCTTCGAGACATAAGTGCCGGCGACGCCCATGCCCTTGGCGAGGTCGACGAAGCCCATGGTCGGGCCGGTCAGGTCCATGTGCATGTAGGGCTTGTTCGACTTCACGTCGAAGCGCGCGCGGTAGGCGTCGATATTGTGCTTGAGCACACGATACTCGCGGTTCGCCAGGATGATGAACACGATCGGCAGATCGTGATGCGCCGCCGTCCACAACGCCTGGATCGAGTACATCGACGAGCCGTCACCCGACACGCAGAGGATCGGCCGCTTGGTCTCGGCCACCGCGACACCGATGGCGCCTGCGAGGCCCTGGCCGATACCGCCGCCGCGACCGCTGTAATAGTCGCCCGGCCCCTTGAAGGTGAAGGTCTTGAAGAGATCGAGGTTGGCCGTGATCGTCTCGTCGACGATGACGACATCCTTCGGCGATCCGGCGCGAATCTCCGCCATGGCGCGTGCCATCGACGTCGGCGTCCGCGACCAGGCCTTCTCGACGCGGGCCTTTTGCGCCGCATCTTCGTCCGCCTTGCGCGCCTTCATCGCCGCGTTGCGCTTGGCAGCGGCCGCGGCATCGACGATCAGCGCCGCTTCAAGCGCTTCGAGCGCCGCGCCGGCATCGGCCACAACGCCGGCATCGAGCGCGAAATTATAGGCGAGCCGCGACGCGCTGCCCTCGATCTGCAGCACCTTGGTGCCGGCCGCGAAGGGCGAGCCGGCGGCGTACCAGACTTCCTCGAAGAAGGGTCCGCCCACCATCAGCACGAGGTCGTTGCCCGCGAGCTGCTTGGCAATGCCCACCGCGTCGAAGGCCAGGGTGCCGCAATAGGCCGGATGATCGGTCGGGAACGAGTTCTGTCCACGCAGCCCCTCGAACCACACCGACGCGCCCAGCTTGTCGACGAGCTTCACCAGCGTCTTGTCCGCCCCGGCGCGGGCGACCTCGTCGCCGGCGACGATGGCCGGGTTCTTGGCGGCCGCCAGCAGCTTCGCCATGGTAGCGATGCCCGCCGGATCGGGACGCGTGGCGGTGTAGGAATGGCCGGGCTTGCCGGCGGGGATCGAGGTCTCCTGCTCCATCACGTCGATCGGCAGCGCCACGAAGACCGGGCCGGCCGGCGCCTCGTTGGCGATCTTGAAGGCGCGCTGCAGGATCGGACCCAGCTCGTCGGCGCGCTCGACCTGCACGCTCCACTTGGTGACGGGCGCGGCGATCGACGCGAGGTCGTGGCCGAGCACGGGATCGCGCAGGCGCATGCGCGTGTCCTGCTGTCCCGCCGTCACGACCATCGGCGAGCCGTTCTTCAGCGCGCTGTAGATCGCGCCGATCGCATTGCCGAGACCAGGCGCCACGTGGAGGTTCACGAAGGCGGTCTTGCCACTCGCCTGGGCGTAGAAGTTAGCGGCGCCGGTCGCGACGCCCTCGTGCAGATGCACGATGTATTCGAGCTGCGGATAGTCCGGCAGCGAATCGAGCAGCGGGCTCTCGGTCGTGCCCGGATTGCCGAAGATGCGATCGACGCCATGATTGATGAGCGTCTCCAGAAGGACCTGACGTCCACGCATGTTTCTCTCCCTTATCCCTATCTTACTTTGCCCGTAGCGCTTCGAGCGCCCGGTCGACAAATCCCAAACGGTCCTGGCCCCAGTAACGCATGCCGTCGACGACGAACGTCGGCGCCCCAAAGACCTGCAGCGCCTCGGCCTCCTGCGTAAAAGTCCGGTAGGCCGCCTGCACTTCTTCGCTCGTCTCGGCCTGGTGCAGCGCGCGGCCGTCCATCCCGTTCTCCTCGGCAATTGCGATCCGCACCTCGGCTGAAGCCGTATCGCGCTCCTCGGCCCAGAGGGCGCGCAGAAGTGCGTGGCTCAGCCGGAAGGCATCGAGACCGCGCAGCTGCGCGGCGATCACCATCCAGCCCGGCCGCTTGTTCCAATCCGGATCGGCGACCTTCTCCGGATAGTAACGGGGCTTGAGCGCCAGCGGCATCTGCAGGTAACGCCGCCAGCGGTCCAATTCCTCCTCGTGATACGAGCGGCGGGCCGGCGGCCGCGTCCGGAGCGGCACGCCACCGGTCCGCGGAACGATCTCCTGGAAGTCGAACGGCTTCAGGACCAGCCGCACCTTGTGGCGCCGTACGATGTCCTCGAGCTGCGGGCCCATGAAATAGGCCCACGGCGAGGACAGGCTGTAGAAGCACGGCAGTTCAATCATCGCGGCGGCCCTGCTAATGAAATGCGTGGAGGGTGAGAAGCACGGCATGGACGGTGTTGTCGAGCGGCATTCGGCGGGCCTGGACGAACTGGTCAAGGTCGCGCGTCACGATCTGGCGCGGCTGAACTATCCGCCGGCCAACTGGGTGCCGGAGAAGACCGGGCCCGACGGCAAGCGCGTGCTCGACGTCTTGGTCGTTGGCGCCGGCATGTGTGGCCAGACCGTCGGCTGGGGCCTGCTGCGCGAGGGCATCCGCAACATCCGGGTGATCGAGCGCAACACCCATGGCCACGAAGGCCCGTGGAACACCACGGCGCGCATGCCGATCCTGCGCTCGCCCAAGCATCTCACCGGCCCCGATCTCGGCGTGCCCTCCCTCACCTTCCGCGCCTGGTACGAGGCACAGCACGGCGCCGAGGGCTGGGAGAAGCTCTACAAGATCCCGCGCCTCGACTGGCTCTCCTACCTTCTATGGGTGCGGAAGGTCGTCGACCTGAAGGTCGAGAATGGCGTGTCGCTGCTGAAGGTCGAGGCAGCGGGCGAGTTCCTGCAGGCGAGCCTGTCGACCGGCGAAACGGTGCTGACTCGCAAGATTGTGCTGGCCAATGGCCGCGACGGATCGGGCGGTTTCCGCTGGCCGGCGCTGCCATCGTTCGACCCGGAAGATCCTTCTCGCACCGGCCGCGTCTATCACACCCTGGAAGAGATCGACTTCACCAAGCTCAAGGGCAAGCGCCTCGGCATCCTGGGCGTGCTCGCGACGGCGATCGACAATGCCTGCACGGCGCTGGAGGCCGGCGCGGCCGAAGCGATCTGCTACGCGCGGCGGTCACACCTGCCGCAGGTCAACAAGTCGAAAGGCGCATCGTTTCCCGGCTTCCAGCGCGGCCAGGGCATGCTGGATGACGATTGGCGCTGGAAAATCTACACCTACATGCTGGCCGCCGGCTCGCCGCCGCCACACGAATCGGTGCTGCGGGCGCAGAAACTGCCGGGCTTCGCCTTCCGCTTCGCCGAGGCGTGGCTCGACATGATCGTCGACAGGGACGGCGTCACCGTAAGGACGACCAAGACCACGGAACGTTTCGATGCCGTCCTGATCGGCACCGGCTTCGATGTCGATCTCGCACGCCGGCCGGAGCTGTCATCGTTCGTATCCAACGCAACGCTTTGGGCCGACCGCCGCACAGCTGCAGAGGCCAGCGCCAATGCCGAGGCTGCGCGCTACCCCTATCTCGGTCCGGGCTTCGAGCTGATCGAGAAGGTGCCGGGCCGCACGCCGCACATGGGCGACATCCATCTCTTCAACTGGGGCAGCATCCTGAGCCACGGGGCGCTGGCAGGCGACATTCCCGGGCTCTTCGTCGGCGCGACGCGCCTCGTGCAGGCGATCTCGCATGCGCTGTTTCGCGAGGATGCCGAGCGGCACTTCCAGAACATGGTCGCGCAGGAAGACCCCGAGCTCGCACCGACCGACTATTTCGTGCCGCGCGACAAGCGATCCGGCACGCTCTGACAGGGAGAAACACATGCAGGCGGATTATGTCGTCGTAGGCGCGGGATCGGCCGGCTGTACCGTCGCCGCGCGCCTCAGCGAGACCGGCGCCTCGGTGATCTTGCTCGAGGCCGGGCCCAGCGACTGGCACCCGATGATCCATATCCCGGCCGGCATCCGTTCGCTGATCCGCAATCCGCTGGTGAACTGGAATTATACGACCGAGCCGGAGAAGGGTTCGGGCGACCGCCGCATCGAATGGCCGCGCGGCCGCACCCTGGGCGGCTCCAGCTCGATCAACGGCATGCTCTATGTGCGCGGCGCGCCGGCCGACTTCGACAATTGGGCGCAGATGGGCTGCCGCGGCTGGAGCTACGACGACGTGCTGCCCTTCTTCATGAAGTCCGAGCAGTACGTGCAGGGCGGCGACAAGGAAGTGCGCGGCCAGGACGGCCCGCTCAAGGTCGAGGATTACCGCACCATCCTGCCGCTCACCCATCGCTTCGTCGAAGGCGCGCAGCAGGCGGGCTTCCCGTTCAATCCCGACCTCAACGGCAAGACCCGCCAGGGCGTCGGATATTCGCAGATGACGCGGCGCGGCCGCTGGCGCGGATCGACGGCGCAGACCTATCTCCGCGAGGCGCGCGGCCGCCCGAACCTGCGGGTCGAGACCGATGCGCAGGGCGGCAAGCTGATCTTCGAGGGCAAGCGTTGTGTCGGCGTCACCTTCCAGCGCGGCGGCAACCTCACCGAGGTGCGCGCCACCCGCGAGGTCATCGTCTCGGGCGGTGCCGTCAACTCGCCGCACATCCTGCAGATCTCCGGCATCGGACCGGCCGCACACCTGCAGTCGCTCGGCATCCCGGTCGTGCACGACCTAGCCGGCGTCGGATCGAACCTGGTCGACCATTATGTCGTGCGCGTCGTGCATCGCGTGAAGGGCGCCGAGACGGTCAACGAGGTCTCGCGCTTCCCGCGCGTGCTGCCGGAAATCCTGCGCTTCGCCCTCACCGGCCGCGGCGCGCTGACCTTCGGTGTGACGACGGCCCAGGTCTTCTGCGACAGCCGCGAGGGCCTCGCCTCGCCCGACCTGCAGCTCCTGTTCACGCCCGGCAGCTCGCACCCGCTGAAGTTCGGCCAGCTCGATGAGCTACCCGGCATGAGCTGCGTCGTCTGCGTCGTGAAGCCCGACAGCCGCGGCACCATCATGGCGGCCTCGGCCGATCCCTTCGCGCGACCGCACATCAAGCCGAACTATCTCACCACGCATACCGACGAGCTGGCGCTGCTGGGCGGCTTCCGCCATGTGCGCAGCATCTTCGCAGCGCCGGCCCTCACCCAGCACAGCGAGGGCGAAATCCAGCCCGGTCCGGACGTGAAGACCGATGCCGACCTGCTGGCCTATGCCCGCCGCGCCGGCAACACGCTCTATCACCCGGTCGGCACCTGCAAGATGGGTGAGGATCCGCGCGCGGTCGTCGATTCGCGCCTGCGCGTGCACGGCATCCAGGGCCTGCGCGTCATCGACGCCTCGGTGATGCCGACCCTCACGACCGGCAACACCAACGCGCCCACCATCATGATCGGCGAGAAGGGCGCGGCGATGATCCGCGAAGACGCCACTGCTTGAGCAAAACCGACTTCAAGAAGGTGCTGGCGGCGCTCTACGCCGCGCCCGCCGGCCGTTTCGTCGAGATCGACGCGCCGCCACTCTGCTTCGTGAAGATCGATGGCGAAGGCGATCCCAACACCACGCCCGCTTATAAGCAGGCGATCGAATGGCTCTACCCCGTGAGCTACGCACTGAAGTTCGCGGCCAAAGGGGTGGGCAAGGATTACGTCGTGCCGCCGCTGGAAGGCCTCTGGTGGGCCGACGATCCGGCGGACTTCGTGGCCCGGCGCAAGGACCGCTGGCGCTGGACCATGATGATCATGGCACCGGACTATATCGAGCCGTCGTTCTTCGAGGCCGCCGCCGAGACGACAAGGAAGAAACTCGGGGATGCGCCTCCGAGCCTGCGGTTAGAGTCGCTCTCCGAAGGTCGTGCCCTGCAGACCTTGCATATCGGAAGCTACGACGACGAAGGTCCGACACTCGCCCGCCTGCACGACGAGATCATGCCTGCGAAGGACCTGACCTTCGCAGGCCCTCATCACGAAATCTACCTGAGCGATCCACGCAAGACCGCCCCGGCCAAACTCAAGACCATCTTGCGTCAGCCGGTGAAGCCGCGCGGACACAAGGATCCTTCGCTGCGCTCAGGATGACAATATCGTTGGGATTGGCGCAGTGCGCCGATCCCAAAACCGTTGTCATCCCGAGCGTAGCGAGGGACCTTTCGCTTCTTCAGATGATCAGCGGATCGGTGGTGCGTACTGAAGCCCACCCTGGGTCCACAGCGCGTTCTGGCCGCGCGGGATCTTGAGCGGGGAGCCGGCGCCGACGTTGCGGTCGAAGCTTTCGCCGTAGTTACCGACCTGCTTGATGATGTTGTAGACCCACTTCTCGTCGACTCCCAACGCCTTGCCCATGCCGGGCGTGACGCCGAGGATGCGCTTGATGGCGGGATTGTCGCTCTTCAGCATCTCGTCGACGTTCTTCGAGGTGATGCCGTATTCCTCGGCTTCGAGCATCGCATACTGGGTCCAGCGCACGATGTCGGCGAACTGATTGTCGCCATGGCGCACGACCGGTCCCAGCGGCTCCTTGGAGATGACCTCGGGTAGGACGATATAGTCATATGGATTGGGTGCATTGGCGATGCGCGTCGCATAGAGGCGCGCCTGGTCGCCCGAATAGGCGTCGCAGCGGCCGCTGAAGAAGGCGGCGCGACTCTGGTCGGGATCCTCGAACAGGACCGGCTTGAACGTCATCTTGTTGGTCCGGAAATAGTCGGCGATATTGAGCTCGGACGTGCTGCCGGTTAGCACGCAGATCGAGGCGCCGTTCAGTTCCTTCGCGCTCTTCACGCCGAGCTTCTTCGGCACCATGAAGCCCTGGCCGTCGTAATAGGTGACACCGACGAAATCGAGGCCGAGCGCGGTGTCGCGCGTCAGGTTCCAGGTCGAGTTGTTCGACAGCAGGTCGACCTCGCCCGCCTGCAGCGCCGTGAAGCGTTGCTGGCCCGACAGCGGCACGTACTTCACCTTCTCGGAATCGCCGAACAAAGCCGCGGAGACGCCGCGGCAGATGTCGACGTTCATGCCGGTCCACTTGCCCTGGTTGTCGACCATCATGAAGCCCGCGATGCCACCCACGGCGACGCCGCAGATGAGCTGGCCGCGCGCCTTCACAGCATCGAGGTCCTTGCCGGCCATCGCCTGGCTCGCGGGAAGGAGCATCGCCATTCCGATCGCCATCGCGCTGAACATCTTCTTCATCGAACGTCTCCTCCTCGGGCCGGTCATTCGACCTTGGCGCCCACCGTCTTCACGACATCGGCCCACTTGGCGCGATCGCGCTTCACCGTCGCCTGGAACTGCTCGATCGTTTCATAGCGCGGCGTGTTGCCGAGCTCGATCAGCTTCTTCTGGACGTCGGGATCGGCGAGCGCCGTCTTGATCGCGAGATTCATCTTCTGTGCGACTGCCGGGTCGAGTCCCTTCGGCCCGAAGATACCGAACCAGGTATAGCTGTCGAAGCCCGGAAGGCCCGCCTCGTCGATCGTCGGCACGTCGGGAATGGCCGGCACCCGCTGCTTGGTCGAGACGCCCAGCAGCTTCATCTTGCCTGCCGCCGCCTGCGGCATCGCGATCTGCACCTGGGCGAAGATGCAGCAAGTGTCGCCGTTCAGCACCGACTGCACGGCATCGGGCGAACCCTTGTACGGCACATGCACCATATCGAGTCCGCCCTTGGCGACGAATTCGGCGAAGGCGAGATGCGTGCCGGCGCCGTTTCCGGTCGAGGCATAGTTGTACTTGCCGGGCGCCGCCTTCACCTTGGCGATGAAGTCCTTCACGTCCTTGGCGTCGATCGCCTTGGGATTGATCGCCAGCACGTTCGACACGTCGACCAGGGTCGAGACCGGCGTGAAGTCCTTCTCCACGTCGAACGGCAGCTTGGCGTAGAGCGAGGCATTGATGCCGTGCGTGCCAGCCGTGCCCAGCAGGAAGGTGTAGCCGTCGGGCTTGGCATTGGCGACGAAGTCGGACGCCACGTTGCCGCCGGCGCCTGCCTTGTAGTCGATCACGATGCGCTGGCCGAGCGCCTTGTCGAGCAGCGGCTGCAGGACCCGCGCGACCACGTCGGTGCCCGAGCCCGGCGGGAAACCCATGACGATGGTGATGGGCCGCGTCGGCCAATCCTGTGCCGCCGCCGGAAAAACGGCGGATGCCGCACAGAGAAAAAGCGCCGTGGCGCCGAGCAGGAATCTGCGCACTGTGGTCTCCTTGAAGTTCGATACTATGCTCATGCAAGAAACGGGGAAAATCCATGGGTTACATGACCGACGAGCGCCGCATGATCCAGGAGACGGCGCGCGCCTTCGTCATGAAGGAAGTGCTGCCGGTCGCGAACAAGCTCGACCCCGAGAAGGGCGACATCCCGCCGGAGCTGATCCGGAAGCTGGCGGACATGGGCTATTTCGGCATCGTGATCCCCGAGGAATACGGTGGCATGGGCCTCGGCGTCTTCGAATACTGCCTGATCACCGAGGAGCTGGCGCGCGGCTGGATGAGCGTCGCCTCGATCATCGCCCGTGGCAATGGGCTCAGCGCCGGCCGCGGCATGACGGAGGCCCAGCGCGCCGTTTTCCTGCCTCGCGCCGCCCGCGGTGAATTCCTGGGCGCCGCGGCGATGTCGGAGCCGAACGTCGGATCTGACCTCGGCAGCATCGCCTGCCGCGCCCGCCGGGACGGCGACGACTGGGTCGTCACCGGCAACAAGTACTGGTGCACCTTCGCCGACGGCGCCGACTACATCATGCTGGTGGCCCGCACCTCCGACGCGCCCGATCCCAAGCGCAAGCATGTCGGCCTCTCCTCCTTCCTGATCGAGAAGCCGCGCGGCACCCTGCCGCCGGGCGTCAAGGGCGCGCCGATTCCCAAGATCGGCTATTTCGGCTGGAAGACCTGGGAACTGGCCTTCGACGAATGCCGCCTGCCCGGCTCGGCGCTGATCGGCGAGGAAGGCCGCGCCTTCTATTACATCTCGGCCGGTCTCGAACGCGCCCGCGCCCATACCGCGGCCCGCGCCATCGGCCTAGCCCGCGGCGCGCTGGAAGACGCCACCGCCTATGCGCAGGAACGCCGCCAGTTCGGCCAGGCGATCGGCGACTTCCAGAACACGCGCTTCCGCCTCGCCCGCATGGCGACCGACATCGAGGCGTCGCGCCAGCTGATGTATTTCGTCTGCGACGAGATCGACCAGAAGCGCCGCTGCGACAAGGAAGCCGCAATGGTGAAGTTCCACGCCTCCGAGATGGCCGAGAAGGTCACCTCCGAGGCGCTGCAGGTGTTCGGCGGCGCCGGCTACACGACCTTGCACGCGGTCGAGCGCTACTGGCGCGACGCGCGCCTCACCAAGATCTTCGAGGGCACCTCGGAGATCCAGCAGCGCATCATCTCCGACCATCTGCTCGGTAAGCAGAAGGCCTGACATGGACGTCGACGCTTTCATAGAAACCGCCCCATCCCTGCGCTTCGCCTTTTCCATCAAGGCGAAGGTCGGGCCAGTCCAGGACCTTGGCCAGACGGCGCGCGGCCATCGCCGCATCATCGATATACTGGGCGGCGAGGTGCGCGGTCCGCGCCTCGAAGGCGAGATCCTGCCCGGCGGCGCCGACTGGCAGATGGTGCGGCCCGACGGCACGATCGAGGTGGTGGCGCGCTACACGATCCGCAGCAGCGCCGGCGCGTTGATCTACGTCCAGAACGAAGGCCTGCGCGTCGCGAGTCCGGAAATCCTGGAACGCATGTCGAAGGGTGAGCTGCTGCCGCCCGGCAGCTACCACTTCCGCACGGCGCCAAGCTTCGAGACGTCGGAGCCGACGCTCAAATGGCTGGAGCGCGCGACCTTCGTCGGCGTCGCCACCCGCGCACCCGACAGGGTCGCGATCGGCTTCCACGAAGTCCTGTAAACAAGAATAACCCGTCGTCTCGACCGGAGCGCGCAGCGCGAAGCGGTGAGACCTTTTATCGGCCACAAGCCGGCAATGTGTGGAGGGAAGATCTCTCCACTTCGCCTCGTGGAGTTCACCCCGAGGTATTCGAGGGGCTCGGCTCCGGTCGAGATGACGGGTCTTCTCTACTTCTTCCGGCAAGCCTCGGCGATCTTCGGCGCGATCAGCGCCGCGAACCTGGAAGAGCCGGTCGCCGAGAAGTGCTCGCCGTCCCAGAAATCGGCGGCATCGAACTGCTTCTCGTCGACGGCAATGTAGGTGTCGCCCAGCGCTGCAGCCTCACGCTGAAGAATCCCCGTCAGCCGCGCGAGCAGTGCCCGCAGGTCGCCGATCCTCACATAGGGCGCCCACATGCTGCCGCGCCAGCTCGCCGCTTCGAGCGAGGCATGGTCGAAGACCTCGCCGATCCAGATCGTCGTGACGCCGCGCTGGCGGTTGATCGATGAGATCGTCCTGACATTGCGCGTGAAGATCGCTTCGAGCGCCGGATCGGGATCGCTGCTTGCCTGCCCGTCCAGTTGCGGCGCGCGGGCAGTGTCGAAGGCAAAGGCAGCCAGCCGGCCGAGAAGGCGCAGCAGAGGCGACACCGGGGGAACCAGGCGTTCGACGCGGCGCACTTCCAGCGCATCGACCAGCAGCGGGGTCTGATAGTTCGCAAAGCCGGGATCGAGACGGCGCATGTGGGCGCTCGTGACATCTCCTCCGCCGACGAGATAGACGGCGCAATCGGGCTGCACGCCGTAGGCCGACTGATAGAAGGCCGTCCGGATCACGATCTGGACGGTGCTGCTGGACGTCACCCCGTGATTCAGCACGGCGAACTTCCCGCCGCTCAGCAGGGCTTCGAGCCGCTCGGGCCAGCTCTCGCCGTCGCGGACGGCCAGGTCCTCGGTCGTCGACCCGCCGAAGACGGCAACGACGGTTTTGTCGCGCAGCTCCTGCGGCGACCGCTCGCGGCCGCGCAAGCCCTGCGAATCGACGTGGTACTTTGCGGAGGCCTTCGCCGCCGACGGTACGTTGGCGGCCTGCAGCAGCGGATGCCAGGTCCGGCTCACCTCGCGCGGCCGGTCGGAAGGCAGCAGGTCGCTGTTCGCCAGGTCGTGACGGGTCATGGCGACGGAGCCGAGGCCCAGGCCAAGCTCGATCGCCGCAAGCGACAGCACTACCATCGTGATTCGCGGCCACCTCGCGCAGACGAGGCCCAGGCCGAGCAGCGCCGCGACATAGGCAAAGTACCAGACGCGCGGCGAGCCCGGCGCCAGCTCGGTGGCGAGCCCGTAGCGCCAGACGACGATGCCGGCGACCGCCGCCAGGATCAGCGACACGAGAACCGCCAGGGTACGCTCGAACCGGTAGGGCTTCGCCAGCCCGACGTGATGTGACATCCAGCGGATCATCTGCCTGCGGGAAATATCACGCCGCCACAGGCCTCACAAAAGGCAGGCGGTCAGCGGCCCAGCAGATTGGCCCGGACGTTCGCCCAGAAGCCCGGATCGCGCGGCGCCGAGCGGCTGACCGCGGCCATCTTGCGGTACAGGTCGCCCAGCGACCGCTTGCCGGGATCGGCCCGCAGCTTCGTGCCGTCGGCACCGGGCTCCAAGGTCAGTTCCCGCGTATGGAAGACCTCGAGACCTGGCCGGTGGCCGATGCTGACCACCGAAGTCTCCGGCAGCTCCTCGATCAGGAGCGTCATGACGTTCTCCTGGCCGGCCTCGTCGAGCGCCGAGGTGGCCTCGTCCATGAAGATCCAGTCGGGCTTGTGGACCAGCACGCGGGCGAAGGCGACGCGCTGCTGCTCGCCGCCCGACAGGATGTGGTCCCAGCGCTCGGTCTCGTCGAGCCGGTCGCGCAGATGATCCAGGCCGACCTTGTGCAGCATGTCCTTCAGCACCTCGTCGCTGATGCCTTCTTCCGGTTCGGCCGGATAGAGCATCGCGTCGCGCAGGGTGCCGAGCGGGAAATAGGGCTTCTGCGGCATGAAGGTGATGGTGCCGGTCGGCAAGTGGATGGCCCCGCGCCCCCACGGCCACACGCCCGCCACGGCGCGCATGATCGTGCTCTTGCCGCTGCCGGACTTGCCGCGGATCAGCACCCGCTCGGGCCGCTGGATCTCGACCTCGGCCTCCGCCACCAGCATCTCGCCGCTGGGGCGCGCCACGCCCAGTTCGCGCATGATCAGCTTGTCGGACTCTGCCGCCGGGTGGACGACGATGCGCGCCTCTTCGGCGGCCTCCGTGCTTTCCTCGAGGTCTGTCAGCGCCATGTGAAGGTGCACGACCCTATCGGTCGAGGCGCGCCATTCGGCGAACTTCGGGAAATTGTCGATCAGCCAGGAGAGCGCCCACTGCACGCTGGAGAAGGCCTGCGCCGTCTGCATCAGGCCGCCCAGCGCGATATCGCCGCTGAGATAGCGCGGCAGGGCGACGATCAGCGGCACGATCGGCGCCAGATACGCCAGAGAGCTGGTGAGCAGCGAGAGATTGCCCTGGCCGCGCGTCTGGACGTTCCAGGCGGAGCGCAGGTCGAACAGCGAGCCACGCAGCCGTTCGCGCTCGTCGTCCTCGCCGCGCATCAGGGCGATGCCCTCGGCATGCTCGCGCGCCCGCGTGAGCCCGGAACGGAAATCGGCCTCGCGGCTCTGGCGCACGTTGCCGGCATGGATCAGGCCGCGACCCAGGAAATAGGTCAGCGTCGAGCCGATCAGCGCATAGGCCACCGCCGCCCAGACCATGTAGCCCGGCAGGTTGAACTCCAGGCCGAACAGCTTGATCGGCATGGTGCCCGACAGGATCCACAGCACGCTAAGGAAGGTGAAGAGCTGCAACACGCACTGCAGGATGCTCTGCGCAAACTCGACGGCGAGCTCGGTCGAGACGCGGATGTCCTCGGCGATGCGGCCGTCGGGATTGTCGACTTCGTCGGCCAGCATGCCGAGCTGGTACTGGCGGCCGGTATTCAGCCAACGCAGCACCGTGACGTGCGACAGCCAGGCGCGCCAGTTGATCTGCAGCCGGCGCTTGATGTGGAGCTGGATCGCCACCGCGACGCCGGCAGAAACGACGATCGCGGCCAAGACCCAGAGGAGCTTCATAAGCTCCCCGACATCGCGCTTATCCAGCGCGTTGAAGAAGTCGCGGTTCCAGATGTTCAGCCACAGCGCGATGCCGACATTGGCGACACCGAGCAGGACCAGGCCGCCGCTGAGCGACCAGGCGACGGCACGATAGCCCGGCGTCGTCCAGTAACCACTGGCGACGGCGGCGAAGGCACGTATCGAGCTGTGCGGTGTATCCAATCAGTCGCGGAAGCCCGGGTCGATCCGGTCGAGCTTCCGCAGGAGAGCCGGCCAATCCAGCAGGCCGAACGGCCGCCGGGTCTTCGGCTGGTAATTCTTGTAGGTCGCGTCGACCACCTCGGTCGGGACCTCGATCAGCTTGGTGTTGCACGACATAGCGGCGAGCTGCGTCTTGCAGCTCAGCTCCAGCCGATGCATGGCGTTGAACGCCTCGGGGATCGTCGCGCCGGTCGTCAGCAGGCCGTGGTTGCGCAGGATCATCGCGTTGTTGTCGCCCAGGCTCTGGACCAGTGCCTCGCGCGCGGCGAGGTCGAGCACCACGCCGTCGAAGTCGTGGTAGCTGATCTTGGCGAAGCGCATCGAGGTCTGCGTGTTGGGCAGCAGGCCGCATTCCATGGTCGAGACGGCCATGCCCGGCCAGGTGTGCGTGTGGATCACGCAGCCGACATCGGGCTTGGCCATATGGATGGCGCTGTGGATCACGAAGCCGGCGCGGTTCACGCCATACTCCAGCCCGCCGTTGAACTCCGGCTTGGCGAGGATGTTGCCCTCGTGATCGATTTTCAGGAGGCTCGACGCGGTGATCTCTTCGTACAGGAGACCATAGGCGTTGATCAGGAAGGCGTCGTGCTCACCGGGGACGCGGACCGAGATGTGGTTCGCGATCAGGTCCGACATTCCGTACAGGTCGATCAACCTGTAGCAGGCGGCGAGATCGACGCGAGCCTGCCACTCTTCGGGCGAGACGTTCGACCGGAGATTGGCAACCTTTGAAGTCTTGAGGGCGTGCACGGCCATGGAAACGCTCCAGGATGAAAACGGTTCCTGAAGCTAGACCCGCCCTCCCCCGGTCGTCCATGGGGCGGCTCAGGCGAGCCCGCGCGCTGCGAGATAGGCGCCGAGCGCCAGAAGACCGGCGAAGAACCACAACCGGAAGGTCTGCGGCGACAGCCGTGCCCGCACCGCCTGCCCCAGCCGCATCCCGACCAGTGCCACGACAACGCCCGCCACAGACGGCCAGGCTAGCCCCAGGTTGAGACCGGAGCTGCCCACGAGGGTCACCGCCAGCGCAACAGTCGAAACGGTGAAGGACAGTCCCAGCGCCTGCACCAATTCATCCTTGGTGAGGCCGATCGCCTGCAGGTACGGCACGGCCGGGATCACGAAGACACCCGTGGCGGCGGTAATCCCTCCGGTCACAGCCCCTGTTACCGGCCCCAACCACGGCTCGCTCGAGGCCGGTACGGAGAGCTTCAGGGCCGCCAGGCCAGACACCGCGTAGGCCATCAGCGCCACGCCCAAGGCCAGCGCCCCGTAGGGCCCACCGAGGCCGGAGACGAAAGCCGCGCCCAGCCAGGTCCCGATACAGACGCCGAGATTGAGCGGCCACAGCCGGCGCAGCAGCGTCCCGAGATGGGGACCGTCGACCATCTGCCATACGTTGGTCACCAGCGACGGCAAGATCAGCAGCGCAGCCGCCTCCACGGGCGACAGGATCACCGCCAGCAGCCCCATCGAGATGGTGGGCAGGCCGAGACCGATGATGCCCTTGGTGAATCCTGCCAGCAGGAACACCGCGAGGATGAAGCCCAGGGTCGAGAGAACCATGCCGCACCCTTGAACGGCGGCACCTTGTCCCGCAATGTGGAGAATACGGAGTCTGCCTTTGGAGAAAACGAAGGCTCAGAATATCCCATGCGCTTCGACTTCACCGATCTCAGGCTGTTCCTCTACGTGACGCAGACCGGCAGCATCACGCGCGGTGCCGAACGGGCGCACCTGGCGCTTGCTTCGGCCAGCGCGCGCATTCGCGGCATGGAGGAAACGCTCGGCATTCCCCTGCTGAAGCGCGGGCGGCGTGGCGTCGAGCTGACCGAGGCAGGCCGCAGCCTGCTCGACCATGCCCGCATCGTGCTGCAGCAGGTCGAGACGATGCGCGGCGATCTCGGCGCCTATTCGCGTGGCCTGAAGGGCAGCGTCCGCATCCTCGCCAACACCTCGGCCCTGTCCGAACACCTGCCGTCGCTGCTGGCGACTTTCCTCGCCGCCAACCCGACGATCGACATCGATATCGAGGATCGCGAGAGCCCGGCGATCGGCGCCGCCATTGCCGCCGGCGACGCCGACATCGGCATCGGTTCGCAGGCGGCTTTCGTCTCCGGACTGGAGAGCCATCCGTTCCGGACCGACCGGCTGGTGCTGGCGGTGCCGACCGGACATCGCCTTGCCGGCAAGCGCCAGACCGGCTTCGCCGACCTGCTCGACCTCGATTTCGTGGGCCTGCCGCGCGGCACGGCGCTCGACGAGCATGTGGCCATGCAGGCCGCCCGCCTCGGCCGCGCGCTGCGCCAGCGTGTTCGCGTCAACAGCCTCGACGCCGTCTGTGCCATGGTCGCTGCGGGTGTCGGTGTGGGCATCGTGCCGGAGATGACCGCCCGTCGCCATCGACGCGCCCTGCCGCTTGCCACGGTCCGCATCTCAGAGCCCTGGTCGACGCGCGAGCTTGCGCTTTACGTCCGCGACTCCAAGCGCCTGCCGCGACCGGCGCGTCAACTCTTCGAGGCGTTGCGCAAGAGCGGGTGACCGGCCTGCTACCAGCGCAGGAGACGATGCCCGATGGCGGCGCCAATGGCGATCACCGGGATCGCCGCCAACGGATACCAGGTGAGAACGAAGAGCGGCGAATCGTCGAAGCAATGGAAGGCATAGATGGCAGCGGCAGCGGCGGCCGCCAGTGCGCCCGAGGCCGCGCCGGCCAGCGCCGGGGAAGCCGGTGCTGCCCGACGCAGCGCCAGCAGCAAAGCCGCCAGCGGCGCGAGCGCAAAGAGCGGGATGGCCGTCAGGCACACCAGCGCATTGCTGCCGATCAGTCTCGCTTCCCATGTCCCGGCCGGCAGCACCATCAGTTCGGCCGCCAGGGCCGCCGCTGCGATGCACAGTACCGTCACGACACCCCAGCGCCACGTTCCAGACGCCAGCGGTCGCGCCATCGCCAGACAGGCACCCGAGGCGGCAACCAGAGCGGCCAGCACGAGCACGAGCTTGAGGTCGAAGCGCCATGTCGCGAAAGCGGCGGCCAGATCCACGCGCGGCCCAAACTCGACGGCGAAGATCGCGAGCGACACCAGCGCGCCGACCGCAACGGCGCGGCCCACGGTCCGTCCAAGCGGCGCCGACGATTGAGCGCGGTCGGCGACGAGGGACGCCACGAGTTGCTCGGTCTTCATGTCCTGTCCTTGCGATAGGCGTCGGCCAGCGCGCGAAGGGCGCGATGAAGCGTCACCCGGACGGCACCTTCGCTCAACCCCAGGCGCGTCCCGACTTCCCGCGCGCTCTGCCCCTCGATGGAAATGCCTTCCACGATCCGGCGCTGGCGCTCGGGCAGGCGGGCCAGCATCTGTCGTGCATCGAGCGCGCCGCCCTCCTCTCCCGCCACGGGCGCGGCGAGCGTCTCGGCATGGTCATCGATGTCGACATGATCGGTGAAGCCGCGGCGCCGCAGATGGTCGACCAGCTTGTGATGCGCGATCGCCCGCAGCCACGGTTGAAGCGGCTGCGTCTCGTCCCAGGTGTCGCGCTTCAGGTGCATGGCCAGCAAAGTCTCCTGGACGATATCCTCGCAATCCGCGCGCGGCCTCCCCGCCGCAGCCAGGCCACGCGACGCCACGGCGCGCAGCCAGGAAGCGACGAGGACCAGCAGGCGTCTATACGCCTCGTCATCCCCCTTCCGGGCCGCCCGCATGAGCGCGGAGAGATCGTCCGGATCGGGCAACGGGTTCACTCTTTCACGTATTCGTGCGGAAGGGCCCGAACATTACAGGCCCTCCTCACGAAAAAGAAACCGGCGGACCTGTAACGTCGGCGCACACGCGCCCGAATGACATCCTGCGAGCCGATAGTGGCTCGACAGCAAGGAGGACCTACACATGATCAATCGCACCACCACTCCAGCCCTCGCCGCTGCCGTCGTCGCCGCGACCCTGATGTCGTCGGGCGCGAATGCCCAGACCGCGAACGCCGACAAGGAGAGGTGCTACGGCATCTCGATGGCCGGCAAGAACGACTGCGCCGCGACCGGCAACAATTCCTGCTCGGGCCAGTCGAAGGCCGACTACGACGCCAAGGCCTGGAAGTACGTCGCCAAGGGGTCGTGCGCGACCATGGAAGTGACCCTGAAGGACGGCATGAAGCGCAAGGGCACCCTGGCGCCGATGTAACGGAGTCCGATCGTGACGGCGGATCGCCTCCCTCGTGCCGGCGCCGGGCTGAAGCCCGAGCACCAGCGGCATATCCTCGAGTCCCGGCCCGATGTCGGCTGGTTCGAGGTACACGCCGAGAACTACATGGGGGCCGGTGGTCCGCCGCATCACGTCCTGGAGCGCGTGCGCGCGCTCTATCCCCTCTCCCTGCATGGCGTGGGCCTGTCGATCGGCTCGGCCGGCGGCATGACGCCGGGTCATCTCACGCGACTGAAGGCAGTCGCCGACCGCTATCAGCCGTTCGTCGTCTCCGAGCATCTGGCCTGGTCGACGCACGACGGCGTCTTCCTCAACGACCTGCTGCCGCTTCCCTACACGGCGGCAACATTGGCACTCGTCATGCGGCACGTCGACGAGGCGCAATCCGCGCTCGGCCGACGCATCCTCATCGAGAATCCTTCGATGTACCTGCGCTTCGAGGACGAGGAGATGTCCGAGACGGATTTCCTGCGCACCCTGGCGCGGCGCAGCGGCTGCGGCCTGCTGCTCGACCTCAACAACGTCGTCGTGTCGGCCGCCAACTGCGGCTTCGATCCGCTGGCGTATCTGGAGGCTTTCCCGGTCGAGCATGTCGGCGAGATCCATTTGGCCGGCCATGCGGTGCTGAGCGACGGCGAGTCGCGTCTGCTCGTGGACACGCACGATCGTCCCGTCTCCACGGAAGTATGGGATCTCTACCGCCGACTGATCACGCGGCACGGCCCGTTCCCAACCCTCATCGAATGGGACGGCGATGTGCCGGCCTGGCCGGTGCTCGAAGCGGAAGTGTCTCGTGCGGAGCGGATGTTGCATCCGGAGGACGGCTTCCATGCCCGTGCAGCCTGACATCCGCGAGCTTGCCGGACTCCAGCAGACATTCACGCAGGCCCTGCTGCGCGCCGGCCTGCACGTGCCGGACGCGGTATCGACCGCTCAGGGTGCTTCACGGGAACGGCGCCTCGGCGTCTATCGCAACAACGTCAAGGCGAGCCTGGTCGCGGCACTCGCGGCTCGCTTTCCCGTCATCTGCCGGCTGGTCGGCGAGGAATTCTTCGAGGCCACCGCCCTCGTCTTTGTCGAGCGCCATCCGCCGCGTTCGCCCGTCCTTGCCGACTATGGCGCTGGCTTCGCCGCCTTCCTCGAGGACTTCGAGCCCATCCGCGACCTGCCTTATCTCCCCGACGTCGCCCGCCTCGAATGGGCACGCCAGCAGGCCTTCCATGCGGCCGATGCGCAACCCATCACCATCGAGCGTCTCGCCGCGCTCGCCGCCGGCGATCTCGGATCGGCAAGCCTCACCTTGCATCCGGCCGCCGTTCTGGTCGCCTCGCCCTGGCCCATCGTTTCGATCTGGACGACCAACACATTCGACGAGGAGGTGCGGCGGCTCGGCCCCGATCAGCCCGGCGAAATCGCGCTGGTTACGCGGCCGGACCAGGACGTGATCCTCGCCTCCCTGCCGCCGGGAGCCGACCTGCTGGCGGCAGCGATTGCCGAGGGCGCTGCCTTGGGCGAAGCAGCCGACCGGGCACAGCGGGAGATCGCCGATTTCGACCTCGCCACGACGCTCGCTGTGCTCTTCCGCAGCGGCGCCGTCTCCGCCCTTCTTGAAGGAAAGCCCACATGATCGCGCTGCTTCTGCGCCTCGACATGCTCCTCTCGCGCATCCCGCACGAGTTCCTGGCCCCGCTCGCTCGCCTGTCGATCGGCACGATCTTCCTGCGCTCCGGATTGCTGAAGCTCGAAGGCTGGGCCGACGGCACGACGCTCACGCTGTTCCGTGAGGAATACAGGCTGCCGTTCATTCCACCCGAAGCGGCGTCCTATCTGGCGACCGGCGCCGAGCTCAGCCTGCCGATTCTGCTCTTCCTCGGCCTGTTCACGCGACCAGCCGCGCTGGCGCTGGTCGGAATGACCCTGGTGATCGAGATCTTCGTCTATCCCAATGCGTTCGACACGCACGGCGTCTGGGCGGTCGCGCTGCTCTACCTCGCCAAGTTCGGGCCGGGCAGCCTGGCGCTCGACCGCGTGCTCTCTGCGCGGACGCTGCCTAACGCTTACGGACGGGCTTGAGGTCGGAGGCGATCGGATAGGCCGTCGTCGACTTCACTCTCTCCATCGAGAAGCGCGACGTTACGTTCTTGAGCGGCATCGTGTCGATCAGCTTCTTGTAGAACGTGTCGTAGGCCTGCATGTCGGTCACGGCGACGCGCAGCATGTAGTCGATGTCGCCGGCCATGCGGTGGAACTCCATCACCTCGGGCATGGCGGTGACGGTGCTGGCGAACTTCGACAGCCAGGCCGAGGAATGGTCGCCGGTCTCGATCGACACGAAGACGGTGAGGCCCACGCCGATCGATTCGGGCGAGATCAGCGCCACCCGCTTCAGGATGACGCCGGACTTCTCCAGCCGCTGGATGCGCTTCCAGCAGGGGCTTTGCGAGAGACCGACGCGGTGCGCGATCTGCGCCAGCGAAAGGCTCGCATCCTCCTGGAGGAGCGCCACGATCTTCTTGTCGATGGCATCCATGATTCAACTATCCGTAGGGAACGGTCGGCCGGCTTGATCGAGGGAGTTTAGACCGGAAGCGACTCGAGGCGCACCGTGGCACCGAGGCGCTCGGTGAGTACGATGGCGAGCGCTTCGACGTCGCCATCCACCCGACCGGCATAGTTCACGAGCCGCGGATGGGCATCGTCGAACCAGGAGAGACGCCACGACCCGGCCTCGCACATCAGCGAGCCCACCACGCGCCCCTGCGCGGAGATTGTCCAGAGAGCGGGCTCCTCGTAGGCCGCCTGGAACAGGCGCGCCGCCCGGGCGACAAGGGTGCTGGCAAGGCTGAGCATGCTCGGACTGTACGGGCCCGCTCGTGACAGCAGCAATGAAACGGTCGGTCGAATCCAACGGCGGCGACGGCAGAAATAGCTTCGAAGACCGCCAACCGGAGAAAATTCGTCTCCGACCACGACGAATGTCTAAGGCCGAACGGCCGGCGTCTCCAGCTTCAGGCCCTTCGCGCGCTGCATCAGGTAAAGCTCCAGCGCCGTATATTCGGGCGCATCGAGCGGCCAGGCTTCGGCACGGATGCCGACGAGGCAGTTGCGCAGGCGGCGCTTCAGGGACCCCAGCGCCTGCCATTCGAGCCGATAGATCGGATAGCCGGTCGGGTGCGCTTCCGGAATGACGATGCCCGCCAGCTTCTTGCCGGCATTGTCGTCGTGGCAGATGGCGCAGGAGAGGTTGAGCTGGCCCTGGCGGCGGCGGTAGATCTCGGCGCCCTGCTCGCGGACGGCATCGAGGCGCAGGTCATAAGGCGGCGCGATCGGCATGTCACGCGACTGGTGCGCGACATAGACGGTGAGCGCCAGCAGGTCGCGATTCTCAGGCGGCAGTTTGTCAGCCTTCTGATGCTCGGTGCGGCAGAGATTGATGCGGCCTTCGAGATCGACCGGGCGGTCGCTGCCCTGCGGGATCGCGGGGTAGCGCGCGGCCACCCCCTTCATGCTGGTCGCGGCGGCGCCATGACAGTCGGCGCAGGATTTGTCGGCGGCACCCGCTTCCTTGTTCCAGAGCTGGCCGCCGAGCTGGACGAACAGCATGCCGGGATTGGCGGTGTCATCGTCCTGCATCTTCTGCAGGGCCTCGCCCATGTCCTGGTAGCCGGAGCGCCGCTTCTCGCTGCCGACCTGTGCCGCCGCATAGGAGACGGCGAACACCAGCGCCAGGCCGAGCCCGAGCCGCCACGCTTTCATTCGACGGCGATGGCGACCCGCTCCTCGACGGCGAAGCCCTCGTCGCCGGTCCAGCGCAGGACGACCGTGCCGCTCTCGTTCGCCTGGGCGAAGAAGGAGACGAACGGGTTGGCGGCGATGGCCGGCGACATGTCCATCGAGAAGATCTCGTCGCCGTTCCAGGTCGCGGTGAAGCGCTCGATGATGTTGCGCGGGATGATGCGGCCGTTGGGACCGGGCCGGAAGCCGGTCTCCATGGGATGCAGGATCAGCGCCTTGATCTCGACGACGGCGCCGCGCTTGGCGGTCTTCGGAGCATTCACGAGGATGTTCGACATCAGGTCGACTCCTCGAGGCAGGCGGCCAGGGTCACGATCACGTCGGCGCCGCCGCTCCAGAACTTGCCGTCGCTGGTCTCGGCGATGGCGATGATCCGCTGGCTGTCGCCCAGCTTGATGCGCGTGCCGATGACGGCCTTGCCGTTGCGCGGGCCGAGGCGCGCCGAGAAGACGTTGGGCTGCGGGTTCTTCTCGTTGAAGACGTGGATCGCCTTGACGAAGTCGGCTGCGGTCATCGGGCTCTCGACCGATACCGTGAGCGGCACGGTGCTGCCGTTCTCGACCAGCGGCGGCACGTCGAGCTTCACCCGGCCCTCGGTCGGCGTGGCCGTACCGACGACCTTCTTGATGGCTTCGGCCATGGCCTCTTGCGTCGCCGTCGCGGGGGCGATCGGCAGAACGACAACAACGGCAGCGGTGGCTGCAGTGCCGGCTAGGAAACGACGGCGATCCATTCAATCCTTCAACATCAAAAGATAGGCCACGACATCCTCGACCTGTTCGGCCGAGAGGATCGTCTTGCCCTCGAAGTTGCGGGCGACCCGCTGCAGGCCGCTGGTCCGATAGTAGGCCGGCATGATCGTGTCGGCATTGAGACGCGACCCATCGACGATGCGCAGCCGGAGCTGCCCCTCCGACCAGCGCGAGCCCGCGCCGGCGAGGCTGGGCGCGATATCGCCCTGGAAGCGCTCCTCGGCGATCGGACCAGAATGGCAGAGCAGGCAGAGGCCGACGCTGCGGTTGGCGACGATCGCCCTCCCGCGGACGGCATCGCCCGGCTTGCCGGTGAGCGAGCGGGGAATCGAATCGTCGACGATCTGCGGCGTGACCTGCTGGGCTGCCACCGGAAATACGGCGAGCGCGAGAGCGAGGATGACGAAGGCCCGCATCGCATCATCCGAAGGTCTCGGCGGTGATGGTGCGGAACCAGCTCGACGCGTAGAGCGCCTCCTGGCCGCGCAGGCCGCCCACGGCCACCAGCGGGCTGGTACCGCCGGCACCCGGAACGTCGGTGAGCTGGCCCTTGTCGGGGCGATAGACGCCGGCGATCGAGATGCCGTAATCGGCCGCAAGCAGGCTGTAGCAGGTGTTAATCAGCATCGGTTCCTGCGGCTTGTCACCCGCCAGCAGCTTCACGAGGGCGGCTGCACAGACCTTGGCCTGGGCATTGGCGGCGAAGGCCGACTTGGGCATGCCGCCCATGATCGCCGCGTCGCCCAGCACATGGATGTTGGGTCGAAGGGTCGATTCGAAGGCTACAGGTTCGACCGGGCACCAGCCGGTGCGATCGGCGACGCCGGCCTGGGCAGCGATGGCGCCGGCCTTCTGCGGCGGGATCACGTTGGCGACGCTGGCCTTGTGGGTCGCGAACTCGGTGGTGAGCGTCATCGCCGCCGGATCGACCGACGTCACCTTGCCACCCTGGCTGAGCGGCACCCATTCGACCATGCCGGGATAGAGCTCGGCCCAGCCGTTCTGGAACAGGCGCTGCTTGGAGAAGGTGTCCTTGGAATCGAGCAGCAGCAGCTTCGACTTCGGCTTCCAGATCGCGAGCCAGTAGGCGATCAGGCTGGCGCGCTCGTAGGGACCAGGCGGGCAGCGGAAGGGATTGGCCGGCGCCGACATGACGACCAGCCCTCCATCGTCCATCGCCTGCAACTGCTGGCGCAGCAGCACGGTCTGCGCGCCCGCCTTCCAGGCGTGCGGCATCTTCTGTGCCGCAGCCTCGTCGTAGCCGGGGATGGCGCCCCAGTTGAAATCGATGCCCGGCGTCATGACCAGCCGATCGTAGGAAAGCTTGTTGCCGTCGGCCAGCGTGACTGTCTTCGCCTCGGCATCGACCGCGGTCGCGCTCGTCTCGGCGACGGTGACGCCGGCGCCCTTGATGCCGTCGTACCGGAACTGCTGCTGGCCGATCTCGCGCAGGTCGGCCAGCACCGAGTTGCTGAACGGACACGAGGTGTAGACCGGGTTGGGCTCGACCAGGGTGACGTCGAGCGACGGAAGCAGCGCCTTCAAGGTGCGCGCCGCCGTGGCCCCGCCGAAGCCGCCACCGATCACCACGACCTTGGCTTTGCCCTGCGCCGACACGACGGCAGGCGCGAGGCCGGCCGCGGCGGTAAGCTTCAGGAAATGCCGGCGCGTCGCCATGCCCTACTCCGGCTGTGCGGCGAACCAGGCCGCGATGGCCTGGGTCTGCTGGTCGTCGAAGCCCTTGGCTATACGGCCCATCACGCTCGACGGCCAGGCGCCGCTGCGATACTCGCGCATGAAGGTGACGATATCCTCGGCCTTGCGGCCGGCGATATGCGGGATCACCGAGTCCGCGACCTTCTTGGGTGCGTGACAGCCGGTGCAGGAGCTGGCGCCCGGCGGCGCATCCGCCGCCGTTGCCGGGCCGGCCAGCAGGATCATGCTGACCAGGCCCGACAGCAGCGCGCGATGCATCAGGCGCCCTTCTTCAGGTCGTTGTTCATCAGCGGCAGGTTGCGCACCCGCTTGCCCGTCGCTTTGGCGATCGCGTTCAGCACGGCGGGCGCCGCGACGGCGATGGTCGGCTCACCGACGCCGCCCCAGAAGTCGTGAGTCGGCACGAGGACCGTCTCGACGTCGGGCATCTCGTCGATGCGCATCACGTTGTAGCTGTCGAAGTTGGTCTGCTCGACCGCACCGTCCTTGACGGTGATCTCGCCGTACAGCGCCGCCGACAGGCCGTAGACGAACGAGCCCGCGACCTGGCGGTCGATCTGCGCCGGATTGACCACGTGGCCGGGATTGGTGGCCGCGGTGATCTTGTGGATCTTGAGCTGGCCGTCAGGGCTCACCGAAACCTCGGCGACGCCCGCGACGTAGCTGCCATAGCCCATGACCTGCGAGATGCCGTGGAAGCGGCCCGCGGGCAGCGGCTTGCCGTAGCCCGCCTTGTCGCACGCGGCCTTCAGCACCGCCGCCCACTTGGGCTTCAGGTACTTCATTCGGTAGGCGAGCGGATCCTGGCCCGCCGCCGCCGCCAGCTCGTCCATGAAGCATTCCATGTAGACGGCGTTCTGGTTCACGTTCACGCCGCGCCAGAAGCCCGCCGTGATGTGCGGATTGCGCATGGCGTGGTCGATCATCAGGTTCGGGATGTCGTAGCCGTAGGCGGCTTCGACACCGGTCTGCATGAAGCCCTGGAAGGTGGCGGGATCCATGCCGTTCACCAGGTTCTGCGGCAGCAGCGAGGCCAGGATCGATTGGCCCGAGATGCGCACATGCAAGCCCACCAGGTTGCCCTGGGCGTCGAGGCCAGCCGTCAGCTTGGCCATCGTCGTCGGATGGTACTGGCAGTGCGTCATGTCCTCTTCGCGCGACCAGATGAGCTTGATCGGCGTGCCGGGCATCTCCTTGGCCGCGAGCACGGCCTGGCGGACATAGTCCGAACGGCCGCGCCGGCCGAAGCCGCCGCCCAGCATGAGCTTGTAGACCTCGCACTGGGCGATCGGCAGGCCGGCGGCTTCCGACGCCGCGGCGAGCGCCGCCTCGCCGTTCTGCGTACCGCACCAGACTTCACACTTCTCCGGCGTGTAGCGCGCCGTGGCGTTCATCGGCTCCATGGTGACATGGTGCTGGTAGGGGAAGCTGTAGACGGCCTCGACCTTCTTGGCTGCACCCTCGATCGCCTTCTGGGCGTCGCCGGCCTTGTTGCCGACGAAGGCTTCCTTGGCGTCGAGGCCTTCCTTCAGCATCGCGTTGATGGTCTCGGTCGAGACCTTGCCGAGATCGCCGATGTTCCACTCGGTGGTGACCGCGTCGAGCGCCGTCTTGGCCTGCCAGTAGGTGTCCGCCACGACCACGACGGCGTCGCCGTCGATCGCGAAGATCTTCTTCACGCCTGGCATCTTCTCGGCCTTGCTGGCATCGAAGCTCTTCAGCTTGCCGGTGATCACCGGGCATGCCCGCACGGTGGCGTTGAGCATGCCCGGCATCGTGTGGTCCATGCCGTAGAGCTGCTTGCCCGTGACCTTCTCGACCGTGTCGAGCCGCGGCAGGGGCTTGCCCGCGATCTTCCAGTCCTTGGGGTCCTTGAGCTTCACTTCCTTGGGCGGCTCGAGTTCGGCCGCCGCTGCGGCGACCGCGCCGTAGGTCACGGTCTTGCCCGAGGCCTTATGCGTGATGGTGCTGTTGGCCGCGCTGCATTCCGAAGCCGGCACGTTCCATTGCTTGGCCGCGGCGGCGATCAGCATCTCGCGTGCGATGGCGCCGCCCTCGCGGACGTACTGCTGGCTCTCGCGGATGCCGCGGCTGCCGCCGGTCGAGAAGTTCTTCCAGACGCGGTTGCGCTTCAGGTTCTCACCGGGCGTCGGATATTCCCAGGCGACCTTGCTCCAGTCGCATTCGAGCTCCTCGGCCACAAGCTGGCAGAGGCCGGTGAGCGTACCCTGTCCCATTTCGGAGCGGGCGATACGGATCACCACCTTGTCGTCGGGATGGATGACCACCCAGGCGTTCAGTTCCTTGACGGCCTGGGCGTGCGCCACGCTTTCGTCGAAGGGCAGATGGAAGCCGAGCGAGAAGCCACCGGCAACGGCAGCGCCGCTGACCAGGAAGCCGCGACGGCCGAGAGAAGTCTGGATCGTCATGATGCGTCCCTCCCCTTAGGCCTTGGCCGCGGCGTGGATGGCAGCGCGAACCTGCTGATAGGTGCCGCAGCGGCAGATGTTGGTCATCGCCTCGTCAATGTCGGCATCGGTCGGATTGGGCTTGGCGGCCAGCAGCGCCGTCGCCGCCATCACCATGCCGCTCTGGCAGTAGCCGCACTGGGGCACGTCGAGTTCGACCCAGGCCTTCTGGATCTTGTTCAACACGCCGTTCGCGGCGACCGCCTCGATGGTGAGGACCTTTTTGTCGCCGACGGCGTTCACCGGCATGCTGCAGGAGCGCACCGGCGCGCCGTCGATGTGGACCGTGCAGGAGCCACATTGGGCGATGCCGCAGCCATACTTGGTGCCGGTCAGGCCCATCTGCTCGCGCAGCACCCAGAGAAGTGGAGTTTCCGGATCGGCGGTGTAGTCGACCGCCTTGCCGTTGACGTTGAGAACAGCCATCCCAGTCTCCCGTTATTCAGGAAATATTGAAATAGCCTAGCCCAGCACGCCGCGACCGCCTAGCAGACGCGCTGCACTCACGGAGGTTTGATGCCTCAGCGCACGCTTGCTTCAAAAACCCGCCGGAAATTACCGCCCAGCAGTTTTGCCGTTTCCTCCGCGTTGAATCGGATGCGGAGGGCCGCCGCCAATTGTGGCAGATCGGTGTAGCTCGGCATCGTGCTCGGCCCGACGAGACCGAGCTGGTCGGTGCCAAGACCGACATGATCGATGCCGACGATATCGACCATCTTCGCGAAGCCATCGGTCGCGTAGGCGACGAGGTTGGGGAAGTATTCGGAGATCGGCCAGATGCCGATGACGCCGCCGGTCGCGGCGATCGCCCTTGCATGGTCGGGCATGATTCGGCGTGTCCTGGCCGACGGCCGGTTGATGAGCGAGGTGTGCGACAGGACGAGCGGTTTCGTGGTGACCGCGGCGGCCTTCTTCACCAGCTCGAACGTGCCGTGCGCCACGTCGACGACGATGCCCATCGCATTGCAACGCCGGATCACCTCGGTGCCGAATGTCGTCAGCCCGTCATTCACGCTGGGCTCGGTCTGGATGTCGCCCAGTTCGTTCGGCCGGTAGTGCGTGAGCTGCAGGTGCCGCAGCGCCCAGCGCTGATAGGCCTCGTCGAGGCGTTCGATCTGCCCTTCGAGGAAGTCTGCGCCTTCCGACGCGACGACGATGCCGGGCCGACCGGAGCGCGCGGCTCGCAACTCCGCCGCGGTCCGGATGATCGGCATGCCCTGCTCGCGCGCCAGCGCATGCAGGGTCGGGAAGGAGCGCTGGCTGTAGGCATAGAGCTCGCCCGGGCGCGGATCGCGGCTGGGTCTCACGCGGCCGACCATGACCTTGATGACCGGCGAATCGGCGACTACGGCCAGCGAGATCACCGACATGCCGCCCTGGCGCATCGGATCGGCGACCGGCGCGAACGAGCCGCGGCCGTAGCTCATCTGCGTCAGGTTGCCGGCATGACTGTGCAGGTCGACCGCCATGCCGTCGCCGGCCTGCGCCATCGCCGGCACCGGAAGACAGAAAAGCGGGCTCGCGGCCATCAGCATCCGGCGCGTCACGCCCTTCACCGGCTCGGCGTCGTGCAGTTGATAGCGCCAGCCCTCGACATCCGACGACACGCGCCAGGTGCCGCTCAGCTTCAACGCACCGTTGGCGGTCTTCATCGGCTGCCGGGCCAGCACCTCGACCACCGCCAGCGGATTGTTGGGCACGCAGCCCTGGCAACAGCCGGGTTCGGCCATCATCAGGAAGTGGTCGTCGCCGCCAAACACACTCGCCCCGAGGGCAAAACCCGTGATCTCGATGCGCTTGCCGTTCGCCTTGTCGGCTCGCGGTTTCCCGAGGTCGGTCCACGAGAGACGCATCGGTAGCTCTACAGTTTAGGTGGCGGGTAGTAGGGGCGATCGCCCAAAGCCTGTACGCGCTTCCAGAAATCGGGACCCGACGCCTTGCCGACCTCGTCGAGATCGGCCGCCTGGCGCCACAGGCTCCAAGAGTCCGGATGCAGGCGGCTCGCCTCGGCCATCTGCAGGTCGCCTTCGGCCGCGCGGCCGTTGGCGCGCAACCAGACGCCGAGACGGAAACGCGCCCGCGCCTCGGCGATCTCGGACGTCACCTTCGGCAGGGTCGCGCGCGCCGCATCGGCCGGCATGGCATGTGCGCCCGTGGCCACCCACGCGCGCACCGCATCGAGATAGGCCTGCCGTGCTGCCAGACGCTCGGCCTGGTCTTCCGGAGTCATCGTCCGAGTCTTGAGATCCATGCGCCGGAAATGATCGGTCGAACCGGCATTCTCCGGTGGCCGCGCAATCCGGCCCTGCTCGTCGATCCAGGTCGCCTGCGGCACGTTCACGAGATTGTAGAGGTCTTCCAGGCGGTGCTCGGCATCGATCAGTTGCCAATACGAGGTCTTCGCCTGCTCGATCCATGGACGGGCATGCTCGGCGCCACGGCTTTCCTGCGCCACGGCCACGACCATGAACCCCTTGTCCTTCAGTTCTTCGTAAAGGGCCTGCCACACGGGCAAGTCAAAGCGGCAGCCTCACCAACTGGCCCATGTGGCGAGGAAGACCTTCCGCCCGCGCAATTGAGACAGCGAACGCGGCACGCCGTCGACATCCGGCAGGGTGAAGTCCGGCGCCTCGAGCCCTTCGAGCGCGGCATTGCGCTCCTCGGGCGGTGCGCCGAGCGCCCACACGTCGCGCGCCTCGCTCGCGACCACGGGGCCGCCCAGCTTCTTCCAGAAGGCTTCGAGGTCGACTTCGTTTGGAGCGATGGCCGAAGCCGGCAGCGGCACACACAATTCGGCGCGACACATGCCCTCGGGCTTCAGGGTCCAGCCCGTCACGCGCTCGGCGTCAACGGGACTCATCCAGAGACCGTCGTGTGTCGCAACGTCGTGTTCGCCAGCGGGCATGAGAATCTTCGTCATGCCGCAGCGAAGCATCTTTCCCGGCGCCGGGAAAGGTCCCGGCCGCCGTTATGACGACAGTCCCTGTGCTACTTGGGCGTCGAGATCGTCACTTCCTTCGAGGTGATGAACTCGAGCAGGACGGGCACGCCCTTCTTGGTCTGCTCGATGCCACGCTTGATCGCCGGAATGATGTCCTCCGGCTTGGTCACGCGCTCGCCATAGCCGCCGAACGCCTTGGCCATGGCGGCATAGTCGCCCGAGATGTCGGTGGAGCGGTACTTCTCGGTCGACACCTTCATGATGTGCAGCTCGATCGCCATCGAGAAGTTGTTGAGCAGGATCGACATGATCGGAATGCGCTCGCGCACCGCCGTCTCGAAGTCCATGCCGGTGAAGCCGATGGCGGCGTCGCCCCAGACGTTGATGCAGAGCTTGTCCGGGCAGGCGAGCTTGGCGCCCATGGCGAGGCCGAGGCCGTAGCCCAGCTGCGTGGTCTTGCCCCAGCCGATATAGGTGTGCGGCGCGGTCGTCTTCCAGAACGGCGAGAGCTGGTCGCGTGGGCTGCCGGCGTCGTGGGTGATGATCGTGTTGGCCTTGTCGACCGTGTGCTGCAAGTCCCACAGCACGCGGTAGGGATTGAGCGGCGCCTCGTTGTTGGTGAGCTTGGGCATCCACTCCTTGAGCCACTCGTCGGCGATCGGCTTGATCTCGGCCACGATCGGCGCGGCGTCGCGCTTCTTGCCCTCGACCAGCTTGCTGCACTCGTCGATCATCGCGCGCAGGGCCAGCTTGGCATCGCCGATCAGGCCGTACTGGCAGCGCACATCCTTGTTGAGATGGTTGGGATCGAGCGTGGTGTGGATCACCGTCTTGCCCTTCGGCATCGAGATGCCGAAGTTGGTCTCGGTGAACGAGCAGCCGATGCCGAACAGCACGTCGCACTTGTCGAGGAAGTGGCGGACCTGCCGCGGATAGGCGCGGCCGCCGGAGCCCAGCGACAGCGGATGGGTCTCGTCGAAGCTGCTCTTGCCCTGGAGCGAGGTGCAGACGGGAATCGCCAGCAGCTCGGCCAGCTCCTTCAGCTCGTCATAGGCTTCGGCCCAATGCACGCCGTGGCCGGCGTAGATGACCGGGCGCTTGGCCTCGACCAGCACCTTCGCGGCTTCCTTCACCGCAGCCGGATCTGGCCCGTAGCGCGTCGGCTTGATCGGCTCGTAGGTCAGCGGATCGGGCGCGTCCTCGCCATTGGCTTCCGCCGGGAACTCGATGATGACCGGCGAACCGCGGCCGTTGCGCAGCAGGCTGAAGGCCCGGCGCATGATGTTCTCGATATCAGCACCCGAGGTGATCGGCTCGGCATGCTTGGCGACATGCGCCATGGTGATCGTCGAGTTGAAGTTCGGCGGCACATGCGCGATGCGGCGCGGATAGCCCGCCGGGATGACCAGCAGCGGCACCGATTCGCCGAACGCCTGGGCCACGCCGCCATAGGCGTTCTCCGAGCCCGGGCCGCTCTGCATGCAGAACACGCCCATCTTGCGGCCCTTGGTCAGGCGCGACATGGCGTCGGCCATGTGCAGGCCGATGCGCTCCTGGCGCACGATGATCGGGCGGATGTCGATCGCCGCGCAGTGCTCGATCAGATGGTTGACGGGATAGGCGAAGAGATACTCGACCCCTTCCCGCTTCAGGATTTCGGCGACTGCCGGGCCGGTCTTCATCTTCGTTTTCTCCCTATGGATCGTGCCATCCTGAGCGCAGCGAAGGATCCTTCGCTCGCTCAGGATGGCACTGCCTATTACTTGTTGAGTTCCTTCATCGCGCTGTCCAGGCCGCCCAGGGTGAGCGGAAACATGCGATTGCCGCTGAGCTGCTGCAGCAGCTGGATCGACGGCGTGTAGCTCCAGTGCCGCTCCGGCACCGGGTTCAGCCAGACCATGCTGCGATAGGTATCGGACACGCGCTGAATCCAGGTCTGTCCCGACTCCTCGTTCCAGTGCTCCACCGAGCCGCCCGGATAGGCGATCTCGTAGGGGCTCATCGAGGCGTCGCCGACGAACAGCACCTTGTAGTCCGGCGGATAGGTATGGAGCATCTGCTGCGTCGAGAAGGTGTCGACGTGGCGGCGGCGATTGTCCTTCCACAGCTTCTCGTAGAGGCAGTTGTGGAAGTAGAAGAATTCGAGGTGCTTGAACTCCGAGCGGGCCGCCGAGAACAGCTCCTCGCAGACGCGGATATGGGCGTCCATCGAGCCGCCGATGTCGAACAGCAGCAGCAGCTTCACCTTGTTGCGCCGCTCCGGCACCATCTTGATGTCGAGGTAGCCGGCGTTGCGCGCCGTCGAGCGGATCGTGTCGGGCATGTCGAGCTCGACCTCGGCGCCCTCGCGCGCGAACTTGCGCAGGCGGCGCAGCGCGATCTTGATGTTGCGCGTGCCGATCTCGACCGTGTCGTCGAGGTTCTTGTACTCGCGCTTGTCCCACACCTTGACGGCGCGGCCCTCACGGCCCTTGTCCTGGCCGATGCGCACGCCCTCGGGGTTGAAGCCGTAGGCGCCGAACGGCGAGGTGCCGGCAGTGCCGATCCACTTCGATCCGCCCTGGTGGCGCTTCTGCTGCTCTTCGAGACGCTTCTTCAGCGTCTCCATGAGCTTCTCCCAGCCGCCCATCGCTTCGATCTGCTTCTTCTCCTCCTCGGTGAGAAGCTTCTCGGCGAGCTTGCGCAGCCATTCCTCGGGGATCTCGGCGGTGACGCCCTCGGCCGGCAGCGCCTCCAGTCCCTTGAAGACGGTGCCGAACACGCGGTCGAACTTGTCGAGGTTGCGCTCGTCCTTCACCAGCGCGGCGCGCGACAGATAGTAGAAGTCGTCGACGCTATAGTCGGCCACTCCCTTGTCCATCGCGTCCATCAGGGAGAGATATTCCTTGATGGAGACCGGCAGCTTGGCGTTGCGCAGCTCGAGGAAGAAGTTGATGAACATCGCGTTCTCCTCTCAGCGGTGATTACTGGCGCTGCTCCCGGCGCGCCATGAAGGCCAGACGCTCGAACAGGTGCACGTCCTGCTCGTTCTTCAGCAGCGCGCCGTGCAGCGGCGGAATGAGTTGCTTGCTGTCCTTGGACCGCAGCGACTCCGGCGACATGTCCTCGACCATCAGCAGCTTCAGCCAGTCGAGCAGCTCGGAGGTCGACGGCTTCTTCTTGAGGCCCGGCACTTCGCGGATGTCGTAGAACACGTTCAGTGCCTCGCGCAGCAGGTTGCGCTGCAGGTCTGGGAAGTGGACGTCGACGATCTGCGTCATCGTCTCGCGATCGGGGAAGCGGATGTAGTGGAAGAAGCAGCGGCGCAGGAAGGCGTCCGGCAGTTCCTTCTCGTTGTTCGAGGTGATCATCACGATCGGGCGCTGCTCGGCCTTGATCGTCTGCTGCGTCTCGTAGACGTAGAACTGCATGCGATCGAGTTCGAGCAGCAGGTCGTTCGGGAACTCGATGTCGGCCTTGTCGATTTCGTCGATCAGCAGGATCGGCCGCGTTTCGGCGGTGAACGCCTCCCACATCTTGCCGCGCTTGATGTAGTTGCCGATGTCCTTCACGCGCTCGTCGCCGAGCTGGCTGTCGCGCAGGCGCGAGACGGCGTCGTACTCGTACAGGCCCTGCTGCGCCTTGGTCGTCGATTTGATGTGCCACTCGATGATCGGGGCGTTCAGCGCCTTGGCCACCTCGTGCGCCAGCACGGTCTTGCCGGTGCCGGGCTCGCCCTTGATGAGCAGGGGACGCTGCAGCGAGATGGACGCGTTAACGGCAACGCGCAGGTCGTCGCTGGCAACGTAGGAATCGGTACCGGTAAATTTCATGGTGCAAAATCCAGATTTCACTGTGGTTTCAACCACCCTAGAGGGGTGGTTTCAGGCCAGCAAGGCCGTGGGAGCAGATCAGCCGTCCTAGCGGACGATGAAGTAGACCAAAGCGGCACTGGCGAGCAGAAGCGAGATCGCAAGGCGGCTCGACGCAAAGCGGAGCCGCGGTACGGGCGCCCCCGGCTCGACCGCCTGGTCGATTGGCTTGCGGCCGGTGATCATCGCGCCGACCAGGTTGTGCCGCTTCCAGACCAGATAGAGCGCTACGGCGACGACATGGACCGCCACCAGGATGAGCAGGATGTTGATCCACCAGGCATGGAAGGCGGTGGCGCGCTCGACCCATTTGTCGGCGACCTTGAGCGCCAGCGGGCCGTTCACCATGCCGGTGTCGGTATCGGCGGTGAAAAGCCCGGTCACGACCTGCGCCAGCACGGCGAAGATCAGCACGAGGACCATCGCGCCACCCATCGGATTGTGCCCGACGTCGCGCGGGCCTTCCTTGCGGAACAGGTGCGCGAGGTGAGTGAGCGCAGCGCCAGGCCCCTTGATGAAGCTCGAGAAGCGCGCCGTGGTGCTGCCGAAAAAGCCCCAGGCGATGCGGAAGAACAGCAACGCCAGGATGGCGTATCCCGACCAGAAATGGAGTTGGACCCAATCGCCGCCCTCGCGGCCGCTGAAGTAGGAGATCACCATCAGGATCACGAGCAGCCAGTGGAACAGCCGGACGGGAACGTCCCAGACGAGGATCTTGTCGTTCTTGCCGGCCATCGCTTTTCTCCCGCTCCTGCTGCCAAGCATAGTCGAGTCAGCAGGTCTGTAGGCAAGCCCCGCGACGAACGCACCACACGCAGTCGTGATGGATCGTGGGCAACGTCCCCGTTCGCTTCGACACGAACCTCTGCAACAAATAGACCGTCGGCGAGGCATAAATTGCCCGTCAACCGTAGAATTCGAAGGGGATGGGCCTATGAGGAAAACATTGGTTGTGGCGTTGATCGGCGCGTTGGCGGCCGGTGCGATGGTGGGCGGCGCGACGATCGCGATGGCCCAGGGCGACGTGATCGCCCAGCGCAAGGACAACCGCAAGCAGACCGCCGCCGCGATGCGCGCCATCAAGGCGATCGTCGATGCCAAGGGCCCGACGGCCGGCGCCGTCGAGCAGGCAGCCAAGCTCAAGACGCTCGAAGCGGCCTTCGTGAAGATGTTCCCGGCCGGCTCCGACAAGGGCGAGACCCGTGCGCTTCCGGCGATCTGGACCGACTGGGCCGGCTTCGAGGCCGCCAGCAAGGCCTCCGATGCGGCCTACGACAAGCTCGCGGCGGCCGCCGGCTCAGGTAATGCCGAAGCCCTGGCGGCGGCGTTTGCCGATACGGGCAAGACCTGCGGCGCGTGCCATCAGAAGTTCCAGGCGAAGGCCAACTAGCCTATCCGCTCGATGCGACGGAATAAGGAGGCGGGTTTCCCGCCTCTTTTTTTGTCTCAGGCGGCTGCCGGCGACGGACCCGAGAGCGCCCGCTGCACGATCGCCTCGGCGGTGAAGCGCCAGGTCCGCGACGCGTGCATGGGCGACAGGCGCTGTCGCTCCCGCATGTTCATCCAGCTGTCGAGGCCGAATGTGCGATCGAGCGAATCGAGCACGTGATCGCGCGCCGCGGAATTGAGGGTGTCGAGTTCGGCCGCAAACCATGCGGCAATCCGCTGGCGCAGAAGCAGACGCAGATGGGAAACGCCGTCGCCCACGGACGGCGCCACGCGGCGGATCCGCTCGGCGAAGTGCCAGATCGGCAACCATTCCTCGAAGAGTTGCGCGCGATCCGAAACCAGAAGCGCGATGCGTTTGGCGAGCGGCACTGCATTGTCGACCTGACGGTCGGGCCAGAAGGCGCGACTGACGGCGAGATCGAAAGCCGCGGCGTAAAGGTCGGAAAGACGGATGAAGTGCTGGAAGAGCGTCCGGGTCGAATGACCGGCGATGGTCGCGATGGCGCCCGACGTCGGCTCGACATCCCCGGCCTGGATCAGATCCAGTGTCGCCTGGATCAGGGATTGTCGAATTCGCTGGCTCCTTACGATGCGTTCGTCCTGCGAGCGCGACACATCAACCGCGAATCCGACGATCTTCATTGGAAACCAATAGAAAGAGTTGCTTCAGGAATTGACTCTAGCATTGGCTAATTTCTGCGTAACTTGCAAATATGCATATCACGATAGTTCAAAACCCAATATTCACTGCGTTTTTCTGCGCTAGATAGGCGTTTTTGGGTGATCTGACGTTGCATTCATTCCGCAATTACCGGTATTACACCAGAACGGTCCAAGCAGCCTGAATCCATTTCGACGGAGTGACTTCGGAACCCGGAAATACGAAAGGCCGATCGCTTGGGGAACGACCGGCCTTCCTTATAAGCCCGCCTGGGTGTGGGGTAATCGAAGCCTTGGGGTGTGTGGGAAGGGGCTTCGATTGAGCGGCTTGGGAGGCCGCCGGCGGGCTGTCTGTATTTCTGTGTGAACACACTAACACGGGTTTCACACCGGGTTACTTGCAATATTGCATATCTCCTCTCGAAGCCCCCCTCGAAAATCCAACAATTCCTAAACACGCGCGCTTCAAGATAATCGAAAAGAGGCATGCAGGAGACGCGCAGGTTTTGGCTCGCAGGCGCCGAAGCACAATGTTTTTCAAGCCTTTACGAGCATCGCCCCTTGAACGTGGGCCCGACATGCTTCGAATTTGCTGCAATTAGCCGGCACTTTCGGTCGTTTCGTCGATTTGCCGAAGAACCGGCCGCAGGTAATCGAGAAAGCGCTCGGGATCCTCGCTCATGGGAAAATGCCCGAGCCCCGGCATGATCGCGCACCGCGCGCCCGGCACCAGAGCGGCGACCTCTTCGGTCTCGGCGGGCGAGCAGGAATAATCGTACTCCCCGGTCAGCAGGAACAGCGGACAGCGCCTGGCATCGATCGAGGCGATGCGCTGGCGAAGGTCGCCATCGACCTTGTAGAAATGGAGATCGCCTTTGAACACGCCCGGGCCACCCTGCATGTAGTGCCAGAGGGTTTCCCAGCGATGGACGTCCGGCGCGTCGGGTCCGACAAGCCCTGAAACGATGCCGGCGCACACTTCGCCGCCATGGACATCGGCGTGATGCAGCCAATCGGTGTCGTAGTATGGCGCCACATGAGCCGATGCCTGCAGGCCGATCAGCGCGCGGAACCGATCGGCATGGGTCGCGGCAAGGTTCAGGACGACGCGCCCGCCGATCGAACAGCCCATCACCACGGGACGCTGCAGCGACAGCGCGTCGGCGAGTGCGACGACGAACGCGGTGTAGAAATCCCGCGTCAGCCGGTATTCCTCGCGCTCGAACCCTTGCGGCGGCGAGGATTTCCCATGCCATGGCATGTCGAAGGCGATGACGCGAAAGCGCCTGGTGACCTCGTCGTCGTTCAGCACGCCGCGATACTGCCGGCCGTCGGCGCCGGCCGTGTGCAGGCAGAGCAACGGGATTCCCTCGCCGGCCTCCTCGAAATAGATGCGATAGCGCCGGCCCTCGAAATCCAGCGACAGGTAGCGGCCGACGATCGGCTCGAGACCGGCGCTCATGGCCTGGCTCCCGGCGCGGCGGCCAGGGCGCGCGGCGCCTCGAGCACGCCCTTGATGTACAGCAGGTTGGCCATCAGGGGCTGCAGGTCGCCCTCGAACTTCATGAGGCCACGACGCACCAGGGCGAGCAGATCATGGTCGCCCGGCGCCGGCCGGGGCTGCCAGAATCGCTGCCAGCTCGCCTCGTCGGCGCGCAGCGCGAAGCGCCAGGACGGCATAACGAAGGGCCCCTCCTCGACCTTTTCGATGCGGCCTCGCAGCACATGGACCAGCCACGACCGCGGACGGGCCTCCACCAGGAAGGCAGCCGTCAGATGCCGGCCGCGCCGTACCAGGGCCGCGTCGCCGTTCACGAGGCCCGCAAGTTGTTCAAGCATGACTCCCTCCCCTCGCCGCGAGGCCTTCCGGGTTTCGTGTTTCGGCCTCAATTCCATGCTAGACGAACCGCGGTTCCGCCAATACTGCCAGTGCTTCCCGGAGGCTTTTTCCGTGCATCTCGTTCGTCTCGTCCGCGCCGCCCTGCCCCTCGCCGGGGCTGCCTTGTTGCTCGCCGCCCAGCCCGCCGCTGCCGGCATGGAAGAAGCGGTCAAGGCCTTGCAGGCAGGCGATCCCGTGGCAGCCGAGAAGGAGCTGCAGCCTCTCGCCAAGGAGCGCGATCCGCGCGCCCAGTTCCTGCTCGGCCTGTACGTCTACGGCAACGCCGAATCGAAGCTGTTCGACATCAGCAAGGCGACGCCGCTCCTGCTCGACGCCTCCGAGCGCGGCTACTTGCCGGCGATGGTGCCGCTGGCCGGCGCCTATGCCGAGGGCAAGGGCGTGCCGAAGAGCCTCTTCGAAGCCTACAAGTGGTGCGCGATCGCCGACCGCTGGAACGTGCCCAACGCCAACCTGGCGCTCGAGCAGGCGGCCCGCGAACTGCCGGCCGACGAAATCGAAAAGGCAAAGGCGGCCGCGCTCGCCTACACGTTCAAGACGAAATGACCGCGGCGCGATCGGCGTTCGCTGCGGCCCTGATCGCCGCCAGCGCCGTCGCGCAGGCCCAGCAGCCATCCGACGCTTCTGACGTCGCACCGGCGCTGCGCCCCGCCGTCGTCGCCTATCGCCACGGCGATGTGGCCGGCGCCGAACGCGCTCTTCGTGCGCTCGGGCCTTCGAATGCCGATGCCGATGCGTGGCTGGGCGCCGTCCTGCTCGACCGCGGCGCCAAGGCCGAGGGCCTCAAGCTGATCCAGCGCGCCGCCGACGCGGGCTCGGCCGAAGGCCAGCACCGACTGGCCCTCGTCTTCATCAACGGTGACGCCGGCATCCCGCGCAACCCGGCCCGCGCTGTCGAACTCTTCGAGAAGGCCGCGGCTCAGGGCCACCGTCGTGCCCAGCTCAATCTCGGCACGCTCTATTTCCGTGGCGAAGGCGTTCCGCGCGACCTGATCCAGGCCCGCGCCTGGCTGGAGCAGGCGGCGGTCGACGGCGACGTCTACGCGACCTATGCGCTGGGACGGGCCATGCAGGAAAACGCACCGCCGGCATCGGCCGATCCGACACGGGCCGCCGATCTCTTCCGCCGGGCCGCCGAAAAGGGCCACATGCTCGCGGCGCTGCGCTACGGCATGGCGCTGGCCGAAGGATCGGGGGTCAAGCAGGACCTTCCCGCCGCACAGCGCTGGCTGATCCAGGCGCAGCAGAACGGCGTGCCCGAAGCGGCGCTCGCGCTGGGCGACATGGCGGTCCGCAGCCCCGCGACGCGCGACAAGGCGGCGAACGAGAAGATCCTGCAATCGGCGATCAGCTGGTACCAGGCTGCGGCCAACGCCGGCGTGCCGTCCGGCCAGTTCAAGCTGGCCAACGCCTATCTCGCGGGCTCGGGCGTGCCGCGCGATCCGGCGCAGGCCCAGCTCTGGTACGCGCGCGCCGCCAACCAGGGATTGACCGGGGCGCAGCAGGCGCTGGGCGTCATGCTACTGACCGGCACGGCAGGGGCCACCGACCCGGTCGAAGCCTTCAAGTGGCTGTACCTCGCCGAGCGGGGAGGCCATCCGGAAGCCCGCACCGTCCGCGAGAAGGTCGGCGACAAGGTATCCGATCGCGACCGCAAGCGCGCCGAGGCTCTCGCCCAGGCCTTCAAGCCGACCTACGAGCTGCCGCGCGAAGAGGCGCCGCCGCGCCTCGTGCCGGTGCGACGCTGACGTGCGCCGGTGGATACCCCGCCGAGCGTTGCGCGCCAGACGCGCCCTGACATCACCCTCGCGGTCTGCCGTGGCGCCTGCCGCCTGATGCGCCAGACGGGGCGCTCCGTGCTGCGCGAGCTGCCGCTGCCCGACGGACGGCGCGCCGACATCATGGCCATCAACGCCAGCGGCGAGCTCACGATCGTCGAGGTGAAGTCGTCGATCGAGGATTGGAGGGTCGACCAGAAATGGCCCGACTATCTCGCCTGGTGCGACCTGCTCTACTTCGCAGTGCCGGTCGATTTCCCGCAGTCGCTGATCGCCGAGGAAGTCGGCCTGATCGTCGCCGACGCCTATGGCGGCGAGATCCTGCGCCATCCGCCCCGCCGGCCGGTTGCGGCGGCGCGACGCAAGGCGCTGCTGATCGACTGTGCGCGTCTTGCGTCGGAGCGCCTGGCGCGTCTCGAGGATCCGGAGTTCGTCGACTTCGTCTGAGGCTCAGCCGGGCATCGGGCGTGCTGCCCCACGACTGGCTTCGGCCATGCGGATGCGGGCATAGGCCATCACCTCGGTCGGCGGCCCGATCCTCTCGACCCTGCCATCCATCACCAGCGCCACCCGATCGGCAATGGCCAGCGGCGCCAGCCGATGGGTGATCATGATGACGGTGCGGCCCCGTGTATTGGCCTTGAGCTGACGCAGCAGCTGTTCTTCCGTGGCGGGATCCAGTGCGCTGGTCGCCTCGTCGAGGATCAGGATGCGCGGATTGCGGATCAGCGCGCGGGCGATGCAGAGGAGCTGGCGTTGTCCCGTCGACAGTCCCTGCCCGCGTTCGCCCAGCACGGTGTTGTAGCCCTGCGGCAGGCGCTGAATGAACTCGTGCGCACCGACGAACTTCGCGACGGAAACTACCCGGCCCGGATCCTTGTCGACGACGCCCATCGCGATGTTCTCGCGCACCGAGCCGGTGAAGAGCTGGACGTCCTGCGGCACCGCACCGATCTGCGCCCGTAACTGAGCCGGTGAGATATGGGCGATGTCAGTACCGTCGACCAGCACACGGCCATCGCTTGGGCTCACGAGGCCCTGCACCAGGTTGGCGATGGTGGTCTTGCCCGACCCCGAGGGGCCCACGATGCCGACGATCTCTCCCGCCGCGATCGTGAGATCAGCCTCGCGCAGGATCGGCGGCCCGCGATCGTGGACACGGCAGGTGACACGTTCGAGCGCGATCTCGCCGGACAAGGCCGGCATCGGCGCGAATTCACCCGGCGACGCTTCGGGCGCTTCCCGCATCAGCTCGTCGATGCGCTTGAAGGCGGCACTCACCGCCTGGAGCTGATTCCAAGCGCCCGCGAGCTGGCGCATCGGCTGCAGCGCCCGCGCCGCCAACATGTTGGCGGCGATGAGGGCGCCGATCGTCAGGCGATGATCGACGATCTCGGCCACGCCGATCATCACGATGACGAGCGAAGCCAGGAGCTGCAGCGTACCCGAGGCGCTCGCGGCGATGTTGACTAGGTTGTTGGCGCGCTGGCTCGTGCGGGCCGCCTGCTCGACCCGCACCTGCCAGCGCCTCTCGACCTCGGCCTCGAGACCGAGCGCCTTGATCGTGGCGGCATTGGCCACGGTCTCGTTGAGGGTGGAACTCTTGGCGGCCAGTGCCTGAAAGCTTTCGTCGGCCAGCCGCCGCTGCGCACGATGGGCGGCGAGCGATACCCCGATCAGTACCGGGATGGCGAGCGCCGTGACCGCGCCGAGCGTGGTGCTGATCGCGAAGGTGGCGATCAGGAAGAGCACGACGAACAGCAGGTCGATCGCCAGCATCGGCATCTGACCGATGAAGAAGCCGCGCAGCACGTCGAGCTGCCGCAGCCGCTCGGCGATGACGCCCGATGGCGTGCGCTCGAAATGCCGGTAGGGCAGGGTCATCAGGTGATGCAGCACCTCGGCGCTCATCAGCACGTCGAGGCGCGCACCCGTCCTGGCCGACAACCAGCCGCGCACGATACGCAGGCCAAAATCGGCGGCATAGGCTGCGAGCATGCCCGCACACAGTGTCATCATGACCGATGAAAGGCCGTCGGGCGGATGGCGTCCGGCCACCTGGTTGACGACCAGCATCATGAAGAGCGGGGTGAGAAGCCCGAGGAGATTGATGGCGAACGACGCGCCGGCGAGCTTGAACAGGACCGGACGGACGCGCGCCCACAAGGGCGCATACCATTGCGCGGGCGGAGCCGGTCCGAGCGGCGGGCGCAGCAACAGCGCGCGGGAGCCCAGCGTGCCGACTTCCCGGGCCGTCGCCTGCCACACGCGGCCTTCGACAACGTCGAGCATCGTCCAGTTGTTTGCACGGCCCGAAACGACGACATGCACGCGCCCGTCGGCGGACAGAAGCGCCATGGGCAGCGGCAGCTCGTCGAGCGAACGCGACACGAGGTCGACCGCCTCGCTCTCGAGGCCGAGCCGCACGCCTGCGGTCAGGAAGGCCGCTTCGTCGAGGCCTGCCGGTGGAACCGCGACGAGACTGCGGATATCCGCTTCGCTCACGGGCCGGCCCAGCTGCTGGGCGATGTAGAGCAGGGCCCTCATCAGGGAATCGACGCGGGGACGGCCCGCTTCGTCCCATACGGAGTGCTGGAAGCTTCCGTTCTCGAGGGGAGCCATGCCTCAAGGGTACCAGAAATACCCTTGGATTCAATTATTTGGGCCTGTTTCCTAAAGCAAACCCCAAAACAAAGGGCGCGCAACTCGCGTTGCGCGCCCCTGCCGTCGTGGAGTTCGGAAAACCTAGCGGGCGCCGAAAGCGCGCTTCAGCTCGGCCACGAGGTCGGTGCGCTCCCAGGAGAAACCGCCGTCCTTCTCGGGCTTGCGGCCGAAATGGCCATAGGCCGCAGTGCGCTGGTAGATCGGCTTGTTGAGCTGCAGCGAGCGACGGATGTTGGTCGGACGCAGCGGGAACAATTCCGACAGCACCTTCTCAAGCTTGCGCTCATCGACCTTGCCGGTGCCTTCGGTGTTCACATAGAGCGACATCGGATCGGCGACGCCGATCGCGTAGGCGACCTGGATCAGGCAGCGGTCGGCAAGACCGGCGGCCACCACGTTCTTCGCGAGGTAGCGCGCGGCGTAGGCGGCCGAACGGTCCACCTTGGTCGGGTCCTTGCCGGAGAAGGCGCCGCCGCCGTGCGGCGCGAAGCCGCCGTAGGTATCGACGATGATCTTACGGCCGGTCAGGCCGCAATCGCCGTCGGGACCGCCGACGACGAAGTTGCCGGTCGGATTGACGAAGAAGTCGGCGGCCTTCTTGGGCATCCAGCCCTTCGGCAGCGACTTCTCGACATGACCCGTGATCATCTCGCGGATCATCGCGGAATTGTACTTTTTGCCCTTGGAGGTCGCCTCGCGATGCTGCGTGGAGACCACGACCTTGGTGGCGCCGACGGCCTTGCCGTCGACATAGCGCACCGTCACCTGGCTCTTGGCGTCGGGCTGCAGGTCGCCGAGCTCACCCGAGCGCCGGGCCTTGCTCAGCACTTCGAGGATCTTGTGCGAGAAGAAGATCGGAGCAGGCATGAACGAGCCCTTCTCGTATTCCTCGCTGTCACGGCAGGCGAAGCCGAACATCAGGCCCTGGTCGCCCGCGCCTTCCTGCTCTCCGAGATTGCCGCCCTTCTTCTTGGCATCGACGCCCATCGCGATGTCGGGCGACTGGCCATGCAGCAGTACCTCGACGTCGGCGCCGTGGAAGGAGAAGCCGTCCTGGTCGTAGCCGATGTCGCGCACGACGTTGCGCGCAATCTCGGTGATGGCTTCACGGTTCACGACCGTGTTCTTGCCGTACTTCTTCATGTACGGCTCGGAGGCGCGGCCTTCACCGGCGACGACGATCTTGTTGGTGGTGACCAGCGTCTCGCAGCCGAGGCGGGTGTTGGCGTGGCTGTCGTCGGCGTGGCCGAGCTTCACGTCGTTGGCGATGAAGGCGTCGAGGATCGCGTCGGAAATTTGGTCGGCGACCTTGTCCGGATGACCTTCCGAAACCGACTCACTGGTGAAGATGTAGTCCTTGAGCGCCAACGATCCCTCCCAAAGTACACTGGACTCCGGGCAGGGCGGTGATGCCGCCAACGGCCGGCTTAGCCTTTATTTGCGCGGTGGCAAGTCGTCCAAATCCGTCCGCGGCGGCTCCGACCATCGGAGTCGCGGTTCGGTAAAAACGCCAAAAGCCGGCGGAAATCAAGAGGATCGCAGGGCGAATTCCCACACCCTGCCCTCAGGCGCTTGGTCGCGGGGCCCTAATCGCGGGCCTTGGCTCCCTTGCGGGGCACGACCGCTTCCGCGTGGCTCGCCGCCCCGATGGCCTTGACCATCTCGAAGATGCGCTTGCGCACCTTGCTCTCGCGAATCTTATAGTAGGCGCGCACCAGTTCGAGGGTTTCCCGCTTGATCAGCGGATCCTTCTCCTGCTCGAACGGCGTGCCGGCTTCCCCGAAGCCACCCTTTTTGCCGCGGCCCGACATCGGCCGGCCCGACAGGGCGTTCGAGGGCATCTCGTCGAAGAAATAGGAAACGGGAACGTCCAGGACCTTGGCGAATTCGAACAGGCGGCTTGAGCCGATCCGATTCGAACCCCGCTCGTATTTCTGAATCTGCTGGAAGGTAAGGCCGACCGCGGTCCCAAGTTTCTCCTGGCTCATGCCAAGGAGAGTACGCCGCTGGCGCATCCGCGCTCCGACGTGAACATCAACGGGATGCGATCTTGCCATGGACTGCCTTACTCCTTCGAAAACACCGCTACGGCCGAAAAGTGGCCGAATGGCGTGCAGCGACTTGCTGTCAGGCCCACATATGCATAAATGCATATCTACACGCGAAAGCTGCATATTACCTACGCGTGTCTCAGAAATAAAGCAAGCAGACTCGGGCGGTTAAGGTCTTGAATTTGTTGTTTTTTCACTCGATGTGAGTCGAGATGACGCAAGGAGAAGGCCGAGCGCGACGAATAAAAGTACCACCAGCGCCCCATCGCCCCACCGACTGTAGGGCGTCGGTTCCCGCGCCGCGGGAATCCGATGGTCGATGACGCCTTCCTGTTGCATGTCGAGCGCGGCCAGGACGCGGCCATAGGCGTCGATCACCGCCGACACGCCGGTATTGGCGGCGCGGAGCATCGGCAGACCTTCTTCCACCGCACGCAGGCGTGCGCTGGCGAGGTGCTGGTACGGCCCGCTCGACAGGCCGAACCAGGCATCGTTGGTTACATTGAGAAGCCAGCGCGGCCGCGCCCCCGGGCCGGTGACCGCGGCCGGGAAGATCACCTCGTAGCAGATGATCGGCGAGAAGGACGGCAGGCGCGGCAGATCGAGCGTCACCCGCGATTCACCCACTTCGAAGGAGCCGCGCCCGATGGAACCGGAAACCGGGGCGAGGCCGCTGCGGTTTATCCAGCGCAGCATCGCAGCAAGCTGCTTGTGGTACGGAATGTACTCCCCGAGGGGAACGAGATGGATCTTGTCGTAGGTCGCCACGATCTCGCCGGCCCCGTCGATGACCAGCAGCGAGTTCCAGACGCCGTCCTCGCGGTTGCGGGTGCCGCGCGCAGCGCCGGTGATGAGATAGCCACCGGGAGGTGCCGCCCTCGCCATCACCTCGAGCGCCGGCGATCCCGGCTCGACGATGAAGGGCGGCGCCGTCTCCGGCCAGATCACAGCCGCCAGCTTGTCGAAGCCGTCGCGGCGGCTCAGTTCCACGAGCTTGGCGACCTGCTCGGCGCGCTTCTCGGGCCGCCACTTCTCCGCCTGCAGCGTGTTCGGCTGGACGATGCGCACCAGCGGCCCGTCTCCGGCCGTATCCACCGGCGCCATCGCAGCCTGCCCGGCAAAGCCCGCGGCGCCCGCGACGACGAGCGCGAGGATCGACGCGCGCCAGCCCGCGGCCGGCGCGGCCAGGATCATGAAGGTCAGCAGACCAAGCCCATAGACGCCGAACAGCGCCGCGCCCTGCAGCAAGGGCGCCGCGAAGGCCCAGACATGCGCGAGCGGATTCCACGGATAGCCCGTGAAAACGTGACCGCGCAGCCATTCGGCGACCGTCCAGGCGATGGCCAGCAGCAACAGGCGGGAGTAGCGACCGCCCATCGACGGCCAGCGCAGGACGACCCATTTCGCCGCGCCCGCAGCCATCGCCGGAAAGAACCCGAGGAGCGCCGCCAGCCCCATGACGATGGGCGGACCGAGCGGTCCATAGTCGGCGGGCGGCACGAAGAAGGCTTCCACGATCCAGTAGGAGCCGACCGCGAAGTGGCCAGTGCCCCAGGCCCATGCGCGCAACAGGGCGCTCTTCGGCCCCGGCGCGGTGTCCCACAACCAGACGAAGGCCACGATGCCCAGCACGGCGAGCGGTAGCCAGTAAAGCGGCGGCATCGCGAGCGCGGCAAACACGCCCGCGAGGAAGGCGGCGCCCGCGGCGCGCCAGCCCTTGAGAGTCATCGCATCATTCGGTGGTCAGGCGGCCGGCGCCGTCGTCGGCGGCCGGACGCGCAGGCGGCGGATGCGCCTCGGATCGACATCGAGAATTTCGAACTCCACACCCGACGGATGACGGACCACCTCGCCGCGTTCGGGAATGCGGCCGAGCAGCGAGAAGATTAGCCCGCCCACCGTGTCGATTTCGCGTCGCTCGTCTTCCGAGAGGACCTTGCCGATCTCCTCCTCGAGCAGCTCGATCGGCGTACGGCCGTTGACGTCGATCGTGCCGTCGACGCGGCGCGCGACCGTCGGCGTCTGGGCGACGTCGTGCTCGTCCTCGATCTCGCCCACGATCTCCTCGACGAGGTCCTCGATGGTGAGAAGGCCGTCGGTGCCGCCGAACTCGTCGACGACCAGCGCCATGTGCGTGCGCGAGCGGCGCATGTCGAGCAGCATGTCGAGCACCGGCAGGGTCGGCGCTACGAACACGACGCGGCGCAAGATGTCGCGCAGATTGAACTTCTTGGAGGTGCCCCAGTAGGCCAGCACGTCCTTGATGTGGATCATGCCGATTACGTCGTCGAGCGACTCGCGGTAGATCGGATAGCGCGAATGCGCCTCGGCCTGGATCAGCCGCACGACCTCGTCGAGCGGCGTGTCGGCGGCGATGCCCACGATGTCGACCCGCGGCACCATGACGTCCGCGACGGTCTTGTCACGCAGCTTCAGGATGTTGGCGAGCAGGACGCGCTGGTCCTCGCTGATCGGGGTGTCGCTCTCGGGCGTCTCCTCGATCAGCTCCTCGATGGCTTCGCGAACCGCTTCGTTCTTCTCCCGGCGGCGCAGGCGCCGCAGGATGGCGCGCAGCAGCCCGCCGCTCGAAGGGACATCGGGGGCGGCCGGCGATGTTGCCGGGGACGCTAGAGGCTCAGTCGACGAGGCCAGGCTCACGCCCGGCTTCGTACTGTGCGCTGTGGAATCAGGCATGGCCGATAAGATAGGCTATCGGCCCCGCGTTGCAATGGAAGTTCCCGATGCGTTCCTGCAAGCTCCCGTCCGGCGCCGAAATGCCGATTCTTGGCCTGGGTACCTGGCGCATGGGCGAAAGCGCGCGCCGGCAGCCGGAAGAGCTCGACGCCCTGAAATACGGGCTCGATCTCGGCTACCCGATGATCGACACCGCCGAAATGTATGGCGAGGGCACCGCCGAGGAGATCGTGGGTGAAGCGCTCGCAGGTCGCAGCGCGCGACCGTTCATCGTGAGCAAGGTCTACCCGCACAACGCCTCGCGTGCCGGCACGATCGCGGCCTGCGAGCGCAGCCTGAAGCGCATGCGGCTGGAGCGCATCGATCTCTACCTGCTGCACTGGCGCGGCGGCTCGCGCATCGAGGAGACGTTCGAGGCGTTCCACAAACTGAAACAATCCGGAAAGATCGGCGATTTCGGCGTCAGCAACTTCGACCTCGACGACATGGAAGACGCCGCCGAACTCGACAAAGGCCTGAACGGCACCAACCAGGTTCTCTATTGCCTGTCGCGCCGCGGCCCCGAGTTCGACCTGCTGCCGTGGATGCGCAAGCGTTCTATCCCGCTGATGGCCTATTCGCCGCTCGACCAGGGTGGATTGCTGCGCAAGGCATCGCTCAAGAAAATCGCCGACGAGGTCGGCTGCACGCCCGCACAACTGGCGCTGGCCTGGCTGTTCGCACAGCCGGGCGTCGTCACCATTCCGAAATCATCGAACCGCGAGCGCGTGAAGGAGAATTTCGCGGCGCTCCAGGTCGAGCTCTCGCTGAAGATCCTGGCGGACCTTGATCGCGCCTTTCCGCCGCCACGGGCGAAGCAGCCGCTCGAGATGCTTTAGCGCTCGACGTAGGGATCAGCGATCCCGAGTTTCGCCAGGACGCGGCGCTCCAGCGCCTCCATGCGTTCGGCATCGGCTTCGCCCGTTTCGTGGTCGTAGCCGAGAAGGTGTAGCGTGCCGTGCACGACCAGATGCGTGAAATGGTCGGCCGGCGACTTGCGCTGCTCGCGCGCCTCGCGCCACACGGTCTGGCGCGCCAGCACCATGTCGCCCAGGAAATCGCGCTCGCCCGAGGGATAGGACAGGACGTTGGTGGGCTTGTCCTTCTTGCGGTCGCGCGCATTGAGGACGCGCACGCCCTTGTCGCTCTCCAGCGCGACATTGAGCGAGCGGCGGCCACTGCGGCGCGCGCCGGTGAAGGCCGCGCGTACTGCGCGCTTGGCCAGCCGCTCGGCATCCGGCAAGGCCTCGGTCCAGCCTTCGTCCAGCACGACGACCGTGCAGCGAAGCGCCGGCTTAGGCTTTGGCTTTCTTGTCGCGGGCGTCATAGGCATCGACGATGCGGGTCACGAGATCGTGCCGCACGACGTCCTGGGAGGTGAGTCGCACGAAGCGCACGCCTTCGACATGCGCCAACGTCTCGACCGCGTCGTTCAGGCCCGACTTCTGGTTGTTCGGCAGGTCGGTCTGGCTGGGATCGCCGGTGATGACCATGCGCGAGCCCTCGCCGAGGCGCGTGAGGAACATGCGCATCTGCATCGGCGTGGTGTTCTGCGCCTCATCGAGGATGACGTAGCAATGCGCCAGGGTGCGACCGCGCATGAAGGCCAGCGGCGCGATCTCGATCTCGCCGGACTCCATGCGATGCGCGATCTGCTCGGCCGGGATCATGTCGTGCAGCGCGTCGTAGAGCGGCCGCAGGTAGGGATCGATCTTTTCCTTCATGTCGCCGGGCAGGAAGCCCAGCCGCTCGCCGGCCTCGACGGCCGGACGCGACAGCACGATGCGCTCGACCTTGCCGGCGAGCAGCAGCGACACGCCCATGGCCACGGCGAGATAGGTCTTGCCGCTGCCCGCAGGCCCGAGCGCGAACACCATGTCGCGCTCGCGCAGGGCCGCGAGATAGCCGCGCTGGCCCGGCGTGCGCGCCTGGATCGTGCGCTTGCGTGTGCGAATGCTTTCGGCGTCGCCGCCTTCCGCGCCGCTCCTGGCAAAGCGCACGGCCGCGTCGATGTCGGCGCTTTCGATGGAGAGGCCGCGCTTCAGGCGCTCGTAAAGGCCGGAGATCGCCTTTTGCGCGATCGCGGCATCGTCGGGCGTGCCGGAGATGGCGAGCTGGTTGCCGCGCGCGCTCAACTGCACATTGGCGAGCTGCTCGATGCGCACGAGGTTGCGGTCGTGATTGCCGTAGAGCACGGCAACGAGCGCATTGTTGTCGAAAGTCATGCGCCGGACGTCGGCGGCGCGCGTGCCCGTGACCTGGTCGCTCACGCGGCAACCTCATAGGGACCGACGACGATCTCGCCCAGAAGGCTGTTCGCGTAACCCTCGATCAGACGAACGTCGACGATATGGCCGAACAGGCGCGGATCTCCCTGGGCGTAGACCGACTGCAGCCAGGGCGTCTTGCCCATGATCTGGCCGGGCTTGCGGCCGGCTTCGGCGAACAGCACCGGCACGATGGTGCCGGCCTTCGATTCGTTGAAAGCGCGCGCCTGCTGGCCAACCAACGCCTGCAGCGCCGCGAGACGCGCCACCTTCACGTTCTCCGGCACCTGATCCGTCAGCGCCGCACCGGGCGTGCCCGGCCGGCGGCTGTACCGGAAGGCATAGACCGAGGCGAAACCCACCTGTTGGATCAGCCGCATCGTGTCATCGAAATCGGCATCGCTTTCACCCGGAAAGCCAACGATGAAGTCCGACGACAACGCGAGGTCGGCACGCGCGTTGCGCAAACGGTCGACGATGCGCAGGTAGAGGTCGCGATCGTGGCGTCGGTTCATCGCGTCGAGGATGCGATCCGATCCCGACTGCACCGGCAGGTGCAGGTAAGGCATGAGCTGCGGCACGTCGCCATGCGCGGCGATCAGGTCTTCGTCCATGTCGCGCGGATGGGAGGTGGTGTAGCGCAGCCGCGCCAGACCCGGGATCTCGCCGATCGCGCGGATCAGGCGCGCCAGCGTCCAGGTCGAACCGTCAGGTCCTTCGCCATGATAGGCGTTGACGTTCTGGCCGAGCAGTGTGAGTTCGAGCGCCCCCGCTTCGATGAGCTGCCGTGCCTCGGCGAGCACGGCCGAAACCGGCCGCGAATATTCCATGCCGCGCGTGTAGGGCACGACGCAGAAGGTACAGAACTTGTCGCAGCCTTCCTGGATGGAGAGGAAGGCCGAGCCGGCGCGGATGCCCTGCGGCGACGGCAGGTGATCGAACTTGCTCTCAGGCGGAAACTCGGTGTCGAGCACGCCGGCACCCGGCGCCCGCTTGGCCCCCTCGCCCGCCGCCTTGCGCGCCACCTGCGCCAGCAGTTCGGGCAACCGGTGATAGGCCTGAGAGCCGACGACGATGTCGACGGCCGGCTGGCGGCGGATGATCTCCTCGCCCTCTGCCTGCGCCACGCAGCCGGCGACGGCGATGGTCAGGTCGCGGCCCTCGGCCCGGCGCTCGGTCTTGGCGGCGCGCAGCCGGCCCAGCTCGGAATAGACCTTTTCCGAGGCATGCTCGCGAATATGGCAGGTGTTCAGCACGACCAGGTCGGCTTGCTCCGGCCCTTCGGCCAGCGCATAGCCCAGCGGCCGCAGGACGTCGGCCATGCGGTCGGAATCGTAGACATTCATCTGGCAGCCATAGGTGCGGATGAACACGCGCTTGGGCTGCCCGTCGGTGCGGACGTCCTTCATCGGTCTCCGGTGCTGGAACGGGCGGTTTCTATCACCGCCGCCTCTTAGGGTCGAGAGCCGGTCGGACCCGGCTCGGCCAGCGACGGCAGCAGCTCCGGCCGGCCCGAATTCGCAGCCTGCACGCCAGACGACACCTGGCGATGGCAATACTCTGCGAGCTTCTTGCGGTCGCCCAGGCGCTCGATGTCGATTGGCGGGAAGAAGGTCACCACCGCCTGCGTCTCGCCGAGGCAGACCATCTGCCAGAGATGCGGCACCAGATCGAGGTCACCGAACCAGGCGAAGAGCGGCCGCCAGTAGCGGCCGAGCGGAATGCCGTCGAGACGGGTATAGGAGATCGCCACCGGCTGCACGACGATGGGCCGGTCGTCGCGCCTGAGCTGCGCCACGGCGAACAGGGCGCTACGGAAGGGCAGCACGCGCGTGCCGTCGCTGCTGGTGCCCTCCGGGAACAACATCAGATTGTCGCCGGTGTTCAGCCGCTCCATCATCGCGTCGCGGCTGCTGCTGGTCTTGTTCGTACGCCGTTCGACGAAGATCGTGCGCTGGGCCTTGGCCAGCGTGCTGAAGAACGGCCAGGTCGCCACTTCGGCCTTGGCGACGAAGCAGCCGGGAATGAGACCGCCCAGCACCTCGATGTCGAGATAGGAGACGTGATTGCAGACGAAGAGCGTCGGCGTGACGGTCGAGCGCTCGCCGTTCACCTTCACCTTGATGCCGAGGATCAGGCAGACCGTGCGGTGATACATCACCGGCAGCCAGCGGATGACCGGCGTCACGCGGAACGCGAGCGCCAGCAGGTGGAAAGGCAGCATCACCAGCGTGAGCAGCAGATAGCTCACGAGCCGAAAGACACCACGCAAGGGAGAACCAATCCACGTCGCGGCGACAGGAGCCTCGGTCGCGCTACTCACGCATTCCGCGTTCGTAGTGGCGGATGTACTTCTCCGTCACCAGCTCGGTCTTCACGATGATGAAGACGTCGGTGCTGTTGAATTCATGGTCGATCACGGCGCCGTCGCCGACGAAACCGCCCAGCCGCAGGTAGCCTTTGATGAGCGGCGGGACGCGCGCCATCGCCTTGCGCGGCTCGTAGCTGGCGGGCTCGAGCATATCCATCTTCACGTACCGGTGCGGGAGCGCCCGCACGCGGATCTCCGGCGGTGCGAGATGGTGGTGGTAGAGATAGGACAGCGCCTGCGCATGCTGTTCCGGATCGATGCCGGGGAGGCTGGCGCAGCCGAACATCACCTGGATGTTGTAGTGGTAGGCGTAAAGGGCGATGCCGCGCCAGAGCATCTGCATGGTCGCGGTATTGCGGGCGTCGCGCTCGATGCAGGACCGACCGAGTTCCAGGACTTCACCCGGATAGTCGATCATCTTCTGGATGTCGTATTCGGCGGACGAATAGAAGCGGCCCATCTTCGCCGCGGCCGGGCGGCGGATCAGCCGATAGGTGCCAACGATCCCTTCCGGACCTTCGCCGCGACGGCGGTCGAGCACCAGGAGATGATCGCAGACATCGTCGAACGGATCGAAGTCGCGGCGCAGCGCCTTCACCTCGGGCGACGCATGAGCCGTCATTTCTTCATAGAAGACGCGATAACGCAGCGCCTGCGCAGCTTCAATTTCAGCCGTCGTCTGCGCGAGTCGAACTTCGAAATCGCCCGCAACGACCTGCACGATCTCCCGATTGGAGACCGGCGGTCCTAGAAGCTCGGCTTCGCTGTCAACGCGGTCGATGCGCATGATTAATCCGCAAGGGGGCCGCCCCGATCATGGGCCCATTATCGGGGTGGCGAGAGGCGCGTCCACTTATTTTTGACGGTCGGTTTTCCCGTCCAGGGGAATGCCATAGAGCTCCAGGCGATGGCCGACGAGGCGGTAGCCGGCCTTCTCGGCGATCTTGCGCTGCAATTCCTCGATCTCGTCGTTGTGGAACTCGACGACCTTGCCACTCTGGATATCGATCAGATGGTCGTGGTGCTCGTCGGGCGTCTCCTCGTAGCGCGCCCGACCATCGCCGAAATCGTGCTTGGCGAGAATGCCCGCTTCCTCGAACAACCGTACCGTCCGGTACACCGTCGCGATGGAAATGTTGGGATCGATGGTCGTCGCACGACGATGCACGGCCTCGACGTCGGGATGATCCGACGCGTCCGACAGGACGCGCGCAATCACGCGTCGCTGGTCGGTCATTTTGAGGCCGCGCTCTGCGCATAGGACTTCGAGTTTGGATTTCCTGTCGGGCATGCCGTCCTACCCTACACTGGCCGGCGTGTTCGGTATAGTTGGACATGTCCATACAGGCCGACCATGACATCGACATTACCGGCGAGGTCTGTCCCATGACCTTCGTCCGGACCAAGCTCCGGCTCGAACGCATGCAGCCCGGGGAAATTCTCGCCGTGCGCCTGCGCGGCGAGGAGCCGCTGCGCAACGTCCCACGGGCCGCGCGGGACGAGGGACATACCATCCTGAGTATCGAAGCGGACGGGGATATCCACATCGTCATCATTCGCCGGGCCTGATCAGCTGAGAGTGAGACGCATGACGAAGGCGTCGGCGGCTGGCTTGCCCCGGCGCGCATAGTAGGCGGCGCGGCGTCCCACGACGGCAAAACCCAGCGAGTCGTAGAGCGACCGGGCACGGGGATTATCCGCGCCGACTTCAAGGAATAGTGATCGCGCACCGCCGTCCCGCGCCTTCTCCACAACCGTGTCGAGAAGCAGACGGGCAGCGCCACGGCGGCGATGGCCGGGATCGACGGCCACGGTCAGCAGCTCGGCCTCGTCGGCAACGACGCGGCAGATGGCCATGCCGATATCGAACGTGGCCTCGGTGACGAGGAAGCCGGCGACCCCCGGCGACGCCAACAGGCCGGCAATGTCCTGCCGCGTCCAGCCCGGCTCGCCCATGGGCTCGAAGGACTCGCGATGCAGGCGCGCCGCCCGGTCGAGATCGACCGCGCGCAATGGATTGAGAACGAACCCTTCGCTCATTCATTCGACCGTGCGACGGGCGCCATCCGGCAGCGTGATGTTGACGCCGCGCAGGTACAGCGGCCGCGGCAGGCCATCGGCGCGGTTTCGGTCGGACCAGGCCTCGATGCCGTCGGCAAGCGCCAGGCGACCGAGGACGATGGGGTCCGGTGGCCCTTCCTGCGTCACTGCATCGACGTCGGCTGCCTGCAGGGACGCGACGAGCGGCGCGACATCCTTGCCGACGACCAGGCACTTGTGCCCGGCGAGGCGCGCCGCGAGATCTCCGGCCGTTGCCGCGAAGGGCGCAGGATCGTCGCCGAGGGCGGCGAACCAGTCGCCGAGCTTCGTGTCGATGGCCGCGACCACCAGCCGTTCCGTCGCCGGCGCCTGGGCCCGCAGCACCGAGGTGGTGGGAATGCCTGCCAGGGGAATGCCCAGCCCGACGGCGAGGCCGCGCGCGGCGGACAATCCCACACGCACGCCGGTAAAGCTGCCAGGTCCCGTCGTGACCGCGATCAGGTCGAGCGCGGTTCGCGCGACGCCCGCCCGCTCAAGCGCTTCGGCGATCGCCGGCAGGAGGCGCGCCGCCTGCTCGCGCCCTTCCTCACAAAGGCACGCCAGGGAAACGCCGCCGCGCACGATCGCGACACCCTGTCCGCTCACGGCGCAGTCGAATGCGAGGACGGTGCTCACGCGGCGTCACCGCGCCGGATACTGGCGCCGACGAAAACGGCTGGGCATTGTGGTGTCATGAAGCTCGACATTGTTCCTATCGCTCCGCCCGACTTCGACGTCGATGTGACGCTGGCCTATGCGACGGATGCAAATCTAACGGGGCGGCCGGTCTATCGGAACGCCGAATGCTGGCTGCATCGCGAGGCGGCCGACAAGCTCGCCACCGCGATCGATCTCGCCCGTCCGCTCGGATACCGGCTGCGCATCTTCGACGCGCTGCGGCCCGTCGAGGCACAGTGGGCTCTGTGGAACGTCAATCCCGACCCCGAGTTCATCGCCGATCCCCGTCGCGGCTCGCCCCATTCGCGCGGCGTGGCCGTCGACCTCAGCCTGCTCGATGCCGACGGCAACGAACTCGACATGGGCACCGCCTTCGATGCCTTCACGCCGCTCTCCCACCACGGCCGCACCGACATCTCTGCCGAGGCGCAGCGCAACCGCCTGCTGCTGATGGGCCTGATGACGGCGGCCGGCTGGGATTTCTACCGCAATGAGTGGTGGCACTATCAACTGTTCGACGCGCGGCGCTTTCCGCTGGTAGCCGATGCCGACCTGCCCCGCCCGATGATGTGAACGATGATTAGGCGTCGGGCTTCTTTAGAAGCCCGACAACTTCGCTTTGTCGAAGTCGCGCAGATCGTTCTCGCGCATGATCTGGCGGACGAACTGCACATAGCCCTGGCCACGCTCGGAGTAACGCAGCAGCGAGCCGATCAGGCGGAAGCCGTCGGGATCCTCGCCGCGATCGCGCATCGCCGCCCGCTCGTTGCGGAAGCTGGCATAGGCAGGATGGGTGTTGAGGTTGGCGACATAAGCGTCTGTCGCCTCGCCCACATCGGTAAAGGGTTGCGGCATGCCGGCGCCCGGCTTCCACGGCACCGAAACGCTGTGGCGGCCGACCGCCTGGATCTGGCCATACAGGGCGTTGCCGGTGCGTGCCGCGAACGAAGTGCCCCAGCCCGATTCGACGCCGCCCTGGGCGATCGCCATCGAGGGCGGGACGATGTCCACCCTCCGGATGAGCTCTTCGATCTTGTCGGGCGCCGTGTCGTAACGGTCGGCGAGATCGTCGAGCCAGATGCGTTCGATGGCCGTCAGCATCTGCGGCGTCACAGAAAGCTTATCGCGCAGATAGAGGAGCTGTTCGCGATCGGCGAGGACACGCTGATTGACCTCGAGGATCACCGGGAGGATCGCCGTGATGAACAGCATCTTGCGCTCGTTGCCGTCCTTGTTGCCGAGATCGGCCGGAACGCGGTCGACCTTGTACGGCGGCACGGCCTCGCCTTGGCGGATATCGGTGAGCGTGTAGGAGACATCGCGAAAGAAGCCAGCGAGTTCATCCGCCGTACGCGGGCTGATGGCGCGCACCTGCACCTGGCGGCGGACGGCATTGCCGGGGGCGGCGAAACGGCCATGGCCGCCGGACGAATCGCGGGTCGACCGATACGTCACATCGTCGGGTTCGCTGAACTCATGGCGCACGAAGGTGAGTGCGATGGGTTCGGCTTCGAGAACGAAGAAGGCGGCCGGATCGGCTTCACGCGCCTGGGCGCTTCCGACGCCGAAGGAAAGATAAGGCGCCGCGTCGACCGACGGCAGGGGCTTGTAGAGAAGCGCACCCGTCGCCAGCACCGCCGCCCACGCGGCGGGAAAAGCATAATTGCGCCCACGCTCGATCGCGGGCCGTAACGTCAACTGCATGCCACACTCTTTCATTTGCGCGCACGAACGGGCTCTCGCGCGGGCCCGAGGGGCCCGCGAACGCCATCTCAACGCGAACGCTCGAGCTGAAGCGGCCTACTGGGCCGCTTGCACTTCCACTACTTCCGGCACGTAGTGCTTCAGAAGATTCTCGATTCCCATCTTCAGCGTGGCGGTCGAACTCGGGCAACCCGAGCAAGACCCCTGCATGTGCAGGTAGACGATGCCATCGCGGAAGTCGTGAAACACGATATCGCCGCCGTCCTGGGCCACTGCGGGCCGGACGCGCGTGTCGAGGAGTTCCTTGATCTGGGCAACGACCTCGTCGTCATCCGCCGCGACCGAAGCCGCCGCGTCTTCGTCGGCGATCACGGGATCGCCGGACGTGTAATGCTCCATGATGCCGCCGAGGATCGACGGCTTCATGATCTGCCAGTCCCGATCGGCCGCCTTGGTGACGGTCACGAAATCGGAGCCGAAGAACACGCGCTCGACGCCCTCCACCGCGAACAGCCTCTTGGCAAGCGGTGACGGCGTGGCGGCCTCGACGTTGGCGAAATCCGCCGTCCCCTTCTCCATGACCACACGGCCAGGAAGAAACTTCAGGGTCGACGGATTTGGCGTCTGCTCGGTCTGGATAAACAAACCTACCTCCGGTTCGAACGCACTACGGGGACCCCGCTTGGCGTCGCTCAGGCTGGGGATCAGGACGTCTCCATCCCCACTCGATGCCTTCGGACGTAGGAACCGGCGCGAAGTCGATCAAGATGATTCTTGAGCGGGACTGTATAAATATTATGGAATACCTATGGATTATCTATATTTTTCAGTAGGGTAAACTGCGGAATTTCCAACGCAACCTTTATGGTTCAAATGTACACAAAGAAGCTTTCTGCGCAGATCGCCGCAGCAAAGGCGCCAAACTTCCCACATGGATCATGAGATCGCATCGATCTCGCCCTCGGTAAGGGCGCCCGGGACGATCGTCAGTGGAATGCGGAGCTGCCCGCCGGACTTGCCCGTGAATGCCGTCACCAGCGGGCCCGGCCCTTCGCTGCCCGAGGCGCTGCCGAGCACCAGCACCGAGATCGAGTGGTCCTCGACGAGAAGCTTCGCGAGCTCGTCGCGGCTCTTGCCTTCGCGGATGTAAATGGACGGCGGTTGGCCGGTCATCGAGACCGCCACATCGGCGTGGCGGGCCACGACTTCCTCGGCCTGCTGGCGCGCTTCCTCACGCATCAGTTCGACCACCGATCCCCATTGCTGTCCCTCCGGCGGATCCATGACGTACAGCATCGCCACCCGGCCGCCCGTGCGCTTGGCGCGCCGGCAGGCATAGCGCAGCGCGTTGCGCATCTCCGGGCTTTCGTCGACCACGACCAGGAAGACACGCTCGCCGGACTTGAGTTGCACGCTCATGAGCCCCTCCCCCTCTTTTCGATCCTAGAGACGCCGCATGAGCGCACCGCCCAGCCAGCCGACCACCAGCGCCATCAGGATGGCCCCCAGCCCGTACAGGGCTCCTTCGTGCGACGACCAGCCCGCAAGCTGGGCGCTGAAGCCGACCTTGCCGACGGGCAGCGGCCGCGACACGGCGGCGACGATCTTCCCGTCCCGCAGCAGATAGACCCTGATGTCGTAGACGCCTTCAGGCAATCGCGACGGGAACGGCAGGTCGACCCGGAACAGCCGGCCGGCCTGCACGGTCACCTGGCCGATGGCGGCGGGATAGAGACCCTCGCGCCGCTTCACCTCGACCAGACCGGCGCGGAACTTCGCGAGGTCGGCGGTGTCGCGGGGCGTCGCCGGCTTGAGGCTGGCCAACCGGTCCTCGAGCGACAGGATCTCGCCGCCGGCGCCGCGGGCCAGCAGGCGCTGCAAAGGCTGGCTGGCGGCGATGGCGTAGTAGGCCGGCACGTCGTCGAACGCCTGCCGGCCGGTATTGAGCCAGATCCCCAGGAAGCGCTGCTTGCGCATCACCGTCTCGCGCGCGGACGGGCCGGCCACGACGACTACGATCTCGCCGGGCGGGTCGAACATGCCGAACAGCAGGATGCTCTCGCCCTGGAAGGCCGAAGTGATCGACACGCGGGCGAGCGAGAGATCCATGATCAGGTCGGGCGTCGTGGGCTCGGTCGGGACGGACGGCGGCACGCTGCCGTCGGGCGGTCCGCCGATGCTCGGCGCTGGCAGGGCGCCCGGCGCCGTCTCCAGGCGTGGGCTCTGCGCCTGGGAAGCGGTCGCCGCGACCAGAAGCGCGAGAGCGGCGCAGAGGCTCAGGGCGCACTTCACGGCAGTACCTCGCGCGCGCCGAGCGAGTAGAGCGAGCTGGGCGTGCGCAGCAGCTCCGTCAGGAGCTCGCCCGCCACGGCCAGGATCAGGACCGACATCAGGGCGCGCAGCGCCACGCCCGGCAGCTTGGCGGCCAGCCGCGCCCCGATCGGTGCGCCGACGACGCCGCCCAGGATCAGCAGCAGCGCCAGCACGACGTCGACGGTGCCGTTGGTCGCGGCCTGCAGGAAGGTGACGTTGGCCGCCACGAACAGGATCTGGAAGTTCGATGTGCCGATGACGACCGCCGTCGGCATGCCGAGCAGGTAGATCATCGCCGGCACCAGGACGAAGCCGCCGCCGACGCCCAGGATCGCCGACAGCACGCCGATGATGAAGCCCAGCCCGATCGGCAGCAGGGCGCTGATATAGAGCTTCGACTTGTAGAAGCGCAGCTTCAGCGGCAGCCGGTGCACGAGATAGTGGGTATGCAGCTTGCCGCGCGGCCCGTCGGGATTGCGCCGGCGCCTGAAATAGGTGCGCAGGCTTTCGACCAGCATCAGCACGCCGATCGCCGACAGCATCACGACGTAGAGAACGGCGATCACGAAATCGATCTGGCCGATCCGCTTCAGGTAGGTGAACAGCCAGACGCCGGCCGACGAGCCCAGCATGCCCCCCGCCAGCAGCACCAGCCCCATGCGCAGGTCGACATTGCCACGGCGCCACTGGACCTGCAGCGAGGAGATCGAGTTGGCCACCACCTGATTGGCCTGGCTGGCGACGGCGACGGCCGGCGGGATGCCGACGAAGATCAGGAGCGGCGTGGCAAGGAAGCCGCCGCCGACGCCGAACATGCCTGACAAGAGACCCGCTGCGGCGCCGAGGCCAAGCAGCAGGAACACGTTCATCGATAGCTCGGCAATGGGGAGATAGATCTCCACGCCGTCGCCTACTTCAGCAGGATGTTGGTGATCTCGCGCAGCTGAGTGCGGGCACGCAGCAAATAGAAGCCCTGCGCGAGCAGGTGATTGGGGATCAGCAGCGCGTCGGGATAGCCGTTCCAGACGATCCACGGGTCGAGCTGGGCGGCGATGCGGAAGGTGTCGACCGTGCCGTTCCAGGCGCTGGTGAGCTCGCGGTCCCGGATCACGTTCTGGAAATCGGAACCGAGGTCGCGCAGCAGCAGGTAGTAGACGTAGAGGCGACCCTTGTTGAAATAGAAGATGTCGTCGCACCGTGCGTCGAACAGGTCGCCGGCCTTCTCGATGACATGCTGGTCGATCGCCGCTGAATCCGAGCCGAGATCGTTCGCAATGCGGTCGAGCAGCGCCTGGAGATTGTCAGCCCGCCGCTCGAACACGGCCTGCCCGGTGCCCAGCCGCTTGTTGTAGGCCAGCAGCCTGTCGCGGCCGGCACGGTACTTCTGCGCCGAGGTCGTCGAGGGCAGCAGCGACACGCTGGGCTGCCACAGCCAGATATTGGGCTGTTCGTTCAGGAAGCCGCGCGCCTGCTCGAGGTCGCGGTCGGTCTGGCTCGAACCGCGCGTGCGGCCGAGCTGGTCCATCAGCTCCGTGCTGAAGCGGCCCAGCGCCGACATGATGCCGCGCTGGTAGTTCGGCATGTTGTCGAGCAGGCCCGACGGCGTGAAGAACGGCATCATCGGCGTCCAGGTATGGACATCGACCTCGCGGGTGACGAGATCGGCCGCCGTGGCGACCGCCTTGCTTTCGCCTGGTGCAACGCCGCGCGCCGTGAACTGCGGATCGTCGTCGATATCCTCGGTCACCAGCGCGCCGACCGGATAGTAGAGAACGATCAGCAGGAGGACGATGCGCCACGTCCATCTCCAGGCCGTCCGACCGCCTGACGATAGGGAGGAAGTCGACGGAGCGGACGACGAGCGACCCGGGCGCCATCCCTTTACGCGGTCCCAGCTGCGCCGCCACCAGGAAGGCCTGGTCGACGAGGGTGAGCCGTAGTCCGGTTCGAATGTCATGGCACACCTTACCATTCGCCTCGTGACGAAATAGGGGCGCGGACTGCTAGAGTGCAACGAATGTTTTCAATGGAGTGGGTGGAATGGCTCTCGATCCGGAATCCCAGCGACTGATCGATCTCATGGCGGCGGCGAACCGACCGGCCTGGAACACGCTGAGCCCGCAGGCCGCCCGCGATCTCTATCTCTCGCTTCGCCCCGGCGCGCAGGGACCGCGCCCCGCCGAGGTGACGGTGGTGGATCGCACCATCCCCGGCCCGGCCGGCGATCTGCCCGTGCGCCTCTACCGCCCGGCATCGGCGGCGGCCGATGCGAAACTGCCGGCGCTGGTCTACGCGCATGGCGGCGGCTGGGTGTTCGGCAATCTCGACAGCCACGACGTGCTCTGCGCCCAGCTCGCGATCGAGGCCGGTATCGCGGTGTTCCATGTCGACTATCGCCTGGCGCCCGAGGCCCGCTTCCCCGGCGCCTTCGACGATGTCGTGGCGGCCCTGAAGTGGGTGGCCGCCAACGGCGCCTCGGTCGGCATCGATCCGACGCGTCTTGCCATCGGTGGCGACAGCGCCGGCGGCAACCTCGCCGCCGCGGTCTCGATCTGGGCCCGCGACCATGGCGGACCGAAGCTCCGCATGCAGCTTCTCGCCTATCCGGTGACCGATGCCGTGGCTCGCGCCGACTCCTACCGCCATTTCGAGGATGGCTACGGGCTGAACGCCATCACCATGGAGTGGTTCTTCGACCACTACACGCCCGAGAAGGCAAATCGCGGCGACTGGCGCGTCTCGCCGCTGCGCGCCGCCTCGCTCGCCGGCCTGCCGCCGGCCCTGGTCGTCACCGCCGGCTACGATCCGCTGCGCGACGAAGGCCGCGCCTATGCCTGGCGCCTGCAGCAGGAGGGCACGCAGGCTGACCTGGTCGAGTTCGGCGGCATGCTGCACGGGTTCCTGAGCTCGCCGATGCTGCTGCACGGCGCGCGGCGCGGCACCACCATCTGCGCCGCGGCGCTCCGCGAAGCCCTGGTGCTGCGCGCCCAGTGACGATCACAGCGTGAGCACGGCTCCTTCTGGACGCGCCGCGCCGGTCGGCATGGCGCTGCCGGGCCTGGTGATCGCCGTCTGCATGATCGGCGACACGCTGCTCTACGCCGTGCTGCCGCTCTATCACGAGGAGTTCGGCCTCTCGCTGGCGATGGTCGGCGTGCTGCTGTCACTCAACCGCTGGATCCGGTTGATCGCCAATTCCGGCGTCGCCCACCTCGGCGAACGCATCGGCCCGCATGCGCTGATGATCGCCGCCGCGCTGGGCTCGGCGGTCTCCACGACCATTTATGGCCTGGTCGAGGATCCGACGGCGCAGATCCTGGCGCGCATCCTCTGGGGCATCTCCTACGCCTCGCTCAATCTCTCGACCCTGGCCTATGCCGTGAGCGACCGCGCCAATGCCGGCAAGCGCGTCGGCGCCAGCCGCGCCGCGATCGGCCTCGTGCAGGCGATGTCGCTGGTCGGCGGCGCCTGGATCGTGCTCGAGGTCGGCGCCCGTTCGGTGTTCCTCATCTTCGGCGGCCTTACACTGATCGCGCTCGCGGCCGCGATCGTCCTGCCGCGCCTGCCGCCCGAACCGGCGGCGAAGAAGGGCTTCAAGCTGCCACTCCCCCATCGCCTAGAAGTCTGGGGCTTCGTCATGGGCTTCTCGGGCGACGGCGTCTTCCTGCTGACGCTCGCCTTCCTGATGAAGGACTCGATCACCTCGGTGGCTGCCGTCATGGCGACGGCGATGCTGCTGGCCCTGCGCTGGCTGGTCGAGGTCACGACCGGGCCGATCGGGGGCTGGATCGGCGACCGATTCGGCGCGCGGCGCATCGCCATCGCCAACGCAGCCCTGCTGGTCGGCGGTTTCGTCCTGATCGCGCTCGACCACGAGTTGCTCGGCGCGCTGATGATCGTGATGACCCGCGGCATGTTCAACACGCTGATCCCGGTGCTGGTGATCGAGCGCGGCCACGGCACCGTCCTCTCCAGCCAGGCCAGCTACTCGACCTGGCGCGACTTCGGCGCCGCCGTCGGACCGCTGACCGCACCGTGGTTGTTCCTCAACGTCTCCCAAGCGCCGCTCTACGCCGCGCTCGCTCTGGCCCTCGGGGTCAGCGGCTATTTTTGCCTGGTCCGCCGCTAAGGTAATCGCGCGCAACTTGATTCCAATATACTTGCATACGGAAATATATCGGCCTATATCGCGCCGATGACCCAACCTTCCTTCACCGCCACCCTGAACCTGCTCCGCGCGACCGCGCGTCTCGAAGAGCGCTTTGCCGGCGAGCTCGGCTCCGTGCACGGGCTCGCCCTCAAAGAGGCGATGCTGCTGATGCACCTCGAGCGGGCGCCCCTGAAGCGGCTGAGCCGCGTCGATCTCGCCAAGCGCCTGCATGTCAGCCCCTCGACGGTGACGCGCATGACCATGCCGCTGGAGAAGCTGGGCTGCGTCGGCCGCGAGGCCGATCCGCGCGACGCCCGCCTCGCCTATGTCGTGCTGACCGAAGCCGGCCAGCGGCTGGTCGGCGATGCCCGCGCGACGCTCGAGCGCATGGCCGCCGACCTGTTCCGTGACCGCTGGGCCAAGTCGGAGATCTCGACCTTGGGCGACTTGCTGGGTCGCCTCACCGCCGGCCAGCCGGGAGACCTGTCGTGATCCATCTCATCTGCGGCTCGACCGGCGCCGGCAAGACCACCTACGCGACCGGGCTGCGCCAGCAGCTTGGCGCGCTGCACCTGTCGATCGACGACTGGATGGTGACGCTGTTCGCGCCCGACAAGCCGGCGCAGCGAACTGGCCGTGGATCGAGGAACGTGTGCTGCGCTGTGAGCGGCAGATCCTGGTAACGGCGTTCGATCTTGCACGCGCCGGCGTGCCCTCGATCCTCGATCTCGGCCTTCAGCGCCTCGACCAACGAAAGCGCATCGCCGACCACGCGGCCACCGCGGGCATCACCGTGCGCCTGCACTTCATCGACATCGATGCCACGGAACGCTGGCGCAGGGTCGAACAGCGCAACGAGCAGCAGGGCGACACCTTCCGCGTGAAGGTCACGCGCCCGATGTTCGATTTCATCGAAACGATCTGGCAGCCGCCGACACCGGAAGAGATGTCGGCCTTCGACGGCGTGCGAATCGCGGCCTAGCGGAACACGTCCTTGCGGTGACGCACCTCGGCGAAGACCGAGACCGGGTCGCCGCCGGCGAGGCCGACCGCGGCCTGCACCGCCGGCACATCGGCGCGCAGGAACGGGTTGGTGGCCTTCTCCTCGCCGAGCAGCGACGGCACCGTCGCCTCGCCCTTGGCGCGCGCCGCGTCGATCGCGGCCGAGCGCGCCTTGAGCTGCTGGTTGCCGGTCTCGACGGTCAGCGCGAAGCGGGCGTTCGACTGGGTGTACTCGTGCGCGCAGTAGACGCGCATATCGTCGGGCAGCGCGCGCAGGCGGCTGAGCGACGTCCAGAACTGCTGCGGCGTGCCCTCGAACATGCGGCCGCAGCCCAGCGCGAACAGCGTGTCGCCGCAGAACAGCGCCTTCTGCTCGCGGAACGCATAGGCGATGTGGCCGCTGGTGTGGCCCGGCACGAAGAAGATCTCGGCTTCGGCCTCGCCGAACCGGTAGCGGTCACCGTCGTCGACCTCGACGTCGATGCCGGGGATGCGGGCGCGATCCTGCCGCAGGCCGACGATGGTGCAGCCCGTCGCCTTCTTGATCTCCATGTTGCCGCCGACATGGTCGCCGTGATGGTGGGTGTTCAGGATATGGGTGATCTTCCAGCGGCGCTTCTCGGCCTCCGCGAGGACCGGCCCGGCCACGGCAGGGTCGACGACACCGACGGCGCCGCTCTGCGGCTCGCGCATCAACCACACGTAATTGTCGTTCAGGACCGGGATACGGACGATGTCTAGTGTTGTGCTCATGATGCAACGCTAGCAGAGCTGACTTGCGCCGGCCATGGTCCGTCCGGCTGGGTTTCTGCTACAGTCCCGAGCATGTGGAGCGACGTCCTCGACCTGGAGGAATTCTACGGCAGCACGCTGGGCCAGATGACCCGGCGGCTCCTGCGCACCCGCCTGCGCGAGATCTGGCCGAACGTGCGCGGCGAGACGGTGTTGGGGCTGGGCTACGCACAGCCGTTGCTGCGCCCCTTCATGGAAGAGGCCGGACGGACGCTCGCCTTCATGCCCGCCCAGCAGGGCGTGACGCGCTGGCCGCGCGAGGGCCGCAACCTTGCGACACTCGTCGACGAGCTCGACCTGCCGCTGCCTGACCGTTCGGTCGACCGAGTTGTGCTGGTCCACGCCGTCGAGTGCACCGAACAGTTGCGCCCGATGCTGCGCGAGATCTGGCGCGTGATGGCCGATGGCGGCCGCATGGTCGTCGTGGCGCCCACGCGCACCGGCTTCTGGTCGCAGGTCGACCGCTCGCCCTTCTACCAGGGCCATCCCTATTCGACCGGCCAGCTGAACGCGCTGCTGCGCGCCAACATGTTCGCGCCGCTACGCCAGACGCGCGCGCTCTACATGCCGCCGACGCGTTCGCGGCTCATGATGAGCATGGCGCCTACGGTCGAGCGCTTCGGCCAGCGCTGGCTCGGCCGCTTCGGCGGCGTCAACGTCATCGAGTCCGGCAAGCAGCTCTATGCCGGCATCGCCGAACGCAGCCAGCCGCAGGCGGTCGTCGCCGCACGGCCCAAGCTGCGGGTCGCCAGCTCGCGCGACACGCCGCAGGTTGCGGGCGCCGCGCGCAACGCCGAGGACGGCGACAAGCCCGCCTCCTAAATCCCGAAAAGAAAGAGCGACATGTCATTTTCTCCGCGCGTCATCGCGCTGCTTGGTTTTGGCGAAGCCGGTTCGGCCATCGCGCGTGGTCTAACGAGCGAGAGCGGCTGGCGCGGGCCTTCGAAGCCCGGCGACAACGCCCCGCGCCGCGTCATCGCCATCGACACCGCGCTCGACAAGGATCCGCGCGGCACGGCGCTGGGCAAGGTCGCGCGCGGCCTCGATGTCGCGATCAGCGACAGCTACACCGAGGCGCTGAGCGAAGCCGATCTCGTGATCTGCGCCGTGCAGGGCGAACACGCCCTCTCCGCCGCGCAGTCCGCCGCACCGCTCCTGAAGAAGGGCGCACACTATCTCGACCTCTGCACCGTCACCGGAAGGATGTCGGACGAGGATCGCGCCGAGATCGAGAAGGGCGCCGGCCGCTACGTCGACATCGCTGTCATGGGCGGCTTCTTCAAGCAGGGCATCAAGGCGCCGATGCTGGTGGCCGGCGAGGATGCCGCTGAAGCCGTCGCCTGGATGAACGACAACGGCTTCGTCGCCACCTTGCTGGGCCCGAAGCCCGGCAGCGCCTCGTCGGTGAAGATGCTGCGCAGCACGCTCGTGAAGGGCATCGAAGCGCTGGGTGTCGAATCGCTGGTCGCTGCGCAACGCCAGGGCATCCTGAACGAAGTGCTGGGCTGCCTGGGCGATGCCGATTCGATGGGCCTCAGCGGCTTCATCACCATGCTGGTGCAGACGCATGTCGTGCATGCGCATCGCCGCTGGGAGGAAATGGGCCTGGTCGCCCAGACCCTGCGCGAGACCGGCGTCGATCCGCTGATGACCGAGGCCATCGAGAAGAGCCATCGCCGCACGGTCGATGCCCACATCGCGCCGGCCGACGGCCAGGTGCCGAGCCTCGAGGATGCGCTGAAGATCCTGTCGGAGAAGGTGATCGGTGAGCGCTGAGATCAAGACGGGTGAAGTCTTCGACCGGCTGGTGACGCTTCTCACCGATGCCAAGGCCAACTTCCGCGTCATCGAGCACGCTCACGAGGGCAAGTCGGAAGCCATCAGCGCGATCCGCGGCAACCGTCCCGACCAGGCCGCCAAGGCCATGGTGCTGGACGTGCGCGGTGGCGGTGGCGGCAAGCGCCACGTGCTCGCCATCCTGCCGGGCAGCCGCAAGCTCGACTTCGCCGCCGTCGCGACGCTCTTCGAGGCGCGCAAGTGCGGCTTCGCCTCGCCCGACACGGCGCAGGAACTGACCGGCTGCGTCATGGGCGCGGTGCCGCCGTTTGCGCTCGATCCCGCGATCTCGATCGTCGTGGAAGAAGACCTGCTGACGAACGAGACCCTGTTCTTCAACGCGGGTCGCCTGGACCGTTCGATGGAACTCGACACCAGGGACTGGTTGGCGATCGCCAAACCGCGCCTTGCCCGGATCGCGACGCGTGACTGAGGTCTGGAGCTTCGGCCCCGTCACCGAGGCCGACTTCGAACCGCTGCTGGCGATCCGGACTGATGTGATGCGCGAGCATCTCGAAAGGGTCGGCCGCTACACGCCTGAACGCTCGCGCCGCGTGTTCCGCGGCCATTTCGACGAACCCGGCACGCGGCTCATCCTGCAGGACGGTGTCCGCGTAGGCTGCGTCGGCTTCCGACGGCATGCCGACGAGATCAAGATCGACTCGTTCTATCTCGACCGCCGCCTGCACGGCTCCGGCCTCGGCACGATGATCCTGAAGGCGCTGCTGGCCGAGGCCGACGCCACCGGCCTGCCGGTGCGCCTCGAAGTGCTGACCGGCAGCAAGGCCGACCGGCTCTATCTGCGCCACGGCTTTGCGAAGCTCCGGGAAGACGAGATCGAGGGCTTCTACGAGCGGCCCGCCGCCGGCCAATCGATTGCCGCCCTGATGCCGCGCGGCCCGGGCCATCAATTCGTCTTCTACGGCGACGCTTGCTCGGGCGTGGCCGGCGCCCTGCACGAACGCACCTTCGCCGGCATCAATGCCTCCGTCCGACGTCTTGCGCCCTCACCCGAGTTCATCCTGTTCCTGGGCGACGAGATCGCAGGCTACACGGCCGACGCCGACGCGCTGCGCCGCCAATGGCGGCATTGGCTCGATCAGGAGATGGCCTGGCTCGATCGGCGCACGACGCCGATGTGGCACACGACCAGCAACCACGCGACCTACGATGCGATGAGCGAGGCAGTGTTCCGCGAGGTACACGATCACCTGCCGCGCAACGGCCCGCCCGGACAGGAAGGCCTGTCCTATTGGGTGCGCCGAGGCGACCTGCTGCTGGTCTTCGTCCATACGCTGTGGACGGGCCTGGGCGGCGAAGGTCACGTCGAGACGGATTGGCTGCGTGCCGTCCTGCATCAGAACGCCGATGCGCACCACAAGCTGGTCGCGGGCCATCATCCGATCCATCCGGTCAACGGTTTCGCCGGCCCCTATCAGCGCGACGTCGGCCCCGAGCACGCGACGACCTTCTGGGATGTGTTGAGCGAGAATGGCGTGCTGGCTTACCTGTGCGGCCACATCCTGGCCTTCGACGTACAGGTTCATCGCGGCGTGCTGCAAATCTGCACGGCCGGCGCCGGCACGGCCCACCGCATGCCGGAGGGAATCGAGTATCTCCACGCCGTCCAGGCCGCGCTAGATAATGAAGGCCTGCGCTATCAGGTGTTCGATGCCAACGGCCACGTCCGAGAGAAGCTGTCGTGGCCCCTGGAAGTGCCGCCGCCCGAGCAGTGGCGCTCCCTCGATGAAGCCGGCATCGGCAAGGACAGGATCGCGGCCTTCCGATTCACCGGCCACACCGCCATCGCCGGCACGAGTACGGCACAGACATTCCTCACGGCGTTCCAGCCGGGCCTGCGCGCGCCGCTCTGGATCGGTCTCAATGGACCGTCGCAGCGGCTGATGGTGATCCTGGAACCGGAGCCGGGCCGCAGCCCGCACTACTGGCTGGGGCCTGCCGTCACGGCCGACGCTCCGTTCGACGTCCAACTGCTCGTCCATCCGGGCATGGGACCCGGTGGCTTGCTGTATCGCCTCTCTACCGACAGTCCCTGGTCATCGCTGTCGGCTGCCTCAGCCTGGGGCGCCGAGCGGCTGGACTGGCCCGAACAGTGGAGCGTCGGTCATGGCCAGGAAGGACCGGGCGACCGCGCCTTCCTGGGCAAGGATCTGGCGATCTCGGCGATCACGCTCGATCTGCAGGAAGGCTAGTCCCGACGCAGCATGAATACCGCCTGCTCGCCGATCACGTTGGCGAGCAGCGGCGGCAGGGAGATGCGGCGGCTCTTGCTGTTCAGCACGATGGCGCGCTCGATGCGCACGCCCATGGTGCGGCACAGCGCGCGGAAATCGTCGATGCTGCAGAGATGGATGTTGGGCGTGTCGTACCACTTGTAGGGCAGCGACGCGGTCTCCGGCATGCGGCCGCCGAACACCAGCCGCAGCCGCACCTGCCAGTGCGCGAAGTTGGGAAACGAGACGATGGCGCGCTTGCCGACCCTCAGCATCTGCTCCAGCACCCGGCGCGGCTCGCGCGTGGCCTGCAGGGTCTGGCTCAGGATCACATAGTCGAAGGCGGCGTCGGGATAATCGCGCAGGTCGGTATCGGCATCGCCCTGCACGACCGACAGGCCGTTGGCGACGCAGGCATTCACGCCGGCCTGGCTGAGCTCCATGCCGCGCGCATCGACCTTCTTGCCGTTCATGAGATACGCCAGCAGCGCACCGTCGCCGCAGCCGACGTCGAGCGCGCGCGTGCCGGGCGCCACCATGTCGGCGATGAGCTGCAGGTCGACGCGGATCGGAGCGTTCATCGGCTCGCACTCCCAAGGCCGCGCACCGTGGCGGCGCCCTGCAGGAAGCCCGAGAGAGTTCGGAACATCTCCGGCTCGTCGAGCAGGAAGGCGTCGTGGCCCTTGTCGCTGTCGACCTCGACGAACGACACGTTGGCCGCCACCGCGTTCAACGCCTGGACGACGGCGCGGCTCTCGCGCGTCGGGAACAGCCAGTCGCTGGTGAAGGACATCAGGCAGAAGCGCGTCGCCGTGCCCTTGAAGGCATTGGCCAGCACGTCGCCATGGGCGCCGGCGAGGTCGAAATAGTCCATCGCGCGCGTGATGTAGAGGTAGCTGTTCGCGTCGAAGCGATCCACGAAGGTCGAGCCCTGGTGGCGCAGGTAGCTCTCGACCTGGAAATCGGCGTCGAAGCCGAAGCCCAGCGCGTCGCGGTTCTGCAGGGCACGGCCGAACTTGCGCTGCAGCGCCTGCTCCGAGAGGTAGGTGATGTGCGCCGTCATGCGGGCCACCGCGAGGCCGCGCGCCGGGTTGGTCTGGGACAGGCGGTAGTCGCCGCCCTTCCATTCCGGATCGGCCATGATCGCCTGCCGACCGACCTCGTGGAACGCGATGTTCTGCGCCGAATGGTGCGCGGCGCAGGCGATCGGCACCGCCGAAAAGACGCGCTTCGGATACGCCGCCGCCCACTGCAGCACCTGCATGCCGCCCATCGAGCCGCCGATGACGCAGAAGAGGTCGGGAATGCCGAGATGGTCGAGCAGCGCCGCCTGCACCCGCACCATGTCGCCGATGGTCACGACCGGGAAGCGCAGGTTCCAGGGCTGGCCGGTCGCGGGATCGTGGGCCTGCGGGCCGGTCGTGCCCATGCAATGGCCGAGCACGTTGATGCAGATGATGAAGTAGCGCTCCGGATCCAGCACCTTGCCGGTGCCGATCAGGCTCTCCCACCAGCCTTCCTTGCCGGTGACGGGGTGGCGGTCGGCGACGAACTGGTCGCAGGTCAGCGGATGGCAGACCAGGATCGCGTTCGACTTGTCGGCATTCAGCGTGCCGTAGGTCTGGTAGGCCACCCGGTAGGGGCCGAGTTCGACGCCGCAGTCGAGGCGCAGCGGCTTGTCCACGCCCAGGATCGCGTGGCGACATTGGGCCAGCGCCTTGCGTTCGGCATCGGTGAGGTCGTCCAGCACAGTCCTCTCCAGGCAAACCGCCAACGAAAAAGCCCCCGACCGGAAGGGCGGGGGCTTTTTCGAGCACTCCGACCTTTTAGCGATGTTTAACGTGGTCGCAAGCCGGTCGGCCCAAATTCCACGGAGAGGCTCTATACGGTTGTAGGCGGCGGGAGGCAAGCCTCCTGCGGCTTGTTTGCCTTTACGTGGGCAGTGCGGACGTAGTATCGCCGCTGCGCACAGGAAAAAACGGCCTAATGGACGCTCCCAATCTCGACATCTTGCGGCAGGAAATCGACGCCATCGACACGGACCTGCACGGTCTGATCCGCCGCCGCGCTGAGGTCGTCGGGCATATTTCTTCCACCAAGCCGGCCGGCGGCCTGGCATTGCGGCCTGGCCGCGAAGCCCAGGTCCTGCGCAAGCGGCTGTCGTTGCACGACGGCCAGTTCCCGCCCGGCGCGGTCTATCGCATGTGGCGTGAAATGATGAGCGCCTTCACGCTCATCCAGACGCCCGGCCTCAAGATCGCGATCTACCGCCCGGCCGACCAGCCCGGCTACTGGGACCTCGCCCGCGACCATTTCGGCTGCCAGATCCCCTTCGTCGCCCACGACACGCCGGCCGGCGTGCTGGCCGCCGTGCGCGCCAATACGACGACCATCGGCGTCGTACCCGCGCCGCTCGAGGCGGATTCGACGCCGTGGTGGCCCCTGCTCGCCGGCAAGGACGCGACCCTGCCGACCGTGATTTCCCGCCTGCCATTCCTGGCGATGCCGAACGCGCGTGCGCGCGGCATCTCGGCCTTCGTGCTGGCCCGCATCGATGCCGAGCCGAGCGGCTCGGACCGCGCCCTCGTGGCGGTCGAGGCGAAGAACGGTCTCAGCCGCGACCGCATCGCCGCGGCACTGGCCAAGGCCGGCCTCCCCGCCTTCACCTCGGCGCTGGACCAGGTTCTGGCCGGGGTGCATCACTATCTCGTCGAGGTGCCGGGCGTGATCGTCGACGGCGATCCCCGCCTGCGTGACCTCGAAGCGGCCTTGGGACTGGAAAAAGGCTGCGTGGCGACCATCGGCGCCTATGCCGTGCCGATCGACGCGAAACCGTGACCTGAACTTTCAAGGGAGATTGGCATGAGCTCGCTCACCCCGCGTCCGGGCATCATGAAGATCGCGCCCTATGTGCCGGGCAAGGACTCGATCGACGGCAAGGAGACGGTCGCCAAGCTCTCGTCAAACGAGGGCGCGCTGGGCCCGTCGCCCAAGGCGATGGCGGCCTATGCCAAGGCAGCCGCCGAGCTGCACCGTTATCCCGACGGCGACACCGCCCGGCTGCGCAAGGCGATCGGCCGTCACTACGGCCTCGATCCGGCGCGCATCGTCTGCGGCGCGGGCTCCGACGAGATCCTGAACCTGCTGGTCCGCGCCTACTGCGGCCCGGGCGACGAGCTGCTCTACAGCCAGTACGGCTTCCTGATGTACGCGATCAACGCGCTGGGTGTCGGGGCGACTCCGGTCGCGGCGCCCGCAAAGGATTACGGCAGCGACATCGATGCCCTGCTGGCCGCGGTGACGCCCAAGACGCGAATCGTCTGCCTCGCCAACCCGAACAACCCCACCGGCACCTACGTCAGCAAGGACGATGTCCGCCGCCTGCATGCCGGCCTGCCCAAGGATGTGCTGCTGATCATCGACGCGGCCTATGCCGAGTATGTCAGCAAGAACGACTACGAATCGGGCGTCGAACTGGTCGACCAGGCCGAGAACGTGGTGATGACCCGCACCTTCTCGAAGATCTACGGGCTGGGCGGGTTGCGGCTCGGCTGGATGTACGGGCCGGCCGGGATCGTCGACGTGATGAGCCGGCTGCGCCAGCCGTTCAACGTCAACCTGGCGGCGCAGATCGCGGGCGTCGCGGCGCTGGAAGACATCGCCCACACCGACGCCAGCCGCACCAACAACGACATCTGGGTGCCGTGGCTCAGCGCCGAGCTGACGAAGCTCGGCCTCGCGCCGGTGCCGAGCGTCGGCAACTTCGTGCTGGTCGGCTTCGGCTCGAAGGAGCGAGCCGTGGCGGCCAACGACTGGATGATGAACGACGGCCTGATCCCGCGCATGGTCGCGGGCTATGGCCTGCCCGAGCATCTGCGCATCACGGTCGGCACCGAGGCCGAGGTGAAGGCGGTGCAAGCCTCGCTCGCCGGCTTCGTGGCAGCGGGCAAATGAGCGAGCCTCTGTTCAACAAGATCGCGCTGATCGGCATCGGCCTGATCGGCGGCTCGATCGCGCTGGAGGCCCGCAAGCGCGGCCTCGCGAAGCACATCGTGGCGGCGACGCGCAGCGCCGAGACGGCCGCCCTCGCCAACAAGCTCAAGCTCACCGATCATTGCGGCACCGACCTCGCGGAAGCCTGCAAGGACGCCGATCTGGTGATCGTCTGCACGCCGGTCGGTGCCTGCGGGCCGGCCACCAAGGCCATCGCGTCGAGCCTGAAGCCCGGCTGCATCGTGTCGGACGTCGGCTCGGTGAAGCAGACGGTGATTGCCGACATGGCGCCGCACATCCCCGAGGGCGTGCATTTCGTGCCGGCCCATCCGGTCGCCGGCACCGAGAATTCCGGCCCCGAAGCCGCGCTGCTCGACCTGTTCCAGGGACGCTGGTGCATCCTGACGCCGCTGCCGGGCAGCGACGCCGCGGCGGTCGACAGGCTCGAAGCCTTCTGGAAGGGGCTGGGCAGCCAGGTCGAGCGCATCGATGCCAAGGATCACGACCGCATCCTGGCCATCACCTCGCACCTGCCGCACCTGATCGCCTACACGATCGTCGGCACCGCCGACGATCTGGGCGGCCATCTCAACAGCGAGGTCCTGAAGTTCGCCGCCGGCGGCTTCCGCGACTTCACGCGCATCGCCGCCTCCGATCCCACCATGTGGCGCGACGTGTTCATGAACAATCGCGAGGCCGTGTTGGAAGTGCTCCAGCGCTTCCAGGAGGACCTGTTCTACCTGCAGCGCGCCATCCGCTGGGGCGAGGGCGACAAACTGTTCGACCTGTTCACCCGCACGCGCGAAATCCGCCGCGCCCTGATCCACCTGCACCAGGCCTAGAATCTTTCCGGAAGATCGAATCGCGCCGGAAGACCAAAAAAGACCTCACCCTGAGGAGCGAACGCAGTGAGCGTCTCGAAGGGTGGGCACAAGCACCACGTCTGTTGCCCATCCTTCGAGACGGCCACTTCGTGGCCTCCTCAGGATGAGGGAGTATGGTTCAACGTGAGGCCGAATAACTCCAGTTCGAGCGTGGCTGCGGCAAAGCCCACCCCCAAGCCCAGGTGGGTCTTCGGCTACGGCTCGCTGATGTGGAACCCGGGCTTCGCCACGCCCGAGACCCAGGCCGCACGGCTGCAGGGTTGGCACCGCGCCTTCTGCATCTACTCGGAACATTATCGCGGCACGCCCGAGAAGCCGGGCCTGATCCTCGGCCTGTTGCCGGGCGGCTCCTGCCGTGGCCTCGCGCATCGATTGCCGGCCGCCACCTACGATGAGGTGCGGCGATACCTGATCCATCGCGAGATCGACAATGACGGGGTCTACGAGGAAACGGTGCGGCCGCTCCAGCTCGACGATGGCCGGATCGTGCCGGCGCTGGTCTATCTTGCCGACCGCTCCCATCGGCAATTCGCCGGCAAGCTGCCGGCGAAAGAGGCTGTGAGGCTGATCCGCCAGGGCCATGGCGCCACCGGCAGCAGCCTCGAGTATGTGCAGAACACGGTCACCCATCTCGGCGAGCTCGGTCTCAGGGACCGCTCGCTCGAGATGTTGGCCCACGCCGCCGCAGGCGGCGAAGAGCCTCGTGCGGCTAGCGGCGCGCGGCCTCGGTCGCGAACACCGACTTCACGACGAAGCTGAGTTCGTCGCGCGCCTGCTCGACCGAGAGGCCGAGACGCTGGCGCAGGACGACCCAGCTTTCCGGCGCGATGGCCAGAGCCAGCGCCGTCAGGGTCCGCTGACGCGACTCCGCCGGGAGCGCACCCAGTTCGGTCGCGAAGGCCTGCGAGATCTGCGCGGTGTTGGCGCTGTAGATCTGCGAGATCATGTCGGCGGCTTCCGGCGAGCGGCGCTGCAGCGTCTCGACGAAGGTCCACATCGGGCGAAGCTGCTCGTAGCGATCCGCACACTGGTTGATCATGCTGGCGATGCGCGTCTCGACGGGACCGGCGGCCGCGATCTCCGGCGCCTCTCCGACCAAAGCGGCCAGGACGCGGCCGAGGACGGCGACGTACAGCTCGGCGGTGTCGGCGAAGTGCTGGAACACGGTGCGCGCAGAAACACCCGCCATCTGGGCGATGTCGCGGACGATCGGCGCGACCTGTCCCGCCGTGGCGAGGGCGAGCGCCGACGCGACGATCGACTCGCGCGTGCGGGCGACGCGGTCACCGCGACCGGCCGTCTGGAGCTGTTTGTTATGCAGGGTCTGAATGTCCATTAACTGACTCCCGGCGAGTGTGTTGCCGCCTGGTCGGCAACCATGGCGATATTAGCAATGCCGAATGCAAATCACTATATATGAAGCTACTAGTGCGCCGTCATTTCAAGTGCTGCGATGCGCTATAAGGGCGCGATCGACGTAAGTTTCCCGTAAGCCGACGGTGCCCCGATGTCCGAGAAAAACTTTGCCCCCGCTTCGCTCGCTGCCCAGGCAATGGGATGGGTCGATCCGATCACCAAGGCCGTCGTGCCGCCCATCCACATGGCCAGCACCTACCTGCGCGACGAGGACAATGCCTACAGTTCGGGGCGCATCTATGCGCGTTCGGACAATCCCACGTTCGACCATGCCGAGGCAACGCTGACGGCGCTCGAAGGCGGCGCGAAGTCGCTGATCTTTTCGTCGGGCATGAGTGCCGCGACCGCCTGCTTCCTCGCTCTGTCGCCCGGTGATCATGTCGTGACCTCGAAGGTCATGTACTGGGCGCTGCGCAACTGGCTGATGACCTTCGCAACGCAATGGGGCCTCAAGGTCGAGTTCGTCGACACCGACAAGACCGACCAGGTGGCTGCGGCCGTGAAGCCCGGCGTCACCAGGCTGGTCTGGATCGAGACGCCGGCCAATCCGACCTGGAGCGTGTCCGACATCGCGGCGATCGCGGAGATCGCGCACAAGGCCGGCGCGCTGCTGGGCGTCGACTCGACCGTGGCGACGCCAGTGCTGACACGGCCCATCGAGCATGGCGCCGACATCGTGATGCACTCGGCAACCAAGTACCTCAACGGCCATTCCGACATCATCGCCGGCGCGCTGACCGGCGCGCGCGACGATGCCTACTGGGCGAAGCTGCGCACCATCCGCTCGCAACTCGGCACCATCCTCGGCCAGACCGAGGCGTGGCTGCTGATGCGCGGCATGCGCACCCTGTTCCCGAGGGTCGCCTGGGCCTGCAAGTCGGCGCAGAGCCTCGCCGAGAAGTTCGCCGAGCATCCGATGATCGAACAGGTGCTCTATCCAGGCCTGCCCTCCTTCGCGGGCCACGCAGCGGCGGCGAAGCAGATGAAGGGCGGCTTCGGCGGCATGCTGTCGGTACGCGTCAAGGGCGGCGAGCGGGCGGCCATTGCCACGGCGGCCCGCGTCGGCCTATGGAAGCGCGCCACCTCACTGGGCGGCGTCGAGAGCCTGATCGAGCACCGCGCAAGTATCGAAGGTCCGGGCACGCCCTGCCCGCCCGACCTGCTGCGCCTCTCCGTCGGCGTCGAGGAAAACAGCGACCTGTTCGACGATCTCGACCAGGCGCTGAAGCGCGCCCACAACGCCTAATCTGGCCTCATTGGAGCGCGCCACTCCAGTGGCGCAATCATGATCTTGAGCGCCACTGGAGTGGCGCGCTCCGATGATCGTCGTCCTGCGTACTTAAGCCGGCGTGCCGAACACCGAGCCGAGGCCCGCGCCGATGCGCTCGTTCATCATCTCGATCGAGCCGTCGGTGTAGGCGGCGATCTTGGCGCCCGCGAAGTGGCGGGCCAGCGGATAGTCGGCGCGCAGGCCGTTGGCGCCCATCGCCTGGATGCAGTCGGCGATGCGCTGCACGGCCATGTCGGTCGCGAACTTCTTGGCGTAGGCCGCGGGCATCACCGCGTCGGCGCCTTCGTCGATCAGGCGCGCGGCGCGATAGGTGAGAAGGCGCGCGGCCTCGAGATCGGTCGCGGCATCGACCAGCTTCCAGCGCACGCCCTGATGCTCGATCACCGGCTGGCCGAAGGTCTTGCGCTGCTGCGTGTAGCGCACCGCCGTCTCGAGCGAGGCCTGCAGCATGCCGCAGCACATGGCCGCGACATAGGCGCGGGCGCCGTTGATGCCGGCGAGTGCGGCCTTGAAGGCCTGACCCGGCGGATGCAGCACCGCCTCGTCGGGCGCGATGTAATCGACCAGGCGGAAGCCGCCGACGCCGATCGCGTGGCCGCCATGCAGCTCGAACGGCTTCTCGCGATGGAAGCCCGGACGCTCCGCTTCGATCGCGAGGCAGATGATGCCGCGATAGCCCTTCGACTTGTCGGTCTGCGCATAGGCAACGGATAGACCTGCGACCGCGGCGTTGGTGATCCACGCCTTGGCGCCGTTCACCTTCCAGCCGCCGTCGACGCGCACAGCTTCCATCTCCAGTCCGCCGAAGTCGCTGCCGACGCCGGGCTCGCTCAAGCCGGCACAGCCGATCAGGTCGCCGGTCAGCATGCGCGGCAGCAGGCGCGCGACATGCGCGGGCTGTCCGTCGCGGGCGAAGCGCGCGCAGGCATTGTGATGGTTGATCAGCGCAAAGGCGAAAGCGAAGTCGTGCCGCGCGATCTCCTCGAAGGCGCGCAGCTTGCAGGAGAAGGAAAGGCCCTGCCCGCCATGCTTCTTCGCCAGCTCGATCGTGTTGAGACCGATGGCACAGGCGGCCTTGATCGTCTCGAGCGGATAGCGGCGCTCCCATTCCCAGCGCGCGGCGTTGGGCGCGACCTGTTCTTCGGCGAATGCCTTGGCGCGCGCGACGACGGCGCGCTCTTCGGGGGTGAGGACTTCATCGAGCATCCGCTTGAGATACACGATTGGACCTCGGGCGCAACCGCGGGCTAGAATGACGCCAATGCGGGTGTAGCTCAGGGGTAGAGCGTCGGCTTCCCAAGCCGTAGGTCGCGGGTTCGAATCCCGTCGCCCGCTCCATAATTTTCCAGGCAGGAACGTCGTGATGGATGGGGTGGCACCGATACCGGTCGCAGCCAGCGGCGACTTCGCGGCCGATGTGGCTGCCTTCTCCTCCTATTGGCGCGACGCTGTCGAACGCCTCGCGAGATTGCCTGCCAAGCCGAACCGCGATGCCGCCGCCTACGATCAGGCCGAGTCCCTGAAGCAGGCCGCGCGCGAGGCCCGCTTCGTCTTTCTGCGCCGCCATGCGCGCACGCTCTACGACAGGCTGACCGACAACCGGCGGAGGTTCGTGCGCATCGAGCGGCTGGTCTATGACGCCGCCAAGCTCGTGCCCGGCCTCGCGCCGACTGAGCGCCAAGTCGCGGCCGAAGCCGAGTTGCGCCAGTCCGAGAAGGACGGCGTCGAGATCGACCAGGGCATTCTCTGCAACCAGTTCCTCGCCGATCCCGCGTGCGGCCTGCACCTGTGTCACGCGATGTTGCTGCCGCGCGAAGAGTCGTCGGAGGCGCTGGCGAAGTTCCAGCGTGACGGTGTCCTCGACCTCGGCTGCGCCAGGGTCGAACGCCAGGGCAAGGCGGCGGTGCTGCTCCTGTCGAACAAGCGCTTCCTCAACTCTGAGGACAACGCGACCCAGGCCGCGACCGAGATCGGCGCCGATGTCTGCATCCTCGACCGGCAGAGCGAGGTCGCGGTGCTGCGCGGCGACGTGGTGCCGGAGGGAAAGTATGCCGGTCGCCGCGTCTACAATGCCGGCATCAACCTCACGCACCTCTACTACGGCAAGATCCCGTTCCTGTGGTTCCTGATCCGCGACATGGGTTTCGTGAACAAGATGTTCCGCGGCCTCGCCCGACCGGACGTCGCGCCCGACGAGGTCGCGGGCGATTCGATCGAGAAGCTCTGGATCTCGGCCGTCGAGACCTTCGCCATCGGCGGCGGCTGCCAGATCCTGCTGGCGACCGACTTCAACATCGCCGGCCGCGACGCCTACATGACCCTGCCGGCGCGCAAGGAAGGCATCATCCCGGCGATGGCGAACCTGCGGCTCTCGCGTTTCGTCGGCGACCGTCTCGCGCGCCAGGCGATCATGTACGAGCGCCGCATCGAGTGCGATTCCGAAGTCGGCCGCATGATCTGCGACGAGGTCGTGGCGCCCGAAGAGATCGACAGCACCATCGTTCGCGTGATCGATCGCCTCACCGGATCGGGCGCCGTCGGCGCCATCGGCAACCGCCGCGCACTGCGGCTCGGCGTCGAACCGCTCGACACCTTCCGCCGCTACGCCGCGCTCTACGCGCGCGAGCAGGCCTACTGCCACTTCAGCCCGGCGCTGATCTCGAACCTGGAGCAGTACTGGAACGCCGCGAGCCGACGGGCTTAGCGGTCATTCCACCAAAGACCTCACCCTGAGGAGCGGTCCGCAGGACCGCGTCTCGAAGGGTGGGCACGCGCACCACGTCTGCTGCCCATCCTTCGAGACGGCCGCTGCGCGGCCTCCTCAGGATGAGGTGGGTGATTGATGCTAGAAGGAAGCCTCAGTGCTCGCGGGGAGCGTGCTTGCCCAGTATCCGCTGCAACGTGCGCCGATGCATGTTGAGGCGGCGCGCGGTCTCGGAGACGTTGCGGTCGCACTGCTCGAAGACGCGCTGGATATGCTCCCAGCGGACACGATCGGCCGACATCGGGTTGGACGGCGGCGGCGGCAGCTTGCGGCCGTGGGCCGTCAGCGCCTGCTCGATCGCGTCGGCATCGGCGGGCTTGGCGAGATAGTCGACGGCGCCTTCCTTCACGGCGGCCACCGCGGTGGCGATGTTGCCGTAGCCGGTCAGCACGACGATCCGGATATCCGGCCGCGCCTGGCGCAGCGGGCCGACCAGCTCGAGGCCGTTGCCGTCGGCCAGCCGAAGGTCGAGCACGGCGAAGGCCGGCGGCCTGGCGGTCTGGGCCAGCGCTTCGGCCACGGAGCCCACCGCAGTGACGATGAAACCGCGTTGCTCGAGGGCACGTGCAATACGGTTGCGGAAAGCTGCATCGTCGTCGGCGATCAGCAAGGTACGGTCCTTGTTGTTCGTCGTATTGGCGATGACAGGCGACAAGGGGCGGGGGGCGCCGCTGTCCTGGGTCATGGAGACTCCTTCGACATCAGCCGCTATGTAGCCTTGAAGACCGGATTTGACCAGCGCACCGAAACGGCGGCCCCGCCGCCGGTGTCGCTGCGATTGCCGAAGGTCACGTTGGCACCCGTCCGCTCCAGCAGCGTCTTGGCGATGAAGACGCCCAGGCCCATGTGCCCTTCCTGGCCCTGGCGGGTCGAAATGAACGGCGTGCCGAGCTCGTCGAGCAGCGCCTCGGAGAAGCCCGGCCCATCGTCGACGACCTCGACTTCCGACCATTCCCGCGTCCAGCGGGTGACGACCTTGACCTCGCGTCGCGCGAACGAAACGGCGTTCTGAACGATGTTTCCGATACCCTGCATGATCTCCGGGCTGCGCAGCTGGATCGGCGCCGTCTTCGGCACGCCCTCGCCGACGGGGCCGGATTCGAAGGCGATGTCGATCTCCTCGCGGCCGTAATTCTGTGCCGCCGCCTCGATCAGCGCCGGCAGGGGCACCAGCGTGTAGGAGTCCGACACGTCGCCTGCAGGATCCGTCGAGAGGCGCGCCAGGATCGACCGGCAGCGTTCCGACTCGGCGGCCAGCAGCTCGACATCCTCGCGCAACGGATCGTCGAACTCGATCTCGCGCAGCATCTCCTTCGTGACGACGGCGATGGTCGACAATGGCGAGCCCAGCTCGTGCGCCGCCGCGGCCGCCAGCGCGCCGAGCGCCGAGAGCTGCTGCTCGCGGGCTAGGGCCGCCTGTGCGGCCGCCAATGCATCGGCCATCTGGCGCTGCTCCTCGGCGAGGCGCCATCCGTAGAGCGTGATCAGCATCGTCGTGAGCGTCAGGCCGGCCCAGACGCCGACCTGGTAGATCTCGGGCAGATGCGGCGGCGGGCCCTTCCAGGGCAGCGGCTGATAGAAGACGCCGAGCAGCGCGATGCTCACGATGGTGAGCAGGGTGAGTGCCACGTTGCTCGCCAGCGACAGGATGGTGGCGCCGATGGCGACCGGCGCCAGCAGCAGCAGCGAGAACGGATTGATGAGTCCGCCCGTCAGGTACAGAAGCACCGCGAGCTGCAGGATGTCGAAGGCGAGGAACACCGCCGCCTCGCGGTCGTCGATGCGTGCCGAGCCCGGGCGGCCGATGCTGACGGTGAGGTTGAGCAGCGCCGACAGCGCGATCGTGCCGCCGACCGCCAGGACCGGCATGCCGAAGCCCAGGCCCCAGTGCACGACGGCGGCGGTGAAGGCCTGGCCCGCGACCGCGCCCCAGCGGATGAGGACCAGGGTGCGCAGGCGCACGCCGGCGCGCGGCAGGACCATCACGACGCTCGCACGCCGGGGAGCAGAGGGCGGAGGCTCGGCAGTTGGGGGCGGGTCGTCTGCACGCACCGCCACGATGCTATTCCTCGATCATCAGGTGCTTGCGATGCACCGTCGTGAAGAGCGGGATCTTGCGCTGCGCCTTGCGGTCGGGCGGCTCCTTCACCAGCCGTCCGATCTCGCCCAGGATCAGCCCGGTGATGGTCGGCAGCGGCAGCTCGCGCGCCTCGTCGAGCTTCACCCAGCGGATGTCGCCCATCTCGCTCGAATGACGGATCTCGCCCGACGCATCCTCGGCCCGCGCCATGAAGAAGCGCGCATTGAAGCGGCGCGGCCGGCCGGGCGGCGTCACCGCGCGCGCGATCAGGTCGAGACAGTCGAGCGCCGGCGCCATGCCCTGGTCGAGGAAGCCCTTCCAGTGCTCGCCATAGTCCTTCTTGGGCGCGCCGCCTTCGAGCGGCTTGCCCAGCATGAGACCGCTCTCCTCAAAGGTCTCGCGCACAGCGGCGACGGCCAGCGCCCGCGCGCGTTGCGCCGAAGCAGCACGCATCAGGCGCTCGTTGACGAAGGGATCGAGCGAGGTCGCGACCGGAACGCGCGCATCCTCGGGATCGACCCGGCCGCCGGGGAACACGTAGCGGTTGGGCATGAAGGCGTGGGCGGCGGCGCGGCAGCCCATCAGGACCTCCGGCGTGTCGCCCTGCATGCGCACCAGGATCAAGGTCGCCGCATCGCGCGGCCGCATGTAGGGATAGACCTTGTCGATCTGTTCGACCGGCCGCTCGCTGCCGGGCTTCAGGGGAACTTTGGGGGCTTCGTCGTAGCCTTTGTCGGTGCCGCGGACGACCGCGCCTTCGGGAATGCCTCGTTTGCTCATGTGCGGAAGTTAAATCTTCATCCCGCCCAACGCGAGCGATCTTTGACCTAAGAAAACCCGTCGTCCCGAGCGGAGCGCAGCGAAGTCGAGGGACCTCTTTTCCGACGCACGGTGTGTCGAAACGAAAAGAGGTCCTTCGACTGCGCGCCTGCGGCGCTCCGCTCAGGACGACGGGTGGGGTTTAAAAGCTCCAGTCCACCGGCGTGTCGGGGCGGAAGACGGTGATGTCTTTGCCGCCGCCCGGAACCGCTACGCGGTCGGGGATGTCGAGGGGCTTCGCATGCAAGGTCACGGTCTCCTCGTTCGCGGGCAGGCCGTAGAAGCGCGGGCCGTTCAGCGAGGCGAAGGCTTCGAGATGGGCGAGCGCGCCCTCTTCCGCGAAGACCTGCGTGTAGACCTGCATCGCGACCGGAGCGTTGAACACGCCGGCGCAACCGCAGGCGCATTCCTTGGTGTCGGTCGTGTGCGGCGCGGTGTCGGTGCCGAGGAAGAATTGCGGTCCGCCTGAAGTCGCCGCCCTCCGCAGAGCGAGACGATGCTCCTCGCGCTTGGCGATCGGCAGGCAATAGAAGTGCGGACGGATGCCGCCCTTGAAGATCGCATTGCGGTTGTAGCTGAGATGATGCGGCGTGATCGTGCCGCCCATCCGGCCGGGATTGGCCTCGACGAACTGCACGCCCTCGCGGGTCGTGATGTGCTCCAGCACGATCTTGAGACCGGCATGGCGCTTCAGCAGCGGCGCCAGCACCTTGTCCAAAAACACCGCCTCGCGGTCGAAGATGTCGACCTCGGGATCGGTCACCTCGCCATGGACCAGCAGCGGCATGCCGGCCTTCTCCATGGCCTCCAGCCCTTTCGCGACCTGGTCCATCGAGGTCACGCCGTGCGCGGAGTTGGTGGTGGCATGCGCCGGATAGAGCTTGGCCGCGACCCACACGCCTTCCTGCTTGCCGCGCGTCAGCTCGGCCGGATCGGCGCCGTCGGTGAGGTAGCAGGTCATCAGCGGCTCGAACTTCAACTTGCTGGGCACCGCGGCGCGGATGCGCTCGCGATAGGCGCTGGCCTCGGCGACCCTGGTCACCGGCGGCACGAGGTTCGGCATGATGATGGCGCGGGCGAACTGGCGGGCGGTGTGCACCGCGCAGGCCGCGAGCATCACGCCGTCGCGCAGATGGACGTGCCAGTCGTCGGGCCGGCGGATGGTGATCGTCGAGGGTGTCGGATTTGCAGGAGCCATGATGCGCTTTCTACGCTTGCTCCCGGACGGGCTCCAATGTTGATTGCGGGCATGACCGACCTGAAAGACGCCATCGCCTTTGCCCAGGGGGCCGAATCCCACTGGCCCCACAGCATGTACATGCCCGACGGGCAGTTCGTGATGACCTACGATTCGGGCGAGAAGGCTCCCGACAACGAGGTGCTGGGCCCGGTGACGCCGCGCGGCGGCGCCTCCGGCATCGTCTACCAGGGGGCTAAGAAGCTCGCCGAATGGGGCGACGTCGACCGCGCCGACATGACCTTCAGCGTCGCCAAGAGCTACCTCGCCTTGCTCGCGGGCCTGGCGCTGGGCGACGGGCTCATCAAAAGCCTCGACGACAAGGTCGCGGGCTACGCGCTCGATGACGGGTTCACCAGCGAGCAGAACAGGGACATCACCTGGCGCCACCTGCTGACGCAGACCAGCGAATGGTCGGGCACCGTCTTCGGCAAGGAAGACCGCATCGACCATAACCGCGTGGTCGGCGTCGCCGTCGCCGATGCGCCCAAGGGCACGCGGCGCGCGATGAAGAAGCCGGGCAGCTTCTACGAATACAACGACGTCCGCGTGAACCGGCTCTCGCGCTCGCTGCTGCAGGTCTTCAAGGAGCCGCTGCCGCAGGTGTTGAAGCGGCGCATCATGGATCCGATCGGCGGCTCGCAGGGCTGGAAGTGGGACGGCTACCGCACGTCGTTCGACACGATCGACGGCAAGCAGATGCTGTCGGTGCCGGGCGGCGGACACTGGGGCGGCGGCATCGTCATCTCGGCACGCGACCTCTCGCTGATGGGAAGGCTCGTCGCGCAGGGCGGCGTGTGGGACGGCAAGCAGATCCTGCCCAAGGGCTGGACCGAGGAGCTGGTGAAGCCCTGCCCGGTCGCGCCTTTCTATGGGCTGATGTGGTGGCTCAACACCGACCGGCGCCAGTTTGCGGCAGCCTCCGAGCGTAGCTACTTCGCGCTGGGCTGGGGCAGCCACATCGTCTGGATCGATCCTGACAACGACCTCGTCACGGTGCTGCGCTGGATCGACCGCAAGAAGGCGCCGGAGTTCGTCGAACGCTTGCTGGGCGCGATCAAGAAATGAGTCTCGATTTCTCCGCCGTCCCCAGAATGGCGGACGGACGCACCGCCGCCGAACATATTGAAGACGTCGCCCGCCAGTCGCAGATCGTGCGCGTGCCGATGGGCGCGCGCAGCGCCGACGGCAACGGCAGGATGATGTGGCACGTGTTCGGCGCCGACTCCGGCAAGCCGATCCTGCTGCTGTTCCATGGCGGCTCGGGCTCGTGGATCCACTGGATCCGCAACGTCCTGCCGCTCAGCCAGCACTTCACCGTCTACGCCGCCGATCTCCCCGGCCTCGGCGACAGCGACCCGCCCGACGACGTGAACGACATCTGGTCGGTGACGCATTGCGTCGAGGCCGCGATGAAGGAGCTGCTGCCGAAGGACCAGCCATTCGCCATCGCGGGTTTCTCGTTCGGCGGCATGGTCTCGGGCCATATCGCGACCTTGTTCCAGGACCGCATCCGCCGCATCGCGCTGGTCGGCGCCGGCGGCCTCAAGGCCACGCGCAAGCCCGGCCCGAAGCTGCACAAGCTTTTAGCCGACATGCCGCCCGAGACGCTGGTCGCCGAGGCGCGGCGCAATCTAGAAATCCTGATGCTGCACGACCCTAAGAACGTCGACGGCATCGCGATCCACATGCAGATCCTGAACACGACCCGCGCCAAGACGCGCAGCCGCATCATGGGCCAAGCCTTCAAGCTCAGCGAAGTGCTGCCGCGTGTGAAGGTGCCGCTCACCGGCATCTGGGGCGAATTCGATTCGACGACCTACCCGCACATCCAGGAACGCATCGACCTCTTCAGCGCCTTGCAGCCGGATTTCGAGATGAATGTCATTCGGGGCGCGGGGCACTGGGTTGCATATGAGGCGGCCGACGCGTTCAATGCGAAGGTGATTGAGGTGTTGAAGCCGTAAAATACACCCCGTCGTCCCGAGCGGAGCGCAGCGAAGTCGAGGGACCTCTTTTCGCCTCGACACACCGTGCGTCGGAAAAGAGGTCCCTCGACTACGCGCCTGCGGCGCTCCGCTCGGGACGACGGAGTTAATAAAAGCCTCGCAACGAGGCGATCCTCGGGAGGGATGGAAATGGCCAACCTGCTTTGCGTCGGCACGGCCGGCATGTCGGTGTGGTTCAGCCGCGACGACGGCGAGACCTGGATCCGGCCCTACATCGAATCCGGCCTCTATCTCGAGGCGCGCGTCTGGGCGCTCTCGGCGCATCCAAAGCGGCCCGGTGAAGTGCTGGCCGGCACCGACTCCGGCCTCTACCGCTGGAACGAGACCGACCAGAAATGGACGCACCTGCCCTCGCTGCTCGACGACTACGACATCTGGGCGATGGCGCAGGCGCCCGACGATCCCGACACGATCGTGGTCGGCACGCAGCCCGCCAACATCTTCGTCTCGACCGACGGCGGCAAAAGCTTCACCGCCGCCAAAGGCTCGTTCGCCGACGCCTGCATCTTCGTGGGCAAGCCGCGCGTGACGCAGATCATCTTCGATCCGGTCGACAGGGACACGCTGTGGGCCGGCGTCGAGATCGACGGCGTGCACCGCTCGACCGATCGCGGCCGCACCTGGAAAAAGGTGGGCCAGGGCATCAACTCCGAGGACATCCACGGCGTCGCCGTGGTCCAGAACGGATCGAAGCTGGTCTACGCCACGACCAATCGCGGCCTGAACGTCAGCCGCGACAATGGCGAGACCTTCGCCTTCCAGGAACTCGACTCGCCCTGGCAGTACACCCGCACCATCACGGCCCGCGCCGACGGCGACGCGACGGTGTTCCTGACCAACGGCAACGGCCCGCCGGGCTCGACCGGCCGGCTGCTGCGCAGCAGCGACCATGGCGCCCACTGGACGGACGCGAAGCTGCCCGGCGAACTCAACTCGACGCCGTGGACGGTGGCGACGCATCCCGCGAACCCGAAGCTGATCTTCGTCTGCTCCAACCTCGGCCAGCTCTTCCGCTCGACCGACGGCGGCGACAGCTGGACCAAGCTGCCGCGCGAGTTCGGCGAGGTGCGCAGCACGATCTGGCAGCCGTTGCCCTGAACACTCACCACCTCATCCTGAGGAGGCGCAAAGCGCCGTCTCGAAGGATGGGCAACAAACGCGATACTCGTGCTCACCCTTCGAGACGCGATCCTGCGGAGCGCTCCTCAGGGTGAGGTGTTTTTTTGGGTTTACGGGTATGGTTCAGCTTATCCAGGAGCCGAAGCGCGCAATATTATTGCGAATGCGGTAATATACTACCTGCCGGAAAACGCCTTTTTCCGTTTCAACTGATTCGTCTATTTCGATTGTTTCGTTTATTCGCCGGATTCTCGACTGATCCGGCGGCCTGCGAAGGAGGCCCCGATGAGAACCAGTGTAGCCGAAATCGCCCCCAGCATCTACCGGCTCTCGACCTTCGTGCCCAACGTCGGCCCGACCGGCTTCACCTTCAACCAGTTCCTGATCGACGCCGACGAGCCGCTGCTCTTCCACTACGGCCAGCGCAGCCTCTTCCCGCTGATCGTCGAGGCGGTGAAGCGGGTGATCCCGCTCGACAGGCTGCGCTGGACAACCTGCTCGCATGTCGAGGGCGACGAAAGCGGCGCGCTGAATCAGTGGCTCGCCGCCGCGCCCCATGCCGTGCCCGCGCACGGCCAGCTCGGCTGCAACATCTGGCTCTCCGACATGGCCGACCGCCCGCCCCGCGCGCTCAAGAACGACGAGGTGCTCGACCTCGGCGGCAAGAGGGTGCGCTGGCTCGACACGCCGCACGTGCCGCACAACTGGGACGCCGGCCTGATCTACGAGGAGACGACCGGCACGCTGTTCAGCAGCGACCTCTTCACCCAGGTCGGCCCCGCCGACCCCCTCACCGAAAGCGACATCGTCGCCCCGGCCATCGCGGTCGCCGAGCGCCTGCCCTTCATGCCGCCGACGCCGATGGCTGAACCGACGCTACGTCGCCTGGCCGCGCTGAAGCCGACGACGATCGCGCTGATGCACGGGCCGACGTTCAAGGGCGATGGGGCGGCGGCGCTGGAGGGGTTGGCGGAGCACTACAGCCAAAATACACCGAGATAGGCTAAGACCCCATTTCCATCGAGCTGCCTGCTGTGGTTCGCCGGAACCGCCGCCGGCAATGCAGTCACGAGTATTTTATGGACTAACGTGCGTGTGACCGCACAAGTGGTTGAGCACATAGCCTCCGCCCATGGACACAATCTGGACTTGCATAGACCCAACGGCACCACCTCGCTAGGATCTATATCCGGGGGAATGATGGCCAAAGAACCAGGGTTGCTTTTCGACAACCGATTTATGGAACGTCACGCAGGGGCGATTATTACCGATCCTGCCGTCGCCATCGTCGAGTTGGTTGCCAACTCTTGGGACGCGTGGGCGACCCAAGTCGATATCATCTGGCCGGAGCGCGCCACTGACGCTCCATTCTCGATCTCGGACAACGGAAAAGGCATGACGGAGGCGCAATTCCAAACGCGCTGGAAAACGCTAGACTACAATCGCCTGCGCGATGAAGGAGACGTGTCACAGCCGCCAGCAGAGCTGTCGGAGTTGCGTCCGCGCACGGCCTACGGACGCAATGGCAAAGGACGACATGCCGCGTTCCGCTTCTGTGAGGCATACCGTATCCGTACGTGGCGGGACGGCAAGGCCGTCACTTTCGAAGTACGCCGTGGCGTAACGCAGCCGTTCACGATCCAGCGCCTTAAAGGCGAAGCCAAGATCGACGGCCACGGGATGGAAATCGCCGCGCTCAGTTCCCGAGCGCCTTCAATGACACCTGAAGAAGCTCGCGAAGTAATCGGAACACGCTTTCTGGCGGATCCCAACTTCATCGTTACAATCAACGGAACGAAAGTTACCTTCGATGACATCCCTGTCACGCAAAGACGCGTGATTGACGTGGAAGTCCCAAGCTTCGGAACAGCAAACCTCATCGTCATCGACACGCAGAAAGCAGACAAGACGACCCGCCAGCACGGCATTGCTTGGCGCGTAAACAATCGCATCGTTGGTACACCCGGCTGGATTGGCTTTGATCAAGAGCGCCTTGTCGACGGGCGAAGCACCGAAGCGAAACGCTTCATATTCATTGTGCGGGCTGATTTTTTGGCGAACGAAGTAACACCGGATTGGTCGGGGTTTTCTTCAGATGGGGCGGCTTGGCGCGCAACGCAGCCATTGCTGCATTCGAAGATTCGCGAATACCTTAGCGAATTCAACGCTGATAGACGCAGAGAAACGAAGGAAGCCGTTCGGGAATCACTGGCTCACGCTGTATCCAAATTGCCACCAGTCAGCCGGGACCGTTGGAACGCCTTTGTCGATCGTGTCGTCGACACATGTCCATCCATGAACGAAGACGCTGTGGAACAGGTCGCCGGCGTTCTCGCCAACTTGGAATTGGCAAGCTCCAAGTATGAACTCATCGCAAAACTGCACGAAATGAAACCTGGCGACCTGGATGAACTGAACGCGCTACTCGTTGACTGGACAGTCCGCACGGCCAAGTTAGCGCTCGACGAAATCGCGCAACGACTAAAGTTGATTGAAGAACTTGACCAAAAACTTCGTGACGAAAACATGAAGGAAGTCGGTGATCTCCAGCCTCTATTCGATCGGAGCCTTTGGGTATTCGGCCCGGAGTTCGAGAGCCTAGAGTTTACAAGCAACCGCGGCATGACCGAGGTTATCAGCAAGATCTTCGGCAGCAAGGAACGGGGTAGTAAATTACGCCCAGACTTCGTGCTTCTACCCGATGGAAGTGTCGGATTTTACAGTCGCGATTCTCACGACCTTGGACATGATGTTGACGGTGTATCGCGTCTCGTCATTGCAGAGATCAAGAAACCGGGCGTAATGATTGGCGCCAACGAAAAGCAACAACCATGGCAATATGTGAAGGAGCTTCTTGCGAAGGGTTTGCTAACAGAAGCCGCGACAACCACCTGCTACGTATTGGGGTCTAAAATAGACCCTGAGGAAGCGGCAGACGAGACGAAATTAAATGGCCGCGTTACGATACGCGCGATGACTTACTCGACTTTTATCAAGCGGGCCGAGAAGCGTCTGCTTGGCCTTCGCGAAAAGCTCCGCGACGCACCATTTCTCAAAGAGCAGGGGATAGATCCTGAGATTTACATGCAGTCACAGCAGCCACGCCAAAGCGAGCTAAGCCTTGAGAGAGCAACCTCTGTTCCTTGAGCCGCCATCGGACACCTCAAGCGGATCTTCTCTGATTGGAAATTGATCAGAATGTTCTTCAAAGTTCTCGCCCATGGCACGCGTGTCCCTACTGAAGGAAGACTATGCGCTTTCCTCCTGACCGATAACTGGGATGATTGGTTCAAATACAGCACCATGTATGGACTGTGGGTGTTCGACAAAGATGGCGGTCGGCATCGGGTGGGTGAAGTCAAGATCGGACAATTCAAAATGGCCGATGGACAGCGCCGCCCTGCAATACCCGAGACCTTTGATCAACTTGACGAGCAATTCTTCTCTCTAGGTCAAGATGACAGTTACTACGAAGGAATGAACAGATTAGGAGATACGCTGCGAGACCGTATTCTCGTCAGTCTGCGCGACATGGCGCTTGACCAAGAATTATTTCAAAGAGCAAGACCCGAAAAAGTAACTGGAGTTTCTCTTCTTCGCGGCGTCACCCCAGCAACCGTCCAAGGGCAATATTACCGGCTGGCTCGCGGAGGCGCGCGCCTATCACGTTTCGAATTCAGCTACACCGCGCCCAAACCAGCACGACCTCGCTATGAACCGGTCACGCTTTCCTTCGTTGTGGAGCCCGAGTCATACCCCCCAACAAACATTCACGTACTCATCGGTCGCAATGGCGTAGGCAAAACTCACTTGCTCAATCATATGACCAAGGCACTTGTTGAAGACGACTCTCACGTTGGAGATTCGGGCTCGTTTACATCGACTAGCGAAGACCTTTTTAATGAGTTTGCATTCGCAAACCTTGTATCAGTGACCTTCAGCGCTTTCGATCCGTTCGAACCCCTGCCTGCCCGACAAAACAAATCGCAAGGAGTTCTGTACTCGTATATCGGCTTGAAACGGCTAGGCACATCGGCCAGCGGCGCTCGACTTGCGCCAAAGACACCGGAAAGTCTTTCTGCCGAGTTTGGAAGAAGCGTGCTGATGTGCCGACAAGGAGCGCGAGCCAACCGGTGGCAACGAGCCCTCGAAATGCTGGAAGCAGACCCGATTTTCAAGGACGCAGAAGTTGCTGAGCTCGCAGACGGAGATATTGAGGAAGGGGAGATTCCAGCACAGGCTCGGCGGCTATTTGCGAAGCTTAGTTCAGGCCACAAGATTGTCCTTCTTACTATTACCCGGCTAGTTGAGACGGTTGAAGAGAGAACACTCGTTCTTCTTGATGAACCTGAAGCTCACCTTCACCCTCCGCTTTTGTCCGCATTTATCCGGGCACTTTCTGAGCTTCTTATCGATAGAAACGGCGTGGCCATTATAGCCACGCACTCTCCCGTTGTACTTCAAGAAGTACCCAAGAGTTGTGCCTGGAAAGTGAGACGCAATGGCCTAAACGTCGAAGCTGAACGACCCGAGATCGAAACATTCGGTGAGAATGTCGGCGTCCTTACCCGAGAAGTCTTCGGACTCGAGGTTACGCATTCAGGCTTTCACAGAATGTTGCGCGAGGCCGTGGACGAGGAGCGAACCTTCGAGCGAACAATTCGAAGATTCGGCGGCGAGCTAGGAGGGGAAGCGACAGCAATTGTTCGCGCTCTTGTTGCCACGCTGCCAGAAGATGACGCCTAATGTGGAAACTAAAGAGACCTACGCGGACTGCGATTGACACCTTCACCACCTGCATAAGTAACGCCAAGGAGCCCCTTAAGTCCCGTCTTTCCAAAATGACCCAGCCTGTTGCAAACGCGTCTCTCGCCTTTGAAACCGCCGCCAAGCAACAGATTTTGCACACAATCCCTCGTCCGCCGCTGGCCAGCACTGGGCCAACGAAAGCCGAATTGGAGGATGTGTACTCACAAAGGCTGGTTAGAAAGGAGGGCCCCGGTCGTCACATCTACGATGAGATAATTGCCGCACCAGCTCACGGGCGATGCCCTCTGTGTGGCCAGAGACAAGTATCGACTCTGGATCATCATCTGCCAAAAGCACACTATCCACTCTTGGCTGTAGTACCACTAAACTTGGTGCCAGCATGTTCAGATTGCAACAAAGCGAAGCATGACAAAATCCCCAAGACTGCAGCCGATGTGTCTCTGCATCCATACTTTGATGACGTCGACTCTGTTCGATGGCTAAGAGCCGACCTAGTTCAAACGAGACCCAGCGCTTTGCGGTTTCGCATCGATGTTCCTTCGGCTTGGAGCCCAACGCTCGCGCAACGCGCTCGCAATCATTTCAGGATTCTAGGTCTTCAGAGACTGTATGCCGCTGAGGCCGCAGAGGAACTTCTCAACATTCGTCACCAACTTGCCGAATTACAAACTACCGTCGGCAATACGGGAGTTAAAGCGGAACTCCAAGCACGCGCCCTGAGCTGTGCAAGTGTACGCCCCAACAGCTGGAGGACTGCTACCTATGAAGCATGGGCGTCCAACGACTGGTTCTGCCAGGGTGGTTTTTTGTAGATCCTTAGAATTATTTACGTTCATTACTGTGATCGACGCAATCATCGGTGAGCTACACGGTTCTTGTGAGCACATCGCAGTAAGCCAACCTGGTCCCTCATCAGAGATGGATAGGAGCACCCATGGACTACCACCCCCTCGGAAAAACCGGCCTCACCGTCTCCGTCGCCGGGCTCGGTTGCGGCGGCAACAGCCGGCTGGGGCTTGGGCGCGGGGCGGGCTTCGACGAGTGCGTGGCGGTCGCGCGGGCGGCGATCGATCTGGGGGTCAACTTCATCGACACGGCCGAGGTCTACGGGACCGAGGAGATCGTGGGCGCGGCGGTGCGGGCCTATGACCGCGACAAGCTGGTGATCTCGACCAAGGCGTTGTTCAAGGAATGCGACACGGCGGAGACGGTGAAGGCGCGCGTGGAGGCGTCGCTGAAGCGGCTCGGGCTCGACCATGTCGACGTCTTCCATTTCCACGCGGTCAATCCCGGGGCGTACGAGCATCATCGCGACGTGTTGGCGCCGGCGCTGCTGCGGCTCAAGGAGCAGGGCAAGGTGCGCCATGTCGGCATCACCGAGACGGGGCCGCGCGATCCCGAGCAGGCGATGCTGGCGCGCGCCGTCGAGGAGGCGCCGTGGGAAGTCATGATGCTGGCCTACAGCCTCGTGAACCAGGGCGCGCGGCGGAAGGTCTTTCCCGCCACGAAGCGCCGGGGCATCGGCACGCTTCTCATGTTCGTGGTCCGCAACATCTTCAGCAATGCCGCCTACCGGCGCGCCGTGTTCGCCAAGCTGGTCGAGGATGGCCTGCTCGACGCCTCGGTGCTGTCCGGCGACGGCGATCCCCTCGCCTTCCTCGTGAGCGAGGGCGGCGCGGAGAGCATCACCGACGCGGCCTATCGCTACGCGCGCCACGAGGACGGCGCCGACGTCATCCTGTTCGGCACCGGCAACAAGGATCACGTGAAGGCCAATGTCGATTCGATCCTGCGGCCGCCTTTGCCCGCGCCGGTGGTCGAGCGGCTGCACGCTTCGTTCGGGCACCTCAGCGGCGTCGGGCTCGACCTGCCGGGGCCGGTGAAGGCGTAGCGCCTGCTCCCACACCGACCTCACCCTGAGGAGCGAACGCAGTGAGCGTCTCGAAGGGGGGGGCGCGAGCACCGTATGTGTGGCCCATCCTTCGAGACGCGCGCCTGCGGCACGCTCCTCAGGATGAGGGGAGTGGGTTCCGCGTGGCGCGGCTCTTGCTTCGCCTGTCGCGCCACTACGGGGGACTCCGCCGATGACACCGCAGCAGATCGAACTGGTCCAGACGAGCTTCAGGAAGGTCGTGCCGATCGCCGGCACCGCCGCCGACCTGTTCTACGACCGCCTTTTCGAGACCGCGCCCGAGGTGCGCTCGATGTTCCCGAAGGACATGAAGGAGCAGAAGGCCAAGCTCATGGGCATGCTGGGCACCGCCGTCTCCAACCTGCATAAGCTCGACGAGATCCTGCCGGCCGTGAAGGCGCTGGGCGAGCGTCACAAGGGCTATGGCGTGACGGCCGCGCACTATGCCCCGGTCGGCGCCGCGCTGCTGTGGACGCTGGAAAAGGGCCTCGGTCCCGACTTCACGCCCGAGGTGAAGGAAGCCTGGACGGTGACCTACACCGCGCTCGCCGGGGTGATGACTTCGGTCTAGTCCCCGTCCTCCTAATCCTCGTCGCGGACGACGAAGCGGGCGAGCTGGATCTCTTCCGGGGACCAGCCGTCGGCCTGCATCTGCGCGCGGGCGCGGTCGACATAGTCCTGGTCGAAGATCGGGGCGTTCACGAATCCCAGGACGATGGAATAGGAGCGGAGATATTCGTCCTTCAGGAAGACGTCGATTCGCTTGGTCGGCACGACAGGGTTGTCCTCCCGAACCGTGAACCTATTTTGAAGGAGCCGCGAAATCTGAAGTCAGGAGGATCGAGCATGCCCGACAAGACAGGAACCGTCCGCTTCCATCGCGTCCTGACCGCCCCGCCGGACCGTATCTACCGCGCCTTCCTCGACGCCGACGCGATGTGCAAATGGCTGCCGCCGCACGGCTTCACCGGCCATGTCCACTCGATGGACGCGCGGGTCGGCGGCAGCTACCGCATGTCCTTCACCAACTTCTCGTCGGGCAACAGCCATTCCTTCGGCGGGACCTATCTCGAGCTGGTGCCCAACGAGCGCATCCGCCACACGGAAAAATTCGACGATCCCAACCTGCCCGGCGAGATGCAGACCACGATCACCCTGCGCAAGGTCTCGGTCGGCACCGAGGTCGAGATCGTCCAGGAAGGCATCCCCGCCGCCATTCCGCCCGAGGCCTGTTACCTCGGCTGGCAGGAGTCGCTGACCCTGCTGGCGCAGCTCGTCCAGCCCGAAATCCCGGGCTAGAGCCAATAGCAACCTCACCCTGAGGAGCGAACGCAGTGAGCGTCTCGAAGGGTGGGCACGCGCACCACGTTCGTTGCCCATCCTTCGAGACGCACGCCTGCGGCGTGCTCCTCAGGATGAGGTCGTGCCCGCGCGACTGAGCAGCTGCAGCGAACCCGCGCTCTGCGGCTCGGGGGAGTGGCGCGGGCGGCCACCGGTGGTAGCGTTTGTGCATAAAGTTTCTGGGAGGAAACGCACAATGAGCTACGACCTCGTGATCAAGAACGGCACGATCGTCGATGGCACCGGCGCCGCGCGCTACCAGGCCGATGTCGCGATCGTGGATGGCAAGGTTGCCGAGATCGGCAAGGTGACGGAAGGTGCGAAGCGCACCATCGACGCGCACGGACTCGTCGTGGCGCCGGGCTTCGTCGATCCGCACACACATTACGATGCGCAGATCTGCTGGGACGGCGCGGTGACGCCCTCCTCCTGGCACGGCGTCACCTCGGTGGTGATGGGCAATTGCGGCGTCGGCATCGCGCCCTGCAAGCCGGAGACGCGCGAGATCGCGATGAAGGATCTCGTGAACGTCGAGGGCATTCCCTTCGACGTGCTGAACAAGGGCATCACCTGGGACTGGGAGACCTTCCCCGAGTTCATGGACGCCGCGGCGGCGCGCAAGCCCTCGCTCAACCTCGCCTTCATCGCGCCGCTGACGCCGTTCCGCCATTACGTGATGGGCGAGGCCTCGATGGACCGCGCCGCCACGCCGGAGGAGACACACGAGATCGCCCGGCTGATCGGCGAGGCGGTGGACGCGGGCGCGCTGGGCTTCTCCTCGACCACGCTCAACCAGCATATGGGCTTCGAGGGCAAGCCGCTGGCCTGCCGCAACGCCAGCCGCGAGGAGATGAAGGCCTACGCCAACCAGCTGAAGAAGCGCGGCAAGGGCGCCATCGAGATCGCGCTGACCCGCCAGGTCGGCGTGCTGGAGCAGGACCAGTGCGAGCTGCTCGACTTCCTGCTGGAGGAGAGCGGCCGGCCGGTGACCTTCATCGCGCTGTTCGATCGCGACGACATTCCCGAGGCGGTGCGCGACACCTTGCGCCGCGCCGCGCCGATGATCGCCAAGGGCGCGCGGCCGCAGACCTCGCCGCTGCCGCTGACGCGCGAATGCAACATGGACAATCCCTTCGCCTTCGCCGCCTTCCCGGCGTGGAAGCGCGTGTTCGCCGACACCTCGAAGGAAGCGCAGAAGAAGGTCTATGCCGATCCCACCTTCCGCGCGCAGTTCAAGGCCGACCTCAAGAACCCGACCGGCTTCAGCGACTGGCGCCGCGTCGTCGTCCACGACGTGCGCAATCCGGCGCTGAAACATCTCGAGCGCAAATCGATCGCCCAGATCGCGCAGGAGCAGGGCAAGGACAGCGTCGATGCCTTCCTCGACACGGTGCTGGCCGACAATCTCGACACCGAGCTCACCATCTCCTCGTGGAACACGCGCGAGGACCGCATGCGCGAGCTTCTGAACAATCCCGCCATCCTGATGGCGCTGGGCGACGGCGGCGCGCATGTCGACATGCTGTGCGACGCCGGCTACCCGACCTACCTGCTGGGCACCTGGGTCCGCGAGAAGGAGGCGATCACCCTGGAGGAGGGCGTGCGCAAGCTCACCTCCGATCCGGCAGACCTGTTCGGCCTGAAGGATCGCGGCCGCCTCAAGAAGGGCGCCCCCGCCGACGTCGCGATCTTCGATCCGGCGGCGATCGGCTCCAGCAACCACGGCGAACGCCGCCACGACCTCCCCGGCGGCGCCAAGCGCATCGTCATGCCGTCACGCGGCGTCGAATACACGGTGGTGAACGGCGCACTTACCTGGGAGCAAGGCCGTCTGACCGACGCGAAGGCGGGGAAGGTGCTGCGAGGATAGAGAAAATCCGTCGTCTCGACCGAAGCCTCGCGCAGCGAGGCGTAGTGGAGAGACCTTTTTTCCTCGATTTGACGGCATTAAGTGGAAAAGAGGTCTCTCCACTCCGCGCTGCGCGCTCCGGTCGAGACGACGGGTTATTTTTGTAATCAAACGCCGCGCTCGTTCCCCCACGCGAGAACATGGAGCTGCGGCAGCACCGTCGCATCGAACCAGCGGTCCTGGCCGACGCGGTCGACCAGCCAGCGGAAGCGGGCCATGAGGCCTTGCTGGTCGACGCCGTCGCGGCCGGCCTCGTTGGGTTCGCCGGGTGTGTGGTTGCCGATCGAGAGATAGACGGGCAACGAGGGATGCCGCGCGGAGGCGGCGCGGGCGAAGGCGTAGTCGGTCTCGTCGAAGACCGCGACCTTGAGCACCGTGTGCGGCCCGCCGTTCGCGGCGGCGAGGCAGTCGTCGAAGGCGCTCCAGTCGGTGTCCATGCCGGACGAGGGCGGCTTCGGCGAAAGGACCAGCGAGTCGAGCGTGGCGAACCAGTCGGCGGCGACGCTGCCCTGGGTCTCCATGGCGAAGCGATGGCCGCGCGCGTGGCCCTGCTCGATGAGCGGACCCAGCGGCTGGATCGCGGGATTGCCGCCGGAGATCGTGACCAGCACGGGCGTGCCGCCGGTGAGGTCGGCGACCTTTGCGAGGATCTGTTCCGGCGCCATCGGCGACCAGTCATGGCGGTATTCCGGCAGCACGGCGTAGAGCGTGTCGCACCAGGTGCAGCGATAGTCGCAGCCGCCGGTGCGCACGAAGACGGTGGGCTTGCCGATCAGCGCGCCCTCGCCTTGCACCGTAGGGCCGAAGATCTCGGAGATGCGGATGGCGCTCATGCCGCGAGATCCAGATCGTTGATGCTGTCGTCGGCGCGCCGCCACCACGGCGCGCCGACGCGCTCGGGCAAGGCGTCGGCTGGATCGCCGGTGAAGGTGACGGCGTTGGTCGGCGTCTCCTCCACCGTGAGCTCGACGCAGTGCAGGTCGTTGCCGTCGGCCGCGAGGAAGGCGTTGAGCTTGGCCATGAAGCAGGCGGCCAGCATCTCGGTCGTGGGATCGCCGGGCGTGACCAGCAGGCGCGCCAGCCGCTCGCGTTCGTGCGTGCGGAACCAGTCGATCATCGGATCGCGCTCGCCGAGCTGAAAGGCGTGGTCGACCCGGTCGTCGATCCAGCGGTGCCAGCGCGTCTTGGCGCGGTCGAACGGCGCCACCATGTTGGCGTCGCCGTCGAGGCGTTGCGGCGCCAGGGGCTGGATGCGGGCGATCACCTGTTCGTTGTGACCGTGCGGAAGGGCGCATTTGCTGGCGGGGTCGGCGATCAGCCGGTGCGCCATGCTGTAACGCCGGGTGAAGACGAGGCTGAACATCAGCCGCGTGCTCGCGACACGAAGACAATCATCGGGGGCTCCTGTTTTGACCGGGTGGGACTACGACCGGGACGGTGCGGGGCGCCGACGGGCCGCTTTTACCCCATCCGGCCGCCGCGGAAAGCCGGCCCGGACGCGGCATGGTGGCCTCCCCCACCCATCCATGTAGCGTCCGTGTGGTGTCAGCCCGGCCCCTCGCCTATTCTCGGCCCGACCCCGGAATTGCAGAGAAACGGAGACACCGTGCCGACGACCTCGACCCCGCTTTCGAAAGACCTCAAGGACACGCTGTCCAAGATCACCACGGCCAGCATCACGACGATCCTGCTGAAGAAGGGCCTGCGTAACGTCTGGATGCGCGGCACGCGGCCGATCAAGCCGGGCCAGGGCCGTCTCGTGGGACGCGCCTTCACCCTGCGCTTCGTGCCGGCGCGCGAGGATCTCGCCACGCCGGAGAGCTGGTCGTCGCCGATCTCGACCCGTGCCGCCATCGAGGCGATGCCGGAAGATGCGATCGTCGTGGCCGACGCGATGGGCGTCACCGACGCCGGCATCTTCGGCGACATCCTGTGCGCGCGCATGGTGAAGAAGAACGTCGCGGGCCTCATCACCGACGGCGTGGTGCGCGACATCGCGGGCGTGCTCGGAACCGGCCTGCCGGTCTGGTGCCAGGGCGCCGCGGCGCCGCCCTCGGTCGCCGGCCTCACCTTCGTGAGCTGGCAGGAGCCGATCGGCTGCGGCGGCGTGGCGGTGTTCCCCGACGACGTGGTCGTGGTCGACGACGACGGCGCGGTGCTGATCCCCAAGGCGCTGGTCGAGGCGGTCGCCAAGGAAGGCACCGAGCAGGAGCGGCTCGAAGGCTGGATCATGTCGGAGGTCGAGCGCGGTGTCGCGTTGCCGGGCCTCTATCCGCCGAACGACGAAGCCAAGGCGCGCTACGCCGCGACCAAGAAGTAAAGCAGAGCGACGAAGGCCGGCATCATGAAGGTTCTTCGCATGCTGGCCTTCGCCGTGCTGGGCGCGCTGCTCTCGGCAGCGGGCACGGCCTGGTCGCAGATCGGCCGCCAGCCGGTCGACTGGACGGGCGTCTCGCTCGAATCGATCGGCGGCGGCCCGATGCCGACTGCGGACTACGCCGGCAAGGTCGTGCTGCTGGTCAACACGGCGTCGCTCTGTGGCTTCACCGGCCAGTACAAGGGACTGGAGGAGCTGTGGCGGCGCTACAAGGATAAAGGCCTCGTCGTGCTGGGCGTGCCGTCGAACGATTTCGGCAGCCAGGAGCCCGGCAGCAACGAAGAGATCAAACGCTTCTGCGAGGCGAGCTTCGACGTCACCTTCCCGCTCGCGGACAAGCAGGTCGTGTCCGGCCCGAACGCGCATCCGCTCTATCGCTGGGCCGCGGCGCAGACCGGCGCGATCGGCGCGCCCAACTGGAACTTCCACAAGATCCTGATCGGCCGCGACGGCCGCATCATCGACTGGTTCACGCCCGTGAGCGGCATCGGCCCGAAGCTCGAACGCGCGATCGAGGCGGCGCTGGCCGAGAAGAGTTCGTGACGGTGGCCTGAATCCCTCGACTCCGGCCCCGACGCCCGCAATCATTGCAGCGCCTGTGACTCAGCCCGGAGACAGAGCATGACCGCCACCGACAGCGCTGCCTCATACATCCCGACCGTCGACGCCGCCCTGCACCATCCTCCGCGCGGTTTCTCGGACCGCTTCGCCTACGGCTTCACCAAGACGCTGCGCTTCTTCGCCGACACGTTCTTCGCCCGGCGCTACGGCCATCGCGCCATCGTGCTGGAGACCGTCGCGGCGGTGCCCGGCATGGTCGGCGCCACGCTGACCCATCTCAAGTGCCTGCGAAACATGTCCGACGACAAGGGCTGGATCCGGACGCTGCTCGAAGAGGCCGAGAACGAGCGCATGCACCTGATGACCTTCATCAAGATAGCGCAGCCGACCCTTTTCGAGCGCTTCGTCGTGCTCACGGTGCAGTGGTTCTTCTATGTCGGCTTCTTCCTGCTCTACCTGGTGAGCTCGAAGACCGCGCATCGGGTCGTCGGCTATTTCGAGGAAGAGGCCGTCATCAGCTACAGCCACTATCTGAAGGAACTGGACGAAGGCCGCGCCGAGAACCCGCCGGCGCCCCCGATCGCGATCCACTACTGGAAGATGCCGGCGGAAGCGATGCTGCGCGACGTCATCCTCGTCATCCGGGCGGACGAAGCCCATCACCGCGACGTCAATCACGGCCTGGCCGACGAGCTGGGCGGCCGCCCGGCCGGCGAACGGCCCATCGCGCCCTATCCGAAGCACGCGGTGGACCTGCGCGAGCCGGGCTGAGCCGCAGAGCGGGCAGACCGCGCGGCGGGATTTGGCCGCGAGCGGACGGTCGCGCTATCGTCGGCGCTTCCACCGCTGGAGACGTCCCCATGGCGATCGCCGAAGCTGCTGCTCCTCTTTCCGCCGCCCCTCTTTCCGCTCAAGACCACGCGCAGGTGATGGCCGCGTACAGCCGCGCCGGCGAGGCGCGTGCCCGGGCGCTGGGCAATCGCGGGCCGATCCGCTTCGGCGCCGACGGCAAGCTGGCGCAGGACATCGTCGATTCCTACTGGACGCACGGCTTCTACGTCTTCGAGGGCGTGGCCGGCCCTGAGGAACTGGCCGAGCTGCGCGCCGACGTCGATGCGATCCTCGACCGCGCGCCGGTCGAGCCCGGCGCGGCGCTCGACCGCCACGGGCGTCCCGCCTTCGGCGAGGGCGTGATCAAGCCGCCTTATCGTTGGGCCAAGCCCTTGAGCGATCCGCTCGGCGGCACCACCAAGAACAACGGCCGCCATCCGGTGGCGATGAGCCAGCCCACGCTCGGCGAGGACGCGCCGGCGTGGACCGTCGAGCTGCTCGACGGGAACCTCTACCTGATGAACGCGGCCCTGCGGCTTTACGGCCACCCCGGCCTGATGGCGGTGGCCGAAGCGATCCTGGGCGACGACTTCGTGCCCTACAACGAGGTGACCTTCATCAAAGAAGCGGGCCTCGGCCCCTCGGTCGCCTGGCACCAGGACGGCACGACGCACTGGACGGCCGACGACTGGGACATGGGCGCCCACGGCTTCAACTTCATGACCCAGCTCTATCCCAGCACCGCCGGCAACTGCGTCTGGGTGCTGCCGGGCAGTCATCGGCTGGGCAAGGCCGACATCCGCAAGCTGGTGGCCGAGAGCGGCTCCGACCGGATCGAGGGCGCGGTGCCGATGCTGGCCAACGGCGGCGACACGATCGTCACCAACCGCCAGCTGCTGCACGGCTCCTTCGCCAATTCCTCGCCCGATCGCCGGGTCACGCTCAATGCCGGCTTCTTCCCGCGCAAGAGGGTGCTCAACGTCACGACCAAGAAACTGACCGGCGAGGTCGTGACCTACGATATCGACCGCATCAACGCGCGGCTGCGCATCCTGCTGCTGGGCATCGACGCGCGGCGTCAGCGCTTCCCGCACGAGAAGAGCTACGTCTATCGCCCGCTGGCCGACAAGCACGACGAGAACCGCTGGAGCGAGGCGATGCGCGAGACGATGAAGAATTATAATCAGCTCGACATGTTCATCTGACAGGATGCGATGGGGCGTCGTCCTGCTGCTGGCGCTCGCCGCCCTCCCGGCGAACGCACAGGACCCCGAGATCCTCACCAGCGACGACGACATCACCGCCTATTGCCTGGGCGTGAACCGCCAGCTCGCCGAGCGCTTCCGGCAGATGCAGCTCTGGGGCTGCGGCAAGGCCGCCTCGATGCAGTGGTGCCGCGACGCGAAGGCCTCGGCGCCCGAGGCGATGCGATCGCGCGAGCGGCTGGTCATCCGCTTCGCCAACGAGCTGACGCGCAAGGGCCTTCTGGACGTCGAGCGGCCGGCCGAGGCGCGCGCGAGGCTGACGCAGATCGTGGCCGACGGCTCGAACGATGCCCGCCTCTGCTTCAACGACAAGGGCGACCGCGACGAGGCCGCGTGCGAGCGGCTGCAGCGTTGCGTGGAAGCTGAACAGCGCGTGGGGCAGTAGGGGTTTGTACTCCACCCCAGCCCGCCCCCACGCCCCATCCTCATCCTGAGGAGGCGCGCAGCGCCGTCTCGAAGGATGGGCAACAGGCAAGGTGCGCGTTCCCACCCTTCGAGACGCGGTCCTGCGGAACGCTCCTCAGAGTGAGGTTGTGAGTGGGTAGCGGTCGCTCAAGCCACATGCGAGATTTCAGCCGACGGGATTTACGAGGACAGAGCATGACCAAGTCGACATGGCGCGAGCGCGCGGGCACGCCTTTCACCTGCGAGAAGCAGCCGGCGCACGGGCCGCGCGGCATGGCCGTGTCCAACCATCCGCTGGCTTCGGCCGCGGGCCTGGAAATGCTGGCGGCCGGCGGTAACGCGGTCGACGCCGCGGTCGCCATGCAGTTCGCGCTCACCGTCGTCGAGCCGATGATGGTCGGCCTGATCGGCGGCACGACCTGCCATATCCGCCTGGCCGACGGCAGCCACCGCATCCTCGATGGCATGAGCGCCGTGCCGAAGATGGGCCATCCCGACATGTACAAGCCGGTCCCCGGCGCGCCGCCCGAGGTCTACGACGTCGAGGGCCAGGAGAACCTGGTCGGACCGAAGTCGGTCGCGACGCCGGGCTCGCTGCGCGCCTGGTGCCTGGCGCTGGAACGCTTCGGCACGATGAGCCTCGCCGACGTGATGGCGCCCGCCATCCGCCACGCCGCGCGCGGCTTCGCGGTCACGCCCTATCTCTCGGACTGCATCAAGGATGCCGGGCCCGATCTTTCGAAGGACAAGCTGGCCGCTGCGCTCCTCCTGCCCAATGGCACGCCGCTGAAGGCCGGCGAGCGGTTGATACAGGGCCAGTATGCCGAGGCGCTGACCCTGGTCTCGCAACAGGGCGAGAAGGCACTGCATGGCGGGCCGCTCGGCGACCTGCTGGTCGAGTGCATGGAGAAGACCGGCGGCTTCGTGCGCCGCGAGGACCTCACCGGCTACAAGGTGGAAGAGCGCGCGCCGATCCGCGGCCATTATCGCGGCTGGGAGATTCTCGGGCCGCCGCCGCCCGCCGCCTCGGGCGTGCACATCACGCAGATGCTGAACATCCTCGACGGTTACGACATCGCCAAGATGGGCTTCGGCACGGTCGACACGCTGCACCTGCTGGCAGAAGTGCTGAAGATCGCCTTCGCCGATCGCGCCGAGGCGAGCGGCGATCCGGACTTCGTGAAGGTGCCGGTCGAGCGCATCGTGAGCCGCGACTATGCCGACCAGCGCCGCAAGCTGTTAGACATCGCGCGCGCCACGCAATGGAGCGGCGGCCTGCAGGCGGCCGAGGGCCAGGACACGACGCACCTCACCGTGGCCGACGGCATGGGCAACGTCGTCAGCACGACGCAGACCATCAACAGCCTGTTCGGCGCGCGCTTCATCGTGCCGGGCACCGGCATGATCCCCAACAACTACATGAACAACTACGATCCGCGCCGCGGCAACACGCTGTCGATCGCGCCAGGCAAGCGGGTCACGACCTCGATGTCGCCGATGATGGCGCTCCGGGACGGCAAGGTGCGCTACGCGCTGGGCCTGCCCGGCGGCCGCAAGATCTTCCCCTCGGCGCTGCAGGCGCTGATCAACCTGATCGACCACGGCATGGAGCTGCAGGAGGCCGTCGAGGCGCCGCGCATCTGGACCGAGGGCCCGCTGCTCGAGGTCGAGCACGGTATCCCCGCGCCGGTGCGCAAGGGCCTCGAGGAGCGTGGCCACACGCTCAAGATCATGCCGACCGTGGCCGGCGGCATGAACGCCATCCAGTTCCACGACGACGGCACCATGACCGGTGCCGCCTGCTGGCGCGCCGACGGCACGGCCGCAGGACTGGGCGGCGGCCTCGCGCGCGCGGGCGTGCGGTTCGTGCTGCCGAGTTAGCGGCTTTCCGAGTCTAGTAGAACCGCCACCCCCAACCTCATGCTGAGGAGCGCTCCGCAGGAGCGCGTCTCGAAGCATGGGCACGAGCACCACGCCTGTTGCCGATCCTTCGAGACGCGGCCTGCGGCCGCTCCTCAGGATGAGGGGGTGCGGGTCCACTTGAAGCGGAAAGACTCTGGCCGCGCTCAAAAGTCTGCCGTAAGCGCCAAACGGAACGTACGCGGCTTTCCTGTAAAGAACGTCAGCGTGCCCTGGCCGCCTTCCCAGTAGTTGGCGCCCAGCACGTTGTCGACGTTGAAGCGCGCCACCAGCATCTTGCCCTTGGCGCCCGGGTTCTCGAAGGCGTAGCGCGCGCCGACGTCGAAGCGCACCCATTCCGCCAGCTCACGTCGCGGGAAGGATGTGTCGATGTATTGCGGGCCGGTGTAGGTCGTGCGGCCGGTCACCGTCAGGCCCTGGGCGAAGGGCAGGTCCCATTCGCCGGCGATGTTGAACTGCACGCCCGGCGAGAAGGGTGCGATCATGCCCTCGGCCGGACCGTTCTGGTTCGCCAGCGTGGCATTGAGGAACATTGCGCCGCCCAGCAGGCGCAGGCCCGGCGTCAGCTCGCCGAAGAAGTTCAGCTCCAGTCCCCGGTTGATCTGCAGGCCGGAGCCCACCAGCGTGTTGGTCGCGAGGTTGGTGACGGCGCTGGGCTGCGTGATCTGGAAGAGGCTCATCGTGGTCGTGAACCGGCCCCAGTCGACCTTCACGCCGGCCTCGAACTGCGTCGACAGGAAGGGCGCGAAGACCTCGCCCGCGTTGGCGAAGGGCGGCGACACGGTGTAGCCCTGCTGCAGGCCCTGGATCCAGTTGCCGTAGATCGACACGTTGTCCCAGAACGGCTTCACGACCAGGGCGACCGATGGGCTCACCGCACTCGCATCGTAGTAGGACGTCGGGGCCCCGGTCACCGGACTGTAGTTGGCCGACTGCACACGCTGGAAGCGAAGCCCGGCCGTCAGCTGGACGCGCTTCTCGGCGGCCGTCAGCGTATCGGCGAAGCCGACGCTGGTCAGGGTCGTGGTCGAGGCGAGCGGCGCGTTGGCCGTCAGGCCGGGCTGCGCCGTCACCGTCGCGTCGTAGAGGTTCGTGGCGAAGGCCGGGCCGGTCGCCCGGCCCGAGCCGCTGATCTGCTGGAACGCGGACCCGGTCACGGCGACTTCGTGGCGGATCGGGCCAGTGTCGAAGGAGCCGCGCACGCCGGCCTCGCCGGAGAAGTAGCTGTTGTAGAGGTTGGTGTAGGTCGGCGTCCCCGTCGCCGTGCCGCTGACGTTCGTCACCGTCACGATGCCCGGGCCGAGCAGGTTGAAGCGGTTGTCGTGCGCGCCGAACGAAGCGTAGGCCGTGAAGTCTTCGGAAATGTCGACCTCGGCGCGAATCACGCCGAACGCATCCTTCCTCGAGAAGTAGCCCCAGGGCTGGCCCGGATTGCTGGCGGCATTCGGCGCCTGCGGGATGGCAACGCCGGGGTTGAGGCCGATGAAGGGGATCACGCCGCCGATATATTCGTCCTGGTAGCCCAGGTCGGCGGAGATCCGCACGCGCTCGCCGCGGAAGTCGAGTCCCAGCAGGCCGAGGCCGAGCTGGTCGGTGTTCCATTCCACCGAGGTCTGGCCGGCCCGGAAGGCGCCGTTGAAGCGCAGGCCCCACTGCTTGTCGTCGCCGAACCGCCGCCCGACATCGACATGGCCGCCGACCTGTCCGGCCGACATGAAGCTCGCGGTCGCCTGCGTGAGGTCGGTGTCGGGCGCGCGCTTCGGCACCACGTTGATCGTGCCGCCGATGAATCCGAAGTTCGGCGCCATGCCGTTCAGCATCACGCCCGGTCCCTTCAGCACCTCGACTCTCTCGGCGATCTCCGCCGAGATCGAGTTGGTGGGCAGGATGCCGTAGAGGCCGCCATAGGCGGTGGCCGTGTTGCTGACCGAGAAGCCGCGGATATAGACATTGTCGTCGCCCGCGCCGAGCGAGGACCGCATCGAGCGGATCGAGGGATCGTCGGCCAGCACGTCCTTGACCGTGCGGGCCTGCTGGTCCTGCGCCTTCTGCGCGGTGTAGCTGGTCTGGTTGAACGGCGTGTCCATCACCGAGCGGTTGCCCAGCAGGCCGAGCTGGCTGCCGGTCGCGACCTGGCCGCCGGCATAGGGCGGCGGAAGATTGTCGATCATCGCCTGCGAGGGCACCGGGAAGCCCTGCACCTGCACGGGATCGAGCTGCAGCGCGCCCGACGGCCCGACGGCCGGGCGCTGCACCTGGACGGTGTTGGCGCCGGTGAACTGGAAGATGAGACCGGTGCCGGTCAGCAGACGGGTCAGCGCCTGCTGCGGCGTGAGGTTGCCGCTGACCGCGGTGCTCGTGCCGGCGGCCGTCGCATTGCCGTCGGCCGCGACCTGCAGGCCCGACTGGTAGCCGAACTGGACGAGCGCATCGGCGAGCGGCTGCGCCGGGATGTTGAAGGCGCGCGTGCCTTGGGCGGGCGCCGTCTGCGCCAACGCACGATGACCGAGGGAGACTTCTCCCACGGTCAGCACCATCAGTGCCGCGGCGACCGACCCGAGCCTGCCACGCGCCTTCTCCCCACGATGAGCCACGACGGACCTCCCGCTACAGAACACCGAGGCTTCCGCACATGGCTTTCGGCTCGCATCATCCCCACTGGAGTGACGACACGACCGGTTCTCATTTTTCCTGAAAAGTTTTCGTCAGCCCTTCGAGACGATGAGCAGCCAGGGCGACACGCGCAGAACACGGCCGCCTTGCGGGCCGACGATCGCCCGCAGCGCCGCCTCGGGATCGGCAGTGTCGAACACGCCGGTCACCGCGGCGCGACCGACCGACCCATCGGCGATGACGATGCGGCCGGCGAACCAGGGACGCAGGCGATCGACCACCTCGGACACCGGCCGGTTGCGCACGGCGAGCCGCGCCTCGGGGCCGCCCAACAGATGGTCCGGCAGGTTCGAGGCGCGCTCCACGGCGCCATCGGTCGCGACGTTCAGCCAGTCGCCGGCGCCCAGCTCGAAAGCCGAGCCGCCATGCACCGCAGCGACCTGCACGCGGCCGTGCGAGACGCCGACGGTTGTGCCTTCCGACAGCAGGGCAACGTCGAAGCGGGTTCCGAGCACGGTGGTCACGCTGTCGCGCGTCGTCACCCGGAACGGCCGGCCGGCATCGGGCGCGACATCGAACAGCGCCTCGCCCGACAGGATCGTCACGCGACGCTCCGTGCCCGCGAGGTCGACGCGGAGCGCGGTGTCGGGTCCCAGGCGGACCGAGCTGCCGTCCTCCAACTGGATCGAGCGGACCTGCGCCGTGCGCGTGACATGGTCGGCCTGCAGGTCGCGCAGCAGCGACGGCCCGCCGAGCGCCGCGGCGCACACCAGCAGCAGCGCCGCCATCATCGCCGTGGCGCGCCGGCCACCCGACCAGCGTGACCGTGAGGCCACGACCGGAGCGACGGATCGCTCGGGACCATCCGCAGCCTTCGTCCCCCCTGTCTCCCCGGCCGCCGCCAGCAGCGCCCCCGTGCGCGAGACGCTTTCCCACGCCGCCGCATTCAGCGGCGCGCGCAACCAGGCGCGGAACTCGGCACGACGGTCCTCATCGGACGGATCGTCGTCGAGCAGGATGAGCCACCCCGCGGCTTCCTCGCGGGCACGCTCCTCGTCGTTCGTCATTACGGTCGCCATGTCATCGGAGCCCGAACCGGACTCTCCCTTGATGAGATAGACGATCCCGGACGAGCCGCTTTTCCCAAAATAATTACCGGAAGCCACGGCTACGCCAGCGGTCGCAGTGGGCAACGCCTTCGGCGACGATGCGAAAGGTTCGCGTGACCGAGAGGTCGAGATGGTCCGCGACCTCCTGCAGGGTCCGGCCTTCGATGCGATTCATGCGGACAGCGATCTGGGTACGCTCCGGCAATGTCGCAAGGGCTTCGAGAACGAGCCGCAGCTCGTCCTTGGCCGTGGCGGTCTGTTCGGCGGACGGCGCCTCCGCCGGCACGAAAGCGGCGGCCTCGTCGGGTGACGTGCGGCCGAACTCCCGCGCCAGCCGGCGGCGCGCATCGATCGCGAGGTTGCGCACCACCCGGTAGAGATAGGCGACGGGTTCGAGGACATCCGACTGGCCGTGCGCCTGGCGCAGCCGCAACCAGGCCTCCTGCACGACATCCTCCGCCTGCGCGCGCGATCCGACGATGCGCGTGGCGTAGTCGACGAGAGGACCCCTGTGCTCGATGTACAGGGAGAGGGGATCTGCCGGCACGATGGCTGGCCATATCGCGGATGAGAACGGGTCGCAATGCTAAAGTCGAGCGAGAAGCCGGCGATGAGAGCCAACCAAAGGTGGAAATCGCAAGACGCCGCTCAACGGTCTCGAAGAACTCGGTCACACGCCGGGTTAGCATCATTTTCCTCCCCATTCAGATGGGGAGGTGTCGTCGTCTTACGACGACGGAGGGGTCAGGGGCTGAGCGAAGCTCAGCCCCCAAAGCGGCAGGACATTGCCTCCGGCAATGTCCGGGAGCGCCGAAGGAAGAACGATCAAAGAAAGCCCATGACCCCATCGCCCCGTATGACGGGGCACTTCCCCATTTGAATGGGGAAGAGATTGAACCCGAACACATCTGAGAGCAGAGCTTCCGCTTAGCTTCGCCCCGAATCGCGCCTGCCGTCTCGCGTGACGGCTCGCCTGTTGCACGCGACGTTGCCAACACTCACCGGGCAGGGTCACATTTTCTCCAACGCGGTCGCTCAAGTGCCGCTTCTGGAGGAATGCTCATGTCGAAGATTGCGACCGTGCGCCGTCGTGCGCTTCTCGGTGCTGCCGCGATGCTTGCCGCGCCCGCCACCTTGCGCGCGCAGGCCTATCCGTCGCGACCGGTGCGGGTCGTCAATGCCTACAGTCCGGGCGGTACCGCCGACGTGGTGTGCCGCATCCTGTGTGCCGGCATCTCGGCGCGCACGGGCCAGACCTTCAACGTCGACAATAAGCCGGGCGCGGCCGGCACGATCGCCGCGCAGATCGTCGCCCGCGCGGCGCCCGACGGCTACACGGTGCTGTACGACGCCACGGCGCATTCGGTGAACCCGTCGCTGTTCGGCGCCAAGCTGCCCTACGACACGCGGCGCGACCTGCTGCCGGTGTTCCTCGCCATGCAGACGCCGAACACGCTGATGCGCAACGCCAAGTTCGAGGCGAAGACCGTGCCGGAGCTGATCGCGCTGGCGAAGAGCAAGCCCGGCGGCCTCGACTGCGCGTCGACCGGCATCGGCACGGTCCAGCACGTCTCGCTCGAGCTGCTGAACCAGAAGGCCGGTATCAAGATCAATCACGTGCCCTACAAGGAGATGGGCTCGCTCCGGAACGATCTGTTCGCCGGCCGTATCTCGCTGCAGTTCAGCAACGTACCGGGCACGGTCGCGGTGCGCAGCGCCAGCGAGGTCACCTGCATGGCGCATACCGGCCCGCAACCGATCGAGGTCCTGCCTGGCATCTCGGCGATCTCGGAGATCCTGCCGGGCTTCGTGACCTACGAATGGAACGGCGTCTTCGCGCCGGCCGGCACCGATCCTGGCCTGATTGCCAAGCTCAACACCGAGTTCAACGAGGTGATCAAGGACGCGGCGGCTACCCAACGCCTGGCCGAGATCGGCGCGCTGACCAAGGCCAACACGGTCGCCGAGTTCGCCGCCTTCCGCGAGCAGCAGATCGAGTTCTTCGCCGAGATGGTGAAGTCGGCCGACATCCGGATCGAGTGAGCTTTTCCGGGCACGGGAAGGCGCGAGGGCCATGGCCTTGACGCCTTCCTGACCGCATGGCCACATGAAGGCGTTGGGGAGAGTTTCCACCTGCCTTCGTTGATCTGCCGTTTGGTCCCGGCCGGGTATGGTCCGGGGCGCCCACGTCCGCTGCGCGTCGCGTTCCCGTAGGCCCGCGCCGCCATGTGGATCGTCAAGCTCGCCCTTCGCCGGCCCTACACCTTCGTCGTCCTGTCGCTGATGCTGATCCTGGCCGGCATCGGCTCGACGACGCGCATGCCGAAGGACATCTTCCCGGCGATCAAGGAACCGACGGTCACGATCCTCTGGCAGTATTCCGGCTTCCCGGCCGCCGACATGGCCAACAGCGTCACCGAGTGGAGCGAGTTCCTCACCTCGCAGTTCGTCGGCGACATCAAGCGCATGGAGTCCCGCAGCATCTTCGGCTTCGGCATCATGCGCCTCTACTTCCACTCCCGCGTCGACATCGACCGGGCGCTGGCGCAGGTGACCTCGGTCTCGCAGACCATCCTGAAGAAGATGCCGGTGGGCATAAACCCGCCCTTCGTCCTGATCTACGATCCGTCGAGCGTGCCCATCATGCTGGTGGCGCTGGCCAGCGAGACGCTGACCGAGAGCCAGCTCTTCGACTACGGGCAGTTCACCGTCCGCCAGGCCATCGCGCCCGTCGAGGGCGCGCAGCTTCCGCTGCCGTGGGGCGGCAATGCCCGCGTGATCATGGTCGATCTCGACCCGGCGCGCATGCAGGCGCACGGCGTGACGGCCGAAGAGATCAGCCGCGCGATGAACAGCCAGAACGTCATCCTGCCCACCGGCTCGATGCGGGTGGGCCGGACCGAGTATCTGCTGCAGGCCAACAACAGCCCGGCCACGATGGAGCTGCTGAACGCGGTGCCGATCGGCAACCGCAACGGCCGCCTGGTCTACATGCGCGACGTGGCCAATGTCCGCGACGGTTACCAGCCGCAGACCAACCTGGTCAGGGTTGACGGCCGCAAGTCGGTGTTCCTGTCGGTCGGCAAGAGCGGCGAGGTCTCGACCCTCGACATCATCAGCCAAACCAAGGAGGTGCTGAAGCAGGTCCCGACGCCGGGCGACCTCAAGTTCACCATCCTGTTCGACCAGTCGGTGTTCGTCATGGGCGCCATCCAGGGCGTCGTGATCGAGGGGCTGACGGCGGCCGCCCTGACCGCCCTGCTGATCCTGCTGTTCCTCGGGAGCTGGCGCGGCACCATCGTGGTGGTGGTCTCGATCCCGGTCTGCATCTTCACGTCGCTGTTCCTGCTCGACATGACCGGCAACACGGTCAACCTCATGACCCTGGGCGGGCTGGCTTTGTCGGTCGGCATCCTGGTCGACGATGCGACGGTGACCCTGGAGAACATCCACCGGCACACGGCAATGGGGAAGAACCTCATCCGGTCGATCCTCGACGGCGCGCAGGAGATCGCCATCCCGGCCTTCGTCTCGACCCTGTGCATCTGCATCGTCTTCCTGCCCGTGGGCCTGCTGACCGGACCGCCGCGATTCCTGTTCGTGCCGCTGGCGCTTGCGGTCCTGTTCGCCATCGCGACCTCGTACCTGCTGTCGCGCACCCTGGTGCCGGTGCTGACCAACTACCTGACGCGGGCCGAGCACGAGCATCATGCGCGCGCCGAGGCGATGGCGGCGCGGCCCGGCGCGTTCCGCCGCTTCCACCAGGGCTTCGACGCCCGCTTCGACGCCTTCCGCACGCGCTACCTGGGCGGCCTCGACTGGTCGCTGCGCCATCCGGTCTTCGTGCTGGTGCTGTTTGGCGCAGCGGTCGTCCTGGCGGCGATCACCATCCCGGTGATCGGGCGCGACTTCTTCCCGCCGACCGACGGCGATTCGCTGCGCCTGCACGTCTCCGCCCCCACCGGCACGCGCATCGAGGAGACCGGCGTCTATTTCAGCCGGGTCGAGCAGGAGATCCGCGCCGTGATCGGCGACGATATCGAGGTCGTGCTCGACAATATCGGCATCCCCCAGCCCAACAACATCGTGCTGAGCGACAACATCACCGCCAGCTCGGCCGATGGCGAGATCCTGGTGGGCCTCAAGGCGACACGCCGTTTCGGCTCGCAGGAGTACACACGGCGCCTGCGGCAGGTGCTGCCGGAGAAGTTTCCCGAGCTGCTGTTCTATTTCCAGCCGAGCGACATGCAGACCCAGATCCTCAATCTCGGCCTGCCGGCGCCCATCGATGTCAAAGTCTATGGCCTCGCCACCAGCGCGGCGCTTCACGACGTGGCGCGCCGGATCGAGGCCAATCTCCGGACGGTGCCCGGCGCCGTCGACGTCCATATCCAGCAGCGCATCGACCAGCCGGCGCTGCGCATCGACATCGACCGCGAGAAGCTCGCGACGATGGCGACCGGTACGCCGGACCTGTCGGGTTTCTCCCAGGCCGACATGGCGCGCGCCATCCTGATCGGTGCGGCCTCGACCCTGAACGTCGCGCCGAACTTCTGGACCGATCCGGCCTCGGGCCACACCTACTCATTGCTGGTCCAGTCGCCGCTCGACAAGCTCCAGTCGATGGACGACCTGGTCAACATGCCGATCCGCGGCAGCGGCGGCGCGCAGACCCAGTATCTCGGCAATGTCGCCGACATAAAGCGCACGCTGATCCCGGCGGAGGTCGCGCACACCAACGTGCTCACCACCTTCGACGTCATGGCCAACGTCCAGGGCGTCGACACCGGCTCCGTGATGTCGGCCGTGAACCGGATCATCGCCGAGGTCTCGGTCGGCCTGCCCAAGGGCATCGTCATCGAGCGGGCGGGCCAGGGCGAGACCATGGACAAGGCCTTCGCCCAGCTCGGCCTCGGCCTCGTGGTGGCGATCCTGCTCGTCTATTTCGTGCTGGTGATCAACTTCCAGTCCTGGACGGACCCGTTCATCATCATCATGGCCCTGCCCGGCGCCTTCTGCGGCGTCGTGCTGATGCTGCTGCTCACCGACACGACCTTCAGCGTGCCCTCGCTGATGGGCGCCATCATGACGGTGGGCGTCGCCACGGCGAACAGCATCCTGGTCGTGTCCTTCGCCAAGCAGGCCCTTGCCGAAGGCCAGACCGCGATGGAGGCAGCGCTGAGCGCCGGCCGCGCGCGGCTGCGGCCGGTGATCATGACGGTCATCGCCATGGTCTTCGGCATGATCCCGATGTCGCTGGGCCTCAGCGAAGGCGGCAGCCAGAACGCGCCGCTCGGCCGCGCCGTGATCGGCGGCATGCTGGTCGCCTGCATCGCCACGCTCTTCCTGGTGCCGGTGATCTTCAGCCTGCTCCGCCGCAACTGGAAGCCGGCGGTGCCGCAGGAGGGCGCGGAGTTGCTGATCGAGCGGTAACCATGGAGCGCGCCACTCCAGTGGCGCTCAAGAGAAGAGCGCCACTGGAGTGGCGCGCTCCGTTGCGACATCACGGCTTCAGCGGCGGCGCCCACATGCTGCGCGAGCCTTCGGGCAGGTGCTTGCCCCGGTCCTGCCAGCCGCCGCCCAGCGCCTTTATCAGTGCGATCGTCGTCATGTACTGGTCGTTGACGATCTGCACGGCGGTGCTCTGCGCGGCGAGGACGGCGCGACGCGCAACGAGGACCTCGACCTGCGAGATCAGGCCCTGGCTGAAGCGCTGTGTTACGAGCGTCGCCGTGCGGTTGGCGCTGGCGATGGCCAGCTGCTGGTAGCGCGCCTGCTCGTTCAGCGTCTTGAGGCGTCCCAGCGAGGTCTCGACTTCCTGGAAGGCGCGCAGCAGCGTGGCTTGATACAGCGCGACCCGCTCGTCGTAGGCCGCGCGCGTGCGCTCGACGTTCAGGGTGATGCGGCCGGCGTTGAAGAGCTGCTGGAACAGCTTGATGCCGAAGCCCCAGATGTTGCTGGTGGGATTGGTCAGGGTCGCGAGGTCGTAGCTCTCGAAGCCCACGGAAGAAGTCAGCTCGATCGCCGGATAGTAGGCGGCGACGGCAACGCCGATCCGCGCATTGGCCGCCGCCATCTCGCGTTCGGCCGAGGCGATGTCGGGCCGGCGCTCCAGAAGCTCCGAGGGCAGGCCTGCGGGAATCGCCGGCACCGAACGGTCGAACGACTGCCTGGGCAGCGAGAAGGCTTCGGGATTGGTGCCGGTCAGGATGGCGAGCTTGTTCACCAGCTTGATGCGCTGCGCTTCGAGGACCTGCGCCTGCGCTTCGGTGGTCCTGAGCGACGTCTCCACTTCGGACAGGGCGATCTCGTTGGCCAGACCGTCGCCGCGCAGGGCCCGGAACAGGCCGACGCTGCTGCGGTGCAGGTTGATGTTCTCGGCGAAGATCCGAAGGAGCTCGTCGGTCGCGCGCACCTCGAAATAGGTCTGGGCGACGTCGCCGTTCAGGGTCAGCAGTGCCGTCTGGAAATTGGCGATGCTGGCGCCCAGCGCCGCGGTGGACGATTCCGACTGCCGCCGCAGCCGGCCCCAGAGATCGATCTCGTAGGTCGCGTAGAGCGGCACCGCCTTGTAGGCATTGGTGATGATCGGCGTGTTGGCGGTGATCATCGCCGGATCGACCAGGGTGGCGAAGTTCGGGTTGTTGGCGAAGCGCTGGGCGACGGCGCCGGCCGCGATCTCCGGATAGAGGTAGCTGGTCGAGATGCCGGCGATGGCCTGGGCCTGCATCACGCGCGCCGCGACCGCCTGGAGGTCGGGGTTCCGTTTCACCGCGTCGGCCTGCAGGCCGTTCAGCACCGGATCGTTGAACACGATCCACCAATCGCCGCGCGCGATGTCTTCCTGCGGCACGGCCGCCTTCCACGGGCCGGTCTCGGTGAACTGCGCTGGCACGGAGGGTTCCGGGCGGACATAGTCCGGGCCGACGGCGCAGCCGGTCAGCAACGAAAGAGATGCGACAACCGCGAGGAGACGAGGCTTCGCAATCACGGTCGGGCGGCGCTCTCGGTCTGGACGCGGACCTTCATGCCATCCTTCAGCAGGTCGCTGGGATTGTGGACGATGCGATCGCCCTCGGTCACGCCGGACACGATGTCGATCGTCTTGCCGGAGTCGCGGCCCAGCCGGATCTTGCGGATGCGGACGACGTCGTCCTTGTCGACGATGGCGATCTGCGGCCCGTCGGCCAGCACGATGACGGACGAGTCCGCGACCACGATCGGCGGCGTCGGATCGACCAGCTTGAAGTGCACCGTCGCATACATACCCGGCAGCAATGTGCCGTCGGGATTGGGCACCTCGATCTCGACCACCATCGTGCGCGAGGTCGTGTCGAGGGCAGCGGCATTGCGCACCACCTTGCCGCCGAAGTGCCGGTCGGGGTATTCGCGGACCATCACGTCGGCCGCGAGACCGTCCTTGATCATCGGCAGGTAGATCTGCGGCATTGCCACGTAAACCCGCACCGGATCCATGCGATAGACCCGGTAGAGCCAGCCCTTGCTGTCGTGGCTGCCGAGATCGATCAGGGCCCCGGTCACAGCCTTGGCGAGATTGCGCGCGCCGATCACGCCGTCGAACGGCGCATAGATCTTCTGGAAGGCGACCATCGCCTTGAGACGTCCGACCTCGGCCTCGGCTGCGACGACATCGGCCTTGCGGGCGTCCAGGGCGGCTTGGCTGTTGTCGACATCCTGCTGCGAGACCGCGTTGGTCTTCACCAGCCCGGCATAGCGCCGCCAGGTGATCTGCGCGATCTCGGCATTGGCCTTGGCCTGCAGCACGAGCGCCTCGGCCTGCTTCAGCTGCTGGTGCAGCTCGGGCGTCTCGATCTCGGCCAGCAGCTCGCCGGCCTTCACCTTCGCCCCGATGTCGACCGTCCACTTCTTCACGTAGCCGTTGACCCGCGCATAGACGGGCGAATCCTCGAAGGCGGTGATGTCGCCCGGCAGCGTCAGCGTCCGCTCCGCCGGACCGCGTGTCGCCGGCGACACCTTGACCAGTGGCGCGGCCGCCACGCCGCCGCTTCCGCCCGGCGCCGAGCGATCCTGCAGGATCCTCCTTCCCTCGACTCCGACCAGCAGGACGAGCGCGCCGACCACGACGAACAGCAGCAGCCGACGCCACGCGCTCCCGCGTGCCGGAGGGGAGGACGGAACGGTCAATGGAAGACGCGGCCCGAGTCGATCACCAGGGTCTGGCCGGTCGTGCTGTTGGTCCGGCACATGGTGACGACCTGGTCGGCGCAGTCGTCCTTGTCGGCGGGCACGCCCAGCAGCGAGGCGCTGGCGTTCTTCGCCACCACCTCGGGGCGCAGGTTCGCCGTGGCCCGCGTGCCTTCGAGCAGGCCCGGCGCCACGCAGTTCACCAGCACCTCGGGCGCCAGCGCCACGGCCATGCACTTGGTGAGATGGATCAGGCCCGCCTTCGACACGGCATAGGCGATCGAGGAGCCGGTCGGCCCGAGGCCCGCGACCGAGGCGATGTTGACGATGCGGCCGGCGCCCTGCTTCTTCATCACCGGGCCGACCGCCTTGGTGAGCAGCATCGGACCGGTCAGGTTGATGTCGATGATCTTCGTCCATTCCTCGTAGGTCAGGCCGTCGAGATCGGTGAAGGGGATCGACTTGTTGTAGGCCGCGTCGTTCACGAGGATGTCGAGCCGGCCGAAGCGCTTCACGACGTCGTCGACGAGCTTCTGCACCTGGTCGCGCTGGGTGACGTCGCAGGCGAAGGTCGCAGCCGCCACCTGGTGCTTCTCGAGATCGCGGGCGACGCCCTCGGCCTGGTCCTTGCTCTGGGCATATACGACGGCGATGTGACAGCCCTGCTCCGCCAGCGCGTGACAGATGCGCTGCCCAAGCCCGCCATTGCCGCCGGTGACGACAGCCACTTTACCCTTGAGATCCATTGTTCCCCCCAAAACCTGCGCGTGCGGTATATATAGGCCAGTTCACAGCGTAGCGGAGCCTGCCAAATGACCCTCTCAGCCGACCAGAAACTCCGCCAACGCGCACAGCTTGTGATTCCCGGCGGCATGTACGGCCACCTGCGCAGCGACCGGCTGCCCGAGGGCTACCCGCAGTTCTTCGAGCGCGGCGAGGGCTGCCACCTCTGGGACGTGAACGGCAAGCGCTACGTCGACTTCATGTGCAGCTGGGGCCCGATCGTGGTCGGCCACGGCAATCCGGTGGTGGCCGAGGCGGTCGCGCGCCAGACGGCGGCCGGCGACTGCCTGAACGGCCCGTCGGAGCGGCTGGTCGAGCTGGCCGAGCGGCTGGTCGGGCTGATCCCCCACGCCGACTGGGCGCTGTTCGGCAAGAACGGCACCGACGCCACGACGACCTGCGTGACCCTGGCCCGCGCCGCCTCGGGCAAGCGCAAGATCCTGGTGGCCGAGGGCGCCTATCACGGCGCGATCCCGTGGTGCACGCCCAACCCGTACGGCGTGACGCCCGAGGACCGGGCCCACATGCTGACTTACAAGTTCAACGACACCGGCAGCCTCGAGTCGGCCGTGCAGCGCGCCGGCGACGACCTGGCCGGCATCGTCGTCTCCGCCTTCAAGCACGATTTCGGCAAGGACCAGGAGATGCCGGACGCCGCCTTCGCCCGGCGGATGCGTGAGCTGTGCGATGCCAGCGACGCTGCGCTGATCGTCGACGACGTGCGTGCCGGTTTCCGGCTCACGATGCGCGGCAGCTGGGACCTGGTGGGCGTGCAACCCGACCTCAGCGCCTGGAGCAAGGCGATCGCCAACGGCTATGCCCTAGCCGCCGTCACCGGCAACGACCGCTATCGCGACGCCGCCTCGAAGCTCTACGTCACGGGCTCCTTCTGGTGCAGCGCCGTCTCGATGGCGGCGGCGCTGGCGACGCTCGACGTGCTGGAGAGCGTCGACGGGCCCGCGCATATGCGCGCCATGGGCCAGCGGCTGCGCGACGGCATCGCGGCCCAGTCGGCCGAGTTCGGCATCGGCGTGCGCCAGAGCGGCCCGCCGCAGATGCCGACCCTGCTGTTCGACAACGATCCGGACACCGAGAAGGGCAACTTCTTCACGCTCGAAGCGCTGAAGCACGGCGCCTACCTGCACCCGCGCCACAACATGTTCTTGTCGACCGCCCACACCGAAGCCGACATCGACTTCGCGCTCAACGCAACGCGCGAAGCGTTCAAGGCGCTGGCGGCGCGGTGAGCTAACTTTTTCTTGTCATCCTGAGCGTAGCGAAGGATCTCACGCCAGCGAAGGAGTCCGCTGGTCGTTCCGCAAGGTCCTTCGCTTCGCTCAGGACGACAGTGAACTCTATGACCGCCCGCCGTTCTTCCACCAGCGGTTTAGCGACGCGACATCGCCGTTGAACATGTTGCGGTCGCAGTGGCCGACGCCCTCGACGTGGCGGGGCTCGCTGCCGTAGGCGAAGTTCTGCGCGGTCTCGTCGGCGACGTACTGCCAGATCTTCCAGCTCGACCAGGCGTTGGGAAGCCGGGGCTCCTCGCGATAATCCGCCAGCCACAGCTCGCAACGCGACAGGAGGGAGCCCGGCCGGACGCTCGCGCCGAGGCTGAGACGCCGGCGGCCGTACACTTCGCCGTTCGCCCAGGCGGGATGGGCATAGAGCATCGGCAGCCGCCCGGTGGCCTTCTGCACCGCCAGCACGAAGGCCTCGGCCTGGTCGAGGCGCATCGTGTTGCGCGGGTTGGCGTCGTTCGGCTCGAGATCGAGCGCCATCACGGTCTGCGGGCCCGGCTGGCAGGCCGACAGGAACGAGGCCGCCTGCTGCTCGCCGGAATATTGGCGCGTCCCGAAATGATAGCCGCCCCACAGCAGGCCCGCCGCCTCGGCCTGGCGCCGCCGCGACGTGTAGGACGGATCGAACCAGTCGCCGCCCTCGCTCACCTTGTGGATGACGGCCAGGATGTTGCTGCGGCGGACCGCGGCGAAGCTGGTGACCGTCACGTTGTGGCTGATGTCGATCACGGCATCGATGCCGGGCCGCCCCGAGCTCGGGGCGTAGGCCGAGGACTGGGACGTCGGCTGGCTGCCGCAGCCGGCCAGCGCCGGCAGGGCGAGGCCCGCCAGCATGCTTCTGCGTGAGATCATCGAGGGGAGGTCCTACTTCGCTTTCGTCAGCACGTTGGTGGCGGCGACCGAAACGCCTGCGCGGTTCTCGGTATAGAAGAGTTCGAGCGTGCCGTCGTCGAGCAGCGTGCCTTCGATCGCCGAGCCGCCTTGGCCGATCATGCGCACCCGCTTTCCGTCCGACCCTAGGACGCCGATGATCGGCTCGGCCTTCGATTCCGAGGAGAGCGTGCCCCAGAAGCGGCCCTCGTCCTGGCCGTCGATCTTCACCGTGATCTTGAGTTCGACCAGGCGATTGCCGTCGACGATCGTCGCGGGCGACGTCACCGGGAAGTGGGCCGGCAGGCCGCTCACGATGCTCTTGTTGGTTCCCGTCCACGTGCCCGTCATGTCCGGCCCGGCCGGCTGGGCGACCGCGATGCCGGCGGCGCAGGCGAGGGAAAGGCCGAGGGGAAGCAGGAGGGAGACACCACGCATGGCTTTTTCCTTCGAGGTTGTCGGGGGCCGCATCATGCCCAAACATCGGCCCGCGTAAAGCAGGGCTGTCGTCGCGGCAATCGACAGGCGGGGCGCCCCGCAGGATACTGGCGGGAATGGAATACGACTTCATCGTCGTCGGCGCCGGTTCGGCGGGCGCCGTCGTCGCCAACAGGCTTTCCGCCGATCCGCGCCACAGAGTGCTCCTGCTGGAAGCCGGCCCCGCCGACCATCCCTGGACCCGCATCCCGGTCGGCTATTCCCGCCTGATCACCAATCCCGCCGTCAACTGGCTCTACAGCGCCGAGCCCGAAGCCAGCACCAACGGCCGCCGCATACCCGTGCCGCGTGGAAAACTGCTGGGCGGTTCCAGCGCCATCAACGGCCTCGCCTTCGTGCGCGGCCAGGCGCAGGACTTCGACACCTGGGCGCAGATGGGCAACCAGGGCTGGGCCTATGAAGACGTCCTGCCCTTCTTCAGGCGCATGGAAAGCTATCCGGAAGGCGACGAACGCTTCCGCGGCCGCTCGGGCCCGCTGCGCGTCACCAACCCCCAGCCACTCAATCCGCTCTACGCCACGGTGATCAAGGCGGCCGGCGAAGTCGGCATCGCGCACAACCCCGACTACAACGGCGCGAAGCAGGATGGCATCGCCATGAGCCAGGCGACGATCGCCTCGGGCTGGCGCATGAGCACCGCCCGCTGCTACCTCGATCCCGCGAAGCGGCGTCCCAATCTGCGGATCGAGACCGGCGCCCTCGCCTCGTCCCTGCTGTTCGACGGCACGCGCTGCACCGGCGTCCGCTACCGGATCGGCGACGCATCCCGCGAGGCGCGCGCGTCCCGCGCCGTCGTGGTGAGCGGCGGATCGATCAACTCGCCGCAGCTCCTCGAACTGTCGGGCATCGGCCAGCCGGACCGGCTGCGCGCGCTGGGCATCGAGGTGCGGCATGCGCTGCCGGGCGTCGGCGAGAACCTGCGCGAGCATTATGCGCCGCGCACGCGATGGACCATCGGCAAGCGCGGCGTCACCTTCAACGATCGCGGCCGCGGCCTCGGACTGGTGCACCAGGCGCTGCGCTGGGCGACGAACCGCGACAGCCTGCTGTCGATGGTCGGCGCCCCGCTACGCGCCTTCGTGCGCTCGCGCGACGGACTCGAAGCGCCCGACCTGCTGCTGGGCTGGGTCCCGATGTTCACTGAAGCCGGACCGCGCGGCCCGCAGATCGCCCGGCAGTCGGGCATCTCCTGCTACGCCCATCCGATGCGGCCGGAGAGCAAGGGCCACATCCATATCGTCTCCTCCGATCCGGGACGGCCGCCGGAGATCCGGTACAATTTCCTCTCCGCGCCGGTCGACGGCGAGCTCACCGTGCGCGCGGTGCGCATCGCCCGCGCCATCATGACCGCGCCGGCGATGGCCTCGCTTCAGGTGTCGGAGATCGCGCCGGGACCGGGCGGCAACACCGACGACGAGATCCTCGACTGGGTGCGCAAGGCTGCCGAGACGACCTATCATCCGGTCGGCACCTGCAAGATGGGCTCCGACGCGATGGCCGTGGTCGATGCGAGGCTGCGCGTGCACGGCATCGAAGGGCTGCGCATCGCCGACGCCTCGATCATGCCGACGCTCACGTCGGGCAACACCAACGCGCCCTCGATCATGATCGGCGAGAAGGCGGCGGATATGGTGCTAAGGGACGCCATGTCATCCTGAGCGCAGCGAAGGATCTCACGCTAGATCGGGAGTACGCTGGTCGTTCCGTCAGGTCCTTCGCTTCGCTCAGGACGACAGGAATTCACCGCCCGCGGAACGCGCGTGCGAGCTGGTCGGTCAACGGCTTCACCAGGAACGACGCCACGGTGCGCGGCGTGGTCTGGATGAACGCCTCGACCGGCATGCCGGCCAGCAGTTGCAGGCCCTGCAGGCTGGCGAGCCCGCTTTCGGCAACGCGGATGCGCACCGAGTAGTAGGGTTCGGTCGCCTTGTCGTCCTGCGTGACGTCGGCGCCGATATGGATCACCTCGCCATCGACCTCGGGCGTCGTGCGCTGGTTGAACGCGGCGAAGCGCAGGACGGCGTGCTGGCCGACATGGATCTGGTCGATGTCCTGCGGCGCCACCTTGGCGTCGACGATCAGCGTGTCGGAGTCAGGGACAATCAGCATGAGCGGCTCGCCGGCCTGGACCACGCCGCCGACCGTATGGACGTTCCGCTGGAACACCTTGCCGTCCTGCGGCGACACGAGATCGATGCGCTTCAGCTGGTCCTCGGCGGAAACACGCCGCTCGGTCATCTCCGATCTCTTGGCGCGGATCTCGGCCAGCTCCTTGCCGACCTCGGTGCTGAGATCCTGGTCGATCTGGTGGATCTTGAGTTCGAGCTCGGCGATGCGGCCCCGGCTCTGCGCCAGCGAGGCCACGAGGGCGGACCGTTCACCTTCCATGCGGGCCGAGTCGCGCTCCAGGCTCGTGACCCGGCTGATCGGCACCAGGTTCTGCTTCCACAGCGTGCGCACGCCGTCGAGTTCCTGCGCCAGCAGCTTCAGTTCCTTGCCCTTGGCGGCTTCCTGCGCCTGGGTGCCTTCGATCTGGAGGTTGAGCTGCTGGATCTGCTCCTTGAGCTGCGCCTTCTGGCCGTCGCGCGCCGTGCGGCGCATCTCGAACAGCTTCTGCTCGCCGCTCATCAGGCGCGCGATCTCGGGATCGCGCTTGCGCCACGTCAGCTCGTGCGGGAACACGACGACCTTGTCGTTGTCGCGCTCCGCCTCGAAGCGGGCTTGGCGGGCCGCAAGTTCGTCGAGCGACTTGGTCACGATGCCGAGGTTGGCCTTGGCCTGGGTTCCGTCGAGCCGGACGACCACATCGCCCTGCTTGACCCTGTCGCCTTCCTTGACGAGCAGCTCGCCCACGACGCCGCCACTCGGGTGCTGGATCTTCTTGACGTTGGTGTCGACCACCAGCTTACCGGGCGCGATCACCGCGCCGGACAATTGCGTCGTGGCCGCCCATCCGCCGACGCCGAAGACGAGGACGAAGCAGGACACGAGACCCAGCATGAGAGGCTTGCGGGTCATGGCCGGGATCGACACGGGCTGGTTCTGCTTCATGACGGCTCTCTCGTGCGCACCGCAGGTGCTCGAAGGGGCAAGGGCTGGGCCACGGTGGCCGGCGGACCCGGCGGCCCTGGCGGTTTCGGCAGTCCCGACGGCACAGGCTGTCCCGGCTGTCCTGCCTGTCCCGGCGGAGACGCGGCCTTCAGCGTCTCCTTCAGCACGGCGTCCTTCGGACCGAACGCCTGCTGCCGGCCGCCCCGCATCACCAGGAGCTGGTCGACGGCGGCCAGGGCGCTCGGCCGGTGGGCGACCACGATGGCAATGCCGCCGCGCTGGCGGACGGACATGATGGCCTTGGTCAAGGCCTCCTCGCCGTCATGGTCGAGGCTGGAATTGGGCTCGTCGAGCACCACGAGGAAGGGATCGCCGTAGAGCGCGCGGGCCAGGCCGACCCGCTGTCGCTGTCCGGCCGACAGCGCCGTGCCGCTATCGCCCATCTCGGTCTCGTAGCCGTTCGGCAGGCCGAGGATCAGCTCGTGGACCCCGGCGGCCTGCGCCGCCGCGATCACCTTCTTGGAATCGGGCTCCGGCTCCAGCCGGGCGATGTTCTGGGCGACCGTGCCCGAGAACAGCTCCATGTCCTGCGGCAGGTAGCCGAGATGCTCGCCCAGGGCCTCGGACGACCATTGGTCGAGCGTCGCGCCGTCGATCCGGACCTTGCCGGTGACGGGCCGCCAGACGCCGACGAGGGTACGGGCGAGCGAGGACTTGCCCGAAGCGCTCGGGCCGATGATGCCCAGCGCCTGTCCGGCCTTCAGGCTGAAGGCGATGTCGCGGGCGACCATGATGTTCACCCCCGGCGGCGCCACGCTGACGGTTTCGACCACCAGCGTCGACTTCGGCTTGGGCAGCGCCATGACCTCACGGTCTTCGGGAATGCGGGTGAGCAGGTTGTTGAGGCGGTGCCAGCTTTGGCGGGCCGACACGAAGACCCGCCACTGGGCGATCACCTGCTCGACCGGCGCCAGGGCGCGGGCCGACAGGATCGATCCGGCGATGATGATGCCGGCCGTCGCCTGCCCCTTGATGACGAGGTAGGCGCCCACCGCCAGCACGGCGGACTGCAGCGCCATGCGCAGCGCCTTCGAGAAGCTGCCCAGGCCGCCGGTGATGTCGCCCGCGCGCTCATGGGCGGCGACGTAACGACGCCCGTAGTCCGCCCATTGGTTGGCGAACCGCCCGACCATACCCATGGAATGCAGGACTTCCGAATTGCGGCGGCTGGCCTCGGCGAGGCTGTTGCGCCGGCTCGAAAGGGACGAGACCTCGATCGACGGCTGGCGGACCTTGACCTCGGTGAGAAAGGTGATGGCGACCAGGATGAGGGCGCCGACCGTGGCCGTGAGGCCGATCAGCGGATGGAACAGGTAGCAGATGCCGAGATAGAGCGGCATCCAGGGCAGGTCGAACAGCGCGGCAGGACCGGTGCCGGACATGAAGCCACGGATCTGGTCGAGGTCGCGGACCGGTTCGAAGCCGTTCAACTGGGGCGCCCGCAGCGGCAATTTGACCAGCAGCTGGTAGATGCGCTGGTCCAGCGTCTCCGCGAAGCCGCCGGCGATCCGGATCAGGACCCGGTTGCGGACGATGTCCAGGACGGCCTGAAAGCCGTAGAGGCCGAGCGCCAGGATACACAGGGCGACCAGGGTCGGGACGCTGCGGCTCGGCAGGACCCGGTCGTACACCTGGAGCATGAAGAACGAGCCGGTGAGATAGAGAATGTTCAGAATGGCCGTGAACACGGCCACGCCCACGTAGGAGCTGCGACAGGACCGGAGCGCTTCCGCCAGTTCGGTCCGTGGCGATCCTGCGGCAGGAGTTGGGGCCCGCGTCATGCTGCTCTTCTCATCCCTCATGGGCCGCCCTGCCGTTTCCGCACGGTGGGCGAGCGGCCCACCTAGCATCGGCAAACTGCGGCTGTCTCTACCCTTTTAGACCGCAAGAGCCCTTTTACAGGAGATTTCACGGTCCCTAAACATTAGGAATGGCAGCCCATAGCGGGCTTGCGGCGGCTGGAGGTTGCAGTGCACCCAAACCTCCCCCATGTTCTGCCCGCCGCATATTCCGTGCGATCGCCCCCAAAAGTTCCCATCCAGTAGACGGAAACGGTCGATATGCCTTCAGCGCCCCCGGTCGGAGTGGTGATCGCCAACTACAACAATGGTGCCTTCGTGGGACGGGCGATCGAATCGGTCGCCCGCCAATCGTGCCGGAACCTGCGCACCGTCGTCGTCGACGACGCCTCGACCGACAACTCGGATGAGGAAATCCGCAAGTGCCTGGCGCGCCTCGACGATTCGAGGTTCGAGTATGTCCGCCTCGACGCCAATGTCGGACAGACCGGGGCGATCAAGCGCGGCCTCGCACGGCTGGACACGCCGTTCGTCGCCTTCCTCGATTCCGACGACAAATGGTACGAGAACTTCCTGGAGCGGCATCTGTGCGTTCACATGAACGCCCGCTTTCCCGTCGCGCTCACCTATTGCGACTCGCACATCATCGATGGCGACGACAATCTCCTGGCCGGCACCGCCTGGTGGTTCGAGCACGACATCCCGGCGAACCGGGCCTTCGAGGCGGCCATCGTGCCGAAGATCGACGCGACGACCGGCGAATTGAGCTTTCCGACGAACGGCCGGCTGACCTTCCATCCGCACTGGACGCCGCTCAGCGCCACGAACAGCATGGCGAGCATGATGTTCCGGCGCAGCTTCGTGGACCTCGTCCTCGTCGTTCCCGACAACGACCTCAGGCTCTATCTCGACTACTATCTCTCGACCTTCGCGGGCCTGCTGACAGGGTCCGTCGCCATTCACGACGCGCTCTATGGCTACCGCATGCACGGCGCCAACAAGCATTCGAACGCCGCGGTCATGGGCGGCACCTACAATTCCTCGACCAAGGACTGGGGCGCGATCAGCAGTCACATCCTGCAGCTGGTCCAACGCATCCTCGACGAGGAAGCGGCCTCCATCCGGGCCGCGTTCGGCGATTGGCGGCATGCGAATTCGAAGGCTTTGGTGACGCGCGCGCTCGATGCGCGTGCGAACAACAGCAAGGGCGCATGGATCCGGTTCACCGACGCGCTGTCGACGCGGACACGGGCGCTGATCGGCAGCGGCCGTTCGGCTCTGGCGAAACGACAATGAAGCCAGAGCGCTGAAAACGGCGTGACCTCATCGGTCCATAGCAGCGCCGTCTTCGTCGGCACGGCCCGCGACTGCGCCTCCTGGCTGCCGGCGGTGCTGGAAAATCTTCAGCGCCTTGCGAGCCTCTACGACCGGACGGCCTTCGTCTTCGCCGTCAGCGATTCAACCGACTCCACGGCTGCGCTGTTACGCAACTGGATGGACCAGGATCGGGCAGGACAGGTCATCGAGCTCGGCGATCTCGCGGGGCGGCTGACAGTGCGGACCGAGCGGATCGCCCACGCGCGCAATGCCTGCCTCGAAAGAATTCGCGGCTCGGCCTGGGCGGAATACCGTCATCTGATCGTCGCAGATCTCGACGATGTTCTCGCCGTGCCCCTCGACGTGGACGCTTTTTCGCGGGCAGCCCGCTGGCTTGACACTGCAGCAGACCGTGCCGCCGTATTCGCGAGTTCCCGGCCGCGTTACTACGACATCTGGGCATTGCGGCACCCGACCTGGTGCCCGCACGATTGCTGGCATCGCATATGGGAGCGTCCCGCCTCGCAGTCGTTCGAGGCGGCCAAGTTCCGCGAGGTCTTTGCCCGCCAGGTCGCGCTGCCGCGACAGATGCCACCGATCGAAGTCCGCTCGGCCTTCGGCGGCCTCGGCCTCTACCGCATGTCCGACGCGCTCGGCGCGGCCTATGTCGGTCTCGACGCGGAGGGCCGTGAGGTCTCCGAGCATGTCGCGTTCAACGAGGCGATCGGACGCGACGGTGGTCGCCTGCATGTCTTTCCCGACCTGCAGGTGCAGGCCCCGCAGCAGCATCTCTACAATTCCGCAGAATTCAATTTCCGGTGGCGAATGACGATGCGGATGCGCGAGACTGTCGAACGTTACAGTCCAGCCTGGCGCACACTGCTCACCCAAAGATGAAGACGCTCATCGTCGACCCGGCGATACATTCACGCGGCGGCCATCACTATGCCGCGATCGACCGGCTCCAATCCGAATTCTCACGGCTGGGCATCGAAGCAGCCTGCCTCGGGTCGGCAGCGGCGACGCCCGACATCGCGTGCGACCTTGCCTGTTCACCGACCTTCGCCAGCCCGGTCTATGGCCGGGACTACTCCGGCCCGAAGGAATTCGACCTCCGCGTCGCCCGCACGAGCCGCGAGCTGTCGCGGGCGCTGCAGCGCATGGGGACATGGCCCGACATCCTGGTCCTCCCCTGCTGCGACCAGGTGCTGGCCGCCGCGGTGGCGCGCGTGCTGCGGCGTCATCCGCTGAAACCGCCGCCGCAGGTGCTGGCCTGGCTGCTCTATGGGCCCCATCACCAGCTTGCGCCGGACAATCCCGCCGCCATCCCCTTCCATGGCGAAGCCCGTCGCGCATTCACCGCCCTTCTCAAGGCCGTCGGCGGCCGGCAGAAGCTCACGGCCTACTGCGAGACCGAAGCGATGGCCGCATTCTATCGCAAGCTCCTGCCCTTCGACGTGGAGGTCGCTCCGGGTGCCGGCATTGCGCTGCGCGACGCTTCCGGCGCCTCGCCCCCGGACGCGGCCGAACGCCCCCGGCTGACGGTCGCCGGCTTCGCCAACCGATCGAAGGGCTATCGCCTCCTGCCCGACGCGATCCCGCAACTGCTGCAGCGGCACGCCACGTCGCGCTTCACCGTTCACGGCATCGTCGCCGGATCGGATGCGGAGGACGATGCCTGGATCTTCGACAGTCTCGAGAGACTGGGGCCGCGGGTCGACATACGCCGCGACGTGCTGTCCGACGAAGACTATCTCGACCTGCTGGCGCGCACCGACCTGCTGCTGCTTCCCTACGATCCCGAAGCCTATCGCGTGCGCGGCTCGGCGATCTCCAACCAGGCGCGGCGGCTCGGCATCCCCATCGTGGCGCCCGCCGACTGCGCCTTCGCCTGGCCGGCCTTCGACGACGGCTATGGCGTCGCAATGTCGAGCTACAGCCCCGATGGCCTCGCCGAGGCGACGGTCGAGGCGCTGGGCCGGCTGGATGCCCTGAAAGCACAGGCTTCGGCGATCTCCGCCACGACGAAGGACAGGCTGGGCGGCATTCTGGAGGCCACCATGGAGGCCGCCAGCACGCGGCCCCGCCAGGCCACCGCCGATGCCTTGCAGCGCCTGCTAGGGCTCGCGCTTTAGGCCGAGCGAGGCCAGGTAGCTCCAGCGCACCGTGCCGTTCCTGAACCGGATGCCTTCGAGATATTGCGCGACGGCGCGGTCGATCAGCTCCGGCGAGGGCTTCTCCTTCGTGGCACCGTCGGCATAGGCCACGATCTCCTTCCAGCCCTCGGGGCGCGGGATCGACACGATGGTCGATGGCGTGTCGAGGTTCTTGTAGGTCCAGAACGACCAGCCGATGCCGTGCGTCTCGTGCAAGCGGCGGAACTCCTCGTTCCATGCATCGGTGAGCTCGCCGGTCTCGCCGAGGAACAGCGGCACGTCGTACAGGTTGGCGAAGTTCAGGTGACGCTGGATCGAATCGCGTTTCGTCGACGCCCAGAACGAATGATAGGTGTAGGCGAGGTTCTTCGCGAAGGGCGGGCCGAACATGGCGAAGCTCGAGCTCCACTGGCCGCCCGCGAGGATCACGATGCGCTCGGGATCGACATCGCGGATCGCCGCGGTCGCGCGCTTGTAGAAGGGTTCCAGCCGCGCGTTCAGCGTCGCCACGTCGTGATAGGGCGCGATCGGCTCGTTCAGGATGTCATAGCCCAGGATCGCGGGATTGCCGCGATAGCGCTGCGCCACGGCCCGCCACAGCCTCACGGTGAGGTCGCGGTCGCGCCGCACGTAGAACATCAGCGGATAACCCGGCCCGTCATCGTGGTTGATGCCGGTCTGGCCGCCAGGTGCTGCGTGCAGGTCGGGGATCACGTAGAGGCCGGCGGCGGCGGCCCAGCCCACGACGCGGTCGAGCAGCGACCAGCCCTCGCCGCCGATCTCGCCGTCGGCATCCATGAACAGCCGCCAGTGCAGCGGCACGCGCACCATGTTGAAGCCGACCGACTTGATGAAGCGGATGTCGTCCTCGGTGATGTAGCTGTCGCGATACTGCCGCCAGAACTGCGCGGCGCGCTCCGGCCCCAGCAGCCGGTCGAAGGCGCCGTAGATCTGGCGCGGCGACTTCGCGACCTCGAACTTGAACATGTAGCCTTCGGGCATCAGCCAGTTGCCGAGGCTGATCCCCTTGAGGCGCAGGATGCGGCCGTCGGGCTCGACGAAGTTCTTGCCCTCGATGCGCACCAGCGCGTCGGCGTGAACGGGGACGGCAAAACCAATCAACATCAGGAGAGCGACGAGGAGGCGCATGACGGGACTGTAGCAGGCCACTAAGGTTCGTCCCGTCATGTTTCTTGCCTCGCTCCTGCTGCCGCTCGCCGTCGCCGCCATCGTCTTCCTGGTCCAGCGCGTCCGCCTGCCCGCCTTTCTCGCGATCATGGCGACGGTCGTCGTCTACGGCATCGCCGCCGACATGACCTTCCAGTCGGTCGGCAAGGCCTTCGGGCTGGGCTTCATGACGGCGCTGGAGCAGACCGGCCTGCTGGTCATCGCCGGCGCGCTGGTCTCCGGCCTGGTGCTGCGCACGCCTCTGGGCACCGGCACATCGGCGGCCGCCGGCCTGGTGGCGGGACTGGGCGCCTCGGCCTCGGGCGGGCTGGCGCTGCTGCAGCCGGCCGGACAGGACGCGCCGCGGCGCGCGCTGGGCCTCGCCCTCACCCTGCTCGCGGTCGCTGCCCTCGTGGCGCCCTCGCCGCTTGCCGTCGCGGCCGCCTCGGTCATGAAGGCCAAAATCAGCACCGCGTTCATGATCGCCGTCCCGGTCGCCGCGGTCGCCGTGGCTCTGGGCTGGTTGCACGTGGCGCGGCAGGTCCCGTCGCAGACGACGGAAGGCCGGCTCTCCTGGGCGTGGCTCTGCGTCGGCATTCCCCTCGTCCTTCTGGTCCTGCAGGCGGTGGCGCAGATGCCGAGCGAACCGCTGGGCAAGGGCGGCTCGCGCGAGTTCTACATCGGCATCTCCAAGCCGCTGATGCTGACCGCCATCGCCGTCACCCTGGCGGTCGTGTTCGCCCGCCGCTGGGAGCCCTCGGTTCTCGCCGGCCGCTCCTGGGCGCCGCTGCTGCTGGCGGTCGGCGCCTCGGGTGGCCTCGCCCGCGTCTTCGACGAGACCGGCATGTCCGAGCTGCTGGCCGAGTACGCGCTGCACCCGCGCTACGGCGTGCTGACGCCGTTCCTGGCGGCGGCCATCGTGAAGACGATGCAGGGCAACTCGCTCACCGCCGTGCTCACGGCCTCGGGCATGGTCGAGCCGATGCTGCCGGCCCTCGGCCTCGACAGCGCCTCGGGCCGCGCCATCGCCGCCGCCGCCGTCGGCGCCGGCTCGATGGCGATCTGCCACGTCAACGACCCGTTCTTCTGGATCGCGGCCCACATGGGCCGCCTGTCGCCCGGCCGCGCGCTCTACGTGATCTCGCTCGGCAGCGCCGTCATGGCGATCGGCGCATTGGTGGTCATCGCGACGATCCGCCAGTTCATCTAGGCTCATTGGAGCGCGCAACTCCAGTTGCGCTCATGTCTTGTACGACCGCAAAGCAAGAGCGCCACTGGAGTGGCGCGCTCCTATGAAGAGATCAGCCCCTCCTCGCGCGCCTTGATCTGCAGGCCGAGGTAGCGCGAGTAGATGCGGCACTGGGCCAGGCTGCCGGCGATGAACCACAGGCCGGGCTGCGGCGTCGGCTTGAACATGTTGGCGAGTTCGCCGCCGGCATCGAAGCCCCAGACCTTGCCGATCCGGTCGGCCACCGCATCGCCCAGGAAGGCGCGCGCCGTTTCCTGCTGGTTCTTGTAGCCGGTGGCAACCACCACCAGCTCGGCCTCGCGCAGGGTGCCGTCCTTCAACCGCACGCCGTTCGCCTCGAACTTATCGATGTCGCCGAACTGCAGCAGCTTGATGCGTCCATCGACGATCATGTCGGAGCAGCCGACGTTGAAGTAGTAACCGCCGCCGCGGCGCAGATACATCATCTGGAAGCCCGTATCGTCCTCGCCGAAGGTGAGGCGGAAGCCGCGCGTCTCCAGTCCCGACAGGAGGTCACGATCGACCCGGCGCATCTCCGCGGTCGAGAGCTGGTAGGCCTGTCGCATCACCGCGTAGGGCGAGGCGGCGGCCAGCAGGTCGCAGTCCTCGAACGGCAGGCCCTCGGTGTAGATCGCATAGACCTTCTGCGCCTCGCGGATCGACACGACGTAGGTCGGGCTGCGCTGCACCAGCGTCACCTCGGCGCCGCTGGCACAGAGATCCTGCGCCACGTCGTGGCCGCTGTTGCCGGTGCCCACGACGATCGCCTTGCGTCCCTTCCATTCGGCGCCGTTGGTGTAGGCGCCGGAATGCATGACCGTGCCGGCAAAGGAGTCGAGGCCGGGCAGCGACGGCTTGATCGGAATGGCGCTGACGCCCGTGGCGAAGACGATGTGGCGCGGATGCAGCTCGCGCTCCGTGCCGTCGTCGCGCTTCAGCGTCACCGTCCAACGCTGCTTCGCGTCGTCATAGCTGCCGGCGGTGAGCTGCGTGCCGGTCCAGTAGTTGAGGTCGAGATTCTCGACATAGGCCTCGAACCAGTTCGCCAGCTTGTCCTTGGGAATGAACACCGGAAAGGTCGGCGGGAACGGCATCAGCGGCAGGTGATTGACGTGCACCTCGTTGTGCAGGGTGAGCGAGTGATAGCGCCGCCGCCAGTTGTCGCCGATGCGCTGGTGCCGATCGACGATCAGCGTGTCGACACCCAGCGCCCGCAGGCGTGCCGCGGTGGCAAGGCCCGCCTGGCCGCCGCCGACCACGAGCACGGCCGGATCGCGATCCTCGTAGGCCTGCGCCTTCACCCGCTGGTCGAGCCAGTTGTCGCCGCCGAAGTCGCGGCTGTAGCGCTCGGCATCGCTCAGCTCGCGTGGCCGCCCGTCGGGCCAGCCATGCAGCTCCTCGAGCGTGGTGAGCAGCGACCAGGCCCGCCACGTGCCGCCATCGTCGACGAGGCGCGCGACGGCATTGGCATGGCCGAACGCCGTCTCGAACTCGAAGATGGTCTCGATGCACTCGATGCCGGCCCGCTTCACGCGACGCGGCGGCGTGCGCGTGTCGGGGATCTCCACGTCCTTCGCCGCGGTGCGCGCCAGAACCGGTGCCAGCGCCGACGTGATCGCCGCTCGCCCGGAATGGGTGACGACGTCCCAGGTGAAGGCCAGCACGTCGCGCCAATGCCCGTCGGGCATGAAGGTCGCGGCGATGGCAGCCGCGTCCTGTGCCTGAAGCGCGGCCCCGAACGAATCGAGCCAGCGCACTGCGATCTCGCCCGCTTCATCCGGGGCGTCGGCAAACTGTACGGACATCTACGCTACTCCGGATGAGGGTCAGTCGAGCTTCACGCCCGAGGCCTTGACCGCGGGCTCCCAGAGCTTGCGGTCCTCGGCCAGGAACTGGTCGAAGCCGGCGCGGCCGGGCGGCGGCATGTCGAGGCCGAGGTCGTCGCTCCAGCGCTTCTGGATGTCGGCCGTCTTCAGAGCCTCGGCGATGGCGGTCTCGATCCGAGCGAGGATCGGCTCCGGCGTGCCGGCCGGCGCGCCGATGCCGTACCACGAGGTGGCGACATAGCCCGGCACGGTCTCGGCGATGGCCGGGATATCGGGCGCCGCCTTGGAGCGCTGCGCCGAGGTCACGCCCAGCCCCTTCAGCTTGCCCGAGCGGACCTGCGGCAGCATCGAGGGCATGTTGGCGAACATCATGTTCACCACGCCCGCCATCAGGTCGGAATAGACCGGGCCGGCGCCCTTGTAGGGGACATGGATGATGTCGACGCCGGCCAGCTTCTTGAACAGCTCGCCGCTCAGGTGCAGCGACGTGCCGGGGCCCGACGAGGCGAAGGAATACTTGCCCGGATCCTTCTTGCAGAGCGCGATCAGCTCCGCGACGTTGTTGGCCGGCAGCGACGGCGTCACGCCCAGCAGGTTGGCGAGGATCGCCACCCTCGAGATCGCCACGATGTCCTTGTCGGGATTGTAGGGAAGCCTGCTGTAGAGCATCGGGTTCAGCGTGTGGCTGGCCACCGAGATGAGGCCGAGCGTGTAGCCGTCGGGCGCCGCGCGGGCGAGTTCGACCGTGCCGATATTGCCGCCCGCACCGCCCTTGTTGTCGACCACGAAAGTCTGGCCGAACGTCTTGGACAGCGCATCGCACATCAGCCGGCTCACCGTGTCGGTGCCGCCACCGGGCGCGAAGGGACAGATGAATTTCACCGTCTTGTTCGGCCAGGCCGCCTGGCCCAGGGCGACGGCGGGAACGATCGACGGCGCGGCAAGAGCCGCGACGAGCAGGCTACGTCTCTTCATGGCGTTTCCTCGATTTGTATTTTTTGCTTTTCAGACACTGCAGCGTAACGTCGCCGGGTAATCTGTCCAGATGGCTGATCCTCAGAGCGTCCAGGGCTACATCGACCAGACCCCGTCATGGCCCGACGGGACTCCCACCCCCAGCGTACCGATGACCCCGATGCAATGGCGCATCTGGGTACTCGCCACCGCGGGCAAGTTCTTCGAGGGCAAGGTCGTGTTCATGACCGGCGTTGCCCTGCCGCTGATCGTCGATGAGTTCGGCCTCTCGGCCGCCGGCAAGGGCATGGTGAGCGCCGCCACTTTGGCGGGCATCATGATCGGCGCCATCGCGCTGGGCGGACTGGCCGATACCTACGGCCGCCGCCGCATGTTCGTGATCGAGATGCTGGTCTTCGTCGTCTTCCTGGCCGGCCTGACCATGGCGCCGACCTTCGGCTGGCTGGTCTTCTTCCTGTTCGGTGTCGGCGTGGCGCTGGGCTGCGACTATCCCACCGCGCATCTCGTGATCTCCGAGAGCATTCCCAGCCGCGACCGCGGCAAGCTGGTGCTGGCGGCCTTCGCCTTCCAGGCGATCGGCGCGCTGGTCGGCACGGCGCTGGGCTATGTGATCCTGACCCTGGATCCCTCGCTGGATGCCTGGCGCTGGATGTACGGCATCGTGATCGTGCCGGCCGCCTTCGTCGTGTTCGCCCGCCTGTTCGTGAGCGACAGCGGCCAGTGGCTGATGAGCCGCGGCCGGCGCGCCGATGCCGAGCGCGAGCTGCGGCGCCTGCTGAAACGCAAGCCGCAATATCCCAAGCAGGTGCACCTGGCCGAGCTCGCGGCCCATCGCAGCCATCACCGGCACGGAAGATGGATCGACCTCTTCGACCGGAAGAACCGCCGCGCGACGATCCTCGCCTCGGTGCCCTGGTTCCTGCAGGACCTCGGGACCTACGGTATCGGCATCTTCACGCCGACGATCTTATCGCACACGATCGGCCACGAGATCAGCAACGCCCACAACGTGACGGCGGTCATTGCCCGCGACCTCGAGGGCGCGAAGGGTGCGGCGCTGGTCGATACGCTGCTGATCGTGGGCATCCTCGCGGCCGTACTGATGGCCGACAAGGTCGGCCGCATCCGGCTGCAGGTGCTGGGTTTCATCGGCTGCGCCGTGGGCCTCGCGATGGCGGCGCTGCAATCGCATGTCGACGAGCCGTTTCGCACGGTGCTGCTGTTCGGCGGCTTCATGCTCTTCAACTTCATGACCAATCTCGGGCCCAACGCGCAGACCTACCTGCTGGCCGGCGAGGTCTTCCCGACCCACATCCGTGGCAAGGGGGCGGGCTTCGCCGCCGCCTTCGCCAAGATCGGCGCCGTGCTGACGGCCTTCACCTTCCCCGTGGTGCTGGCCGAGACCGGCACCGATTTCCTGCTGACCGCCCTCGTCTTCACCTCGCTCCTCGGCGCGCTGATCACCTGGTGGTTCCGCATCGAGACGGCAGGCGTCAATCTGGAGGATATCGGGAAGTAAAAACCCCACGCCGCGCTTCGCTTGGCGCGACACGGCGAGTACCCTGTGCGCAATGGAATCGCCGATCCGGGAGCTGTTGCGCTCGCCTGACTTCCTCAGGTTGTGGCTGGTGGGTGCCTTCGCCAACGCGATGCGCTGGCTGGAGCTGCTGGCCTCGGGCCTGTTCGCGTGGGAGGTCACCCACTCCGCCTTCGCCGTCACGGTCGTCGTAGCGCTGCGGCAGATCCCCCAGCTCCTGTTCGGCGCGTTAGCGGGCGCCATCTCCGAGGCGGTGAACCGCAAGCTGATCTTCATGCTGGCGCTGGTCATCCCCGCGCTGATCTCGACCCTGCTCGCCACACTCGCCGTCACCGGCCATCTCGAAGTCTGGCACGTCGCGCTGGGCAACCTCGTCTCGGGCATCATGTGGTCGACCGAGATGTCGACGCGGCGGCGCATGGTCGGCGAGGTCGCGGGCCCGCACCGCATCGTGAACGCCATCGCCCTCGACAGCGTCACCTCGGCCGCGACGCGCGCGGTGGGCCCGCTGCTGGGCGGCATGGCCTTCGAATGGCTCGGCATGAAGGGCGCCTACACGCTCACCGCCCTCGTCCAGTTCTTCGGCGCCTTCGCCATCGCGGGCCTCGCGCACGTACAGTTGACGCGACGGCTCGACCTCGCGCGCATCCCGCACGATATCGCCGACGGGCTCCGCTTCGCCTGGACGCGCCCCGTTATCCTGCTGGTGTTCGGCATCACCATCGTCACCAATGCCTTCGCCTTTGCCTATTCGGGTCTCGTCGCGCCGCTCGGGCAGGGCGAATTCCATGTCTCGCCGGCGCTGGTCGGGTTGCTGGCGGCCGGCGAGCCGCTGGGTGCCCTGTTGGGGGGCGCGCTGATCGCGGCCGGCGTCGTGCGCATGGACCGCCGCCTCGCCTTCGCCGGCGGCGCCTCGCTGTTCATGGTCGCGCTCATCCTGATGGCGCTGTCGCCGTCCTACTGGCTGGCCTTCACGCTGCTCGTGCTGGGCGGCTTCGGCACGGCCGGCTTCGGCAACATGCAGTCGACCCTGATGCTGACCGAGGCGCCGCCCGAGATGCGCTCCCGCCTGATGGGCGTCGTCACCGTCTGCATCGGCACCGGCCCGCTCGGCCAGCTCGCCGCCGGCGCCCTGTCCGGTCCCCTCGGTCCGCGTGGCGCTGTGATCGCGATGGCGGCGGTGGGGCTGGTGCTGACGGCGGCGATGGTGATGGCTTTGCAGAAGAAGCCACCGGCCGCTTGAGACCGGGCGCCGGCTAACCCTTCTGGCCGTGGCCGGTCGGGCGCTTGTCCTTCTTCACCGACTTCGGGCCACCGCGGACGGCGTCCTTGGCGATCTGCTTGGTGGAGATGTTGGACTTCTGCGTGGGAGAGGTGGGGGATTTGGTCATGCCTGCTCAACGCCGCCCGGGGCCGGCCCGTTGCAAGCTCCTGCACGAAGCGTGCTGGCCCCGGACCGGGAAACGCGGCAATGTACCCGGCCGACGGCAGAACGACGGGACAACGGGAAAATTGGAAGAAAGTCAGGAGACGGCGCCTCCCGCCATCGGGACAGCGCCCAAGGACAGCCGCATGGACGGCAGGCGGCTGCGCAGCGAACGCACCAAGCAGTTGATCGTCGAAGCCTATCTCGCGCTGTTGCGGGAGAGCCCGGAAGTGCCCACGGCCATCGAGATCGCCAAACGGGCCGGCTATTCGGTGCGGTCGATCTTCGAGCGTTTCAACGATCTGCTGGAGCTCAGCCTCGTCGCCGCGGACTATGCCTTCTCGGTCGGGCTGGCGCAGGCGGCGGTCCGGGACGTCGACGGCGACCGCGCGGCGCGCATCCGGTCCCAGGTCGAGACGCGGGCCGGCATCTGCGAGCAGTGGCTGCCGCTGTGGCGGGCGCTGCTGCACAACAAGCACGAATCGCAACTGCTGACGGTGCGGATCGATCGCATGCGCGACGCGGTCTGGGCGCGGCTGTTTCTGATGTACCGGCCCGAGCTTTCGGCCTTGGCGGAAGCCGAGCGTACCTCCCTGTTGATCACGCTCGAGGCGCTGACCGATTTCGAGAGCTGGGGCCGGATGCGCGAGCGCCATGGGCTCAGCGTCGAGGCGGCGCGCAACGTGTGGATTTGTGCCATCGACCGGCTGCTGCCGCCGACGCCCTGACAGCACGGGCGCCCGCGACAAGTTGGTGAGAATGTACCGCTCATCCACACGGCGGGCTTGGCGTACCGAATGTTCGGCTAAGAACATTGACGGCCATCAGGGCCGGTTATCGTCAGCGGGGGATCAGCGAATGCTTACACTCTATCACGGCTGGAAATCATCGGCGTCGAGACGGGTGCGGTTGTGCCTGGCCGAGAAGAGGCTCACCTTCGAAAGCAAGGTGATCGACCTCACGAAGATGGAGCATCACGCGCCTGCCTTCCTGAAGCTCAACCCCAACGGCGTCATCCCGCTGCTGATCCTCGAGGACGGACGTTCGCTCTACGAGAGCGGCACGATCTGCGAGTATATCGACGAGACCTGGCCCGAGCCGCCGCTGCGGCCGGCCGATGCCTACGGCCGCGCCGTGATGCGCAACTGGATCCGCCATGTCGACGGGCTGATCGGCAACCTGATCATCTTCAACTGGGCGCACTCGATGGCCAAGGTCGCCACGCAATGGTCGGATGCGGAGCTGGCCGAGAAACTCGCCAACGTGCCCAGCAAGGAACGGCGCGAGGCGTGGCTGCGCACCGCGCGCAAGCCCTACACCGAGGAGGAGCGCCAGGAGGCGCGCACCAAGCTGAAGGTCGGGCTGGTCGACCGCATGGAAGAGACGCTGCGCCAGAGCCGGTGGCTGGCCGGCGACAGCTATTCGCTGGCCGACATCGGTGCGGTGCCCTTCATCAAGCGGATCGACGAGGAGATCGCGCCGGAGGAGATCACGCCGGCGAAGCATCCCAGGGTCGCGGCATGGTGGACGGCGATCCAGTCGCGGCCGGCATTCGCCATCGCGAAGATCGGGCCGTTTACGGGATGAGCGGCACGCGCACGATCACCTTCGATTTCTACGGCACGCTGGTGCAGTGGCACGAGGGTGTCGAAGCGGCCTTCCGTGCCATCGTCACGCGCCACGGCCAGCCGGCGATGGATCCCGCACCGCTGATCCACGCCTTCCATACCGAGGGACGCAGGCTGCGCGACACGCCGCCGTGGCGGCCCTATCGCGACGTGCTGCGCGACAGCCTGCGCTTCGCGCTGGACGGCGGTGGACTGGCGATGACGCAGGCCGATGTCGACGGGTTGATCGCAGGATTGTCACAGCTGCCGGCGCATGCCGACGTGCCGGCGGCGCTCGCTTCCCTGCGCGCGGGCGGCTGGCGCCTCGCGGCGATCTCCAACACCGACGACGACCTGATCGCCGGCAGCCTGCCGAGCCTGGGACTGGCGCTTGATGCCGTCATCACGGCGCAGCAGGCCCGCGCCTACAAGCCGGACCTGCGGCTGTTCCACCATGCCCACAAGGTATTGGACGTGACGCCGCAGCAGACCGTGCATGTCGCGGCGAGCCAGCCGCTCGACATGGCGGTGTGCAAGGCGCTCGGCATCCGCGCCTACTGGGTGAACCGGCGGGCCGAGACGGCGGACCCGCAATGGCTGCCCTTCACCGAGGTGAAGGATGTCGCCGAGGCGGCCACATCCATTCTCGGCTGAGGGCGATCCTGGGCCGACGGGTCAGGCGCGCACGAGCGTCTTGATGGCGAGCGCCGGCTTGCCCGATTTCTCGGCGACCTCGCGATCCTGCTCCTCGATAATTGCCCGGGCGGGCAGGTCCTTTTCGAGCCCCTCGAGGGCATCGAAGGGCACGCGTCGGTTGGAGCGCTGGCTGCCGTCTTCGTAGGTGACGTTGAACAGCACGTATTCGGTGCGTTTGCTGGATTTCTTGCCCATCGGGGGCCTCCATATCGGTTCGGGTCCGTCGACCACGAGGCGTTCGCACCGCCTTCCCCGTCGGGAACGCGTGCAGGGAGCGTGCGTTGGTCAGCGAACCCACACGCCAGGGAGGCAATGCCATGTCAGACTATGATGACCGCCGACCGACCAACGTGAACGTCACCCCCGTCGTGCCGCCCGCCACCGCCGGCGGCAATGGCGGCCTGTCCTTCATGGTCGGAGCGCTGCTGGTGGCCGTCCTGGCCGTCGGCTATTTCGCAATGGGCATGCCCGGCCTGAAGTCGCCGAACGAGGCCCGCGCGCCCGACCGCAAGATCGATGTGACAATCCAGCAGCCGGCGCCCGCCGCTCCGGCCACGCCTGCGGCTCCGGCCGCGCCTGCTCAGCCGCGGCAGTAAGCCTTAGCCAACGAAAAACCCCGCACCCAGAGGGTGCGGGGTCTATTCCGTGTCGCTGTCACCGGCCACCCCTCAGGGCAGCCGCGCGAATCAGCCGACCGTCTTCAGGTTGTCGGCAGCCATCTTGCCGCTGCGACGGTCAGCGACGAGTTCGAACTCGACCTTCTGACCTTCGTTGAGCGTGCCCAGGCCGGCGCGCTCGACGGCGCTGATGTGCACGAAGGCATCGGCGCCGCCGTTGTCCGGCTGGATGAAGCCGAAGCCCTTCTGAATGTTGAACCACTTCACGGTTCCCGTCGCCATGGGTAACCCTTTCACTACTTTAGATATGCTGACCCGCGCGGCGTCCCACTCTTAAAACGGAACGCGCAGCCGGCCGTCGAATTCGCACTGGTTTTCGGGATCAAAGTTCGGGAGCGGCTGCCGGCAAGGCCGGAATCGCGGGACCAAATCGTCTGTCCGTCTATCGACCGGCTGCATATGGCCTTTTGCCGGGGCTTTTGCAAGGACCGATTGGCCGCATATCCGGCGACGGCTAAGCTCCTCCGCGGCAGGCAGGGGGAGAGGTCATATGGCCAACAAGCCGAAAGTGCTCATCTCTGGCGCGGGCCCGGTGGGCCTCACGCTCGCCAACGAGCTGGTGCGGCACGGCATTTCCGTCCGCATCGTCGACAAGTCGGCTGCCCGTACGGACAAATCCAAGGCGCTCGTCCTGTGGAGCCGCACGCTCGAACTGCTGGACGATGCCGGCTATGCCGAGGACTTCATGTCATCCGGCATGCTGGCGCATGGCGCGCAAATCTCGACCGGCAAGCAGGTCGTGGCCAGGGTTTCCTTCGACGTGATCGACAGCCGCTTCGCCTATGCGCTGATGATCGCGCAAAGCGAGACCGAGCGCGTGCTCGAGGAAAGGCTGGCGGCGGCCGGCGTGGCGGTCGAGCGCAGCGTCGAGCTGGCGAGCTTCACCGACAAGGGGGCCTCGGTCGAGGCGGTGCTTGCGAAGGCCAACGGCGAACGCGAAACGCTCGAGGCCGATTGGCTGGTCGGGTGCGACGGCGCCCATTCGACGGTGCGGCACGGGCTGGGCTTCGCATTCGAGGGCTCGACGCTCCAGTCGCATTGGGCGCTGGCCGACGGTCACATCGCCGGCCTCGATCCCACCGATCACCTGCACATCTTCTGGCACCGCGACGGCATCCTGGCCTTCTTCCCGATCGCCGGCGACCGCTGGCGGGTGATCGCCAATCTCGGTCCGGCAAAGGACGGCGAAACCCATCCCGATCCGACCCTCGAGGAGATCAATGCCCTGATGGCGCGCAGAGGCTCGCCCGGCATCGTGATGTCGAATCCGGTCTGGCTCGCCGCCTTCCGCATCAACGAGCGCAAGGTCAGGGACTATTCCAAGGGCCGGGTGTTCCTGGCCGGCGACGCGGCGCACATCCACAGTCCCGCCGGCGGCCAGGGCATGAACACCGGCATGCAGGACGCCTTCAATCTCGCCTGGAAGCTCGCGCTCGTCATCGAGGGCGCCGCGAAGCCCGCGCTGCTCGACAGCTATTCGCCGGAACGCACGGCGGTCGGCGATCGCGTGCTTCGGAACGCAGGCCGGCTGACCGAGGCGGCGACGCTCAGCAATCCGCTGCTGCAGGACGTGCGCAATACGGTCGTGCGCTTCGCGGCGAGCTTCCCGCTGTTCCAGCACAAGATGGCCGACCAGCTTGCCGAAATGGATATCGGCTATCCCGATAGTCCTCTCACCGCGAAGAACGGCCACATCGCCAACGGACCCAGGTCGGGTGAGCGCTGGCCGCACCGGTTACCGGACGGCGCAGGCGGCAGAAAGTTCACGGCACTCGGGCCGGCGGCTGTCGTGGCCGATCTCGCTGCGAAGTTTCCGAAGCTGGTGGTCGCGGCGCCGGCAGGGGAGGCCGTGCATGCGACGGCACTGCGCCTGATCCGCCCCGACGGATATGTCGGCTTCGCCGGCGCGCGGGACGATGCCGCGCGAGCCGAAACCTATTTGGCGGCCCTGGCCGGCTGAGCCATCGGCGTCACGGAGGCGGGCCTTGCGGCTCCGGGCCGGAACGTCATGAGCCAGCCGCGGGCTTCGAGCGGATTCGTGAAGATGCGGAACGGCCTCTGCCCGACCCGCTGCTTCAGCAGCACCGCCATGTCGATGTTGAGGGCGCCGTGCACGACCATTGCCACGGGACCGGCGGTGCCGTGGCTTCCGTATTGCAGCAGCAGCCGGGCCACGGCCTCGAGGTCGTCGCGATCCAGGGTGAGAGTGCCGGCAGTGATATCGACCAGCTTTGCGTTGGATTTGGTGCCTTCCCTCACGGTGGCACTCAGATAGTCCTCGATATCCCGGCGACTGATATCGCCTTGTCCCGTGACAGTCAGGATCCCGAAATCGTCAGCGCGCGTCCAACCAAGCGGCATGCATATCCCTCACGCTCAAGCGAACACATCCGTAAGGGGTAATGTTCGGGGGAGAAAAAAGTTGCATAGCAAGATCAGAAATTTTTCGGGAGCATCCGGTCGATCGCCGAAGCCCACACATCGAGGGCAGCGTCCCAGCCCAGGCCGAAATCGTCGCGCAATGCCTCCCAGCTTTCGAAGCTGGTGAGTGTGGCCACCGCCATGACCAGCGCCTCGCGGGCCGGCGGGTCGATGGCGCCAAGTTCCGGCCGGTACATCAGTTCCACGCGCTCGACGTTGGCGCGACGGACGGCCAGCACGCGCGCACGCAGATCCGCGACCTGCTCCTGGACCGGCTTGGCCGTCAGGATCCGCCATAGCGGCAGCCATTTCTCGCAGGCCTGCGCGCGGGTCCTGACGTGCGAACGGATGCGGGTGGCGCGATCGCCCTCCGTATCGCGTGCCCCGGCCTCGGCCTGGGCCAGCGCGATCGCGTAGTCGGCGGTGGCGAGGCTCAGCGCATCGAGATCGGAGAAACGCTCGAAGATCGACCGCACCGAATAGCCGGCCCTGGCAGCAATCTCGGCCGAGGTCGGCATCCGACGATGCTCCCGCAACAATGCGAGATAGGCCTCGATGATGAGGATGCGCGTCCGCTCGCTGCGCAGACGGCGCCCGTCCAGGCGTACAGTCGGGGCCGAGGCGAAGTCGGGTTCCTGCGAGGACACGGTCCGGGCTCCATCGAGAGGAGCCTACAGCACTAATCCCGCCCCGCCGTGGCGTCACCCCCTCCTTTCGCAGGTCTGGCGCTCCCTTTGGCGGGCCTGCAGACTCCGGTGGCGATGCCATTGCACTGGACCATCGATTCCAAGGCGCACCTCTTCACCATCGTGGCGGAGGGCGACATCACGCGGGCCGAATTCGAGGCCTGCCTCGATGTGATCAACCAGGCCGGCCTCCATCCCTATCGCAAACTGTTCGACGGCATCCATGCCGACACCCGCATGGGGCCGGAGGACATCCTGGCGATGGGCGTGCGCATGCGCGCGACCCACAAGACCCAGTCGGTCGGCCCGCTGGCCATCGCCATCGCCGAAGACAAGGTCGCCATGCTCTCGCGCGTGCTCGGCATGCTGGCCGCGGCGAACCGCCCGATGCGCATCTTCCACCAGGTCGGACCGGCACGCGACTGGATCCTGAAGCAGCCGCTCTAGGAACGAGCGGAGCAACGAAACGGGGGCCTGCGCCGTTGGACGGCCTGAACCGTTCCTGTGGAGCCAGCGATGTCCGACATCACGACCGATCCACCCGCGCTTGCGATCGCCACCGACATGGTCTGCCACATCATCGTGAAAGCCCGTGAATTCGACGTGCAGGACGTCGAGACCGATCCCGATTCGGGCTCGAATGCGACCGATGACGGCGCCGCCTCGGTCCTGGAAGCTCATGACGACGATCCGACCCAGGCCGAACTCACGGCCTTCATCGAAGCCCTCGACGAAGACGAGCAGGTCGACCTCGTGGCACTTCTGTGGCTGGGTCGCGGCGACGGCGATATCGAGGACTGGGAAGATCTCCGCAGCCAGGCACGGGATGCCCGCAACGAGCGCACCTCGGCCTATCTGCTGGGCCAGCCCCTGCTCGCGGATCATCTCGCCGACGGTCTTTCGGCCTTCGGCCTGTCCTGCGAGGACTTCGAGAAGGATCACCTCTAGGCTGAGCGAAAGCTCAGCCTGTTAAGCGACAGGCTGCGGCCTGGTTACAAGCCGCTAAGCGTGCAATGTCCGAGAGCGCCGAAGGACGAACGAACGGGGTTAGCCCTCAAGGCATCGTGCCGTGCGGCCGCTTCTCGCCCGGCCGCACACGACGGTCCTCGTCTTCAGGCTCGACGGTGCGGGCGGTGTCGCCGTCCCGCCGGGGCGCGCGCTCATCCATGGTCGAGTCACGCTCGATATCGACGTTCCGACGGTCGCGGGGCTTGGGATCGGGATCGTGGGGCATCGCGCGCTCCTCGTTTTCTGACTGAGAAGCGAACGGCAGGAGATGCGCCGGGTTGCTTGCGCCGGGTTGCTCAGGGGCGGCGGCGCGACTTCTTTCGCGACATTGCCGGGACCTCCTCGTCGCGGCTCAGATTGTCGTGCTGCTCGTCCATGAGACGATAGTCCATGACGAGCTCCTCGCCGGCCTTGATGTCGCGCAACGCATAGTAGGTCACGTCGCCGTCGTCGGAACCGATGTTGGGATCGGCATCGTGGTTCATGTACCAGCCGGTCGAAATCCGCAGGAAGTCGAGCGGCGCCCAGTAGCCGCCGCCGCTGCGGATGCCGAAACGCTTGATGAGCTGGACCTGCGGCGAGGCATGCGCTCGGGCAAGCGGGATAAAGCGGCTGTCCTTGCCGTCCCACACCCGAACGGACTCGCCCTTCCTGATGTCGATGTCGGCAAAGCAGCCGAGGCCATGGATGGAGGAGGCGCCGAGATGGACGAACGCCTTGCTGGCTTTGCGCTTCATGAATTCACCACTCTCGAGAACCCGGACCGGCTCGCGTGAATACTCCGTGTCGGCGCGGCAGTGCAACGTAGCCGAAGCAACGCGCGCGACCGTTGTAGACGAAGCAACAAACCTGCAGATAGGGTGTCGACATTGATCGCCACAGAATGCGACAGAACAGGGCATTGGCTTGGAGACCTCGATGAAGCGACGGCAGGTTGTCGTGATGGGCGTGGCAATCGCCACGACGAGCATGTCGGCGGGAACGCCGGCAAAAGTCTTTGCCCAGAATCCGAATTCCGGAACGGGGCCTTCCCCCACGACGGTGCAGGCGGCATCGACAGGCGCCTCGACGACCTCCAGACAATTCACGGCGGCGCAGCTCGATCAGATGCTGGCGCCGATCGCGCTCTACCCCGACGCCCTGATGGCACAGGTCCTGATGGCGGCAACCTATCCGCTCGAGGTGGTCGAAGCAGCGCGTTGGTCGAGGGAAAATCCGGCCCTCAAGGGCGACGCCGCCCTCTCGGCGGTCAAGGACAAGGGCTGGGACACCAGCGTCACCTCGCTGGTCGCCTTCCCGCAGGTTCTGCAGATGATGGCCGGCAGGCTCGACTGGGTTCAGAATATCGGCGACGCGATGCTGTCACAGCAATCCGACGTGGCCGCGTCGGTCCAGCGCCTGCGCGCCCAGGCCAAGACGGCAGGCACGCTCAAGTCCACGCCGCAGCAGACGGTCGTGGAGCAGCCGCCGAGCGCCGGCGCACCGCCCGATACGCCGCCGGCCATCGTCATCCAGCCGACCAATCCCGAGATGGTCTATGTGCCGAGCTACGATCCTTCGACGGTTTACGGACCCTGGCCCTATCCCGAGTATCCGCCGACCTACTTTCCGCCCGCGCCGGGCTGGGGTTACGGCCCGGCCGTGATTGGCGGACTGGCGTTCGGTGTGGGGATGGCCGTCGGCGGCGCCTTCTTCGGCGGCTGGGGCTGGGGCGGCGGTTGGGGTGGCGGCTGGGGTTGGCGCGGCTGGGACGCCTGGGGTGGCGGCCATAGCTGGGCGACCAATCGCGGCGGCCGCTGGGACCACGATCCGGGGCATCGCCATGGCGTGCCCTATCGCCATGCCGGGGACCGCGACAGATATGGCCAGCACCACCCGGGTGCCGCCGGGCGTGACGGATACCGCGGCCGGCACGATGGTGAAAGGCATGGTGGTGAAGGGCGCGGTGGCCAAGGACACGGCGACCACGGGCACGGCGGGCACGCGGGCGTGGGGCACCACAACGCCCTGCATGGTGCGAACCATGGCAGTCACGGCAGGAGAGCATCGGCGCGCGGTCGCGCCTCCGCACATCACGCGGCCTCGCATCACGGTGGAGCACATCACGGTGGTGGACATCGCAGTGGAGGACATCATGGTGGTGGACATCACGGCGGCGGCGGACATCATGGAGGCAGGCGATGAGCGACCCGATTCAGCGGCGCAACCTCCTGGCGCCCACCTTGCTGGCCCTGACGACGGTCGTCGCAAGCCGGCAGCAGGCCGCGGCCCAGCAGGCGAGCAAGCGGCAAGCCTTTCCGACGCCCGAGGCGGCGGCCACCGCTCTTACCGAAGCCGTCCGCTCTTCGGACGACAAGGCCCTGGCTGCGATGCTGGGCGAGGACTGGAGCGACTTCGCGCCCACGCGCGACCAGGATTTCGGCATGGATCGCGAGGCCTATCTCGCCGCCTGGCAGGCCGGCAACAAGGCAATCGTCGATGGGACGAAGGCGACCATCGAGGTCGGCACGGATGGCTGGACGCTGCCTATCCCCCTCGTGAAGGACGGGGCGGAATGGCGCTTCGACATCGCGGCAGGCCATGAAGAAATGACGGCGCGCTACATCGGCAGCAACGAGCTGGGCGCCATCCAGACCCTGCTGGCGATCGGCGACGCCGAACGCGACTACATCGATCTCGATCCCATGAAGGACAAGGCGCCGACCTATGCGCGCCGGCTGATGAGTTCGACTGGTCGCAAGGACGGGCTCTATTGGCCGACCAAGCCCGGTGAGCCGCCGAGCCCGCTCGGCCGGCAGGTCGCGGTGTCCCAGCCCGACGGCGCCTCGCCCGGACTCCACTTCGGGTACAACTATCGCCTGCTCTATGCGCAGGGGCCGGCGGCTCCCGGCGGCGCCCGCGACTATATCATGCAGGGCCGCATGATGGGCGGCTTCGCGGCCATCGCCTGGCCTGCGCGCTGGGACGTGACCGGTGTCATGACCTTCATCATGGGCCACGACAACATCGTCTGGCAGCAGGACCTCGGCCCCGGCACGGCAACGCGCGCCGGGCTGATGACCGTCTTCAATCCCGACAAGGGGTGGGAGAAAGTCGACTCCACCCCGACGTGATCTTCTGCGTCGTGACCGCCGGTCAGGCCTTCACGATGAACGGCTTGGCCGTGGTGTCGTAGTCGGCATAGCCCAGGGTCGCGCGCAGATCGGCGGGCGACAGGGCGCTCTTGCTCTCCGCTTCGCCGGCCTTGAGCGCGGCGAGGCCCGCCTTCATGCCGGCGGCGGCCGGCGACAGCATGCCCGTCGGATAGGTGCCGATCTTGAAGCCGAGCTTGAGGGCTTCGGTCTGCGACGGGGTCGCGCGCGGCGCGCCCGGCGAGAGCACGGCGAAGGACGGACGGCCCTTGGCGGCGGCGACGCCGCGCTTGATCTCCTCGTCGTCGGCCGGCGAGTCGAGGAACAGGATGTCGGCGCCTTCCTCGACATACATCTCGATGCGCGCGACGGCCTCGTCGATGCCCTGCGTCGGACGGCAATCGGTGCGCGCCAGCACGAGGATGCCGGATTCCTTCGCAGCCTGGACGGCGGCGCGGATCTTCATGCGCGCTTCCTCGCGCGGCAGGCAGGGCTTGCCGGCGGCGGTGAGCGCGCGCGGCGTGATCTTGTCCTCGATGAGGACCGCGGCGGCGCCGGCGCGGCCGTAGGCGCGCACGGTGCGCTGCACGTTCATCGCATTGCCGTAGCCGTGATCGCCGTCCGCCAGGACGAGGAGGTCGGGCGCTGCGCTGTGCACCATGTTGAACGAGTCGAACATTTCGCCGAACGACACCAGGTCGAGGTCGGGACCGCCCAACCGGCTCGCCGCAACGCACGACCCCGAGAGGAAGGCCGTCTTGAAGCCCTCGCCGTAGGTGAGCTTCGCGGTGAGTCCGTCCCACACCGCCGGCATTACGATGAGGCCGGGTTCGGCCAGCAGGGCGCGCAGACGTTGGGGGGCAGTGGTCACTTGAATCTCCTCGAGTTTCTCAGAACGAGCCGCGGACGATAGCAGACCGTGCACTCAGGTCGACATGTCGACGGCGCACAGTTTAGGCTTTCATCCGCACTGCAATCCCAAGGAGACCTTCGAGCATCAACAGCAAGCGACAAAAAATTGTCGGGAGGAAACAAGAATGAAATTCGACAAGACGCGTTTTGCTTCGATTTGTATCGCGGCAGGACTCATCGGGTGGGCTGGCACCGGATGGGCACAGAAGAGCGGCGGCACGCTGCGCATACAGCACATGGACACGCCGCCCAGCGCTTCCATCCATGAGGAGTCGACCGTCTCGGTCGCCGTCCCCTTCATGGCGATCTACAACAACCTCGTCGTCTTCGACCAGAACGCCCCGAAGAACAGCCTCGACACCATCGTGCCCGACCTCGCGACGAGTTGGGAAACCAAGGACGATGGCCGCAAGCTGGTCTTCAAGACGCGCGACGGCGTGAAATGGCACGACGGCAAGCCGTTCTCGGCGGCCGACGTCGCCTGCACCTTCGATCTCATCCTCACGCCGGACAAACTGCGCCGCAATCCGCGCAGCGCCTGGTACACCAATGTCGAGAAAGTGACCGCCGACGGCCCGTCGGAAGTGACCTTCCACCTGAAGCAGCCGCAGCCTTCGCTGCTGGCGCTGCTCGCCTCCGGCTACACGCCGATCTATCCCTGCCACGTGCCGGCGGCCGACATGCGGCGCAAGCCGGTCGGCACCGGCCCGTTCAAGCTGGCCGAGTTCAAGATGAACGAGGGCATCAAGCTGGTGAAGAACCAGGACTACTGGAAGCCCGGGCGGCCCTATCTCGACGCCGTCGAGTTCTCGATCATCGCCGATCGCTCGACGCGCATGCTGTCGTTCATCGCCGGCAAGTTCGACATGACCTTCCCGGCCGATGTCACCGTGCCGCTCCTGAAGAACATCAAGCGCGACGCACCCCAGGCGCAGTGCACGATGCGCGAGAGCGGCGTCAGCACCAACCTGATCATCAACCGCGAGGTCGCACCGTTCGACGATGCGAAGATCCGACGGGCCATGGCGCTGACCCTGGACCGCGAATCGTTCATCAAGATCCTGAGCGAGGGCGAAGGCCAGATGGGCGGCGCCCTGCTGCCGCCGCCCGACGGCGTCTGGGGCCTGCCGCCCGAGAAGCTGAAGGGCCTGATCGGCTACGGCGACATCGAGAAGGCCCGCGAGGAAGCCCGCGCCCTGATGAAGGAAGCGGGCTACGGACCCGACAAGCGACTGAAGATCAAGGTCAGCACGCGCAACATCGCCACCTTCAAGGACCCGGCGGTGATCCTCATCGACCAGCTGAAGCAGATCTGGATCGACGGCGAACTCGAGATCATCGACACCAGCGTCTACTACAACAGGGTCTTCAAGAAGGATTACGTCGTCGCGCTCAACCTGACCGGCAGCGCGGTCGACGATCCGGACGTGACCCTGTTCGAGGGCTATGCCTGCGGCTCTCTGCGCAACTACAACAACTACTGCAATCCGGAGATGACCAAGCTCTTCGAGGAGCAGTCGCGCGAAACCGACCGCAAGAAGCGGCAGGAACTGGTCTGGGAGATCGACCGCAAGCTGCAGGAGGACGTGGCGCGACCGATCATCTCGCACGGCCGCATCGCCGGCTGCTGGCAGCCGCAGGTCAAGAACGTGACCCTGCACATCAACAGCATCTACAACAACTGGCGCTTTGAGGACGTCTGGATCGACCGCTAGGTCCTGTCCGGGAAAACCAGGGAAGCCGATGCAGTCGACACGTCGACTGCATCGGGTCTAGGCTTCGCACGCACTGCAATCGAACTGGAGAGACCAAGAACGAACAAACGACGTCACTGGGAGGACAACATGAAGATCCCGAATGGGTGTTTCGCGTTGCTTTGCGTAGTGGCTGGAGTGATTGCATCGACCGGCGCCGGATGGGCGCAAAAACCGGGCGGCGTGCTGAAGATCCAGCACATGGATACGCCGCCCAGTGCCTCGATCCACGAGGAAGCGACCGTCTCGGTCGCCGTGCCTTTCATGGCGCTCTACAACAACCTGGTGATCTTCGACCAGCACGTGGCGAAGAACAGCCTCGACTCCGTCGTGCCGGACCTCGCGACCGGCTGGACGCTGAAGGCCGACGGCCGCGCGCTCACCTTCAAGCTGCGCGACGGCGTGAAATGGCACGACGGCAAGCCGTTCACCGCCGAGGACGTGAGCTGCACCTTCGACCTGCTGCTCAGTCCCGACAAGCTCCGGCGCAATCCGCGCAGTGCCTGGTACAGCAACGTCGATAAGGTGACCGTCGACGGACCGCTCGAGGTCACGCTCCACCTGAAGCAGCCGCAGCCGTCGCTGCTGGCCCTGCTCGCCTCGGGCTACTCGCCGATCTATCCCTGTCACGTGCCCGCCGCCGACATGCGGCGCAAGCCCGTGGGAACCGGTCCGTTCAAGCTGGCCGAGTTCAAGATGAACGAGGGCATCAAGCTGGTGAAGAACCAGGATTACTGGAAACCAGGGCGGCCCTATCTCGACGGCATCGAGTACACGATCATCGCCGATCGCTCGACCCGCATGCTGTCCTTCGTCGCCGGCAAGTTCGACATGACCTTCCCCAGCGACGTGTCGGTGCCCCTGCTCAAGAACATCAAGCGCGATGCGCCCCAGGCGCAGTGCACCATGCGCGAGACCGGCGTCAGCACCAACCTGATCGTGAATCGCGAGGTCCAGCCCTTCGACGATGCACGGATCCGCCGCGCCATGGCACTGACCCTCGATCGCAAATCTTTCATCACGATCCTGAGCGAGGGTGAGGGCCGGATGGGCGGCGCGATGCTGCCGCCACCCGACGGGGTCTGGGGACTTCCCGACGACAAGCTCGAAGGGATCATCGGCTACGGCGACGTCGAGAAGGCCCGCGCCGAGGGCCGCGAGCTGATGAAGCAGGCGGGCTATGGGCCTGACAAGCGGCTGAAGCTCAAGGTGAGCACGCGCAACATCGCGACCTTCAAGGATCCGGCGGTGATCCTGATCGACCAGCTCAAGCACATCTGGATCGACGGTGAGCTCGAGATCATCGACACGACGATCTACTACAACAGGGTCTTCAAGAAGGACTACGTGGTGGCGCTGAACCTGAGCGGCAGCGCCGTCGACGATCCCGACGTCACCTTCTTCGAGGGCTATGCCTGCGGCAGTCTCCGGAACTACAACAACTACTGCAATCCGGAGATGACCAAACTGTTCGAGGAACAGTCGCGCGAGCCCGACCGCAGGAAGCGGCAGGAACTCGTGTGGGAGATCGACCGCAAGCTCCAGGAGGACATCGCCCGACCGATCATCAGCCACGGCCGCGCCGCCGGCTGCTGGCAGCCGCACGTGAAGAACGTCGTTATCCAGACCAACAGCATCTACAACGGCTGGCGTTTCGAGGACGTCTGGATCGATCGGTGAACCAAATGCCTCTCCCGTCTTAAAAGGGAGGTGCAGTTTGCGTTTTGAAACGAAGCGAAGGATCCCTCACTTCGTTCGGGATGACACCATTCTTGGGGTTTGCGCAGTGCGCCAATCCAAGAAACAGGTGTCATCCCGAGCGCCGCGAGGGATCCTTGTCTCTGATGCAAGAGCCTAGCGTGGCCGCGAAGGAGAGGCGTTCAGTCATTCGCCTTCAGCAACAGCTTGCCGGCGACACCACGGCCTTCGAGGCGGCGGTGCATCTCCGCCGCCTGGCTGAGCGGAAACACGCCCTCGATGGGCACCTTGAGCCAGCCCTCGGCGAGGGCCGTCATCACCTTGTCCACGCCTTCGTGCCATTCGGCCGACGTCTGGTCGATATGGCCGAGATGCAGGCGCGTGAAGGTCTGCGAGCGCGGCAGGATGCGCTCGCGGATGTTCTTGAAGGGCTGCCCCTCGGCCTCGCCAATGCTGATGACATGGCCCAGCATCTTCACGACGCCGAAAGTGCGGTCGAGCATCGTGGCGCCGTAGGAATCGATGGCGAGGTCGACGCCCTTTCCGTCGGTGAAGTCGAGCACCGCACGCTCGAAATCCTCCTGCGAGGTCACCACGACCCGCGAGGCGCCGAAGGCCAGCGCTTTCGCCTCCTTGCCCGGCGTGCCGGTCGTGCCGATGACCCTCGCGCCGGCATGGACGGCGAGCTGGGTGCACATGAGGCCGACGCCGCCGCCGATCGCGTTCACGAGAACGGTGTCGCCCGGCCCGATGCCGCCATAGATCGTCCACATCATGTGCCAGGCGGTCAGTGCCTGGATGGGAAAGGCCGCGCCGACGTCGAGCCCGACCGCATCGGGCAGCTTGATGAGCCCCTTGGCCGAGGCGACGCATTTCTCGGCGTAGGCGCCGCCCTTCTCCGGAAAGGTCGCGACACGATCGCCGACCTTGACGCCGGTCACGCCCTCTCCCAGCGCAGCCACCGTGCCGGAGACCTCGAAGCCCAGCACCATCGGATAGCTCATGGGATGCGGATAGATGCCCATGCGGACCTGCGTGTCGGCCCAGTTGCAGCCGGCATAGGCCACATCGATCAGCACCTCACCCGCGCCAGGCACGGGATCGGGCAGATCGGCCAGGACGAGCTGCTCGGGCCCACCGGTGGCATGGATGACGACGGCCTTCATGGAGTCCTCCCGCGATGTTTGCGGCGGGAGCCTTGCAGCTTCGGTGCCAGACGGAACCTCGCGATCAATCCCTGTCCGCGAGCAGTTCGCGCAGACGCGCCATCGCGGCGCGGCCGATGGCCAGCGGATGCTCCATGCCGTCGAGCAGGAGACGGCCGTTCGACCGCGTCGGCGCTTCGAGGCCGCGCAGCCGGTCGCGATTGATCATCACCGACCGGCCCAGGCGAACGAAGGGCGGCGCCGGCAGCACGCCTTCGAAATGGGCAAGGGTCCGCAGGATCATGACGGCCGCCTGCCCCACCACGAAGACGCGCGTGAAATCGCCTTCGGCGGAGATCGCCACGATCTCCGCCGGCGTGACGAACAAGGTCCGCCGCGGGGTCTTGAGCTCGATCACGCCGGGTCCCGGTGGCAGCGCGGAGAGCGCCCGCTGTCGGACCGCCCGCTTCAGCGCCGCGTCGAGGCGTGCCGGCTCGACCGGCTTCAGGAGATAGTCGACCGCATTCACGGCGAAGGCCTCGACCGCGTGCGCGGCGAAGGCCGTGACGAAGATCACGATGGGCGGCCGTTCGAGCGAATCGAGCAGGTCGAACCCGTCGCTGCCGCCGCCCAGCTCGATGTCGAGGAGGATAAGATCGGGCTTCAGGCGCGCCACCTCGGCGCGGGCGGTCTCGGTGCTGTCGGCCTCGCCGACGATCTCGACATCATGCACGACAAGCAGCCGGCGCAGGGCGCTGCGGGCCAGCGGCTCGTCGTCGACGATCAGGACCCGCACGGCTCGCCCCGCAGTTCGAGGGTCGCGATCACCCTTCTGTCCTCCGCCCCCTCGCCGACCTCGCGCAAGGCGAAGACATGGCGCTCGGGATAATGCAAAGCGAGGCGCCGGCGCACATTCTCGAGACCGATGCCGGCACGCGAGCGGCGCGCGCTCGCGCCCGCCACTTCCAGCGTGCCGGTATTCTCGACCTCTGCGTAAAGCGTCTCCCCGTCGGCACGGAGATCGACGCGCAGGTCCAGCCCATGGTCGCGCCGCCCATGCTTCACGGCATTCTCGACCAGCGGCTGCAGCAGGAAGCTCGCGATGCGGTGGCGCCCGACATCGGCTGCGACATCGAGCCGGGTCCGCAAGCGATCGCCGAATCGCGCTTTCTGGACTGCGAGATAGGCCCCGAGGCCCGCGACCTCACCCTCGACCGTAACCACGGTGTGATTGATGCCGTCGAGCGAATGCCGCAGATAGGCGGTGAGATTGCGCAGCATATCCAGCGCCGCCGCCGGATGTTCGGGGATTTCCTCGGCGACGCCGTTCAGCGCGTTGAACAGGAAATGCGGATCGAGCTGCAGGCGCAGCTGCTCGAGTTCGGCCCGCAATGCATCGGCCTGGGCGCGCATGGTCCGGCGCTGCTGCGCCTGCCTCGACATCTCCGCGCGCAGCCAGAAGTAGGCCAGGCTCCACCCCACAAGGGCAAAGAAGTAATGCACGAATGGGACGAAAAACTCTTCGACGCCGCGGCGCCCGGCCGGCACGATCCAGGGCAGAGCCTCATGAACAAGGACGATCGTGCTTGCGATGATCAAGGCGCCCAGCAGCGAGAGCAGGCCGATCAGCACCACGCCGCCGACCGATACCCGGTTGGCGAAGGGCCGCGAGAGATAGATGCCGCGCATGGCCGTCGAGATCGCCACCAGGCAGACCACGAAGAGCCCCGTGCGCGCAAAGGCTACGGTAAAGCTGTGAAACGCGATGCGCTGGGCCACCACGTCGGCGATCGCGAAGAGCCCCCAACCCGCGATCTGAATTCGCCAGAACAGGGACAGACCGTTCCACCGGGCAAGCAGGAATGCGGACACGTCGGGAGGCTCCGGTCGGAACGGCTGAATTCCCGCGGAAGATTGGGCATTCGGCGGGAAGCACGCAAGCGCCGCCTGCCCGCCCCCGCAAGGCCGGCCCCCGCAAGACCGGTTCGTCGAGTTTCCTGCCCCATTCGTCGAATGGCGCCGGGGCTGCCGATGTAACGCCCCAATGTCGATGGCATCTGTCTCGCACGCGATACGCGGGCAACCGAGCGGAGGGAAGTGATGGCGACGGTCAAGTACACGGTCAAGGACAACTGGGGTTCGGGCTTCATCGGCAACATGACCGTCGAAGGCGGCACGTCCGGCGTACATGGATGGACGGTCGAGTTCGACGCCGGCTACGCCATCACCAACATCTGGGGCGCCGAGATCGTCAGCCATGTCGGCACCCACTATGTCCTCCGCAACGCCTCCTACAACGGCGATGTCCCGTCAGGCGGGAGCGTCACCTTCGGCTTCCAGGCGACTCCGGGCGCCACCGGCGGCACGACCACGACGGGCCTGGCGCTGAACGGCGCCGGCGAGGAACCGCCGCCGGTCCTGCCGACGATCTCGGTCGGCGACGCCTCGGTCGTCGAGGGCAACAGCGGCACCAAGCAGATGGTCTTCACGGTCAGCCTCTCCCAGGCGGCCACCGGGCCGGTGACGGTCAACTACGCGACCGCCAACGGCACGGCGACGGCCGGCGAGGACTATGTCGCCAAGTCCGGCACGATCACTTTCGCGGCCGGCGAGACCCAGAAGACGATCAGCGTCACGATCAACGGCGACAAGGTCGCCGAACTCGACGAAACGCTGGCCCTCAACCTCTCGTCGCCGAGCGGCGCGACGATCGCCGACGGCGCCGCGGTCGGCACGATCCTCACGGACGAGGCCATCGCACCGAAGATCACCATCGCGGACGCCACCGTGAAGGAAGGCGACAGCGGGACGCGCGATCTCACCTTCACCGTCACGCTGTCACAGGCCACGACCAACACGGTCACGGTGGCCTACGGCACGGCGGACGGCACCGCCAAAGCGGGCCAGGACTACATCGCGCAGGCCGGCACGCTGACCTTCGCGCCCGGCGAGACCACCAAGACGATCACCGTCAAGGTGACGGGCGACACGGCGATCGAAGGCAACGAGACGCTCAAGATCAACCTGTCGGCGGCGACCGGCGCCACCATCGCCGACCGCGTCGCGACCGGCACGATCGTGAACGACGATGCGCAGATCACCGTCGCCGACAGCTCCGTGACCGAAGGCAACAGCGGCTTCAGCACCCTCGCCTTCACCGTCACGCTGTCCGCGGCGGCGTCCGGGCCGGTCACTGTCGCCTACGCCACCAGCAACGGCTCGGCCAAGGCCGGTCAGGACTATGTCGCCCAGTCCGGCACCCTGACCTTCGCCGCCGGCGAGACGTCGAAGGTCGTCAATGTCCAGGTGATGGGCGACACGGTGATCGAAGGCAATGAAACGGTGAGGCTGAACCTGTCGTCACCGACCGGCGCCACGATCAAGGACAACCTTGCCGTCGGCACCATCATTAGCGACGACAGCGCTCCACTGCCCTCGCTGTCGGTCAACGACGCGTCGTCGGCCGAAGGCAGTGCGGCGGCGCCTGGGCATACGACGTTCACCGTGAGCCTGTCGGCGGCCGCCACCGGTCCGGTGACGGTCCAGTTCGCGACGACCGACGGCACGGCGGTGGCGGGCAGCGATTACGTCGCCCAGTCCGGCACGCTCACCTTCGCCGCCGGCGAGACGACGAAGACGATCACCGTCGCCACGATCGGCGACGCGGTCGCCGAGGCCAACGAGAGCTTCAGCCTCGTGCTCTCGGGCGCAAGCGGCGCCACCATCGCCGACGCGACCGGCATCGGCACGATCATCAACGACGACGGCGCGCCGGCCCTGCCGTCACTCGCCATCTCCGACGCCTCGGTGGTCGAGGGCAATCCCGGCGGCGGCGCGGCGCCGGGCTGGCTCAGCACCTCGGGCAACCAGATCGTCGACTCGGCCGGCCACTCGGTGCAGATCGCCGGCGTCAACTGGTTCGGCTTCGAGAACAACGACCTGGCGCCGCACGGCCTGTGGACGCGCAACTACAAGGAGATGATGGACCAGATGGCGGATCTGGGCTTCAACACGATCCGCCTGCCCTTCTCCAACGACACGCTCCACAGCACCGGCACGCCCAACATCAACTATTCGGCGAACCCCGACCTGCGCGGCCTCTCGGCGATGCAGGTCATGGACAAGATCGTGGCCTATGCCGAGGAGATCGGGCTGAAGATCATCCTCGACCACCATCGCAACAACTCGGGCGCCGGCGCGTCGGAGAATGGTCTCTGGTACGACAGCCAGCACAGCGAGGCTGACTGGATCAACGACTGGAAGATGCTGGCGGAGCGCTACGCCGACAATCCCGCGGTGATCGGCGCGGACCTGCACAACGAACCCCACGCCGGCACCTGGGGCGGTGGCGGACCGAACGACTGGGCGGCGGCGGCCGAGCGTGCGGGCAACGCCATCGGCGAGGTCAATCCCAACATGCTGATCTTCGTCGAGGGCGTCGCCAACTACCAGGGCCAGAGCTACTGGTGGGGCGGCAACCTGATGGGCGTGCGCGACCGGCCGATCGAGCTCGATATCGACAACAAGCTCGTCTACTCGGCGCACGACTATCCCAACTCGGTCTATGCGCAGCCATGGTTCCAGGGCGCGAACTTCGCGCAGAACCTGCCGGCGAAGTTCGACCAGATGTGGGGCTACATCTTCAAGGAAGGCATCGCGCCGGTTTACATCGGCGAGTTCGGCACGAAGCTCCAGGATCCCAAGGACGCGCCGTGGCTGGAGGCGATCACCTCCTATCTGTCGGGCGACCTCGACAATAACGGCACGCACGACCTGCCGGCCGGGCAGCAGGGCGTGAGCTGGACCTTCTGGTCGTGGAACCCCAACTCCAGCGATACCGGCGGCATCCTCGGCAACGACTGGCGGACGGTGAACCAGGACAAGATGGGCTACCTGACGCCCATCCAGTACGAGTTCCACGAGGACGCGCCGGGCGACGGCGGCACGCCGAGCGGCCCGACGGCGAGCTTCGTGCTCACCCTCTCGGAAGCCGCGACGCACGAGGTGACGGTCGACTACCAGACTGTCTATGGAACGGCCGGCGCATCGGATTTCGTCGCCAGCAACGGCAAGGTCACCTTCGCGGCCGGCGAGCAGAGCAAGACGATCACGGTCGAAATCTCGCCGGACAAGCTCGTCGAGGGCAACGAGCATTTCGGCGTCGTGCTCAGCAACGCGGTGGGCGCCACGATCTCGCGGGCCACCGGCACCGGCACGATCGTCGACGACGATACGGCGCCGACGACGCCCACGCCTCCCACCAATCCGAACCCGCCGCCGGGATCAGGGTCTGACTCGGGTGACCTGGAAGCCATGTTCGCGATCGTCAATTCCTGGTCGGGCGGCTTCAACGGCAGCGTGACCCTCGAGAATGACGGGGCGAGCGCGGTCAACGGCTGGCAGGTCAGGATCGAGACGACCAACCAGATCACCGACATCTGGAACGCCGTCATCGTGTCGCACGATGCGAGCGGCTACGTCATCGGCAACACCTCGTACAACGGAACGATCGCCCATGACGGCGAAACCAGCTTCGGTTTCGTGGCCTCGGGCGCCCAGAATCCGTCCACCGTGCACATCGACCTGCTGAACGTCTGAGGGCGCGTCTCGCCCTGCAATCCACGACGCGCGCAGGGCGCTTCCGGTCATCCCTCCCAGTGCCTAAAATCGGCACTGGGAGGATTCGTTTATGAAGTTCAGCTTCTCCAGCGAGCAGGAAGAGTTCCGGACCAGCCTGCGCCGCTTCCTGGCCGAGCGCTCGCCCACCAAGGAGGTGCGGCGCCTGATGGAGACCGACGCCGGCTTCGAGCCCGACGCGTGGCGCAAGCTCAACGCCGAGCTCGGCCTGACCGCGGTGCGCATCCCGGAGGCCTATGGCGGCCAGGGCTTCGGCTTCGGCGAACTGGGTATCGTGCTGGAGGAGATGGGCCGGTCGCTGCTCTGCGCGCCCTTCTTCTCGACCGCCGTTCTCGCCACCGGCGCCATCCTGAATGCCGGCACCGAGGCCGAGAAGCAGGCGCTGCTGCCGGGCATCGCCGCGGGCGACACGATCGCCACCCTGGCCTGGGTCGAGGACCCCGCCCATTGGGACGCGGCGGCAACGAAGATGACGGCGACGCAATCGGGCGGCAGCTGGAAGCTCGACGGACACAAGAGCTTTGTCATCGACGGCCACACTGCCGATCTCATCGTCGTGCTGGCGCGCGCACCGGGAAGCACCGGCGACACCGGCCTCTCGCTGTTCACCGTCAAGGGTGACGCCAAGGGGCTGAAGCGGCGGAACCTCAAGGTGATGGACCCGACGCGCAAGCTGGCGCGGCTGGATTTCAAGGATGTCGAGGCGACCCTTCTCGGCACGGCGGGCGCCGCGGCCGCGCCCTTCGCGCGCACCATGGTCGAGGCGGCGGTGTGCCTGGCCAACGAGATGGCGGGAGTGTCCGAGCGGCTGCGCGAGGATGCGCTGGCCTATGCGCAGATGCGCATGCAGTTCGGCCGGCCGATCGCCTCCTTCCAGTCGATGAAGCACAAGCACGCCGACATGCTGGTCGATGTCGAACTGGCGAAGTCGGCGGCCTACTATGCCGCCGCGGCCCTGGACGAGGGCGACGACGACATCGTCTCTGTCGCGTCGCTCGCCAAGGCCGCCGCCAGCGAAGCCGCCCTGCAGACCGGCATCCATGCCATCCAGATCCATGGCGGCATCGGATTCACCTGGGACAACGACACCCATCTCTGGTTCAAGCGCGCCAAGAGCTCGGAGGTGCTGCTGGGCGATGCCCATCACCACCGCGAGAAGATGATGCAGCACTGGGCCGCCTGAGGAGCAGGAAGATGAGCGAACTCACCGAAGACTCCGTCCGCGCCGAAGTCCGCGACTGGCTCAAGGCCAACTGGAACCCCGAGCTGGGCCTCGTCGAATGGCGCAACAAGCTGGCCGATTCCGGCTGGGGCGTGCCCACCTGGCCCAAGCAATGGTACGGCCGCGACCTGCCGCAGGCCTTCCAGCCCGTCGTCGACGAGGAATTCCAGAAGATCGGCGCGATCGGCGTTGCCAAGGCGGGCATCCGCACGCTCGCGGCGGCCACCATCCTCGCCCACGGCACCGATCTCCATAAGGAGAAGTTCCTGCGCCGCATCCTCACCGGCGAGGATACGTGGTGCCAGCTCTTCTCCGAACCGGGCTCCGGCTCCGACGTGGCGGGCGCCGTCACGCGCGCGGAGATGAGCGGCAACAAGTGGATCGTGAACGGCCAGAAGGTCTGGACGACCTCGGCGCATCACGCCCACTGGGGCCTGCTGCTGGCCCGCACCGACTGGGACCTGACCAAGCACAAGGGCCTCTCCTACTTCATCATCGACATGCACCAGCCCGGCGTGAACGTGCAGCCGCTGAAGCAGATGAACGGACACGCCTCGTTCAACCAGGTGTTCATGACCGACGCCGTGGTCGAGCCGGAGTTCCTGGTCGCCAACGTGGGCGACGGCTGGGCCGTGACGACGACCACCCTGATGCACGAGCGTCGCGGCGCCGACGGACTTCGCACCTGGGCGATGGGCTCGGACCGCAAGGGCCGCGCCTACGACGAGGAGCGGGCCGAGATCGCCACGACGATGGAGCCTTATAAGTGGTATCCGCAGCGCGCCGGCCGGGTCGATCTGATCCTGTCGCGCGCCAAGGAAACCGGCCATCTCGACGATCCCGTGGTGCGGCAGGAAATCGGCCGGCTGCTGGTCATGTCCAAGGCCGCCGAATGGACGGCCCGCCGCGCACGGGCGGCCGCCCAGCAGGGCAAGCCGCAGGGCCCCGAGGGGTCGCTGGGCAAGCTGGTGTCGAGCCATGTGGCCCGCGCTGCCGCCCGCATCCACACGCAGCTTTCCGGCGCCGATGCGCTGCTGTCGGGCGCCGACAGCCCGATGAACGGCACGATCGCGGAAATCCTGGTCTCGGTGCCGGCCACGTCGATCGCCGGCGGCACCGACGAGATCCAGCGCAACATCATCTCCGAGCGCGTCCTCAAGATGCCCAAGGAGCCGAGCATCGACACGACCAAGCCCTTCCGCGACGTGCCGCGCAACACGGTGCGATAATCGAAGGGTCACTAGAGTCTCTCCGGGCGCAGTAGAATCTGCTTCCTCCCCATTCAAATGGGGAGGTGGCGGCGTCATCGCCGACGGAGGGGCCAGGGTATGGACCGACGAGCCTGACCCCATCGCCCCGTATAACGGGGCACTTCCCCATCGGAATGGGGAAGAGATTGATTCCGAAGTCCGGCGCTTCAATCGACGGCGGTGTCCCTGACACCGCCGTCTTTCGTTGCGAAGCCGATTGTTTTCATGACCGTGTGGCCGATACTGTCGGGTACATGACATCCAGCCCGATCACGATCTTCCGCGCCCGCCGCATCCTCACCATGAATCCTGCCCGTCCGGAGGCCACGCATGTGGCGGTCCGGGAGGGCCGCATCCTGGGCGCCGGCCCGCTGGAGGAGCTCGCCGGCTGGGGCACCTACACGCTCGACGACAGCTTCGCCGACAAGGTGCTGATGCCCGGCTTCGTCGAGGGCCACAGCCACGCCGCCGAGGGCACATTCTGGCGCTACACCTATCTCGGCCGCTTCGACCGCATGGATCCCGAGGGCAAGGTGTGGCCCGGCGCGAAGTCCATCGAGGATGTCGTGACGCGCCTGCAGGAGGCGGAGCGCAAGCTCGCCTCGCCGACCGAGGCGCTGGCCGGCTGGGGCCTGGATCCCATCTATTACGGCGACCGTCGCGTCTCGCGCGCCGACTTCGATCGCGTCTCGACGACCCGCACGATCGGCGTGATGCATGCCAGCGGCCACATCCTGAACGTGAACACGCGCGCGCTGGAACTGGCGGGCCTGCTGCGGCAGGGCGTCAATCATCCCGGCATTCCGCTCGGAGCCGACGGCCTGCCTACGGGCGAGCTGAAGGGGCCCGAGGCAATGACGATCGTCGGCAACCATGTCGGCTTCGATCGCGAGGCATTGGCCAACGACGAGGACGGCTTGCGCCGCTTCGCGAAGCTCTGCGTGCGCCAGGGCGTCACCACCGCGACTGATCTCGCCAACCTGCTGCCCGACGAGGCCGTTTCGATGATGGCGAGGGTCACCGGCGAGGCCGGATACCCCGTGCGCATCGTCTCGTTCCGCCGCTTCCAGGCGCTGACGCCGGAGCAGGTCGTCGACATCGCCCTGAAGCTCAAGGCCAAGTCGACCGACCGGCTGCGGCTCGGTGCCATCAAGCTCTTCGTCGACGGCTCGATCCAGGGCTTCTCGGCGCGCCTGCGTTTCCCCGGCTACTACAACGGCGCGCCGAACGGCCTGTGGTACACGCCGCCCGAGGCGATCGCCGGCCTCTACAAGCTCGCGCTCCAGAAGGGCGTGCTAGTGCATAGCCACACCAACGGCGACCAGGCGACCGAGATGGCGCTGGATTGCCTGGAAGGCGCGTTGCTCGACCAGCCGGCGCGCGACCATCGGTTCACCTTGCAGCACTGCCAGCTCGCGGATGCCGCGCAGTTCCGGCGCATGGCGCGGCTCGGCATGTGCGCCAACCTGTTCCCCAATCACCATTTCTACTGGGGCGACCAGCATTACGAGACGACGGTCGGACCGGAGCGCGCCATGCGCATGAACGCCTGCGCCACCGCGCTGGCCAGCGGCGTGCCGCTCGCCATCCATTCCGATGCGCCGGTGACGCCGCTCGGCCCGCTCTTCACGGCCTGGGGCGCCGTCAATCGCCGCACCGCCAGCGGCCGGACGCTCGGTACCAGCGAGGCGATTTCGGTGGCTGATGCGCTGCGCACCATCACGCTGGGCGCCGCCTGGACACTGAAGCTCGACGGCGAGGTCGGCTCGATCGAGTGCGGCAAGCGCGCCGACTTCGCGGTGCTGGAGGACGACCCGCTGGAGATCGCACCGGAGAAGCTCAAGGACGTGCGCATCTGGGGCACTGTTCAGGGCGGCCGCCTCTTCCCCGCCAACGGGATGTAAGGGACGCGACGTGAGCGGAACGCGGCTGCCGGTCACGGTGATCGGCGGCTATCTCGGCACCGGCAAGACCACACTGGTCAATCGACTGCTGCGCGCCGCCGACGGCCGGAAGCTCGCCGTGCTGGTCAACGATTTCGGCACGACGCCGATCGACCGCGACCTGATCGTGTCGTCGAACGGCGACACGCTGGAGATTTCCGGCGGCTGCATCTGCTGCAGCTACGGCTCGGACCTTATGGACGTGCTGATGACCCTGCCCGAACGGCAGCCGGACATCGAGCGCGTCGTCATCGAGACCAGTGGCGTCGCCCTGCCCGGCATGGTGGCGAGCGCCGTCGCGCTTTTGCTGCCCTATCGCATCGACGGCATCGTCGTGATGGTCGATGTCGAGACGGTGCGGACGATGGCCGACGACGCCTATCTCGGCGACACGATCACGCGTCAGCTCGCCGCCGCGGACCTCGTCGTCGCCAATCGCTGCGATCTCTTGGATGAGACCTCGCTGCAGGAGACGCTGGCCTGGCTCGCCACGCAAAGTCCCTTGGCGCGAATCCTGCCGGCGACCCGCGCCGAAATTGCGCCCGACCTGCTGCTGGGATTGCGCGACGGCGCCCTGCCGCGCGTGTCGGCGACACTCACCACGCCCGGCGCCCCCGACGCGGCTGCGCTGTACGAGTCGCTCGAGCTGGACGTGCCTGGAGACATCGACGTCAACGAACTCGGCCGGCGTCTCAGCGCACCCGGCACAGGCGTCCTGCGCGCCAAGGGCATCCTGGGCAAGGTCGCGCTGCACGTCGTCGGCCAGCGCTTCGAGATCGATGAAGCCCCTGCCGGCTCGACACAAGGCAAGCTGGTCGTGATCGGCCTGCGGGCGCGGCTCGACCGCCGCGCCGTGGAGCAGGCGCTTCAGCCGAGATTGTCGACGTCGTTGCGCAGCGCCTGACCGGCGCGGAAGCGCGCCAGGTTTTCGAGGAAGATGCCGAAGATCGCCTCGTTCTGTCCCAGCGAATGGCTGGCCGTGTGGGGCGACACCAGCACATTGGGCAGGTCCCAGAGCGGCGACGCCGGATCGAGCGGCTCGCGCTCGAACACGTCGAGATAGGCGCCCGCCAGCCTGCCGCTCTGCAGCGCCGCAATGACATCCTTTTCCACCGCGACTTCGCCGCGCGCGACATTGATGAAGTGCGCGCCCTCGGGCATCGCGGCAAAAGCCGCTGCATTGGCGATGCCGCGCGTCACCGGCGAGGCCGGGCAGCACAGGATCAGCCAGTCGGCCTGCGGCAACACCTCGTGCAACTGCTCGTAGGCGACGACCCTCTCGCACGGCTCCACCGGCTCGGCCGTGCGGCGCACGCCGATCGACCGCATGCCCAGCATCTTGAGCAGCGAGGCGATGTTGCGGCCGATCGGCCCCATGCCCACGATCACCGCGCACTGGCCGGCCAGGTCGCGCGGCGAGCGTTCGGCGAGCCGCGGCTCCCAGGCGTGCCGACGCTGGGCATCGGCCAGCAGCGGGAAGCGCCGGTTGATCGCGATCACGGCGCCCAAGGTGCTGTGCGCCACGGTGATCGCCGTGGCGCCCGACGCCGTCGTCACCTTGACGCCGCGCCCGCGCAGTTCGCGATAGATCGGTCGCTCGGCGCCCGCCGGGTGGATCTGCAGCCATTTGAGGTTCGGCGACTTGCGAACGACGGCATCGAAGCCCTGCAGCTCGGGCGTCGGATTGGCGGGATTGGACTTGCCCGTGACCTCGCGGGTCATGAAGGCGATGTCGGCGGCGCTGGGACCCTCGGCCGCCAGCGCCTCCTCGGCGGTCAGGAAGGACAGCGTGCCCGACGGCACGGCGGCCGCGATGCGCTCGCCCCAGATACGCTGCGCGTGGGACGACAGCAGAAGAGTGATCATGACCGAAGGATAGCGAAGCGCCCGGAAGATCGCGAGATCATTGCTCCGCCTGGATGCGCGTCATCGTGCCCCGCAAATTCGATTCCTCGACCACGGCGGAATAGAGCGGCACCATCGCCTCAATGAAGGATCTCCGGTCGACATTCTCCTCGATCCGGACTCCCGCTGCCTCGGCACGCTTGCGGGCGCCGGACTCGTAGTCGTCGATCAGGCCTCGCATGTAGCCCACCGATTCGCGGGCGGCTTCGCGCAGCAGTTTCTGGTCCGCCGCCGACAACGTCCGCCAGGTGCGTTGCGAGAAGATGAGCACCGAAGGCGGCTGGGAGTGCTCCGTCAGGCTGTAGAACGGCGCGACGCTATGGTGCTCGCCTGCCATGTAGGTCGCCCAATCGCCGTCCGTCGCATCGACCACGCCCGCCTGCAGCGCGGCCCTGACCTGAGTCATCGGGACCGTCACCGGCTCCGCGCCGAGCGCCCGCAGCAGGATGGCCCAGCTGTCGGCCCTCTGGACGCGCACCTTCAAACCCTTGAGGTCGGCGGCGCTGCGGATCGGGCGCGACCGGCTGTAGAACGACCGCGTGCCGCCATCGTAGAAGCAGAGACCGATCAGCCCCTGGCGCTCCAGCGAGGCGAGGATTTCCTCGCCGACCGGTCCGTCGAGCGTGCGACGCATGTGGTCCCGCGACTTGAACACGAACGGCAGGGTCGGCAGTACCGAGCCCGGCACGGACACGTTCAGCGCATTCAGGTTTATCCTCGCCATGTCGAGCGCGCCGTTGCGAACCTGCCCGACGATGAAGCTGTCGGAATCCTGATCGTTCTCGGCCCGCCGCAAGATGACCAGGCGGCCCCGCGTGCGTTCCCGGAGCGCGTCGCCGATGAATTCGACGGCCCTGACGGTGGGATGGTCGATGGGAAAGGTATCCGACACGCGCAGGTCGCGGGCCGAGGCCGAACAGGCGGCGGTCAGAACGAACAGAAGTGCCAGAACGCGAGGCGATGCCATGACGGAGGCCTGCAGTCGAACCTGTATTGGAATGAGTCTTGGTCACATTTCAAACGCAGGCCCGACCAACCAGTTGCATCTACCTTGAGCTATGCAATCGAAGACAAAAAGATGCGGAGATCGCAAATGTGGTAGGTTGCTACCATGTTGACGCTCTATTTCTCGCCCGGCAGCAGTTCCATGGCTGCCCACATCGCCCTCCACGAAGCGGGCGCTACTTTCGACACGCGCGCAGTCTCGGTGCCGCGCAAGGAAACGCGCCTGCCGGAATTCCTCGCCGTCAATCCGGCGGGCAAGGTTCCGGTCCTGATGATCGACGGACGACCGCTCACCGAAGTGGCGGGGATCCTGTTCTACATCGCCCGCACCTATCCTGCGGCGGGACTTCTGCCGGCTGGCGACATCGAAGCCGAGGCGCAGGCCATCTCGTGGATGTCCTACGTGGCTTCGACGATCCATCCGGCGCTCCGGCAGGGCGTCGCGGAGGCGCGCGAGCTCTACGCGGTGGCGGACAAGCGCCTGGGCGACCGCATGTGGATCCTGGGCGATCGCTACTCGATCGCCGACATCCACCTGTTCCGCGTCTACTGGCGCTTCCGCGACCAGCTCGAGCGCAAGCCGGGCGATTTCCCGGCGCTCGAGGCGCATTATTCCCGAATGATGGAACGGCCCGCGGTCAAGAAGACGCTCGAGATCGAGGCGAAGGGTTGAGCATCCTCGCCTAAAAAACACCGTCGTCCTGAGCGAAGCCACCGTAGGGTGGCGCAGTCGAAGGACCTCTTTTCCGGCGCGCAATGCGTTGAGACGAAAAGAGGTCCTTCGACTGCGCGCCTGCGGCGCTCCGCTCAGGACGACGGACTTTTTAACCCGCGTTGATCGCCCGCCAGACCTTCTCCGGCGTGGCCGGCATGTCGATGTGCTTGCCGCCCAGCGCATCGACGATGGCGTTCATGATCGAGGGCAGCGCACCGGCGCAGCCCGCTTCGCCGCAGCCCTTCACGCCGAGCGTGTTGGTCTTGGCCGGCACCGGATGGCTCTGGATCGTGAAGCTCGGCGCATCCTGCGCGCGCGGCATGGCGTAGTCGGTGAAGGTGCCCGTCAGCAGCTGGCCCTGCTCATCATAGACGGTGCGCTCCATGATCGCCTGGCCGAGCCCCTGCACGACGCCGCCATGCGCCTGGCCCTCGACCAGCATCGGATTGATGAGCGTGCCGAAGTCGTTGACCATGAAGTAGCGCACCAGCTCGATCGTGCCGGTGTCGGGATCGACCTCGACCTCGCACACATGACAGCCGTTGGGGAACGACGAGGGCGGCGTGTCGGAGACATGCGCCACGTCGAGCGTCTGCGGCACGTCTTCCGGCAAGGCGAGTCCATCGCGCAGCTTCTGCGCCAGCTCCAGGATGCCGATCCTGCGGTCGGTGCCGGCGATCCTGAACTGCCCCTTCTCGAATTCCATGTCGGCCACCGACGCTTCGAGCACATGCGCAGCAATCTGCTTGCCCTGGTCGATCACCTTGCGGCTGGCTTCGAGGAACGCCTCGGCGCCGACGAGGGCGGAGCGTGAACCGCCTGTACCGCCGCCGGCCTTGAGCTGGTCACTGTCGCCCTGCATCAGCTTGAAGCGCTCGAACGGAATGCCCAGCAGGCCCGTCAGCACCTGCGCGAAGGTCGAGGCGTGGCCCTGGCCGTAGTCGAGCGTGCCGCTCAGCATCGTGACGTCGCCATCGGGCTCGAAGCGGATGCCGCCATGTTCCTTCCCGGCCGGCGCCGTCACTTCGAGGTAGCTGCCGACGCCGCGGCCGCGCAGCTTGCCACGTTTCGCGCTCTCTTCCTTGCGCGCCGCGAAGCCGTCCCAGTCGGAGATCTCCAGCGTCTCGTCGAGGATCGCGCGGAACTCGCCGGAATCGTAGAGGTTGTTGGCCGGCGACTTGTACGGCATCTCCTCCGGCGCAATGTGGTTGCGCCGGCGCAGCTCGATGCCGTCGATGCCCATCTCGCGCGCCGCCGTCTCGATCAGGCGCTCCATGAAGTAGTTGCCCTCGGGCCGACCCGCGCCGCGATAGGCCGCGATCGGCGTGCAGTTGGTGAAGGCGATCTTGGAATTCACTTCCATGGCCGGCGTCTTGTAGACGTCGATCAGGTTCTTCACCGCGTTGGTCGTGGCCGGCATCGGCGGATAGATGTAGGCGCCGGCATTGCCGTAGCCGGTGAGACGCACCGCGAGGAACCTGCCGTCCTTGTCCAGGGCCAGTTCGGCAACCCTTTGGTGGTCGCGGCCGTGATGATCCGACAGGAAGCTCTCGGAGCGTTCGTCGGTCCACTTCACCGGCCGGCCGAGCTTCTTGGCCGCCAGCATCAGCGGCGCATATTCGGGATAGGGCGGCGCCTTCATGCCGAACGAGCCGCCGACATTACCGGTCAGCACATGGAGCTTGTCGGGTGTGACCTTCAGCACGTCCTTGGCGAGGCCGCCGCGCAGGCCGAACACGCCCTGGCAGCCGACGTTCAGGACCCAGCGGTCCTTCTCGGTATCGTAGGAGCCGATGGCCGAGCGCGGCTCCATGGCGTTGACCACGATGCGCTGCGAATCGATCTTGAGCGTGGTGACGTGCGCGGCCTCGGCGAAGGCCTTGTTCACGGCCTCGGCATTGCCGAAATGGAAATCGAGCACGAGGTTACCCGGCGCACTTTCGTGAAGTTGAGGAGCGCCCTCCGCCAATGCCGCTTCGGGATCGGTCACCGCCGGCAGCTCCTCGACGTCGAGCATCACGGCTTCCGCAGCGTCCTTCGCCTGCAGCGCCGTCTCGGCCACCACCACGGCGACGACTTCACCCACGAAGCGCACCTTGTCCTTGGCCAACGACCAGCGCGGCGGCGTCTTCATCGGCGTGCCGTCCCGCTGCGGGATGTTGAGCGGGCACATCAGCGGGCCGAAACCCGCCTCGTCGAGATCGGCGGCGGTGAGGATCATCAGCACGCCCGGCATGTCCTTCGCCTCGGACATGTCGATGCCCTTCAGCAATCCATGCGCGTTGCGGCTGCGCACCATCACCGCATAGGCCTGGCCCGGAAGATTGATGTCATCCGTGTAGCGGCCCTGGCCGCGCAGGAGGGTCGGGTCTTCCTTGCGCGTGACGGGCTGGCCCACGCCAAACTTCACGAAGGCAAGACTGTCGTCGAACGTGTCCATGCTCGTACTCTTAAATTTACACAACAAGTGTCATCCTGAGCGCAGCGAAGGATCCTTCGCCTGGGGCTCAGGATGACAGCTACGCTGTCACTTCAGCGGCGAGTAGTTGGTCGGCAGCAGCAGGGTGGAGTGCATCTCCTGCAGCTTCGCCGGGCCCTTGGCGAGATAGGCCTGCCACGCCGGATCCTTCATGGCCGCGGCGCGGGCCTCGAAGCGCTCCTGCAGGTTCTTGTAGCGCCAGAGATGGATCCACTCGTTGGGCTGCGGGAACTCGCCGGTCCAGGCGCCCCAGATCGGCGAATACTTCTCGCGCGCGGCCTGGACTTCCTTGAAGTCCTTGCCGTACTGCACCGCGCCGCCCAGGCCGCAGCGATAGATGCGCAGCTCGTAGATGTTGCCGGTGGTGCCGTCGTCCGGCTTGATGTCGACCACGGTGTTCATCAGGCGCAGGTCCTGACGGACGACGCAGGTCCGGACGATCGGGATGTACTTCTCGGTCCAGTCCTTGTTCTTCTGCAGCTCGTTGCGCAGGCGCGTGCGCTCCTCGTAGCTGTCGTACTTCCACAGGTGCCAGATCTGGTTCAGGGCGCCGAACTCCGACGTCCAGTAGCCGTGGTTGACGCCGTAGTTGTTGCCGCGCGCCGGGCGGCCGATCGTCTCGGCGGCCTTGAGGTATTCCGGCATCTTGCCGGGCGCGAGCGTGTAGGTGCGAAACTCGTAGACCATCGGATCTCTCTTCCTCTCAGGGATGCGGGTTCTTGGGCGGATGCGCCTTCACCGCCTCCTCGTTGATGTCGGCGCCCCAGCCAGGCCGGGTGGGCACGATCAGTTCGCCATTCTGGATCACCGGCGGGTGAGTCACCAGATCGTCCTTCCACGGCACGTCGTCGATATCGATTTCCATGATGCGGAAGTTGGGCATGGCCGCGCACAGGTGCGCGCTCATCAGGGTCGACATGTGCCCGTAGAAATTGTGCGGCGCGCAGTTGATCTCGTAGGCCTCGGCCATCGAGGCGATCTTCAGCGACTCCGCGAGCCCGTTCCACGGCACGTCGATGATCGACACGTCGATCGATCGGTTCTCGAAGAAGGGCCGGAACTGGCGGCGGCCGAACAGCGATTCGCACGAGGCGATGGGCATCGAGGCACGGTCGCGGATCAGTCGCAGCCCCTCCGGATCGTAGGAATCGATCTCCATCCAGAACAGGTTGTAGGGCTCGCAGGCCCGCGCGACCTTGATGTAGCCCTCGGTCTTGAAGTTGAAGTTGGTGTCCAGAAGGATGCCCATGTCGTGGCCGGCGCCCTGGCGGAAGGCCGCGAGACCATCGGAGATCGCGCCCAGCACGGCGCCGTCGGCATTCAACTCGGGCCCGCCGGGGCTCCTGCCGAAGCCCGGCTGGTACATGTTCGGCGGATCGAGATCGAAGCGGAAGATGTTGGTCTTCAGCGCCTTGAAGCCGCGCTCCTTCACATGTTTGCCGAGCTTCACCAGGTCGTCGAGCGAGCGCACCGGCTCGACACCCATCACCTCGGCGTTGCGGAAGCGGTAGCTGCCGCAGTGCGACCAGTAGAGCGGCAAGCGGTCGCGCACCGGCCCGCCGAACATCTCGCAGACGGGGATGCCCAGCGCCTTGGCCTTCACGTCGATCAGGGCGTTCTCGATGGCGGCCATCGCCTGCTGGTTCATGCCGCCCGGCGCCTGGCGGGTGATCGCATAGATCGTCGACATGATGCGCTCGATCGGTCGCGGATCCTGGCCGATCAGGTTCTGCGCCATGCGCCGGATCACGGCGGTGAGGCCGGCGCTGCCATAGCCTTCGTTGTATTCCGACCAGCCGACCAGCCCGTCGTCGGTCGTGACCTTGAGAAACGAGAAATCGCGCCAACCGGCGTCGCAGTGAAGATCCTCGATCTTGGCGATTTTCATGATTTTTCCTCCCGAAGGCCGGGAGCATAGACCAAGCGGCGGCGACAGCGGGATGAAACAATGCTTCTTGCTGACCGCGGGTTCGATCCCGCCCTGTCCGGCACTTGAAGAACCATAGGCGCATTCGTTCGAAGGCCTCGCGAAAGATCGCTCATATCGGGGAGGCCGTCAGCCAGCATTTGCGCTGCAACCCAAGAGCTGGAAACAATGCTCGCGTTCAGCCTCGACCTAGGTAGCCGAAAATGAGCCACCAGGCCATCACAGCGCGTTCGTATCCAGCCAGTCGATCCACCGGCGAATAATCACCAGCGGCTCATCCCCCACCGGGAAAACCAAGTCGAGAACGACTCTGAGAATTTGGTCCGCACCTCGGAAGAGTCGAAGGGCACCTCCGCTTTGGCAACTTTCGCGTGTTTGCGGTAGAGCAACTGCACAGCACCATCCGCATACCCGCCACAACCCCTCAGCGACCTGCCAAACTGCCGTCAAGGCCTTGTCTAAACCAGCCAAAGCAGTGGTATAATGTTCATTAATACAATCAAATTGGTGCGCAGCCTTGCTGGATGCTTGTGTTGTTGGGGAAGGTCATGGGGTTCATTCAGAAAATTCAACATTTCCTACGCCGGTCACCGAAGAAGCCCACGAAGACGAGGATCAAAGGCCAAGGCAATCGGAAGACCTCGCCAGTTACACCGTACGAATGGGCAAAAAGGATTCTCACGGTCGGGAGCCTCATTACTGGCGCGGTCATAGTACTCGCCGGAGCAGGGCAGTTTTCATACTTGTTGTTTACTTCAAAGGTCTTTGTCGAGGATGTTGACATCGCTCAGTCACTGCAAGGACGGGGAGCAGCGGGCGGCAGTCTTACGGAAGAAGCCCTCGCCAGCATGGAGATAGTCGCGGCGCGACGCATAACGGCGCTATCGAGACCAGATGTGCAACTGATGCACATGATGGAGCGCAAGGCGGCAAACTTGGAGAGTGACCGTGTTTGTAATCTTGAGATTGCAACATTGGAGCCAGCCTACGATGTTTATTTGAAGGGTCTTAAACTCGGCCTGCTAAGCAATACTGTCCCGGACAAGGCCTCATCTGCGCTGGAGGAATCGCTCCGCAAAACCGCGTTCTGGACACGAGAGATCCTCGGATGGGATGCGCGCGTGTTGCGCCCGCTACTTCACGTAGATGCAGAGGGGAAACCTTTCGTAAGCGTGAGAAGCACACCCGTCGTTGGCGAGCCGTTAAGCAAGCCCGTTGAGGATCTTGGCCAAGCAGGCCAAGTATTGGCTAGCCTTCTCGTTGACTATCTGTCTCCTGAAATCTTGGCATTGGAGATGCTTAATGACGGCGCCAATAACTACAGAGTGCCATGGCTCATCGCGAACATTTTTTTGCAAGACGATCAGATTGCCTTTCGAATATCGGTCGCGACCAGCTCAAGGCTCTTAGAAGCATCTAGAAGCACCGCCGACACATGGGACTGGTATTCAAGGTTTGAAGACTACAATAGGCGCCTATTAAAAGAGTTGGACTTTTCTGCTTACGGCGACAGTGCGGCTTTCGTTAAACTAACCGTCGCGCAACGGCTTGCCGCAACAGAGCGCTTGAAAAAGCAGAGGCGAGGCGAGCGGATAGATCAGAGCGCTCTATTCGATGCGTACGTCAAGCCATACTCAAAGGAGCTAGAGAAAAGCATCCCTGGCGAAATAACACTTCTAGTCATGGACGCCAAATACGGTAGAAAGCAAGAGTTCGAACGACGTCTGCATTCGCTCTTAGATAGAGTTCAAATTCTACGTATCCCGGGAGTCCGAGGCGTCATTACAAGAGACAATATTGCGTTTCTTGGTTTGAGCATGATGCTCGCTGTAGGTGATATCCCTGCAGCAAAGCGATTCGTGGCCTCCGAGCGATTCGAGAAGTGGATCCCTGAAAACAGATTCCAAGAAGCCGGGCGCCAAGCACTCCTAGCGGTACTCGAAGTGGCAGAAGGCAATCTGATAAAATATAGGACGCTCGTTGGATTGGATTTTTTCAAGAATCCATGTGCCGAGTATCTCCTTGTGGGTCAAATCGGGGGCTTGAACGGAGCCGGTCTTGTTGACTATTCGAAGAACAAGCCACTTCTCGACTTAGTGCGCAATAGCTTCAGCCGCCTGGAAAAGAGTGGCATCAAGAGCTTTGAGTTCTACGAACAATGGGCGAATCTTGAACGTATAAGTGACAACCCTAAAGGCGCAATGGCTCTACACGAGAAAGCTCTGAAGTTTGAAGGGCAGCATAGTTGGGCTCTTCTCAATTGGGCGGGAAAAGCGCTTGATCTGAAGGAACTGGACGTTGCGAGAGAGAAATACGCCGCCAGTCTGAAGATCAACGTGATTCCAAATGCAGTCGACGGCTACCTCAGAACTCTTGCTCTCTTAAACGAGTCAGAAGAATACTTGGACTCCTTCAATAAGTATGGACCCGCATTAAGCGACTTTGACGTATCCCGAAGGAGCCTCTTAGAAGCCCATGCTTTAGTCGTGGCTTGCAATCTTGGCAGGGTTCCAAAGATTTCATTACTCGCTCCAGGTCAGTCTATTGTCATAGAAGGCAAGAGTTACCGTTTTGAAAAGTCGTCGTGCAACATGGTGCCTTTGACACCTTGATTAACCGGCATTGAGCACAAGAAGTGCCCTTCTTGAGGTGGTCAAACCTAGGCGACCACAGATCCGACCGACGGAGTGGGCGAGCGCGCCAACCTGCGTTCACAGACGCAGTCTCAGCCACAAGGCTGCGCCCCTTGCCCGATTTGCTTCGAAGCGGGGCGACCTCAGAGCAGGCCTATGGCGAAGCGCAGCGATCATCGCTGTCGATCGCGACCCGCCGGCAGCTGCAGTAACGGAGAGCTGCAACGAGTTTGCGTCGGTGGCGCTACGCCTTCCATTTGTCACGGCAATTCACCGGCCGGCGGCGAGTTGCAGAGCTACACTGAAGGTCGTGGTCAACGCTTAGTGGAACTGCCCATGCAATTGGAGACCGCCCGCAGGACGGCTTCCATGGATTGGCCAGAGAGGTCCCAAGCGTAAAACTTGCCTGCATATGCGACTTCGAACCGCTTTGCGCCCATGAAGCGCTTTACCGTCTGATAATCGATTTCCACCGATGCACGGCTCTTCTTAGCCTCATGAGGTGGGATGCTAATCGGTGGTTTGGCATCAAACTTGATCCGCATTGGCGCCTAGCCGGCCTGAGCTACTTATCATGCGCCCTTGTTTTGGCACTAGAGGGGTGGCTCGGCACGGGCACCGGTTGGCCGGACGTCGTCGTCTCCGTCATCATGGCAAGCCTTGCGCTGCAGGGAGCCTGGGTGGTCACGCGGCAGACCTTGTTCTAACTGCGATCCACCGGAATGTTCGCGCCGGCCGAATAGTCAGCGTTCGGCTCTAGCGGGCCAGTCGCCGCATCGCTGCCGACGAGTGATGTGGATATCGCGACGATGAGTGTCGACGGCGGTCTCTCCGATCTGACATAGGATGAGTAAGCAGCCCACGAAGCCGAATGCATCGGGTGCTGTAAATCTCATCCGTCGCGAGCCGCCCAGGAGCAGCCCATGTCTACGCCTTCCGTTCCGGACAATCGTGCGCGTGCCTTCTGCGCCGCCCTAGCGGAAGAAACGTCCGGCATGTTGCCCGGCTCCTGGCGGATGCTCGACACCGTCGCGTCGCGCATGCGTCTCGGCTTCTTCGAAGTGGAGGCTATAGCGAAGGATTGCGCACGACGCGGATGGACACAGCTGGCGGCCGATACGGTTCGGCTCAAGGAAGAAGGCCTGGCAGTCGTCCTCCAGGGCCGGCGCGCTTGATGCTTCTTGCCCGCGACGCCTAGCTGCGGATTGTCCGTGCCGAGTTCAGGAGCATGGGCAAATCCTCGACATACAGAAACGAAGCCTGCTCACCCGCCTACCCGCTCCACGTCTGGAAGCTTCCACTCCTTCTTGAAGAAGGGCTCCTGGGGCCCGTAGAGCCGGAACAGCAGCTCGAATTTGCGATTGGGATCGGTCGGCACCCAGTTGGCTTCCTTACCCGCCGGTGCCTTCGGTCCGAACCAGACGTCGACCGAGCCGTCGGCGTTCTTCTGCACGCCACCGGTGATCGAGGCCAGGCTGGCGCGCGGCATGTCCTTGATCAGCGCATGGGTCTCGCGGTCGTAAGCCGTGGCCGACCAGTATTGTTTCACCGGTGCATTGGGCGGCACGGTCAGCCTGTAGGTCGCGGCGCCATCGAAGGCGTTGCCGTCCTTGTCCTTGTTGGCCATCAGATAGAATTGCGCCGTTCCGATCCGCTTGATGCCGGTAAAGCCCAGCGTGTAGGTGACGCCACGTGCATCGACCGGATAGGCATTGGGGTCGGCATAGCCACCGGCGACCGCCTTGATAACCTCCTGCATCGCTGCCGGGAACCAGCGGCTACCCGGCGTCATCGCCGGGAATCCCTCATCGTAACGGCTGCTGAGCAAGGTCCGCGCCTCACGCGCGGCTTCGGTCAGGGTCTGCTCGGTCTTCGTGTCCACCGCATAGGGCTTGCCCTTCTCGATGCCAAGCGTCCTGAGCTGGTCGATCATCGCCTTGTCGCGCGTTAGCCAAGGCTCGGTCTGCACGACGCGGTCGAGGTTGCGGAAGAAGCTGGCATCGTAGCGGATCGTCGAGTCGAACAGCGTGCCCGTGGCATCGGCAAATTTTGTAGCCGGCGGATTGGCGGCCAGCGACAGCGGATAGGCCTTCAGCCGCTTACCGTAGGCGACTGATTTGGCGATGTCGGCATCGGAATGGCTCGCCAGGTTGGAGCGCATCAGCGCGAAGCCGGTGTAGGTGTCCGAGTGCAACACGATGTAGCCCGGCGGCACCACGCCCTTGTGGCCGGGCGGCAGGATCAAATACTTGCCACCCTTACCCTTGTCGGCGCCTTCGGGCCCGGCATCCTCCAACGGCATCTGCCAGGCATTGACGATGTTTCCGGCGAAGGACCCGCCGACCGCCGGCGGCACGTCGATCACCAGCGGCCCGTCCTTCACGTTCCAGAAACACATGAAATAGATCGAGTCCGGGTTGGGCGTAAGCGTCTGGTTCTTCGGGTCCGCCGGTCGCGACCAGAAGAGGATGTCGTTCTGCTTCGCCGTGGTCTTGGCCAGCATTTCCTGCAGCATCAGGTCGGCGTTGACCGCCGGCATGCCCCAGATCACCGCTTCGACGGCCCGTCGCTCGACCGCGCGACGCTTCAACTCATCGGCGGACGGGGACACCGTTACGGCAGGGGCTGCCTGTTGCCCAAAGGCCGGAGCAGTCGACAGGGCCGCAAGGGCGACGCAGACGAGACCTGCTGCAAGACGTGTCATCGCATTGTCCTCTAGGTTGTCTGCAATTGCCTCCAGGCTGAACACTACCTCTTTTCTTCGAAGTCGTCCGGCTTCCAGGTGCCGTCGAATGCAGGTTGTTCGGGTCCATAGATGCGGAAATAGGCGAACCAGCCCTTGCCGGGCGTCGTCTTGATCCAGCGGCCCTGCTCTCCCGGCGGCGGCGGGTTGGGGCCGAACCACAAGGTGACCGTGCCGCTGCCGGCAGCCGATGCCTCCTTCAGCTCGAACAAAGAGCGCAGTGCCGCCTTGTCCTGATCGGTCTGGACCTGGGAGCGCGTCTCGGCATCGTAGACCGTGACCGACCAGAAGAGTTTACCGGGCACCGGGGTCGGAACGCTGAGGCGATAGTTCTTGCCGCCATCGAGGAAGGCGCCGCTGCGGTCGCGGGCCGAGAGCCAATAGAGCGAACCTGCACCGGCAGTGCGTCGGAACATGGCGGGCGAGACGATCGCCTGCGCGAACCAGCGGTCCCGCGCTTCGAGATCGACGCCCCACGGCGTGCGGAAGTCGCCATTGTCGCCGATCAGCCCGACCCATTCCCATTTGCGATCAGGCCAGGCGATGCGGTCGGGCCGCGTGCTGGCGAAGGCGGAAACCAGCATCTGGTCGCGGCCGGCCTTGGCGGCGCGCTCGAGGATCGATGTCATGCGCGCGTCCGGCGCGAAAGGCTTGCCCTTCTGGATGCCCAGCGCGGCGAGCTCGCCATATTGCGGGCGGTAGGCCTCGGCCATGGGCTCGTCCTGGACAATGCGTGCGAGCACTTGCCAGAACTGGATGTTGTCTTCCCAGCGCAGCGAGGTCGAATCCATCTTCGTCGTGGTCGTGTCGACGAAAGTGAGCGCCGCGCCCGGATTGCCGTATGGATAGACCTTGATGCCGCGCAGCGCGTTCATCGCGCGATCGATGTCGCCGCCGACGGGAAGCGCGCGGACGGCCAACAGGTTCTTCATCGTGGCCGAGCGGCCGACATAATAGCCGGCCGGCACGGCGCCGCGATAACCGGGCGGCAGGACGAGGTGACGACCGCCGCGCCCCGCATCGGGCCCGGGCAGGCCGAGATCCATCACCCAGCCCTGGTTATGGTCGTCCACCAGCCCGATATAGGGACCGGGCGGCAGCTCGATCACCCACGGCCCGCTCGCGAGATCGATCGTCGCCGAGCCGTAGGGCGTGTCGGAATTCAGCGTGAAGCCGACCTGGCGCGGTCCGGTCGAGGCGATGCCCATCTGCTGGCCATCCGCAAGGCCGATCGCGCGATTGCCGTTCAGGATGCCTTCGAGGGAAACCGTCGGGTACCAGAAGCGGTATGCCGAGATCGCGCGCAGGTAATCGGAATCGTCTTGCGCCTTCGTGGCCGTCGCCGTGGTCGGATAGCCGCGCGCGAACTCGTACGGCCGCGCCGTGGATGTCGTCGCTGCATCGCATGCAGTCAATGCGAGAAGCCCCATGGCACCAACGGCAATCAGTGCAAGGCGCATCGTTTACTCCCTCGACATGTTTGCGAAAGAGCTTATCGAGTCGACTGATTGTTGGGCGATTTTTTTCCAGGCATGACCAACACTCCAGCGTGCTGTCAGCTCGGCGTCCCGGGCATCTCCCTGGCGGGCCCAACCAAACCACGAGCCATGCTTCGTCTCCGATTTGTCACGGCAATCCACCGGCCGGCGGCGATTTGCCGATTGTTAATCGGGTGCGAGGAGCGCACGGGCTTGGCATGCGCTCCAACAAGCCGGTGAACATGGACATCGATCAGCTTCGGGGATGGGCCTCGATCATGGACAAGGCCATGATCGCGAGCCTGGTCGCCACCATCCTGGCCGTGGCGGCACTGGGCACGACGACTTTCCTGTCGTTCCGCTACAGCGGCGCCATTCGTGCCCATGAGCAGGCGGCGCTTGATCAGTACAAGGGACTGGAAAGCCAGGCTGCACAGCGCGAGCAGGAAGCCTCGGCGGCGCGCGAGCAGGCCGCGACGCTCGAGCGGGCCATCGCCACCGAGCGCGATCGCACCGCAAAGCTCGAGCGGGAGGTCTCTCTCGCGCGGGACCAGGCGACGGCGCTGGCGCAGGAAGCCGAGCGCGCGCGCCAGCGGGCGATGGCGCTCGAGCAGACCGCCCGCGAAGCGACCGAGCGGGCGGCCCAGGCGCCGGCCGAGAGCAAGACCGCCGGCGAGAGCACGCGACCGCCATTGTTCGATGCAGCCGAAATCCGGCGGCGCCTCGCCGACCTGGGCAAGCTGGTCAAGGATGCGACCACGCGCACTCCAGAGCCGGCAAGAGAGTCGGTGGCGGAAAAGCCACCGGAAGCGACGCCGCAGATTGCAGCGGAACCCGCTCCACCGCCTTCGCCGTTCGTTGAAAGCCTGCAGAAGTTTGCCGGTACCCAGGCCGCAATCTTCCTGCTGGGCCAGATCTCGGACGCACCCGCCATCGGCGTCACGCTCTCCGCCGATCTCAGCCAGGCGGGCTGGCTGCCGCAGACTTGGACCTGGGGTGGCGTGGCCGGCATCTTCGGCGTCGTCGTGCTCATCCGGGATGGCAGCGATCCTGCCACGCACGAGGCCGCATCCACCCTTGTGGCTTCATTGAATTCGGCCGGCTTCAACGCGAGCAAGGGAGACTGGCCGGCGAATTGGGGCCGGTTCCGCGGCACGCTCAACGGCCCGCAGACACCCAGCCCGACCGACGCCGCCATCCGCATCGTCATCGGCGAGAAGGCACGGAAGGCCCCCTGATTCCGGCCGTGGTGAAAGCCCGGGTTGCTCTTGCGGTCCGGCGTCAGCGGCTCCAGCGGCAGGCATAGCCCCGGCGAGGAGCGTGGCTTTGAACTTGTTCTGATGGACGATCGTTACACGTTGTACGGCGTCGCACTGCTACTTCGATGGGAGCTTGTGCAATCCGGATAGAAGAGCCGCAATCTCAGCCTGTCGCGTCGTCCCAGTCTTTGTGAACACATTCTTGAGTTGCGACCTGACGGTATTTCGGCTCACGCCCGCAAACTCTGCGAGCTTATCGATGCTCTTGCCATTCGCAATTCCCGCCGCAATGCGAGCCTCGCCGGGAGACAGATCAAACAGAGCACGGATCAGGGAGACGTCCGGTACAGGAGACACCGTCACCGGGGTGATCGCCAGTATTGCGGAGCCGCCGTCGAACAGGTGCTTCGCGGCACCGGCAGCGGGCACGAAATGAGCAACAACCGGCATCTCCTCTGCCGATCGTACGACGAATGACCGAGCAGATGCGGTGGGACTATGAATCTCTCGTAAGGCGTTTCTGAGATTCTCTTGAGCCGCAGGATCGACAAGAGCGAGCTGATCATTGGGCAACCACCGAAGATGCTTCTTCAGAGATTGAATTAGATCGTTTGCCGCAAGAACTCGCCCGTTGCCATCCAGTATCGCTGCCGGCAAGCCAATCAAGCCCAATGCTTCGGCCACCGACCTGAGCCGTTGCAGGCGCCATCTCGCCGCAAGGAGAGCGGCGCGCGCGAGGTGTGGCCTGAAGGCATCCAGCACGCTCAGGTCGTCCGGGTGATACGCGGGCTCGCTCTCGCGTCGGTGTCCATGAAAAACGATGAAATCTTCCGTAGGTACTCGTATCGCAGTGGCCGCTGCGTGGTTGAGTCCCCAATGGCGCGCCCATTCGTCTCTCAGCGGCTCCTTCTCCCATTCATCCTCTGAAAACAAATCCGTGTCAGACACGAACCCTGAACGATCCCGCTCCAAGAGACGCCGTGTCGTGTTCGATCGTGGGGCAATGTTCGAAGCCATATAGCTGGAGAAAGCAGTGTCTATTTCTTCCGCAGCCAAATAGCCCGTCCATGCGTCGCTGCGGCGGGTCAACAGGACAAAACCCGCCGAGGTTCGGCCCTGCTTTCCCAATTCCCTCAATACGACAGGCCAGAGTTCCGGGAAGGCCGCAGCCTCATAAATCGATTCGATAAGCCTCTCGATTCCACCCTTCATGCTATCTGATTAGCAAATATGCACGCCGAAGTGGAGCGCCCGGCTGTTGTGGTCATGTACTGCTGAATGACGCTCCCATTGCTGGTGCGCTGCAAAAGTTCAGGAGTTGCTGCCTGAGAAGGCCTTCAGATGACAAAGAAGTCCATACGGTCGAGTGCGCCGTCAGCTTGGCAATTGAACCAAACTTGACAGCTGAAACTGCGCCGTTCTCGGCCGCGTCGTAGTGGAGATTTTTCGTGCCGGCCTCATAGAGAATGCGGGACGACCCTGAAATAGTGACGCCCGATGTGGCAAAAGCCCAGTTTTGTGGGCATCCTATATGTCCATACTGGAGTCTTTGATGCCCCTCCTCGGCAAGGGAATGCTGCTCACGTTCACCGACGTGTCGGCGCGGGACGAGCGTGACTACAACGAGTGGTACAATCGCGAGCATATCGACGATCGCGTGAACCTGCCGGGCTTCCATCGCGGAAGGCGCTACGCCTCCGCGCACGGCAAGCCCAAGTATCTCGCCGTCTACGAATGCGACACCGTCGCCATCCTGGGCACGCAGAACTACCTGCGCACGCTGGACCACCAGACGCCGTGGAGCCAGAGGGTGATGGCGCGCTTCACGCATTTCACCCGGATGACCCTGCGTATCCAGATCGACCAGACCCACGGCACCGGCGCGGCGCTGGCCACGGTCCGCTTCGTGCCGGACCTGCACCGTCGCAACGCGCTGGCCGAATGGCTCTCCACCCAGGCGCTCCCGAAGCTGATCGCGCGTCCCGGCGTACTGGGCGCGGCGGTCGGCGAGAACGATCTCGAAGTCGTCCACGCGCCCCTGCAGGACAAGAGCATGGATCATCCCCGGGCCGACGAGTCCGAATGGGTCGTGCTGCTCGAGGGCTCGGACGTCACCGCCGTCGGCGCCGCCGCGCGTTCGATGTTCACGATCCCGCGACTGAAGCCCTTCGGGGTCGAGGCGGCGCCCATGATCGGCACCTACAAGTTCCTGTTCGGCAACCAGCGATGACGTTTCTTTGACACGCTGTTGATCGAGCCATCGCATAGGGTCAGCGCGTGTCCAATCAGCGTATCATCTTCTGGCTGAAGCTCGCGACCTTGGTCGCCCTCTGCCTGCCTGCCCTCGATCTCGTCTGGCGCTGGTACACCGGCGATCTCGAACCGCGCGCCGTGACGCTGGCAACGCACATCACCGGCGACTGGGCCGTGGTGTTCCTGCTGGTCTCGCTGGCGCTGACGCCCGCGCGGGCGATCTTCGACTGGATGCCGCTGGTCCATATCAGGCGATGGGTCGGCGTGGCCGCCGCGCTCTACGCCTCCGCGCATCTGCTGATCTATGTGCACGACCAGAAATGGAACCCGATCGTCGTCGTCTCCGAGATCGTGAAGCGCTTCTATCTCACCATCGGCTTCGTGGCCCTGCTGGCCTTCGTGGTGCTGGCGATCACCTCGACCAACGGCTGGCAGAAGAAGTTGAAGCGCAACTGGAAGCGCCTGCACTGGCTGGTCTATCCCGCCGTCGCCGTGGCGCTCCTCCACTTCTTCATCCAGTCCAAGGTCAAGATCGGAGAGGCTGCCTTCGCCGCCGGCCTGTTCGCGTGGCTGATGCTGTGGCGCGTGCTGCCCGTGCGACTGCGCACCAGCTTCGCCGGCCCGTTCCTGCTCAGCCTCGGCGCGACCGTGATCACGGTGGTCTTCGAGGCCTCGTGGTACGGGCTGGTCAACAAGATCGATCCGATGCGGGTGCTGGCCGCCAATCTCGATCCCGAGCTGGTGCCGCGGCCGGCGCAGAAGGTGCTGGCGGTCTCGCTATTGGTGATCGTGCTGGTCGCACTGCGGCGCGGGCTCGCTGCGGCGAGGCGGCTCTGGACGCAGCGCTATATCCGACGGACTATACCGACTTCCTGAATCGGAAGAGGACATGACGCCGGAAGAGTGGACGGCCGTTCGGCTGAGCCTTTTGATCGCCACGACGGCGACCGTCGCCAGCCTGCCGTTCGGCATCGCCATTGCCTGGCTGCTGGCGCGCGGGCGCTTCTGGGGCAAGAGCCTGCTCGACACGCTGGTCCACCTGCCGCTGATCATGCCGCCGGTCGTCACCGGCTACCTGCTTCTCCTGTCGTTCGGCCGGAAGGGGCCGATCGGCGCGTTCCTGTCCGAGGAGTTCGGCATCGTCTTCTCCTTCCGCTGGACCGGCGCGGCGCTGGCCTGCGCGGTCATGGGCTTTCCCCTGCTGGTGCGCGCCATCCGGCTCTCCATCGAGGCGGTCGACCAGCGCCTCGAGGCCGCGGCCGGCACCTTGGGCGCCAATCCGCTCTGGGTGTTCGCCACCGTCACCCTGCCGCTCTGCCTGCCCGGCATCATCGCCGGCGCCATCCTGGCCTTCGCCAAGTCGATGGGCGAGTTCGGCGCCACCATCACCTTCGTCTCCAATATCCCCGGCGAGACGCAGACCCTGCCGGCCCTGATCTACACCCTGACCCAGGTACCGGGCGGCGATGCCGCCGCGATGCGCCTCACCCTGGTGTCGATCGCCATTTCCATGCTGGCCCTGCTCGGCTCCGAGCTTCTGGCCAAGCGCATCGGCGCGAGGCGGGCGACGGCATGAGCCTCGACGTCGACGTCGACCACAAGCGCGGCAGCTTCCATCTCCAGGCGCGCTTCACGGCAGCCCCGGGACTGACGGCGCTGTTCGGCCGTTCGGGCTCCGGCAAGACCAGCCTGGTCAGCATCGTGGGCGGCCTGATCCGCCCGGATCGCGGACGCATCGCCATCGACGGCCAGACCCTCGTCGACACCGAGGGCCGCGTCTTCGTGCCCGCGCATCGGCGGCGCATCGGCTACGTCTTTCAGGACAGCCGCCTGTTCCCGCATCTCAGCGTGCGGCGCAATCTGCTCTATGGGCGCTGGTTCGCGCGTGGCGATGGCGGTGCGACCGCCGATCTGGGCGCCGTCGTCGAGCTTTTAGGCATCGGCCATCTGCTGGAGCGCAATCCCGAATCGCTGTCGGGCGGTGAGAAGCAGAGGGTCGCGATCGGCCGCGCGCTGCTCGCCCGGCCGCGCCTCGTGCTGATGGACGAACCGCTGGCCTCGCTCGACGAATCGCGGCGCGCCGAGATCCTGCCCTACATCGAGCGGCTGCGCGACGAAGCCGGTGTGCCGATCCTCTATGTCAGCCACTCGGTGGCCGAGGTGGCGCGCCTCGCCACGACGGTCGTGATCATGACCGAGGGCAAGGTGACGGCCGTGGGGCCGGTCCTCGACATCCTGCCGCTGGCCGAGGCCACCGACGGCGGTTCCGTCGTCGAGGCCACGGTCAGCCGCCACGACGAGGCCTTTCAGCTCTCGGTGCTGCAGAGCGCTGCCGGCGAATTACAGGTGCCCCGCCTCAACGCGGCGGTCGGTGCGCCGGTCCGCGCCTATATCCGTTCGCGCGACGTGATGCTGAGCCTGCAGCCGCCGCAGGACATCAGCGCGCTCAACGTGCTGGCGGGCCGGATTTCCTCGATCATCCCGACGGCCAATGCCCAGGCCGATATCCGCCTGGACTGCAACGGCGCCGTCCTGATGGCCCGCCTGACCGCCAAATCCGTCGACCGCCTGGCCCTCGCCCCCGGGCGGCCGGTCTATGCCGTCGTCAAGAGCGTGTCATTCGAACGCAGTTAACTGCGCTAGAGTGAGGGCGGGCACCCGGCCCGCCAATGAAGCCTGAGGGAACCGAATGAAATCGATGCCGCTGCCGCTGTCGCCGCGATTCATCACCTGGACGCTGTCGACGGTCTTCGCCGTCCTGCTGGGCCTCGCCTGGGGATTCGATCCCAAATCCTGGTGGATCGGCGTCGGTTTCCTCATCGCCCTCTTCCTCGCCGGCCTCGGCCTCTACGACTATTACCAGACCAAGCACGCGGTGCTGCGCAACTATCCCATCGCTGCGCACCTGCGCTTCATCTTCGAGGCGATCCGGCCCGAGATGCGCCAGTACTTCTTCGAGGGCGAGAAGGACGGCATGCCCTTCCCGCGCGACCGCCGCGCCATCGTCTACCAGCGCGCCAAGTCGTCGCTCGACGTCCGGCCCTTCGGCACCACCCACGACGTCTATGCCGAAGGCTACGAGTGGATGACGCACTCGATCTCGCCGACGCCGGTCACCAAGGAGCCCTTTCGCATCACCATCGGCGGGCCCGAGTGCACCCAGCCCTACTCCGCCTCGATCTTCAACATCTCGGCCATGAGCTTCGGGGCGCTGAGCGCCAACGCCATCCGCGCCCTGAACAGCGGCGCCAAGCTGGGCGGCTTCGCCCACGATACCGGCGAAGGCGGCTACAGCCCCTATCACCGCGAGGGCGGCGGCGACATCATCTGGGAGATCGGCTCCGGCTATTTCGGCGCCCGCAATGCCGACGGCACCTTCTCGGCCGAGAAGTTCGCCGCGGGGGCCGCCAACCCTCAGGTCAAGATGGTCGAGCTGAAGCTCAGCCAGGGCGCCAAGCCTGGCCATGGCGGCGTGCTGCCGGCGCCCAAGGTCAGCGAGGAGATTGCCCTCACGCGCGGCGTGCCGATGGGCCAGGACTGCATCTCGCCCTCACATCACACAGCCTTCTCGACGCCGATCGAGATGATGCAGTTCATCGGCGAGATGCGCCGCCTCTCCGGCGGCAAGCCGGCCGGCTTCAAGCTCTGCGTCGGCCATGAATGGGAGTTTCTGGCGATCTGCAAGGCGATGCTGGAGACCGGCATCTATCCCGACTTCATCGTCGTCGACGGCAAGGAGGGCGGCACCGGCGCCGCGCCGCTCGAGTTCCTCGACCATGTCGGCAAGCCGCTGCGCCAGGGCCTGCACATCGTGCACAACGCCATGGTCGGCATCGGCGCGCGTCACCGGGTCAAAATCGGCGCCGCCGGCAAGATCGTCACCGCCTTCGACATCATCCGGGCGATGGCGCTGGGCGCCGACTGGTGCAACTCGGCGCGCGGCTTCATGTTCGCCGTGGGCTGCATCCAGTCGCAGTCCTGCCATACCGACCGCTGCCCCACCGGCGTCGCCACCCAGGATCCGACGCGCCAGCGGGCGCTGGTCGTGCCGGACAAGATGGAGCGGGTGGCGAATTTCCACCGCGCCACCTTGAGCGAGCTGGCCGAGCTGACCGCCGCCGCGGGCCTCGACCATCCGACCGACTTCAAGCCGATCCACATCTCGCAGCGCGTGTCGGGAACCGACGTCCGGACCTTCGCCGACCTTTACCCGGCGCTGGCCGAGGGCGAGCTGGTCTCGGGAACCGACAATCCGCGCTGGCAGCGGGCCTGGAACATGGCTCATCCCGAGTCGTTCCGCGCGACGGCCTGAGACCGCGCAAACCTGTTGCGAATCCCCTTTGGCTGGCCCAGCAATTGGGCAACCAAAGGGGAAACGACCATGACTGCTCCGTTCGATTTCGCGCCGTTGCTGGCGCCCGGCACACCCGCTCCCGCCGCCAAGTGGACCGGATTCCCGAAGTACAATTTCATCGGCGGCCACAACGACGCCGGTAACGTGCCGGTCCAGGCGCTGATCGACGCCGCCACGGCGGTGCTGAAGCGCGAGGGCGCGTCGCTCGCGACCTATGGCCTCAACAGCGGTCCGCTGGGCTACAAGCCGCTGCGTGAGTTCCTTGCCAGCAAGCTCAAGGACCATGCCGGCATCGAATGCGCCTCGGACGAGATCCTGATCACCTCGGGCTCCATGCAGGGCCTCGACCTGATCAACAGCCTGCTGGTGACCAGGGGCGACACCGTCATCATCGAGCAGGAGACCTATGGCGGCGCGCTCACCAAGCTGAACAAGCTGGGCGCCAACGTCGTCGGCATCCCGCTCGACGAGGAGGGCCTGCGCCTCGATGTGCTGAAGCAGAAGCTCGAGGAGCTGAAGCAGAAGGGCATCAAGCCCAAGTACATCTACACGATCCCGACGGTGCAGAACCCGACCGGCGCCATCATGGGCGAGGCGCGCCGCGCCGAGCTGCTGAAGATCGCCGCCGATTACGGCGTCATGATCTTCGAGGACGAGTGCTATTCCGACCTGATCTGGAGCGGCAAGCGCCCGCGCTCGCTCTACGCCATGGCCAAGGGCGAAGGCGTGATCTTCATCGGCTCCTTCTCCAAGTCGATCGCCCCGGCGCTGCGCGTCGGTTACATCGTGGCCAAGTGGGACATCCTGGGCCGCATCCTCGGCCTGAAGCAGGACGCTGGCTCCGGCGCGCTGGAGCAGATGGTGCTGGCCGAGTTCTGCACGCAGCACTTCGCCAACCATGTGCCGAAGCTGAACAAGACCCTGTCGGCCAAGCTGCAGACCCTGCGGGAAGCGCTGGCCGAACAGTTCGGCACCGCTGCCGAGTTCGGGGATCCCGAGGGCGGCATCTATCTCTGGATCAAGCTGCCAGACAACGTCGACACGACCAAGCTCGCGCAAGCGGCGCTGGCCGCCGGCGTGTCGCTCAATCCCGGCCAGGAATGGTCGACCAACAAGGAATATGCCCGCTCGCGTCTGCGGCTCTGCTTCGCCAATCCCGAGCCCGAGACGATCCGCAAGGGCGTCGAGGTCCTGGCCGAGGTCTGCCGCCGCGAATTCGGCGTCCCGCTGCGCTCGTCCAACGTCGAGAAGAAGTAGGCTTCCTCGCTCTTCGAATGAAAGGCCCGGCGGACAACTCCGCCGGGCCTTTCTCTTTTGTCGAAGACGATCAATGGAGCGCGCCTCACATCTCCTGCGGGACGATCACCATCCACGACACGCCGAACTTGTCGGCGACGCAGCCGAAGCGCGGCGAGAAGAACGTCTTGCCGATCGGCATCTGGATCTGGCCTTCCTTGGCCAGCGCCTCGAAGGCCTTGTCCGCCTCGGCCTCGTTGGCGACGTTGAGCGCCAGCGAGAAGCCCTGGAAGTTGGTCTTGCCGTCGCTGCCCATGCCGTCCGAGCACATGATCATCGCGTCGCCGATATGCATGCTGGCATGCATGACGGATTCCGGATTGACCGGCATGCACTCGGCCGCGCCCTTGTCGGGGTTTTCCTTGAAGCGCATCAGCATGTCGACCTTTGCGCCGAGCTTCTCCTTGTAGAAGTCGAGCGCCTCTTCGCAGCGGCCGTTGAAGAACAGATACGGTTGAATTGCCATTTGTCGTCCTCCTGTGATCAATCGTCGATGGCCTGGTACGCGCCGTTCCAGAAGCCGGTGTAGAAGCGCGGCGCCTGGGGTGAATCCATCATCTGCTGCGAGAACAGGAGGCCCACCATGTCCTCCTGCGGATCGGCATAGGCCGAGGTGCCGTAGCCGCCGTCCCAGCCGAAGCGGCCCGGTGTCTCCCAGAGATCGGTGCGCCGCACGGTGACGGAAAGGCCGAAGCCCCAGCTCTTGGCTTCGCCGAAGAAGAGGTCGGCGCCTTCCTTCTGCGACGGCAGGAGCTGGTCCGTCGTCATCAGCTCGACCGCGGGCCGCGACAGCAGGCGCTTGCGGCCATGCCGGCCCTTCGCGAGCAGCATGCGGCTGAAGGCGAGATAGTCGTCGATCGTGGAGACGAGACCGCCGCCGCCCGATTCGAAGGCGGGCGGTTCGGCCCAGCGGCTTGCCTTCGCATCGTCGAAGAAGACCGTCTCGCCCGAGCCATGATCGCGCATATAGGCGCTGGCCAGCCGCTTCAGCTTGCGGGCCGGTACATGGAAGCCCGTGTCCTTCATGCCGAGCGGCTCGAACAGCCGCTCGCTTAAAACCTTCTCGAGCGACGTGCCGGCGGCGCGCGCCAGCAGCACGCCCAGCACCTCGGCGCCGGTATGATACATCCAGCGCTCGCCTGGCTGGTGGATCAGCGGAAGGGCGCCGAGCCGCTTCATGTATTCGTCGGCCGGGACCGTGGCGAGGAACGGGTTGGGCGCGACGCCGGCCTCTTCCATCGCCTTCTGGATCGGATGTTTCGACGGGAACACCATCACCGCGCCGATGCCAAGACGGAAGGTCAACAGATCACGCAGGGTGATCGAGCGGTTGGCCGGCACCGTGTCGTCGAGCTCACTGTCGAGCCGCTTCAGGACACGACGGTTCGCCAGCTCGGGCAGCAGCTCGTCGACCGGATCGTCGAGCCGCAGCAACCCTTCCTCGACCATCATCATCGCCGCCGCCGCGGTGATCGGCTTGGTGATCGAGGCGATGCGGAAGATCGTGTCGCGCCGCATCTTCTCCTTACCGCCGCGCGCCAGGGTGCCGTGCACCTCGACATGGGTCTCGCCATGGCGGTGGATCAGCGCGACCACGCCTGGCACCTCGCCCTGCTCGACGCTCTGGGCGAGCGCTCCGCCGAGCCGTGCGAGGCGAGACTTGGAGAGACCCGACTTCACGGGTTCCTCTCGAATTCGGTGTCGATCTGGATCTGGATGGGATCGGCGAAGAGGGTCGGCAGCCCGTAATCCTGCGGATTGATGGTGGCGACGGCGTGAACGCCGATGCGCGGCTTGCCCTCGAAGCCCTTGCCGGCGCCGCCCAGCTCGACGTCGAAAGTCACAGGCTTCGTCTTTCCCATGAGGGTGAATTGCCCCTCGACCTTGCCGCGCGTCTTGTCGATCGGCTTGAACGACGTCGAGACGAAGGTCGCCTGCGGGAAAGCCTTCGACTTCAGGAAATTGTCGCTCGTGAGCTCTTCGGCGAAACCCTTCACGTTGGTCGTGATGGAGCCGGTCTCGACCGAGGCGGAAAGCTGTGACTTTTCGATCGCCGCCGGATCCCAGGTGAGCGAGCCTTTCACCCGATCGAAGCGGAACACGCTTTTCGAATAGCCGATATGGGAAACGCGCACGATCACCGCGGTGTGCGCTTCGTCGAGCGTGTAGGCGCCGGCCGTTGCCAGCGCGATGTCGCGTTCGCCGGCGAAGACACCGGGCGGCAGCGCGGTGGGAGCCTGCGCCGAGGCCTGTGAAAGCGCCGCTGTCGAAGCCATCGCCAGAACGACGGCGAGCGTCCGCAATCCGCTGATCATCTGCTTCTCCTTCGATACGAGAGAGTTACTTCTCGACGACGGTCTTCAGCTTCGCCAATCCGGCCGCGAAATCCCGGCCGATCATGTCGTCCATGTCCATGAAGGTGCCGATCAGCTTGGTCATGAAGGTGCTGGGACCGTACATCGCCCAGGTGACAATCGTCTGACCGCCCTTCGGTTCCACCGTCAGCTCGGCGGTGTTGTGACCTTCGAAGGGTTTCAGGAAATCGAGCTTGATGACGACCTTCTGCGCCGGAGCCGAATTGAGGATTTCCATTCGGCCCTTGCCGACATTGTTGTTGCCGTCCCACTCATAGACCGCGCCCTTGCCGCTCTCGGCGCCGCTGTAGGCGCGCTTCATCTCGGGATCGCGTCCTTCATAGGGCGACCACTCGGTCCAGCGCTTCAGGCCTTCCAGGTAGGGAAAGATCTTTTCCGGCGGTGCATTCATTGCTGTCGATCGCTCGACACGAAACGAATCGGGCTTGGTCGCGGCGTAGATCAGGATCGCCGCAATCGCGACGACCAAGACTGCACCGACGATGGCCAGGATCTTCCGCATACGAGCCTCGCGCCTTAGTTAACCGTTGAGTTAACACTAAGACGATGCGATGGCTGGCGTCAACGATCCCAAGCCATAGTTCTATGTCTAATATGCCCTCTCCGCCCGCGTCATACGCGGGGGGGGAGAGGGAGGGGACCCGCGCGTAGCGCGGGGAGGGAGAGGTGGGTCTTGTGACCAAGCATCGAACCGCGAGGTCGAGAAGCCTTCGTCATGAAAGCAGTCGCGCCGAACAGATTTGCTGGGAGTTGGTGCGTGCCAAGCGAATGGTCGGCGTGAAATTTAGACGTCAGCACCCGATCGGCCCTTACTTTGCCGACTTCGCTTGCGTCTCAAAGAAGCTCGTTGTCGAGATCGATGGTGAGCACCACGCCTTTCAGGTCGAGGCGGATGCCAGCCGAACTGCCGCTATGGAGCAGCGAGGTTGGCGGGTGGCGCGGTTCTGGGCGAATGAAGTGGTCAAAAATCCAGAAGGTATCTGGACGGAAATCGAGCGATTGCTTGGAGAGCCGTGACCCACCTCTCCCTCCCCGCTCCGCGGGTCCCCTCCCTCTCCCCCCGCGTATGACGCGGGCGGAGAGGGCATTTGGTCTGGCTCCAGGCCGAAACGCCCTCACGCCAGGGCAAATCCCTCGTAACCGTTCGCCACGACCTTCTCGCAGGCCTGGATGTAGGCCGGCAGTCCGCCGATATAGGGCATGAACACCCGCGGCTTGCCGGGGATGTTGGCGCCGACATACCAGGAGCTGCAGGTCGAGCGCAGCGTGATGTTGGACACGTCGCCGACATGGCCGACCCAGGCTTCCTGCGCCTGCGGCTCGGCCTCGATCACCGTCTTGCCCTTGTTACGCAAAGCTTCGAGGCAGTCGGCGATGAAGTCGACATGCTGCTCGATCGAGGGAAGCATGTTGGTCAGCACCGAGGGGCTGCCCGGGCCGGTGATCATGAACAGGTTGGGGAAGTCCACGACGGTCAGGCCGAGATAGGTCTTCGGCCCCTCGTTCCAGCGCTCCTTCAGCGAGACGCCGCCACGGCCGCGGAAATCGACCTTGAGCAGTGCGCCGGTCATCGCGTCGAAGCCGGTCGCCAGCACGAGGCAGTCGAAGGTGTAATCCTCGCCCTTGGCGCGAAGGCCGTTGGCGGTGATGTGCTCGATCGGCTCGTCGCTGATATCGACCAGGGTCACGTTCGGCCGGTTGAAGGTCGCCCAGTAGCCGGTGTCGACGCACAGCCGCTTGCAGCCGATGATGTTCTTCGGCACCAGCGCCGCCGCGGTCTTCGGGTCCTTCACGACCTCGCCGATCTTGGCGCGCACGAAGTCGGCCGCGTGCTTGTTGCTCTCGTCGCTCAGCAGCAGGTCCGAGAAGGAGGCCATGAAGCCCAGTCCGCCGTAATCCCAGCGTGCCTGGAAGGCGCGGGTGCGCTCCTCTTCCGATGTCTCGGCGGCCGAGGCGGGGTTGATCGTGAAGTCGATGCCGGCCGGCTTGGTCTTGGCGCGCTTGCGCATCTCGGGATAGGCGGCCTTCACCTCGCGCACATAGTCGGGATCGAGCGGCTTGTTGTGCGCCGGCACGGTGTAGTTGGCGGTGCGCTGGAACACGGTGAGGTGCTTGGCCTGTTCGGCCATCACCGGGATCGACTGGATGGCCGAGGAGCCTGTGCCGATCACGCCCACGGTCTTAGCCGTGAAGTCGACGCCCTCATGCGGCCAGTTGCCGGTGTGATAGGTCGGCCCCTTGAAATCCTCGAGGCCGGGGATCTTCGGCGTGTTGGGTGAGGACAGGCAGCCCATCGCGGTGATCACGAAGCGCGCCATGACTTTCTCGGTCCCGCCAGAAGCACCGGTCTTCTCCGTCTCGACCCGCCACAGGTTGGCGGCCTCGTCGAACGTGGCCTTGCTGACGCGCGTCTCGAAGCGCATGTCGCGGCGCAGGTCGTAGCGGTCGGCGACGTGATTGGCGTAGCGCAGCAGCTCGGGCTGGGTGGCGTAGCGCTCGGACCATTCCCATTCCTGCTCGAGCTCGGGCGAGAACTGGTAGGAATACTGGACGCTTTCCACGTCGCAGCGCGCGCCGGGGTAGCGGTTCCAGTACCAGGTGCCGCCGACACCCTTGCCGGCCTCGAACACACGCGCCGTAAAGCCCTTCTGGCGAAGGCGGTGCAGCATGTACATGCCGCCGAAGCCCGCGCCGATGATCACCGCATCGAAATCGATCGACATGCGTCCTCCAGAATTGCTGAAGTCGGTAGAAAGTCCCTGGCAAAATTAGTGCGGGAGAGGAGGTGACCGCGCAAGCCTTCCCGTGGCACCTCTTCTCGCGGAGAAGAATAGAGATGGCTGAAGTCGACTATCCGGCGAGCTGGTATGCCGCCACGCGAGACGCGGGCACGGCGCGAGCGCCACTCACCACGCAGGAAGAGGCCGACGTCGCGGTCGTGGGCGGCGGTTTCGCGGGCCTGCACACGGCGCGGCTGCTGGCCAAACAGGGCCAGCGCGTGGTGCTGCTGGAGCGGCGACGCATCGGCTGGGGCGCCTCCGGCCGCAACGGCGGCTTCGTCGGCCCGGGCTATGCCCAGCGATCCGGCGCGTTGATCGACCAGCTCGGGCTCGATCACACGCGCCAGCTCTATGCCCAATCCCAGCGCGGCGTCGCGATCGTGCGCGAGGCGATGACGGAGCTCGGGCGGCCCGACATCCTGATGGGTACCGGCAAGCTCAGCCTCTCGCGCACCGACCAGGGCGCGGGCTTCGCCGACCGCACACGAAAGCTCGCCGACCAACTCGGCGCTTCGTTTGAGCCGTGGGACACGTCACACGTGCGCGCCGTGCTGGCGACGACGCGCTATCATCAGGGCATTCACGATCCGACGTCCTTTCATATCCATCCGCTGAACCTCGCGCTGGCGCTGGCCGCCGACATCGAGCGTCAGCGCAGCACGATCCACGAGAACACCGAAGCCGTTGAACTGACGCGCGACGGCAACGGCTGGCGGTTGCGCACCATGCGCGGCAGCGTGAAAGCCCGGCATGTCGTGCTGGCCGGCAATGCCGATCTCGGCGCCGTGCAGCCGCGCATCGCGCGCGCGGTGCTGCCGGTCGCGACCTATGTCGCCGTGACCGACAAGCTCGGCCCTTGTCTTGGCGAAGCCATCCGATGGACCGGCGCGATCTCCGACACGCGCCGGGCCGGCGACTATTACCGCGTCGTCGACGGCGACCGGCTGCTGTGGGGCGGCCGCATCACCACCGACACGACCGAGCCGCCGCGTCTTCGCGAGATGATGCGGAGCGACATCCTCTCGGTCTATCCGCAGCTCGGCGACATCGGCATCGCCTATGCGTGGCCGGGCATCATGGGCTACGCGCCGCACAAGATGCCCCAGGTCGGCGAGATCGAGCCCGGCCTCTGGGTCTGCTCGGCCTTCGGTGGTCACGGCGTCGCGCAGACGGCGGCCGGCGCCGACGCGGTCGCCGCCGGCATCCTGGGCGACCCGACTCGCTGGCGCTTGTTCGCGCCGTTCGGCACCGGTTGGGCGGGCGGTCCTGCCGGGCGGGCCGCGACTCAGCTTGCCTACTGGGGCCTCCAGATGCGTGACTGGTGGGACGAGAAGCGGCAGGCACAGAACGCGGAGACGTTGCGGACATGACGATCCAACGGATGGGCGATTCGCCGAAACGGCGCGAGGATGCGCGCTTCGTCACCGGCCACGGCGCCTATCTCGACGACCTGAAGTTCGACGGCATGGCGCAGGCCGTCATGCTGCGCTCTCCGCATGCCCATGCGCTGATCCGGTCCATCGACACGACGGCCGCCCGCGCGGCACCTGGAGTTCTCGCCGTCCTCACGGGCGCCGATGCCACGTCCGACGGGCTGAAGCCGCTGCGCCCCTATGCCGAGGCGAACGTGCAAACGGGCGAACCCTTCGCCTTCGCACCGCAGCCTCTGCTGGCCGCCGACAAGGTCCGCTTCGCCGGCGAGCCGGTGGCGCTGATCGTAGCAGAGACGCATGTGCAGGCGCTCGATGCGGCGGAGCTGGTGGTCGTCGACTACGAACCGCTGCCGGCCGTGACGTCGCCCGGATCTGCCCGCGCGCAAGGCGCACCACAGCTTGCCGACGAGATCCCGAACAACACCTGCCTCGACTGGCACACCGGCGACCCTGCGGGCGCCGAAGCCGCCTTCGCCACGGCAGCCCATGTCGTGTCGCTCAGCCTCGACAATCATCGCATCGTGATGAATCCGATGGAGCCGCGCGGAGGCGTCGGCACCTTCGATCCTGCAAGCGGCCGCTACACGCTCCACGTCTCCAGCCAGAACATCCACATCAACCGCAACTTCGTGGCGCGCTCGCTCGGCGCCGAGGCGAAGGATGTGCGCTTCGTGGCGCACGATGTCGGCGGCGGCTTCGGCGCCAAGAACTTCGCCTATGTCGAGCACGCGCTGATCCTGTGGGCCGCGCGCCGGGTCGGCCGGCCGGTGAAATGGATCGCGAGCCGCAGCGAAGTGTTCCTGTCGGACCATGCCGCGCGCGACATGCAGGCCGAGGCGTCGCTGGCGCTCGACGCACAGGGCAAATTCCTCGCGTTGAAGATCGCAAGCCTCGCCAATCTCGGCGCCTACATGGCCGGCGCCGGCGGCGGCGTGCAGACCTACCAGTACATCCACCTGCAGGGGTCTGTGTACCGCATCCCCTCGATCGCGCTGCATGTCGTGGCGGTCGTCACCAACACCGCGCCGATCGGCGTAACGCGCGGGCCGGGCTTCGCCGAGGCGATCAACATCGTCGAGCGGTTGATCGATGCGGCGGCACAGCAGACCGGCTTCGACCGCGCCGATCTTCGGCGCTGGAACATGGTGCCGGCCAGCGCGATGCCGATGACCAACGCCTTCGGCTTCGAGGTCGACAGCGGCCACTTCGCCGAATCGCTCGACCATGCGCTGTCCCGTGCCGACCGCGCGGGCTTCGACACGCGACGGCGCGAGAGCGAGCAACGCGGCCGGCTGCGCGGCCTGGGCTTCGCCTATCACATCAAGGCGACCGGCGGACCGCCGGACGAGAATGTCGATGTGCGCTTCGAGGCTGACGGCACGGTCTCGCTGATCACCGGCACGCAGCATATCGGCCAGGGCCACGAGACGACCTTTCCGCAGATCCTCGCCCACCGTCTGGGTGTGCCCAACGCGCGCATCCGCCTGGTGCAGGGCGACACCGATGCGATCCCGTTCGGCGGCGGCCATGGCAGCTCGCGCGCCACCTACATGGGCGGCACGGCGATCTGGCGCGCCTCCGACGAGATCATCGCCAAGGGCACCGTTCTGGCGGCCGATGCGCTGGAAGCGTCGGAAGCCGATATCCGTTTCGAGGACGGGCGTTTCGTCGTCTCCGGCACCGACCGCGCCATCGGCCTGATCGAGGTCGCCGCACTCGGTCGTGACAAGGGCACGCCGCTCGACACGTTCCATGCCTGGAAGCGTGAGCACATGACCTTCCCCAACGGCGCGCATGTCGTCGAGGTCGAGATCGACCGCGACACCGGCCGGGTCGACCTGGCGCGCTACACCGCGGTCGACGATTACGGCGTGCTGGTCAATCCGATGATCGCGACCGGCCAGGCGCATGGCGCCATGGCGCAGGGCTCGGGCCAGGCGCTACTGGAACACGCGACCTACGATCCCGCCTCGGGCCAGATGGTGGCCGGCTCGTTCATGGACTATGCCCTGCCGCGCGCCGACGACCTGCCATCCTTCGACCTCGGCTTCAATCCCACGCGCTGCACGACCAATCCGCTGGGCGTGAAGGGCTGCGGCGAGGCCGGCGCGATCGCGGCCTTCCCCGCCATCGCCAACGCCATCCTTGACGCGCTGGCGCCGCTCGGCGTGAAAGGCTTCGACGGTCCGGCGAGTCCCGCGCGGATCTGGCAGGCCATTCAGGAGGCACGATGAGACGCGAAGCACCGGCGGCGGCCCGGAATCGGCAACCCATCCTCGACGTGCTGCAGCCGCACCTGCCGGAAACGGGGCTGGTGCTGGAGATCGCCAGCGGCACCGGCGAGCATGTGGTGCATTACGCCGCCGCCCGGCCCGATCTCACCTTCCAGCCCAGCGACCCCGATGCCGGTGCCCGCGCCAGCGTCGACGACTGGGTGCGGACGCTGGGATTGTGCAACGTGCGCCCGGCGCTGGAGATCGACGTCACCGGGGAGTCATGGCCGGTCGAGCGGGCGGACGCCGTCCTCTGCTGCAACATGATCCATATCGCGCCGTGGGAGGCCGCGATCGGGCTGGTGGCCGGCGCCTCGCGCCTGCTGCCGCCGGGTGGCCTGCTCTTCACCTACGGTCCCTACCGACGCGGCGGCCGGCATACCGCGCCCAGCAACGAAGCGTTCGATGCCGACCTCAAGCGGCGCAATCCCGCATGGGGCGTGCGCGACCTCGAGGCCGTCACTGAACTCGCACATCGTGAGGGGTTTTCCGGACCGGAAATCGTCGAGATGCCGGCGAACAATCTGTCGCTGCTCTTCAAGCGGCTGTGAAGCCGCTGGGCGGTGGCAATCGCGCATGGGATGCGCTAACGCTTGGGCCGGCCTCGCGGGGAGCATCGTCGGAAATATGTCGAATCGTAGCGATGAAGCCGTAGTTTTTGCAGTCACCAGGCCGTTGCGGGCCCTGACGCCTCTCCTGGGCGCCGTTGCCCTGGCCGCCCTGCTGGCCGGCTGCAAGCCCGAGAACAAGTTCCAGCCGCCCCCGCCTGCCGACGTCAGCGTCGGCGTCCCGGTGAAGCAGGAAGTCGCGCCCTTCGAAGTGCTGACCGGCAACACCGTCGCCTTCGCGACCGTCGACCTCGTCGCCCGCGTCGAGGGCTTCCTGACCTCGCAGAACTATGTCGACGGCTCCGAGATGAAGAAGGGCGACCAGCTCTTCGGCATCGAGCAGACGATGTACAAGGCCAAGGTCAAGGAGGGCGAAGCCCAGCTCGACGGCGCCAAGGCCTCGCTGGCCCAAGCTGAAGCCGAGTTCACCCGCCAGGAGACCCTGCTCCGCCAGAATGTCTCGGCGCAGGCCACCTACGACACCGCCAAGGCCAAGCGCGACAATGCGCGGGCCAATGTCGAGAACGCCGAGGGCAACCTCACGATCGCCCAGACGAACCTCGGCTACACCACGGTCGCCGCACCGTTCGACGGCATCGTCAGCAAGCATCTTGTCTCGGTCGGCGAACTGGTCGGCGCCACCAGCGCCACGAAGCTCGCGACGATCGTCCAGCTCGACCCGATGTACGTCACGTTCAACATGAGCGAACAGGACGTGCTGCAGGTCCGCCAGAACCTGAAGAACCGTCGCATCGACGTCGAGGAACTGAGCAAGGTCCCCCTCGAGATCGGCCTGATGAACGAGGAGGGATTCCCCCACAAGGGCTTCCTGAACTACGTCTCGCCTGAACTCGATGCGACCACCGGCACGATCCTGGTGCGCGGCCTGTTCAGCAATCCGACGCGGGCGCTCATTCCGGGCTTCTTCGTCCGGGTGAAGGTCCCGCAGGGGCTGGGCGCCGCGGAGGCACTGCTGGTGCCCAACCGCGTGATCGGGGAGGACCAGGCCGGCAAGTATCTCCTGACGGTCAACAAGGACAATGTCGTCGTCCAGACCCGGATCACCATCGGCCAGCTACTGGCCAACGGGCTGCGCGTCATCTCGACCGGCCTCAAGGCCGACGACCAGGTGGTGCTCAACCTGAACGGTGCCGCGATCCCCGGCGCCAAGGTCGTTCCCAAGCTGACGACCATCCCCAATCCGACCGACGGCGCGCCCGCCGCCCCGACTCCCGCCGCCCCGAAGTGACCGGCCGGGAAACGCAGCCATGATCTCCGCGTTCTTCATCAACCGGCCGGTCCTGGCCAACGTCCTCGCCATCATCATCGTGCTGATCGGCGGCGTGGCGCTGGCGACCCTGCCGGTTGCGCAGTATCCCAATGTCGTTCCGCCCACGGTCCAGGTCACCACGACCTATCCGGGCGCGAGCGCTGCCGTGGTCGTCAACGACGTCGCCCTGCCTGTCGAGCTGCAGGTCAACGGCGTCGAGAAGATGATCTACATGCAGTCCTACAGCACGGACTCCGGCACCTACACGCTCACGGTGACCTTCGAGATCGGCACCGATCTCGATTTCGCGCAGGTGCTGGTGCAGAATCAGGTCAGCGCCGCGCTCGCGTCGCTGCCGGCGCCCGTCCAGGCGCAGGGCCTCGTCGTCCAGAAGAAGTCGACGTCGATCCTGCAGATCGTGTCGCTGACGTCGCCCGACCAGCGGTACGACGACCTCTTTCTCAGCAACTACGCCACCATCAATCTCGTCAACGAGCTCGCCCGCCTGCCCGGCGTCGGCAACGTCAACGTGCTGGGTGTCGGCCAGTACTCGATGCGCGTCTGGCTCGATCCGCAGAAGCTTTACAGTTTCGACCTCACCCCCTCGGACGTGAGCAAGGTCATCCAGCAGCAGAGCCAGGATGTGACGGCGGGACAGGTCGGCATGCCGCCGGCACCCAAGGGGCTGGATTTTCAGTACACGATCGACGTCGTCGGGCGCCTCAGCACGCCCGAGGAGTTCGGCAACATCATCGTCAAGGCCGACCAGGGCAATGGCGGCAGGATCGTCAGGGTCCGCGACATCGCGCGTGTCGAGCTGGGCGCCCAGACCTATTCGACGACGTCGCACATCAACGGCAAGCCCAACTCGGGCATCGCGATCTACCAGTTGCCGGACGCCAACGCGCTCGACGTCGCCAAGCGCGTGAAGGCCAAGATGGCCGAGCTGTCCAAGTCCTTCCCGCCGGGCCTCGCCTACGAAGTGCCGTTCGACACCACGCGCTTCGTGACCGCCTCGATCCACGAGGTCTTCATGACCCTGATCGAAGCCGGCATCCTTGTCCTGATCGTGATCGTGATCTTCCTGCAGGACTGGCGCGCCATGCTGGTCCCCGCGACGACAATCCCGGTGACCATCATCGGCGCCTTCGCGGCCATGTCGGCACTGGGATTCACCATCAACACCACGACCATGTTCGGCATCGTGCTGGCCATCGGCATCGTGGTCGACGACGCGATCGTGATCGTCGAGGGGGTCGCCCACCATATCGAGCGGGGCATGACGCCCCACGACGCGTCGATCAAGGCCATGGACGAGCTGTTCGGGCCCGTCATCGGCATCACCCTGGTGCTGATGTCGGTGTTCTTGCCGGCCGCCTTCCTGCCCGGCCTCACAGGCCAGATGTTCGCCCAGTTCGCCTTGGTGATCGCCGCCACGGCGCTGATCAGCGCCATCAATGCCGCGACGCTGAAGCCCACGCAGTGCGCGATGTGGCTGCGCGCCGCGACGCCGCCGGAGAAGCGCAACATCTTCTTCCGTGGCTTCAACAAGGTCTACAACAAGCTCGAGGACGGCTACGCCTGGATCGTCGGCCACATGGTCCATCATGCCGGCATCATGGTCGTCATCGCGCTCATCGCCGCCGGCATCGGCGGCTGGGGCGTCGCGCGCCTGCCGACGGCGTTCATCCCGAACGAGGACCAGGGTTACGTGATCATCGGCGTGCAGCTGCCCGACGGCGCCTCGCTCGAGCGTACCGGGGCCACGCTGCACAAGGCCGCCGAGATCGCCATGGCGGCGCCCGGCGTCGAGAACGTGGTGGCACTTGGCGGCATGTCGGTGCTGGACAACAACTCGTCGCTGGCAAACGCCGCCGTGTCCTACGTCATCCTCAAGGACTGGGACACGCGCCTGAAGCAGCCCGGCCAAGACCTGCGCTCGATCGTGCTGGGCCTGATGGAAAAGCTGAAGGCGCTCGACGACGGCCGCGCTTTCGTCATCGTCCCGCCCGCCATCCAGGGCATCGGCAATGCCGGCGGCTTCCAGATGCAGATCGAGCAGAAGGACGGCAGTTTCGACTACACCAAGCTGCAGGCCATCACCGATACGATGATCCAGAACGCCAGCACGCAGTCGGCGCTCACCAATCTCGTCACCTCATTCCGCGCCGGCGCCCCCCACGTCCGGGTCGAGGTCGATCGCGTGAAGGCCGAGTCGCTGCGCGTGCCGGTCGGCGACGTCTTCACGACCCTGTCGAGCTACATGGGCTCGGCCTACGTCAATCGCTTCAACAAGTTCGGCCTCAGCCTGCAGGTCTACATCCAGGCCGATTCGCAGTATCGTACGCGGCCCGAAGACATCCTGAGGCTGCAGGTGAAGAACCTCGACGGCCAGATGGTGCCGATCGGCGCCATCGCCGAACTGAAGCCGGCCCTCGGCCCGCCGCTGATCAGCCTCTACAACCTCTACCCGTCGGCCGCGATCGTCGGTTCGCCCGCGACCGGTTTCAGCTCGGGCGACGGCATCGAGCTGATGGACCAGATCGCCAAGGCCATCCTGCCGCCCGGCACTGGCTATGAATGGACGGCGATGGCCTACCAGGAGAACATCGTCGGCAACCAGCTGATGTACGTCTTCGCGCTGGCCATCCTGTTGGTCTACCTCTGCCTCGCCGGCCAGTACGAGAGCTGGATCGCGCCGCTGGGCGTCATCCTGGCGGTGCCGCTGGCGCTGAGCGGCCCGGCCATCGCGCTGACCGCGGTCGGGCTCGCCAACAACATCTACACCCAGATCGGCCTGATGCTGCTTATCGCGCTCGGCGCCAAGAACGCCATCCTGATCGTCGAGGTGGCGCGCGAGCGGCGCGCCGAGGGTATGGACATCGCCGAGTCCGCTATCCAGGCGGCGCGGACCCGCTTCCGCCCGATCCTGATGACCTCGTTCGCCTTCATCCTCGGCGTCGTGCCGCTGGTGACGGCGACCGGCGCCGGCGCCAACTCTCGCATCTCGCTCGGCATGTGCGTGATGAGCGGCATGATTGCCTCGACCTGCCTGGCCGTGCTGTTCGTGCCGTCCTTCTTCACGGTGCTTCAGCGCTTCGAGGAGCGCCGCAAGGGCAAGAAGAAGCCGACACACAAGCCGACCTCGCCGCCAGCGGAAGGCGTGCCCGCCGCCGGCGACTGATCATCATTATGATCGTCCGCGCCATCAGGTGCGGGCGATCTCGATGATGTTCTTCGCCAGGCGCCGGCTCCGCGGCGGCGCCGGCCTCTCGTCGAAATCGCCGCGCAGGATCTTCAGCGCCACCCTCTCGACTTCGATCTCGCGCGAGGTCCGCACGCCCAGCCGCCGCAGGATGGGCAGCGGCGGACACCAGCCCTGCACCGCGTGCTGGAAGAGGAACGCCGTCACCGCCGCGGGCACGAACAGCCAGCGGCGATTGACGGCGCTTCCCAGCACGAGGCCGACGAACGCCATCACCGATGCATTGGTCTCGAGCACGCGCTCGATATCCCATTCGCGGTCGAGCTCGCGCAACCGCCGCTGGATGCGCAAGGGATTGCCGGCGCAATAGCGCAGGCGCGCGCCGGTCGCTTCCTCGATCCGCTGGTTGGCCGCCTGGGTGGTGTGCAACGGCACGCGATTGATGGTCGTCGTGAGCATGGTTCAGCCTCGCAGGCTCACCTGGGCGACCTTGTCCCTGTAGTCGGGCTTGGGATCGACCCCGAGCAGCATCTTGATGCCCGCCACGACGCTCGACGCATCCAGCCAGATCTCGGCGCGCTCCGCGTCGAGCCGCAGCAACACCAGTTTAGGATCGGTCTTGCCGCCCTCGAACCAGGCGGCGATGAAGCGGTTCCACAGCCGGTCGATCATCGCCGGATTGTTGTCGATCGACAGCCCGCCATGGACCGTGGCGAACAGGTCGTGGCCCTTCGAGGTGAAGGTGGCGATGGCGCGATTGCCTTGGCCTGCTCCCAGCTTCTGCACGATGGCGTTGTCGCGGCTGGTGAAGAACCAGATCGGCCCCCGGCCGTCCTGACGTTCGTCGTCGAGCTGCGCCGTCATCGGACGGGCGTGGCCGTCCTCGACGCCGTCCAAGCCCAACATCATGGTCATGTCGGACTTGAGGGCCGACCAGAACTTCTCTTCGATTTCCTTCGGGGTGGGCATCGTCGGCTCCTGTCTGAATGGGTGGTACTGCCGGCCAACGCACGCCCCGGACCCCCGTTGCAACGATGGGTCCGCCGATCGCGTTGGGCGCGGGTGAATGCGACGCATCACCGAAACCTGCGGACAGGACGCAGTGTCTGGCAGGGCATCCCCGTTCCCCGACTCCCGGCACGCCCCCTGCGGCATGACCTTGCCTGCGACGTCGTGGTGATCGGCGCCGGGATCAGCGGTGCGTTCATCGCCGAGCGGCTGACGGAGGACGGGCTCGACGTCGTGATCATCGATCGCCGCGGGCCCCTTGCAGGCTCGACGACGGCATCGACCGCCCTGCTTCAATACGAGCTCGACGTCCCGCTCAGCCGCCTGGCGAAGCGGATCGGCGTCGCCCGCGCCGAAAGACTCTGGCGGCGCTCCAAGCTCGCTCTCGATGCGCTCGACGAACGCCTCCATCGGCTAGGGCTGGATGCGGATTGCGCACCGCGCAGCTCGCTTTACCTGCAGGGCGACGTGCTCGACGCCGAGGGATTGCGCGAAGAGGCAAAGGCGCGGCGGCATGCCGGCTTCGAGGTCTCCTACCTGGACCGCGGCGAAGTCCGGCGCATCTACGGGATCGAAGGTCGCGCGGCGCTGCTCGGCCATGGCGGCCTGGCGGGCGATCCCCGCAAGCTCGCTTCGGGATTCCTGCGTCACGCGCTCGCCCGCAAGGCGCGCCTCCATGCGCCGGTGGAAGCGATCAGGGTCGAATCGCTCAAGTCCGGCGCCGTGGTTCATACCGCCGCCGGTCCGTCGCTGCGCGCACGCGCGGTCGTCTTCGCCACCGGCTACGAGATGCCCAAGGGCGTGCCGCGCAAGGGACATCGCGTGACCTCGACCTGGGCGTTCGCGACGCGCCCGCAACCGCGCGCCGTCTGGCGCGACGAGGTGATGATCAGCGAAGCCTCCGATCCCTATCTCTACCTGCGGATCGGACCGCAGGGCCGCATCCTGTGCGGCGGCGAGGACGAGGCCTTCGTCGACGAAGAGAAACGCGATGCACTGATCCCGCGGAAGATCGCGACCTTGCAAGAGAAGCTTGTGCGCCTGCTGCCGCGTGTGCGCCCGGAAGCAGACTATGCCTGGGCCGGCAGCTTCGGTGCCTCGCCCACCGGATCGCCGTCCATCGGCGCCGTGCCCGGCATGAGGAACTGCTACGCCGCGATGGGCTATGGCGGCAACGGCATCACCTTCTCGATGCTGTCGGCGCAGGTGCTCTCGACCATGATCGGCGGCCGCGACGATCCCGACGGCGACCTTTTCTCGTTTCGCCGCACGTTCTAGGCGGCGGCGTCCTTCGCCAGCATCTTCGCCAATGCGCCGATGATCTGCTCGGGGCGAAAGGGCTTGTCGAAGAACGGCCTTTCGCCATGACGCAGCGGCATCAGGGCCGTCGACCGGCCGCTGGCGAAGACATAGGGCACGCGCAACGCCTGCAACGTGTCGGCCACGGGAAACACCAGCTCGTCCTTGTTGAGGCGGATGTCGAGAATGGCGGCATCGAGCGCATGATCGGCGATCAAGGCGAAAGCGCCGTCCACGCTGTTGGCCGGTCCGACCGCAACGGCCCCTGCAGCGAAAAGGCTGGCGCGCAGGTCCAGCCCGATGGCCGGATCGTTTTCCACGATGAGGATCGTCCGTCCGTCGAGAAGGGCCAAGGAACGCTACTCCAGTCAGTCTCGCGTGAACGCACCTGCATCATCGAAGTTGCGCACGGACGGCGCAACCTTCCAGGCTACGCCCCCGTTTGCAATCGCCTTGACATAAAGGAGATTCCCATGGGTCGTTCAATTCTGCTCTGGATGATCGGCGTTCCGATTCCAATCATCATCCTGCTCGCGCTGTTCTGGCGCTAGGCGTTTGCCAAGCCTCCACAGCGGAGGCAGTGTCCGCGCTGCATGATCAAAAGCAGTGCGCGGAGCGAAACGATGCGGCGTCGTCAGTATCTGGGTCTTGCGACGTCGGCTCTCTTCTTTCCCAACCTAGGCTGGGCGCAAGCCTATCCCACGCGCCCTGTCCGTTTGATCGTCGGCTATGCCGCGGGCGGCGTTAACGATGTGCTGGCGCGCCTGATGGGCCAGTATCTCGGCGAGAAGCTCGGACAGTCCTTCGTCATCGAGAATCGCCCCGGCGCCGGCAGCAACATCGCGACCGAGACCGTCGTCCGCGCGACGCCCGACGGCTACACGCTCCTGCTGGCCTCGACGGCCAATGCGATCAACGCCACGCTCTACGACAAGCTCGCCTTCGACTTCGTGCGCGATATGGCGCCGGTGGCCGGCATCTGCCGCGTGCCGAACGTCATGCTGGTCAACCCGTCCGTGCCGGCGAAGACCGTTCCCGAACTCATCGCCTACCTGAAGGCCAATCCCGGCAAGGTCAGCATGGCCTCCGCCGGCAACGGCAGTCCGCAGCATGTCGCGGGCGAGCTGTTCAAGATGATGGCTGGCGTCGACATGGTGCACATCCCCTATCGCGGCGGCGCGCCCGCGCTCACCGACCTGCTGGCGGGCCAGGTCCAGGTCTATTTCTCGAGCGTCGCCTCGGCGATCCAGTACATCAAGGCCGACAAGCTGCGCCCGCTGGCGGTGACGACCACCACGCGCTCGGACCTGCTGCCAGACGTTCCGACGATGGCCGAATTCCTGCCCGGCTACGAGGCGAGCCCCTGGTACGGCCTTGCCGCCCCGAAGGCGACGCCTACCGACGCCATCGCAAAGCTCAACGAGGAGGTCAACAAGGCCCTCGCCGATCCCGCGATCAGGACCCGCCTTACCGACCTCGGTGCCACTCCGCTCCCTGGTTCGCCGGCCGATTTCGGCAGGCTGCTGGTCGAGGAGACCGAGAAGTGGGCGAAGGTGGTGAAGATGTCGGGCGCGAAGCCGGACTAGTTGATGGCTCACCCCTTGCCGATACCCTTGTTCACGAATTCCAGCGTATAGGCCTGGCGGACGTCCAGCCCTCTGGGGAACACCTCGACGTCGGCCATCGACTCGTAGAAGTTCTTCCAGCGCGCATCGCTCATGGCGCCGATGCCGCCGGTCAAGGCATCGCCGGAGAGCACGATGCCCCGTTCGTTCAGGACCTTGACGGCATAAGCGATGCGATCGTCCGTCTGCTCGGGGTTCGCCTGCTTGATCAGCGCGTTGGCAGCGTCGGTTGCCGGTCCACCCTTGAGGTACTGCGCCCAGCCTTCGAGCGTCGCATCGACGAAGCGCTGGACCACATCCTTCTTCTCGCTCGCCAGCTTGCGCGAGGTCGCGATGGTGGTCTGATAGGAGCTGAAGCCCGCATCGGCCAGCAGCAGCACGATCGGAGTCCGGCCCAGCGCCTCGGCAATGGAATAGGCCTCGGATGTGACGAACCCCTGTTGCACGGCATTCGGGTTCGACAGGAAGGGCGCCATCTGGAAATTGTAGGGCCGGACCTGATCGTCGCTCAGATCGAACTTCTTTCGCAGGTAAGGCCAGTATGCGACGCGCCCGCCGCTCGAGATCAGCAGCGTCTTCCCCTTGAGCTTGTCGAACCCGTCGATGCCGGAGCCGGGATGGGCGATCAACGCCTGGGGGTCCTTCTGGAAGATTGCCGCGATGGTAAAGAAGGGCGCCTGCGCCTGCAGGAAGGCGAAGGCGCCGAAGCTGCCGGCCATGATCAGATCGGCTCGTCCCGCCATGAGGAGCTGGGAATTGTTGAGATTGGGGCCGCCTTGCCGCAGGTCGACGTCGAGTCCGCGCGCCTTGTAGAGGCCGGCGGCTACCGCCTGGTAATAGCCTCCATGCTCGGGCTGGGCGCGCCAATCCGTCTGGAAGGAGAGCTTGTCGAGCGACTGGGCCCGCGGCCGGCGAGCAAGTGGCAGGAGCAACGGCGCAGAGAGGATTCCCAGCGCGGCACGACGGTTCAGGCGATAAGCTCGTGTCATGCTGCAGAGTCGCGCGCCGGAAATCGCGGTTCAACGCCGAAATCGATCGCGAACAAGCGCCAGGGCTATGCGGAGCCTTTGACCTCACTTACCATGCTGTAAAGCGTAGGAACCGGCGCCGTCGGCATGAGCCAGTCTGAAGTCGAGAAATCCGTTGGTGGCCTGCTGTCCAGTGCAGCCCCGACCGCCCAGGCAGTGGCCCAACGCCCGTTACCGGATCGGATGCCGGAACGCTTCAATTCGCCGGAGCAGTTCGACCAGCGCATTCGCCTGATCGCGCCGGCGATGCGGCTGATGGCGGCGTCGGCGACCGTGATCATCCTGGGGGCCTTGACCTGGGGAGTGTTCGGCAGCGTACCCACGCGTGCGGTCGGCCGGGGCGTGCTGCTTTCCAGCAAGGGCGGAAATCTCGCCGTTTCGGCCGTTTCATCGGGTCTCGTCCGCAAGGTATTCGTCGAGCCTGGCGACCATGTCGCCGCGGGAGCCAAGATCGCCAGCATCGAGCAGAGACTGCTGGATGCGCAGATCGACCACGCAATGGCTGCAGTTCATCGGCTCGAAGCCAACCTGGCGAAGCTCAAGGCGATCAACGCCGTCCAGATCCGCCAGAGCGAGGAAACCGCGAACCACCAGCTGTCGGCCACCGACGTGCAGGTCGTCGCCAACGAAGTGCGGCGCGAGCGGCTGCGCCAGCTGGTCGCTTCGTACGAGTCGTTGCGCGCAAGGGGCATGATGGCCCAGGCCGAGGTTATCGCGAAGCAGGACCAGTACGACGAGACAGTCCTCGAGCTCGCGAATGCCGGGGCAAGAAAGGCGGAGATCGGCGCGAACCTGCAGAAAAAGCGCGACGACCTTGCCGAGCTGGAGCGTCAGGCGCAGTTGGAGATCGACCGCAAACAGTCCGAGGTCGAGGAACTGCAGGTGCAGATGACGGTCGGATCGACCGTCAGGGCGCCGACCGACGGCGTCATCCAGGAAGTGCGGGTCGGTCGCGGCGACGTGGTCTCCGCCGGCGCGGTGGTGGTCACGATCCGGCGGGGTGGGACCGAGCATCTCGAGATGCTGGTCACGCTGGGAGGGCCCAAGCGCAAGCGGGTGACTGCCGGCATGGACGCCCGGATCGCACCGGACGGCACGAAACGGGAAGAGTACGGCTCGATGCGCGGTCGCGTGGTTTCGGTTTCCGAGGGCGAGGTCTCGAACGAGCATATCGAGCAGATCCTGCAGAACTCCCAGTTGACCCGGCGCCTGATCGGCGATGGATCGGCGTTGCTTGCGCGGGTCGAGGTCTTTCCCACGCCGTCCAATCCGAGCGGATTCACATGGTGGAGCGGCGCGGGTCCGCCGTACAGGATCACGCCCGGCTCCGTTGCCGATGTCGACATCATCATCGACCAGGTCCGGCCGATCAGCCTCGCAATTCCGGCGCTGCGCAAGCTCCTCAGCATCGAGGATTAAGGTCGTGGCCTCGCTCTTTTCGAGCCGCCGTGTCCGCACGCCGACCGTCCTCCAGATGGAGATGGTGGAATGCGGCGCCGCGGCGATCGGCATCCTGCTCGGCTACTACCGGCGCCACGTCTCCCTCGAGGAGCTGCGCGTGCGCTGCGGCGTCTCGCGCGACGGCACCAAGGTCGAGAACCTGCTGCAGGCGGCACGACACTATGGCCTCGAGGCCGAGAGCCGGCATCGCGAGGCCGATCAAGCGCTCACCGGCCCCTTCCCGCTGATCGTTTTCTGGAACTTCAACCACTTCGTGGTCGTCGAGGGTGCGACACGCACCCGGGTGTTCATCAACGACCCGGCGACCGGACCGCGGAGCGTGTCGCGCGAGGAGTTCGGCAAGGCCTTCACCGGCGTTACGCTGGAGTTCAGGAAAGGGGCCGCGTTCGCGCCCGGCGGTACCCGCGAAGGCGTGCTGGCAAAGCTCGGAGGTCGCCTGAAAGGTTGCCACGGCGCCATCGCGTTCGTCGTGTGGATCAGCCTGATGCTCGTGCTGCCCGGTATCATCGTGCCGGGCATTACGGCAGCGTTCGTCGACCAGGTGCTGATCCAGCGCATGGACGGCTGGCTCGGCCCGCTGTTGATCGGTCTCGGCGTGACGTTCGTGTTGAACGCCGTCCTGCGTTTCCTGCAAGGCCGCGCCTTGCTGCGCATCGAGTTGCGACTGGCGCTGGAGCAGTCGGCGCGCGTCACCTGGCATGTGCTTCGCCTGCCCATGGCATTCTTCAACCAGCGTTTCCTGGGCGATCTCGTAAACCGCGTCGATGCGAATGACAGGGTGGCGCTGCTGCTGGCGCGGGATGTCGGCAACGCGGCGACCAATTGCCTGACGGCGGCCTTTCTGGGCGCCGTCATGTTCGCCTATGACTGGGTGCTGGCGGCGATCGTTCTCGGCGGTGCGGCACTCAACATCGTCATCCTCCGCTGGCTCAACCGTCCCTTGTCCGATGTGGCGCTGCGCCTCCAGATCGAACAGGGCCGCCTCTTCTCGACATCCGTCGTCGGCCTGCAGTCGATGGAGACTCTCAAGTCGACCGGAGGCGAGAACGAGTTCTTCTCGAAATGGGCCGGTTACCATGCGCGGACCATCAACTCCGAACAGCAACTGGCGATCTACCAGCAGACCATCGACCTGCTGCCGACGATCCTGCTCAGCCTGACATCCGCCGCCGTCCTCGGCATCGGCGCCCTGCACGTCATCGACGACGATCTCAGCATCGGCGCGCTGGTCGCCTTCCAGAGCCTGCTGATCAATTTCTCGCTGCAGGTCCAGCAGGTCGTCGCCGCGGCCGGCAAGGTGCGGCAGGCGGGCGCCGACCTGGCGCGACTCGACGACGTCCTGCACCACGAGCACGACTGGCTGTCCTCGACGCCCGCGAACGCGCCTTCCATCGAGCACGTCGCCGGTCACCTGTCGATGCGGGAGGTGAGCTTCGGCTACAGCCCGCTCGACCCGCCCGTGATCGAAGGCTTTTCGCTCGATGTCGCCCCGGGCCGCTGGGTGGCGCTGGTGGGCGCATCGGGCAGCGGGAAATCCACCGTCGGCAAGCTGATCACCGGCCTGTTCGAGCCGCGCGGCGGGGACATCGATATCGACGGCCACTCATTGCGCGACTGGGGACGGGAGCGGCTGTCCACCCTCGTCGGCTCGGTCGACCAGGACATCCGCCTCTTCAAGGGCACCATCCAGGACAATATCACGCTGTGGGACGACACCGTGGACCATGCCCTCCTCGCCACCGCGATCGACGATGCCGGCTTGACGCCGTTCGTGCGGAACATGCCCGGCAATCTCAAGGGCGTGATCGAGGAAGGCGGGCGCAACCTGAACGGGGGCGGGCGGCAGCGTCTCGAGATCGCCCGGGCGCTGGTCCGCCAACCTTCCATCCTGGTGCTGGACGAAGCGACCTCCGCCCTCGACGCCGCGAGCGAGAATGAAATCCTGACCGCCGTGAGGCGTCGCGGCATGACGTGCATCCTCGTCGCCCATCGACTGAGCACGATCCGCGATTGCGACGAGATCATCGTCCTGGAGCGCGGCAAGGTGATCGAGCGCGGCACACATGCCTCCCTGATGATCGCCGGCGGCGCTTACGCCCGGCAGGTCAACGCGGAAGCCGCCGCATGAGCGCGCCAACGGAGCGGCGCGCGCGCGACGAGGCACAGGTTGCCGCGGCCCTGCAGCGCCTCAGGGACGTTGCCGCCCTGCGACCGTCTGCGGCCGCCCGGGTCGCGTCTTCACATCATGATGCCCTCGCCGGAGCCCTGACCGTCATCGCCGAGACAGGCGGCTTCGAACTGCGCCTGCCACCGGCGGACGACCGGAACGCGTCGTTGTTCGATCGCCTCGGCCGCTTCGCCAACATCAATCGCTTCCGGTTCCGCGAGATCGCTCTGGACGACGGCTGGTGGAACAAGGAAGGCCCCGCCTTCCTCGCCGTCATGCAATCCAGCGGCGACCCGCGCGCCGTCGTCTGGTGCCGGGGCGGCTGGCGGGTCATCGATCCCGGGACTCGTGCCGAAACCCTGGTCGACGCCGTCGCCGCCCCGACGTTCCTGCCGCGCGCCTACATGATCTATCCGTCGCTTCCCGCGCAGCTCACCACGCGCCAGATCTGGCGCTTCGCCGTCTTCGGCGTGCGCGGCGATGTCGCCCGCCTGCTGATCGCCGCGGCGGCCGCCACGCTGGCCGCGCTGCTGATCCCGATCGCAACCAGCTCCGTCCTGGGCTTTGCCGTCCCCGACGGCCGGATTTCTCTGCTGACCGACATGATGATCGTGCTGGTCGCAGCCGCAATCGGCAGCGCGGGCTTCCAGGTGGCGCGCTCGGTGGCCTTGATCCGGCTGGGCACGCATATCGATCTCCGGCTGCAGGCGGCGGTCTGGGATCGGGTGTTGCGGCTTCAGATGCCGTTCTTCGGTCGTTACGACGTGGGCGATCTCGCGTTGCGCATCCTCGGCATCGATGGAATCCGGCGCATCCTCGCGGGCCAGGCGGTGACTGGCCTGATCGGCGGCATCTTCTCGCTGGCCAGTCTCGGCCTCATGCTGTTCTACGATATCTGGCTGGGGTTGTTTGCCACGGGCTACGCGGTGGTTGCCGCCACCATCCTGTTCGTCCTGGGCCGCCAGCAGTTGCGGCTGGAGCGGAATTTCTACGCCGGCAAGGGCGTCGTCACAGGTATCCTGATGGAGACCCTGGGCGGTATCGCCAAGCTTCGGGTGGCCGCCGCCGAGTTGCGTGCCTTCACGCGCTGGTCGAACGCTTTCGCCGATCAGCGCGCGAACGATTCGGGACCGATCGTCATCAAGCAGATGGTCGTATCCACCACCCTCCCGATTTTCGGGACCCTTTGCATCCTGGCGATTGCCGGCGCCGGCACGCCCGTGGACTTCGCCGCGTTCGCCGGCTTCAACAGCGCCTTCGGCCAGTTCACGGCCGCGCTTCTGGGCCTGACCGCGTCGATCAACGCCGCCGTCAAGGCAACGCCCCTGTTCGACCGCGCCCGCCCGATCTTCGAGGCGCCGCTCGAAGTCGGCGAGGACCGGGTCGAACCCGGTGTGCTCAGCGGCCATATCGCGGTTCACAACCTGTCCTTCCGCTACTCGGCGGAAGGGCCCTGGGCGCTGGACAACATCGATTTCGAAGCCCGTCCGGGCGAGGTCATCGCCATCGTCGGCGCCTCGGGCTCGGGCAAGTCGACCCTGCTACGCCTGCTGCTGGGTTTCGAAACCCCTGCGCAGGGCGCCGTCTTCTATGACGGCAAGGATCTCGCGACGCTCGACCTCCGCCTGGTGCGCCGCCAGATCGGCGCCGTGCTGGAAACGGCCGACCTCATCCCGGGCCGGATCTTCGACAACATCGTGGGCAGCGCGTCCCTGACCCGCGCCCAGGTCGTCGAAGCGGTCCGGCTGGTCGGCCTCGAGGCGGACCTCGCCGCCATGCCCATGGGCCTCGAGACGATCGTCATGGAAGGCGGCAGCCAGCTGTCGGGCGGCCAGCGCCAGCGCGTGATGATCGCGCGGGCCTTGGTCAACCAGCCGCGGATGCTCTTCCTCGACCAGGCGACCAGCGCGCTCGACCACCAGACGCAATCGCTCCTGCGGTCAAACCTGAAGGCGATGAACGCGACGCGCATCGTCGTCGCGCATCGTCTCAGCACGATCCGCGAAGCCGATCGTATCCTGGTCCTGGAGAACGGCAGGATCGTGCAGAGCGGACCCTATTCCGAGCTCATAGGCCAGGACGGCGCCTTCCGCCGCCTCGTCCAGCGCCAGCTTCTCTAGAGTTTTTCCGCTTCAAACTCACCCGCACTACCTCATCCTGAGGAGCACGCCGCAGGCGTGCGTCTCGAAGGATGGGCAAAGGACGTGGTGCTCGTGCTCACCCTTCGAGACGCTCACTGCGTTCGCTCCTCAGGGTGAGGTCGTTGTCGGAAAGTCTGTTTGATTCAAGCGAAGTCAGAAAGACTCTAGCAGCCTTCACGCCTTCGGCACCCATTCCGCGACCCGCGTGTTGGTCGCGGCGTCGAGCATGCGGGTTTCGCGCAGGACCATGCCTCGCTTCTCGAGCAGCTCTTCCGGTGTCGCGTTCTCTCCGACACCGGGGAAGACAGGGCGGCCGTTCGGGACGCTGGCATCGGTGCGCGTGAGGAAAAACGAGTCGTAGCCGATGTCGAGGAACAGGCCGAACGGGTCGGTGCCGCCCGACACGGCCAGCGTGCCGCCGGACAGGCCGAGCTTCCGCCAGGCCTCCTCGAAGGACGCCGAGGCCGGGTTCCACAGGATGGCATTGGCGTTGTCCGGGTCGACGACGACGCCCTCGACCTTCCGCGTCAGGACGATGCGCCGGCGGGACGGTGCCTTCGGGCCCCCTTCCGATGAATGCCGCCCGTTGGCGATCACGGACGCCCGGGCCATCGAGTCCTGATAGAATTTCTGGTCCGCGGGGATCTTGAGGTTCTCCGGGAACGACCCGTCGGACGCCGCGATCATGCCCTCGCTGGAAATGATGGCGTATCCCTCGATGCGCGGACGTCCCGTGACCATGACTGCGACTCCTGAACGTGCCGGGCAACCAAAGCCGGGCCCATGAAACACACTAGCCCAAATGAAAAAGGACGGCAGAGCCCCGTCCCTGTAAGAAGACACAGGATCGATTGAAGGGGAGCGGCGCGAGATGACCAGATTCCCGACCCTGATCGCCTTCGCGGCCGGCCTCGCTGCGATGCTGGGCGCCGCGCTGTCGCCGGCCCGCGCCCAGGAGGCCGAACTCGAGCCCTGGCGCTTCAATGCCACGGCCTATGGCTGGCTCACCAGCATCAGCGGCAGCACGACCGCCAAGGGCCAGACCTTCGACGTCAATGCGGGCTTCTTCGACCTCCTGCGCAACAGCAGCTCGATCGCGGCCTTCGACGGCTACATCGAGGCCAACAAGGGCAGGGTCGGCGTCTACGGCGACCTGGTCTGGTCCAACCTCGGCTTCTCCAAGTCGGCGGCGCGATACCGCAACCCCGTGCCCGGCCTCACGGTGAGCGGGGTCGCCAACGTCCAGCTGAATCTCGTGACGACCATCGTCGAGGTGGGCGGCGTCTACGAGTTCGCCCGCTGGTCGCACAGCCCGACGTCGTTCACCGCGTTCGATGGCCTGCTCGGCATCCGCTACTGGAACAATGCCGTCGAGGCCCAGATCGACACCGTCGCCACCGCCAACGCCTACGATCTCGGGCTGGAGCGCTCGATGGGCCTCACGATCGCGCGCGACAACGGCCTCCGATGGATCGACCCGGTCGTGGGCTTCCGCCTGCGCCACCAGTTCACGCCCACCCAGTCGGCCTTCCTGCGTGGCGACATCGGCGGCTTCGGCCTGGGCAGCTCGTTCTCGTGGCAGGCCGTCGGCGTCTACAGCTACGGCTGGAAGGTCGACAACCACGTCCTCGCCGCCATGATCGGCTACCGCGCCCTGGCCGCGAACTACAGCGAAGGCTGGGGCCTGAACACGCGCGGCATGGACATCATCATGCACGGGCCGTTGATCGGGCTTTCGGTCAAGTTTTGAGGGGTGCGCGGTCCGGGAGGAATGGCCTCAAGAGAATTCGGACTTCCAACTACACTGCCATCAATCCACTAGAGCAAGAGCCCTTCGAGCACGCTTATTTAGTGCTTAAGATGGATATGCTGCTCTGGAATCACCCTCTTTAGAGCCATGAGACGTATCAACGTCTCATCCGGTTCGGTTCCTTCAATCACGGTAGCAACGGGCAGAAGCCAACCCAATCGATTGCCCATCGCTTTCTTACTTTCCACCACAGCAAACAACTTCGGAGCTTCAGGAAGTCGCCCAACGTCACTGCACTTCGTTGTCGCAAACGCGACGGCCGCCGCGTTGGGGTTCACGACTTCAAAGAGAGACTTTTTGCCGTGAGCTATGACACCAACATCGAACTCCCAATGCGAAGCGGAGTTGCCCCGAACACTGATCTCTCGCATCACATCAGCAAGAGGGTCGGTACGCTTAACGGTGCTCCACAAACGAGTATAGAAGCGATCTGCTATCAGCACCTTCCTGCGATCTACATTGCGCTGTTCCGCCAATGCACATGCTTCAAGTGAGCAATTTCCAATTACGGTGACGGCCGCAACAAGTTGGTCTTGGTAAACGACATCCCAAATTCGTTTGCCGTTGCACTTTACTCCCGCTCGCTCCGCTACTGAGTTAGCAGCTCGTGCGTAATGATGTTCAGCGCCAGACTTAGCTGCCTCGTGGTAGCCACTTCCCATATCGGAAACGACGAACTCATCTTCGCCGCCAATGCTGATGTTGATCACGACAGCAGAGCCACTTGAATAGAGAAGCGGCAACGAAATGTAGAAGCCGTCCTTCTCCTGAAAGGCATAGGCAAGATTCTGCGCTACATCCTTCGTGATAGCAGCTAGGTCTGTATTAGCGAGGTGCTGTTTGTTGGCCATCAACTTAGTCCAAGCAGCGGTTCCCAGGGAGGCGCCGGCACGTCGGCCATATTCTGGATTCTAAACTCAACGCTAGCCGTGGCAAGGAGTGCCATGTAGCTGTTCAAATCTTGCTGAGGTTCGTCAGCTATTGGCAGATTAGGACCCCATGGCTCCCCAGCAGTGGCATTCCAGTTCATCTTGAAGCCATGGACATGGCTGCCCGGAATCCGCTTGTAGTGCAGCCGCTTGTTTGGGCCCAAACGCCGGTTGGTGTGACCTCGGGCAGGCCGCCACTCAATCCGAGCCAGAGGGCGCAAGTTACCCGCCCCTTCTGTCCTCTCGATCTGCAAGAGCACACGAGCATCAGGATAATGCAACTCAGCCATAGCTCGAAGGCGAACGTCGGGCGAGGTGATGCCGCCAACATCGATATAGGCGATCAGCTCAAGCTCCTGGCCGGCCGCCTGCCAAGTAGGCCCGCTGACCAACTGCTTGTCGGCGTCTTCAAAAAAGGCTTCGGGATCGAACGGCATGCGCTCCTAGGCGGATCGGCGGAAGCGGTGCCTCCATCAGCCCCATAGTCGGCACGCATCGTGCAAATCATCAAGACCAAATCAGAGTTTCGCGCGAGAACACACGCGGACGTAGTACACCGCACCGTCTTCCGTGTTCGACGTCACGACCTGAGGGATGGCGTCCTCGAGAGGATTCGAACCTCCGACCTCCGGTTTAGGAAACCGCTGCTCTATCCGGCTGAGCTACGAGGACGTGGGGTCCTTCTAGCCTAATCCTTCGGTTTTGGGGAGGGCCGGTCACGCCATCGCCGCCAGCCGCGCCGCGTGGCGGTTGTGCTCAGCCACCGTGCGTTCGAGGTCGATCGTCACGACCTTGCCGTCGCGCACGATCGGGCGGCCGGCGACGACGGTGTGCCTCGCCGTCTGCGGGGCGCAGAAGAGCGTGGCGGCGACGGGGTCGGCCAGGGCGCCGGCATAGCCGAGGCTGTTGAGGTCGAGGGCGAAGAAATCGCATTGCTTGCCGGCGGCCAGGGAGCCGATGTCGTCGCGGCCCAGCAGCGAGGCGCTGCCCAGGGTCGCGAGTTCGAGCGCCTGGCGGGCGGTCATCCATTCAGCGTCGCGGCTCGGGTCGGACGTCGACAGGGTCGTGTCGGGCCCCTCGGGCGGGCGCAGGCCGATCTGCAGGCGGGCCAGCAGCATCGCCTGGCGCACCTCACCCAGCATGTGGTTGCCGTCGTTGCTGGCCGAGCCGTCGACGCCGATGCCGACCTTCACGCCGGCGCGGCGGTACTTCATCACCGGCGCGATGCCCGAGGCCAGCCGCATGTTCGAGCAGGGGCAGTGGCAGGCGCCGATGCCGGCGCGGGCGAACTCTCTTATCTCGGCATCGTTCACGTGGATGGCGTGGGCGTACCAGACATCGTCGCCGGCCCAGTCGACGGAGCGCATGTACTCGACGGGGCGCATGCCCCAGCGCTGCAGGGTGTAGCGTTCCTCGTCGAGCGTCTCGCAGAGATGCGTGTGCAGGCGGATGCCGCGCTTGCGACCGAGCGCCGCCGACTGGCGCAGGAGTTCGGGCGTCACGGAGAAAGGCGAGCACGGCGCCAGCACGATCTGCGTCATCGAGCCCGGCTTCGCGTCGTGGTATCGCGCGATCACCCGCTCGCAATCCTTCAGGATGTCGTCCTCGTCCTCGACGCAGGAGTCCGGCGGCAGGCCGCCCTTCGACTGGCCGAGCGACATCGAGCCGCGCGAGACGGCGAAGCGGATGCCCAGCTCCTTCGCCGCCGCGATCTGGTCGTCGACCGCGCAGCCGTTGCGGAAGACATAGGCGTGGTCGAACACCGTCGTGCAGCCCGACAGCGCGAGCTCGGCGCATCCCACCAGCGTGGCGGTCCGGCTGGCCTCCGGCGTGCGCGCCGCCCACAGAAGGTAATGCGCCTGTAGCCAACGGAAGAGATTGTTGTTCTGCGCCGCCGGCAGGGCGCGGGTCAGGGTCTGGTCGAGGTGGTGATGGGCGTTGATGAGGCCCGGCAACACGATGTGGTTCGTCAGATCCATGACCGTATCGGCGGTCGCGGGCAACGACGCGCCGGGACCGACGGCGCGGATGACGCCGTCGACCGCATAGAGTCCGCCATCGGCAATCTCGCGGCGCTGCTCGTCCATCGTGACGATCAGCGCGTTCTTCACCAAAAGCGTCGCCATCCTGCAGTCGCTCCCCCGAGTGTCGGCGGATCATGCCCTGATCTGCTCCGATGCAGCGACCGTTTTGTTGCCAGCCGGAAAGGCGCGTATTAGTTTGGCCAAACCCTGTAAATTCAAGGCGGTAGCATGATTCGGTGCGTGCGGATTTGGACGGGCGAAGACCAGAATTCGCATGTCGAGGAAGGCTGGATCGACCTCAAGCCCGGCGCACATGGCGACCTGCTGAGCGGCAAGATCGACGTCACCAGCGCCTCGCTGCAGGAGACCGAGCCCGGCGGTACCTATGCCTGGCACACCGCCCCGGTCCGCCAGCTCGTCGTCACCTTGAGCGGTACGCTCGACTTCAAGACCCGCGGCGAGCAGCATTTCACCCTGGCGCCCGGCGACATCCTGCTGGCCGAGGACACGACCGGCGGTGGCCACACCTGGCGGCTCGTCGACGACCAGCCCTGGCGCCGCCTCTACGTCGTGCTGGGCAAGGATGCGCCGGTGCCGTGGAAGCCCGCCACCCCAGAAGACCGTCGTTAGTCGTTAGGAGAGAGTTCCATGGCAGACAATCATAGCGGCGACTTCGACGTCGTCCTGGTCGGCGCCGGCATCATGAGCATGACGCTGGCCACCTTCCTCAAGGAGCTGCAGCCTCACCTCAAGATCCATATCGTCGAGCGGCTCGAGGGCGAGGCCCAGGAAAGCTCCGGCCCGTGGAACAATGCCGGCACCGGCCATGCCGCCAACTGCGAGCTGAACTACACGCCGCAGCGTCCCGACGGCAGCGTCGACATCTCCAAGGCTCTCGAGGTCAATGTCGAGTTCGACATGTCGCGCCAGTTCTGGTCGTACCTGATCAAGAAGGGCGCGATCGAGGCGGCGCATACGTTCATCCATCCCGTGCCGCACATGAGCTTCGTGATCGGCGCCGACCGGCAGGCGTTCCTGAAGAAGCGCCACGCGGCGATGAGCGCGCATCACTGCTACCGCGGCATGGAATATTCCGAGGACCACAAGCAGATCGGCGAGTGGGCGCCGCTGATCATGGAAGGGCGCGATCCCAACCAGCCGGTCGCCGCCACGCGCATGGTGACGGGCGCCGACGTGAACTACGGCATGCTCACCACCAACCTGCTGACCTACCTGAAGCGCCAGGAAGGCTTCTCGATCGAGTTCTCCCAGCAGGTGACCGGCCTGCACCGCCGCACCGACGGCGGCTGGACGCTCGACGTCAAGGACGAGAAGAGCCACGCCCACAAGAAGATCGGCGCGAAGTACGTCTTCCTGGGCGCCGGCGGCGCCGCGCTGACCCTGCTGCAGAAGTCCGGCATCCCCGAAGCCGACGGCTTCGCCGGTTTCCCGGTGAGCGGCATCTGGCTGCGCTCGGGCAAGCAGGAGATCGCCACGCGCCACATGGCCAAGGTCTACGGCATGGCGGCCAGCGGCTCGCCGCCGATGTCGGTGCCCCATCTCGACACCCGCTATGTCGACGGCAAGCGCTGGCTGCTGTTCGGGCCCTATGCCGGCTTCTCGACCAAGTTCCTGAAGCACGGCTCGATGTTCGACCTGCCGCTGTCGCTGCGGCCGGACAATCTCCTGCAGCTGCTCGCCGTGGCGCGGGACAATCTTCCGCTGGAGGAATACCTGGTTGGCCAGGTGCTGCAGACGAAGGCGCATCGCTTCGACGCGCTGCGCGAGTTCTATCCCAACCTCGACGAGAAGGACTGGGAGTTCGACGTCGCCGGACAGCGCGTGCAGATCATCAAGAAGGACGTGGCGCGCACCGGCAAGCTGGAGTTCGGCACCGAGATCGTGTCCTCGGCCGATTCCTCGATCGTGGCCCTGCTCGGCGCCTCGCCTGGCGCCTCGACCGCCGTCTGGATCATGGTCCACATGCTGGAGAACTGCTTCCACGAGCAGCTGGTCGGTCACTGGGTGCCCAAGCTCAAGGAGATGATCCCCTCCTACGGCCAGGATCTTAAGACCGACGCGGCGCTGGTCGAGCGCGTGCGCAAGGACACCGCCGAAGTGCTGGGCCTGCAAACGGTCTGATGACCGACCCACGGGCCGATCTGACCGGGACGCTCGACGTCCTGCTGCGCTTCGGCACGCTGATGCTGCGCGCCGGCGACACCGCTTTCCGTGTGCGCGATGCCATGCGTCGCCTGGCCCAGGCGCTCGGCATCGAGCGGCTCGAGGTCGAGATGTCGACCGTCGGCCTGACCGCGACGGCGTGGGCCGGCGGCGAGGCCAGGACGCTGGAACGCGAGATCGGTCCGCCCGGCGTCGATGCGTCGAGGATCGCCGCACTGGAAGCGCTGTCGCTTCGTGCCGCGCCCGGCCTCGACATGGCGGCGCTGGCAGTCGAACTCGACGGGATCGAGAAGGCGCACCCGTTGCACGGGCTGCTGCCGATCGCGCTGTCGATGGCGGTCGCCTCGACGGCCTTCTCCTACCTCAACGGCGGCGACCTGCTGGCGACCGGCGCGGCGGCGGTCAGCGGCGGCATCGGCCAGACGGCCCGGACCCTGCTGTCGCGCCAGGGCTTCAACCAGTTCGCCATGACCGCGCTGTGCGCCGTGCTGGCGTCCGGCCTCTACTGCCTGATCGTGATCGGCTTCGGCGTGCACACCTTCGCCTTCGCGCACGCGATCGGCTTCATCTCGTCGGTTCTGTTCCTGGTGCCGGGCTTCCCCCTGGTCGCCGCGCTGCTCGACCTGACGCAGCACCAGACCAGGGCCGGCGTGACGCGCCTGTTCTACGGCGTGCTGCTGACGTTGAGCGCCGCCTGCGGCATGTCGGTGGTGGCGATGCTGGCCGGCCTCACGCCGGCGCCGGCCGCGCCGCCACCCGGCGCGATCGAGCCGCTCACCGTGCTGGGACGGGCGCTCGCCTGCTTCGCCGGCGGCTATGGCTACGGCATCCTGTTCAACAACCCGCATCGCACGGTTCTCGCGGTGGCGCTGCTGTCGATGGTCGGCAACGAGGTGCGGCTCGGCCTGCACGATCTCGGCCTTGTCCTGCCCCAGGCGACATTCTTCGGTGCGCTGGCGGTCGGGCTGGGCGCCTCGCTGCTGCGCGATCGCCTGCACGCGCCGCGCATCGCGCTGACGGTGCCCAGCATCATCATGATGACGCCCGGGCTCTTCGCCTTCCAGACGATCGTGTTCCTCAACCAGGGCAAAGCGCTGTCGGCGATCGAGGCTGCCGCGACCTGCGGCTTCGCGGTCGGCGGCATGGCGATGGGCCTGATCGCCGCCCGCTTTCTCACCGAGCGCCAGTGGCGCTACGAGCGCTAGCGTCAAGGGTCCTTCTGATCAAGATAGAACAACCACCACCAACCTCATGCTGAGGAGGCCCGAAGGGCCGTCTCGAAGCATGGGCACGAGCGCCACGTTTGTTGCTCATCCTTCGAGACGCACGCCTTCGGCGTGCTCCTCAGGATGAGGATGGTGTGTGGGGAAACCTGAAGCGGCAAGACCCTAGAAAGTGGCCTTGGCCTGAAAGCCGATCACCAGCGCATTGCCGATGCTCGACAGGCCGTTGGGCTGGATGACGTACTGGACGTTCGGCATCAGCGACAGCCACGGCGTGGGTTGCGCCCGGTAGTTCACCTCGATGGTCGTTTCCGACGACTGCACCGGCGTCGATCCCGGCGCGATTGCGTTCGCCTGGTTCTGGGCGGCGATCTGCGTGCTGCTGATCCAGCTGCTGTTCACGGCAATTCCGATCGAGTCGTTGTCGCGCCCCTCGAAGGTGCCCTTCTTCACCAGCCCGACCTGCCAATAGGTCTGCAGCAGGGCGGTCGCCGGCCCCGCGTACCCGACCACGGCGAAGGCCCAGAGCGAACGCTTGGAGTCCGCCGACGGGCGATAGAGCATCTGGTCGCCTTGCAGCCAGACGCCCCACCGGCCGATCGCCATGGAAGGCGGCCCGCCGACGGGGGAACCGAGATAGGGCGCGGCCGAGGTGTCGTAGTAGCCGCCCAGCCGGTAACGGCCAGGCAGTTGCGCTCGCCCGACACGCGGCTGCCACCCGAGTTCGGCCGGAATCACGACGCCCGTGGTCCCCGACCCGCCGAGCTTGAAGCCGTTGGCCGGCAGGGACAGCGTCGGGTTCACCTCGTACACCCCCGCCGTGACGTAGACGTCCTCGACCGGGCGAACCTTCAGCCGGCCTCCCCAGCTCCCCGTAGGGAAGATCGTGAAGCCGCTGTTAATGACCGTCGCGATCTGGCCGCACAGCCCGTTGTTCTGGAAGTAGCAATAGAGCGGCGACGACGCGAAATCGTCGGAGGCATGGATCCACCCGACCCGCGTCTCGAGCCGGCCGGCCAGCATCGACTGCGTGTAGGCAAGCTCCGCGAGACGCACGTTCTGGCCGCTGCCGTATATCTCCTGCACCGAGATGATGTTGCCGATGAAGCTCTGCGACAGGCTGTAGCCGGTGCGCTCCGTGAAGGTCACGTGCAGGCCGCCGCCTTCGAGCCCGACCAGCTTGCCGAGGTCGAGGTCGGCACCGAGGTCGACCTGGTGCGAATAGGCCGAGCCCTGCGCCAGGCCTCCCGACGGATTGGCGGCGAACTCGGCGATGTAGTGGCCGCGCACGGTGACGCCCTTCGCGACGAGATCGGCGCGCGTGCCACCCCAGTCGCCGGTCAGGCTCTTGCGCCGAGGATCGTCCAGCCACGCCTCGGGTTCGTCCGGAGGACCGCGCTGCGCCTCGGCCTGCTGCGCCGCCAGCAGCAGGAAAAGGCCGACTCCGATCGTGGCGGCGCGACGTCCGGGACGGCGGGGCACGCCGACGGTCTCTACTCCGTCGCGACGTAGGGATGGACCATCTTCGACGGGTCGACGACCTTGTTGAACTCGGCCTCGGTGACGTACTCCAGCTTAAGCGCGGCCTCCTTCAAAGTGAGGTCGTGGTCGATCGCGTAGTGGGCGATCTTCGAGGCCTTGTCGTAGCCGATCACCGGCGCCAGCGCCGTCACCAGCATCAGCGAGCGGTCGACATATTCCTTGATCTTCTTGAGGTTTGGCTGGGTGCCCTCGACCAGGAACTTGCGGAAGTTGGCGCAGCCGTCGGTCATCAGCGTGATCGAGTGCGTGATGTTGTAGATCATCAGCGGCTTGTAGACGTTCATCTCGAGATAGCCACTGGCGCCGCCGAAGCCGACCGCGACGTCGTTGGCCATCACCTGCACCGCGATCATGGTCAGCGCCTCCGCCTGGGTCGGGTTGACCTTGCCCGGCATGATCGAGGAGCCCGGCTCGTTCTCCGGAATGTGCAGCTCGGCGAAGCCGGCGCGCGGGCCGCAGGACATAAGGCGGATGTCGTTGGCGATCTTGTAAAGCGAGACCGCGAGCGTGCGGAACGCGCCCGAGAGCTGGACCAGCGCGTCGTGTGCGCCCTGAACCGTAAACTTGTTGGGCGCCGTCACGAACGGCAGGCCCGTCAGCTTGGCGATCTCCGCCGCCGCCGCCTCGGCGAAGCCCGGTGCCGCATTGATGCCGGTGCCGACGGCCGTGCCGCCCAGCGCCAGGCGATAGACGCCCTTCAGCGCATCTTCCACCCGCTCGATGTTGTCGGCCAGCATGCCGGCATAGCCCGACCATTCCTGGCCGAGCGTGATCGGCGTTGCATCCTGCATGTGGGTGCGGCCGATCTTCACGATGTCGGCCCATTCCTTCGCCTTGGCGTCGATCGCGTCGTGCAGCGCCTTCAGCGACGGCAGCAGGCGCTCCTTCGTGTTGACCGCGGCGGCGATGTACATGACCGACGGGAACGAGTCGTTCGACGACTGCGACATGTTCACGTGGTCGTTGGGATGCACCGGCTTCTTCGAGCCGAGCGGCGTGCCCGCGAGCTGGCAGCAGCGATTGGAGACCACCTCGTTCACGTTCATGTTGAACTGCGTGCCGCTGCCGGTCATCCAGACGTGCAGCGGGAACATGTCGTGATGCTGGCCGGCCAGGATCTCGTCGCAGGTCTCGAGGATCAGCTTGTGCGCCGTGTCGTCCAGCCGCTTGCCGGCATGGTTGGCGTTGGCGCAGGCCTTCTTCAGCGTCGCGTAGGCGGTGATCATCTCGCGCGGCATCAGGTCCTTGCCGATGCTGAAATGCTCGAGCGACCGCTGCGTCTGGGCGCCCCAGAGCTTGTCGGCGGGAACGCTGACCTCACCGAGGCTGTCTGTCTCCTTGCGAACATCCGTCACGGCGCACCTCATTTACTGCGGGGCCGCGACCTTAGCGCAACATCAGCCGTGCCGTCAGTCGTCGGATGACCGGGATCGTCGCAGGGATTTGACGGTGCCGTGACGCTTCTTGTCGTCGACGCGGCGACGCTTGGCCGCGCGGCTTACCTTGGTTTTCACTCGCGGCTTGGGCTTGTGCGTCGCTTCGCGGATCAGCTCGACCAGACGGGCCAGCGCCTCCTCGCGATTGCGCAACTGGCTGCGATGGCCCTGGGCCACCAGCACCAGCACGCCCTCGCTCGTCAGGCGGCGTCCCGCGAGGCGCTCGAGCCGCTGCCGCACATCGTCGGGCAGCGACGGCGAGCGGCGGACGTCGAAGCGGAGCTGGACCGCCGTCGAGGTCGTGTTGACGTGCTGGCCGCCGGGACCGGCGGCGCGCACGAAACTTTCCTGGATCTCGTCCGGGTCGATCGCCAGCGAGCCGGTCACCCGGATCGGCGCCGCCCGGTCGGAGGTCATTCCTTGCCGCCGGCCTGGCGCAGCATGGCCTCGATCGTCGTGCGATTGCCCTGCTTCGCATAACCGAGCGCGCTACGGCCCGTGAAGTCGCGCGAGTTGGGCTCGGCCTTCTTCTCGAGCAGGAGCCGGACGATCTCGGCGTAGCCGCGCGCCGCGGCGATCATCAGGGCCGTCTGTCCCTGGCGATTCTGCAGCCGCGTGCTGGCGCTCCGGCGCAACAGCAGCTCGGCAATGTCGACGTCGCCCTTTTCGGTGGCGCGCATCAGCGCCGAGTAGCCTTCCGGATCGACGGCATCGATCCGGGCGCCGCCCTTCAGGAGCGTCTCGACGACCGGGATATGGCCCGCGCGTACCGCCACGATCAGCAGCGGCTGGCCGTTATTCGCGGTCTGGTTCGGGCTCTCCTGCTTCAACAGGGCCTGACGCACCTTCTCCTCGTCGCCCTCGACCACGGCCCGCACGATCTGCTTCTGGCCCAGCAGGTCGGAACTCGACGCCTGCGCGAAGGCCGCACCCGCCGGAACGACCATCGCGAGAGAGAGAAACGTCCGTCGGATCATGCCCTGCTCCTGGTTTCCTGATAGCGGACCTCGATCCGGTCCCAGATCTGCGCCTCCAGCGAGACGCCGTCGAAACGGTTGATCTGCTGCAGGCCGGTCGGCGAGGTGACGTTGATCTCGGTGAGATAATCGCCGATCACGTCGATGCCGACGAAGATCAGGCCGCGCTTCGCCAGCTCCGGCCCGATCGTCTCGCACAGCTCGATGTCGCGCTTGGTCAGCCCGGCCTTCACCGCCTTGCCGCCGACATGCATGTTGGAGCGCGCCTCGCCCGCCGCCGGCACGCGGTCGATGGCGCCGACCGCCTTGCCGTCGATCAGGATGATGCGCTTGTCGCCCTTGCGCACCTCGGGAAGGTAGCGCTGGGCGATCACCGGCTCGCGGCTGCGCTGCGAGAACATCTCCAGCAGCGACGCGAAGTTCTCGTCGTCGGGCTGCACGCGGAAGACGCCAGCGCCGCCATTGCCGAACAGCGGCTTCAGGATGATGTCCTTGTGCTCGTCGCGGAACTCGCGCAGTGCCCGAGCGTCGGTCGCGATCAGGGTCGGCGGCATCACATTGTCGAAATGCGTGACGAACAGCTTCTCCGGCGCATTGCGCACGCTGGCCGGATCGTTGACCACCAGCGTCATGGGATGGACGTGCTCGAGCAGGTGCGTCGTCGTGATGTACGACATGTCGAACGGCGGATCCTGGCGCAGCAGCACGACGTCGAAGGCCGTGAGGTCGATCATCTCCGGCGCGCCCAGCGTGAAGTGATTGCCCTTCTCGCGGCGCAGCTTCATCGGCTGGGCGCGGGCCATCACCTTGCGGTCGCGGAAGATCAGGTCGGGCGGCGTGTAGTGCCAGACCGTGTAGCCGCGCTTCTCGGCTTCCAGCCCCAGCACGAATGTCGAATCGCCGTCGATGTCGATCGTCGAGACATGGTCCATCTGGATGGCGACGTTGAGCTTCATGGCGGAATCCTGACTGGCGGGCTGAGATCGAGTGGTTTCAGTTAAGGCCGCGACGCAGTTCCTGCAACAGGGCCTGCGCACGCCGGCGAAGCTCGGTATCGCCGTCGAGCTGGAGGACGCGTTCATAGGCCGCGATCGCCGCCCGCCGCTTGTCGAGGCGGGCATTGAGCTGGCCCGCTTCGAAAAAGAGTTCGATGCGGTCCGGCGCAATCGCCAGCATGCGGTCGAGCGAGTGTGCCGCCCCGGACCAGTCCTCGCGTTTGGCCAGGCGCAGCCGCACATTGTTCTCGAGCCGCAGCAGCACGTCGCGGTCAGAAACGGCATCGAAATGCGCCGGCGCGAGTTCGGCGTCGGGACCCAGCACTTGCCGCAGGAGCGTGCGCAGCTCCGGGGCGTCGCGCACCGCACCTTCGTGGAAGGGATCGACGACGTGACGCGCGCCGTCGATGCCGATGCGGATCAGGAAGTGACCCGGAAACGCCAGGCCTTCGGCCTGCCAGCCCTGGGCGCGCGCGACGTGCAGGTAGAGGATCGACAGTGCGACGGGCAGGCCCTTGCGGCGCTCGATCACCCGCACGAGATCGGCATTCTGCAGATCGTCGTAGGTCTCGCCGTCGCCGCGATAGGCGTAGGACCGCGCGATCACCTCGGACAGCGCTTCCGGCGTCGCCCCGCGACGATGCACCAGGTCCGCTAGATCGTCGGTCATTGCCGTCACATGCTGGCGGAAGGGCGCAAGCTCGGCCGGTACGCCGCGGCCCAGGATACTCAGCAGGAATCCCGCCTCGAGCAGGTCGATGCGCTCGCCGTCGCCGGCGCAAATGTCCTTCAGTCGAGCGAGATCATCCGCCACGCGTCACTCCGGCGCTTGCCAGACGTCGGGCAGATGGCGTGGCCACACGCCACCGACCAGCACCGCATCGAAGCGCACCGAGCAGGCGGCATAGCGCGGATGATGGGCGATGAACAGGCTGGCGGCCCGCGACACGCGGCCGAACTGGCGATTGCCCAGCGCATCGGCGGCCTTGATGAAATCGCCGCGCGCCTTGACCTCGACGAAGGCCAGCACGTTGCCGCGGCGCGCGACGATGTCGATCTCGCCCAGGCGCGTCTTGTATCGGCGCATCAGGATCGTGTAGCCGCCGAGCCGCAACCGCCACACCGCCCGCCATTCGGCGGTATGGCCCATGCGGTAGGCTTTCTGGCGGGCTTTTATGGTCATGACGCGCCACGCTTCAGTTCAAGGGCGCGGGCATAGACGTCTCGCCGTTTCAAACCGTAGCGCGCCGCCACTTCGGCGGCGGCATCCTTCACCGACGCCACGACCATCGCCTCGCGCAACGCCTCGTCGATCGTATCGGCGCTGCGCTCGGTGTCGGCATCGGGCGCACCGATCACGATCACGATCTCGCCCTTCACGTCGGCGTGCCTGGCGTAGTGCGCCGCGAGCTTGCCCAGCGACCCGCGCCGGACTTCCTCGAACATCTTGGTGAGCTCGCGCGCCACGGCCGCCGGACGATCGCCCAGCAGTTCCACCAGGTCGGCCAACGACTCCGGCAGCCGGTGCGGCGCCTCGAAGAACACCAGGGTCGAGGGAATGGACGCCACCTCGCCGATGGCGCGCCGCCGCTCCGTCGGCTTGGCCGGCAGGAAGCCTGCGAAGAAGAAGCGATCCGTCGGCAGCCCCGACAGAGCGAGCGCCATGGGAACGGCCGAGGCGCCCGGCGCCGAGGTGACCGGATGGCCGGCCTCGACCGCCGCGCGGACCAGCCGATAGCCGGGATCGGAGATCAGCGGCATGCCGGCATCCGACACGAGGGCGACGCTCTTGCCGGCGGCCAGGGCCCGGATGAGGCGCGGCTCGGACTTCTCCTGGGTGGCCTCGCTGTAGGACACGGTCGGGGCAGCAATGCCGTAATGGGACGCGAGTTTGGCGAACACGCGGGTGTCCTCACAGGCGATCAGGTCGGCCGCTTGCAGCACGTCGAGTGCACGCAGCGTGATGTCACGCATGTTGCCGATGGGTGTGGCAACAATATGCAGCCCCGGGGCGAGCGGCGGTTTACGCGGAGGCTGCCCGTCGGTAGCTTGGGGCCGTTCGTCCAAGTCCATTTGTTTCCGATCGCCGGAGTTTTGCGCCGATGCGTAGGTCATTCATTGCGCTCGCCACCGCCGCCCTCCTGTTGGGCGCCTGCAGCGATCCGCCCAAGCCTAGCACGAGGTTCGCGCAGTCGGTGACTGTGAAGCCGCAGGCCGGCTCGCCGATGACCGCGTCGGGCAAGGTCCGCATCGCCCTCCTGCTGCCGCTCAGCGGCCGTGCCGCGCCGATCGGCCAAGCCATGCAGCAGGCCGCCGAAATGGCGCTGTTCGACTCCGGTGCCAAGGATATCGCCCTCTCGGCCTATGACAGCGGCGAGAACGCCGACACCGCCGTCGAGGCCTATCGCAAGGCCCAGGTCGACGGTGCAGCCCTCGTGCTGGGACCGCTCTACGGCACCTCGGCCTCCGCTCTGGCGCCGCTGGTCAGCCAGGGCGGCATGAATGTGGTGGCCTTCTCCAACGACGAGCAGGTCGCCCAGCGCGGCGTCTGGATCATGGGCATCGCCGCCCCGCCGCAGGTCCGGCGCGTCGTCGACCACGCGATCGAGTCCGGCATCCGCCGTTTCGCGACCTTCGTGCCGCAGACGACCTACGGCCAGCAGATGGCACGCACGCTCGAGACTTATGTGGCGACGCGGGGCGGCACCGTCGTCGGCAGCGAGTTCTTCGATGCCAATGGCTCCGATATCGCGACCCAGGCCCGCGCGCTCGCGGCCTCGGCCAAGGGCGACGGCGGCAAGGTCGCCGTCCTCGTGCCGGTAGCGCCGCCCCTCCTCTCGACCGCGCTGGCGTCGCTGGCCACCAACGGCCTCGACGGGCGCGCGATCCAGCTGATCGGCACGGGCGTGTGGGATTTCCCCGGCGTCGGTTCGGAAACCATGCTGCGTGGCGCCTGGTATGCCGCGCCCGATCCGGCGCGACGCGCCGACTTCGAGCGCAAGTTCGTCTCGACCTACGGACGGCAGCCGCATCGCCTGGCAACCCTCGCCTATGACGGCGTGGGACTTGCCAGCCAGCTGGCCCGGACGAGGCCGGGCGGCGACTTCTCGGCCGAGGCGATCACCAACCCCAACGGCTGGTCCGGCGTCGACGGCATCTTCCGCTTCATGCCCGACGGCCGCTCGCAGCGGGCGCTCGCCGTGATCGAGATCCAGGGCGAGCGCGGCGTGGTCGTCAGCCCGGCGCCCACGACCTTCGCAGGCCAGCCGACGAACTGACATGTCCGCTCTTCCCAAGGCGGGGCTTCCCCGCGCCATCCTGTTCGACATGGACGACACGCTGATCCGTGCTTATGCGCAACCGGAGGAAGCGTGGACCCGGCTGCTCCATGTGTTTTCCGCCCATCTGGACGCTCATGACGAGGCGGCCATCGCGCGCGTGCGGACGGCCGTCATGGAGGAGGCGCGTGCCTTCTGGAACGACCGGGCCGAGGCCGCGAAATGGCGGCTCGACATCCCGGGCGCCCGCCGCCTGTCGGTCCGCCGTGGTCTTGCCAGATTGGGACGACCCGACGATGAACTGGCCGATCGGATTGCCGACTCGTTCACCGAACTGCGGCGCAAGGAATACCGGCTCTATCCCGATGCCCACGCTACGGTCGATGCGCTGCGCGATGCCGGCGTCCGGCTGGCGCTTGTGACCAATGGCGCGGGCGAGACGCAGCGCGCCAAGATCGAGCGGTTCGAACTCGCCCATCGCTTCCATCACATCCAGATCGAGGGCGAGTTCGGTCAGGGCAAGCCCGAGCTTGCCGTCTATCGCCACGCGCTGGAGCGGCTGGGCGTCGGGCCGGAAGAGGCGTGGATGGTCGGCGACAATTTCGAATGGGAAGTCGTGGCGCCGCAGGCGCTGGGCATGTGCGGCATCTGGTACGACCCGTTCGACGCCGGCGTGCCGGCGCACGCGACGGCCAAGCCGACCCGCATCATCAAGCGGCTCGCCGAACTGGTCGAATAGTCAGGCGCGAGCGGACTTCAGTCCGCCCCGTTCATCTTCTCGCGCGGCGGCACGCCGATCGCCGCGCGATCGTACACGGCCTTCACTTCGGCGCTGCGACGCCCGAGTTCATAGCGCAGTCCGGTATAGAGATTCACCGGGAACGGCATGTCGGCGTTGAAGTCGATGATCAGCACGACGCGCGTCTCGTCGGTCTGGTTCTTGACCCAATGCTCGCGCGTATCGTCGAACACCAGCGGCACGCCCTCTTCCCAGAAGAAGTGGTGGCCACCGATCTCGATCCAGCACCTCTCCGGTTCCTTGGGCACGATCAGCGGATAGTGGAAGCGGATCACGCCCGCGGCGGAGCCACGATGAGGCTCGATCTCGGCCCGCCCGGCCAGGATGCTGAACAGCGCGGTGTGCACGCCCGGCAGCCGGTTGATGGCGGCCATCGTGTCGGGAACGGCCGTCGTGTTCGCCGTGATCTCGTGGCCGTAGATTTTCAGGATGAAGGTGCGCCAGGCACGGCCCGGCACATAGAGGTCGCGCGGATGGATCTCGTGCAGCGCCGGGATCTCTTCGTGGTGGCTGAGCAGATAGTTGAGGTCGGCCTTGATCTTGTCGTGGCTCTTCCTGAGCTCGGCGAGCACCGGAAAGGACTTCAACGCGTCGTCGCCCGACAGCGGCAGCTTCGGCATGTTGCGCAGGATCCAGTCGGAGAGCCTGAGATTGAGCTTCTCGAGCGGCTCCTGCGGCACCCAGATATTCTTCGTGAGATAGAAGCGGCCCTTCTGGCCAACGCCCTGCGGCTCGTCCGTCGTCATCATGCGGGAGCGATCCTGCCTATTGCCCATGCCCGGTTTTTTGCACGAAAAGCGCGATAAGCGGCTGCCTCGTGCATCGCACAGCCCTTATTTCTGAGACAAACTTTTCTCCAATGCAATAACCTCAAATGTCGCAAAAACCGCGTGGCCCGCTGCGCCCGCGTATGGCCTATGGTGTGATCATGAACACTCAGAATACACAGGCCACCGGGGCATCGCCGGAGGCCATTCGCGCGCATTACGACGTCGGCAACGACTTCTACCGGCTGTGGCTCGACGAGACGATGACCTACTCGTCGGCGATGTGGCGTGACGAAAACGACACGACTTCTCTCGCCGATGCCCAACGGCGCAAGATCGAATGGCATCTGCGCAATGCCGGCGCCGATCGCTCGCCAAGCCTTCTGGACATCGGCTGCGGCTGGGGAGGCATGCTGCGCGCCGCCGTCGCGAATCGTGCGCCCGGCGCGCCGCCGCTGTCGCACGGGGTTGGCCTGACCTTGAGCGATGCGCAGGCCGAGCTCGCGCGCGCGGCGATCCGCGACGCCGGCTCGCCGCCCGTCGAGATCCGCGTCGAGAGCTGGGCCGACCACCAGCCGGCCGAGCCCTACGGCGCGATCATCTCGGTCGGCGCCTTCGAGCACTTCACCAAGCCGCGCGACGATTCGGCGACCAAGACCGCCATCTACCGCCACTTCTTCACGCGCTGTCGCGACATGCTGGCGCCCGATGCGCGCATGACCCTGCAGACCATCGCCTATGGCGATCCCGACGACAAAGTTCCGATGGGGCCGCTGGTCGAGGATATCTTTCCAGACTCCGAGCTGCCGCGCCTGCCGGAGATCCTGGCCGCCGCCAACGGTCTGTTCGAGGTCGAACGCTTCCGCAACGACCGCACCGACTACGGCCGAACCTGCGAGATCTGGGCCGCCAACCTCAAGGAGAAGCGGGTCGAGGCGATCGACATGGTCGGCAAGGACCAGACGCGACGCTACGAGCGCTACCTGAAGTTCTCCGCCTGGGGCTTCTTTTCGCACCGCCTGCACCTGTTGCGCGTCCGCCTGAAGCGCCGCTAGGGTCCGGCATGTCCGCGCTCGACACCTTCGCCGCCAGCGTCGCGGCCGACCAGCCGCCCGCCGGATCCAGCCCGGCGCTGCAGGCGCTGTGGTGGGCCAGGCGCGGCGACTGGGCGCGCGCGCACGAATGTGTCCAGGCGCATGAGGGCGAGGCCGACTGCGACAGCGTCCACGCCCACCTGCACCGCGAGGAAGGCGACCTGTCCAACGCTGGCTACTGGTACCGGCAGGCAGGCAGGCCGGTGTCGCAGCAGTCGCTCGAGGCCGAGTGGACTTCCCTCGCGACCGAGCTGCTCGGCCGGAGTCCCTGAAAAGTCACACGCTCTTGAGGCAACAGCCTGCCCGGCATGGCGTTAGCGCCTCAGGAGGCAGTGCCATGCTCGGTGTCATCGTCGTTCTGGTCATCTTCGCCGGATCGCAGGGGCTCAAGCACCGCAATACACGCGGGATCTGACGCCCTTTTTCCGGTTACTTGTCTTCCGGCTTCAGCATCAGCCGTTCGACCCGGCCGCCCTTGACCAGGTGCGTGTCCAGGACCTCGTCGATGTCTTCCTTTGTCGGCACCTTGTACCAGATGCCCTCGGGATAGATGACGATGGTCGGCCCCAACTCGCAGCGGTCGAGGCAGCCGGCATTGTTGATCCGCACGTTCTTGAGGCCGAGCGCCTTGGCGCGGCTCTTCATGTGATCCCGTAGCGCCTCGCCGCCGCGCTCGGCGCAGCAGCCGCGCGGATGGCCGGCCGGTCGCCGGTTGGTGCAGCAGAAAACGTGGGCTTCGTAGTAGGGCTTGGGATCGGCTGGCATGTCACGCTGGCTCATGATCTCGGTCTATTCCTTCTTGGTCGATCCGCCGGTGGCGATATTGGCGAGCTGGGACCAGAAAACCTGCTGCATCTGCTGCATCTGGTCCATGCCCTGCATCGAGGCCGGCAGCCAGGTCTTGAAGATGGTCTCGGGGTTCATCGACCCCAGGCTGTTGCGCAGGCGGTCCTCGATCTCGCCCATGATCCGGTCCTGCATGGGCTTTATGTCCGGCAGTCCCATGAAGGCGCGGGCCTCCTCGGGCGTGCAAGTCACTTCGACGTTCACCTTCATGGGCCACTCCGTTTTGCCAAGCTTAGCATGCTATGACCCTGGCATGACGACCCCCTGGCTGACCAAGAATACGCGCGCCGCGCGCCCCCTCGAATTCGGTCGCGAACAGCAGTTCGTGATCAATCCCAACGGAATTCCCGAGCTGTGCGAGGAGCTTAAGGTCTGCCCGGCACACAAGCCGACACCGCTTTACGAGCTACCCGCGCTGGCGGAACGGCTGGGCGTCGGCGAAATCCGGGTCAAGGACGAGAGCCAGCGCTTCGGCTTCGGCGCCTTCAAGGCGCTGGGCGGCGTGATCGCCGTGGCCAACGTGCTGAGCAGCGCGGTGGGCGATGCCTATCATTTCTCGCCGTCCTTCGAGAGCGTGATGAAGGGCGAGCACAAGGAAGTCACCGGCGGCTTCGTCTTCACCGCCGCCAGCTCGGGCAACCACGGCCGCTCGGTCGCCGCCGGCGCAAAGCTTTTCGGTAATCGCTGCGTGATCTTCCTGCCGAAGTTCACCAGCGCGGAGAAGGAAGCCGCCATCCGCGCCCGCGGCGCCGAGGTGATCAGGGTCGACGGCGACTACGACACCGCCGTCGCCGAATGCCGCCGCCAGGCCGACGCCAGGGGCTGGACGATCATCTCCGACACCTCGTGGGAAGGCTACGACTCGGTGCCGCGCAGCGTCATGCGCGGCTACTGCGTGCTGGTCCATGAGGCGGCCGTCCAGCAATGGGGGGCGGCGCCCACGCACGTCTTCGTGCAGGCCGGCGTCGGCGGCCTCGCCGCCGCGGTCATCGGCTACCTCTGGGCGGTGTGCGAGGAGCGCCCGGTCTCGATCGTCGTCGAGCCCGAAAGCGCGGACTGCTGGTTCCAGAGCAACCTCGCCGGCAAGCCGACGCTCGCCAGCGGCGATGCCGACACGGTGATGGGTGGCCTCGCCTGCCGCGAGATCTCGCCCGTGACCTGGCCGATCATCGGGGAAGCGGCCGACTGGTTCATGACCATCGAGGAGGACGGCGTCCTGCCGGCCCGCCGCCTCTACGCCAGTCCGCTCGGCAACGATCCCGCGATCATCTCCGGCCCCTCGGGCTGCGCGGGCCTCGCCGGGCTGATGCGCGTCTGCACCGATGCCGCTGCCTTCAAGGCGCTGGGCCTCGGCCCGACCTCGCGCGTGTTGCTCATCAACAGTGAAGGCAATCTGGGCGAACCGCTGCCTTCATAGAGACTGATCTGGGTTGTTCTTTCCCGGAGACAACCCGCCGTGGTAGCACTTCCGCCGCCGGACCTTCCGGCAGGGGGAGAAACGAGAGAATGAACGTCGGAAAGCTGGTGGCCGTTGGCCGCCTGATGATGGCTGTCGCCTTGCTGGCGACGACGGCGGCTTGCGCGACGGTGGTCGGCGGCACCACCCAGGACGTCTACGTCGATACCGAGCCGAAGGGTGCCGCCTGCACGGTCAATCGCCAGGGCGCCACCGTCGGGTTCATCAAGCCGACACCGGGCAAGGTTGGCCTCTCGCGCTCCAAGGAAAACGTCATCCTGAACTGCACCCTCGACGGCTACGAACAGTCGAACGAGGTCCTTGTCGCCAGCTTCACGGGCGCCACGGTGGGCAACATCCTGCTGGGCGGCCTGGTCGGCGTCGCCATCGACGCCGCATCGGGCGCCAACAACAAGTATCCCGAACGCGTGATGGTCATCCTGACGCCCGCGAGCTTCCCGAGCGACGAGTCGCGCGACGCCCACTATGCCGGCATCCGGCAGCGCATCGAAGCTGGGGCCAAGGCGGAGATCGATCTCATCAACACCCGCTGCAGCTCGACCAACCGCGAGCTCTGCACGATCGAGGCCAAGCAGATTTCCGACGCCCGCGACAAGGCGCTGGCCGATCTCGACAAGCGCCGTCTCGCCGCGAAGGTCGTACCCGGCTGATATTCTTGTCTCGCCGCACGAAGCGACGCATCCTGCGGGGAGCAAGGCAATCCCCCGCAGGAGTCCGTTCGTGCAGCTTCAACTCAAGACCTGGCAGTTCGTCGACGACTATCTCAAGACCAAGACCGGGATCATCATCCCGATCGGCTCGACAGAGCAGCACGGCCCCACCGGCCTGATCGGCACCGACGCGCTGACCGCCGAGATGATCGGCCGCGGTGCCGGCGAGAAGGTGGGCGCACTGGTGGCGCCGACCATCTCGGTCGGCATGGCGCAGCATCACCTCGACTTTGCCGGCTCGATCACGCTGAAGCCGACTACCCTGATCGCCGTCGTGCGCGACACGGTGGTGTCGCTGGCGCGGCATGGCTTCACGCGCTTCTTCTTCGTGAACGGCCATGGCGGCAACATCGCCACCGTTACGGCCGCCTTCTCCGAGATCTATGCCGAGCGCTCGATGGAGCGGATGAGCAACCAGCCCTCCATCAAGTGTGCGCTCCGCAACTGGTGGGACGGGCCGGGCATCAAGCGGCTGAGCGCCGAACTCTACCCGACCGGCGAAGGCAGCCACGCCACCGCCTCGGAAGTGGCGGTCACCTGGTATGGCTATCCCGAGACGATGCAGCGCAAGGAGATGGAGCCGCGCATCGCGCCCACGGGCTCCTTCGCCGATGCCGAGGATTATCGCCGTACCTTCCCGGACGGCCGCATCGGCTCCGATCCCAACCAGGCCACGCCCGAGCACGGCAAGCGCTTCTACGACACCGCCGTCGAGGAAGTCGCCCGCGACTACGAGGCGTGGATCGCGCGATAGAGTCTCCTCCCCATTCAGATGGGGAGGTGTCGGCGTCTTCGCCGACGGAGGGGTCATAAGGCGGTCGGTCGTTCTTCGGCGCTCTCGGACATTGCAAGCAATGTCCTGTCGCTCAACGGGCCGAGCTTTGCTCGGCCCATGACCCCATCGCCCCGTATGACGGGGCACTTCCCCATCTGAATGGGGAAGCAATTGAAGTCTGCTACCGCGGCACCCGCTCGCGGTGCAGGATGTAGAGGCCTGATCCGACGATCACGACGATGCCGAAGAGCGCCAGGGTGTTGGGGACCTCGCCCCACACCACATAGCCGATGGCGAGCGCCCACAGGATCGAGGAGTAGCGGAACGATCCCATGACCGAGATCTCGCCGCCCGAGCGCAGTGCGATCACGAGGAACTGGTAGCCGATCGCCAGCAGCAGCGACGAGGCCACGATGTAGCCCAATCCTCGCGCATCGATCGGCTGCCAACCCTCGACCAGGGCCCAGGTGCAGCCGACGATCGCGACGGTGATCGCCGTGGTGAAGGAGACGACGAGCGTCGGCACGGCGGGCGGCAGGTGACGCGCGATGACGTCGCGAAAGGCGCCGAGGAAGGTTCCGGTGAGCGCCACCCAGGTCCAGCCGTTGATGTCGCCGGGCCGCGGCTGGATGACGAGGAGCACGCCCACGAAGCCCACGCCGACCGCGGTCCAGCGCCGCCAGCGCACGTTCTCCTTCAGGATGAGGACCGCGAGCACCGTCAGGATGAGCGGCGTCGAGAGATTCACGGCCGTGGCGATCGCGAAGGGGATCTGAAACAGCGCGATCAGGTAGATGATGGCTGCTCCCGCTTCCAGGCCGCCGCGCAGCATGACCTTGGGATGGACCGCGTAGGCCATCTTGCGCCAGGCACCCGTCGCCAGCAGTGCCAGTCCGCACCACAGCGTGGCGAAGAGTCCGCGCACGCCGATCGACTGGACCGACGGCACCGTTTCTGCGGCGAGCTTGATCAGTGCATCGTTGAAGATGAAGACGACGACCGACGCGAGCATCGCCACGATGCCGCGTGTATTGTCGATCATGGCTGTGCTGCTTACTTGGACATCTTCTCGATGAGCTTCCACTGCTCGGCGGAGACCGGCACGACCGACAGGCGCGACTGGCGCACGAGGCCAAAATCCTTGAGCTTCGGCTCGGCCTTGATCGCCGCCAGCGTCACGGGCGTGTTCACCGGACCGATCGCCTTCACGTCGACGGTGACGGCCTTGCCGTCCTTGTCGGTGGGATCGGGATAGGCGGCCTTCACGACCTCGGCGATGCCGACGATCTCCTTGCCTTCGTTCGAATGATAGAAGAAGCAGTGGTCGCCGGGCTTCATCGTCTTGAGATTGATCGCGGCCTGGGCGTTGCGCACGCCGGTCCAGGACGTCTTCTTGTCCTTGACGAACTGCTCCCACGAATATGCCGACGGCTCGGACTTGATGAGCCAATAAGCCATTTCATTCCCCCAACTTCATTCGCCTTCACGGCGCAACGGCCGCGCCAGCAGCGCGCGGATCGCCTCATCGAGGCCTGCGCCGTGATGCAGGATAGCATCGACGGCGGTGCATATCGGCATCTCGATATCGAGCCTGGCCGCGCGTTCGAGGACCGCCGGCGCCGTCGCCGCGCCTTCAACCACCTGACGCCGGCCCACCATGTAGGCCTCGAGCGACGTGCCCTTGCCCAGCGCGGCACCGAGCGAGCGGTTGCGAGACAGTGGCCCATGGCAGGTGAGCACGAGATCGCCGAGGCCGCTCAGGCCGGTCAGCGTTTCCAGATTGGCGCCGAGGGCGAGGCCGAGCCGCGCCATCTCGGCGAAGCCGCGGGTGACGAGCGCAGCGGCGGCGTTGTGGCCGAGGCCACGGCCCTCGACGATGCCGGCCGCGATGGCCAGGACATTCTTCACCGCGCCTCCCAGCGAGACGCCCACGACATCGTCGGTCCAGTAGGGCCGGAACATGCCGGCGGCGAGCGACGCCGCAAGAGCGCGGCCCAGCGCGGCATCGGCAGTTGCGATGCTGACCGCGGTGGGAAGCCCCTGCACAGCCTCCTCCGCGAAGCTCGGGCCCGAGAGCATCGCGATGGCCCGGCCCGGCAGCACCTCGGCCAGCACCTCGGGCATCAGCAGGCCGCTCGAGGCCTCGATGCCCTTGGCGCAGATCACGACAGGAGAATTTCCCGGCAGGTCTCGCGCCACGATCCTCACGGCCTGCGCCGGGCAGACGAGGAGGATCGCATCGCAAGCAGCGAGCGCCGCGAGTTCCGTGGCCGCCTCGATGCCGGCGTCGAGCGACTGCCCCGGCAGGTAGATCTCGTTACGATGGTCCCGCGCGATGGCCGCCGAGACACTGCGGTCGCGCGACCACAGGGTGACCTTGCGACCTGCCCGGCGGGCAAGACAGGCGAGCGCCGTGCCCCAGGCACCGCCGCCCACGACACCGATATGGACGATCTCCGTCACAGGCTGAGATTGAAGGCGATGGAGATGCGCTGGGCGGTCCCGCGATAGGGCCGCACCTGGTGCAGTACCCACGACGGGAACATCACCAGCCGTCCGGATTGGGGCACGATCGTCTGGTTGGTGCCGACCGACAGGCCGCCTGGCAGGCTGAACGCGAGATAGGGCGCGTACATCGCCGGCGCCGGGCCACGCGGATCCATGAACTCGAGCTCGCCGCCCAGCGACGGATCGGCCGAGATGCCGCCATCGTCGACATAGTAGACGCCCGACCAGTAGCTGCCGGGATGGGAATGGAACTCGTTTCCGTGACCGCCGCGGTTGATGTTGGCCCAGATGTTGGCCTTCCACGCGATCGTGACTGCATTGCCCTGGCGATCGGTCGTGCTGCGGTTGGCGATATTGCGCGCGATCGCCAGCAGCTTGATCGCCGGAACGCCCGCCCATTTGTCGAGATCCCAGCTCGACTGCCAGCCGCCGAGCGTGCTGTGCGGCTCGTTCGCCTGTTCGGCCTCGCGCTTGGACAGGACCGGGATCAGCGCGGCATTGAGCTGCGGCCCGTCGGGAAGATCGGCGACCAGGATCGGCGTCGCGAAGGCGGCGACCGTGTCGAAGGCGAGCGGCGCTTGGCTCATGACGGCAGTCTACATCCGATTGGCGGCGGTGGGATCGAGCGGCCAGCGCGGCCGAGGACGGAAATCGAGCGCATCGACCTGGCCGAGGCGCAACCGCTCGACGCCAGCCCAGGCGATCATGGCGCCATTGTCGGTGCAGAGCTTGACCGGCGGTGCGACCAGCTTCGCGCCGTGCGCGGCCGCGACTTCTTCGAGCCGCCCGCGCAGATAAGCATTGGCCGCGACGCCGCCGGCCACCACGAGCGTCGGCGACGGGACCAGCGCCAGCGCATTGGCGCAGCGGTCGGCGAAGACGTCACCCACCGTGCGCTGGAACGAGGCGCAGAGATCGGCGACCGCGCGCGGGTCGTCGGCGGGCAACTTCTCGACCGTCTGGCGCACCGCCGTCTTCAGGCCCGAAAAGGAGAAGTCGCAGCCGGGCTTGCGCCACATCGGCCGCGGCAACGCGAAGCGTTTCGGATCGCCGCCTTCAGCCGCCCTCTCGACCGCGGGGCCGCCGGGAAAGCCCAGCCCTAGCAGCTTGGCCGTCTTGTCGAAGCATTCGCCCGCGGCATCGTCGATGGTCGTGCCCAGTCGCGTGAAGTCGCCGGGACCGCGAACCGTGAGAAGCTGGCAATGGCCGCCTGACACGAGCAGCAGCAGATAGGGAAATTCGACGGGCTCGGTCAGCCGCACCGACAGCGCGTGGCCTTCGAGATGATTGACCGCGATGAAGGGCTTGTCGTGCGCGAAGGCCAATGCCTTGGCGGTCATGACGCCGACCATCACGCCGCCGATCAGTCCCGGCCCGCCGGTCGCGGCAATGCCGTCGAGATCGGCCAACCCGAGGCCCGCTTCGTCGAGCGCCTGGGCGACCAGCCCATCGATGCGCTCGAGATGCGCCCGCGCGGCGATCTCCGGCACGACTCCGCCGAAACGCCGATGCTCCGCGAGCTGGCTGTAGACCGTATTGGACAGGATGCGGCCCACCGGCCGGGATCCCGCCGGGCTTTCGACCACGGCGACGGCGGTCTCGTCGCAGCTCGTTTCAATGCCCAGCACGCGCATGCGGGACTTCTAACGGCCCGTGCGCCGGCGCGCCAGACGGCTGTCGCCGGGCCGGAAGGCGGTCAAAGGTTGAGGTTGAACGCGATCGAGATGCGTTCGGCCGTCCCGCGATAATGACGGACCTGGTGAAGCAGCCACGACGGGAACAGGACCAGCCGGCCGGCCTTCGGCTGCAGGACCTCGTTGGCACCGCCCGACAGTCCGCCCTTCATCGCAAATCCGAGATGCGGCGCATACATCACCGGGCCCGCGCCGCGCGGATCGAGGAATTCGAGCGCCCCGCCCAACTCCGGATCGTCGGAGATGCCGCCATCGTCGACATAGTAGACTCCGGACCAGAAGGCGCCGGGATGCGTGTGGGGCAGGTTGCCGTGGCCGCTGCGGTTGATGTTCGCCCACATATTAGCACGCCACGTCACCGCGAAAACGCCGGGATGGGGGCCGCCGCCGGCATTGCCCGAACGGTCGACTGTCATGCGATTGGCGACGTTGCGGCCGATGGCCAGCAGCTTCAGCGCCGGCACACCGCCCCACCGCTCCATGTCCCAGGTCGACTGCCAGCCGCCTTCGTTGGAAGCCTGTGTGCCGGGGTGGGACTTCTCGCGCTCCTCGATGACCCTTCGCAGGTCGGCATTCAGCTCGGCCGCGTCCGGCACGTCGTGAACGACGAGCGGCGTGGCGAACAACGGTACGATTTCGAGATCCTGGCTCATGCTCGCGCTCTGTTCGCCCTCTTCTTGCCCGCCGGCTCCGGGCCCCGCAACCGCCAGCGGCCGCGACCTGTCGGCACGAGGCCTTCGCACCGGGCCTTCTGGCGTGACGGAGCGCCCTGCGCTAGAGCAGCGGCCATGACGGCCCCCCTCCTCCGGCTCGGCACCCGCGGCAGCCCTCTCGCCCTCACCCAGACCGGCCTGGTGCGCGACGCCCTGGCCCAGGCGGTGCCGGCCCTCGCGGCGCCCGGCGCCATCGAGATCGTGACCATCAGGACGACGGGCGACGTGATCCAGGACCGGCCGCTTTCCGAAGCCGGCGGCAAGGGACTGTTCGTCAAGGAGATCGAGGAGGCCCTGCTGCAGGGCCGCATCGACGCCGCCGTCCACAGCATGAAGGACATGCCGACGGCGCAGCCGCCCGGCCTGGCGATTTCGGCGTTCCTGCCGCGCGAGGATGCGCGCGACGTGCTGATCGCGGGCGACATCGCACGCATCGATGGATTGCCGCAGGGCGCCATCGTCGGAACGTCGGCGCTGCGTCGCAAGGCGCTGCTGCTGCATCGCCGACCGGATCTGCGCATCGTCACGCTGCGCGGCAATGTCGACACGCGGCTGGCGAAGCGCGCCGACGGCACGGTGCAGGCGACGATCCTGGCGCTCGCCGGGCTGAAGCGGCTGGGCAAGACAGGTGTCGGCACGGCCATTCCGGAAGCCGAGATGCTGCCGGCGGTCGGACAGGGCGCGGTGTGCATCGAGGCGCGCACGGACGACGCACGGACGCGCGGCTGGCTCGCCGCGATCGATCACGAGCCCACCGCCGTCTGCGTGAGCGCCGAGCATGCGATGCTGGTCGTGCTCGACGGATCGTGCCGCACGCCCATCGCCGGGCATGCGGTCCTCGCGGGCAACGAGCTGCATCTGCGCGGCCTGATCGCCCGGCCCGACGGATCGGAAGTGATCGCAACGGAACGTCGTGGAGCGATCGGCGACGCCGCTGCTTTGGGCAGCGATGCCGGCGAAGAGCTGAAGCGTCGCGGCGGCCCCGGCTTCTTCGCCGACTGACGCACTCTCGACCGCGCCCTGGTCGGCCCCTAGACTTCGGCCCATGCACTCCATCCTGCGCTCCCTGCTGATCGCGTGCGGCCTCGCGTCCCTGCTCGCTGCGTGCGAATCGGCGCCGGTCTCCGGACGCTCGCAAATGATGCTGGTAAGCGAGAACGAGGAGCGCGAGATGGGCCTGCAGGCTTATCGCGAGGTGCTGAACAAGGAGCCGCTGTCGCGCGACGCGCAGACCAATGCGATGGTCGAGAAGGTCGGCCGCCGCATCGCCAACGCCGCCGAGCATCCGCCGCAGGAACTGTGGCGCGCGCCACGCTTCCGCTGGGAATTCAAAACCGTCGACAAGAACGAGCCGAATGCCTTCTGCCTGCCCGGCGGCAAGGTCGTCGTCTATACGGGCTTGCTGCCGATCACCAAGACCGAGGCCGGCATGGCCGTCGTGCTCGCCCACGAGGTGGCGCACGCATTGGCGCGTCACGGCGCGGAGCGCATGAGCGACCAGATGGTGGCGTCGGTCGGCACCACCGCCGCGGCGGTGGCGCTGTCCGCGACGGTGAGCGGCCGCAGCCGCACCTATCTGCCGGCGATGATGGCCGCGGTCGGCGCCGGCGCGACGGTGGGCTACATCCTGCCGATGTCGCGCGCCCAGGAATCGGAGGCCGACCGGATCGGCCTCGTGCTGATGGCGATGGCGGGCTACGACCCGCGCGAGGCGGTCGGCCTGTGGGAGCGCATGCGCGCCGCGAGTTCCGGCAAGAAGCAGGCGGAATGGCTCAGCACGCACCCTGCCGACACGACGCGCATCGCCGACATAAGGCGCTGGCTGCCCGAAGCCATGCAGTATTACAAACCGCGATGACCGATACCCTGGAATACGACGCCACGGGGCTGCTCTGCCCGCTCCCCGTGCTGCGCGCCAACCGCAAGCTGCGCGAGCTTTCCGTCGGCGGCCTGCTCACGGTGCGCGCGACCGATCCCGCCGCCGAGGCCGACTTCCCCGCCTTCTGCCGGCAGACCGGCCATGAACTGGTCTCCTCGACCCGCGAGGGCGGGGTGCTGGTATTCGTCATCCGGAAACGCTAGACGGCCGTTCGACAGGAAAGAGAGATTCATGCCGCAGACGACCTTCAAGACCATCGATTCCGCCGACGTGTCCGGCAAGCGCGTGCTGGTGCGCGTCGACCTCAACGTGCCGATGAAGAAGGGCGTGGTGACCGACGCCACGCGCATCGAGCGCGCGGCGCCCACGATCAAGGAGCTGGCCTCGAAGGGCGCAAAGGTGATCGTGCTCAGCCACTTCGGCCGTCCCGACGGCAAGCGCGTGCCCGAGATGACCTTGCGTCCGCTGATCGAGCCGCTGGAGAAGGCGCTCGGCAAGCCTGTCGCCTTCGCCGAGGACTGCATCGGCCCGCTGGCCGAGGATTCCGTGCGCAACATGAAGGCGGGTGACGTGCTGCTCCTCGAGAACCTGCGGTTCCACAAGGAGGAGGAGAAGAACGACGCCGCCTTCATCGACAAGCTCTCGCTGCTGGGCGACGTCTATGTGAACGACGCCTTCTCGACCGCGCATCGCGCGCATGCCTCGACCGAGGGTCTCGCCAATCGCCTGCCGGCGGTCGCGGGCCGCCTGATGCAGGAGGAGCTCGAGGCGCTCGACAAGGCGCTGGGCAATCCGAAGCGCCCGGTCTGCGCCATCGTCGGCGGCGCCAAGGTCTCGACCAAGCTCGACCTGCTGGGCAACCTCGTCGGCAAGGTCGACAAGCTGATCATCGGTGGCGGCATGGCCAACACCTTCATGCATGCGCAGGGGATCAAGGTCGGCAAGTCGCTGTGCGAGAAGGACCTGGCCGCGACCGCGCTCGAAATCCTGGAGAAGGCCAAGGCCGCCAAGTGCGCCGTTCTTCTGCCGGTCGACATCATGGCGGCGGACGAGTTCAAGGCCGACTCGCCCCATGTCGTGGTCGATGCCAACGCCTGCCCCGACGACAAGATGATCCTCGATGTCGGCCCGAAGTCGATCGCGCTCTACCAGAAGGAGCTCGCCGACTGCTCGACGGTCGTGTGGAACGGCCCGCTGGGCGCCTTCGAGATCAAGCCGTTCGATACCGGCACGGTGGCGCTGGCGCGCGACGTGGCGCGGCTCACCGGCATGGGCAAGCTGCTGTCGGTGGCCGGCGGCGGCGACACGGTGGCAGCACTTGCCGCGGCCGGCGTCGAGGAGAAATTCTCCTACGTCTCGACGGCGGGCGGCGCCTTCCTCGAATGGATGGAAGGCAAGACCCTGCCCGGCGTTGCAGCGCTGATACGGGCAGCGTAGCGTCGGCGCCATGAGCGCCCCGCCGACACAACCTGAACGCCCGCGCCTGCCGTGGGACCCGCCCGAGCATTTCGAGAAGCGGATTCCCGACGGCGACAATCGCGAGCGGCTGGTCTGCGGGCGCTGCGAGTTCATCCACTACCAGAACCCCAAGGTCGTCGCGGGCGCGGTCTGTACGTGGCGCGATGACAAGGGGGAAGACAAGATCCTGCTGGCCAAGCGCGCCATCGAGCCGCGCAAGGGCTTCTGGACCCTGCCCGCCGGTTACATGGAGCTGGGCGAAACGACCGAACAGGCCGCGCAGCGCGAGGCACTGGAAGAGGCCTGCGCCACCATCGAGATCGACCGGCTGCTCGCCATGTACAGCGTGGCGCGCATCGGCCAGGTGCAGATCATGTACCGCGCCCGGCTGGTCACGGCCGACATCGCCTGTGGCATCGAAAGCGAGGAAGTGGCGCTGGTCGACTGGGCCGACATCCCGTGGGACCAGCTCGCCTTCCCGACCGTCGTCTGGGCGCTCGCGCACTTCCACGAATCGCGCGACAAGGCCGACTTCGCGACCTACTCCAACCCCACCGGCGATCTCGCCCGCATGTGGCCACCGCGCAAGCCCGAGGGCGTCTAGAGTCGTCCGGGAGCCGTGCGGCCACCTGAGAGGGCCGAAATGAACAGCGAAACCGATTACTACGCGATACTCGGCGTCCTCCCTTCGATCGACCAGGGGGCATTGACGGCCGTATATCGTGCGCTGCTCAAGAAGCATCATCCGGACATGCATGCCGGCGACAAGGAGAATGCCCACCGGATAACCCGGCGCATCATCGAGGCCTACGAGGTTCTCGGGAACGCCGCCTCGCGTGCCGAATACGACCGGCTTCGCCAGGATCGCGGCGCGTATTCCGGCGATTTCGACGACGATGACGGCCAGTCCGACGACGGGCCGGAGATGGAAGACGAGCGGCTCGACGCTGCGTGGCTCTACATCGAGACCTACTATCCGGAGGCCGAGCAGCATCGCCAGGAACTCGCGGAACTGTCGTCGGCGCTGGCGCTCTCTTATCAAGTCACCCTCGTCGAGACGAAGGCGGCGGCAGAAGCGGAAGACCTGGCCGACGCGCTCAGACATCAGTTCCTCGAACGCTATTTCGGATCCAATCCCGACGTACAGGAACTCGCCGTCGAAGCCCTGCGGCGGAAACGTCGCGATGTCGCCCTCGAGATCAACCAGGCCATCAAGTTCCTGGGCTCGCCGCGGCCCGCCGAGACCGACCACTTCATCGAGACCGTGAAGCGCGTCACGCAGTGGGAAGGACAACGCACATTCGCGCGGCATCGGTCCGCGGGCGGTAGCGACAGACGTGGCTACAGACTCTCCCGTATCGACTTGGCAACGCTTGCCGCCGTCTTCTCGATCGGAGCCCTCGTGCTGGCCTATATGAACGCCATATAGAAGCGGCCTGGGATTCGCCTTCTCAACTGCCGCGCGCGAAGGGATTGTCGTCGCCGTCCCAGTAGCGCTTGAGCAGCGGGATTTGCAGGAAGGCGAAAACCATCGTCAGCGGGAAGCTCAGGAACATCTTGCTGGCGATCCACGTCTCCGTGGGGAAGTTCCGCCACATCACTTCGTTCACGATCGCCAGGACGAAGAAGAACATCGTCCAGCGCATCGTGAGCTGATACCAGCCCTCGTCGGTCAGCTTGAAGGCTGCGCCGAACAGCGGCTTCAGCAGCGGCTTCTTGAACAGCACGAGTCCGCCGCCCAGGATGACCGCGAACAGCGTGTTCACGATGGTCGGCTTCAGCTTGATGAAGGTATCGTCCTGCAGCCAGATGGTCAGGCCGCCGAACACCAGCACGAAGAAGCCGCCGACCAGCGGCATGACCGGCCAGCGCTTCTCCAGCAAGCGATAGCAGGGCAGCGCGATCGCGGTCGCGACGATGAAGACGCCGGTGCCCCAGTAGATGCCCCAGCGGCCGTTGGCCACGAAGAACAGGATCAGCGGCGCGAGTTCCAGTGCCGTGGCGTAGAGCTTGCGCATGCCGTTGTCGTCGCTGCTCTTCTCGCTCATGCCGGCAATCCCATCAATCCGCGCGCAAAAGCCCGGGCCTCGAACGGCTGGAGATCGTTAATCCCCTCGCCAACTCCGATGGCAACCACCGGCAGCTTGAACTTCTCGGCCAGCGCCACCAGCACGCCGCCCTTGGCGCTGCCGTCGAGCTTGGTGAGCACCAAAGCGTCGACCGGCGACATGGTCTTGAAGGTCTCGACCTGGGCGTGGGCGTTCTGGCCGGTAGTGGCGTCGAGCACCAGCAGGCAGGAATGCGGCGCCTCGGGATCGAGCTTGCGGATCACTCGCACGATCTTGGCGAGCTCTTCCATCAGGTTGGTCTTGTTGTGCAGGCGGCCGGCGGTATCGATCAGCAGCACGTCGGTCTTCTCGGCGCGCGCGCGCTCCAGCGCCTCGTAGGCGAGGCCCGCGGCATCGGCGCCGGTCTGCTTCGACACGACCGGCACGCCGGCACGGTCGCCCCAGACCTTGAGCTGCTCCACGGCGGCGGCGCGGAACGTATCGCCCGCGGCCAGCATCACCGAGCGGCCCTCGCCTTTGTAGAGGCCGGCGAGCTTGGCGATGGTCGTGGTCTTGCCGCTGCCGTTCACGCCGACCACCAGCACGACATGCGGCTTGCGCGCGGCGTCGATTGAGAGCGGCACGGCGACCGGCTGAAGAATCTCGGCGATGTCGTCGGCGAAGGCCGCGCGCACTTCCTCGTCGGTGACTTCCTTGCCGAAACGCTCCTTGCCGAGCTTGGCGATGAGCCGGCCGGCCACGGTGACGCCGAGATCGGCCTGGATCAGCACGTCCTCGAGATCGTCGAGAGTCTGCTGGTCGAGCTTCTTCTTGGTGAAGAGGCCGGTGATGCTCTCGGCGACCTTCTTGGTCGACTTGGAGAGGCCTTCGCGCAGGCGCGACAGCCAGCCCTTTTTCTCGACCTCGGGTTCCTTCACAGCGACCGCTTCGGCCTCGGTCACCGTTTCGACGGGTACCGTCTCGGACTCCGGCGGCGGAGCAACCTGTATGTCTGTTTCGGGCGCGGGCTCTGGCTGAGGCTCAGCCGCGACGGCCGGCTCTACCGGTTCGGGCTTCTCGACCTCGGGCTCGACCGGCTTGGGCGTCTCGACAGCGGGGGTCCCCCGGAGAAGCCGCGAAAACCAGCCCTTCTTCTGCGGCTCGCCGGTATCGCTCATGCGAGCAGCGAACGGTCGAGTTCGCCCCTGTAGGCGAGTGCGATGCCGCCGGTCATCGAAACATGATCGTCGCGCAGCCACTCGATCGTGAGCGTGCCGTGCTCGACGACGACGTCGACCTTGCGGTCCGTCAGGCCGCGGCGTGCGGCAGCAACACCGGCCGCGCAGGCGCCCGAGCCGCAGGCCAGGGTCAGGCCCGCGCCGCGTTCCCAGACGCTGAGCTTCACCCTGTTCTCACCGATGATCTGCGCGACGCCGACATTCACCCTCTCGGGGAAGAACGGATCGTGCTCCAGCTTCGGCCCCAGTTCGGTGATCGGTATCGCAGCGAGATCGTCGACGAAGAAGGTCGCGTGCGGATTGCCGACATTGGTCCCGACCGGATCCTGCAGCGGGCCGAGGCCGACCGGCATGTGCCTGGTATCGCAGGCCGTCGCGACCGGAATCTCGCGCCAATCCATGCGCACCAGCCCCATGTCGACGGAGATCACCGGCAGGCCGTTGGCGCCCCTGCCGACTTTCTGGGACTCGAGCAGCCCGGCGATCGTCTGGATCGTCGCCTCCTCGGCCTTGATCTCGTCCATCACCACCGAAGCGACGCAGCGCGTGGCGTTGCCGCAGGCTTGGGCCTCGGTTCCGTCGGGATTGTAGATGCGCATGAAGACGTCGGCGTCGCGCTCGGTCGGCGGCTCCAGCACGATCAGCTGGTCGCAGCCGACGCCCAGCCGACGGTCCGCAATGGCGCGCCGGCGCGGCGGCGTCAGATCGAGCGCATTGCTACGGACATCGAGCACGACGAAGTCGTTGCCCAGCCCGTGCATCTTGAGAAAAGGCGTTCCAGCCATGCGGCGCTATATGGCGGTTCGGCCGGGCCAGCGCAACGAGCGCGCCCGCACCTGCCCGGCCTGTGGCCCGCCGATCTCCCGCACGTCGAGGGTCGGCAGCCGCTTGGTGTAGATCGTGAGGTGCAGGATGCCGAGCGCCTCGTAGGGCATGGCCGGCTCGACGAACAGGCCGCGCGCGGCGTCCCAGGCCGGCGTGGCGTGATGGACCGGCCAGTTGCAGCGGCTGGGCAGCGGCTCGCAGGCGTAGCCGCGGTCGTAGACCAGCACGTTCAGCGCCACCTGGTCGGCGAGGTCGGTGGTGCGCTGCAGCGCCTGGCCATGCAGCTCGGCCCAGCCATCCCAATGCGGGGCGTCGGCCGACAGGGCGAAAACGCCGGCATTGATCAGCGGATAGCGGATCAGCCGGTCCGCGATCTCCTTGCCGAAAGAGGCCTCGTAAGCCGCGCCGTTGATCGTGGAGAATTCCTTCCAGGCGTGCCGATAGTGCCGCATCGAGCGGTGGATCTCGGGCGCCACGGCGAGCGCGCCGGTGCGCGCGGCGGCCAGGAACAACGAAACGGCGTCGCCCTGCTGCACCCAGCAATCGCCATCGATCCAGAGATAGAGATCGAAGCCCGGGAAATAGCGCCGCAGGAACGGGCGCGCCGTCATCGCCTTGTAACCGTCCGGCAGCTTGTCGCGATCCGGGAAGTCGAAATCCCAGCCCGGCTCCACCAGAATGGCGTCGCGCTCGCGGCACCAGGCGCGCTGCTCCTCGGTCAGGCCGCAATCGAGCACGCCCAGCGTCACCTTCTGCCCCTCCTCCGTCGCCCTGAGGGAGGCGATGCAGTCGCGCATCAGGTCGAAGTAGGGGGCGTCGCCGCCGGTGATGGCGATGGCTCGTTCAGAAAGGGCGGTCACGCCGCGAAGATGGCGTATCGCCGGGCTTTGCGCCACAGTCCGCCCCCAACGAACGCCTCTCTAGGGGAACTGTATGGGCAAGCACGTCGACTACTACGTTTCGCTGAACTCGCCATGGACCTATCTCGGGTCGGCGCGCTTCGACGCGATGGTGAAGAAGCATGGCGCCACCGTCACGATCTGGCCGGTCGATTTCGGCTCGGTCTTCGCGGTCTCGGGCGGCCTGCCGCTGCCCAAGCGCTCACCGCAACGCCAGGCCTATCGCATGATGGAGCTGAAGCGCTGGCGCGATGTTCTCGGCGTGAAGACGACCCTGGAGCCCAAGTTCTTTCCCGCCAACGAGCTCCCCGCCGCGAAGTGCGTGATCGCGCTGCGAGAGGAAGGCCGCATGGCGGATGCCATCAAGGTCGCGCACGCGGTGCTGACCAGCCTGTGGGCCGAGGAGAAGAACAGCGGCGATCCGGACACCTTGAAGGCCATCATCGACGGCTGCGGCCTCGACGGCACCGCCGTCATGAAGGCCAGCGATGCTCCGGGCCTTGCGGAGAAGCGCGAAGCCTACACCAGGCACGCCATCGAGCAGGGCGTGTTCGGCGCCCCCTCGTTCGTCATCGACGGCGAGATCTTCTGGGGCCAAGACCGGCTGGAATTCGTCGAGCGCAAGCTCGCTTCCTGATCAGGGCGCCATTTCCGGACAAAACCCCGGGAGTTGCGCTCCGGGCGTTTTTCCGTTTCATTCGTTTCGTCTGTTTCGTTTATTTCGCCTGCACTCCCTGACAATGGAGCAGGCGCTGCCACCGTGGGGCCCAGCCACGCAACGGAAGCGGATCATACCATCAAAGGGAATCCGCGTCCTCCTCTGGGGCTCAAGGGTAGTGCCTCAGTCTGAATTGGGGATAGCGCGCCCCCGGAGAGCACCACCGTCGCCCGCAAATATGGCCCGGCCGAATGCGTTGGCGTTTCGCACGAAATCATCAGCGGCCAGCCCGACAAAAAGCATATCAGCAAGCCTTATGCGAGCGTAGCAATCTCACGTTACAGATGTGCTCGCGTTGCTTCATGCAGTTGACCAACTGATTTTCAAGAAGGTCGAGAACCACGCCCACGCCGTCTCGCTGCACATGATGCATTAAAGCTTCTGCCGCGTTCACAAGACGCCGCGTGTCATCCTTGCGATGGCAGCGGGCGTTGCGGATCGTGTCGCTGAATGAACTGGCAGAGCTTGGAAGGCTGGTCGCGCCCACTACCCGTAGGGCGTACAAAAAGCGTAGCACCTAATCGATATCGAGATTCGACCCATAGAGAGGCAGATACTTCACCTTGTGCGTCACAAGGAATTTCTCTGCAATATAAGCAGGGTAGTGATCGAAGATCTCGACGTTAATTGGCGCATTGTTAGGATGCCGCCACAAGCGACTCCTACCATCGAGAGAATACTGCTCGGTTGGATTAAACCCTAATCCAATTAGCTGCGATTCGAATTCGGCACGTGTAAGAACATGCTCTTCTGGATTCTCGGGCGGCATTATTGAGCGAGCGCAAGCTCCGCCTCGTTAGAGTTCGCTGCATGCCACGATAACTCGCGTGGCTTCGCCGCCTTGCGCACGTCTTCAATTTGAGCATTCAGTACGAGCGCAAGAGCGCCCGGCAACCGAGAAGCCAGTTCCTCCATAGTAGGAGCGAAAAGGGTTAAACCCGACACCGTACGATGGACTGCAAAAAACCATCCATTTTTGCCAAACTGCTCGATATGCAGATCACTAAGGCCGCTCATTGCAACCTCCGTCCCCTGAAATTGAATCAATTGATATCATCGACATAGGACTCGAATCAGCCAAAATCTTGACATCTTGATGTTTGTAGGATATTGCCCTTCGGCAATATCCTTTTGCACTTGCTTTGCCGATACTCAGAGACGAGCCAACGAACCTCCTAAGGAGGGGTTGCCCGGTGCCCGCGGCCTGATTCAGATTGCGTCACAACCGGCTCAGGAATGCCGCGGCGGCCACGGCGATCGAATTGTTGATGATGTGCGCCACGATCGTCGGGACCAGCGAACCGGTGCGCCAGCGCAGCCAGCCGAACCAGAAGCCCAGAGGCAGGACCAGGAGAATGTGCACGGGCTCTGTATGGGCGGCTGCGAAGGCCAGCGAACTGAGCACGAAGGCCACGAGGTTGTTCCAGCGGCCGGCCAGCCAGCCGTAGAGCATGCCGCGGAAGGCCAGTTCTTCCGCAAGCGGTGCCAGCAGGCCCAGGACGGCCAGGGTCTGGAGCGCCTTGATCCCCTGGATACCTTCCGTGACCTGCTTCACCCCCTCGGGCTGCGGCCCAAGCTGGCTGACCACGAAGGACAGGACCGTGGTGCCCACCACCGCAAGGACGACCGGGCGCCAGCCCACGGGCCGCAAACCCAGCGCGGCCGGCGCGTTCCGACCCAGCGGCAGGACCGCGACCGCGACGCCCAACAGGCCCGCCGTGAAGAAGGCAGCCAGCAGCGACAGGCTGGTTCGCTCGGGCAAAAGCCAGATGGCGACCAGCCCGATCAGCGGTGCGGCGACCATGAAAGCCAGCATCGACCAGCCCGGAAGGGGCCGGGAAGTGTTATCAATCAAGGGGTTAGGCGAGCCGTCCAAGCGTTTTGACTCCTGAGGCGGCAAGCCTTATACCCCGCCGGCTCAATCGGTCGTGCCGATTTACAAGGTTCCCCCTTCGGGGAGCTCCGCTGATCCGCGAAGGTTCGCGCATCGGCGCGATACGTCTTTGAGCAAACGGGAGCGTTATGTTCGAGGGTCTTAGCAAGCGTCTTGGTGACGTATTCGACAAGCTGCGGGGGCGTGGTGCGCTTTCCGAGGCCGATGTCGACGCGGCCCTGCGCGAGGTCCGGACGGCCCTGCTCGAGGCCGACGTCGCCCTGCCCGTCGTCCGCCAGTTCGTCGAGGAAGTCCGTCCCAAGGCGATCGGCGCGGATGTCATCCGCTCGGTCACGCCGGGCCAGATGGTCATCAAGATCGTCAACGACCACCTGGTCGAGATGCTGGGCGGCACCGTCGCCGACCTCGATCTCGGCGCCATCCCGCCGGTCGTCATCCTGATGGTCGGCCTGCAGGGCTCCGGAAAGACCACCTCCTCAGCCAAGATCGCCTACCGTCTCAGCCAGGGCCCGCAGGGCATGGCGGCCGAGATGTTCACCGGCACCTTCTCGACGCGGCGCAAGGTCCTGATGGCCTCGCTCGACACGCGTCGTCCGGCCGCGCAGCACCAGCTCAAGGTGCTGGGCGAGCAGACCGGCGTGCCGACCCTGCCGATCGTCCCGCTCGAAATGCCGCTCGCCATCACCCGGCGCGCGCTCGAGACGGCCAAGCGCGAGGGCTTCGACGTCCTCATCCTCGACACGGCGGGCCGCCTGTCGATCGACGAAGAGCTGATGAAGGAGGTCGCCGACATCAGCGACCTCGCCAAGCCGAAGGAGACGCTGCTCGTCGCCGACGCCATGACCGGCCAGGACGCCGTCAACGTGGCCAAGGCCTTCAACGACCGTCTGGCCGTCACCGGCATCGTGCTGACCCGCGTCGACGGCGACGCGCGCGGCGGCGCCGCCCTGTCGATGCGCGCCGTCACCGGCCGTCCGGTCAAGCTGATCGGCGTCGGCGAGAAGTTCGACGCGCTGGAGCCCTTCCATCCCGATCGTATCGCGTCCCGCATCCTCGGCATGGGCGACATCGTCTCGCTGGTCGAGCGCGCCGCCGAGACGATCGACAAGGAAGACGCCGAGAAGCTGGCGGCCAAGGTCCGCAAGGGCCAGTTCGACATGGACGACCTGCTCAACCAGCTGCGCCAGCTGCGCAAGATGGGCGGCCTGCAGGGCCTGATGGGCATGCTGCCGGGCGCCATGCAGGCCAAGGCCGCGATGTCCAAGGCCAAGATCGACGAGAAGCAGTTGAAGCGCCAGGAGGCTGTCATCCTGTCGATGACGCCGAAGGAACGGCGCAACCCCGACCTGATCCACGCCTCGCGCAAGAAGCGCATCGCCAAGGGCTCGGGCATGCAGGTGCAGGACGTCAACAAGCTGCTCAAGCAGCATGCCGACATGCTCAAGATGATGAAGCGGGTGAACAAGCTCGGCGAGAAGGGATTCATGCGCAGCCTCGGTGGCATGGGTGGGCCGCCGGGTTTCCCGCGCTGAAGGTTCGACGAAGTTAAGACAAATCAGACGTATCGAAATCGAAGACTAAAGAGAGGACTTGAGAGAATGATCGCAATCCGCATGACCCGGCACGGTGCCAAGAAGCGTCCGTTCTTCCACATCGTCGTGGCCGACTCGCGCAGCCCGCGCGATGGCCGCTTCATCGAGAAGCTCGGCACGTACAACCCGCTGCTGCCGCGTGACCATGCCCAGCGCCTGACGCTCGACAAGGAGCGCATCGCGCACTGGCTGAAGGTCGGCGCGCAGCCGTCCGACCGCGTCGCCAAGTTCCTGTCGCAGGCCGAGCTGATGAAGCCGCGCGAGCGTCGTGAGCAGACCAAGAAGCCCGTGCCGCGCGCCAAGGCGCAGGAGCGCATGAAGGCCGAGGCTGCTGCGGCCGCTGCCGCCGCGCCGGCCGCCGAGGAAGCTGCGGCCTCCTGATCGGGTGGCGGCTTCGATGAGCAAGGGCCGAGTCCTGCTGGGCGTCGTTGCGGCGCCCCATGGGGTCCGCGGCCTGGTGCGCATCAGGAGCTTCACCGAGGACCCGATGGCAATCGCCACCTACGGCGCGCTGTCGGACGAGAAGGGAACGAAAGAGTACCGGGTCGAGGCGCTGAGCTCCGTAAAGGGCGCGGTCCTGGCCCGGATCGAGGGCGTAGCCGATCGCACGGCGGCCGAGGCAGTTCGCGGTTTGCGGCTCTATGTGGAGCGCGACCGCCTGCCGGAGACGGGCGAGCGGGAGTGGTACGAGGCGGACCTGATCGGACTCGCCGCGTTCGACCGGGAAGGCCGGAACTGGGGGAAGGTCATGGCCTTCCACGATTTCGGCGCCGGGCGGACGATGGAAGTGTCGGGAGGCAGCGCATCGAGGCATTCGGTGATGCTGCCCTTCACCGACGCGGCGGTGCCCGAGATCGACGTCGAGGGCGGCAAGGTTACGGTCGATCCGCCGGCAGGGTTGCTGACGGGTGGGCCGGCGAAAGAGGCGGAGGACTAACGTGTGGCGCCCCCAATGTGGCAAGCGACTGCGCTGACGTTGTTCCCGGAGATGTTTCCGGGTCCGCTGGGCGAGAGCCTGGCCGGCCGGGCGCTGAAGGAAGGCGTATGGTCGCTGGAAGCCGTCGACATCAGACGGTTTGCCGGGGATCGCCATCGCACGGTGGACGATGCACCGTTCGGAGGCGGCGCCGGGATGGTGTTGAAGCCCGACGTGCTGTCGGCCGCGATCGATGCGGTCGCGCAGCCGGGGGTGCCGAAGGTCCTGCTCTCGCCGCGCGGCGCGCCGTTCAGTCAGGCGCGCGGGCGGGAGTTGGCGGCGGGGCCGGGCGTGGTGTTGGTGTGTGGACGGTTCGAGGGCGTCGACGAGAGGGTCATCGAGGCCCAGGCGCTGGAGGAGATTTCGGTCGGTGATTTCGTGCTTTCGGGCGGCGAGATCGCGGCCATGGCGATGATGGATTGCTGCGTGAGGCTGCTGCCCGGCGTGATGGGCGCGGCGGACTCGGCGAACGAGGAGAGTTTCGAGGACGGATTGTTGGAGTACCCGCACTACACCCGGCCCGCGACCTGGGCAGGGCCCGACGGAATCGAACGGCGCGTGCCGGAGGTTTTGCTCTCGGGTCACCACGGCAAGGTCGCCGAATGGCGGATGAAGCAGCGGGAAGAGATCACGCGGAGGCGGCGGCCCGATCTTTGGGCCATCCGTCGGACCGCGGCTGGAATTGATGAGAAGTGACGAAAGGATGGATGCGATGAACATTCTCGACGCGATCGGCCAGACGACGATCGACAAGGTGCAGGACGAACGTCCGGTGCCGTATTTCGAGTCGGGCGACACCCTCAAGGTGCACGTCAAGGTGCAGGAAGGTAACCGCGAGCGTATCCAGGTCTACGAAGGCCTGTGCATCGGTCGCAAGAATGCCGGCGTGAACTCGTCGTTCACGGTGCGCAAGATCAGCTTCGGCGAAGGCGTGGAGCGCGTGTTCCCACTGTACAGCCCGAACATCTGGGAAATCGAAGTCGTCCGTAAGGGCGTCGTGCGCCGCGCCAAGCTCTACTACCTGCGCGACCTGCGCGGTAAGGCGAGCCGTATCGCCGAGGATACCGAGGCCCAGCGCGAGCTGCTCGCCCAGCAGGCCGAGGACCTCCTGAAGCGTCCGCGCCGCGAGAAGCTCAAGAAGGAAAAGCCCAAGGAAGAAAAGGGTGTCCGCAACGCCAAGGGCGGCGGAAAGAAGTAGGCCCAACATGGCGTTCCGCAAAAAGTCGGCTACCCCGCCGGCCCCGCCGCCGCCTCCGCGGACCCTGTTCGAGAAGATCTGGGACAGCCACGTCGTCCATCGCCAGGACGACGGGACCTGTGTCATCTACATCGATCGTCACCTCGTTCACGAAGTGACCAGCCCGCAGGCCTTCGAAGGCCTGCGCATGGCGGGACGGCCGGTGCGCCGCCCCGACGCCACGATTGCGGTCGCCGATCACAACACGCCGACGACGGACTTCAGCCAGGGCATCGAGGACGAGGAGTCGCGCGTCCAGGTCGAGACGCTCGAGAAGAACGTCGCCGACTTCCACGTGCCCTACTTCGACCTGAACGATCCGCGTCGCGGCATCGTACACGTGATCGGCCCCGAGCAGGGCCTGACCCTGCCCGGCATGACGATCGTGTGCGGCGACAGCCACACCTCGACGCACGGCGCGTTCGGCGCGCTGGCCTTCGGCATCGGCACCTCCGAGGTCGAGCATGTGCTCGCCACGCAGACGCTGATCCAGAAGCCGGCCAAGAACATGCGCGTCGCGGTCGAGGGCAGCCTTCCGCTCGGCGTCACCGCCAAGGACGTCATCCTGGCCATCATCGGCAAGCTCGGCACGGCCGGCGGCACCGGCTACGTGATCGAGTATGCCGGCCGCGCCATCCGTGAGCTGACGATGGAAGGCCGCATGACGGTCTGCAACATGTCGATCGAGGCAGGCGCCCGCGCCGGCCTGATCGCGCCGGACGAGACGACCTTCCAGTATCTCGCCGGCCGGCCATTCGCGCCGAAGGGCGGAGCCTGGGACCTGGCGCTCAGCCAGTGGCGTCGCCTGCCGTCCGACAAGGGCGCGCACTTCGACGTGCAGCTCGACCTCAACGCCTCGGACATTCCGCCGATGGTGACCTGGGGCACCAGCCCGCAGGACGCGCTGCCGATCACCGACGTGATTCCCGACCCGGCCAACGCGCCGGACGAGAACCGCCGCGAGGCCTGGACCCGGTCGCTGGCCTATATGGGCCTGACGCCGGGCACGCGCCTCGTCGACGTGCCGATCGACCGCGTGTTCATCGGCTCGTGCACCAACGGCCGCATCGAGGACCTGCGCGCCGCCGCCGAGATCGCCAAGGGCCGCAAGGTCGCTTCGAACGTGTCGGCGATGGTCGTGCCGGGCTCCGGCCTGGTGAAGGCCGAGGCCGAGAAGGAAGGTCTGGACAAGATCTTCATCGAGGCCGGCTTCGAATGGCGCCTGCAGGGCTGCTCGATGTGCCTGGCGATGAACGCCGACCGTATCGAACCGGGCCAGCGCTGCGCCTCGACCTCGAACCGCAACTTCGAGGGCCGTCAGGGCCGCGGCGGGCGCACCCATCTGGTGAGCCCGGCCATGGCCGCGGCCGCCGCTATCCGGGGCACGCTCGCGGACGTTCGCGACTTCCAGTAGCCGCAGCTTTCCGGCGGAGGCAAAAGACGGGCGGTGCAGCAATGCACCGCCCGATTCTATTTGCAGTCACTAAAGTGCATGGCCAATGTGGTAGAATTGCTCAACCCGACCCCGTGGGAGAGAGACATATGGCCAGCGTTCCAAATTCAGGTCCCGCCGCCCCGCCTCCGCCGCCCGTCTGGGATGCGACGCCGGCCGGCACCGCCGCGCAGGTCGCCTATGGCGGTTTCTGGATTCGCGTCGTGGCCTACATCATCGATGCGATCCTGGTCAGCCTCGTGCTGGGTGTCGTCACGGCCATCTTCGGCGTGAAGTACATCGACATAAACGACCTGGACCACTACGACCCCACGGCGAATCTCCTGTCGATCCTGGTCTTCTGGCTCTATTTCGCCCTGATGGAGAGTTCCGAGCGGGGCGCCACGGTGGGCAAGATGGCGATGGGCCTGCGGGTCGTGACCAACGACGGCAAGCGCCTCAGCTTCATGAATGCCACAGGGCGGTATTTCGCCAAGATCCTCTCGGCCATCATCTTCGGCATCGGCTTCATCATGGTCGCCTTCACCGACCGCAAGCGCGGCCTGCACGACATGATCGCCAGCACCCTGGTCATCAAGACCCGCTAGAATCGGCGGCTTGACCGCGGCCCGGAAAGCCCGTTTATTCCGGCCTTTCCGGGAGGTCTCATGGAGAAATTCACGACGCTGAGCGGCGTCGCTGCGCCGCTGCCCATGGTCAATGTCGACACCGACATGATCATTCCGAAGCAGTTCCTGAAGACCATCAAGCGCACGGGCCTGAAGGACGGCCTGTTCTACGAGATGCGCTGGACGGCGGACGGCCAGAAGAAGGACTTCGTCCTCGACCAGCCGGCCTATCAGAACGCCAAGATCATCGTGGCGGGTCCCAATTTCGGCTGCGGCTCGAGCCGTGAGCACGCGCCCTGGGCGCTGCTCGACTTCGGCATCCGTTGCATCATCTCCGAAGACTTCGCAGACATCTTCTACAACAACTGCTTCAAGAACGGCATCCTGCCGATCAAGATGCCGAAGGACATCATCGCCAAGCTGATGGACGACGCCAGCCGCGGCTCGAACGCGATCATCGAGGTCGACCTCGAGAAGCAGGAGATCAAGGGTCCGGACGGCGGCACCGTCCGCTTCGAGATCGATCCCTTCCGCAAGAAGTGCCTGCTGGAAGGCCTCGACGATATCGGCCTGACCATGGAGAAGGGCTCGGAGATCGACGACTTCGAGCGCCGCCAGAGCGAAGCGCAGCCCTGGCTGCACGGCGCGTCCTGATCACACCGACAATCTGAAGAGAAGCAAGACAATGGCGTCCAATCGCAATCTGCTCGTGCTGCCCGGTGACGGCATCGGCCCCGAGGTGATGAACGAAGTCCGCAAGATCATTGCCTGGATGGGCAAGAAGCGCGCGATCGGCTTCGACATCCAGGAAGACCTCGTCGGCGGCGCCGCCCTCGACAAGCACGGCGTGCCGCTCAGCGACGACGCCATGAAGACCGCGCTGGAAGCCGATGCCGTGCTGTTCGGCTCGGTCGGCGGCCCGAAGTGGGACACCGCCGACTTCAGCAAGAAGCCGGAGCGCGGCCTGCTGCGCCTGCGCAAGGAGATGGACCTCTTCGCCAACCTGCGCCCGGCCAAGGTGTTCGACGCGCTGGTCGACGCCTCCTCGTTGAAGCCCGAGATCGTCAAGGGCCTCGACATCATGATCATCCGCGAGCTGACCAGCGGCGTCTATTTCGGCGAGCCGCGCGGCCGCCACACCAACGCCGCCGGTGAGGTCGAGGCCTACGACACGCAGCGCTATACGGCCCCGGAAATCCGCCGCGTCTGCGCCGTCGCCTTCGAGCTGGCCCGCAAGCGCAAGAACAAGGTCCTCTCCTCGGAGAAGGCCAACGTCATGCACACCGGCGTGCTGTGGCGCGAAGAGGCGACGAAGCTGCACAAGGAAAGCTACAGCGACGTGGCGCTCAGCCACATGTATGCCGACGCGCTCGCCATGCAGCTGCTGCGCGCGCCGAAGGAATTCGACGTGATCGTCACCGACAACCTGTTCGGTGACATCCTGTCGGACGAAGCCTCGATGCTGACGGGTTCGCTCGGCCTGCTGCCGTCGGCCTCGCTCGGTGCGCCCGACGCCACCGGCCGCCGCAAGGCGCTGTACGAGCCGATCCATGGCAGCGCGCCCGACATCGCGGGCAAGGGCCTGGCCAATCCGATCGCCCAGACGCTCAGCTACGCGATGATGCTGCGCTACTCGTTCGATCTCGGTAAGGACGCCGACATGGTCGAACTGGCCGTCGAGAACGTGCTGAAGGCAGGCTACCGCACCGGCGATCTTCTCGTGGGCAACACCGACGGCGTGAAAAAGGTCGGCACCCAGGAGATGGGCGACGCCATCGTCAAGGAACTCGACCGCCTCGCCTAGAGTCAGTGCCCTCCCCATTCAAATGGGGAGGTGTCGGCGTAATCGCCGACGGAGGGGTCATAGGCCTTGCGACGCCCATGACCCCATCGCCCCGTATGACGGGGCACTTCCCCATCCGAATGGGGAAGAGGCTGATCACAAATTCAACGATCGACATCGACGGCGCGATTCACCGCCGTCGCGAAGGCGGTCATATCCGCCGGCGAGAGATCGGACACGGCGCGCATGTCGAAGCCGGCATGGCGCCATTCGGCCAGCCCGAAACCGTCGCGCCGCGTCACCGTCGGCGCGACATTCCCCCTGGCATTCGCGGGCCACAGGCTCAGCACCACCCGATGCTGGTTGCGGCGATAGACCAGCACCGCGACCTTGCGGCCATCGACGACGTCCAGCCGGCCGCCGATCAGCGGGAATCCCTCGGCCGTCAGGTCATGCACCGGTGGCGCGTAGTCGATGCGTCCGGCGAACCACGGCTTCACCGTGTGGCGATCCGACGAAGCCACCTCGACCGGCGCCTCGGCCATCGCCACGCGCAGGTAGCTCGCGATTGCCTCGTTCGACTCGCGCCCACTTTCGCTGGTGAGTGTGCCGCCCAGCCAGCCGATGCCCACCGCCACGATCAGGCCGGCCGCCATCGCCGACCATCGCATCCAGGGACGCGGCGTGGGCTGGGATTCATCCACGCTCGCCCGCAGGTCACGCTCGATGCGGGCGCGCAGAAGATCCGGCGTCCGCTCCACCGGCAGGTCGCGCAGGAGGCCACTGACCGCGCGCGCCGCTTCCAGCCGCCGGCGGCAGTCCGGGCAGCTCGTCAGCGCCTGTTCGAAGGCCGCGCTTTCCCGTGCCGACAGCTCGCCGTCGACATAGGCGTCGACCGATGCCTCACAGGTCCGGCAGTCCATGCTCACTCCTTCCGAGGCGGCCCCGCAACTCAGCCGCCAGTTTCTCGCGCGCCCGCGCCAGGCGGGACATGACCGTGCCGATCGGCAGATCGAGCACGCCGGCGATCTGCTTGTAGGAAAGGTCCTCGATCTCGCGCAGCACGAGGACCTCGCGAACGTCCACCGGCAGGGCTGCCAGTGCCGCCGCCACATGGCGCCGCCGGTCGCCGGCCAGTGCGCTCTGCTCCGGATCGGGACCGTCGCCGGCGTGTTCGGCGGCGGCCTCCAGCGGCAACGACTCGGCGCCCTTGCCGCTTACCGAATCAGCCCATGTGTTGCGCACGATGCGCAGCAGCCACGGCCGCGCCTCCTCGCCACGGAACGCATGGAAGTAGCGCAAGGCCCGCAGCATCGATTCCTGCGCGAGGTCCTGCGCCGCCACAGGATCGCGCGTCAGCCAGCGGGCGAAGCCGTAGGCCGAGTCGAGATGCGGCAGCACGGTGACACGGAACCGTTCGAGCGTGCGGCGATCGGGCTTCGACGCGTCGGACATGCACCCCATAGGACAGCAATACCGGTCGAGGGTCGATTTTATTCCAACGCAGAAATTCCCGGAATAGACGCGACCTCGCGCCGGTAGTCCCCGGCAGTTCCAACTCCGGAACCCTGGGAGTTCATCATGCTGCAACGGGATCGTCGCGATTTCCTCAAGCTCGCCGGCGTGGTGGGCATCACCTTCACGGCGGGCCTGTTCCCGCAGCGGCAGGCGACGGCCGAGGCCGGCGATTTCCATTTCGTGCAGTTCTCGGACACGCATTGGGGCTTCAAGGGTGCCGCCAATCCCGATGCCGAGAATACGCTGGCCAAGGCGGTCGCCACCGTGAACGGCCTCGCCAATCCGCCCGACTTCATCGTCTTCACCGGCGACCTCACCCACACGACCGACGATCCGGCGGAACGCCGCAACCGCATGAAGCGCTTCCGCGAGATCGTCTCGGCGTTGCGTGTGAAGGATGTCCGCTTCATGCCGGGCGAACACGATGCCTCGCTCGACAAGGGCGAGGCCTACAAGGAGTTCTTCGGTGCGCTGAACTACACGTTCGACCACAAGGGCGTGCATTTCATCGCCCTCGACAATGTCAGCGACCCCGCCGCGAAGCTCGGCGACGAGCAGCTCGCCTGGCTGGCCGCCGACCTCAAGCAGCGCAAGACCGACGATCGCATCGTCGTGCTGACCCATCGTCCGCTGTTCGACCTGAAGCCCGACTGGGACTGGACCACCGCCGACGGCGCCAGGGCGATCGAGCTGCTGATGCCCTACGGCAACGTCGTGGTGTTCTACGGGCACATCCACCAGGAGCATCACCACATGACGGGCCACATCGCCCATCATGCCGCCAAGTCGCTGATCTTCCCGCTGGTGGCGCCGGGCTCGCAGCCGCGGCGCGGCCCCAAGCCCTACGATCCGGCCCAGCCCGATCTCGGCACCCGCGACGTCACCGTCGGCCAGAAGGTGAGCTTCGTCGAGCTGCCGGTGACCCGGAGCTGAGCATGAAGCGCAGGTTCCTTTTGATGCTGGGCGTGCCGCTCGCCTTTGCAGCGGCACGCCTGGCGGCCGAGACGCCGCCCGAGATACGGATCAGCGCGAAGAAGTTCGAGTTTCATCCGAACAAGGTGACGGTGAAGCTCGGCCAGCCCGTTCTGCTGGTGCTCACCTCGGAAGATCGCATCCATGGTTTCAAGGCGCCGGACCTCGGGCTCCGCGCCGATATGGTACCGGGCCAGGAAACGCGCGTGGCACTGACGCCGCAGAAGGCCGGCAGCTTCACGTTCTTCTGCGACGTGTTCTGCGGCGACGGCCATGACGAAATGGACGGCACGCTGATCGTGGAAGTGTGAACCGTAAAGCCCGTCGTCTCGACCGGAGCCTCGCGCAGCGAGGCGGAGTGGAGAGACCTTCTCTCTACAATTTGCTGGCTTTTGGTGGAGAGAAGGTCTCTCCACTCCGCGCTGCGCGCTCCGGTCGGGACGACGGATACTTTCGTCAGCGCAGAATCGATCCCAGAACGCCGCGCAGCACGGCGCCGCCGATGGTGGCGCCGATGCTGCCGGCCTTGCCCTTGCCGAACACCGCCTTCGCCGCTTCGCGTGCGGCAATCGTCGCCATGCTGCGGCCCGCGGCCTTGGCGACCGTGATACCCACCGAGTCGCGCTGGCGGCCGGCCGGCACCTTCTTCGGTTCCGGCGTGGGCGGTTGCGGTTGGGGTTGGGCCTTCTTGAGTCGCGGCTCGGGCCGGGGTTCCGGCGGGATCGGCTGTTCGACTTCGGCTGGCGGTGGATCGGCGCGCGGTCCCCACGGTCCGGTCGTCGCCGGCACGGTGGGTGGCACCGATCCATACTGGCCGCGGCGACGCGGCATTGAGGCGGGATCGGGACTAGCGGGCGCCGCGACACGACCGGTCAGCACCTCGTAGGCGGACTGGCGATCGATGACCTTGTCGTACTTGCCGGCGAGCGGGCTCGCCGCCATCACGGCCACGCGCTCCTCCGCCGTCGCCGGACCGATACGCCCCTGCGGCGGTGCGATGAAGCAGCGCTCGACCGGAAAGGGCACTCCCTTGGCGTCGAGGAACGACAGCAGCGCTTCGCCGACACCCAACTCGGTGATGACCTGCGCGGCGTTGAACGCCTTGTTCGGCCGGAACGTCTCGGCCGCCACCTTCACCGCCTTCTGGTCGCGCGGCGTGAAGGCGCGCAGCGCGTGCTGCACCCGGTTGCCGAGCTGACCCAGGACCGACTCCGGCACGTCGAGCGGATTCTGCGTGATGAAGTAGATGCCGACGCCCTTGGAGCGGATCAGCCGCACCACCTGCTCGATGCGCGACAGCAGCGCCTTGGGCGCATCGTCGAACAGGAGATGCGCCTCGTCGAAGAAGAACACGAACTTCGGCTTGTCGAGATCGCCCACCTCGGGCAGCGATTCGAACAGTTCCGACAGCAGCCACAGCAGGAAGGTCGCGTAGAGCCGCGGGCTCTGCATCAGCCGGTCGGCCGCCAGGATGTTGATGGCGCCGAGGCCCGAGGGATCGCAACGCATCATGTCGGTCAGCGCGAGCGCCGGCTCGCCGAAGAACTTCTCGCCGCCCTGCTGACTGAGCGTCAGGAGCTGGCGCTGAATCGTGCCGACCGACTGCTTGCTGACATTGCCGAATTCCGTGGTGAGGGTGCCCGCATTCTCGGCGACCCATTGCAGCAGCGCCTGGAGGTCCTTGAAGTCGAGCAGCAGCAGGCCCTGCTGGTCGGCCAGCTTGAAGACGATGTTGAGCACGCCTTCCTGCGTCTCGTTGAGCTGCAGCAGGCGGGCCATCAGCACCGGCCCGACCTCGCTCACCGTCGTGCGGATGGGATGGCCCTTCTCGCCGAACAGGTCCCAGAAGATCGTCGGGAAAGCGCGGCCGGCATAGCCGTCGATGCCGAGCTGCTTCGCACGCTCCAGCGCCCGCGGATTGTTGCCGCCCGCCTGGCTCACACCGGAGAGATCGCCCTTCACGTCGGCCATGAAGACCGGCACGCCATAGGCGGAGAAGCCCTCGGCGATGGTCTGCAGGGTCACCGTCTTGCCCGTGCCGGTCGCGCCGGCCACCAGGCCGTGGCGATTGGCGTACTTCAGCAGGAGATACTGGTCGGCATTGCTTGCTCCCACGAAGATCGCGTCGTCGCTCATGCCGTCTCCTTTGCGCCGGTCAGATTTTAGCCAAAGCGGCCGGTCCATAGTAGGTTAACGGCATGTCCCTGCCCCGTCTCGCCCTCGCCGTGATCGGCGATGAAATCGGCCCCACCCTCGACGAAATGATCTCCTTCTGCGGCGAAAACGAGGTCCGCCGCCTCGACATGCGCACGGTGGACGGAAAGAACCTGCTGGGCATGTCGCTCGAGGAAGGCAGCGCCATCGCACGCCGGCTCGAGATGGAAGGGTTGAGCGTCCCGACCTTCGTTTCGCCGCTGCTGAAATGGCCCGCGCCCGGAAAGTCCGACGCAGGCGGCAAGGTCGACTTCGCCTTCAACCCGGCCGACTGCCCCGCCGAGGATCCGCTGGTCCATGCCTTCGACATGGCCACCGTGTTCGGCGCGGATAAGATTCGCGTCTTTACCTACCTGCGCTATCCCGGCTACCAGCCGGCCGATCTCTTCGGACGATTCGAGCGACTGGCCGATCTCGCCCTCACCTATTCCATCAACGTCGAGATCGAGAACGAGTCGGTCTGCAACATCGGCTCCCTCGCCGAACTGGCCGACTTCTTCACCACGATGGAAGAGGCGATGGCACCCAACGCGATGCCGGCCCACCTGCGCCCGCTGGTCGATATCGGCAATGCTTGGGCGATGGGCGCCCCGCCGACCGATGCCGAGATCGCCGTGCTGGCCCCTCTTGTCGACCTCATCCATCTCAAGGATCGCGACATCTCGGCCAGGCGCACCGTCCCGCTGGGTGACGGCGACGTTCCGTGGGCGAAGGAGCTCACGCGGCTGCTGACCGAGGCGGCCAAGGCCCGCAACCCGGTCCGGGAGATCCACGCCAGCATCGAGACGCACTGCCCGCAGGACGGCCGCAACGCGACCGCCCGCTCCGTCGCCGCCCTGCGCCGCATCGCCGCCGAGATCGGCGTCGAGGTCGTTTAGTTTCATTGGAGCGCGCCACTCCAGTGGCGCTCAAGCTTAAGATTGCGCCACAGGAGTGGCGCGCT